>Ga0256405_10000412_pt1 | contig 141506 bp, 135 predicted proteins | sample RumenRJG_02DNA_FD_189096 | JGI IMG/M metagenome (GOLD analysis project Ga0256405, IMG submission 189096) | Bovine rumen microbial communities from Lethbridge, Alberta, Canada - RJG_02 | ecosystem: Host-associated > Mammals > Digestive system > Stomach > Rumen | place: Canada: Alberta...
CTTCGTATGCTTTTATTAGACGGTCGGTGGATGCTTGTATGCATGTGGATTCTGCTTTTTTCAAGAATGGTTTTTGTTTTTTTAGATTTTTAACGATTTTTTGTGTGTAAGTACGGTTGACTTTACATGTTTTGCCTATTCCAAATTCTTTGACCAGGTTTTCACGGTAAATACTGTATTCTAATGTTTTGTTGAATACATAACCGCTTGCACGTAAATTGAAATTCAATTCCCCTTCTAAATCCTCATCAGGGACAAATTCAATTTTATCAGTCAAAATAAAAGTCTTATCAACCATAAAATAAAATACTCATATTTTTTTAGACAAAAGTCTATAATATTATTTTAACATAATCGAAAAAAAACATTGGACTGTATTTTTTGAATAAATTCAAAAAAATATGTTTTTTTCTTATAAACTATAATTATACTTTTATAATAAATAGAAGTTATCCAAGAGCATTTGAGAAGTAATCGTGCTTTTTTTTATATCGCAAAAAAAATTCTAAATTCAACATACCTCTTAAAAGTGCAATTCATCTCCGGCTTAAAGAAGCCGGAGAATTCTTGCACAAAAATGTTAAACTTGCTGTACTCCATGCTTGAAACAATCTTCTTTGTCTTTGGGTTGTAAAAAATGAACTTCGCCTTTATGATTTTAGTATATTTCGCCTTGTTTTTAAAAACAAGGGTAACTTCCTTTCCTTTGTCATCATCATAACGAACTCTGAATTTGATCTTGTCTTTATTTTTCAGCACTTTAACATGTGAAAAGCGAAGCATTGTGGAATATTGTTTTCCAACAAAGATTTTAGATGTTTTTGATACTGTGTAATTTTCATCTTCCGAAGTGATTTTAACGTTATGTTTACCACTCTTCAGGCCTTTGGTGTTGAATTGGGCAATGCCCTTTGAATTTGTTTTGACCTTGAATATTTTAACCTTTTTACCTGAAGTGACTGTTACTTTCAATTTGACATTCTTTAACAAGACATTGTTTTTATCTTGTAATTTAATTTTGAAATAGGTGCTTTTTTTGTATTTGACCGCTTTTTGATCAGCCTGAACTTTTGTCTTGATTTTTTCTTTTGTAATGTTTTCAGGCACTGTTTGATTATCAATATCAGTATTATTACCGTCTGATGGAGTAATGTTTTTATCTGATGTTTCATTTGTATGTACATCACCGCTAGCGGATATGATGCTCATTTAAAAAATCAGTATTATTAATGCTAAAAATATTAGTGACAGCTTCTTGAAATCCATATACTATCACATCCATTTTATCATATAAAATTCAAGATAAAATTTTTAATTACTATTAATTTATCATTTCCGTTTTTAAGTTTTTGCATTGAATTTTGCAAATTTGTAAAATTTCTTTATGAATTTATTCAAAAACTGCTAAAAAAATAATCGGCTAATCCTCTCTTAGGGAAGGTGTCCAGAAATCAAACTCCTTGATAAGCGGAGGAATGCCTGAATCATGATATGAATCAAGATAACCGTATTCTGATGAGTAATCCTCACCGCTGCCGACTGCAGTGTTTAAAAACTCCAAAAGACCACGGTTTCTGATGATAGTGTGTTTTGGCTTGAATGTGGATGACCAGATATAGAATACCTTAAAAACAGTATCTGGATGGTATCCTCCGCCCAAGTCTATTGCCAGAATGTCACATGATTGAGTAATTTTAAAAACCTCAGCTATTACGTCATGACTTCTCACATCACCTGAAATGAATCTGACATTTTCAAGCATTTCCATTACCTCCACCGCTTCCGGTGAGTTGTCAACGGCAACAACATTGCAATTGTCCGATATTAGTTTTGTTGTTCCTCCAAGATGACATCCCAGTTCAATGACCTCATCGCCTGTATTTGCCAATTCCAACAGGTCCTTGCGATAGTTTTTAACATTATAACTTAATTTAATCATAAACTATACCAACATTGTTAAGCTTATCTACATGTAAGTTTTCAACATCCATATTTTTGAAGTCATCTTCATTTTGCGCAAATGCAAATACAGTATTTCCAAGCATGGCCATGGAACTGCCCAAAATATTAGAGCTGGAATTAAAATAATCAACAAGTTCCTTCACTTCATCTGACATCAGTTTTGTTTCACGGGAAAACTTGTATGAAAAATCCAAAAAGTTTCTTAAGGAAGGCTTTTCCTCGAAATATTCCAAATACTTGAGTCCCACATCGGAAATGACCTGCTTGTGATGAGGATCCTGTATGATACTTGATGTTTCAATCCCTCCGAAGGTTTTCCATGCCACATAAACATCATGCTTGAATGATTTTATCTCACCAATGCCTGGAGCACCAGGTTCAACCCTTAAAACCAATCCTTCGCCGGTCTGGCCAATCACATCCCCCAAGCCTGCTCCGAGATTGACTTCAGCCATATGTGCAATCTGACCGCACAACTCCTTAGAATAGCCCAGATTCAAATATTCGTTGATGGCCAGTGCCAGGCTTAGTGCCGAAGCCGCTGATGTTCCAAATCCTGCACCTATAGGTAGCTGAATGTCTTGAGTAATCTTAAAATCAGAATCAATTTCCAAAATCTTTAAAACCTCATCAATCACTGTTGAATCTCCCTGATTCACCTCTACTGCCAGTTTGTCAGATTCTGAAATGGTTGTCTTAACACCTTTTGACAATAAAAAGCCAGCACCACATGATCCTCTCTTTAAGCTGATATCATGGTCTTCTATTGTGAAAAACCCGGTAATGTGACCTGGTACGAAAACTGAATTTGACATAAACTATATTATGTTTTTAAGTTAATTAAAATTTTTGACCTTGCCAATATGCCTTAAAGGTCATCTTCGAAATGATAGGCTATTTAAAAATAACGAAAAAAAAGAAAAAAAGTTGGAAGTGTTAACTTCCATATTTATTTGAATTTCCTGATTCTTGACACACCGGCAAGTAAAAGAACCGCCAATAGCGCAAAGAGAGGATTACCGGTTGCATTTTTTAAATTGACATCGCTTTGTTTAAGCTCATCTGCATGAGATGTTTCATTTTCATCAATTTCTGTGTCATCCTCTTCGAAATCCTCGCTTTCCTCTGTGTCATTTACATCAGTTTCATTTTCAAAGGCTTCGGTAGTGTTTTCTGCTGGAGTTTCATTGGTCAGGTCACTTCCTGCAACAACAATATTTGTGAAATTACCTGCCTTTACGGTTTTGAAAAATACTGTAAATTGAGACCTTTCACCTTCAAACAGAATGTCGTTGTAAGTCCATTTGTCCTTGCCGTCAAAAATCCATTTGCCTGATGTGGATGTGAAATGGTCAAAGACCAAACCATCGAATTTAAGTTCTTTTACATAAACTCCTTCTAAATCACAGTCACCCATGTTTGTGACGCGAATAACGAAGCTTGTAAGGTCACCTACTGGAACCAATGTTGTTAAAGTAATTTTTTCAACTTTAAGCTTTGGCTCATGGATAACAGTATCGTTTTTACCGCTACCAGATGTCTGGTTGTTGTCAATCGCCACAATATTGGTGAAATTTCCTGCTTTTAGGGTATTATATATCACCATAATTTCAGCAGATTCACCAACAGGCAAAATACCTTTGTATTGCCATTTTGGATGATCCATTGAACCGATGAAACTCCAATCAGGTGACTCTACATAACTATGATAAGCCAATCCGTCTGAATTCATTTCAGTAACATTGATATTGGTTAATTCACATTCACCGGTATTGGTAATCTTAATTAAGAAATATGCCTGCATACCTACTGTAACTTCCGGAGTCAAGGACACTTTTTCAATGATCATGTTAGGAACATAAGCCGTGAAATCAACTGTGTCGTTTCCGAATGTGTGATTTGAAAATCCTACAGAAACGTTGTTCTGCATTTTTCCGGATCCAGTCACGTTAAATGTGAGGACAATGTATGCGGTTTTTCCAACAGGCAATATCTCATTCAATGTCCAGAGCTTATCTTTTGCATTATAAGTCCAGTTGAATGAAGATTTGAATGAATCATAGACTAATCCTTTTGTGAAACCTGTTTCATTAATCCACACTGATGTTAAGTTGCTTTCACCAGTGTTCTTAACTGTAATGTTGAAGTCAACTTGTTTTCCGATTACTACAGGATTTGTTATAACCTCTTTTTTAACAGTCAAATTGGTCTTGTACATGTCAAACATGAATACGTTTTGAGTTGCTGAAGGGACAATGACCTCCTTGAAATTAAACATTACAATTGTTCCATCACCATTATCTCTTAATGTATTGTTGGTTGGAACCCTGTATCCTGAATCATATAATGATCTTACCTCTTTAACAGTAGCATCATCACTATTTCTGAAATCATGATCTGTAAAGATATTTATCATGTCTCTGAATTTTGCATAATCGCTATTTTCATTCCAATATTTATAAATTAATATCTTTAGATATTCACCAACATATTCCTCAGTCAAAGAGTTTTGCAAGAATCTTAAATCATTACATATTACTCCATATCTAGGAGAATCCTCATCTTCTTCAACACAAAATGCAGTATAACCATCCACATAGGTTATGTCATTCTTTGAATCATATTTCATAGCAGTATACTCAGTATTACCCAATGAAATAGCATTCTGGTTCGGATGTATGTTATTGTTTTCATTCAATTTAGTGGCTGCCACTATATAGTAACCGTCATCAGCGGTATTATCATAGAATTTTGAGTCTGAAACATTTGCAGTGATTGTGCAGATTGCACCTCCATGGAAAGCATGGTTTCCGATAAATTTGGAATTTGTAATTGTCGGATAATCTGCGCTTACAGCTCCACCATATCCTTTTGCATTGTTATTTATAAATGTACAGTTATTTATGGTATCTCCTTGCTTGGTACTGGAAATCGCTCCACCACCATATCTTTCAGCAATGTTGTTTGTGAAAGTGTTGTTTTCAAGGAAATTGCGTCCATATTCAAATACTATTGCACCACCCATCAAAGCTACATTATGAGTGAAATTAGAGTTTGTAATAGTTGTGTTTTCAGCAAAGGAAAATATTGCTCCACCTTTACTCATATTCCTGTCAAATGGAGGCTTTGGGAAAACCCCGTTATCTGTAAATGTACAGTTATCAATAACTGGATTTTTACATCTACTTGAACCACCATTTCCTAAATATATTGCTCCACCTTTTTCAGCATAATTTCCTACAAATTCGGAATTAACAATAGTGACATTATCTCCCCTATTTGCATAAATTGCTCCACCATATGCAGAGCAATGATTTTTATAGAAATATGAATTGTTAACTAATAAGTTATTTGAATTTGAATAAATTCCTGAACCAAAATAATCATTAACTGCATTCCTTTCAAATGAACAGTTGTTGAATGTTGTTTTATCTGATGTAGCATCAACATATACAATTCCATAACCATATCCTGCACAGTCATGAATACTGGTATTGTTGAATAAATTATTATTACCATTCATCCAGATTGCAGCACCGTCACTGTAACCAGTAAGTCTACTAGGATCAACAATTCCAATAGCCTGTCCAATTTCACAGTCATTCACAGTAATATTATTACAGTTTACAGCAGCTATTGCACCACCTTGATCTCCGTAACAACTGGAAAATTTGACATTATCAATTAGTGAATCATTAGCATCATTTTCTAAATAAATTCCACCACCAAATCCTCCAGTGGAAGTTACATGACCTGAACTTATGGAACTATCTACAATCCTTATTTTGTTGTTTGAATAAATTGTAGCTCCGTTCTTAGCCTTGTTGTTGTAAAAACTACAATCAGCAATCAAAGTATCAGTAGCTAGGTTATAAATTGCACCACCCATATTGCTGGCTTTATTACCATTAATGCTTGAATTGACAATTGAGATGCCCTTATGATTAGCAATAAAAATTGCTGCACCATTACTGTTACCTGAATTAGTGTTGGAAATTATTGTACACTTATCAACTTTAACATTGTCTGCATCAATATACAATGCTCCACCGTTAGCGGATTTACCTTTAGTCAATTGTAATCCTTTAAGTACAACATTACTGCCGGTTATTTTAAAAATTTGACGAGAGTTTTCACCATCGAATACCGGTTGTTTGCCATCAGCAGATACAATATTTAAATTGTTTTTATCAATTGTTAAACCAGTGTTTGATTCTCCTTTATAATCTCCGCTCATAACATATATTGTGTCTCCTTCCTGGAGATTTGTGTTATCTAAAGCGGATTTTAAATCACCGTAAGGACTTGCCTCGGATCCGTCTCCACCAGTTGCACCTGCCTTTACATACCAACTGTTTCCAGCACCTAATGTATCTCCGTTTGAAGATTGGAGTGTGTCAGAAACAGCTTCATTTTCAACCATCAAGTTTCCGTTATCTGTTCCAACCGCATGACTGTCCACATCGCCAACAGCTGCAACAGCACCTATACATAAGCATAATACGCCAATTAATAATAAAATTCCCATTAGTTTATTAAATTTCATTTTCTCCCTCAGCGAGAGTCAAATCAAAAATATAAACCAATCAAATTCTGTAATTTAATAATATAATTAAATTTATTTCCAGTTAAAAATTAAACCTCTTATAAATAATATACACAATCATCACGATGCAGGTTAAAGCGAAATAGAACTAAACATTATCATGTTTAATTATACTCATTTTAACGAGCACTAGACCGAGGAATACCAATCATATTCAGTATAAATTTCATCTGAACATTTGATTTTTATATTCATTCAAGATTTGATTTAACTCAATAAATCATCAATATATTATTTAAATCAATAATTTTTTTAATTAAATTTTAAAATTTAATCAAATTTAGATATATAAAATTATCTAAACAATAATAAATATTTATTAATTCAATATTATTGCATATTTTACTTATTTTAACACTAATATTTAAACTTTAATATAACAAATATAATATAAAATAGTTAAAAAATTAAATATTATTCAATCTTAAACTAATAAATTTCTTTTAAAAAAAATATGATTTCACTGCAAAATTTACATTAAAACATTGAAAAAAATGAATAATGAAAAAAATACATTACAATATCATGTGAAAAAAATATTCTATAAAAAAATATTAAAATGAAACATGAATTAATCTATTGTAAAATAATTACAGTAAATTAAAAAATATGTTCCAAAAAATAAACATCAAAAAATGTGAAAAAAATTTATAAAATAAAATTGATTACTCATCAATCCAGGCCTTAACAGTATCCTTCACATCATATACAGATGCACCGGGAATTGACAATCCCCTTTTCATTTCAGCGCCATCGCATAATTTGTCCAGATCCCTTTGTGATGAACCGAATCCTGAACCTTCATGAGTTACAAAAGGTTTTACGACTTTTCCTGCAAAATCGAGTTGCTCCAATTGGGTAAACATTGGCATAGGCAAGGTTCCCCACCAGTTTGGAAAACCAATGTAAATGGTATCATACTGATCGATGCTTTCAAGAGTTTGCTTGATTTCAGGCCTTGCATCAGCTTGCTGTTCCTTTTTAGCCACATCAATGCATTTCATGTAATCGTCGGGATACTCCACTGCAGGTTCCACTTTAAATAAATCTGCATTGTCAATTTCACCAATATATTCGGCAATCACTTCGGTGTTTCCCTTTTCGATGTTTTTAAGTTCTCCGCCGAAGTAGTTTTCACCGTTTCTTGAAAAGTAAATTACTAAACTTGACATAATATTAACTCCTTGATTATTGTTAAACTCTTTTTAGTATATAAATGTTGTTACATGCAACAATTAAACTCTAAAAAAAAGAATAATAAATTATTCTTTAATTGATCTTGCGAGTTCTGCACCTTTCTCAAATGCTTCAGCCATAACATCCTCATCAGGCACGAACAATACATCCAATGTGTCAGTTACAGTGAATCCTGCAGCTTCCAAATCGTTTTGGAGTTTTGCAACTGCACCTCCACCCCAACCTTTGGATGAAAAAATCAATGCGTTTTTCTCGCTGCCTGTTCCCTTGAAGTTGACACAGTCAAGCCAGTACATCATGTTACCGATTCTTGGGAACGGCTTGTTCATCATTGTAGGAGCACCTAATGCAATTGCCTTGGAGTCCAGGATGTCTGTGATGACATCATCAGGTCCGTCTTCCTGCATGAAGTACATTGCAACCTCAACACCTTCGCTCATGATACCTTCAGCGATTTGGTAAGCGAGCTTTTCGGTTGAGTGGTGCATGGTATCGTAAATAACAGTGATTTTGTCTTTGCACACGCCTGATCCCCATTCGCTGTATTTTTCAACGATTGGTGCAGGGTTTTTCCAGATTTGACCGTGGCATGGCGCAATCATCTTGATGTCATTGATTAAACCAGTGTTTGTCAACTCATCAAGTTTCATCCTGAGCATCGGAGAGCCTAATGTCACAAGGTTAGCGTAATACTTTTGAGCTTCCCTTAAAAGGTATGCTGTATCGTAGTCCTCATCAAATCTTTTGGAGTGGGCCACGTGCTGACCGAACGCATCGTTTGAAAACAATATTCCTTCCTCAGCCAATAGTGTGAACATGCTGTCCGGCCAGTGAAGCATAGGAGCTGAAATGAATTTTAAAGTTCTTCCACCAATGTCCAGTTCATCGCCTGTTCCAACTGCATTGATTTCTAAATCACTGAAATTATGATATTGTGCTTCCAGGAATTTGATACAGTTTGCAGAAGCATATATCTCAGCGTCTGGATTGTACTCGTCAATTGTTTGTCTTAGGAATGTGGAATGGTCCATTTCTGAGTGGTTTTGAACGAACACATCAATCTTGAATTCTTTTCCTTCCTGTTCGAATGCATCATGAACTCTTGCATCGAACTGTTCAAACATTCCACGGTAAACGTTATCAATCAATACGGTTTTTTCTTCACCAAATACTAGGTATGCATTGTATGTGGTTCCAGGAATTCCATATCCATGGAAAGTTCTGCTGTGCCAGTGGATTACACCAACCCAATAGACACCGTCTGCCATTTTAACTGCTTTTGCTTTCATTTAAATAACCTCATAAAATATTTAAGTTATATAACTATATATTCTATATTCTATATAAATTATTATAATTAAAAGTAAGAGGTCATATTTTGAACAGAAGAATCGATTTACACATGCACAGCCTATTCAGTGACGGAGAGCTGTTGCCGTCAGAACTTGCAAGAAGAGCGCTGAAATTGAATCATGAAGCAATAGCAATCACAGACCATGTGGACTGGTCAAACGTCGACACAATCCCTGCAATTCAGGATGCGATTGACGACATCAATGCTAACTGGGACATCACAGTCGTTTTAGGTGCTGAGGTCACCCATGCGCCTTGCGAGTCAATTGACAGAATTGCCGCAAGGGCTAAAGAGTTAGGCGCAAATATTGTGGTTGTTCACGGTGAAACTTTAAACGAACCGGTGACTCCCGGAACAAACCGTGCAGCAGTTGAATCCGAACATGTGGATATTTTAGGACATCCTGGTCTCATAACTGTTGAAGAGGCTGAAATTGCAAAGGAAAATGATATTTATCTAGAGATTTCCGCACGTAAGGGACACTGCCTCGGCAACGGCCATGTGGCAAATGTTGCACGTGAAGTCGGAAACAAACTATTGGTGAATACAGACACCCACTCACCCGACAACATCATCACCTTTGAAAAGTCATATGAAATCGCATTGGGTGCGGGATTGACACATGACGAGGCAATGAAGGCAATTGTCGACAATCCCCGTGAACTGTTATCAAAAAAGGGAATTTTATAAGATGGAGGAATTGATAAATTCCCCATAATTTTCATATTTCAAAACATCCAAAAAGAACTTCTTTTTTACAGGGCCAAGTTCGGCCAAAAAGTCATCGTAATATTTTGTCAATTTAATTGATTCATAGTCATTTTTAATCAAGTCAAACATGTGTGGCTTGTATTTTAATGGCATGTCCCTTAAAGCAAAACGAGGACCATTGATTTTATAGGCAAGCAAGTCAAACTTGTATGCATCATACCACTCATTTTTAATGAAAATCTTCAATAACTCCTGGCCGGCTGGAACGGTGTCGAAGAACTTCTCGTCAACGACATTCGTGATTGACTCAGTATGCTTTCTTCTCACATACACCGGTTTTTTAACGATGGAAATCCTTTCGGCCTTAAGATATACATAATAAAAGAATGGCATGTCCTCAAAAAAGATTCCCTCTGGAAATTTCGCATCAATTCTTTTAAGGAAACTGTGACTGTAAATCTTCTGGCAAACACCTACTGACAGGTCGAAAATGGAACCTGGAGTTTCTCTTGGATTGAATGCACGGTTTTCAAATGATTCATCAAACTGCTTAAGCTCAAACCAGTCATTTGGATAGTACCTTTCACCGTCAAAGTTAACCATCTTAAAAAATGTCAAGTCAGCATTGAACTTGGTTATTTCGCCATAGGCAACTTCAAGGGCATCTTTGCAAAACCAGTCATCCGAATCGAGAAACATGACATAATCCCCCTCTGCAATTTCAAGGGCATTGTTTCTAGCAGCACCAGGTCCCTGATTTGACTGGTTTATAATCTTGATTCTTTTGTCTTCAAAAGAATTGATAATGTCTGATGTGGCATCGGTTGAGCCGTCATTAACTATTATCAGCTCGAAATCTGTAAATGTTTGGCCTAAAGTGCTTTCTATTGCCTTTTTGATGTAGGCCTGTGAATTGAAAACCGGAAGAATAACGGAAATCTTTGCCATGAATTATCTCCTCAACTTAGCGAATAATTTTTCGTGAATGCTTGTATGGTCCTTTAGAATTCTTTTCAAGACATTTAGGGTTGACTCGTAATCGCCAATGTATGACTTGTATTTGACCTCAATATTGTCTAAGGTGCTTTCAGGTTCAGCGATTGCCCATATGTCAGTGGACGATCCAAGATAATCGGATATTTTTGATGGCAAATATGGATTTTTAGGCCAATTACCTTTGGTTGAAACGTCATTTACCAGAAGAACATCAAAATCATCTGTGGCGTTTAAAAACTCCAGGTAATCAAGAGGCTTTTTAATATAAATGTTCTTGTTTGGTGACTTTAAAGCATTACGGTTATTAATGAAAATGTACAAGCGGATTTTATCCGATTTGATTTCATCAAAAGCCCTGAATATGTCATTGAAGTTTCTTTCCGGATAATAAAAGCCACCGAAATATGCGATGTTGATGCAGTTAGGGTTGAGCTTGAAGTTGCTTTTCTTTAAGTGATAATACTTTTTTGGAAGGGTGGGATGGGGAGAGATGACGGACTTTTTCATTATTAAATCACTTAAATCAACTGGAAACTCACGAATCATCATTTCCCTTTGATTGGCATTTGTAAAGACAATTTCATCGGCGAATAGAAATGTTAAGTATTCGATTGTGTAAAAAGTGCTTGAATTGTATTTGAGTTTCGGATAATCAATAATGTATTTGTTGACATGATTGAAGAATTCTTTATCGTTTATTTTGTGCTTATCTTTTTGGTTAATTGTATTTTTAATATCATGAAGCAGCGGATCTGAAAACTCCGCAGTCCAGTGAACTTCAGGGTTTTTTAGCTTGTATGCTAATGCAAGAAAATGATTGCTCATAAGCCAAGATCTGGAAGTGAGTGATTTGTAGTTCTTGTCTATTTCTTTTAAAGAGTTTTCGACAAACTCTTTAATTCCTTCAGGACTGTCCTTAGGCTTGGTTGTGCTTACAATTATTTTGTCTTCAATGTAGTCGTTTAAAATATTTGAAAAATCAGTTAGTGAATCATCTTGACTGGTTGTTAAGACGTCCACCCTCTGGTTTTTTAATAGAATTCTTTTGGCAAGAACAATGCCTGAAATGTTATTTGAAGGTGGAAAAAAATATGAAACAACTAACTCGTCACTCATTGAAATCACTTCCTTAAATAATATTAAGAAAATATAATTATTGAAACTAAAATTACAAAAATTTAAGATAAAACACCAATTATAAGTATGAATAAAATTTATCTTCTATTACCCGTATAACTCATAATAAAGAAGAGGATTCATTTCCCACTCTTTAACGATTGGATTTCTTTCCACATAGTCATTTGCGTTAAATTTAGGACTTGGATTATATCCCTTAATATAACCCTCATTCAAATAATGATTAACACAATCACCCTCAACACCATAAGTACGACCATACCAATCACCATCAAAATAAGCAGAATCAGCAATACAAGAATAATCCCTATCCTTCATTTCAGCAACCCAAATCATCCTACTTTCATATTGACCATACAACTCATAATGAAGCAAAGGATTCATACCATAATCCTCAACATCCTTATTACACTCATAATACTCACGAGTACTAAAATCAGGACCCGGATTAAAACCCAAAGCATAACCAACATTCAAATAATGATCAACACAATCACCCTCAACACCATAAGTACGACCATACCAATCACCATCAAAATAAGCAGAATCAGCAATTACATTATAATATTTCTGTTTTATCTCATCAGAAAGATTAATTATCCTCTTTTCTCTTTTACCATACAATTCATAATGAAGCAAAGGATTCATATCTAAATCTTTAACATCTAAATTACACTCGAAATATTCAAAATTACTAAAATCGGGACCTGGATTAAAACCCAAAGCATAACCAACATTCAAATAATGATCAACACAATCACCCTCAACACCATAAGTACGACCATACCAATCACCATCAAAATAAGCAGAATCAGCAATACAAGAATAATTCCTATTCGGCAAATCAGAAATATTTATTAACCTATGCTCTTTTTTACCATACAATTCATAATGAATTAACGGATTCATACGTTTTCCTTTAACATCCTTATTACATTCAAGGTATTCAAAATTACTAAAGTTAGGACCTGGATCATAACCCTTTACACTACCAACAAGTAAAAAATGAACTACCGAATCAGTGTTGTCTGAAATATTATATGTTTCCCTATACCATTTGTCATCAAAATATTGTGAATTTAAAACTTTAAAATAATTATTCCATTTAGGGAAAACATTTTTAAAATCAATATATTTTAAAAATGAATAAAATTTATCTAATTTTTTCCTATACAACTCATTCAAAATAAATTTTATTTGTTCATAAAGTGATTTATCCTCAATAAGAAATACATTATAATCATTTTTAATTTTATCATGAAAATTATTTAAACTAAAAATATAATCATAATCATTTAAATTAGCTGAATTTAGCCATTTTTGACAATTATCTTTAATAATTGCAATTTTTATTAAGGAATCCGAATGATTTAATTTGTTAATATCAAGATCATATGCATCAGATATGATTATTTTATTTGAAAAGGTATTATTTTTTGTAAAAGAAATTCTAAGCTTAAATTTTTTAATTAAAATCTTAATTAAATTATCATTTGATGCCTCAATTGATTCATAATCTTTTAAACTACTTGAATCTGCAAAATTGCTTACCAAATCCCCATCTTTAGAAAAATAAGAAATATTAAATGTTTTGTAAATATCTTTAAAATTATATTCAACCAAATCATATGTTACTAAATAATGTTTAATATCATTTTCTTCCAAATATTTATTTAAAGAGTTATTTTTACTTATTAACCCTGAAAGCTTATTTATACCAAATATAAAATCACCAAAAACCTATTTTTTAATTAATCATTTAAAATTTAATAGGATATACCCAAAATACTTTAAAATATATTAATAAATATTTTTATTTTTATATTTATAATTTTATTATATTCCCTCAGTTAATATTTTTCATATAAAAATGTTCCATTAGAATTGTAAATTTCTTTATAGTTATCGTCGTTTAATTCTGGCCATGTAATTATATAATCATAATATGAATTATTTAGATTATCCACATCGACTACATCAATCTTTTTTTGGAAATACCATTCATAAAACATTTCACCAGATTTTACACCTATCTTTTTAGATTGATAATCCGGATCATAGTCAATTAAATAATTACTTACATCATCTATGCTCAATCCAATCTTATCGACTTCAACAGTGTTAGTAAAATTAAATGCTGAAAACAAGCAAATTAAAATAATAACTATCGGAATGCATCTTGAAAAATTTTTTCTTAAATTTGATTTTGGTTTTTTAATTTCTTTTAAATCAATACTATTAAATTTGGAAAAAATAATTTCTTCATCATCCCAACCAAATTTAATAAAATTTAATAGAACATCTAAAAAGTATATGAAAAAATATGTAAATGATATAAATGTGATTAAAATATATCTAACACATTTTAAATCCATTAATGAAAAAATAATCATGTAAAAAATGAATAATGCTAAACAAACTAACGAAAATGAAAAATTATCTTTATTTACAGGATACAATTTAATAATTGATATTAAAATTAAAAATATTAACCATATACATAATAATGACATTAAATAGTTATAATCCATTAAAATAATGCTAAGAATTCCTAAAATTAATACTATTGCTAAATAAAAAATATATGATGTTTCATGCTTAAAATCGAGTTCTTTTCTATAATTTTTATAAACTTTTAAATTTTTAAAGACATTGATAAATTTCAAAACTGCACCAATAGCAAAGATTCCTATAATAATGTAAGAAAACAATGAAGGATTATTAAATTGTTCAATCATGCCAATAGAAGTGATACTATCGGTGAATAATAAACTTAAATAGTTCTTAAAATAAAACAACCTATCATCAACATAATTAAAATTATCAAGAGAATGAAAATGACTAAATGAACTACTTGCCATTCCAAAATATCCTATAACTGAACCATAAGACAACAATACATGAAAAACATAAGCGATAATGATTACACTTAAAGAAATAGACAATAAAATATATTTAAATTCATGACTTTTGAAAAAAGTACTAATTCTTTGTTTAAATTCGATTTTATTATAAAATAAAGACTCTATTAAAGTAACTAAATCATAATCCTTAAGAATATACAATACGATTAAACTTAAAGTGTATGTATTAGTAAATCTTATGAAAATTGAAATTAAAAAGGATATCGCTAAAATTGGATAAAATTTATAATTTTTAGTTGCCGCAACAAGAAAAACAATAGTCCACAAAAACATTGCAACAGCAGAAGTATCTAACATACCATTTGCAAAATAAAATAAAGTTAAAGAGAAACTACTATAAAGTAGAGCGCCAGTGAAACTTAATAAAGGAGAAAATCTAACCTTTAAAAAAGCATACATCCCAAAGATACCAATTATCCCGAATATTCCTGTGACAAAGAATATTGAATTAATATGGACAAAACCCAATTTAAACATTAATGAAGTAAGATAAAATATTACTGGAGAATTGAACATCCAGGAGGGGTCGGAAATATGATTATAGTTCAAACCCGCAAAATCAAGAGCTGCCGGAAGATATCTGAATATGTCTGAATTAAAAGCACCTCTTGTTTGATGAAACTTAATCATTACAATAGTTATTAAAATTGAAAAACAGAACAATGCAATTAAATAATATCTATCAGAACGGTCTAAATTAATTTCATTAAAAAATTTATTAATTTTCATATAATCACTTATTTATCCCAGGAATATGTTTTATATCCCAATTTATCTGCTAATTCAGGTTCCCACTGATTTTTTATAAACATTAAATCATATTCTTTTTTATTCTTTTCTAATTTTTTTGTAGATTGTTGTGATTTATGATAAACCTTTGCATCAGAAATATGATAAATTTTTAATTTTAAAAATAATCTAATAAAATCACAAAAAATTCTATCAGACCTGTAATGTCTACCTAACTCTGGATCCAAACCCAACGTCTTGTTATAAACATCTCTTTTTATATATGTGCAGAAAAATGGTGCAAAATCTAATTCAAGAATATTTCCATCAAAAAATATTGGAACATTATAAATATTTTTATGAATCTTTGATGTTGAAACATCACATTCAAACTTAGGATTAGCAAATGGCACATTATATGTCATTCGAATGTCATTTGGATACAAAGTTTCACAAGGAACTATAATTCCACAGTCTTGAAGATTATATGCATAATATTGCATTGCTTCAAGAGCGCCTTCAGTTAAAATAGCATCATTGTTTAAAAGTAAAATATCTGAATTGGCATCAGAAATTGCTATTCCTTGTTCAATTGCATATGTGAATCCATAATTAATATCATTTTGAATATATTTAATTTTATTCTCATTTTCAGCTTTTTTAAGAAAATCTCGGACATTATCTTCAGAGTTATTATCCACAACAATGATATCAATGAAATCTGAATCAAAAGATAGTATCGCATCAATACAATCTTTCATGTCATCAATTAAATTATAACTAGGAATTATGATACTTATTTTTTTATTTAATTGATAAAAACTTGAAAAATCATGAAAAATAGAATAATCAACCTTTTGATGAATCCTATTTATATATTCACTATTTAAATCATGATTAAAACCTAGTTTATTATGGAAATATTTATTTGATGTGAATTTTGATAGGAAAAACGGTGCGGAATACATTTTAAAATCTTTAGCTACTCCTAATAAAAATAACCAATCCTCATATGAATCTAATGACTCATCAAAAAGCAAATCACCAAATAATTCTCGCTTATGTGCAAAGGCACTCATTGAAATAAAATTATTATTATACAACAAACGTTTATTATATGATGCAAAAATTGCTCCTAAAATATCTTGAAAATTATTTGAATAAACTAATTGTCCTGAGTAAATAGCATCAGCATCAGGTAAAAACGAAAATAATGAAACCATTGTAGATAAATACTCTGAATCCCAAAGGTTATCCATATCTATATAAAAAATGTAATCCCCATTAGAGTTTTTTAATCCTAAATTTCTACAATACGAAATATTTTTCTTTTCATCAGTCCTGAAAATTTTTATTCTAGAATCATTAGTGGATTCAATTAAATCTGAAGTAGCATCATTACTGCAATTATCAATAATCAACAACTCAAAATTTGCATAAGATTGATTTAAAACGGAATTAATTAAATCCTGGATATTTTCCTCAAAATTATAAACTGGACATATAATTGAAATTAATGAATCAATATCTGAGTTTTCTCTAATATATTTAGTTAAATGATCACAAAATGAAAAAAGCCATGAATGTTCAAAATTAAATGGGTATTTGATTACTGGGGAGATGTATGATTTATTAAGTAAGCCGTCAGAATTAAAAAAAGGAAAATCTAGTTCACATTTATCTTGAAATTCGGCATATTTATCTTTAATACTATTATACTCATTATTCAAATCATTAATTTCATTAGTGAGTTGCTTATTAATTTTTTTTAATTGATGGTTTTCTTCATTTAATTTTTGATAATTTTCTTTATAAAACCTATAACTATTACTTTTTTGTAATATTTTATCATTTAAACTCATCATTACACCCAAATATCAAATAAATCCCATGTATCATTAATCTTTAATTCTTTTTATTTTTCTTAATGGTTCTGTCAATCTCCAGCTTGTAGAATTTAAAAGTGAGGAATTGAATTTTTTTAATTCTTTCAAATCTTTAGTTAACTTTTTATTTTTATTTTTTAAATCCTTATTTTGCTTTTTTAAACTTTCATTTTCCTTTTTCAATAAATTAATATTATTGAAATAATTCAATTTAACATTATAATCTTTAAATGAATCTGATTTCAATATTAAATCTATTTGAGTAGTTAATTGATCATTTAATTCGAAATCAATATCCATTTTTGAAAATTCCTCTTTAGCAATATTAAAATACTCATCAGTCCCTGTTGAAATCAGATAATTGGTAATTTGAGTAATTTTAAATAATTTAAATTCATTAACAAATTCATCATAAAAACCCTCATCCTTTAAAAAATCCTCAACAATATTACAAATTTTAAAGATGTCAATACCGTTTGAGGATGTGTTATTCACACTATTGGGATTGAATCTGTAATGATAAAAAAATTCAGGAATAAATGATATTTTTGATGCCCTTAAAATTGATTTAATATGAAATGGAGTGTCATCAAAAGCAATATTCAATGGAAATCTAAAGTCATCATAACTGTCTAAAAATTCTTTTTTATACAATTTAGTCCAAGGTGCAAAAGATCTATTTAAAACATATGGTTTGATTTCATGATAATCAAAGGAAAAATTATTGAAATCCTTGTTTTTAAATACATTTTCAAGATCAAAACCTGGAATAGTATAATTGATTGGTTCTCCCTCATTGAATCGGGCTATTTTAAAAAGTACCAAATCAGAACGGTTACGTGTAATATTTTTAAATAACTTATCAAAAGTTCCAGGCAAAATATAGTCATCAGGGTCAAAGAAATAGATATATTCACCTTTAGCTTCATCTAAAGCTCTGTTTCTGGCAAATCCGCAACCGCCATTTTCTTGGTCTATAATTCTAATTCTTGAATCATTTTCAGCAAATCGCTTTAAAATTGATAATGAATTATCTGTTGAGCCATCATTAACACATATTAACTCAATATCTTCGAAGTTTTGAGTGATTACACTATTTAAAGCCTCTTCAAGGAATGGTTCTGCATTATAAACAGGAATTATTAGTGATATTAAGGTTCTTCTTTTTAAATTTAGGTTATTGAATACTTCCGGATTGTCAAAGAACTTAGCATAATAATAATTTTCACAATCTTTAACAAGATCCGGGTCATCTGAGAATACATCCCGAATGGCTTCTAATGTATCCTTAGCACCTTCAATGCCCATCATATCTATGAAAATAAATAATTTATGCATGAAACTTTCATTAATCTTTTTAAATCTGGAATCTGAAAAATATTCGAAAACAAGTTTAAAATGCTTGATATGTGCATGCCTTATCTTGAATGTATCACATTTTGCGCCGCCATCAATATAAAAATAAGCATAGAAATCTGAATTAACAGTATAAATCTTATCCACTTTCGACAATACTTCGGCCAAAAATACTGGATCTTCTCCCCTAATCAAATCCGGAAAATAAATTGAATTATCTATTAAAAATTCCTTTTTATAAATTGATTTATAAAAACCCCATGGAATTCCATATTCCTCAGGATTGATGACACTATCTTTTTTATAATAATCCAAATCTTTAAATGGAGAGAAATTTCCATCACTATCAACTAGTTTTATATTACCAGAAACCATGTTTGCATTATTAAGCTTTGCAACATCATACAATCTTTCTAAAGCATCATTATCTATGAAAAAATCATCAGCGTCTAAAAATCCAATGTATTCCCCGACAGCTTCATGAATGCCCTTGTTCCTAGCTATGGCAGGACCCTGATTTTCTTGGTTAAAAACTTTAATACAATCATTCTCTTTTGATATTCTATTTAAGATATCTAATGAATCATCAGAAGAACCATCATTAACACAAATAATCTCAATATCTTCTAGAGATTGATTTAAAATACTTTCAATTGATTTTTGAATATATTCACCGTCATTATATACTGGAATAATTACAGAAATTTTAACCAATTAAACACCTCATGATTAACACTATTGATACATTGAATAGAGAGTTTATTTAAATAAATATTACATTTAATGAGTTATAAAAGTTATTAATTTTTAAATTAAAGAAATAAATTATTTTAAATTTTTTTTAAAATTTCTAAGGGGTTTTGTTATTCTCCAACTAGTCGAATTTAATATCAAATCATTTTCCTTTCTTAAAAAATTAATTTCTTTTTTTAAATTTTTATTTTTTGATTCGAGTTTATTAATTCTTGATTTTAAATAACTATTTTCTATTATCAATAAAAACTCTTCAAAACCATCTGACTCCATGACTGTCTCAAAGATTAACTTATTGGGGTAATCTAAATATTCAATTATATTATCATAACCATATTCATTACTCATCTCTTTAAAATCATTTTTCATTTCATTGAAAAAAACGGATTTGACTTCATCATTAACTTGATTAAACCTAACATTAGCTAGAACCACTTTCTTATTAAATAAATATTTTTTAAATTCATCAAAAATATTGAATTTTTTGAAAATGATAAAAATCCTATTATGAATTTCCAAAGTATCTACAAATCTAATTCCGGCATTTCCTGTTGTTGAAGAAGAGTGCCTTCTTCGAATGTAATAATGATGTTTGAGGAACTTAATTCTTTTTGCATTTAAAAAGACATTCCAAAAAAAGACATTATCTTCAAAAATAACATCTTCTGGAAATCTAACGTTGATATCATCTAAAAATTTTTTAGAATATAACTTATTAACTGGTGAAACAGCAACCTGAAAAATTAAATGATTTAAATCAGCATATGAAAAAACATTATCGGCAACCGAATCGCCTACATTAGGCATATCATAATCATTATCATGATATAAAGATTTTTTTGATTCATCATAATTAATTAATTGAAACATTAAAAAATCCAAATTATTTTTATTTGCCTCATTATAACAGTCAGATAAAGTATTTAACTCAATGAAATCATCGGAATCCATAAAATAAATATATTCACCTTTAGCCACATCCAACCCATAATTTCGAGCTGAACCTTGTCCATTATTCTCTTGAGAAAATATTTTAAATCTCGAATCATTTTCTGCATATTCCCGTAAAATCTCTAATGAATTGTCAGTGGATCCATCATCAATACAAATTATCTCAATATCTTCCAATGATTGATTTACAATACTGTCTAAACATTCTTTTAAATATTTTTCTGTATTATAAACTGGAATAATCACAGAAACTTTGCACAATTTAATAACTCCCTTAAAACTTTATAGATTTTCAATATTTTACTAAAACACTCATAAATATATAAGAATACCTTAATGAACTTATTTTAAGTTTAACTATACTATCATTTATAATTTTTTACATTTAAATATTTTGATAAAGTCAATTACAAATAAAATCAATAATATTCGTTTTATGGCAAAATCTTTTTAACTAAAGGAATTTTTCTAATCAAATAAATTATAACTACAGACATTATTAAAACCAATATTGGTGCAAAAAGCCTATAAATTATTGAAGTATTACTTATGTTAAATAACCTAATTATAAATTCAAGAAGATACCAATGAATAAGATATATACCGAATGTATAAAAATCAAGAAAATGAACGATTTTACTTATAAAATCAAATTTCATTAATTTGACCAGATCATATTTAATAAAAATAAAAACTCCCAAAGAATACAAGGTGGCCGGCAAATTTGTATAACCTTTATATGTGTCAATTATTTTTCCAGCAGCCATTGACAAATCATAGGTTCCAATAATATGCATCAGCAATCCGCAAATAGCCAATATGTAAAGGATTAATCTATAATTTCTTTTTAATTCATATTTATGCAACAAATATCCAACCAAAGTGTAAAATAAAACCCCTGTACAAACAGTTAATGAAATTGTCCATTGAACATTAATACCTGAAACTGTTAATATAAATGGAATAAAAATATTTAAGACAAATGCCAAAGACGCCGCATAAATTAGAATATCTTTTTTATGTTCCTCTGAAATGTATGAAAATACAGGAATTGCCAGATAAGTTAAAAACAAAGGTATGAAAAACCAGTAAACTCCAACAAGTTTTCCGGATAACAACCCATTTATTATATAAGTAATATTTACATCGCCAACATTAATTGACTTCAAATAATAAATCTGAATAGCTAAACCAATGAAACTCCATATTACATAGGGAAATACAGTTTTGAAAATTCTTTTAGAAAAATATTGTTTTAAATCATATTTTTTGCTAAAATCAATTAGCATTGCTCCAGAAATCATGAAAAAGATAGGAACTGCAAAATAAAATACTGATTCTATAATATTCGCAGTAAACCAATAACGTGCATGAGAAAAATTCCAAAAACAACCGTTTGCATGTAAATAAACAACAGCTATTGCTGAAACAACACTTGCTAAACTTATATACTCAATTCTATTATTTTTATTACTCATTTTCCACTCCCATGCAATTAAAAAATTCTTTTGAAATTTCTCAATGGCTTTGTTAATTTCCAACTTTTAGATGATTTCATTTCTTTATTATTTTTTTTAAGTTTAGAATTCTTATTAATTAAATTTTTATTATTTCTTAAGCCATTATCGACTTTTTTATTCAATTTTTGGTTTTCCTCTAATAAAAATTGATTGATAACCAATAACTCTTTATTGGAAGATTTCAAATCATCAAACTTATCCTTTAAAAATTTGTAATCTGTAAATGATCTGGAATTTACAATAAAATGATAATTATCCAATAAGCTATCTGAAAGATTATCTGTCAAATCATTATCACAACTTAATAAAAAGCTTTTTGAATAGTTAAAGTAATCATCAGATTCAATAAAATCAGCATAATTCAAAATTTGCATCATTTTGAACTTATTGAATTCAATTTCTAACTCTTCTAAATAACCCTCCTGCTTTAAGAATAATTCCAGTTCATTAATGACAGAAATTAAATTACAATCATTATAATCATCATTTAATGATAAATATTCCTCTCCACGATATCTATAATAGTAATCAGCAGCAAAGGAAATGAAATTTGTTCTAAGTAAAGTTTTAACATTGAACAATATATCTTCCTGATTAATCTTTTCAACTATAAAATCATCATATCTTTCTAAATATTCCTTTTTAAAGAATTTATTCCATGGAACAAAAATATTGCTTAAAATATACTCTTTAATATCCTTATAATCAAAGGTGAACAAATGATAGGTGATGCCATCAAAAAACTCATGTAGATTATATACAGGACTGTTTAAATCAAGACGCCCATTATCTTGATATTTAGCCAGCATGAATAAAACAACATCTGAATTATTAGAAATTGCATTTTTATACAGTTCTTCAAATGCAATCTTTGCAATATTCGCGCGAGGATGGAAGAAATAAACATAATTTCCCTTAGCAAATTTTAAAGCATCATTTATTGAGTCAGTGCTTAAAATCTTTATTCTTGAATCAATTTTAGCAAACTCCTGTACAACAGAATTTTCATTTAAACAAATCAATTCAAAATCGTTGAAAGTTTGATTTAAAATTGAATTAATGGAATCTTGCAAATGATTGTCTGTATCATTCAATGGCATGATTACAGATATTCTAGGGTTTGATGAGTCTATGTTAAAATCAATCAAATTTTTTAAATCATCAAAATCTTTATATTTTAAATAGAAATATTCTTCACAATTTCTTAAAATATCCTGGTCATCACTAAAAATATCTCGAATTGATTTAATTACCCATTCTGCTCTTTCAGGTCCCATTAAATCAATAAAGCCCATCATTTCAAGTCTAAATTTTTTTACAACATCTAAAAACTTTGGATCTTTTAAAAAATCAAAAACCATCTTATAATGCATTAAATGGTCTTGAACCAAGTTTGGAGAATTGACTTTTACAAATCCATCCACATAATAATATGCATAAACGTCAACAGGCACAGTATAAACTTTATCGACCTTTGATAAAATTTCAGCTAGAAAAACAGGATCCTGGCCTCTTTTTAAATCAGGAAATTCAATTCCATTCTCCAATAGAAAATCTTTTTTATAAATGTTTTTATAAAAGGCCCATGGAATGCCATATTCCTCAGGAGCTATTGATCCGTATTCGGTGAAATAATCTAAATGTGTAAATCTGGAATAATTTCCGTTTTCATCAACTAACTTAATATTTCCAGAAACAAAATCTGCATTATTGATATCAGCAACTTCGTATAATTCCTTTAAAGCATCGTTAGATATAAAATAATCATCAGCATCTAAAAAACCAATATATTCCCCATTTGCCTTACTTATTCCATAGTTTCGGGCTTTTCCTGAACCTTGGTTTTCCTGACTGAAAACTTTAATGAAATCATATTTTGAAGCAAAATCATTTAGGATTTCTAAGGAGTCATCTGTTGAACCATCATCCACGCAGATTATTTCCAAATCATCTAATGATTGTTTAATAATGCTTGAAATTGATTTATCTAAAAGTTGTGAATCATTATATATTGGCATGATAATTGAAACTTTTGTCATAAAAACACCTAATTAAAAGAATCTTCTAAATTTTCTCATTGATTTGGTTACCTTCAAACTATTTGAAGATAAAATCTCCTTATTTAATTTTTTTGACTTATTAATCTTATTTTTCAGTTTTTTATTATCTTTAATTAATTTTTTATTAGCACCCTTGATTGATTGGTAATCATGACTTAGTTTATGATTACGTCTTGTGTTCTCATTAAATTTAAAATCATTTAAATTATTTGATTTAACTATATTGATATATCTCTCCAGCATATCCTGATTAACAATATTATACTCATCAAAATTCAAATCATACACTTCTTTTTTAAGCAATTGGAAATCTTCTTCATCATTAACAAATATCATATTGTTTACAATATTTATAAATTTAAAAAGTTTAAATTCATTTAATAACTTGGAATAACAATTATTTTCTTTTAAAAGGTCTTCGACTAAACCTATAATGTCCAACATATTTTTAGATATTAAAGAATTAAAATAATTATGTGTTATTTTGAATTTATAATTAATTTTGATGTTTTTAGCAAAAGAAATCTTATTTGCCTTCAACATGGATTTAATATGAAATATTACATCATCAAAAGCCAAATCTAACGTAAATTTTAAATCATCATGTTTATCTAAAAATTCCTTTTTATATAACTTGTTATCTGATGAAAAAGGAGCGTTCAAAACAAATAATGGAAATTCCTCATAATCAAAAACATGTTTATGTAAATTAATGCCTTTAATTTTATTAGTTAAATCAAAATCAAAATTATTTATATCTAAATATAAGTTATCAGAACTATAATATTTAGACAATGTAATATCTGAATCATTTACCATTGCATTTCTATATAATATCTCCAGATATTTTTTAGAAAGAAATGTTCCCGGTTCATAGAAATAAATATACTCCCCTTTTGATTCCATTAATCCCCTATTTTTAGACTCTGCATAACCTTTATGCTCCTGATTAATAATTCTAACACGTTCATCACTAGCAAATTCATTGATTATTTCTAAAGAATCATCTGTTGAACCATCATTTATACACAATACCTCAAAATCATCTAAAGATTGATTAAGCACATATTTTAAATAATTAAGAGTGTTTTCATTATTATAAATAGGAACAATGACTGAAATTCTAGGTTTTGAAGGATTTTTCTTAAATTCAACTAAATCTGAAAGTTTTTCGTTATTTTTATACTTGAAATAGAAATACTCTTCACATTGTCTTAAAGTTTTGGCATCATCAGCAAAAATTTCACGAACAGCCTTAAGTGTAGTTTCCGCCTGTTCTTCACTCATAAAATCAAACAAGCCCATTAACTGATATTTAAACTCATGCCTTGTTTTATCAAATTTTGAATCTGACAAGTAATCAAAAACCATTTTATAATGCAATACCTGATCTCTATAATTTTTATATGAACCGTATTTTACACTGCCGTCAATATAACGGTAAGCATAAACATCAACGGGAACCGCATAAATACAATCCAATTTGGACAATACATGAGCTAAAAATACTGGATCTTCACCTTTTGTGAGTAATGGAAAATCAATTTTATTTTCAAATAAGAATTCTTTTTTAAATATGGCTTTAGTAAATGAAAATGGAACTCCATAATTTTCAGGCAATATTATCTCTTCTGTATCATAATATTTTAAAAAAGTTATTGGTTTTAACTTATCTTCACCGTCCCAAATAAAAAGATTGCCTGAAACCATATCTGCATTATTGTTTATTGCCACATCATATAACTTCTCTAAGACATCTTCACTCATAAAAATATCATCTGAATCAAGAAAGGCAAAATAATCCCCTTCGGCAATACCCATTGCGTTATTTCTTGCAACAGCAACTCCCTGATTTTCCTGAGAAATAACTTTAAGATTAGTGTATTTTTCCTTTAAATTGTTTAAAATTTCTAATGAATTATCGCTAGACCCGTCATTAACACAAATTAATTCAATATCTTTTAGAGACTGATTCATTACGCTTTCAATAGATTCCTTAAGATATAACTCATCATTGAAAACCGGCATAATTACAGAAATCCTAGTCATGTTATCTCCTTAACAAAAATTATTTATTAAATTTATTTGTCAAAGTCCTTATTGGTTTTGTAACCTTCCAACTATTTGATGACAATAATCTCTTATTTTCAATAGCTAATTTCTTATTTTTAGTTTTTAATGCATTATTTTTCTTTTTTAAACGTTTATTTTTATTTTCCAAATTTTTAATTTTACGCAGCAACATATAACCTTCAAAACTATTTGAATTAATTATCCAATTAAATTCCTCAAGTAGCCTATCACCAATATGTTTAATGTCATTAAAATCTAATTTTAAGAGTTTATTCTTAGCCAATTGGAAATAATCCTCTGAATGTGATGAAACCATATACATTACTATCTGATTGACCTTGAAATAGAAAAATTCATCTTTTAACTCTTCAAAATATCCTTCCCTAACAATGAACTCCTCAACCAAATCTACAATTTTCATTATATCCACACCGTTTGAGGAAGTATTGTTGACTGAAGTTGGATTATCCCATCTGTAATGATAATAGTAGTCCGGTGCAAAAGATATTTTTTTAGCTCTTAAAACTGATTTAACATGAAACGGAACATCATCAAATGCAACTCCCAAATCAAAACGAAAATCATCATAACTATCCAAATATTCTTTTTTATAGAGTTTTGACCATGGAGCGAATGCTGAATTCATTACATAGTGCTTAATGTCTTTATAGGTAAATGTAAAATTATTAAAATCCACATCAGTAAATATTTCATCAAAATTATAAAAAGGCATGCTATAATCAATCTCAGGGTTGTCTTCAAAAAATCTGGCAATCTTAAACATGACTAAATCAGAATCATTGCTTGTTGCATTAGCATATAACTCTTCCAATGCATTTGGCAAAACATAATCATCAGGGTCAAAAAAATAGATATATTCTCCGCTAGCTTCATCCAATGCCCTATTTCTTGCTGATCCACAACCTCCATTAGGTTTACTGATTACTTTTACCCTTGAATCTTTAGCCGCAAAACCATTTAATATCTCAAGAGAATTATCTGGCGAACCATCATTAACACATATAAGCTCAATATCTTCTAATGTTTGATTAAGTAAACTAGAAATAGATTCATTAAGAAATCTTTCAACATTATAAACTGGAATAACTACTGACACCTTTGGAATAGATTTAACAGACATGATTTTCTCATCCATAAATTATTAAATATAAATAATATTTATTTTTTATTAAATATATAATTTACATTAAAAAATCAATTAAATAATATTTTACTAGTTTTACTAATAATTCCTCTTAAAAATAACATTAACAACCAATTTGATATAATTCAAACCCTTTTTCAGTTATTTTCTTATCATAAATATTTCTTCCATCAAAGATAACTTTCTCTTTTAACTTTTCTGAAAGCAAGTCAAAATCAGGATTTCTGAATTCTTTCCATTCGGTTATTAGTATCAAGGCATCACAGTCTTCAATTGCATCATATCTTGAATTAACAAATTCAATTGAATTTAAATACTCATTTCCAACCGCTTTTTTAAACTCATCAATTGCCTGTGAGTCATAGGCTTTGATTTTTGCGCCTTTTTCAATTAATGCTCTAATTACTGTGAGTGATGTAGCTTCCCTTACATCATTAGTGTAAGGTTTAAAGGCAAGTCCCCAAATTCCAAAAGTTCGGCCATTTAAATCACTGCCAAATCTGTCAACTACCTTGTTTGCTAAGACCTTCTTTTGATTTAAATTAACTTCTTCAACTTGAGATAATATTCTTGCTTCATAACCATTAACATGAGCAGTGTTTATAAGTGCCTTGACATCCTTTGGAAAACAACTTCCCCCATATCCGCAACCTGCATAAATGAAATCATAACCAATACGCTTATCGGAACCTATACCCAAACGCACATTTTTGACGTTTGCACCTGTAACCTCACAGATATTGGCAATTTCATTCATAAATGATATTTTTGTTGCAAGCATTGCATTTGCCACATATTTGGTCATTTCGGATGATTTGACATCCATCAATACAAACCTGTCATGATTCTGGACAAATGGAGAATACAACTCTTTTAATATATCAAAGGCCTCATCGTTTTCTGCTCCAATCACTATGCGATCCGGCCTTAAGCAATCGTTTACAGCTGAACCTTCCTTTAAAAATTCAGGATTTGAAGCAACATTGACATTGAAATTACAGTTATTTTGGATTTTTTCTTGAACCTTGAAAGTTGTACCGACCGGAACAGTAGATTTTACAACAACAAGTGAATCCTGAGAGATATTGTCTGCTATATCCTGTGCAGCTGAGAAAATATAGTCAAGATTAGCTGATCCGTCTTCAGCCATTGGGGTTCCAACAGCAATGAAAATGATATTTGAATCATCAAGAGCATCTTTAATACTTGTTGTGAATATCAAGTCTCCTCTTTTTTGACATCTTTCAACGATTTCAACTAAATTAGGCTCATAAATCGGCATAATATTATTTTTTAAGCCATTAATTTTAGCTTCATCGATATCAACACAGTAAACCTTGTTTCCCATTCTTGAAAAACAAGCCCCAGTCACAAGACCCACATATCCAGTTCCAATAACCGTAATATTCATAAAATCACTTTAAAATAAATTTGAAATAAAATACTAAATTTAATAATATTTATTTAAGTTATTTTATATAATTTTAATGATAAAAAATTTTAAAACATTAAAACTTCTTTATTCTGTATTTTAACAAAAATAACTTATTAAAAATCCTAAACTATATAAGCACTATAAAAAATATATAATACAATGGAGCTTTACTTAACATATTATAATTCATAAGCTTTTAAAACTTTAAATAAGTGAAGTTCCATTTTATTTTAAATTAATTTTTTATTTTCCTCAAGGGCTTTGTAATCTTCCAGCTTTTAGAAGATAGAATTTTTTCATTTTCCTTTTTAAGCCTATTATTCTCTTTTTTAAGTTTTGCATTATGTGCTTTTAGTTCTTTAGATTTATTCTGCAATCTGGTAATTTCATAATTTAACATGAATATCTCATATTCCCTTTTAAATTCTTCATAATCCTCATGTTTTAAAACTAAATCAAAACGCTGTGACAATATCTTTTTATCTTCAATGAATTTTCTGTCAATTTTACTGAATCTTTCACGGGCAATCTTAAAATACTCCTCTGAACCAGTGCTGATAATATAAATTAAGATATGGATAACCTGAAAAATATAGAATTCCTTTTTAAGGTCTTCAAAACGATTTTCCCCTTTTAAAACATCTTCAACAATGTCAATTATCTTAAAAATATCAAAACCGTTAGAGGCCGTGCTATTAACTGAATTAACGTTATCGACCCTGTAATGGTACAATATTTTATTTACAAATGATATCCTTTTGGCTCTGACCATACTTTTAACATGGTAAGGCACATCATCGAATGCCAAACCCAGATTAAATTTAAAATCATCATATGAGTCCAAAAATTCCTTTTTATATAATTTTGACCATGGAGCATATCCTCCCTTTAAGACATAACCCTTAATATCTTCAAAACCTAAATTGTTGAATTTTTCCTTTTCAACTGTCTTGTCATAATAAAAGAAGGTTTGCCTGTTGCTTATTCCTTTTTTATCAAATATATTTGCCTTGAAAACCACCATGTCAGAATCATTTTCAACTGCACTGGCATATGCCAATTCAAAAGTATTCTTTTCCAGAATGTCATCAGGATCAAAAAAGTAAATATATTCACCATTTGCCTCTTCCAGACCACGGTTTCTTGCAGATCCACATCCTCCATTAGGCTTATCTATTACTTTTACACGTGAATCCCTACTTGCATAATTATTCAAAATTTCAAGAGAGTTATCCTTTGATCCGTCATTTACACATACCAATTCAAAATCAGCGAATGTTTGATTGAGCAGGCAATCAAATGCATCATCAAGAAATTCAGATGCATTATATACCGGAATAATAACAGATATCTTAACCATAATATCACTATTTCTTAAATAATTTATTTTTAATTGGATTAACGTTAATTACCTTATTTTCAAGCATTTTATTTTTCTCATCCAGCTTGAGATTTTTCTTTTCCAATTTCTTATTGTTTTGATTCAATTTTTTATTTTCTTTTTTCAGTTGCCTATTGAGCTTTCTTAAATCCCTATTGGAAATCTTTAAATCATGGGTGATATTTAAATAATCATTCAGTTTATCCCGACTGTTGTAAATATCATCAGAAATCAATATTTTATTTCTAATATTAATCATATACACAAAGTTATGTTCATTATAGAATTCGAATTTCCTATTTGATTTGATAAGTTTAAATGCACCAGACACTCTCAATTCCCATTTCCTGACAGGATGTGATAATATATCTTCATAAGGAATAACAAAATCAATTTTATAATCGTTGTCCTGTTTGGCTGAGATTACATCATATGAAATCTTATCGAAAGAAACTACATTTTGAATATAAACCTCAGATATTTCTTTGTTGGAAATTCCAGAGAATTTAAAAAGATTATCCTCAAATATAACATTATCTATCTCTAAAATCAAATCATCGGTAGGTTGTATGTCAATTAAAAACACATTATTGATTCCTATTCCTATTTCAATATCAAACCCATCCAATTCAAATACTTCTCTTTTATTGTTGGTCAAATAACATTCCTTTTTAAAGGAATCTGAAATGCATTCGAATTTGATTTTCATATGCTTCTTATCTTTAATCGAATCTATTGGAATGTGAATTTCACAATCGTTTTCATTTAAAATAACTTCATTATTTTCACTATCTATCAATTTTACGATTGTATCATGAGCAGTGTCATCAGTTAAATAATTCAAACGTTTTTTAAATCGTATGATTAGATTATTATCCTCTACACGAATCTCCTCTTTTTTTACAGCTAGTTCCTCATCAATAATGTCGTGGCTAAAATCAATGTATTCCACATATTTTTCGTCAAGACTTTCCGGAATGTGAGGATTTTCCTTAAGCTGTAAGTCAAGAGATGAAAACTCAACCAATCCCTGAATGTCGCCCTCTTCAACCATCTGGTAAATGATCTTATTGATTGAATTTAAATATTGCTTATATTCATTCGGGATTCTGTTTAAAATTGATTTTCCCCTTTCGATAAGTTCCAAATGATATTTTTCATCATACAAATGGAACTTGGAGTAATGCAGGTACAAATCATGATTGAAAAGCTTAAGATAAAACTCCTTTAACAAGGATTCATCAATCTCATTATTTTCAACAATGTCCAAGGTCAATTCAATTGCCTGCAGCCTATCATAGAAAGTTTCTATATCCGATAACTTCTGAGTTATGGATGGACTGCCTTTTTCTCGCACTCTCCAATAATAAAAAATGTCTGTTGAGATTGATACATTCTGCGCTGCAATATATGCTTTAAGTGAAAACGGGCCGTCATCGCAATATGCATTATTTCCGACCACATGTCTTAACTTATTTTCCTTTAAAAAATCAAGCCTGTAGAGTTTATTTGTTAAAAATAGATCCCAGATAAGCTCCGGATAATCATTGAATGTTGTTGAATAAATATTATGGTCGAATTTCTTTAAAGATTTCTTATAGAATTTTCCATCAAAAATATTATATCTTCTAAATCTAATCACTGGCGCTGTGACAATATCCGAACCGGTATTGACGGCAATATCATACAGTTTTTCATATCCATCATGAGTAATCTTATCATCAGCATCTAAAAAATGAACATAATCACCCTTAGCCTGGTCAAGACCAAAATCACGTGCTAATGCAGGCCCTCCATTTTCCTTGTGAAATGCATGAAAATTATCATGATCAAGAGCATATTTCTCTATAATGTAACGGGAATTATCTGTACTGCCATCGTCTATCATTAAAACTTCAATATCCTCTAATGTCTGATCTAATAAACAGTTTAGAGTATCCTCCAAGTAATCTTCAACATTATATATTGGCAATATAACAGAAATTTTCGGTTTTGACATTTGACTGACCTGCATTAATTTTAAAATTTAATTTAAAGTTACCTACTTATCGATATCCTCCAATGCATCAATAAAGATGTCCATTACTTCAGCTTCACCAATTGAAACACGCAAACAATCGCCTAAATCAGGCACATCCCTATAAACCTTAATCAAAATCTTTTTATCCTTTTTCATCAAGTCCACAATTTCAGATGCGTCACGGTTTTTAGGTTTGATGAAAATGAAATTACCCTCAGCGGCATTGACTCTGTATCCTTTTTCTATAAGGGTATCAATCAAATGATTCTTACCGTTCAATTGCTTTTCAACAAGCTCATCAAGCATTCCCTCTTTTTCAAGAATTGCCTGTGCAAACAGCATTCCAAATGCATTCACATTATGTGGAGTGCATAACTTTTGAACCAATTCGATTTCAGGAGCCCTGCCCACAACATATCCCAAACGAGCACCTGCAAGGGAAAATACTTTGGAGAAAGTTCTGGTTAATAATACATGGTCGTTTTCCATTGCATATTTAATGAATGAATTAGGATAGAAATAGAAGTATGCCTCATCAATCAGCAAGGTACATTCATGCTTTTTACAAGCTTCAACTATCTTATCCATCTCTTCATAGGAATAAACATCACCGACAGGGTTGTTTGGATTTAAAACGATTACCAAATCAATGTCATCATTTATTGCATCAATGAACTTGTCAATATCCATGTTTAAGTTTTCATCATATTGAACATGAACGCTTTCACGGCCATACATTTCGCAGTATACGTCATACATCGCATAGGAGGGAGTAACAGACAGTACCTTTCCGCCAGGTCTGCTGTAAGCTTGGATGACATAACGAATTCCTTCAGCTGAACCGTTGACAAGACAAATGTTTTCGACTTCAACACCAATGAACTTTGCTAATTTTTTTGTGAATTCAAGCTGTTCCGGGTATTTTGCAACGAATTCAGGTGTGACATTGGACAACACTTCATCAATGAATTCCTGAGATAACCCTACAGGATTTTCATTTAAATCCATTCTAATATATCCGTCTCTTGAATTTTGATCAAAAATTCTATATAAATCTTTAATATCCTCATTAATATAATACATGTTAATATCTCCTTTAAACTTCAGTTCTATAATCTTTAATTTTATTTGCTAAATCTGCTTGATTGGTTTTTCTTAAATAGGAATCTAAAAGATTATCCACATCCTCATCAATTGAATATGTATAACCCAAGTCAATTCCAACGGTCAATGACCTGATTAAAGGGTTCAATATGACCCCCAACTCTTTTAAATTTCCATTATCATACAATTCCATGATTTTATCCTTATTTTGTATGAGATCATCTCTAAGATATATGATATTTCTGCTTTGAATGATATGGGACCTCATATTTCTAATTACTCTGCGGTCCTCCAATGTTGAATCATACTTTTGATGAATAATGTCATAACGCTTGTATATTTCATCAATACACTTTTTCACTTCAGGGTCATTTGAAAACTCTTCCCAACTGACCAAAGTACTTGAACAACCTCTAATTGGAGCCCAATTCTTATTTCTCCAAAATTTACCATAAAAATATGTTGCATATGCTTCAAAGTCTTCAATAATAAATGATGAAATTCCATCAAGGGTGACTGGAGCAACTGACCTGAAAATATTAGATGTAACGGGTTTTCTACCAGTAATCTTGATTAAACGATACTTTCCAATATCATCCCATGTGTCGATTGCGATATTTCTTTTCTTGAAGTTATATACCCTTTTATTATAAAAATCATCATTAATGAACTTGAATACGTTATTTGTGAATTTTCTTTTTGATTTGTAATTTCTATAATCGAAATCGCCGTCCATTGCACGGAACTTTAATATTTTACGGTTAACGCCAAATATTTTAGCATTAAACTTATTCAGTGGACGTTCAATGAAATGAATGACTAAACGGATACAGTGATTTTCGATGTTTCTGGTCGTGTTGAAGTTCATATCCTTATTTTTCAAATCTAGGGAATTCTTAAATCCAAACATCATATAAGGACCGTCAAATTTTGGATTGGATCTGAAATCTTCAAAGTAATATGCATCATCATCTAAAAGAGCTGAAACTTTCTCTGCATCGCCCTGGCACATCAAAACTTCCATGGAGTTAACCTGATGAATTGGCTCATTGAAATATGCTAGAAAAGCGGCACGACCGTGCAATGCATATTTAACATTTGCCTTTCTACATAATTCATCAAACTTCTGAAGCAAATCACGATGAATATCATTTCTAGATAACATAAACTTCCTCCCTTGCCATCCTATCAATGCCAACATTTTCCTTAGCCTTTCTCCATACAAAACCGTTTCTAGTATTGTTAACAGCAAGTTCATAAAATTCCTTGGCCTTATCCATATCGTCCAAATTAAAGTAAGCTTCAGCAATATGTGACATTAATTCTCCATCATTGGGATAATATTCCAACATTTCACTGCCCTGATTAATGATTTCATCATAGTCCTCATCACTTTTTGCGGTTTTCAGTTTATACCAAAGAGTTGCTCTAAACACATCAATTAAATTGGAGTAATCCTGAGGAATATCATTCAATAACTCTCCGACAGCCACAACATCATAATTATCATAAATTGCAATGGATAATTTTCTGCAATATTCGCAAATCTCTCTTAAATGCCTATAAAAATCATTTAATCCGACATTATCCTCAATAATGGCCAATATTGAATCTGCAGCGTAATAATGTCCCTGTTGTAGTTTGCTTAAAATTGCAATTTTTAAAAGCTCAGAATCAAGTTCAACCATCATACCATATCTCTTACAGTTCTGATTTAATTGAATGGAGTAATATCTGTCAAAAATATGATTTAACGTATCGAACTGTCTGTTTTTCAATAAGTCCTCAACATCATAACCGTGACTTTCAATAATTTTATCGATCTCTTTTTTAGCCACAATCTCATTTAATTTTTCTTTTTCAAGATCAACTTCCCGTCTTATATTCCATAATTCAATATTGTTTCGTTTATTCCTTTGATATGAATTAACAACTTTTTTTTGACTAACGAATTTTAAGTAGATGTCTGAAAAATCCTTAAATGACCTGTTTGTATCATCAATTATAAAATTATGAGAAACCTGTCCAGTTCCTTCCGGAATATACATCCATGTGTCCCCATAATCATTACGAAGTGCATGTTCCAGTTCATAAGCGACAGGAAACTTGCGACCTTCCAGCATTTCATATCTTTTACCTGAAAAGAAACGGGATTTGTAAATACCATTCCTCATACCCCAACGCAGGCGCAGATTATCCGCTTTTTCGGCAGGGTATGTGAAACCTTTCTTATATAACTCTTTAATGACTTTAGAAAAGCCTTCTTCTTCGATTTTCTTATAATACTTATTGACTAGCTTTTTATGTTCCTCAAATCCATCAAGGGAAAGGAATTGGGACACTACAAAATAAGGAGATAATACTTCAAAAAACACATCCATCATCTTTAGATGCTCCTCCTGACCATCTTCAACATTAGGAATAGGGTCAAGAATGAAAAATTCTATTTGATCACCACATGTTTTAGCCGCAACAGCCTGAGAAGCATACATTCTGGTAGTGGAAGTGTCAACGTAACGAATGATAGGGTTTCTGTAATACTTTGTATTTTCCATACAAATGAAATCCCTATTTTCCGGCAATACTTCAGGATGATTTGTAACTAACTCGAATAATTTTTTCCAGTTATCCCTTGTGATAAACAAATCAATATCATCATCCCATGGCAGGAAACATTGATTCCTAATAGCTCCCAATGCAGTTCCTCCAGAAAGGACATAATCAATATCATGCTCCCTGCAAAGGTCATCTAATTCAATTAAAAGCTTAAATAAATTTTCATGTAGTTCATTCATTAAAAATCTCCTTATCTCAAAGATATGTTTTTTCTATCAAATACAGAATATACATTAAAAATTATATTTCTTATAATTAATATAATATTCGTTAAAATAACCCTATTCCAACATAAAAATTAAAATTGAAAAACAATAAATCATGCACCTTAAACAAATTAATTGATGATACCTACAATTTTACTAATATTAAATATACCATTCAATTTTTGCATTACAATCTATAATCTTATCAAAATCTTCAAGTATTACATTTTTAATACAAAAAAATATTATTAAAGAACTCAATAAATAATATATAAAAACTTATTACATCTTTAAGAGGAAGAACATGTTTAAAAGAGTTGAAATAGAAGAAGAATCATTGATTAAAAAATATATTGGAACCGAATATGATAAATGCTTATATTTATATTTGGATTTCGTAAAATACGGATTAAACAATGAAAACTTAAAATTCTGGTTGGATGCTGAAAATGAGGAAATAAAATGCGTAATCTTAAAATATTATTCTGGAATGCATATTTTTTCTAAAAATAAAAACTGCAACTACGAGAATATTATCAAATTAATTGATGAGGAAAAACCGTCTGTAATTTGTGCGGAAAAATATTTAATAGAAAACTTATCAGATAAACTCGGCGAAAGTGAATATAAAGCTGAATACGGTTGGGTAAGAGTACTCTCAAAGCAATACACTTGTGAAAACTCAATTGTTAAAAAAGCAGAAGAAAGTGACTTTGAAGAAATTTCAAATCTAATCATAAATGATCACATGGGTGAATTTTATGAGTTAGATGAACTGGTTTGCCAAATTAAAGAAAGGGAAGATGACAATTACGGTAGAAACTATATAATAAAAGAAGAAGGCAGAATCATTTCCAACGCTTCAACAACTGCTGAAATTGATGAAGTAGCAGTTTTATCCAATGTAATAACAGACCCTTCATATAGGGGGAAAGGTCTTGCAACCATTGTCTGCAGCAAATTATGCAACGACTTAATCGATGAAGGAAAAAAAGTTTATTTAATTAATTATACAGAAGAATCAACTGGTTTATACGACAAATTAGGATTTGAAATCTCATGTGAGATTGGAAAATTATACTAAATGTTAAACGATCATTCTATTCAACAATTCTTTTAAAAAAAAATCTCTTAAATATTAATTGATAAAAAAAATAAAAAATAAGGAAATTTAAAGATATTAAATCTTTAAATCCAATTATTCACTTTTAAATACGTTGTCTACAAGGAACTCGGCGATTGCATTACCATATTGACCATAGGTGAATTTGGTGAAATGCAAATTATCTGATGCAGTATATGGACAATTTTCACTGTTTACAATATTGTAATCTCTTGTTTTGAAATTAAATACTTCCAAGCCAGCTTCAGCCCATTTAAGTAATTGGTCATCTAATGCTTTTTGATAATCCATTAATGTCAAACCAATCTTATTTTCAGTTACATCCCTATTGTGAAGCTGAGTATATCCGGTAGTACGGTCTGAATAGAACAGATCTACAAACACTACTTTAATAGCAGATAAATTGTTTGCAACACGGACCTCACTTGCATTTTTCACTTTCTCAAGAATATGATTCAATGCACCATGGAATGTGAAAGTATTATTTGCACTGTCATTGATTGAACCTAATTGGGTATTGTCCAAATAATCGTTGGTTCCAGCTGACAATACAACCACATTATAGTCTGTGATTTTGGTATGAGTTATACCTTCACTATTCTTTGCAGAATCTAATTTTACATGATTTCCCGGAAGTTCACCGGCATCAATTGCATCAACAACTTCCCTTGTAATCCTATACCTATAATAATCAGTATTTTCAATATTGGTTCCGTCAGGATTTACGCCTAAATCATGATATGTGGAACCCGGAATTGACGGATTGTAATATACACAACCTGTCAGCTGTGCAATTCTGTAAGGCATGGAAAATACATGTATACTTGAAGAGGAGTAATAAGGTGAACCAAAGGTGATACTGTCTCCAAAGTACAGTACCCTATGTTCTGAATTGGTATCTGCATAGTTTTTAAGTGTGAAACCCTTATCAAAGTTACTATACACTCGAACTCCATTTTTGGTGGCAAATGCCTGCACCGCATAATATGCATTATGGTCGATACTTCCAATATTAAATGAAATTTGAGTGGAAGATGATTTGCCCGCAACAGCAATTTCACGCCATACGGAACTTCCTTCGGATTTCTTAAGGATAATGTAACCTTCAGCATTTGGAACTTTTCCCCAAGTAATTTTATTATTCTTAAGGGAAATGATTGAAGGAGATTCCAAATTAAAATCACCATCTTTTAGATACAATCCATAACTTACCTTTTCGACATTGTTAACTACTTTTTCATTACAAGCACGAACAGTGTAATGTAAGCTGTTAAAACTTGGATCTGCGAAAACATCACTGTTTAAGATTGCATCCAATTCCTTTGCAGATTTATAATACCAATCAGTATAGGAATCTTGACTAGATCCAACAGTTTCAATACATTTATAATCTCCGCCAGATCCCATTTTCCTAAATACTCTATATTTAGTTGCATCGCTTACTTTACTCCAAGTAATTTTAGCCTTCAAGTTTTGGAAGTCAACATCAACGCTAGGACAGCTAAGTAAAGTTAATCCTTCAGTATCATAATTACTAATACCATATCCGGCATCTGATTCCCTAACGGAATAAGTAGCTTGGGCATTTTTACCTACCTTTTCTTTATAGGAAGTGGTAGCACCATTAGCCTTAACTGTTGATATTACCTTATAGGTACCAGTGGTTTTCTTTAAAACTTGATAAGTGTGACCTGAAGTGGAATGCCAAGTTAATTTAGCAGAATAATGATTACCATCAGGATAATATAATAAAGTTTTCAAATTAACTATACCTGTACGTTTAACAATGATTTTAGTGGATTTAGAAACCTTATAATTTTTATTTGTAGTAGATATACTAACCTTATGAGTTCCTAAAGATAATTTTTTAGTCTGTAGTTTTGCTACACCTTTACTATTAGTTTTAATGGAGTAAGTTTTAGCTTTTTTACCTGTGTATACCTTAACTTTTAACTTTAACTTTTTAACAGGATCAGCATATCCATTTTTAACCTTAATTGTATAATAATAGCTTAATTTATGAGTTACATGAGTAATAGGCGCAGAAACGCTTAATTTCTCTTTTGTTTTTGGAACTGTTTTCTTAATTTTTATTTTTGTAGTTTTAGAAATTTTATAATTTTTATTATTAGTAGTAATAGTTATCTTATGAGTTCCCAAAGCCAAGCTTCTTGTTTTGAGTTTTGCAATTCCCTTAGATGTAGTCTTAAGGGAGTAAATTTTAGATTTTTTACCAGTAAAAACTTTTACTTTAAGTACAACCTTTTTTACAGGATTATTCTGATTATCCAATACTTTAATCTTGTAATAAGTATTTTTCTTGTACTTTATTGTTTTTGCTGGAGCATAAACTTTTGTAGGTATCTTAACAACACTGTTTGAATATGAAACAGTATCTGCATCACTATTTACATTATTAGCAGCTGAATTACCACTACTTGAAGAAACTTCACTTGTGTTTTGAGGGTCTGAACCCACAATATTGCTAGAAGTTTTTTCTAAAACATCTTCATTAGAATTTTCCTCTAAAAGATTACTAGCATTATCTGATGCTTCAGCAACTTTCACATTTTCATGTGAATCATCTAGTGCCAATTCTTGAGAAGCATTTTCATGAGCGGAAATAGAGCCCATTGTTATAAATAATACCATAATTAAAAAAACAATTACATATTTTTTATAATTATTGAACACAATATACATACCTCCATGAAAATTGTTTATGAAATATAAATTTAATGTTAAAAAAATTATACAAAAATTACTATTTTTTCATCATTATGAAAAAAAACATTTTAAAAGAAAATAATTTAAAATAAAGACTTATTTTCAACTATTTCCACAAACAAAATTCATAAATTAATATTTTGTAGTTAAAGCATATAAATGTTTGTATGTTAATTTAGGGCCATTAAGTTAAATATTTTCATTTTTAAAGTACAATTTTAAAGTTTTTAATCAAACCCTATTGACAATGAAGTTTTTTAACAAATCCAATATGCTTTTTAAAATATATGAAGTATACATTATAAAAACGATTTATAGTAAATTATGCAATGATTTAATTAAATATTAGATGGCAATTTACTGAATAATTAAGGTCAATTTAAAGAGTTTGAACTATTTAATGCCTTTTCCATACCTTTTCAACAATCCTTTTAGATGACATACCATCATCCAAACTGCAGAAACGGTCATAGAATACATCATACTTATCACTGAACTCATCTGAAATCTCATCAATATGCTCGATTGCATCCAAAACCTCTTCACTTGTCATCAATAATGGACCTGGAACTTCTGATTTAATATCTATATAAAATCCTCTTAATTCATTTTCATATTCTTCCAGGTCATAAGTGTAGAACAGTATTGGCCTTCTTAAATTTGCAAAGTCAAAGAAAACACTTGAATAATCAGTTATTAAGATGTCACTGACCAGATACAATTCGGCAATATCATCATGATTGCTGACATTAATTGCAAAATCGGTGAAATTACTTAAATCCAGATTATTTGATATTAAATAATGAGTTCTTATTAAAATAATGTATTCATCACTTAAGGCTTCTTTCAGCAAATCCAAATCCAGTTCCAAACCATATTGCGCATTATCAATTTCATGAGTTTCAACATCCCTCCAAGTTGGAGCGTATAATATTACTTTTTTATCATGAGGAATATTCAAGTCATGTTTTATCTGATTTACTTTTGCCTCATCAGCATTATACAACAGGTCATTTCTAGGATAGCCTGTTTCAAGCATTTTACCTTGATAGCCGAAAGCTCTTTTTAATGTTTCGGTTGAAAACGGATTTTGCGATACGAAATAATCCCATTCCTTGGAATTTTCCAGGTAAATCTCTTTTGTTTTTGGATTGATCAAATGAATATCATCCATGTCAAAGCCTAATCTTTTAAGTGGAGTTCCATGCCAAGTGGATAATAATACCTGATTTTGTCTTTTGACATACCAGAAATCCTGTCTAGTGTTTATCACCCAGTATTTTGATGTTGCCAAATGTTTTAAATGAGCCAATGAATCCCTTTTTACAGTTTTGGGATTTCCAGGTATTTTAGTCTTATCATCATTTAAAAGCCAGACAAATTCATAATCATCGGGAAAATGATTATATAAATATTCATAGATGTATTTAGGACTATCTGTGTAATAGCTCCCTTTAAAACTTTCAAAATAAATTTTATTCTCTTTAATTGGCCTTTTATTAAATATTCTAAAGTATAACAACAATTTAAATCTTAAAGGTTCCTTAAACATTCTTATGAATTTTTTCTTGAATCCTCTTAATCCCCTTAATATCTTCACTTTTTTCAAGTTTTTTGATTTAAGAGCGTTAATTTCCATCCTTTTTAAAAAGTTCAGATTTAATAAATTGAAATTGTTTGAAATATCAATCATTTCATTAAGGTTTTTATAATCATATTCATCACAATAGAATCTGAACAGCTTGTTTGCCATTTCCTTTTTGAGCAATTCATATTTCTCACCGGAGGAATTATTGATTTTACCTAAAACATTTTTATATTCATTATAATAATTGCTGAATCTGTTTTCCTCACTTTGATATAATGTAGGTTCATATAATGAATCGTCACTTGTTCTTTTGGCATATAACGCATCTTCAACACCATAGAATGTTTCAATATTGTCAAATACGCTAATCAGGAACGAATAATCGCTATGATAAATCTTGTTTTCATCAAATCGGATATCTCCAATCAAATCCCTTTTAATTAGAGAGTGAAGAACAGATAAGACTTCCTCGCCAGCCACATTTAATCCTGTCAGCAGCCTGAGTGAAAATTGCATGGATGAAAGTTTATCCTTTCTAATTGGTTTGGTTTTTTCCAATTCCTCGTCAAATCTTTCCCGGATATAGTATGTGCTTATTCTTTCGCCGTTGATGAAATCGGCATTGGTTTTGCGGGCAGCTTCAATCAATTTGTCCAATGCATCCCCATATAGATAGTCATCACTATCTATGAAATAAACATATTCTCCATTAGCAGCATCCAATCCCTCATTTCTTGCCCTTGAAACATTAATTTCATCATCGAATGATTTAACAATCAAATCATCAGTTAATAAATCGTCGATATCTTCCTTTACGCCATTTAAAATTAGAATTATTTCTACATCTTCCAAATTTTGCTCATGCAGACTTTCTATGCAATCTTCAAGATATCTTCTAGTTTTATTGAAGGGAATTATCACGCTTACTAATGTCAAAGTTTCACCATAATAATATATTTAAAAATACTTACTTAAATTATTTTAATTGAATTTTATCAAAAAAAAAGTTCATGTGAAAAAATAATAAAAAAAAGAAAAGGGTAAAATTAGCTACAACATTTTTTGTTGCAGTTTTAAACAACCCTTTATTGTTAAGGTTTATTCTTTTTTGACTTTAGGCCCGGATTTTGCCTTATTTGCAGCATATTTACAACCAGGGAATGTTAATTTACCAGATTTATGATAAGCAACTCCTCCAAAAGTAGCGGAATTACCTTTAAAAGTACATTTGATGAATTTCACTACTTTTTTATCCATCATAATTACTCCACCGGTATGTTTTAAAACATGCCCGTTTTTAGCTTTCATTTTCCATGAAGTAACTTTGGTAGCTTTATTTCCTTGGAAGACACACTTGCTGATTTTTGCATTAGTATCTTCAGCATTAAATACTCCACCTATGGTTGCTTTGTTTTTAATGAATTTGCTGTTTTTCATTGTGAATACTGTTTTTTTACCCATCCAGAAAACGCCGCCACCTTTGTTAGCAATGTTTCCCTGGAATGTGCATCCACTGATGCTTATGCGGGTTTTTTGTTTGGTTAGGGAAAGGGCGTCCATTACTCCTCCGTCTTCATATGCCTTATTGTTGTAGAAGTAGGAATTTTTGATGGTTAATTTTTTACCGTTGAATGTGATTGCTCCACCATCTTCATAAATTGCCCTATTGTTTTTAAAGGTACATTTGTTTATTTTTAAATCCTTGGATTTGTGAACATATACTGCACCACCATGGTTACTTGCCTTGTTTCCTTGGAATGTGCATCCGCTCAAAGCATGACCTGATCCTTCATTGAGATATATTGCTCCGCCACCGAATTGGTACTTGGTTGCTTTGCTGTGTTTTTTCAATGATTTTGATATGCAGGAATTTGATTTGAATATTGAATTTGAGATTTTTGCATGACCTCTATATAGATAGATTGCTCCACCGTGGCACATCTTTTTGGTACTTTCAACCTTATTGGATATGAAATTTGAACCTGTGACAGTTAATGACCCATGGCTTTGATAGATTGCACCACCGTTGTCATATGCCTTGTTATTCTGGAAAGTACATCCTTCAATGATTAAATTTCCGTAAAGACTGTAAACTGCACCACCTTGTTCGGCATAACCGTTTTTAAAAATAGTGTTTTTAATAGTTACAGTACTGCTGTATGCCCTAATCATGTTGGTTTTTGACTGACCGTCAATAGTGTGGCCCTGACCATCAATAACCACATTGTGTCTTATTTCAAATGGTTTGGATATTTGAATATCCCCATTTAAATAAACAGTTCCTTTACCGCTACTTAAATCATTAGCAAATTGCTTATATGGTGATAAATTTGAGGATGCCGCTGGTTGAACTGCAGGAGACTCCTCAGCAGTTGCTTTCAGCACGGTTTCCTGTTGTGGTGCTGCTAATGCATCAGCATCACCTGCAGATAGTTGTTCTCCATCACTTGAAGCGATTAAATCATCATCCTGATTTAATGCCGTCATGTCATCATCTGATACAGCGCTAATTGCACCAATACTGCAAATCAGAACCAGACAGACGATTAATATCGAAAGTATATTTCTTAATTTCATAATTCTTCACGCCTTTTAATAAAATATGTCTATAATAAATACTTTTTATGTATACTATAATAAATGTATTGTTTATATTACAATTAAATCAATGAATAATGAATATACTTTTAAATTGAAATCACAATAAGCTAATTGTTATTTTATTTTATCAATTTCATTAAATATTTCAACAATTTTTAAGGATTCCTCTTCAAGAATAGCTTTTGTATTGATACGATTTGTAGCCAACATTCTGGATAACTCTTTGATTAAATACTTGAATCCATCACCTTCAAAATTAGTGTTGAATACTTCAACATCATTTAAACCCGGTTTATGGATTTCAAAGTGTTTGCATTTCCACCAATCACCAAACATACGGATTGTACCTTCGCTTCCGATAATTTCCAATTGATTGTTAACACGTATCTTATTTCCTGCATTAATCACTGCAATTCCCTTTGGATAATCAAAATACATTGATGCGAATTCTATATCCTCACCTGATTTTGTAACCTTAAAGTCAGATTTCAGGTAATCCTGACCCATTATCTTTAACATTAAAAGCAGGCATAATGTGCTTAAATCATAAAATAGGTTTGATCTGTCATCGTCCAATTTGGAGATTGAACAGTTGAAACTTAAAATGTCTCCTATTAATCCTCCTTGAGTCATCCACAATAGCTGGTTAAACACAAAAATGTGAACCATCTTAATATTTTCCATCAGGATTACCTTATTTTCGCGGGCGATTGTGAATAATTCCTGTAACTTCTCAGGATCAATAGTTGCAGGAGGATCATAAACAACATGTTTTTTAGCCTTAAGAGCACTTCTGATGTAATCCATTCTTTTTTCAAGGCCACAATGAACATAAATTATGTCTGATGATTCCAACATTTCATCAAACTCATCAAAAGCATTTTCCACATCATATTTTTTGAAAAAATCATCAGAGACTGATTTGTCATCAAAACAAACATTTTTAACTTCAAAACCGCTTAGCAATTTTGCTTCATCAATTATCCCATTGTCATCAGCAATATCACAAACCATTCCAATATCATAATGGTCGAATGTTTCCTGCCTTATTTGAGTACTTGAAATTCCTTTTGTCCTCTCCAAGTAAACCATTTCACAGTATCTGGACAAATGGTCGAATTTTCCAACCCAATCATCACCGATGACAAATGCATCAACATCATATTTTATGATATCTCCTATCTTTTGTCCGAGATATTCTTCTACAATAATCTCATCTGCCAAACCTGTCTTTTTGACATTTTCAATTCTATCGGCAAGGGTGTCGTGAACGTTTAATTTTCCACGACCAATATCATAATTCTCTCCAGTAACCCCTACAATTAAATAATCACCGTAATCTTTTGCCCTTTTTAAAATGTTGTAATGTCCTTTGTGAAACAAATCAAAAGTTCCGTATGTTATAACCTTTTTCATGAAAAAACACCTGAATAAAAACTAAATATAATTATATTGATTAAAGTTAATAAGTTTTGGGAAAGTTAAAAAAAGAAATAAAATAGATAAAATAAATTCATCTATTTTTTTTACTTTAACGGTTTTAATTAACGAATTTTAATATATTAAATCTATTTTTTCACTACAGAAGATTTTTTAACAGTATCTTTTAAATAAGTTGCCTGATATTTAACAGTTTTTCCAACTTTAAGTTTCTTCAATACAGATTTTTTAATAGTAACCTTTGCAACACCTTTTTTATTTGTTTTTGCCTTATACTTCTTACCATTGAATTTGAAAGTAACCTTTTTATATTTCAAAGCCTTTTTGCCCTGTTTTAAGGTAGCTTTCAAGGTAAGTGATTTGGCTGATTTTTTGACTTTTACAGTCTTTAGAGTCACCACATGTTTCACAGTTAATTTTCTTGTTATTTCAACTTCACCATATTTTGCAGATATTTTATAGGTGCCTGGAGCTTTTGAAATTTTTAAACTGGCATATCCTTTTTTGTCAGTTTTAACTTTTTTAACATATTTACCGTTGATGTAAAATTTAACATATTTTGATTTAACGATTTTACCCTTATAATCCTTTACATTAACTTTAAATGGAGTTGAAGCCCCATAATATTTAGATAAATCTTTTGCAGTTAATTTTGAGTTTAAAACAGAAATACTATGAGACCTATATGGATCAAGATTAATACCATTATATGTTACAACTACCCAGTAAGTTCCAGCATTAAGTTTAGCTAATGAAAAGGTACCTTTACCATTAGCAGTTTTGATGGACAATTTATAATCATCATAGTCATTATAAATATGAGCTAAAACTGTAATAGGATTTCCAGGTGCACTTATTTCAATTGAACCTTTACCATTGACCACCTGAGTATCAATTTTCATAGATGGAACCATAGTTATAATTGCTTTTTCAGTGAGATTATAAAATCTTCCTTCTTCATAATATGAAATTTCAACAACATATTCCCCTACGCCTAAATTAGAAACATCAATTTTATATGGATAATAATAATTTTCTTTAATAATAGGACATATTTTTCCATCAATTTTAGCAACAAGATTTTCTAGTAAAAAATCATTAGGTATATTAAGATAATATTCACTAGGATATTCCCCATTATGAGAACATGCAGCATTGGAAACATGTAATGTATAATAAGTAGGTATATTGAATGTTTCATTATACTCACTGCCATATTCCACAACAACTTTATTAATATAACCTTCAGTAGGTGCAGTTAAATTCTCCAATTGATATCTTAACAAAGTATGGTCAGGATAATCTACTGTTACTTTTTTACCGTTAACATAAATATTCAGGTTGTTAAAACTACCATCTGCAGGTATTTGTATATACAACTCAGGAGTATAACCGTTAATAATAATTTTACTTGGAGGAGTTACAACAATATCCATGATTTCAAAAGTAAAACTTTTTGATTTGTGACCATATTGGCTATAAGTAACATCAATTGATACGACATGTTTTCCAATATCCAAACCTTCTGTACTGACCTCATATCCCCATGATTCTTCATCTGCACGTTCGGTGAATGTCGCTTGTTTTTCAACACCATCGATCTTAACAACCATTTTTCCATCAAAACCAAGGACTGCAAAATATACAGAATTCCCCTTAGCAATTTCCATTTGATGCATAGATATAAATCCATCAGAATCGCCCAGAGGTTCTTCATTATTCATTGATAAGATTTCGGGAGAATCATCAGCACTATAACTATTCTGAGTTTCCTCTAAAGAAATTACGTCCTCTTGAATTTCAGTTTCACAAATTTGTTCATCCACACTATCTGTCATGCCAAGAGATTCATCATCACTCTGCGTCAGATTATCACTTGCGCTGACAGCACCGATTGTTAAAATTGCTAATAAAATACTTATTAGCATCATCTTTTTAATATTCATAATAAATCACACACATTTATTCTAATTGTACCATTTTATGCATCAAATTATATAATTTGGCAATATTTAAAAATTATTAAATAATATTCATAAAAATTTAAAAAAAATAGATAAAATAATTTATCTATCTTTTAACTTTTACAGTTCTTTTAACGGTTTTCTTGCCATATGAAACTTGGTATTTAACTTTTTTACCTACCTTAAGTTTTTTCAAGACTTTCTTTTTAATGGTTACTTTTGCAACACCTTTAGCATTGGTTCTTGCTTTGTAAGTTTTACCATTGAATTTGAAGGTTACTTTAGTTCCTTTCTTAGCATTCTTTCCATTGATTTTTAAAGTTGCAGTTAAAACAAGTTTTTTAGCAGATTTTTTAACCTTAACTTTTTTAAGTGTTAATTTGATAACATCCGCTTTTTTAGATGGTTGACTAGTAGATTGACTAGTAGATTGATCTATAACAGCTGATTTTTCTTTAACGGTCACAATACAACTATTAGAATAAAAAATACTATCCCAATCATAATATTTGAAACTAATTTTATGTTTTCCTACAGTTAAATCAGAAAATACCTTAATAATTTGTGTTAAATCAAATTTAGAAGGCATCAAAACATCATCCAAATAAATTTCAACTCCACCAATTTCATCAAATGGTCCATTACATTTTAATGTTACTGCTTGTCCGAATTCGATTTCTTTTGGAGTTACATCAAAAGTAAATTTATCACTATTATTAAATACTCCAACTTCTTCATCAAATATTTCACCATCAGGACATTTATCTGTACTTACATTAATCATAAAATTGTAATTACCTTCAGATAATGAGCTTAATGAAATCATTGCAATACCATTTACAATATCCGCACTATCAAATTCAGTTATTATTTCATCTTCCTCTAAATATTTAACAGTGCAAACAGTTACTTTTCCAGCGGTTCCCTCAGGAACTGTGACTACAATGTACTCCTCTTCGCCTACAGCCATTCTTTTAGGGATAGTGACAACAGTTTCCTTATAAAATTCAACAACATCTTTTAATGAATGTTTTTCACCATTATTTAAAATATATTCGACATTTACTGTATAATTTCCAGAAGCAAAGTCATCCAATAAATTTAAATCAATGAGTTTTATTTCATCAATACCATCATTTTTAGCAATTGTTTTAGAGTAATATTGCTTATCGCCTATAGATATTGTTAATTTTCCTTCAAACCAATACTGAGTATCAACAGTGATAATAGGCTCAGAATTATCTAGTAAATTAACCCTATTTGCCAAATCTAAATATTCATCATAAGGTTTATTCCAATCGATATCGACTGTAATAGTATATGAAGCAAGATTAAGTTCAACACCCTCATCAGATCTGAATTTTACATTGATTTCATAGGTGCCATTTTCAGTTATGCCCAAATTTTTAAGGTATACAGAGTCAAAAGTAAATTTTTCTTGTTTGTAGCTGTATTCTTGGCCTTTATCAGTAGTGACTATGAATGTTCCATTTACTACTGTATTGGAATTAAAAATTAAATCATCCCTTCTTGAATCAACAATATTTCCATCATCATAAGACATTTCAAAATCATTTTTTTTCCAAATCTTTTACAACATTGACTGTGCCTGAAGCTAATTTCAATCCATCAGTCCCCTCAACACCAGGAGCACAATAATAAACATCAATTAAATATTCAAAATAGCCACTAAAATATAAATCATCATTGTTTAATTTAATAGTTTCTTGAGAAATATAAAATTCGTGCATGAATTCCTCATTATTTACTGAAACATAAATTATGCCCTCTGAAACATTATTTGAACATGAATAACTTATAGCATAATCATCCTCATCACTTAAATTAAATTGATTTTTAATTTCAACATTAAAATCTTCTTTCTTAACTTCAACTTGAGGGTTTTCAGGATTAGTATTATCTCCATCATCCTCTAATATTGCACCATCATCTTCAACAGAAGTAGATACATCATCTACTCCCCCATCTTCAACAGTCAGCGCATCATCAACATCTTCAGAAGCGCTAACTGCACCGATTGTTATTATAGCCAGCACCAAACTAACTATTATCAAATGTTTTATCTTCATAACTACTCTCCTTTTAAATTGATATATTATTCAACTACAATATTATATATTTAAATAATAATATTTAAAAATGCCGAATAATTTATATCAAATTTTAAATTATATAGTTCAATATTTAGCAAAATTAGTTTTTTTAAACAAAACATTCAAAAAATATAAAAAAAGTAAAAAAAGTACTCAAAAATTAGAAAGATTGAGTACCACTTTCAGGATTTAGGCTCACACTTTGAGTATCTAAAAGATTTCCTAAATTGTCATACAGATTTATTTCAGCAAAATCAGGGAAGTATTTGTATGAATCAGCACTTGAAACTTCAATGTAACCGCTTGAATCAACGGTTTTCGGAACCATGTTTCCATTGTTCAATGTTGATCCGTCACGTGAGTAGAATATCTGTATCTTGACGTTTTCACCGGCATGTTCCGGTCCGACATAAATTGAAGCATAGGTCTTGTCTTCAAGTCCCCCACCTGTGGAGAAGCTTCCTCCAAGAATTGACATTGCTGTGGTTTGAGGCTGGGATGCCTGGGTTGTCTGTGCCTGAGCCGGCTCATCGCTTTCAGCCACTTCCTGTGTGTCATTGTTTACCTGCTGTGGAGCAACGTTGCTTTGGTTGTTTCCAAATCCGTAAATGTATGCAAATGTTCCTGCAAGAACTATTGCAACCACTACAAGTGCTATTATAATATATTTTGTGGTATTGTCACTACCTGATTTATTATTCATGGAATTAATCATGTTTGCATGATTTATCGCTTTCTTTTCCAATGGAGTTCCGCATTTTTTACAGAATTTTGCAGAATCTGAGTTTTCACTGTCACAATTCGGACAACGCATTAAATATCACCTTCACTACTTACTAGTTACTAATATTTTGTACACAATATTAATTAAATCTATTGATATATATCTGATTTTAAAAATTAAATGATTGATTAACAACAAGGAGTATTTTTAAAAAAGTGAACAATTTAATAAATAGAAAATGATGAAACAATAGGTTTAATTAAATGCAATTTGCAAATAAAAGAAAAAAAGTTGTGGTTAAAAAAATTTAATCATAGAATTTTCCGAGGAAATCTTTCATCCTCTGATTGTCGGATGAGAAAACCTCTTCAGGTGTGCCCTGCTCAACAATGACCCCTTCATCCATGAAAATGATGGTGTCTGCAACGTTACGTGCAAAGGCCATTTCGTGAGTTACAATAACCATTGTCATATTCTCAGCCGCAAGATCTCTTATTACAGTTAAAATCTCACCTGTCAATTCAGGGTCAAGTGCTGAGGTTGGTTCGTCAAAAAACAGCATATCCGGATTCATTGCAAGCGCCCTTGCAATAGATACCCTCTGCTGTTGACCACCTGACAACTCACATGGGTATGCGTCTTCCTTATCTTCCAGACCCATTTTCTTAAGCAAGTCACGGGCATGTTCAAACACTTCCTTTTTATCTCTTTTTTGAACACGAATAGGCGCATTGGTAATGTTTTTCATTACAGAGTGATGAGGAAACAGGTTAAAGTTCTGGAACACCAAACCGAAAGTTCCATCGAATTTTATATCTCCACTGTCTTCTTGTTCCAAGTCTGTAATGCATCTGAGTAATGTTGATTTACCTGAACCTGACGGTCCGATGATAGCTAAAACCTCACCCTTTTCAACGCTGAGAGAAATATCCTTTAAAACCACATTATCTCCAAAACTTTTCTTGAGATTTTTAATTTCTAGCAAACTCATAATATTTCCCCCTATTCATAATAATCCATTCTTTTTTCCAGGTATTCCATGACAAATGCTACGATAATGTTGAATATGTAGTAGAATACACCGGCTACGAGCAATGCTGCAATTGATGCATCTGCTGCTGCAATCTGTTTAGCTACTGTGAACATTTCAGGTATTGCGATAACAAATGATAATGATGTGTCTTTTACTAATGTTATAACCTCATTAGTTACGGAAGGAAGAATTACTTTAAACACTTGAGGCATGATGATTATGAAGAATGTTTCAATTTTTGAATAACCCAATACTTGGGCCGCTTCATATTGTCCGCTGTTAATTGATTCGATACCACCACGGTAAATCTCAGCAAAATAAGCAGCATAGTTTATTGTGAATGCTATTATGACAGCATAAAAACGATAATCGGCTGATAGATTTATGCCGAATACATAGTATGGTGCGAAAAACACTACAATCAACTGCAACATCAATGGTGTACCTCTCATTATTGAAATATATATCTTCATCAACCACCTGAGCGGTGCGAAATTACTCATTCTTCCTCCAGCTACAACTAAACCTAGAGGAAGAGAGAATAATAGTGTAAGCAAGAATATTTCAATTGAGGTAACCATACCTCCAAGCAATTGTGAAATAACATTACTTAATATCATTTAATAATTCTCCCCTCTTAACTTAAAATGTGTTTATGGTTGGATTAAAGCGTCTTCGGAAATTCCGTATTTTTGAGCGATTTTAGTAACGGTTCCGTCTTTAAACATTTCGTTTAAAGTTTCTTGTACTTGGTTTTTCAAGTCATCGTTGCCTTTTTTGAATCCAATACCGTATTTTTCTGTAGTGATGTACTGATCTACAACTTTGAAGTCATCTGGATTGTCTTGGTTTTTGATGTCGTATTCACCAACACCGATATCCATTGCGATAGCGTCACATGCACCTGATTTCAAGTCCATGAATGCAGTGTTATAATCAGCCACTTCAGTTAAAGTTCCGAAACTGTCAGCGATAGTTTTGTTGTCTCCTTGAAGAGCTGCTAAAGCTGAAGAGTCTTTTTGTGTTTCAACAGTTTTTCCTTTTAAGTCATCGATAGTGTTTATTCCAGAGTCGGATTTTACAATGAATACTTGTTTGTTGTCAAAGTAAGGGTCAGACCAGGTGTAATCATTTTCCCTACCGTCAATGGTGAATCCGTTCCAGATACAGTCGATGGAACCGGAATCGATTTCAGCATCTTTTGCATCCCAATCAATAGGTTGAGCTACAAATGTCCAATTGTTTCTGTCACATACTTCTTTTGCTAAGTCTAAGTCGAAACCAGTGTAGTTTCCACTGTCGTCCTTATATCCGTAAGGTGGGAATTCAGCATCAAAACCTACAATGAAAGTGTTTTCATCGTTGGTGGTTGAATTGCCGGAATTGTCCCCTCCTAAAAAGTCAAATAAACCAGCGTTTGCAGTACCCATAACTAAGAAAGCTACTAATACTAAAGCAAATATAATACCTATCTTTTTATTCATTTTAAAACACCAATAGTTATAACTATATAGTAGAAATTTTTTTCTACTAATTATAATTTATAGAAGTCTCTATATTTATGTATTTATATTCAAGTTTTTTGAAAACAACCTCTCTCGATTTAAACAAATGTACAAAAAATAATACTAATCACTTGAATATTTTTTTAAACAATTTATCAAAAAATGAATCGTCATTATCAAATATCTTTACAGATTTTTCAAACTCCTTATGATTTTTTGAATTTAATGCCGAATAGTAAATTTGCTTTGCACGTGGCTTGACCTTTCTAAAATCAATGCAATCCTCAAATTCGATTTGCTTTTGGCTAAAATCCGCTTTTATCTTATTGAAAAAATCACTCTTATACTCTTCGCTCACCTGCATAAAACGAGTATAAGTATTTGAAACCTTCTGAGTGAACAGTTTCTCCTTGTAAGGCTCATATTCCCCATATCTTTTGGTGATATCAGCCATCATATTGAATATTATGATGCAGTCTGAAAATCCAGAAAAGTTGGAATGGGTGATGGAATCCTTATGAATTCGCCTCATATACATATATTCATCTAGAAAATACATTTTATCTGCCATAAAAATCGCTTCAAGGACAAATGGGGTGTCTTCAAATAATAAATCTTCAGGAAATCTCAACCTGTCTATGAAATCACGCTTGAACAGCTTTCCAGGAGCGGTGACGGAAATATTGAACAATCTTTCACCGACATCATGATGATTGAATGTTTCTCCCTCGAATTTCTGTAAAAAAGGCATGTTAAAATAATTAATCGGTGAAGTCTCTCGGGTTTCATTATCAAAATTGAGAAGCTTAAACATTGTAAAATCAACCTGTTTTGAGCATGTTAAATCGTAAAGGGTTTCTAAAGCATTTGATGTGATGTAATCATCTGAATCAACAAACATTATGTATTCACCGCAGGCAGCATCCATACCCCTATTTCTAGCGGCGGCCAACCCTCTGTTTTCCTGTGAAATAATCTTTATGCGCTCATCTTTTTGTTGATATTCAGTTAGAATATTTAAAGAATTGTCTGTTGAGCCATCATCAATGCATATGACTTCAATATCCGATAGATTTTGTGATAAAATGCTTTCCAAACATTCGGATAAAAACCTATCCACATTATATACCGGCACAATTACAGATATCTTCACCAATCGAACACCCTCCTGATTTTGTTTTTTAACGGAACTTTGGCAATTTTGATAATGTTGTCCTCCAGAACAACAGTATAATCTTTCCTGTTGTTAAAATCGTCCATAAATCTAATTTTATTATCCATGACAACCTTTTGATAACAAGAACGAATTTTAATGTCAAGTGAATCATCTAAATTGAATTTAAAATTAAATTCATGCTTGAATAGCCAGTCAACACCTGCAAAACTCAATATCGAATTATTTTCATCAACCGAAAAGACCATGTCATTTGCCTTAACTTTAAAATCATCACAGTAACAGCAGGTATTGATGTAACCCTCCAAATAAACCTCATCATCTTCTATATCTAATTTCGTGATTCTTATTTTATTGTTGTGAACATTGTTAATGGTATGGTCTTGGGATTTGAGTGACAATTTACCATCTCCCTTTTCTATGTGAAATTGTCTGCTTTTAAAAAAGATTAAAAATGATTTGGCATGTTCATCCAGCTTTCTTTGAGATAAGATAATGTCCTCTTCAATGTATGAGAGAATATATTCCAAGCAGTCATGAAACTCCTCTTTATCCTTAACATACTTGTTGAAACCAGATGAGCGGATTGAGCCATGCAAATCCTGAACGATTACATACTGGATGAATTTAAAAACATTGCCTTTTAGCTTCAAACAGTAATCAATCAGCTCCATATAACATCCTTTTAATTTATCGGTGAAAAATTCGGCTGACAAGAAGGAATTATCCATCAGGGAAGTCGAATCATCACGTTTTCTATAGTGATACTTTGCAGTGTTCAAGACTCCGTAATTAAGCTTAGAAAGCAATATCTTATTAACAAATAGCAGATCTTCACCATTGGCCAGTTTCTCGTTAAATCTTATATCATCAATGGCCTCTTTTCTAATAAATGATGTTGAAACAGACATTTGAGGACAGTCAAATCGTTCATTCAAATCAATCAAGCCTGTTTTTGTGAACCTGTAATTCATATACTGATTGCCAGACTTTGCACCAAAGTATTCTATTGGAATTGTAACCAGATCAGTGCGGAATTCATTAAAAAAAGCGTAAACTTCTGACAATACATTTAAGGAAAGCTTATCATCACTATCCAAAAAGTTGACAAACTCGCCTGTTGCATATTCAAGACCCACATTTCTGGCACCTGCAGGACCTCTATGCTCACTTTTAGCCAATACAATGTTTTCCGGATATTTCTTTTGATATTTCAAGCAAACATCATAGGAATCATCATTGGATCCATCATCAACTAGAATTAGCTGAACATGCTTTTTAAAATCAAAATCCTGATTTAAAACTGAACCGATAGCCTCATCAAGATAATCCTGGGTGTCATAAACAGCCATTATAATTGAAAATGTAAATCCTGTCATCGTAAATATATTTGGAAAATTAATTATTTATAAATTAGGAAATCATAAATCCTTTTGGAGTTGTTCTTGTCCCTGAATTTGAAAAACTTATCAACACGATTTCTGTATTTATCGCTCATGCAGCAGCCATTGTCCATATATTCAACTATTTTTTCAACCAAATCCTCTTCAGTGGACATGACTTCACCAAATCCCATTTCATCATAGTCAAAATATCCCTTATCATAATGAAACTTGTCAAATGATTCTGTTTGATAATAGACTATTGGTTTTTTGAGATATGCAAAATCAAATGCCACCGAGGAATAGTCAGTAATCATTAAAGAAGCGGACTTGAAAACCTCGGAATATGAATCTTTTGAAATTTTAAATTGAGAGTCAAAAAGGTCAATGAACTTCCACAAATCGGGATGTGGCTTGAAAATCAGCTCATAACCCTTGTCCTCTGCATAACTTATTAGCTTTTCATTATTCAAAAGACTATTTATCGATTCTAAATACTGCGAATTAACCAAATCCACTCTGGTGTTTAGGTTTCGCCTCCATGTTGGGGCAAAAAGAATCTGCTTTTTTGAGTTGTCCTCTAAAAAATCATATCTTGAAAGTCCGAATGTCTTTACCCTATCAGCGGGATAGTTATAATTTCCATTGATTATAGAATCCCTTTCATAATCGGATGATGTCACAAACAGGTAGAAATTCTTGTTATACTTATGAATCCAGCTTGACAGGTCATGAAGAATTATCCCATGCTGAATAAAACACCACTCATAGTTTGAAACCCCTTCATACAATCTGGAATTATTGAAAGTGAAAGGATTCAATATTCCTCTTGTCACTTGAGAGGTTATTATCTTTTCGCTGAAGAGATACAGTATTTTATGCTTTATTGAAGTGAAATGGACAATGTTGTCCTTAAATCTTTTAAAGTCAGTTGACGATTTATCGAGAACGAAATATTTTTTTACATTGTCATTTTGGCCCAAACAATAGTTAAATAGGTATTCTGCATTGTCATCAGCACTTTCTATGCGGTCTGAAAATAGCCATATTCGTTTGTTTTTAAAAAAGGGATATAAAATCAAATAAATCAATCGATAGAAAATGGCCTTGACAAAAAAGTCATCACGAGATAAGATGATTCTTGCCATTGATTTTAATTCGTATTTACACATTTTAAAATAGGAATATTTCTCCAGATAGAATGTTCTTCCCTTAAAAAGCAATATCCTTGAGTTTTTAACAGTATAATTGCCTGAATTGGAAAGACCTGCAAATTCCCTGAAAATGATATGGTTGCTGAATTCCTGATTGTTGAATACCGTTTTGAAATTCAATTCAAAGTCCTTATCATCTAATGGAATGGATAGGTAAAATTGGTAAGAAAATTCCCAGTCAATGCCCAAATATCGTTTATTACGACGTGGCGAGGTGGGATAATATTCATATTTTGCCTTGTGAAGAATTTCAGTATCATTAAATGTCTGGACCGCATAGACGCTTAGATCATCGGGATATGAGGAACTTGTAATTGATGCAGCAAAGTTAAGCTCATCATCCAAAAGTTCAACAAAATCGATTCTTAACTTTAGTTTGGATAGGTCATTTATTATATAATCCTTGCTCTTGAGTAAAACACCATCTATTTTAAAATCTCCTCTTTTTAAATAAATGAAAAAGGACTTGATGCTTCTTTTAAGCAATGGATGATTAATTATTGCATCATCTGAAATATGATTTAAAATTCCCTTGAATTTACACATGAATTCGTTTTTATTTGGAGTGACTTGTGAAATATCCTCTATTCTTAAAAATTTCTCCAATTCAAGTATCAGAAATCTTTGCATGAATAATGGAACTTCACCATATTTTTCACAGCTTAAATCAATCAGCACCTTGAAAAAGTCATCAAATGATGCCAATAAATCAGAATCAGTAATTTCATGAGGATTTTCAAAAACGCTATCCTCAAAAACTATACTCATCTTTGGATTTTCAAGCAATAGCTTATAAACAAGCAATTTTTTATCAAAATAGTTTTTAAAAAAGAAGTTATCAATTAAATCTGATTTGATGAATAGATTAGACAGATTAAAGTCAATGACCTCATCATCCCTTTCAAAATCAATTTCACGACAATCCAAATCGTCTGCATAACATATTTCCGAATCTTGATTTTTAAATGAATCTGACACTCTTTTCAAAAATGTTTTGGAATAGGCGTTTCCAATATCCAAAAAAGTGACATAATTTCCGTGAATATCTGTTTTTGAGGGACTGTGATTAAGAATGTGAATGTTTTCACTGTATTCATTTTGATAGGACTCGATGATTTTCATTGAATCCTCATCACTATCCTGACATGTGAAAATTATTTCAGTTTTTTCTTTAAAATTAATACTTTGATTAATAATAGACTCTATCGTTTCCACCAAAAACGATTGGCAATTAAAAATATCTATTATTATTGAAAATTCAAAGCATTCAGTCATAATTATAATTATTGATTTAATCTATTTAATCATTTTGCAACCATTCATAAACTCTGCTGCAATTCTTCTGGTCTGTGAATTTAAAGAATCCGTCAACACGCCTCTGGTATTCCTCTTCCATGACGCAATCATTTTCTATGTATTCTATTATCTTATTGACTAAATCATCCTGTGATTTGACCACATCACCAAAGCCCATAGTATCATAATCAAAATAGCCTTCCTGATAATGATAGTCATTTCCTTCATGATAATAAATTACAGGCTTTTTTAAAAATGCAAAATCGAAAAATACACTGGAATAATCAGTTATCAATATTGAAGAGTTGTTAAATAGTTCCTGATAGGAACCATGGGTATTTACCTCAACCTCTTCAGGAATTGTGAACAAATCCAAAAATGGTATCATGTCATAATGGGGTTTGAATATCAACTTAAAATTATTGTCTTTAAGATATTCTATTAATCTTTCATTGTTTAAAAAAGCGTTGATTCTTTTAAAATAATCTGAGTTTTCAAAAACCCTTTTATTAATCAGGTTTTTTCTCCAGGTTGGAGCAAAGAGTATTTCACGTTTAGCCTGTTCAAATTTTAGGTTGTCATGTCTTGGAAGACCAAATGCCTTAACAACGCTTTCATCATAATTATAATTATCTCCTAAAATTGAATCTCTCTCAAAATCTGATGAAGTCAAAAACAAATGCAGATTCTGGAAGTATTTTCTAAACCAACTTGACAAGTCATCCTTTATCACACCATGCTGCAGGAAACATTTTTCAACCGTTAAAAGACCATTATAATATGGGCGTTTCGGATTGAAAAATGGGTTAAGCCAACTGTGGTTTACATGGGATGAAATCATTTTTTCGGCAAATAGATATAAAAACTTGTTTTTAAAAGATCCCAACGGCACTATATTTTCATCAATGCTTTTCATCTTGTTGAAATCATCACAGTCCTTGCTTATGATGAAATATTTCTCAATACCATCATTCTGTTTGATTGCATATTCAAAAAGATGTTTTGCATTGTCATCTGCCAAATCCACACGATCCTGAAATAGCCAAATCCTGCGATTGCGCATAAACGGATATAAAAACAGAAATATCAAATGATAACATATCGCAGGTAATGTCTCATGATTATGGTCCTTAATCATCTTAAGAACGGAAATTATTTCCAAGGACAGTGATTTTAAAAAGGAATATTTCCGAATTTGCAATGATTCGGCCTTACCGTCATATATTACCATCATATCATCCTTAATCAGATAGTTTGACACTTTTGAAAGGCCTGCATCATAGTTTTGAAACTGAATAGGATTTTTAATTTCAACATGATTTCCATTTTCTTCATAAACCAATTTAAAGCATATTTCACAATCATTTACATCATCCAATGGAATTTTAAAGTCACATGAATAATCATAAATCCAGCAGTAGCCCAAGTTTTCCTTTGGATAGCGGTTGGTAGTTGGATAATCAAAAAATATGCCCTCAAAGACTTCATTGCCATTAGCTGTTTTTTTAATTGCCTGAATCTTCAAATAATCATAATCGCAACTGCTTCTAAACCATAACGAAAGATTTAATGTATTGTCGATTATTTCAACCACATCAACAATGATGAACAAATCACTTAAAGAATTAATTAAATAGTCCCCTGACTTTAATAAAACATTGTCATTTTCTGTTTCAATGTGAAAATCATTGTTTTTCAAAAACATGAGAAACGATTCCGTTGAATTACCGATAAATTGATTTTCACAGATGAATTCATCATCAATATAGCTTAAGACTTCCTTTAAGATACTGTGAAATTCACTGAATTCATTTTTATTTAACTTATCGGAAGTGGACACATTATAATAGTCAACTAAATCACATGCTATTGCAAATTTAACAAAATCAGGCACATCTCCTAATTTTTCATTAGAATAATTGATTATTTTCAAATAAAAATCATGAGGGTAATCTGTAAATGACTCACGAGTGAATACTTTTTGCCTAACAGATGAATATTTGACATCATCAACAAGATACAATTCATGTTCCGTTAATAATAGCTTATAAAACTCATATAAATCCAAATAGTCATTTAAAATATTTCTATTAACAAAGCAACTGCAAACATCAATTAACGGATATTTATAATCCTTTAGGAGATTGATTTTTTTATTTTCATCATGATTTATGGAGATGATATTGGAAGCATTTAGATACCTCAAAATCCTTTCAAATGCTTCAGCATCAAAAATGGCCCTGCTGTCAAAGAAATTGACATATTCACCGCAAATCAAATCCCTAGAAAAATCATCATAATCAATGATTGAAATATTATCCGGATATTTTTCCTTAAAATTTAATAGAATTTCGGCTGAATCATCAGATGAAGCCTGATTCAATAAAATCAGCTGAATTTCATCTCTGAAATTAACAGTCTGATTGATTAATGAGTCAATGCAATCTGAAATATAAAATTCATCATTTGAAAATGGAATAATTATCGTGAATTTATACATAATATCAATGCCCATATATCCAGTCATAACATCTTTTAGAATTATTTTTGTCTCTAAATTTAAAGAATTTATCTACACGATTCTGATAAACGGATTCCATTCTGCAGTCGTTATCAATATACTCGATAATCTTTTCAACTAACTTATCCTCACTGTAGGTTACTTCTCCAAAACCCATTTCATCATAATCAAAATAGCTGTTTTCAGAATTGTAATGATAATCCATTCCATATTGATAATAGATTACCGGTTTTTTAAGATAGGCAAAATCAAAAAATACGCTTGAATAGTCAGTTACAAGCAAACTTGATTGATTGAATATGTCCTGATATTTGATATCATGTCCAAATTTAACATAATAATTTCTATCAAATAAGTGCAAAAACCTTTCAAATTCCGGATGGCACTTAAAAACAATCCTATAATTATTTTTGCTTGCATAATCAATCAATTTATCATTATTTATTAATGAATTGAATCGTTTATAAAACTCAGAGTTGATAAATGACTCTTCATCATTCAAATAATTCCTCCAGGAAGGTATGATTAAAATTTCTTTTTTAAAATCTATATCTTCCAGATTATCATAACGGGGAAGACCCAATATCTGAATAACCTCTTTATCATAAAAATATCTTTCATCAAATAATGAATCATACTCCATTTGACTGGAAGTGACTATCAATTTAGGATTTCTGTCATACTTTCGAAGCCATGTTGACATGTCATCCTTAATGATTCCATGCTGCAAGAAGTAGAAATCCAGTGAAAACAAATTGGCAGTCAATTTAGGATTCTTATTTCTAAATGGGTTTAGGTAGAATTCAGAACCTTGTGATGAAATAACTTTTTCGGCAAATGCATAATAAAACCTGTGTTTTACAGATCCATATTTTAAAATATTCTTATAATTATTGTTTAGCCTTTTAAAGTCATCACTTTGTTCTTTTATGGCAAAAAACTTGGTTACACCATCATCTTGACCTAGGGCATACTTAAAAAAATGTTCACCATTATCATCAGCTATGTCTTTTCTGTCTAAAATTATCCAGATATGCCTGTTTTTCATTATCGGATAAAGCAGCAAATAAAGTAATCTGAAAAATAAGGCCTGTCTAAAGAAGCTTTCATGATTGAATAAGATTTTTATGAAATCTTTCATCTCCAATTGAAACAACTTAAAATAGGAATAGTCAACAACATTAAACTCACCATCAAAATAAACAATCTTATTGTCTTTAATGAAATAATGGCTACATTCAGATAAATGACATATTTCACGAAATCTAATGCGACTATATGCACAATCAACCTTTAAGGAAATCTTTAAATCTTTATCAACAACAGGTATTTTAAAATCAAAATTTTTAACAAGATTATTTCTTCTTGTAGGATAATCAAATGAATCCGGATGGAAAATCTGCCCATTGCAAATTGCAACAATGGATTTATTTAGTCTTATGTTATTTAAATATCCTGAAATATTTAAAATCCCATCCCTAAGAGTAACAAAATCTATTACAATTTCCTGAAAATCCATATTCCATCAATCACTATTCAATATTTTCCCATAAACTTCTAAAAGCAATTTTTGGAGGAATCTGATTTACAATCACATCATAAACAAACTCAACAATAATGCTTTTAATTTGATTTTTATCACAAATGTCCTTGATCGCCAATATTGAATTTTTACCTTCAGCAACAATACCGCTTGCCTTTTCATCAACAATTAACCTTTGGCCGTACAGCATTCCCAGAGTATGGTTTCTGCTTTCAAAAGATGTTGAAGTTAAAACCAAATCCCCAAATCCGCAATATTCGTTTACTGTTGAAACATCACCTCCGATGCTTTCTATAATTTTAATGGTTTCCTCAAATCCCTTTGTCAAGACTGCATATCTTGCGTTTTCGTTTACATTCATCCCTTCGCAGATTCCATTTGCAATTGCATTGATGTTTTTTATAACTCCACAAACTTCAAGACCAATGACATCATCAATTACCTTAACTTTAAACTGCTCTGTGGTGAGTATATCTTTAACAATTTTTGCATAATCAGAGTTTCTTGATGCAATATTTGAGATAGTCGGAAGATTCAAAACAATTTCAGAAGCAAAATTAGGCCCTGACAATGCAACAAAGTTTTCATCGAAATATTCCTCTATGATTTTACCCATTGTCTTAAGTGAAGGATATTCTATTCCCTTAGCTGTAGTGACCAGAATTGTATCATTTGAAATGAGATCCTTCAATTCTTCAAGAAGCGGTCTGAAGGCAGAAGATGGAATGGATAAAAATATTACTTCACAATCCTTCAAATCATTTAAATCTGTTGTTGCAGTAATATTATCTGCCAATTTGACATTTGGATAATATTCGCTATTCTTCTTGCAATTATTTATAGAATCTCTTAAATTCTCTCTTCTTAACTGTAAAATAACTTCATCAACGTTTTCAGACATGGTTTGAGCTAATGCTGTTCCCAAACTTCCAGCCCCAATTATTCCTACTTTTTTCATTAAAAACCATCCCATTCATCAATTAATTTAAGTTTATCATCAAATTCCCTCAATGAGGATTTAAATTCATTGGAAGATATTAAAATAGTATCAAATCTTTTAAATGACTCTTTAAGTTTATCATTAATTTTTAAAACATTTTCACAAACAATTACTGTCTTAACACTTGAATGAGTCAATATGAATGACATGTCATAATCATCTGGCTCAAAATCGATTATCGCTTTGAAATTTAAATCAAACTGCTTTTCAAATGTCCTGGAATACAGATTATGTAACGAATCAGGAAAACGTTTACCATTTGATTTAAAATAATCATTATAATCCTTTTTCTCTTCAAATGTTGGAGTCAAATTAAACCTTACAGGTAAAAAATTAATATCTTTAGGCATCTTATCAAGAATGTAATTGTGATTTTCCAGGATATGTTTATCCCATTGCTTGAAAGTGATATAATAATTATAATTGGCCTTTGAGTTATTTATAAATGAAATAAACTGACGGATTTTGTCATCATCTAAAGATCCTGCATAAACAAGTATATTATCGTTAGAGTTGAAGTTTCCTTTTTCTAGACAAACATTATTATTTTTAAAGACATGTTCACAAATGTTTTTAACAGCATCGGGATTGTCATATTTACAAAATTCGCTAACAAAATCCTCATCATCGTAATCCTTATTTAAATTCAACTCACTGATTAATTCCTCAATGCCTGATACCTTAGGGTAAGGCAAATCAGATAGTGGGAAATAAAAGCCCCTATAATTCAAATAGTCTTCCTCATCATAGTTGAAAATAATGATTTTTCTTTTTGTATTTGCAAAATCAAAAAATACACTTGAATAATCTGTAATTAAACAATCTGCCATATTTATAACATCATATGTTTCAAACTCGGTTGGAAATTGTTTAATTTTATCAAATTTAGTGAAATCAATTTGAGATTCATTATACGGATGCAATTTTACAATCATTAACTGATTTTCATTTAAATTCAAGTCAATCTTTGATAAAAATTCCTGAATATCATTTTTTTGGTCAATATCCTTTTTATCATCCAATGTTCCTCTAAATGTTGGCATATAAACAAAAATTTCCTTATTGCTTAAACCTAACTTATCTTTCAAAAGAGATTGTTTGAAAAATATGCTATTACGTGGGTATCCCTCCAGTAAAACAGTGCCTGGAAATATCATATCAATCATGTAGGATCCCATCATCTTTTCCATCATATAATCATTGGGATAAATTAGATAATCAGCAGAAAGCAAGCAATGCTGAATATGGCCAATTGAGGTTATCTCCCCGGGATTATCAATACCCATCAATTTCAAGGGAGTTCCATGCCAAGTATTTATTAAAATTTGGCCTTCCTTTTTAATGTATTTTGGCCTTATTCCAGAGTCTGTAAAAATATATTTCGCCTTTTCAAGAATTTTGGATGCCTCTTTCTCATTGGTGATGAACTTATCAATTTTTAAATTGTAATTCTTCTGAAACCTTTTAATCTTGCCTACAACATCCTTTGTTGCAAAAACACAAATTTTAAAATCCCCATAACTGCCAGTTGACAACTCTTCAATTATTTTAAAAATATTGCCGGCAAAATCGTGCCCGTTTCTTGATTCAAAATAAATTAAGTTATTGTCTAATTTCTCATTGTAATATAAATTATAAATTTCTGAATTGTCCCTACAATCCTTTAGATTACGAAATTTTTGCATTAATGACATATTACCCCAAATTGACTAATAACTTACTATATAATTAAAAAAAAATAAGAATTAGTAACCGTCGTCGATTACTAATGCATCCACACCATGGTAGGCTTTGTTAAACAAAGTTCCATTGTAAAGGGTATGGATTGTATAGTTTCCATTATCAAAAGTCTGTAAAACTACGCTTGCTTCCCCTTCATCATCAGTGACAACATCATAATTGTTTGCCCAACCTGAATCATCAAGGATTTTAATATGAATTGCTTCTCCAGGATAGACATTTCTGTATTCATCTTTTAAGACTATCTGAACCATATCCCCATTCTTTAAAGTGGAGTTACTTAGCACATCCACCTGAGTGTTGTGGGAATTGGACTGGATAAATAGAAATGCTCCAACACCTATTATTAGAAGGATTATAATAATAGTCAAAATAGTTTTAGTTTTCATATGCCACCTAATCATTGTGAACTAACAATACATCCACTTCACTGTCTTTCAATACTTTTTCAGCTACACTACCAATGACGAATTTATGAAGTCCGCTTTTTCCTGATGAAGAAATGACAATCAAATCCACTCCCTCATTTTGTGTGACTTCCTTAATTGTTTCTGCTGGAAAACCTGTGAGAACCATTTTTGTTACATTAAAACGGTCATCAAATTTGGAGGCCATTTGATCGACATACCTTTGTGCATCCTTTTTAAGCTTTTCATTTACTTTCCTTACTTTTTTTCTTGATTGAAACGCACTTGATGTTAATCTACCTGCAACAGATAAAACAATTATTTCGCCATTTTCATCGATTAGTTTTTCAACTCTTTCAACTTCCTGATCTGCATAGGTTGAACCGTCTGTCGGTAATAAAATTTTTTTATACATTTACTTGCACCTTAATTATATGAAATAATATATGTATTTAATAGTTAATATGTTTTATTAGATATTTTAATAAATAGGACACTTAACAAAAAAAATCAATGCACATATAAATTAAATGAAAAGAACTAAAAAAAAGAAAAATTATAAAAGAGCTTCAATAGCTTCTTTTACATCCCCTAAATCTTCAGTTGGTTCAAATCTGCGCACAACATTGCCTTCACGGTCAACCAAAAATTTAGTGAAATTCCATTTGATATCATTGTTGTCCTTGTAATGCCTGTCCATCATCTTGACAAGAAGCTTCAATTTACCGGAACCGTCACCGGACAATCCTTTAAATGGCTGTTCATTTTTAATGTATTCAAACAGTGGAGAAGCATTTTCACCGTTGACGTCAATCTTATCAAATATGGTATATGGAACTAACCATTTTGAACGGCAAACCTCTGTAATTTCTTCAGTTGAACCAGGAGCCTGTTTTCCAAATTGGTTGCATGGAAAATCAAGGATCTCAAATCCTTGCTCGTTGAATTCATTGTAGATTTCGTTAAGTTCTGTGTATTGTGGTGTGAATCCACATTTGGTTGCTGAGTTTACGATTAATAATACTTTACCTTCGTATTCGGAAAGTGAAACAATGTTTCCTTCACCGTCTTTAACATCAAAATCATATACTGACATAATATTATGCCTCCTTTGAAATTAATTTAATTTTAATATATTTAAAATTTTGTATACAAATATTAATATTTGTCAAAAATATATATTACATCATGTCAAGACAAGAGAAAATTGTTAAAACTAGTATAATCGGAATTGTAGTTAATCTCATTCTTGTTGCTTTCAAGGCAGTGATTGGAATTTTAACAAACTCCATAGCCATTACTTTAGATGCAGTCAACAATTTAACTGACGCATTGTCCTCAATTATTACAATCATTGGTGCAAAGCTTGCCGGAAGGGCTCCGGATAAAAGCCATCCTTACGGTTATGGCCGTATTGAATATTTTTCATCAGTCATTATTGCTGCAATCGTCCTATGGGCAGGTATAACTGCACTGATGGAGTCTTGGCCTAAGATATTCCACCCAGATGTAACAAATTATACAACCGTTTCACTTGTCATTATTGCAGTTGCGGTAGTTGTCAAATTTGTTTTGGGCCAGTATGTGAAACGTGTCGGTGAAGACATTAACTCACAGGCTCTTGTTGCATCAGGTAGCGATGCATTTTTCGATGCAATACTGTCATTATCCACACTGATAGCGGCTATAATCTCAATATTTTTCAACATTTCCCTTGAGGGAATATTGGGAGTGATTATATCCCTCGTTATCATAAAGGCAAGTATTGACATGTTAAAAGAAACTCTTGACAGCATGATCGGAGCAAGAGTGGATTCTGAATTATCACGTAAAATTAAAGCATCAATCTGTGAGCTTCCAGAAGTCTATGGAGCATATGATTTGAGCCTGCATAATTACGGACCTGAAGATATGCAGGGGTCTGTTCATGTGGAGGTTGATGACTCCCTAACAGCTTTGGAAATTCATGATTTGACCCGTAAGATTTCATTTAAGATATTTAAGGAATTTTCAATAGCATTGACAGTTGGAATATATGCCAGAAACGACCAGTTTAGTGAAATCCGTGACGATTTATACCACATAGCCTCAAAATATGAGGAAGTTCTAGAAATTCATGGTTTTATGGTTTATGAAACCCGAAAACTTGTTACATTTGACATAATCGTCGATTTTGATGCAAACCGTGAAGAGGTTAAAAACAAAATATTGGATGAAATAAAAACAAAACATCCCGACTTTACATATGTCATGATTGATGACTACGACGTAAGCGATTGAACCACTCCGGCTTGAAGAATCCGGAGAATTCTTTCACAATAATGTTAAATAATAGTTTAAACAAAAAATAAACTAAGGTGATATGATGGATAAAAATAAAATACTATTAGCAGTAATTGCAATTTTAGTTATTGCTCTTATTGCCCTTGGTGCATATATTATGACCACCGGCAGTAACCATCCAGTTGACTTAAATACCACCGTTGAAAACAATACTAATAACACAACCGATGTTATTATGATTGATGAAGAAGGTAAAGCAACTAACAACACTACTGTTGGAGATAATTCACCAAGAAATGATACAAATGCCTCTAATCAAACCTACAGAGTCTATAATCCTCAATCAGATTCATACGTGACTGTAATTGGTGAAGGTTATGACGCTGAAGTTGACAGATGGTATACCTATGACACCGACGGTGTAAGATATTACAATACAAGAATTAAATGATTTTAATTCTTTCTTTTTTTATTTTATGAACACAGGATTTGTTAAGTTATCCCTGTAAGTAGTCTCATCTTTTAAACTCTCTATATAATGGATAACGTTAAGTTTCAAGTCTTCCAATTTAATTCTAACCTCAATGTCTTGAAAATCCACCTGAAACTGGAACAAATACTTAATTTCCATATCATAACTATAAATTACCCAATTTGGACCATTAATGTCTAAAAGCTTAATTGACCATTTTGACATTATACTGTTGATTTTATCTGTTGTATCTTCAATGTCAAAATCCTCGTCTAGAAAAATTTCCCTCATTGGTATAGGTCCTCTGATCCTTTTTGCGGTTCCAAATTAAGTTCTATCTCTTCACGATTGAAGATACCGAATGTGGTTATTTCACTTTTTCGAATTGACAATGCCTGTGCCATGTCATTATTTTCAATGGAAATCAATGAGATGTTTATCCACTCATCATCTTCTGACAGGTACCTGCACGGTTCAAATAACTGGAATTTGGTCACAATTGTTAAAAGTAAATCATTAATCTCAACATTTTCATTGGCATGTTCTAGGTTAAGTTGCAAAATCCTTTCTTCAATATTCATGAATGAAACTATGTTTAATGTAATTTATCAATTTTTTCATTAAGTTTAACATCATTTGCCAATTTTTCACAAATGATTTTATCGAAATATTCCTCCTTTTTAATTATCTCAACAAAAACCTTATCAAGATACTTTTCCTCAAACAATTTTTCCTCGATTAAATCATCCATGTTCTCCTCTTTTGGCTCTTCAATAACCTCCGGAGCATTTTCAATGTCAATGAATTCAGTTGACATGTCAAAATCATCATCAAAGTGTGAATTCTCATAATAACTGTAATTAAAGGGCTCTTCAAAAACATCAGTGTTTGCACCTTCAAATATTCCCTGATCCATATAACTGGTGTCGCCCAAATCCTCAAATACCTCTTTTTCAATTGGATATTCGACAAAATACAGGTCTTCATCATGAATAGGATAATCACTGCCATATCTTTCAGCTATTCTTTTTTCAATGTATTCCTGGAAATAATATTCTTCGGCAATGGCTTCCTTAACAACCATGTCAAAAAAGTCCTTTTCTTCTTGCAGGTGCTGTCTGATTAATTCATCAACATATTCATCATCTATATCAAAATAATCATGACCACAAATAGTATCCACTGCTTTAGAGATTAAATGATTTTGATAATCGCTTTTAGAGAAATTTTCAATTTGTGCATTGAAATCCTCTTTGACAACTTCACCGTCTTCAATCTCGTCTGTTGAGAATCGATTGATTGGCTCCAACTCCTCAACTGATGACATCTCTTCGCTTTGGGTTAATTTTAAAAAACGTTCATATTCCTGTTCTATTATGTCATTGCTCCATTGACTTTCAACCATATCATCCAATAATGATTCAATCCATTTTCTGGCCATTATTTCACCTATGATTTTTTAATCAATCAAACATTTTTGAAATAATATTGAAAAATTGCATTGGTAATGCATTATTTAACTAATCCTGTAATCAAAAATGGCGATTGTTGATTATACTTTGTTTTAATGATTTATAAACTATTCCAATTTATCTGAGGCGACTTCACAACCCTCAGTCAAGATTAACCAAATTGCCTTTAAAAACCCTTCTTCATTCAATAACTGACAGGTTTCCATTTTTAAAGCTGCATAATTAGGTCTGTCCAAAACATCCCTTAAAAACTGGTCTTTTATATCCTCACGCAACGGCCTATCAATTAATGATTCCAGGATTTCTTTTATTGAAACTGCAAATGTGTTTCCAATTGTCTTTGTAATTTCGATTTCATCTTCGGGCATTTCACCATTCAGGCTTTTTTCTATTTGATAGTATGATGAGTAATCCTGAAATCCGAACATAGTGAATCTTCCCTCAACATTATGGGCGGAATATTCATCGATTAGTTGAGTAAATGGAGAATATGACAATATGAAAGTTATCAAATCGTCCATAACATCATTCTTTTTGGCATCCAATACTTTACAAAGAACATGAACAAGTATCTCCTTTATTAGAAAATGTGAGAGCTCATGGATAATGGTTGTGATTTGTAGGGATTTTGTTTGCCTGTCATCAACTGTAATCATTCCATTTTCAAAATATCCCAATTGTCCCCCATATGATTTATAGTCAACCTTTACAAAGGATTTGGCAAACAGGATTATTTTATCAAGGATATCAAGTGAATCAAAATCAATTTCATTAGCCTTTACGGTTTCATCAAAGTTTTTAAAGGCCTGAGCTTTTATTCCATGAAGAATACGCAAATAATCATTATAGTCAATGCCAAATTCCTTAATTTTTAAAAGATTATCATCTGACAGCAACCCAGTTAAATCATCATAGGAATTTTTACCATCAAAATCGAATTGAGGGTTTGTTTTAATGTCTGAAACATCAATCTTGTCTGAAAGATTTTTTAAATGAACCAGACAATCCAGACAGACATTTTCATTATCAGGATATTTTTCACCGCATTTCGGGCAGTACTTGGTAAGTGGAGTTTCTATATGAGGTGCATTTAAACAATAGTCCTCCACAACATCAAATTCATCATTACATTCCATGAACTTTTGTTCTATGCTGGAGCGAAGGCTATGCAATTTTAATGGATAGCTTTCAAAAACTCCCTCAATCAATTTTATTTTTTCAACATCAGTTAGACTGTATTTTGATAATTGACCTATATCACTCATGAAAAAATCCCCACAACTTAATAATAGATTAAACTTAATCACTTAAAAATTTTTCATGATTGAAAAAAATTAGAAAACTTTAATTTATAATGAATTATAAATAATTAAATTAATGAAAACAATAGCTATTGGTGTTGGTGAAAATGAAAATATTATTCAAGCTTGTCATATTTTCAAAGGAAAACACCCAAAAACGGATATAAAACTAATATATAGTGATGAAGATTTAGTCAAATCAGTCTTAGACGATAATATTGATGCAGTTATAAGAGGATCCCTTCCAGCATCCAATATTATGCAGGAACTCAAAAAACATTACCCTAAATTGTCAAGGGCAACTTACGTGAACGGGGACGATTATGAATTCCTACTGTCTCCAGTCGGCATTGATGAAGGTAATACAGTTGAGGAAAGATATGAAATTGCACTAAATTGTATTGAATTTCTCAAGGAAGTAGGTAAAAAACCTAAAATTGCTGTTTTGGCTGAAGGAAGGGAAGATGATTTCGGAAGAGGCAGTGAAGTGTCAAATTCCATAACCGAAAGCAAAAAATTAACAGAAATGATTAAAGAAAACACTTCCGTAGAAGTTGAAAATTTCTTTATTTTGATTGAAAAAGCAATAAACAGCAAATCAAATGTGATTCTTGCACCAAACGGAAGAGTGGGAAATATAATTTTCAGAACACTTGTTTTACTTAGTTCCTGGCCAAGTTTCGGTGCTGTAACATTCGGAATTGATAGGGTTTACATTGACACAAGTCGAGATCAAAGTATAGATGGTTATGTCCGTAGTTTAACTTTAGCTGAAGATTTATCAAAATAAAAGGGATATGAATGGCAGAAAATATACTTTATAGATTATACGAATGGTATATTACTCGTGATTTAAAACCGGAAAAAATGCCGAAACACGTTGCCATAATTATGGATGGAAACAGAAGATACTCAAGGCTTCAAGGAAACATGGATGTTGTCAAAGGCCACGAAATAGGTGTTGACACCCTAGAAAAAGTTCTTGATTGGAGTATTGAGTTGGGCATTGAAATTATAACAGTATATGCATTTTCAACAGAAAACTTTAACAGACCAGAACACGAAGTCGAAGGATTAATGAACTTATTCGTCAAAAATTTCAAGCGATTAGTAGACCATGAAAAAATTCACAAAAACGAAGTGAAGGTAAAAGTTGTCGGTAAAACCGAATTGATTCCGGAAAGCGTGCGCGAAGCAATAAAAGAGGCTGAAGATGCAACCGCCCATTATAATAAAAGATTATTTAACATAGCTATTGGATATGATGGACGTTTGGAAATCATAGATTCTTTTAAAAAGATTATTGAACAAGTGCAAGCTGGAGAAATTACCATTGACGATGTTGATGAAGAACTTGTAAGCAAAAACCTCTATACTGGTGGATTAGCCGATCCAAACTTAATTATCCGTACCAGTGGCGAGGAGCGTTTAAGTGGATTTTTACTTTGGCAATCATCATACTCCGAACTGTATTTCTGTGAAACCTTATGGCCTGAACTTAGAAAAGTTGATTTTATAAGGGCAATAAGGTCATATCAAGAAAGAGAAAGGCGTTTCGGTGTATAACATGATTGATACACATTGCCACATTGATTTTGAAGACTTTGATAGCGACCGTGAAGAAGTCATCCAAAGAGCAAAAGACAAGCTTGACCATGTAATCGTTTCAGGATATAGCAACGACAGCAACATGGATGTATTAAAACTTTCCAAAGATTATGAAGGTTTTATTTATCCCACTTTTGGTTTTCACCCAGTTAGCTCTCAAAATGCAACACAGGAAGATATTGACATTGCACATGACAATATCCGCAAATATTTGGATGAAATTGTTGCTATCGGCGAAGTCGGAATGGATTTTTACTATGTAACTGACAAGGCTATGCGTGAAAGGCAGCAGGAAATATTCACTGGTTTTCTGGAACTTGCAAATGAATATAAGGTGCCTATCGTTATGCACGTACGGGATTGCGAGAAAAAAACAGTCAATATCATTGAACCTTATGAAGACATCCCTTATTTTGTTTTCCACTGTTATGGAGGAAGCTTAAAAACAGCAAAAAGAATCATGAACAAGGACAATTGCTATATGAGCTTTTCCACAATGGTATGCTACTCAAAACACCACCAGGATTTGATTGAAAAGATAGATCTTGATTATGTTTTGACCGAAACCGACAGTCCATACCTTGCAATGACAAAAGAAGAGAGAAATGAACCGGTTAATGTTGTCAAGGCAATTCAAAAAATAGCTGAAATCAAAAATATGGATGTTGAGACCGTTGGGGAAATTACCACCACCAATGCTCGAAAAATTTTCAAAATTTAAAAATGCAAAATGAAGTTTAAATTAATCAACACTTCATTATTTTCTTTAACCGCTTCAATTTCCAATTGAAAATCTGTTAAATCTTTTTTTTACCAAGTTAATTAAATGATAATCCAAGAGAGAATCATTTAAATATATTGTGAATTGGTTTCTGTCGATTTTTGATTGCCTGCGGCAGAAGAGTTTGAAAGCATAGAAATACAATTCCATTCTAAAGATTAAATCTTCCTTATCCCCAATTCCATTGATGAAATACTCCTTTAAATCATCCTGCAATATTTTTCCTTCATCACCAACATCCGCCTGAAATGTTTCCATTTCAACCAAATCGTTCATCAGTTTTTGTTTTTCTTCTTCATTATACATTCAATCACTTAATTTGAATTTCAATTTCAAAATATTATATGAATTAGGCAAAAATGTTATTGTAAACTTATCAAATGCATCGTCCAAGTCCCTTAATAGACTAAATTCCAATTCATCGGGAATGACATATATCACAAATGAATCCTCAGTTATTTCAACTCCCAACTCTTCATGAACAGGAATTTTCAGCTCAGAAATGAACACAAACTTATACACTATTAGCTCATACTGGTTAATCTCTTTTTGAGATTCAATTATTTCAGCCAATTCATCCTGCAGTTTAGAGGCAATCGATTTAAAAGTCATGCTAAAACCTTCTGAACACTTGCAATTTATGATACTTATCGTGATACTTGTTTGGATCCTGCAGACTATCAAAACTGCTGTTGGGCGCAAATTGAGGGCAAGTATCATTAGGATTTGTATGGCCCTTACCCATACGGCAAGTCACACCCTGAGCAGGTCCGTTCAATTGTGTATTTATTTGCCAATACTTGCAATTGAGACATACCCTATCATAGTTGACATCTGAAATGTTGATATCTTCAAGATACATTTTACAGCCTACAGCAAATCTCTTTCAATGAATACCTCTTTTGCAGCCATCATTGCATTGATTGCCTTTGGAAAACCGCAGTATGCACTCATCTGCATTATGATTTCCACAATTTCAGTTGGAGAGTTTCCGACATTCAATGCAGCATTTATATGCTCTTTAAGTTGAGGAATTGTTCCTAAAACTGTCAGGGCAGATACTGTGCATATCTCACGGGTTTTCAAGTCCAGTTCATCACGAGTGTATATTTCAGAGTAAGGATATTCAATTACAAATCTTGACAAATCCGGCGCAATATCTTCCAAATCCTTAAAGATTTCATCTACTGACCTGTTTTGAATGCTTTCGAGGCATTTTTTACCTTTTTCATATCGTGTCATAATACTAATATATCATTAAATCCATTTAACATTAGCGGTGGTGTACACATAATGGGGTGAAAATACTGGATTATATAACTTGTTTGTTGAGGCGGTTGAGTTAAAACTCGTTGCAATAGATTTTCTTAAATTATAATTTATCCTATCTCCAATTGACACCAACTCGTCACTGTCAAACCTATCATCAGTTTTTGCATAAACGTTGAATTGGACCCAATTTTTATCGTAATTTACATCGTAACCCAAGTCCTCATATGAAACGTTGATGATTTCAACTGAATATGGCATCAGCAGATTATCTTTTGAGCGGGAATAATCCCTGAAGGTGTCTGTCGGATAGATTGCCATCGATGATGTTGCCCCGCCTTCAATCGCACCGCTACGAGCTGCGCTCATTGCAATATTCAATTCATTTTCACTGGCTATGAATGCAATTGCAATCATTACAATCAATATCATGATTCCAAAGAGGAACAGGAATTCAATGGATATCTGACCTGCTTTGTCGATCATGTTATCACAATCCCCTCATCTGTTTTTGTTATGAAATAACCTCTTCCGCTGACCAATTTATATTTCGAGTCGATATTTGCAAACATCATAACTGTTTCGCCTTTTTTGTCGCCATATTCCATTGTCAGTTTGTTTTTTTCAACTGTTATTTCAAAATATCCCTTATCCGATGGAAGTTTAAGATATTTTGAATAGCCTACGCCATTTGAGTTTACCTGACCAATCACATTTGCCACATCATCTAGAATCAACCTGTGTGCAACATTATCTTCAATATTTAAACTTGATGATATTGATGAGGATGCATAAAATAACATTCCTAAAGCAATAATTATGAGAATAAATAATGAAAATAAATATTCTATTGAAATAAAACCTTTATTATCCATATTTTTTAATTATCATTGAAATTAATAAACTTTACTTTAAATCAAGGTCAATTTTGATACAAAATCATTAAATAATACTTGAAACAAAACAAATTACATGAAAGGAAAAGTCATATTTATAGGTGCAGGACCAGGCGACCCTGATTTAATCACCGTAAAAGGAAGAAGAGTAATTGAAAATGCAGATGTAATCATTTATGCAGGATCTCTTGTAAACAAGGATGTTCTAGCACCCGCCAAAGAGGATTGTGAAATCCACAATAGCGCTTACTTAAACTTGGAAGAAACAGACGGAATTATTACCGAAGCCGTGAATGAAGGCAAATTGGTTGCACGTGTGCATACCGGAGACCCGTCAATTTATGGAGCTATCGGCGAGCAGATTCGTGAACTTAAAAAACATGACATAGAATATGAAATCATACCTGGTGTAAGCTCATTGTTCGGTACTGCAAGTGTGCTTGAAGCCGAGTTGACATTACCTGAAATCTCACAGAGTGTCATCATCACCCGTCCGGAAGGCAGAACTCCAAAACCTGAAGGAGAAAGTTTAGCTAGCTTTTCAAAGCATCATGCAACCATGTGCATCTTTTTAGGAATTGGAATGATCGACAAGGTAGTTGATGAATTGCTTGAGGGTTATGAAGAAACAACTCCCGTTGCAGTAGTCAAAAAGGCAACTTGGCCAGACCAGCAAATAATTAAAGGAACCCTTGCAGATATTGCAGGAAAAGTTAAAGATGCCAATATAACAAAGACTGCAATGATTGTAGTAGGAGATGTCCTTGACCCTGGAGATTTTAATGCATCTAAGCTATATGACAAAAACTTTAAACACGAATATCGTTAAACATTAACACCTCACACCATCACCAAAAACCCAACATCAAAATCATTCTCCATTAGATTTAAAAATTGATAAAAATTAATATATTGTGCTTATTTATGTGCAAAATCATATATAAATAATATAAACTTATTATATATCCCAAATCTTAATATACTATTATGAATAATGATGAGAAATACAAAATAATAGGATATGTGATAGCATCCAAATATAGGTTAAATATCCTAAAAAGTTTAAATGACACTGTCAAAACACCATCATTAATTGCAAAAGACATTGACTTAAGAACCAATCACGTTTCAAATGTCTTAAAAGATTTAAAAGAAAATAATCTTGTCGTGTGCTTAAATGAAGAAGCCCATAAAGGAAGATTATACAAAAATACAGACTTGGGGATTGAAATTTTAAAATACATTGAATAAAAACTTTTCAACTAACAGCCCCAATCACCTTAACATCACTGAATGCATCATAATTATTTACATAAATCATGCATACTTCGTCTTTTAGACCAAATACAAATGCATAACCTTCATTTTCATATTCCAAATAATAACCAGAATAACCATACATTTTGGTCGGTGTTCCATTTAATGTTGAAGCTACTTTTTCACTATTTATCCCATGACCAGGTGTTCTGGTCACACCTATTTCAATATAGTTTTCATCATTGCTCCAACCCATAGAAGACGATTTAACGCCCTGATCAAAGTTTACATCTGTCCTTAACGGCTCTGAAACATAATCACTGGGAAGCTCAAACTCAACATTGTCCACCTTAACGGTTTGAGTTTGGCCAAAAAGAAAAATAGAAGAGCCGATAACTAAAATAACTATCGCTACAATAACCAATACTAGATATTTGTTTAAGAGGTTATGCTTTTTAGAGACCTTTTTGCCACAATTAGCACAAAACAAAGCATCTTCTTTTAATTTTTCACCGCAATGAGGACAAAATTCAGTCATAAAATCAAAAAATCAGTTATATTTATCTTTAATTTCATTCATTAATCTTAATTTTTCAAATGCAACATCCCTTGGCGCTCTTCTAAGACCGCAATCAGGATCCAAATATAAGTTTTCCTTTCCAACAATTTCAATAGCCTGTGAAACCAGATTATCGATATCCTGAATAGCATCAACAGTGTTTACAGATGAGTCAACACATCCAAAACCTATCTTTTTATTGGCAATTAAAGAAGCATTATCCTTTAAAACTCCAAGATTAACATTATTCCCGGCAAATTCAAAATCCAAAATATCCACATTGAATCTTGCAATGTCTTTAAATGCATCCTTTAGTATTCCGCATACATGCATTGCAAGAGGAACATCCAATCCATCATGCAGGATATCAACAGCTTCACGGGCAGTTTTCATGTCCACCATGCCTGTTGACAAAAAGGGCTCATCAATTTGAATATAAACCGGCTCGACCTTTTTTGCAATTGCATCCACTTCATACTTTAATGAATGTGCCAAATCAAGTATTGCATCTTCTTTATTTTTATAAAAACCTTGAATTCTTGAAGAATGCACAATAGTGTTTGGACCTGTGATGATTCCTTTCACCCCTTTTCCTTCAGGAATATTGCCGTTAAAATAGTTTTTCATTACCTTTTTGGCAAATTGCAGGTCTTTAATTGAAATTTCCTTAGTTGGCTTTCTGATTTTTGATACAATCTCAGTATTCCCATCAACGATTTTCATTCCAGGAATAAACTCAGTAAAAATAGAAACCATATCCCCTCTGACCTGGCCGTCAGAGACTATATCCACACCTGCATCAAGCTGAGCAATTACACTATCCTTAATTGACTCATTAAATGCATCATATGCACCCAATGCTTTGAGCAATTTATCTTTTGTTGAAGAAGGTCCTTTTACTTCAACCGGAAAACTTCCAACTACTGTTGATTTCATTTTTTGTTACCAGTGTCTAATTTTCTGATTTTTTCAACTTCTTCTTCATCAATTGGAAGCTCTACAACTGAGGTACCGTGACATGGTTTAGTGTAAGGAAGAAAAACAGTTCCTTTATCATGGTCAAATCCAATTGGTATCGGTGGAATTCCAATTACACGAACACCTAACACCTCATCCCCAGGTTTAATATATACCAAATCATCTGCCTTAAAACGAATAATCATGGCACAGTCTTTAAAGCCTGCTTTTGAAGCATGGATTTCATAATTATCAGATTGTTGTAAGTAAGTATCTAAACAAAAAGACATTCTATTCAAACTCCTTTATTGCTCTGTCAAATTTAACTTTGATTGGTGAAGGATTATGGAAAGCTCTTACAGCAGTAATCAAAGCATTGCTGCCACTTTCTTCAATCATGTTTACAAATTCTGCAACTTCATCCGCATCCCTTGAAAATACAAGTGCAAGTGATCTGCATTGTAAAATCTGTTCAAATGTTACGAAAAAGGATGCTGCAGCATCTTTGTGAACAAAACCTACCAACAAATCAAAGTCTCCAGGATTTATTTCACCCAAAAGCCTTTCCAAATCAACAAGATTTAAGTGATAATAATCCTCCGGGTCAGATATTTTAACTAGTTTTTTAGCAGCAGGGTTAGCTGCAATAGTTGTATCATAACCCATTTTTGTTAATTGATTAAAAACATAAACTGCCAACGGAGTTTGGGATGGAGTCTCAGGACATCCCAGTAAAACTAAAGCTTTCATATAACTACCTCTTATGATCTTGTTTTAAGTGTAACTACATTAGCTAAAATCAATGTACCTACAAAAATAAAAGTTAACAACGCCATACCATTAATGGATCTGTTAAATATGAATAATCCGATTAATGATTGTGCACAGAATGATGCTAATGCACCAGTCAACAATACTTCCCTTCCCAAGTATTTCTTATTGTTTTTCTCTCTTTTCTCTCTGTATTTTTTCAATACTTTAAATCCGATAACAATAGTTCCAACTACAAACAGCATCAATCCTAAAAGCCCAAGTATACCGAAGTCAAAACCATAACCAAAGATACCTGGAAGCATATAATCAATTGTATCCTTTTGGTTTACAAGTATACCGAAAAACATTGGGAATGGAAGACCAAAGAATAGAACAAGCTGCATCGGCAATGTGATATACCCTTCAGCAAAAGCCGTACCTTCAGCTCCCCAATATGAAGCTTTTGCATTGTGACCTATTAGTTGAATGTTATTTAATACAGTTTTAATACTTGATAATGAGTATTGTTCAATCCTACCTAACCTAAGCAACGGTGAGAAAATTGTCATTCCAGATACTCTTGCAATAACTTCTAAAAGTACAAAACCAACTCCTGCAGCTCCTAAAAACAAACCGACCCTTCTAAGAGTAATTACAGATTTTTCCCTGAATGATTTTGAAATAATTAAATATCCAAAGAACAATCCTATTAACCATAATAATAAAAAGGACCTGTGCATTAATCCACCAAAGATAGTAATACCTGCAAGGAACAGTATAACAAACCTTCTAAGAGGTCGTATGTCTACACCCGATTCCTTCATTACTTTCAGCGATGCTAAAGCTGCAACTGTCCCGAGCAATGCTATCGGACCAAACGGGTGAGTAAATTCCGCCTGACTTGAAGATATTACCAAAAGAGCAATATCTGCTCCAAAAATTAAAGTGAAACCACCCATAATAAACAATGATAAAAAGGTAACTACACTTAAAGACAATGGAATTAAGTTAAGGGCAAAAACCCATGTGACAAATAGCATTATAGCTACTTCAACAATTAATTGTAAGTGGTTTTGAGCAATTAACAACATTTTATAATCACAATTCTCTAGTTTTTAAATATAATAAAAGTGGACTGACCGGGATTTGAACCCGGGGCCTCCGCCATGCCAAGGCGACGATCTACCATCTGAGCTACCAGCCCAAAAAATGAATATCATATAAATATATGAAAGTATTACTATAAATATCTATTTACCATTACGAGCCAAATCATATAAGTTATCTATAATAACCTGGAATAAATCATCAGTTTTCACGTCTATTTTTTCATGCGGGTTGACAATGAAATCCAATGCCTTTTCAATTACATCATCAGAATCAATAGACCTATACATTAAACCTTTGTTAATGTAGTATTGATCAACGGACAATGTTTCTCCAGGATAACAAGAGATAACTGGAGTTTGAAGAATTGCTGCTTCACGATTCATGGTTCCGCCAGCGCCAATTACAAGATCCGCTTTTTTAATTATGCTTGAAGTATCGACAGGAGGCTTAAGTATTGAAACGTTTTCAATTCCTTCAAATATTTCAGCTTGCTCTTTAAATCTTGGTAAGATTAAGATGTTGGCTACATTCTTTAACTCATCAACGATTGGAGAAAGTACAGATTTCCTACAGTCAGCATCAAGGTATGAAGCAAGTGAAGGTTCCGGCCTCATCAATATAGTTTTAGGATGAGTTAAATCAAGATTTAAATCATCAAATACATTATCATTGTATTTGAAACTTTTAAAATGCATTAATTCAGAGGTACCATTATATGGAATGATGGTATTTGGATCTGCTCCAAATTTCATTAATTTCCAAAAATCAATAATGTCCGGAGTGATTATTCTATCACATAACGGAAGAGTCAGTTTATTGGCTGCAAGCGCATGTTCATTGTCTAGAACATATAAACTTGGAATTCCTAAACCGAATGTGATTCTTGGAAGTTCAATGGAATGCTTGCTAAGGGCAACATCCACCTTTTCGCCATGTATAATGTCTACGAGATTGTACACTCTTTGAGTGCTTTCCTTTAACTTATCATATAGGCTCACTCCGTGTTTTCCAACGGATATGAAGTCTATATCATACATGTCAAGGAGTTTATGGATATCTCCAAATTGTCTTGCTGTAACAATTACATCTTCACCTTCCGCTTCTAAATACTTTATAACATCTTTAAAAAACCTTACATGGGGTGCATTTGAGATATCTATCCATACTTTCATGTTACCACCTGAATTTTAAATTTAATCCATTGCTTCTTCAATGACTTTAATAATTTCATCCAGTCCAGTGCCTTCTTTTAAACTGGATTTAATGACTTTGATATTTGGGTTTAACTTTTGAGCATCTGCAACCATTTTATCAGCATCTGCCCCTACTGCATCTGCAAGGTCAACTTTGTTGATTACAACAACATCAGATGTTTGGAAAATAATCGGATGTTTTTCAACAGTGTCGTCACCTTCGGTCACACTTACAACAACTATTCTTAGGTGTGAACCTAAGTCAAAGTCAACAGGACAGATTAGATTTCCAACATTTTCAATTATCACCATGTCAAGGTCGTCTAACGGAAGGTCTTCTAAACCGTGTCCCACTAAGTGTGCATCTAAATGGCATTCTTTACCTGTGTTTAATCCTACTACAGGAACGTTGTGCTTTTCTATACGTCCTGCATCGAATTTAGATATAACATCACCTGCTAAAACGCCAATTTTATAATCGGTATTATCAATGATTTCTTCTACAAGTGTTGTTTTGCCAGAACCGATTGCCCCTACAAAGTCAACACAGAAAATGTCTTTTTCTTCTAAGTTTTTTAAGTTTTTATCTGCTAATCTTTTATTAGCATCCATAATATTTTTTGCTACTTCTACATCAGCTACTTGGTGCATTCTTCCACCTCTAATTATCATCAGGTTTTTCTATAACCATATTTTTAACAACGATATCTTTTCCGTTTAAGATTTCAACACTTAAACTTCCGCACTCAGGGCATTTAACGATTGGAGCATAATGGTCTTTGTCATCTAGTATTGCTTCACCATGAAAATTACAGTCATTGCAATCCATTGACACAGGAATGTCTTCAAAAGTTATTTTTGCATCTTCCATTATAGTATTTTCTATTAAAACGCCTAAAATGAATTCCAATTGTTCTGGATTAATCATAGCTAGCCTTCCAACTTCAATAGTTACTTCATTAACTTCAGTTGCATTATTTTCTTTAGCAGTGTCAAGTACTGCATTAATAATACCTTGAGCCATAGATAATTCGTGCATTTTACTACTCCTATATAAACATTAATATAATAAATTTAGTTTTATTTATTTATAAAAGTATTTAATATGAAATAATTTTAAAAGTAATACTTTGAATGTTGATTCTGACAACATTTATATATTAACCCTTTCAAAAACTATTACAAAGGAGATAGTATTATGACTTATAAATCTAAATTTGGTTTTGGCTGTATGAGATTGCCTCAAACTGATGCAAACGACCCAACCAAAATTGATCAGGAACTATTCAACGAAATGGTTGACATCTACATGGAAAAAGGCTTCAACTACTTTGATACCTCATATGCGTACCATAATGGAGTTAGTGAAATAGCCATCAGAAAAGCAGTGGTTGAAAGATATCCTCGCGAATCATTTCAAATTTGTGATAAAATGCCTACATGGGCGTTGACAAGCGAAAGTGACAATGAAAAGTTCGTCAACGAAATGCTAGAACGCTTGGGAATAGACTATTTTGATGTGTTTTTCATACATAACATTAATACCCCATGGGTAAAGTTAGCTGAAAAATACAATACTTTTGAATATGTTAAAAAAATGAAAGAGGAAGGAATTGCCAAAAAAATCGGTTTCAGTTTCCATGACAAATCAGAACTTCTAAAAGAAGTCCTCGACAAATACGCAGACATTCTTGACATTGTACAATTGGAATTGAATTACCTTGATTGGGAAGATCCTTCAATTGAAGCACACAAATGCTACGACCTCTGCGTAGAGCATGGACTAGACGTTTATGTAATGGAACCGTTGAAAGGCGGAGTGATTGTCAATCCATCAGAAGAAATAAAAAATGACTTTAAAAAGTTCAATCCAGACAAGTCAATTGCAAGCTTTGCAATAAGATTCTGCGCTTCACTAGAACATGTCAAAATGGTTTTAAGCGGCATGAGCAAAATGGAAGACTTAATCGATAACTGTGACACCTTCGAAAACTTTGAAGTGATAACAGATGAAGAAAATGAATTTTTGGCAAAAATGGCAGAGAAACTATATTCAACCCTTGCAGTGCCATGCAGTGAATGCGGATACTGCATTAAGGAATGTCCTTCCATGATTCCAATTCCTGAATACTTCCACCTATACAACGTAAGTAAAAACCAGCAGGAATCCGATATTTACAGATTATACTTCGATAAATTAAGTGAAGAAAAAGTGCCTGCAGATGATTGTACATACTGCGGAACATGTATTGACTTCTGTACTCAAAAAATAGACATTCCTGAAGAGTTGGAAAAAGTTTGCGAACACTTTGAAGAAGGTTTCACTCCATACTCCTAAGAAACCCTCATTTTTAATTCCTTAACCATTTCACCATTTTTATTTATTTTTGAAGCTTTTTTATAATATTCAATTGCCTTTGGGAAAATTCCTGAGTGATAATAAATCAGTCCCATCAATGCGAGAGCCTCTGAGTTTTTATCATCAAAATCCAACAGCTTTTCTAAAATCTCTGAAGAGGTTGCCAAGTCTCCCTGATTATACAAATCATATGCCTCTTCATACAACACTTCTATATCATCAAGCGAATGGAGTTCCACAGGTTCTTTTTTAGGTTTATTTGTAAGCAGCACTTCAAGCTCATTGGCTCTTTCATTAGACCGGTCACATGATAATGCCTTTTTAGTAAATACCAATGCAATGTCCTTTTGGTCCTGTTCATATAATATCTGAGCCATTAAAGCTAAAGCGTTGGAATGTCTGTTGTCATGAGCTAAAATGGAATTCAATATATCCTTTGATGATGAATAATCACCTTTATCATATAATTCCAGAGCGTCATCAAACTCATCACAGACCTCCTCATCCTCAATTATAACTTCAGCCTCCACTTCCTCATCACTTTTGGAGATTAACTTTTTCATATATTCAAGAATGTATTTAGTGGCATTTTTATGCAGGGGCTTATTGTCGTTTCCGCATTTTGGAGAATAAATACATGCAGGACAACCACTTTGACACTGACAATTGTTCAATAGGTCAATTGTTGAGTTTAAAAGCTCAACAAATACATCAACTGCCTTTTCACAAATTCCAATTCCACCTTCATAACCATCATAGATAAAAATAGTCGCCTCTTGAGTGTCTTCATGATAATTTGTTGAAAGCCCTCCAATGTCAAACCGATCACACATTGTATGTAACGGGAACAGTCCTATCAAAGCATGTTCAGCTCCATGAAGTCCTCCAGCAAATACCTCCTCTTCATTTGGAAACATGTCTTCCAAAGTATCCTTAACCTGTTTTGGTATAGTGAACCATAATCCCTTAGTGTTGAACTTCAATGGAGGCAATTCCAAAGGATATGTTCCCACTGCCTTTGAAAATTGCATTTTCTTATACTTGAAATAATCTTCACTAACCGTTAACTCTCCAAAGTGGATTGTTAACTTGCCATATTTTGTTTTTGATAATTTCTTTTTAATGTTAATGTCAGTCTGATTTAAAACCATAGTATGATAGTCAACTTCCTGTTTTGATACATTAACAAAGCCATTTTTCAAATTGACACTATTTACAACATATGTGTCACCTTTGTTGATTAGTATTGCACCTTCATGAGCTTCACGGTAAACCTGTGACCTTTCCATTGTCTCCAATAACTTGCCATTATTCATTACTTTAAACTCTTCAGAAGATATTTGATCTAATGAGTGGTCCATTGCGGGATTGTCATCATAAGGATAAATAAAATCTCCCCTATGATTTTCATGCAAATCCTTATTTGAAACCAACTTGTCAATGACATCCTGTGAAATTCCAAAGTACTTTTCCGCTTCTCCCCTCTGCAACGGCAATTCCTTTGCAGCACACAATAAATGGGCATCCTGAAGAATTGGATTTGTTAAGTCAATGATTGCATTTTCGTGAGCCTTGTCAAAGAAGAATTTGGGGTTGTTCATAAAGTATTGGTCAAGCTGGTTTTCAAATGCTATTAACACAGCAAGTGATTTCTGATTGCTTCTGCCTGCCCTTCCTGCCTGTTGCCATGTTGAAATCATTGTTCCAGGATATCCTGAGATGATTACAGCATCAAGAGAACCAATATTTATTCCAAGTTCCAATGCATTTGTACATGTCACTCCAAGATATTTTCCGCTTTTTAAACCGTCTTCAATCTCACGCCTTTCGGTTGCCTGATAACCTGCCCTGTAGGCTGCAATCCTATGAGCCAATTGTCCTTTTACCTGAGTCATGTCCTTTTTAGCCCACATAGCAATCAGTTCAGTGGTTTTTCTTGAAACCGTAAAGCATAAAGTTTGGATGTTTTTAAGCATCATGTACATGAATATATTCTCAGTTTCCATGTGAACGGACGGGGCATTTTGAGTGTTGATCTTTTTTCTTACATAATTTTTAAACGGATTATATAAAATGAAATCCTTTTCACCGCTTGGAGATGTATCATTATCCACAAGCGCAAACTCCTCACCAGTCAATCTGTTAGCAAGTTCCAAAGGATTTGCAAGAGTCGCTGATGATAAGATAAATTGAGGATATGACCCGTAAAAATTTGCAATCCTTTTTAATCTTTTAATTAGAAAGGCAACATTTGAACCGAATACTCCTTTATAGTAATGTGATTCATCAATTACAATATATCTTAGGTTTTTATAAAACCTTGACCATTGATGATGCCATGACAAAATTAAATGGAGTTGATATGGATTAGTAAGAACAATCCTTGATTTTTCACGAATGCCTCTTTTGTCTGCCCTTGGAGTGTCTCCGTCATAAGTTCTTGGATTTAACTTAATGTTCAATTCCTTTTCCAGGTTTTCCAAAACATGCAGTTGATCGTTAGATAATGCTTTTGCCGGATAAATGTAAAGGGCAGTTGCATCACTATCCTCAATCATTGTCTCCATTATGGGTAAGTTAAAGGCTAAAGTTTTGCCTGAAGCAGTAGGTGTTGTTATGATAACATTTTCGCCATTTTGAATCGCTTCATATGTCTCAGCCTGGTGCTGGTATAACTTTATGTCCTTTGATTTAAGGTAGTTAACAATCCTTTCGTTTAAATTATCAACTCTTTTAAAACTGGCTTTTTTAGCTGGTATTGTTTCAATATGGGCAATGTTTTCCCTATATCTCACATCGTTTTTAAACATATCAATATTGTTTATCTCAGACATAATATCAGCTAAAATTAATTATAGAAATATTTTGGTGATAAGTAGTATTTAAATAAACCCAGAGAGCATTTGAAAACTAATATTTAAAAAATAAATGAATAAAAATATACTATAAATAATGAAAGTTAAAAGTTAGAAGCAAAAAAGCCCCTAACTTATGCATATTATGGAGAAAAAACCTCCATATATAATAATTTGTTTTAACAATAAATAAAAGTTTTGCCAAACCTAAACCCATGATTGAAATTACTTACCAAATGCTCTCTCAATTACTTTATTAATAATAAAATGACATAAATTAAATTATATTAATGAATGAGGGAAAAAATGATTACTCAAGAAGAATTTGAAGAGATTGTAGTGAACGTGCTTGAAAGAGACATCTCTTCAAATGAAGACCAAAAAAAAGCAATTATCGCCAAATCAAATGAATCATTATTCCTGGTTGCAGGACCAGGAAGTGGAAAAACAACCGTAATGGTATTAAAAATACTGAAATACATATTTGTTGACGATATTTCTCCTGAAGAAATATTTGCAACAACATTTACAAGAAAAGCAGCCGATGAATTATATTCCAGAATATTAGGTTGGGGAGACCAAATAAAAAACCACATATTCGACACTACAGATGATTTTGACCTGATTGGAGAAATCAACAGAATTGACTTCAACCAAATCAAAGTAGGCACCATAGACAAATTGGCAGAAGAGGTTATGAGGCAAAACAAACAGCCTGGAACAAATAACCCCATTGTTATAGAAAAATTTGTCGCAAACTCTGCAATGATAAAAATTCTTAGCGAGAATGAAAGATATAAAAGTGAATCCCTACAGGAATGCCTGAAATCACTAACAGGTAAGGAAAAGCTTGATGAACCCTCAAAAATGAGTGAAATATTGCTTGAAATAAAAGATAGAATTTACCAGGATAAGCTAGACCTTGATGAGTTGACCTCTGAAATAAAACATGACAAGGGAATGGAAATAGCACTGGATTGCATTAAAAAATACCGAGACATACTCATTGAGAGAAATACAATGGACTTCACCATTCTCGAATCAAGATTTCTAAAATTGCTTAAACAAGGCCAGCTTGATTTATTCTTGGATAGTGTTAAAATTGTCTTAATCGATGAATACCAGGACACCAATCTAATCCAGGAAGAGATATATTTCACAATTGCAAAATCCGCACTTAAAAACAATGGAAACATTACAGTTGTTGGAGATGATGACCAATCCCTTTACAGGTTTAGAGGAGCAACAGTAGACCTGTTTACTAATTATAAGCAGCGCGTAAAGGATAAGTTAGGAATTGATGTTGAGGAAATCAATCTGAAAACAAATTATCGCTCATCAAAAAACATCATCAACCATTGCAACAGATTTGTTGAAATTGATGACGATTACCAGAGAGCAAGAGTTAAAAACAAGCCAAAGATTATTGCACCCGACTTTGATAAGGACAATATGCCAATATTGGGATTGTTTAGAAACAATGTTGAAATGCTGTCCAAATCCCTTGCCAATTTATTGTCCAAACTCATTAACGAGGGAGAAGTGAGACCCAAGGTCATAAAGGTTCTTGACGAAGAATATTTTAAAAATGTTGAGAACATAGACATTGCCAAATTACAGCAATTAAACCGGGAAAAGGAAAAGCAGGGAAAGAAAATTGAAAGATTGACCCTTAAGTTAGATGAGGATTATGGATCTGCATCAGATATTGCAATATTGTCCTACTCACCAAAGGAAAAACAATACGGAAACAATTCACTTTTATATTACTTAAGAAAACACCTTAAAAAACAGAAAAAACCTATTGAAGTATTTAATCCAAGAGGAATCGAACTTCAGAAAGTTGAGATTGTTGAGGTGTTTTGTGGATTGCTGCTCGAATGCATAGATCCTGAAAGTAAAATACAATTAAGCGATAAAACAATTCCAAACCTTGCCAAAGTAACCATGACACGATGGAGAGTCCGTGCAAGGGAATATGTTAAACTCAATCCCGAACCCCACGAACCTATAAATTTAAGCCAATTTGTCCTGTACTGGCAGAACAGAATACCAAGGGGAATTGACAAATGGCCTAAAAAAGCCAGCTTAATGGAACTTGCATATAAATTGATTACCTGGATTGATGAGCTTCAGGAAGATGTTGAGGGAATAGTGTATCTGGAAGCGATTACCAAATCAATTACTCAAACCGGTTTTTTCAGCAAATATTACTCAAACATATCATTTGAAAATAAGCAGACCGAAAAAGAATCAATTTTGGAAGCCATCTGGAACATATTCATCCCCCTTGCAAGCGGAGGAATCCAAATTGACGAATCACTGCTTGAAACATTACCTGACGATAGAGTAAACGTATTGTCAATTCATCAGTCAAAAGGATTGGAATTTCCAATGGTTGTTGTGGATGTGGGCTCTAAATTTAGAGACAACAACATTAAAACGCAACACTTGAGATTTCCTAAAAAACCTCCAAAAAATATCACTATCGAAGACACCATTCGCAGATACAGTGAATTGGGAGAATCTGAAAGAACAGAAAAAGACAGGTCATTTGACGATTTGACACGCCTTTACTTTGTAGCATTTTCAAGGGCAGAGAGCGTTTTATTATTGGTGGGGCTAAATTCTTCCATTGAAGGATATCCTCGAAAAAAGGACCATTTCAACATACCTAATGTCGCTCTTGGTTGGAGCCGAGACGAGAAATATGTCGGATTTAATGAAATTTACTTAATATAGGAGACAAAATATGAAATTACCATCCAGATCAAAATCATACATAATTCCGGAGTACAGTTTAACTGGAGACTTATTATCATTTCTTACATGCAACCTGCAATACCGCTATCAGAATAAGGGGACATTGCCTCCTTCAAAGCCTGTCCAAAGATGGTTTGGGGAGTTCATACATGGAGTTCTTGAAGAAGCATATCTTGAATGGGATTCAAATAAAAAAGAGTTTCCATGGAATTGGAAAAATGATATCCGACCAATAGAAGACATGATTGATGTCAGACTGCAGGTGGATGGATTGTATCCATATGATGAGGATTTATTTTACAGCCTACTGAATAGTGACTTAACCATTGATGACTTGAATGAACATGACCATAAAAAATTGGCAAGCGCAAGGGCAGAAAAGGCGATTAATGTATGGGGACCCCACTTGTTTCCTTTAATCGATTCGACTGAACTTTTAATTAAGGGAATTAGAAAAATGCCAAACTACGATGAGCATGTAAGCAGGTCCAATTATTATGGCATTAATGGAGTCGTTGATGTTTTAAGCTCAATGAAAATTAATAAAAATTTAAGCCAAACCAATCTTGACAATTATAACAATATGATTATTGAATTTCTTAAAAAAGACCCTGAATTCAGTAAAAAGATTTCAAATTTTACTCAGGGCGATGAATACGAAATCATCATCGATTATAAAGGAATGAAAAGGCCTCCTGAAAAAAGCATCAATAAATATACTGACCCTTGGGAAAATCATAAACAGCAAATCTTAACATATTCCTGGCTTAGGAGCCGTCAGGAAGACGCAAAACCTATTTTTGCAGGAATAATATTTTATTTAAATGAACTTGTTCCATCAAAAGAGGATTTGCTTTTAATTCAGGACGAAATCGCAAACGATAGAACTGATGATGCGATTGACTACAGCAAATATGCTGAGGACGTGGATTTGATCATGAACTGGAATGAGGACAATAAAGCCCCGGAGCTTAGTGAAGAGTTCAAAATCGCAAGGTCCATTCGTATAATCAATATAGATGATAAGGAAATAGATGAGTCATTAAACAAGTTTGATAATGTTGTATTTGATATTGAAAGTTCTTTAATTAAAGAAATAAAAGGCTGCAAAATTCAGGAAGCATGGAAAGCCGACTCCGACGAGAGAACTTGCAGTGCATGTGATTTTAGAACATTCTGTAAAAATAACAGTGTTAAAACAAAAGATATTAAAATTCCTTAAAATAAATAATAAATAAAGGTGATTTAATGGCTAATATTTTGGAGACAAACAAAAAATACTGTGAAGTAATAGAAAGCAAAATCGAACTCGATGCAAAACCTGTAGCAATGAAATTAGTTAAAACAGAAGCAGACCTTCCTGAAGGTTATGATTTAATTGATGAAAAAATCAGGCATTGTGAAATGGTTAGAAAAGCTTCATTAGGAGATAAGTTCTACTCAACCATAGAACAGCAAATGTGTTTAGGTGGAGCTGGAGCAATTGGACTTAGGGACATGCCTGAAAAATTAGCAAATGGTGAAAAATACTTCTCACTTGGAAGATTTGCTGATTTGGAAACTGCAAAAAAACTCACTGCGGATTTATCAATAATTGAAGACAGATCATGGGGAATTATTTACGCACCATTGGATGAAGCCGATTTTGAAGCGGACGTAATCCAAGTTATCACAAAACCTGTTGGAGGAATGAAACTTGCACAAAGTCTAGTTTACAAAACCGGTGAAAAGGCTAGCGGATTGTTTGCAGGTATCCAATCATTGTGTGGAGACGCATTTTCAAAACCTTATCTTGAAGATGGAATTAACTTCACATTAGGTTGCGACGGTTCCAGAAAAGCGGCTGACATCAAAGACGAGGAAATGGCTGTCGGTATTAGCAAAGCTAAAATTGAAGAAGTTATTGCAGGTCTTGAATCAATCTAAGAGTGTTAAATAATCATCATAATGATTTATATTTAATAACTCTTTCTCATTTTTTTCTTTTATTCCATAAAAAGTGTATCCATCATCGAATATTTTTCTAAGAATTGGATTTAGATTATCGTTTTCATTTTCCAAATATTTCATCAGGTTGTCACGTGGTGCAACAAAAGGCATTCCCAGCCCTTCTGCAGTATCTAGCAATCCTGTTTTTCTTCTTCGCAAAATTGATATTGTTTTATAAGGGTCATCAGCACTTTGACTTACATCTATCATTTTTTGAAATGTATCAGATGATACTGTTGGCTGGTCAGCTGTGATACATAAAGCAAAATCCGAAGAGATGTTTGAAAGACCATTGTAAAGTGATGTTGATAAACCTACATCAACAGGATTGTTTTCTATAAATTTGACTTCATCTTTATAATTATCAAAAATTGCTTCTTTTATTTCACTAGCGTAATGACCAAGTACAACAATGCATTCATCTAAATTTAAGGATAATGCATTATCAATAGTTGTCTCTATAACGGTTTTATTATTGAATGGTAAAATAAGTTTATTGGTCAATTTCATGCCACGAGATAACTGATCCTTTCTCATTCGAGAATTTTTACCTGCAGCAGTAATGATTGTTGAAATAGACATGAAAAAAAATAGAAATTAAAGATATATTCAATCATTAGGAATATATCTTACGACTTTGGCATAAATACCCATTCCAGTACCGGAACCTTCAGTCCACATTTTGATTTGTACCGGATAATCATGATTATTGTATACGGTAATATCCTGAGCAGGATTGAAACCAAATAATACGGCATCCTCATCCCAAGTCATGCCTACCGGCAAATCAAAACCTTCAGAAGTTACAGCTGCCCTTAAAGCTCTTGCAGACGGACATACACCGTGTGCAGCACTTCCACCAGGAGCAGATGCATCACTAGCAGATTCGAAGTAAACATAATCTTTTCCGCTAGAAGTTGAATTAGGAGGAATGACAGTTCCATTCCATGCATCAACAAATTGTCTTGCATTAACTTCCCTTATTGAATCACCGTATTCAGGGTGTGAACCTAAAGAGGTTCCATAAGTTTCACCAGATTCTTCTGTGTAATTTCCAGAATACAATAGAATTGGGGAACCTGTCGGATATTCAGATGCATAATCCACCATTTCTTGACCAAATATTTTAGGCACATCACTTGAAGAAATATTATTTCTACCGTCGGAAAAACCAACCATTCCTTTTTCTAAAGTAAATTTAGAGCCAACCGCTGCATCATAATTATACCAACTAGCAATAGTAGAAGCATTATAATAATCATTTTTATACTCTAAATCCCTAATTTCATCAACCGGGACAGATTTTATTTTTTTACCATCTTCATAAACATCTACACCAGATTCGGTTTTTTCCAACCATTTATATGGAGCACTATATGCCCATACATAATTATCAGGTTCTCTTACAACCAATTTATCTCCAGCATAAGTTAAAAAACCAGGACCTTCAACATCAACTACATTTCCATAGGAATCAATACCATCTCCTGCAACTGTTGAAAAGTCAAATGGAACTACACCAGTTGATAAGGCCACTAAAATACCTTGCAAGTCAAAGGCTTGAATTTGATGGGATATAAAACCAAAATTGCTTAATAAAGGAACATCAACAGGATCTGTTGTACCTACAATAGATTGATTTTCAAACATAGATTGGCCAATAGGAAGATTGTATTCATCAGCTACGGATTTTGCAGTATAATTTGCACTTGCAGTATTGAAAACCGCAATAAATGCACATAAAACAATTAATGCTATAAATATTGCAATAGAAATTTTTCTCCAACCGTTACTCATATAATACACCTAAAAAAATATACATAGATAATTATAATTAATCTATTATAAATATGTTATTACTTTTGTTATAATTTTTCAGAAATCTGCTTAATTCTTTCCTGAATTTCAATAATAACATCCTGACCATTACCTCCAATCAGAATAGCCTCTTCGTGAGAATATTCGGCAACCAACTCTATAATCTGGTCAAGAGTATTGACAGTGATGATATTACCCATATAACCCAAGGAATTAAGCCTATAGATTGCAATATCCAAAGTGTCATCCAATCCAGGGAACAATACTATAACCTCAGGATTATAGTCAACTGCAACATCCAAAATATCCAACCTATGTATCTCATTATGTCTTGGAGTACCAATAAACAGTGCATAAAAGTCCTTTTCAGCCAAAACAGATGCCAACGCATCAGAATTATCTGTTTTTCCGACATAAACATCAGCATCATTAATCTTATATACATCCAATCTACCTTGAACAGCTTTAAAATTCTCTAAAGTATCCCTAATAACTTCTTTTGATATTTTAAGCTCACGAGAAATAGCTGTTGCAAGACCTGCATTGAGCAAATTAAATTCACCTACCAATTGCAATTTGTCCTGATAGGCAAAATAAGGAATGCATTGTTTTGAAGATTCCTTAAAATCAGCGTTAAAATCCTGATTGAATGCAGTGAATATTATTTTATTTGAAAAAAACCTAACAAGAGAGTTTTTATAATTAGCAATGGTCTTGTGAACATCCATATGGTCATTGCCGATATTGGTCAGTCCCACCATGTCAAAGTCAAAACAGTAATTAGCAAAATCCAATGTCATATCGCAAACTTCAACAAGAAGAATATCATAGTCCTCCTCTTCGGCTTCAAGGATCAAATCATAATAACCTGAAAATCCTCCGCCGCCGTTTCCACCGACCAGCACTTTTTTACCAGCATTTTCAAGAATGCTTTTAATCATATGGACAGTTGTGGTTTTTCCATTAGTCCCTGTAATGCCGATTGTAAAAATATCCTTATGTTTTACTAAAACATCACTTAATAATTCTCCTTCTTGCAACAATCGATTAGCAAATGAGCCTCCGTACATGCTGGGGCTAAATGCTATTGCATCACAACTTTCAATAGCATAAGAATTGGTAAAACCTAAATCAACAGTTATATTATCCCCAACTATTGAAACGGTCTGTTTATCATCAATCATATTCATATCCAATATTGGCAAATCCAAACCAGACAAATCCACATTAATATTCAAATCAGTAGCATAAACCTCCCAACCATGTTTTAAAAGGGAGTTTACAGCTTTTTTGCCTTCTACACCTAATCCAATTACTGCTGCTTTCATAAAAAATAATTCCTTTTAAAATTCTAATATAATCTTAATCTTTAAAATTTATAAATATTTTTATAAGATGACAATTATATTAAAAGCAAGGTGATTGAATGTTTGAAAACGAAAGGGATGACAAAATTTACAATTTAATAATCACTAACGGTTTTGATAAAAATAATGAATACGCTCAATTTTCAGAAAAACTATTCTCAAAAACTGATTTTCGATGGAAAGAATCAATATCTGGCGATTATTCAAGAGCAGGTGAAGGATTTTATAAAAAAGTGGATAGAATCATAATGTTAGCCGGACTTTATAATGATAATAAAGAATTATTCGAAAACCTATTAAAAGCAAGCAAAGACTATGACATACCGATTGTTCTTGTAAGACCCTTTGGTTTGGAGGAAGTTCCAGAAATTTTAGAAGAAAATGCGGCAACCATTGTCGGCTGGAATGCTAATTGCATTGTCGATTCCATTAAAGATGCACACGAAACAATGTAAAAAAAAAATAGGGTAATAATGTGGTTACATTATTACTTTTGAAATACCATTCACCTTTTCTACTTTTATGAGATTATCCGCAGCATTTTCAAGTTGCGCTTCGTGAGTTACAATAATCATCTGAGGCAATGAAGACATGTCCTTCAATAGATTAATCAGTTCATGTTTTCTTGAAGCATCCAAATGAATTGTAGGCTCATCCAATAAAATAGTATCCAATTCACCATTAGCCATTGCTTGAGTAATACCCAATCTTAAAGCAAGTGCAATGGCAATCTTTTCACCACCACTAACCATACTAATTGATGATTCGCCTTCAGGACCGTAAACAGTCACTTCATAATCCTCATCAATGGTTAAATCAGAGTAGTTGAAATTAAACTCATTGAAGAACTCCTTGGTATGCTTTTGAATTGCCGGACGAGAAATGTTTCTCAAGTCTTTTTGAACTCCGCCACGACTGTATAATTCACGAATATGTTTTAAAATACTGATGTAATCATCAACATTATCATATTCCTGTTTAAACTTATTGGCAGTTTTGATTTTATCAGTTATATCATTAAGAGCTGCAATGGATTCTTTTGCTTGTCCTTTGATAGTGAAAAGTTCTTCATTGAAATTATTCTTCCTTCTTTCATAACGTTCATAGTTATATAAAATCTGTTCGTATTTGTCCTCATCATATAATGAAGCCTTGATTTTATTTTCAATAATGTCTTTTTGATTTATTGAAACACCAATATCCTCCTTAATGGAATCAAGTTGAGTCATGAAAGAGTTTTTGTTTTGAATGAAACCTTTGAGCTGATTGAATTCCTCATTTTTCTGTTTTAAATCGTCAATACGATTTTTAAGCTCAACTGTACTTATATCACCACTCAAATGTGGATCTTGTTCAATTGCTAACTTAATATTAGTGACATGATTGTCAATTTCATTTTGAACTTGCTTTAATTTATATTGAGCTTCGGTTTCACTGCCTAAAACATCCAAAGCACCTTTTGATTGCATATATGAATCATGGTCCTGTTTGAATGTTCCGCGCTCTTCTTTTTTGTTTGCGATGACTAATATTAATTCACCTAGCTTATTGCTAATGTATTCTTTAGCCTCTAAATCCTCATCCATCTTGTTTAGTCTGATTAACTCATTTTGCAAATGTTCGAATTTTTGCTTATACTCAATGATATTTTTGGATAAATCATTGAGTTTTTCGAGTTTTTCCTCAAAACTATTTTTGTTTTTAGAAAGTAAGCGAACATTCTCCTCATTTTGTGAAATTAATTTATTATTTTCATTAATTTCATTTTTATAATGTTTAGTTAATTCTTTTTTCTTATATGAGCTGATATCAGATTGGCAAACAGGACATTTGTTATCAATGTCTTCCAAATCAACCAATGGCTTTTCACATGCTTTGACATTTTGCTTAAATACAACAATTTCCTCATTTTTAGCAATGATTTCCTTGTTTAAATCTTCAATTTTATCAGAAGTTTCTTCAATGAAATCATTAGTTGATTTTTCAAGATGAGTGAAATCATCAATTTTTGCCAATGTATCCTGATCAAGACCATAGTCATCTAATTTATCTTTGGATTTGGAAAAGAAACTGTCAATGTCATTCCTTTCTTCCTCAATATTTTTCAATAATTCCTTTTTGTCTTTTTCAAGCTTAGCCATTGTAGCCAATTCTTTTTCGAAATTGTTCTTTTTATCGTTCAATCTGTTAATTTCTTCATCTGAAGATAAATATTTATTATAACCTTCTTTTTTAGAAGAAACTATTTCTTTTTGCTCGGAAATTGAATCTAATTTATCATATATTTCTTGTTCATCCTCTTTTAGCTTTTGAATACTGTTGACAGATTTTTCAAAGTCAAGATAAACTTCCAATTTAGAAACATATTTTTCCAATCTTTCGATTTCCTCTTCAGCTTCACGGATTTTGTCCAAGCTTTCCTGAACCCTATGCTTGTCTTCTTCTAATTTAGCAAATGTTTTTTCTTCAATTTCTAGATTATGGACTTGAGTTTCATAGATTTCTTTTTCTCTTTCCATATTCCTTTTACTTTCAGAAATATCCTTAAGCAATCCATCAACTTCAGTTATTTGCTCTTCAAGTTCATGACCTCTTTGCTTTAAGCTTTCCAATTCTTCCTTCTTCTGCTTATAACTCTCAATCAACTCAGAAGAATTGTATAATTTACCTTTAAGCTCTGCAAGTTGAGTTTCATAATCAGTGATGAAAGGCAATAAATTCTTCCATGATTTTTCAAGGGAATCTATTCCCAACAATTTGCCTATCAATTGTTTTTTCTCAGCAGGAGTTTTATCGACCAATTCAGCAATCTCTCCTTGTCTAATGTAAATAGCATTTAGGAACAAATCTGAATCGATATCCAAAATTTGGCGAATTTCATTTGCAACTTCCCTATCACCTGTACAGACATGGACATAACCCCCCTCAGAAGAGGTTCTTTTAAATAAAGATGATTTTAAATTGGATTTTTTCACACGGACAATTTTATAATCCCTATTGTTGGATGAAAATTCTAATTCAACTGACATGGAATTAGCATTGTTTCTGACTAAATCATCAATTTTTTTACCAGTGTGCTGTTTAAATAAAGCAAAACTTATTGCTTCTAAAATTGTTGATTTTCCGGCACCATTTTCACCCACAATAACACTGATTCCCTTATCAAATGATATTACAGTATGCTCATGGGACTTAAAATTGTATAATTTTAATCTTGTGAAAATCATTCTGAAACCTCCTTGCTAAAAGTTACCTGCACATCCTCTTTTTCCTCTGGAGGTTGCGGTTTTCTAACTTCCTCTGTCTTAAATTCTACATCCTCTGCTACAGTATTATATTGATCATTAAAGAACTGGTCAATGATTTCTTGAGATTCATCAAGTTTATCTTTTGAAAGCAGACGATATAAGTCAAGGGCAAGTTCTGTTACTTTCCCGCTGCCATATCCTTCAAGTTTCTTTTCAATTAGCTGTTCCGGACCTAATCCCTTTATGCCCTCTGGGACAAGAATTGTTTTTTCATCAAGCATTTCAAAGGTAGGCCTTATCATTAAAGCCAAATCGCCGATTTCCTCTTTTATTATATCATAGATTTTACGGGTGTCGGATTCCACATCCTTAATGGTCAAATTCAATATCGGCTTTTTGTCAAAGTCCTTTATTATGTCTTTAATATCTGCAACATCCTTTTCCAGATTATTATAATCTATGTCTTTTTTAATGAATTCACGTGGAATGTCCACTGTCACCCTTTTAACAACCGGTTTTGTGCCATCAAAATCAACAACTACAAAACCTTTACCATTCTTATCATAATCAGTTAATTCAGAAGTTTTCCAAATTTCAGTTGAACCCGGATAAACAAGCCTGCCTTTACCGAAAGCGTCATTTACATATTTGTGAATATGTCCTAAAGCATAGTAATCAAAGTTATCTGGAATTTCACCAATTTCCAATTCATGATTAAACTTGAAATACTTGTCAATTCCCTGGTGTAAAACAAGAATTGCCTTTTCATGGTGTGTTGCTTTTTCTGATAACTCAGCTAATTTGCTTTTTAGGATTTTTCCATGAGATGCAGGATAGTAAGGAAGACCTGCTATAAAAATATCTCCCTGCATGTATGTAGGGTTAATTGTACTTATGACCTTTAGTCCTAATTTTTTAAAGATAACATGTGGTGGAATGGATCCCTTACGCATTACCACATCATGGTTTCCTGCAATTGCATACATAGGAATCCCTGCACCTTTAAGTTTCAACAACCCCTTTTGGAATGTTAAAAGTGCCATAGGTGACGGTCTTGCTGTTTCAAATAAGTCCCCACTATGTATTACAAAGTCGACTTTTTCTTCAATTATCTTATCTATAATCTTATCAAACACTTCATAAAAGTCCTTTTCTCGTTCAAATAATCCATATTGACGATAACCTAAATGAGTGTCTGCTAAATGTGCAAATTTCATTATATTACCTTCTTTACATTTATGTATATAACCAATTTAAACACTTCAACAAGCATTTAATGTGTAATAGTATATTCCTAATTTATATTTAATAGTTTTCCTAGAGAGCATTTGCAAAGTAATCAATATTGATATAAAGTTGTAAAAATTATTTTTAGAAAAATAGTAAAATTATAAGAAATTTATGTGATGAAAAAAGTAAAAAAAATATGGGAATTAATAATCATATCCCATATCCATAAGTTCCTCTTCCTGCCTTTTAATCTCTTCTTCTTCGTTTTTTAATGAATCTTTAAAATAAGAAACAATATCCATGTCGTCCCCATGAGTACGACCTTGGAATTTGTCTATTTTAACAAGTGTAGGAACTTTTGTCATCAATCCCAATACTACTGCCTCACCGACATTCAATGAAGGCAACTGATTAACCAGATCCTGTGATAAACTTTCACTGGCTGACTGGACATGCCTTTGGTCTTCAGGCTCGACAAGTCTCAATATTATCATGTTGTTCATTTGTGAAAGTGCATCATGGTCCACTGTTTTAGGTGATTGACTAACCAAACATAATCCAAGCCCGAATTTACGTCCTTCTCTTGCGACTCTTTGAATCCAACGTTTAGAATCACTGTCACGTTTGTTAGGAGCTAAAATATGTGCCTCTTCAAGGATGTAAAATACTGAATTGTCCAATAATTCCTCCTTGTTTCCACTATTTGCTGCCTTTTTAGATCGTTTCAATGAATTTCTAAGAATATGGCTTACAAGAACGCTTGCAACTGACTCATCGACCTGACTTAAATCCAGGACATTCACATGCGCCTTTTTGATGCTGGTTAAGATGTTTCCAGTGTACTGGTCGAATAAGTTTGAGTACTTGTCCATGGAATCATCAATCTTGTTCATCACATCAACGATTCTTTTGTCTGAACCCTCCTCAAGGGAATCAATTTCCAATATGTCATACATCAATTGAAGGAAGTTTTTTTCCAGTGCAGTGCCGTCTTCAATCTGTTTTTTGGCTTCCTTGAATGCCTTTCTAAAGTAACGTTCCTGAAGATATGCATTAGCAGGAATATTTACCAGTTTTTTGATTTCCAAAAATGACATGTATGTAGGGTTGATTTTCGGTTTGATTACGTTAACATTACCGTTTGGAAATTCCGCTCCCTTATACTCTCCATGCATGTCAAATACAAATACTGGCACATTATATCCTAGCAGCTGGTCAATCAATACTGATACGGTGTTTGACTTTCCTGCACCGGTCATTGCAAGAATCGCCAAGTGCCTTGATAAAATAGGATTGGCATCAACATTAACATCAACATCACTCTGATTGACCAAGGTTCCAAGTTTAATAGGATTTGTTACCTTGAATATCTCTTTTAGGATTTCAGCATCTGCAAGCTGGATCTCTGTTCCCGGAAGAACAGGTGTCCTGGGTAGTTTTAAATTATCGTTGACATCACCCAGTATTTTGACTTTTCCACGAATGTAGTTGTCTTCAACACCGATTTTTGAGATTTTCTGGATTGCCTTAAAGTCATTGATGTCCACATTGAGTGCATCATTTCCTCTAACTAGATTTTCCACCATTCCCAATACCTTTTTTCCGTCATATTCTATTGTGACATACTGGCCCACTTGAGGCATTTTATCTGAAATAAATGTGACTTCGTTTAAATTAGTTTCTCCTACACAGATTCCCACTACCATGACATCACTTCCCTATTTGTTGTCTCATAAATCTTAGCTATTTTCATCAATTCTTTCATGTTCCTGCCGGTTATCACCACATCATTATGGGCCTTGTTTAAAAGATAAGGATAACCCTGAACAGACAATACATTAATTTTGCGTATTATCTCAAACACTTCCTCTTTAGTGGCCTTATACGGCAATTCAACTTTTAAAACATTTTTATTGTCCTGAAGGCGAACATAAAAGATTGTAAATGTTAAACTTTTAAAAAAATCATTGAAATATGGAAACGCAGCTTTCTCATATACTTTCCTATATTTTATTATGGTCATTCCTTGCTTTTTGGTGAACTTGTCAAGAAATGCAATATCCGGAATGTTCCAATGAAACAATTCATTATCTGAAGATGTCTTGGAAATTGATATAATTCTTTTTCTGAATTGAAGAATCTCTTTTAGAAGAATTATCTTTTCAACTGATGCCAAATGAAGATTATACTCTTCAGTTCTGTTAACATCCTCCTTTGGAAGTTCCATCAATTTTAAAGAATCCAATAACTCCGGAAAAACCAAACCGTATTTTCTAGTGCTCAATCTTCTCTCGAACTCTGCTAAAAGTGAATCGTCAAGATTTTCCTTAAGTTTAGCTGGCAGCTTAGCACCTCTAGGAAAGGCATTCTGCAAATCACCTAAAATTGATCCGTCAAACATGTAATAATCAACATCATATTCCTTGATTGTTCTCAAGGCACATTTCAATTCATAAATTGCCATGTAATTGCTTAGAAGCTCATCAAGGAATGTGACATGAGAAATGTCAAAAATATCCGAATCGTCAATCTTTTTGATTTCGCCGTCATAAATTATGGATTCCGCTCCGACTGCACAGAAATTAGTGGTTAGGAATTTCTTTTTATTGAAACTTCCATCTCCTGCAGCTATGGAAAAATCACTTGTACTTTCACCAATATCCCTGTCAAACCATTTATATTCCAATTGAGAATCGATGTCCTTTTCAGGACTTACTTCACGAATGAATCCTCTTTTAGCGATGGCCTTTTCATATAATGAATTTAACATAATATCACTCTAACAGTTAATTTATTGTAAGTAATATTTAAATTAGATTAGAGAGCATTTGAAAACTAATATTTAAAAAAAAAGATTTTAAAGAGTAGGATATCTACTCTTTTGAAGCTTTTAGGATTGCTTGAGTTAATTCTTGAATTTTACCTTGAACATCATCAACTTCTTCAACAACAGTGCCTGTTACGATAATGTCCCCACCTGCTTTAGCAGCCATATAAGCAGCCTTAGCATCACGGATTCCTCCACCAACAACAATTATCATGTTTTCAGTTGCTTTTTTGGAGTAGGCAACCATTTCCGGAGGAATAGGTTCAGATGCACCGGAACCTGCTTCAATATAGAAAAATTTCATTCCGAACATTTCAGCAGACATTGCATAAATAGCAGGTATTTTTGGCTTGTTTCTAGGAACCAATTTTGCATCGCCAACCCAACCAACAGTTCCACCAGGTTCAGCCACCATATAAGCCATGGATAAAATTTCAATACCTGATGCCTTTACTGAAGGTGCTGCAAGTGCCTGTGCACCGTTAATCCAGTAAGGATTGTTTGAGTTAACATAACTCATGTAAAAAATTGCATCAGCATATTTACTTACACTGCTGGTATTACCAGGGAAGATAATGATTGGCACTGCAATGTTTTCAGACAATATTTTACAGGTATTGTCAACATCATCGCCATTAACGGTAGACCCACCAATCATAATACCGTCAGTTCCTCCTTCAATAGCCTCGGTAGCTATTTTTAAAGCTTCTTCAGGTGTCTGTTCGTCAGGATCGATTAAAGTAAAATGAAGTTTTCTTGTTTTTAAAATATCTCTAATGTAATTTTCAACGTCTTTCATAAGAATACCTAAAAATAGTTTTGTTAAAAATAATATTAATAATTAATGTTTTGAAAAAATAGTAAAAATAAAAGAGAATAAGATTATCCTCTTTGTTCTTTAGCTTTAAATCTTAAACCTTTGTAACCGCATTTTCTACAAGTAGTAGCGCCAGCAGGGTTACGTGCATTACATTTTAAGCAGATTTTTACATTGAACATTCTGTTTTCTGCTTCTTCAAATCTTGCCATTAATAACTCCTCCTATAATCATGAAAACTAAATAAAATTAAATTGTTATGCTATACATAACTATTAATTAATTATTTTAATTTAATAGTATTTAAAGGTTTAGTTAAATTGGATAAAAATAAGGAAAAATATAAGAAAAATAAAAAAAATAGAGATTTAAAAAATTAAATCTCATTAAATTTTAACTGTAATCAAACAAGTCCGAACTACTTGCCGAACCACCAACTCTTGAAGAACTACCTGAACCACTTGAACTAGAACCACTTGATTTCCATTGATAACCCCAACTTGATGAATCTGAAGAGGATGATGAACTAGATGAAGATGAACTGGATTTAACGGCAGTTTCGGTTTTTTTAGCTACATCAATTACAGATCCAGAACTTGAAGAGGTATCTTCAATTTTAACCTTCTCGGTTGGGTCGTGGAATAAAATTGTATCCCAACATTGAAGCAACAAGTCCTTATTGGATGATTGCAGCACTAATGTATTATTGTACTCAGTATTTTTTACAAAAATTGAATAAGATCCATTTTTATCATACACTACAACATCTTTGCCATTAAAGGACTCTTTAGACTTATGAGACCCAGTTACGATTGAATTTTTAAGCTTATTAATTTCATTTGCACTGGATGAAGTGGACAAATTAGAACAGCTTGTAATATTTATATCATAATCTGTATCCTTATAGTAATGTGTTCCTTTCTTATTAACCTTATCAGTTGCATTTGGAGATTCCGGAACTATCATAACGGCAGATTTACTTAAAAACATTGTTGAATTGTTAGTGGATTTCATTACACTATTTTCATGAGTATTTAATAGAAAATAAGCCCCAGCAACAATGACGGCAACTACAACAATTGCCAATATAATCTTTTTCTTATCCATAAATAATCTCCCCATTAAATTTGAGACTCATCTTGAGCGATGATGATATTCTCCTTGTTGACTAACTGAACGTCAGCTACTTTAATATCATTCTTATCGGAAGTTGTAGAACCCAATAATAATCCTGAACCAACAACTTGAGCATCCTTAAATGGAGTTTCAGTTGTATCAACGAGATTACCTTCATTATCATAGAAATCAACAACGATGACACAATTTTCCTGCCCATTTGGAGTTGGAGAAATTGTTCCTTCTACAACAAAGGAGTAATTCCAATCAAGATTTTGTTTTCTGACATCTTCAGAGTGGAAATCTGCAATTTTAAGTTTGACATCACCCGCTTTCAATAATGCGGCATTGCCATCTCCACTTCCTCCATTAAAAGTCATGTAACCTAAAACACCAATAACCAGTAAAATTACTATTGCCCCTATAATTATCGGAATCTTATGTTTTTTTATGATATTTGAAATACTTCCATCGACACGTCTTTGTTCCTTTACTAATTTTTTAGTATCATTGACTAAATCATCGAATTTCTCTTCAGGATTTGGATAAGCTTCAATTCTTGGTTTATTCCTCAAGAAAAATTCTAAACCACCCTCCAATTTCGAATCATCAATTTGAAATACTAAAATTGATCTCTTTTGGGCAAATGCAATGTCGACTTCATTGTTAACGAAATTGGAATTTTTTGAATCCTTAGAATAAAGCAAAACCATGACTTTGGACTTTTTTATTGCATCCATAATTTCATTTACAATATTTTTAACGCCAGCATCACGGTTTTTTAACCAGCATTCCAATCCGTTACTTTCTAAAGCATCACAAACATTTTTTGCTACTTCCAAATCTCTTTCATCATAACAGATATACACATCATGAGCCATTAACAACCCACCAAATTTTTTTATTGTTCTTGGATATTCTCGCTTTCAACCTTATGTAATACTTGTTTGTTTTTATCTTGCAATTCAACGGAAACCTTTGCAACATTTTTACTGGAAACATCAACGGAACCCAAGATATTTCCTTCAACTTTGCTTATTTTGGTATCAGTTGAGTCTATAACCTTGCCTGTTTCATCCAAAAAGTCAACGTGAACTGTTTCGTCCAAAGAAGAGTTAGTCCCTTCAGAAACACTTCCAACTACTGAATAAGAGTATTCATTTCCGTAATCCTGCAAAGCAACATACATTATATTTATTCCAGCTTCATTGACTTCACTGACCTGAGAATTGCTACTCATCGAATTATAGGCAATATACCCTCCTATTGCAATCAAAATGACTATAATAGCTAAAATAGGCAATTTATATCTTTCAAAAAATCCTTTTTGTTTTTTAGGAATTCCGGGTCCAAAAGCATGTCCTCCACTTTGGCAGCCTTCCTTCAATACACGTTTTACATCAACTACCAATTGTTTATAGCAGTCGGTGATCTTTTTGTTTTCTTGCTTGAGTGCAGTTGGTGATGCATCCAACCATTGAGTGTTCTTCAAAAAGAATTCCATTTGATTTTTAGGAAAAGTATCATCAACTTTTAATGCAACAATACATTTTCCCTTATTAAATGCATTGTCTATTTCATTGTTTACATATTCTGATTCCTGTGCATCTTTAGAAAATACCAAAACAACTACTTCTGCATCATTTAAACCATCCATGATTTCTTTTGCATAATTTGTACCTGTTTTAATGTTTCTAGGAGCAATCCAGCATGGAATATTGTTATCTTCTAAGTTTTCGCATACTGCTTCAGCATGATCGGTATTTTTTGTCGAATAACTAATAAAAACCTTAGGTTTTATTTCATCAACATCCACTTACTTCACTCTCCGGATTAACTTTAATGACATTTTTCAAATAGGCAAATAAAATAAGATAATGTATAATATTTATTACATTTTGGCCCCATTTTATTCAAATATAAATATAGTTTATACAATTAGCTATATATTTATTATGAAAAATCAACTGCACAAAATCAAAACTGATAAGAGAAATATCAAAAAAACACCAGTTAAAGTTATATAAAAAGCTATATTTAAGTCGTATAAAGTGAAAACTTTCATTAAAAAAATAGAAAAATTTTAAAAAAAAGGAATAAAAAAATTATTCCTTTAAGCTGAAATTTTTGTTTCCCATTGTCTTGTCGATTTGGCCTTCTTAGTAATAGTCATACTGGAAGTTGCAGATCCACCATAGGCAATAGTGTTTGGAAGGATTTTGACCTTATGTTTTCCAACTGTCAATTTATTTGTTGTAAAGCCACAAATACCTTTATCCTTACCGTTTTTCTTGGTTTTTAAGGTAACTATTTTATATTTCTTACCTGTGTAAATTAACAACTTAACTTTTACGCCATTGATAGGCTTTTTAGTCTTTTTATTCAAGACCTGTATCAATAACTGTGCACCATCCTTAGCTGTTGTTTTTTGAACTTTAAATTTAATGGCTTTCTGTTTGATAACCTTAATGGATGATGATAAAGTATTGAAGTTATATCTGCTATCTTGAGCACTGACTTTAACTTTATGAGTGCCTTTAGACAGTTTTTTGGTTTGGTAAGATGCAACTCCTTTTGAATTTGTTTTGACTCTTACTGTCTTGTACTTTTTACCGGTATATACTTTTAAGGTGAGCAGCATGTTTGAAATCGGTTTATTGTTTCTTGAATCCACAAGTGTTAATGTCCATGAGCCGCTCTTTTTATAAGCAACTGTGACCTTGGATGCTTTAATTACAGCAGTAGCCTTATTAACAGTTACAGTCAAATCACGATATACTGAATTGTGATACTCATCAGGAATGGTTGTAACGCGCAGTACATAGTTTCCGACTGCCAAATTGGATACTGTCAAAAGATTGTTTTTGAATGTTATTTTAGCTTCAGGGTGATTTAAAACCTGTATTTTAGAAGTATCTATAACACCACCATCCACACGAACATATATTGAACCGGTTGCACCATAATTGAAAATCATTCCCGCACTGAAAGTAACTTTAGAATCCACTTTGATAATATCAAATATATTGCTGGAATCCACAAATAAATCATTTCCATAAATTGAATCTTCTTTTGTTTCTCCTTCCTCAATCAGGAAATAATTTGAGAATAAATATGAGTCGTAATCACAATATATATCTCTTGCCATATCTGCAAGATTGCCTTCAAATGATGAATTTTGTACACGATTGTATTCACCTAAAATTATGGCTCCTCCAATTGATTTCAAAGCTTTGTTACTGTTAAATATACATTTATCAATTGTTAAACCCTGACTGCTACTGAATATTGCTCCACCACCAGCTAATATGACATCTGTAGAATCTTTAATGTAATTTCCTGTAAAATTACTTCGAATAATCTTATTTCCCTTACCTGTGATTGAGATTGCACCTCCTAATTCAGATGCACGGTTTTCGTTAAATGTACAATTATCAATCAAACAGTTTTCCCCATTTAACATTATGGCTCCGCCTTCTTTACCTGCCTCATTTTTGTTGAATTTGCAGTTTGTTACATTACAGTTATTCGCTTCCAAAAAGATGGCACCACCAACGCCCCCCTTTGCCTTTGCATTACAATTATCGAATGAGCAGTCACTTATCAAACCGTCACTACCCTGCCAGAGAATGGCACCACCATTTCCACTAGTATCACCGGAAACAAATTTTATATTGCTTAGAACTACATTTGATGCAGTATTATCAATTACAAAAAATCCTGGTTTAGAAATGAAAGCTGTAGGGTATTTTACGGTTGCACCATCGCCATGCCCAATAATATTAATTGTTTTATTGATTTTGACAGCATCGCTTAATTCAAAAGTACCATTGAGGACGATTGTGTCTCCTTCATTTGCCGAATCAATTTCAGCTTGAATATCCTCCCCTGAATTAAGGTTGTGAGTGCTTTTCAATGGATTTTCATCATCACTAACCTCCCCAACAACTTCTTCAACAACATTGTCGTTTAATGTTTGAGTTTCGCCATCATCTAAAGTATCTTCTGCGCTTACATGGGAAATGGCACAAATCCCTACAAGTATAAGTAAAATAAATAAAATTTTTTTACTCATTTTTACCCCCTCATTTTATAAAAATAGGAAACTCTCATTCCTATTTAGAGTCTTTTGTCTCCCAAGCAGGTACTTTTTTAGCCTTTTTGGATATTTTCATTTTAGAAGATGCAGATCCACTATACTTAATATCATATGGAACAATTTTTACCTTATGAGTACCAACTGTTAACTTGTTTGTACCGTAACCACAAACTCCTTTGTATTTACCTTTTTTCATGGTTTTTAAAACAATAGTTTTAGTTAGTTTAGAACCGGTATAAATTAAAAGTTTAATTTTAACACCATTTAAAGCCTTTTTGGTCTTTTTATTCATGACTGTAATTGATAAAGAAGCTCCAGATATAATTGTTTTCTTTTTAACTTTGAATTTTAAAGCAGTCTGTTTTACCACTTTAATGGATGAAGTGAATGTATTGAAGTTATAGCTGCTGTCAACTGCACTTACTACAATCTTGTGTTTTGCTGCTGAAAGTCTTTTAGTCTGATAAGATGCAACACCTTTCGCATTAGTGTAGACAGTTACTGTTTTATACTTTTTACCAGTGTATACCTTTAAGGTGAGTTTGAAATTGCTGATAGGCTTATTATTTCTTGAATCTACAATTGTCATGGTCCATAATGAACTTTTCTTATAAGCAACTGTTACTTTAGATGCTTTGATAACAGCATTTGCCTTATTGACAGTGATGCTTAAGTCACCATTGACAGGATTGTGGGATTCATCAGGGGTTGTTGTTACACGTAAGGTATATGAACCAACAGCCAAGTTAGAAACGGTCAAGACATCATTGGAAAATGAAATTACCGCTTCAGGATGATTTAAAACCTTAATATTTTTAGCTTCTAATTTTCCTCCTTCAACAGATACGTGAATTGATCCGGATGCCCCGTAAGTAAAAATCATACCTGCACTAAATGAAATGCTTGAATCTATTTTGGTTTTTTCAAATGTATTGTTGAGTCTTAATAAATCATCTACAGTTATTTGATTACTTCTAATAGCATCTTCTTCTTTTTCACCATAATCAAGAACAAAATAATTATGAGTAATATTGCCTCCATACATTATATCATTGCCTAGATTAGCATGATTTCCTTTAAAAAATGAATCTTTAACCGTATCGTTATCGGATAAACTGATTGCTCCACCATTGGATGCACTTGCATTATTTCCAATGAATGTACAATTGTCAACTAACAGGTAATCACATGCACTGTAAATTGCACCTCCACCCTGAGGAGCATAAACATCACTAACCGCATTCAATACAACATTATCATAAAATTTACATTCAACAATCTTATTATTATCTTTTAGACAAGCAATAGCGCCTCCATAATTAGTACAGCGATTATTTCTGAATGTGGAATTTATTACAGTGTAATTATTTCCCCACAACACTAAAGCTCCACCAAAACCATAATATCCATCATCATTATTTTCGCCATCAGCAGAATTACCAATAAATTCACAATTTCGGATAAAACCTCCAGTACCATTGCATAAAATTGCTCCACCGTTTAAACGAGCATTGTTGCCCTTAAAAGTAGAATCGGTTACAGTGCAATTATCTCCGAATATCAAAAGTGCACCGCCGATTCCAAGATTATCATCCTTAGCTGAGCAATCGGTAAATGTACAATTACTTATAATACCATTATTCCCATCCCAATGAATAGCACCGCTGAATACAGAAGTTCCTCCGATAAACTTAATATTTTTTATAACAACATTAGATGCAGTACGGTTTACATAAAAAAACGGAGTTATAAACTCATTGTCCCCATCATATTTTATTGTTGAACCGTTTCCATCAATTGTAATTGTTTTATTAATGTTAATCAGATAATCACAAGTATATTCTCCACCTGTAAGGTTGATAGTTGCTCCTTCATCAGCAGAATCGATTTGGTTTTGAATTTCTCTATAATCAGGATTCACATCACTGAGCAAATCATCATCAACTTGCAAATCATCATTTTGTTCAATAATTTGAGTATCAATATCGCTTTCAGCTGCAATCAAGTCCGAATCTTCAACTGCACTGACATTGGATATTAAAAAAATACTCATTAAAATAAGTAAAAAGAATGCAGTCTTTTTTTCCATATTTTCACCCTAAAACATTATTATTTTTATTAAAATAATTATTTAAATCGAATAAAGGAAAATATTTCATTAAGAAATTTAATGAAAAATCATCAATTTAAATTATTATCTTTCACAATACAACCATTTAAAAAAACATTATGTAAACTATTTTTTACATTTAACGCTTTTTAAATTCTTTATTTTAAATTTATGGCATTAATAAGTATATATTGATTATGAAAAAATCAAAGATAAAAATTTTAAAAAAAAGAGACGATTATTCTTTTGATTCTAAAAATTCATTTTGAATTCGAACAACTTCAGCACTGGTATCGGCTTCACTGTATGCCTCAAGCAAGTCATGATTTAGTTCTAAAAATGTATGTCCCCACTTAAAACCGTCCATCAAGTCCCGTGCCTCATCTTTAAAACGAGTAATGTATAATGTTGCACTAATAGCTTCAACTGTGGACAATATGCAAGCCTTTCCATAGTTTACCGGATTGGTTGCAATTAAAAAAGGAAGTGAGCGATGGTATTTAGATAAAGAAAAGAATTTTTTAGAACTTGACACTTCATTCCAGGAACAGTCAAGTCCCACAACTCCTCTTCTTTGAACATATCGGTAGTCTTCATAGGATACAGCTTTTTCAGCATAGGGATTGAGAACAATTGCACCTGATGGAATCTTGTTTATATTGTTGACTATTTTACATTTCCCCATCTTTCCCAATTTTATGGCTGTGCATTTCTTCTTATCGCATTCGTTTGCATGAAAAACTGTAATTCTCATCCTATCCAGCCACTTGTTGAATTGCAGTTTGGTTTCCTGCTTTAACTTGCTCAATCAGATCCATTTGCTGGTCGAACTGATCTTTTGTCAATCCAAATTCATCATAGATTTTTGGAACGTTTTTACTTTCCTTTAAGGTAATGCTTTTAAGCAACGGTTCAACAAAGTCTGTGTAAGACTCACCATATGTATTTAATGTTGCATTTACTTTTGAATCCGCATCAATTATCATGTAGATTAAATATCCTTGCTTTTCACCTTGTGATTGGCAAATTATAATATTCATGGTTTCATTTGATGCACTTGTATCATTGCCTTCTACAGCTTGAGTAAAGTAAATATTCCAATCATTTCCATTGAAATTACGTTTTTCCGGATTCATTACACCTTGAAGGTAATATATGTCCATCAATGCATCTGAATCATCTACTGTTGAGATATTATAGGTAATTTTATTTTCCTTGTCCTTATATGAATGCATGAATTTTTCCTTATCATCAACAAGTTTTACTTTTCCAGCGAAACTACCTTCCATGAATTCAGTTTCAAATGGAGTAGTTTCCATATTTTGATTATCTGCATTATTATTTAACATTCCAGTAGCAAATATGGCGACAATTGCAATTATTACGACAACTACTGCAATGATTATTATATTTTTAGTTTCCATCAAGAATACTCCATATAATTGTTTATAATATATTTTTAGTGAAAAGTCTTTAATATACCTTTAGATAGATATTAAATATAATTAAAGTAAATTAGGTCATTTTATGAATAAAAAAATTCAATATCAAATACTGCTTATAATTTTGATAGCTATTGTAGCAATTAATTTATCGGTAATTATTGGAGATGTCACTAAAAGTCCCGATAATATTTATAATGTTACTGAAGTTGGCAGTAATGAAAACGGTACAGTATATAAGATTGAAGCGGGAAATATGTCTTCAGAAGATACTGTTGGCATAATTTTGGGAGTTCATCCAAGAGAGCATGAAATCCATGAAGAGGTAAACAATACTATTTACAACATTACTTCAGAAAACGGCGCTCAAAACTTAACTAAAAAATTTGTCATCTATTATGTCCAAACCATAGACAACTTGACTTCACGTGAAGATACCCGTCCGGCAGGTGAAGAGTTAGCAAACGAGTATATCGTTCCAAACATTGCCAAGGACAATCCGTTTATTGTTGTTGACGTTCACGAAATAAATCCCGATTACGAGTATTCCAATTTCATATTCTCACTTTCAAACAAGACTGACAAAATTAACTCCTACATATCAAAGTTAACAACTGATGTTAATCTGGTCGAGTATGATTTCGCTTCAGAGGGTACAAGTCCCGAAAGGGTAACAATACCTATTGCAAATAAAGGAATCAACACCTTTTTAATGGAAACATCAATTACTGATTCCCTAAGTCAAAAACAGCACACAGCTGAAAACCTTATTAGAAGTTTAGATAGTTTAAGTCCGTGATAATATGCAGAAAGTTCGTGGTATTTTAATTGGAAGGATGCAACCTGTTCACAATGGTCACATGCAGGTTATAAATAAGATTTTAGAGGAAGTTGACGAAATCATTATCGGAATCGGCAGCGCTCAGCTAAGCCATGAAGTGAAAGATCCTTTCACTGCCGGTGAGAGAATCGTCATGATGAGTCAGGCTTTGGCTGATGGAGGAGTTGATCCTTCAAGGTATTACATCATTCCGATGCAGGATATCAATTTCAATGCGGTTTGGGTTTCTCATGTCAAGATGTTAACCCCACCTTTCAGCATTGTTTATTCTGGAAATCCTTTGGTTAAACAATTATTTTCAGAAGAAGGCTTTGAGGTCAGACAGCCACCGTTATACGATAGATTGCATTTGTCCGGAACTGAGGTTAGAAAACGCATTCTTGAAGATGAAAATTGGCAAGAATTGGTTCCTGACGCTACCGTTGATTTATTGAAGGAAATTAACGGTGTTGAGAGAATTAAAAATTTATCCGTAAAGGAAATCAGTGACATATAACAATAGTTATATAAGATTAGATATAATATTTACATGGAGATGAAATAATGGTCGTACGTGTTATCGAAGCAAAAGAAGATAAAGTTACAACAGCCGACTTAATAGCAGAACTTAAAAAAAGTACAAAAATCGACTATTCCGGTGCAATATTTACCTTTGAAGGAATTGTACGTGGAAAAGAAGAAAACATGAACCTTGAAAAGTTAATATTGACCACACCTGACAGGGAAAAAACAAAAAGTGAAATTGAAAAGATTGTGGAAAACGCTAAAATCAAATATAACGTTCATGAAATATCCGTAGTCCACTACATCGGAGAGTTCTACACAGGAGACATGCTGTTTTTAGTTGCAGTTCTTGGCGCTCATCGTGGAGAAACCCTTGACGCTTTAAAAGAAGTTATTGAAACTGTAAAATACGAAGTCGAATTTAAAAAAGAAGAAATTTCCAATGAAGGCACAAGAACTATCCTTGCAGGAGGATGAACCTTGACCCTTCTTTTTATTATTAAATTAATTTTGTTGTTTATAATTGTTTATGCAGTCATCAAACACTTAAAAACAATTTTAAAAATAGCAATCATATTGTTTTTAATAGCAATAGTATTAGGAATAGTAGGATTTTAATCCTATTATTCAATTAAACCCCAAAAATAGTCTTTTTATTTACCAACAATTACTTCAGTGGATTTGATAATTGCAGTAACGTCATCGCCTTCAGCTAAACCTAATTTTTCAGCAGATTCTTTTGTGATCACTGCTGTAATAACATCAGGATTAGTGATTTCGATTTTGATGTTTGCCATTACAGCACCTTTTTCTACACTTACGATTTTACCTTCTAATTGATTTCTTGCACTAAGTTTCATTTTTTCACTTCCTTATCTATTTTCCAATAATTACTTCGGTAGACTTGATGATAGCACATACATCATCGCCTTCAGTGAGACCTAGTTTTTCAGCTGATTCTTTGGTTATAACAGCTGTAATTGTGTTAGGTTCTGAAATTTCTATTTTAATGTTAGCCATAACAGCTCCTAGTTCTACATTTGTAATTTTACCTTCTAATTGATTTCTTGCACTAAGTTCCATTTTTTCACCTCAATATGTTTTGACAATATAATCTTACATCGAATTGCATATAAATGTTTCGTTTTTTATAGAATTTAAGACCATTTTAATCGATTACTGAAAATCTTGCATATCGAAAAATAATATTATTTAATAAGGATAAAAATGAATATATTAACTATGAAGATTGAATTAGAATCAATTGGTACTATCCACACTGAATTTACACAAATCGAAGGAATGCCCATTCAACCTACCGGAGCAAAAGGAATAAAAGGAACAATTGAAATTAAAGATAAGTATATTGATGGCCTAAAAGACCTCGATGGTTTTTCACATATACATCTAATCTATTTGCTTCACAAAGTTGAGGGATATATGCTTGAAGTGAAACCTTTTATGGACAACAACACTCATGGAGTCTTTGCAACAAGATCACCTAAAAGACCAAACCGCATTGGAATGAGCGTGGTTAAAGTCATAAAAGTGGAAGATAACAAGGTCTACATTGAAAATGTTGACATATTGGACGGAACACCCCTTCTTGACATCAAACCATATGTACCTCAATTGTACGAGGACACAATTGATGAGCTAAAAATAGGTTGGTTTGAAAACAATCACAAAAAAGCAAAATCACAAAAGTCAGACGACAGATTTAAGTAAAAAAAAATAAAAAAAGAAAAGCTATAATGAGTTTATAGCTTCAGTGATTAATTGAATGGTATTTTCAATATCATCCATACTACATACACTTACAGGAGTGTGAATATATCTTGTAGGAACAGATAAAACACCTGTTGGAATTCCTTCACGAGTTAAATGAATTGCAGTACCGTCAGTAGTTCCACCATCACTAACCTCTAACTGATAAGGAATTTCATTGTCATCACCTGCTTTGATAAGCAAGTCTTTAACTGATTGTTGAGTTAAGATACCTCTTCCGCTTGCATCAGCTAAAATGATAGCTGGACCTTTGCCCATGACAACTGGAGCTTCATCAGGTTTGATTCCAGGATGGTCACCGGACAATGTTACGTCAAGCGCAATTGCCAAATCAGGGTTTAATTTGAATGCAGAGGTTTTTGCACCTTTAAGACCTACTTCCTCCTGTACGGTACCTACACCATAAACAGTAGCTCTGGTGTCCACTCTTTTCAATACTTCCATCATTACGTAACAGCCGACACGATTGTCTAAAGCCTTACCCATGATTCTGTTGTTAGGATATTCTTCAAATAGTGCGTTGAAGGTCATTTTGTCTCCAACTCTAACCATTTTTTCTGCTTCTTCTTTGTCTTTTGCTCCAATATCAATGAACATGTCTTTTGCTTTAACGACTTTGTTTCTTTCTTCAGGAGTTGTCACATGTGGTGGTTTTGAACCGATTACACCAACTACTGGCTCCCCAACTGAAGAGTGAATGGTTACAGTTTGGTTCATTAACATTTGGTCATTGATTCCACCAATTGTTGAAAAATTAATAAATCCATTATCATCAATATATCTGACCATCAAACCGATTTCATCCATATGAGATGCAAGCATTACAGTAGGAGCCTTTTTTTGACCTTTTTTTGTTGCAATCAAGTTTCCCATACTGTCTGTTTCAATCTTATCAGCTACATCTTTTAATTCACGTGTAATAATCTTAGCTATTTCTTCTTCTGAACCAGAAACACCTGGTGCTAAAGATAGCTCTCTCATTAATTCCATCGTATCACCAAATAATTTTTATTATTTTATAATATTAAATAGTTTCTATTCATACAAAATTTTTTTAAAAAGAAATTATATACTCTTAAAATAGGTGAGAGTATGTCAATCGTTGAAATATTTTTCAGTCCATCCGGAACAAGCAAGAAAGTTAGCAATCAAATTGCAAGCAATTTTAGTCAACAAAAAGAGGAATATAATTTATTGATTTTTAAACAAGAAAAGCAATTGGACAGTGAAGACATTGCCATTGTAACAATGCCTGTTTTTGCTGGAAGAATACCAAAAACCGCCCGTGAAAGATTATCTAAAGTCAAAGGAAATAATACTCCTGCAATTGCCGTTGTCAATTACGGTAATGCTCATGTTACAGATTCATTGCTAGAACTGGTAGACCTCTTAAAAGAAAACAGTTTTAATGTTATTGCAGCCGCTTCCACTATCAGCCACCATTCCATTTTTGAGGGTGTGGCAGTTGGAAGGCCTGATGAAAGCGATATGGAAAAAATCAATGAATTTGCACAAAAGTGCATTGTAAAAATTGAATCAAATGAAGGATTAATCTCTGAAATTCCTGGAAACAGACCATACACAGATTACAAGCAATTGCCGTTTGTTGTCGGCTGTGATGATACTATTTGTTCATTCTGTTATGACTGCGTTTCAATTTGTCCGGAAAATGCAATACCAGATGATGATCCTGTAGAAACTGACTTGGATTTGTGTTCAAGATGTACAGCATGCATTGCAATTTGTCCTGAGGATGCACGTAAGTTTAGCGGAGATGCCTTTGAAGCTAAAAAACCAGAGTTTGAAAGTGCTAACAGCGAAAGAAAAGAACCAAATTTCTATCTATAGGTTCTTTCTCTTTTTAGCAACTTCTCTTACATATTCATTTTCATCATTGAGGGAAATTTCCCTTAAAACATTTTTACTTACTATTTTTTTAACAGCCGCTTCACGGGCTCTCCATTCAGGAGCATTTCTTGCAATGTCAGTCAACATTTTTTGATTTTTAATCAAAGAAACCGCACAAACGGAAATGTTTTCAGAAATTCCCTGCTCATAAATCTTAAACAGGCATTTTTCCACTTTAATCTTATTCAATGCCTTAAGGGAGAACTCTTCATCTTCATTAGCAAGCACAATGCGAATCAATGTTTCCAAATCATCAATATTATCCAAAGTGGCATGCCTAATTGATGTTATTTTAGCATTTTTTAGGATATCAATGAAGTTGTTCTCATCAGTTATGTGACTTAATGCCTCGTTTGCCACATCCTCATGAGTGGAATTGATTGCTACATACTTGAAATCGTCTTCACTGGTTATTGCAGGATTTGTTATTGCATGAGTCCTTACAAATTGGTCCTCATCTTCTAGGGCTATTTTGATTAAATCCTGAGGATCAGTAATGTTTTTTACTGCAATTTGGCGAACAAACCGGTCCTCATCATTATTAATTACATCCAGCAACACTTTCTCATCGCTAATCTTTTTAACGGCTTCACTTCTAACAATCTTATCAGAATCATTTAAGGCAATCTGTTTAAGCAAATCCTCATCATCCAACTTATTTACCAAATCAAGCCTTACGTCAGCTTTGTTTGAGTTTAATGCTATGTCCTGTAAAATATCAACGTTTTCAATTTTCTCGAAAATAAGTGTTCTTATCTTTGCATTGTCTTCTGTACGTGCAATATTTGCCAGATTACTCTCATTTTTGATTTTCTTAACTGCTTCCATTTTAACTGCTTCGTCATTATCTTCAATAGCGACTTTTTGAAGAATGTCTTCACTGACAAATGACTTTTTCAAAACGCAGGCTCTTCTAATGGATTTGTCTTTTGCCTTAAAGACCAAGTCATATAAAACTTCAGCATCTTCAATTTTTTCAACTGCAGAATTTCTGTATCTTTTATCCTGAGCATCAGTTGCTATCCATGCAAGGGTCTCCTCATCGGCTACCTTTTCAAAAATTTCATCGACTTGAGGATTCTTTTTTGTATTTATAACAACTTCTGCAATTGACTTGTTGTTTTCGCCTAGACGTTCCCATGCAAAGCTTCTTACATCAAAAAACTGTGAATTCTCAGCAGCATCTCGAAGAAGCCTTTCATCCTTCACCTTGTTGATTGCAATCAGCCTTATGGCACGGTCCTTGATATTCTTTGATAAATCAAGAGCAACATACTGGTCTGTAATCTGGTCTGCTGCAGCTGCCCTTTCATATCTGTCCTTGCTGTTTGTTGCTATATCTTTTAAAAGCAGTTGCTCTTCATCGATTTCTAAATCGTCAGGAATGACTTTTTCTTTTTTAGGCTTTTCCTTTTTATTGTCGCTTTTTTTGAATCTGTCAAATAATCCCATTTTAATTTACATCCCTATACATTTTCTCTAAAAAACTTGCAAGTGAGATAACATCCTGTGCATTGTGCTCAATGATTGGCACAACAGGACCTATATTATCATTTTGAAGATAAGTATCATAATATCCTGGAATATATTGTCCCGGAACATCTCCAACACGCTCTATTCCAAATAGTTCTTTTTCAATTGTTTGCAGTTGACAATTTGGTAGCTTTTCACCCCATAGGTTCTTTGCAAAATACATCAAATCCAGGTGCACCAAATCCAAATCGGCATCAATTCTATTATATATACATCTATTTTTTATGAAAGGTACATCAAATGTTTTTCCATTGAATGTTACATGAACCGAATCCTCATCCAGGTGAGACAGATATGCTTCAATTATGCTTGCCTCTTCTGTGTAATCCCTAAGGAAGTATTGTGAAGCTATGATATTGTTTCCTTTTATCTCCGCCACTCCAATCAATATTATTGGAACATTTGACAATCCTTTAGTTTCTATATCCATGAACTTGAAGTTTTCAGGATCAGTCAAGCTTATGCTTTTTATAACATTGTCCCTACATCTTTTTGAATATTTATTATTGTCAAGAAGGTCAATTATCTCACAATATGACATTCCATCAACGCTTTTGATGAATTTAGATGCCACATCCCCATATCTATCATGATTTTGAAGCGATTCAATTGTTGTATAACCTTTATTTTTAAGATTTTCTTCAGTTTTCAGACCGATTTTCGGCAATAACTTCAAGTTATGGTTCATCTGCTGTTTGAAATTATTGTTTTCGATTGTGAAGTCTATCTTTTCCTTTTTTGTTATTTTTAATACATCACCAAATGAAGTTGAAACTTCCTTACACTCCATTACATCTTTAAGGGCCTTATCTTGATATTCATCAATAAGTTTTTCTTTTAAATCTTCATAATAAGATGGGGACAGTTTTCTTGCCTTGCTTTTAGCATTTTCAGATGGATTTTGTGAGCTTATTGAGTTTGATAAGGCTTTTCTTAAATATTCTTCAAAATTATAATCATCATTCATTCAATTAAACTTTATAAATCCAATGATATAAAACTTTTTAATAAAGTATAATTGAATTTTTATAAAATATAATAACCTTTATATATAGTTAATACCATATAATAATATTGGCTACTTAGTAGCCAGAGAGATAGATAAAAACAGCCAAATTTTAAAATTCATTTCTCTAAAGCTTGTAAAAACAAGTCGTTAGGTAGTTAATATAACTCATTATCTACCTAACTACCCAAAACTATTTTTGAAAAATTGAATGTTAGAAAAGTATTTAATATTTTAAACTTAAAGATATTATTAATTAATATTTTAGGTTTAAAAATGAAAATAAAATTAGCAATCATATCAGGAATTTTAATATGGATTATATCCACAATTTTAACAGAAATTTTTAACCCAATATTTAATTCAAATCTTCCGCATGTCAATATTATCGTGCCAATAATCACCATTATTGTAACAGGTTTCTTTGGAATAATATATATCAGGAATATTGATAATAACGAAGTATTAGAAGGAATTCTCGTTGGAATAATCTTTGTCATTATAGACATTATTCTAGACATTTTATTCTTCATTTTGCCAAAATCACAAAATTTAATCATAGGAGATTATCCTTTACATGTAATTTCAATTACAATCATTACACTGTTAATAACTACATTTTTAGGATATTTAGCCCAAATGAAAATTGATTTAAAATAGGAGAAAGAATATGATACCAAAAACCCATCCAAGGTATGAATCATTACTTTTAAGAGATAAAATAGTTAAAGCTTCAAAAGAAGGGTATTTAGCCGATTCAGCAATGATTGCTCACGGCAGAGGAGAAGCTTTTGATTACTTAATTGGAGAAAAAACAACTTACCCTGCTAAAAGAGCAATGTATGTTGCTGTAGCTGCATTACTATTATCAAATAATCCTGTAATTTCCGTTAATGGAAATGCAACCGCACTAGCTTGCGATGAAATAATCGAACTGGCAAAAAGTGTAAATGCAAAAATTGAGATTAACTTATTCTATAGAACTGATGACAGGGTAAAAATCATTACCCAACTATATAAAGACCACGGTTATAAAGAAATCTTAGGCACATTGGATGACGACATCGAATATCTGAATGATATAAAAAACAATAGGGCATCTGCTAGCAAAACTGGAATATATTCTGCAGATACAATATTAATTCCCCTTGAAGACGGTGATAGAGCAGAAATACTAAAGAAAAGTGGAAAAAACATATTAACTATTGATTTGAATCCCCTTTCAAGAACATCAAAAATGTCTGACGTGTCCATAATGGACAATATTGTACGTGCAATACCATTTATGACAAAAATAGCTGAAGATTTAAAATCTCAAGATAAAGCGGTTTTGATTGAATTAGTCAATGAATTTGATAACGATGAAAATCTAAAAGAATCATTAGAACAAATAAGAGTAAAAGAGTGAATATGATGCAAGTAATGGGAATATCTGGAATGCCAGGTTCAGGAAAAAGCATAGTTTCAGATGTTGCAACTGAAAACGGTGCAATCATCGTAAGTATGGGAGACATCATACGTGAAGAAGCTAAAAAAAGAGGAGAAAGCACCAAGGAAACTGCTCAAAACTTAAGGGCAGAACATGGTGATTATATCGTATCCGAACTGACAATAAAAAAAATCAAAAAACTTCAAGATGAAGGAATAGACAATCTAATCATAGTAGAGGGCATTAGAAGTCATTATGAAGTAGAAATGTTCAAGGATAATTTTGACAATTTCATTATTCTTTCAGTCGTTGCAAATCCGGCATTGCGCTTTGAAAGACTGAAGCTTAGAAAGAGAGAAGACGATTCTACAGACTACAATGTATTCAAAAAAAGAGATGAACAGGAACTAAACTTCGGTATAGGAAGTGTAATTGCACTTTCAGATAAGATCATCATAAATGAAAGTGATATTGAAAGCTTTAGCGAAGAAGTTCGAGAATTCTTCAAACAGATGAATGTCTAATTATTTATCCTCCAATATTGCATCTTCGATAATGTAAACACCACTGTCAAGATGCCATTCTTTTTTATATTTTAATATTTTAATTCTCTTTTTAAAAATAGGTCCGTCAATGGCCAATGTTTCGGCCTCACCGCCTTCAAATGCAATATCAACATAGTATTTATCATGGACTTTAATCAACTCATCAATTGTTTCATCATCAATAATACGGCCCAGCCATGATTCATCCAATCCCCATGCAGCCACACCGCAAATCATTATCTTAAAACCTAATGAAACTATTTTTCGCATGTATTCCAATTCATCAACATGCCAATATGGGGAAATGATTTTCAAACCTACTTCACTTCCCAGTTTCTCAATCCTTGATTTTTGATATACTGAATAAAGAGCACCTGTGTAGATAGCTTCAACGCCCAAATTCTTTAAGTCGATGAAAGCAGTTTTTAAATCTTCAAGTTCCTCCTCTTTTACTCCATCAGTTTCAACCGACATTAGGGGAATGTCAAGCGCCTGTGAAAGTAAATCGGTAATATGAATATTGGGAACATGAAACATGTAGGACTCATCATTCCTGGATTTCATGGAAAGAAGATATTTTACATCTTCTTTCGCTTCAAGAGCAGCATAAACTGCCATAGTGCTGTCTTTTCCACCTGAAAATAAAACTGCAACATTCATTTTTATCTTTTGCGTTTTGTATTGAGGAATTTTTTAAATCTTCTATATGCAGGAACAACAGAATCCATATAAATACCGATTATTGCTACAATTACACCAACAACACCGCAAACTACTGTAAACTGCGGTCCAGACAACATTGAGGAGTTTGTGTTATTTATACTATCCTGAATTGGTCCATCAATACTGCTTGCAACAATTCCTTTATCAAGTAATGTTTTTTCAAAATCTTCTAAATGAGATGAATCCACAACAAGGACTGCTTGAATTTGTGCATAAGAAATTGTTTCACCATAAACTAATTTATACCAATCAGAAAATGATTTTAAAGCTTCTGATGCAGTATAATTTTCTTCAAGATCTATGACAATACTATTGGAAGTTACATTATAATCCTTATAATGAGTATTGATATTACCAACTATTGAATCAAAGTAGTCATGTTCTCTTTGATTGAAATTCCACATCGGAATCGAAATGGATGTTTCATCAAATGATTTGAAACCTTCCATTGATGATAGCGTATTTCTCAAGGAATCTGTATCAACGGAAGATGATAAATCAAGATGCATTGTCTCTTCATTATTTGGCATGTTTTTCTCAACAACACTTGCCACATTCGGCAATTCCTCATATATTGGCTCAAGGAAGAATGCTCCTCCAATTGCACCTATTAAAAATGCAACAGCAAGAACCAATAGAACTTCACGTTTTGGCATGTATCGTTTTAGCATTCCAATAGAAAAGACAAATATCATCATGATAATAAATAAAACAATGTAAATAATTGTAGTAAGTATATCCATATATTTCACACGCCATTAGTTATATTTAAATATTAAATAATAATGGTTAAAAAAACTTTTGTAAAAATTGCTTATTTTGCATATATTTTCATGTTTTCGCTATTTACCGGCCATTCCACAATAATTTTATTTTCACCCTTTGAAATGTATATACTAGATTTTGGAAGTGTAGATTCAAAATATATTTTTTCGACTTTATTGGAAGAATCAGCAAGTTTCAAATTTGATGAAATATAGTTATTTTCAATATTTATCTTCCTATCCTTTGATGAATCAATATGAACCGATTGTTTTGATCCCTGGCCTTGACCGTAAACTTTCTCGATAGCATTAGCTATTTTTGACAAATCAGATTTTACCTCCAATGTATCTGAAACATCCATCGTGTTTTCAATTGCAACATGAGTCAAGGGCATTGTGAAAACGATTAAAAGAATCAACGATACTGTAAATATCAAAATGTATTCCAGCGAAACCTGACCTTTATTGTCCCTCATCATATCACCAGAACCAAATTTTTTGTGCAAAGCATCATTATATCTCCATAAAATACTGCAATCAATAGCCCTGCAACTATTGCTGGGGTAAATGGATAGGATATCTTTACTGAAATTTCTTTGCCTATGAATTCCTGGGCACTCAATATCTTAATCAGATACATGTCTTTTTTAGTTATGCCTCCGGCACTCATCGACTTGAAATAGTATTTGCCTTTTTCATCACATTCAAACACTTCCAGATTTCCATCATTTTCTTCAATTAATTCAATCAGATATTCATTGTCGAAATAATAATCATTTACTATGTTTCCTTCTTTTAAATCTTTAATTGGAATCGTCTTGTTTAAGGTATTGTGAATCAGTTTTCTTAGGGTTTCAATATTGAGCAGGGATATCAGATAGGTAGGATGACCTTTGAACACTTCATTTTTAATTAGCAGATGAATGAAAAATATCATTAAAAATGGAAATGAAACCATGATGCTGTTTACAACTACGCTGAATGCAAACGGATATATTGATAACTGCGGAAAAATATTTAAAAAATCAATATTAAGACCATTTGGTATTACTGTGGCAATAGCAGTAAATAACATTACATCACCACCACCCCACATTTTTAATTTCCATAACAAATATGTGATGACATATGTAACAAACATTGAAATAAATGAAGCTAAAATGAATTTAATGTTGTTTGAGAAAATTGATAAAATCAAGTTTGAAATCAGCCCAAAAAACAACAGAATATAGGTTAACTTCTCAGGAATAAAATTGTCACGAATATCACAAATTGCTGCCAAAATACAAAATAAAACCGTGATAGTTATTTGAATTAAAAATATACTACTGAAATTCATAGTAATATTATTTTAATTCAAAATATATTAATTAGATAGAAAATAATCTCATTAAATTGCTTTAAACTTAAAAAATTGGTGTAAAAATAGAAAAAAATTAATTTTTAGAAAACTCATAAATAGCTTCTAAAAATGATTTGAATAATGGGTGTGGCCTATTAGGTCTTGATTTAAATTCCGGATGGAATTGACAACCAATAGCCCAAGGATGATTTGGAAGTTCAATAATTTCCACTAAAAAGTCATCAGGACTGGTACCTGAAATTATCAAACCTTTATCCTGCAAGTCTTGTCTGAAATCATTGTTGAACTCATATCTGTGTCTATGACGTTCTTCAATATCAATTTCACCATAAGCTTCAAATGTCTTGGTTCCTTCAATGATTTTACAGTCATATGAACCTAAACGCATGGTTCCGCCCATGTTTTTGATTTTCTTTTGCTCTTCCATCATATCAATGACCGGATGTTGTAAATTGTCATCAAATTCGGAACTGTTTGCATCAGGATAACCGTTTCTTCTTGCAAATTGAGTTACCATAGACTGCATTCCAAGACAGATTCCGAATAACGGAACATCATTTTCAATTGCATAATCAATAGCATCAAGTTTTCCTTCAAATCCTCTTTCACCGAATCCTCCAGGAATTAAAATACCGTCAAATTCTTTTAATGCATCTTGATCTAACTCTTCAACATCAGAACTCAAGTATTTGATATTGGCTTTCACACCGATGCTTGCCGCAGCATGAAGCAATGACTCACGGATACTTATGTATGAATCTTCAAGCTCAACATATTTACCAACAATACCAATGGTAACTTCAGGATCAGTTATTTTTAAGGATTTTACAATATCTCTCCATTCATCAAGTTTAGATGTGTCCGCTTCAACGTCCAATCCTATTCTATCAACAATCAACTGGCCAATCTTGCGGTCCTCTAAAACTAAAGGCACTTCATAAATTGTGCCCGCATCAGGAGTGTTTACAACTGCATTTACATCCACGTCACAGAAATGAGCAACTTTACCGAGCAATGCATCATCTATGTGAACTTGTGATCTGCATACAATTACATCAGGATTAATACCGACACTTCTCAATTCTTTAGTTGAATGCTGAGTAGGCTTTGTTTTGAATTCTCCAGCTGCATTTAGGTAGGGAATAAATGTAACATGGACAAACATAACATTTTCTCTGCCTTCCTCATTTCTAAGTTGTCTTAATGCTTCAAGGAAAGGTTGACTTTCAATATCTCCGACAGTACCTCCAAGTTCTACTAAAACCACGTCATAATCAGCGCTTTCAGAATTTGCCCTAATCATTTCCTTAATACGATTAGTGATATGAGGAATAACTTGCACACATTCACCAAGATATCCTCCTTCTCTTTCCTTAGCGATAACTGATTCATAAACTTTACCGGTTGTGATGTTAGCCATTCCATCAAGTTCAACATCCAAGAATCTTTCGTAGTGACCAAGGTCCAAGTCAGTTTCCATACCGTCATGAGTTACAAACACTTCACCATGCTGATATGGATTGAGTGTTCCTGAATCCCAGTTTAAATAAGGGTCTATTTTAATAGCTGAAACCTTTAAACCATAAGACCTTAAAATCCTACCCATAGATGCTGATGTTATACCTTTACCTATGGAACTTACTACCCCACCAGTTATAATAATATACTTTGTCAGATTAATCCTCTCCTTACATTAATAATAATATAATTTTAGTTTTTACTAATATATAAAAATTTTATTTCATCTTGAAATTTCAATTAAAATATAAAATATTATCATATTTAATAATTTTAATTACCCGAAGTGATGAAATGATTATCGTTAATGCAAAATTACAAGTAAAAGAAGAAAAAATTACAGAAGCAATTAAACAAGCGGAAACCTTAATAACTGCATCAAGAACACATGATTTTGTCGGAAGAAATCTAATTTCTCACCTACTATTTTTCCAACTGTAAAGTTTATTTGAAATGTCTCTTGATGTTTCATCAAACTGATATTGGCCATCATCACCATAACTGGCAAAGCTACGGGACTGTACAAACTCAAAACAGGTGTCATCAGGCTCAGTTTGACCATTTCCCCTTCTGCAATACATTCCATGAGCCCTACCGTATGGACTTACGCTCCAGTAAGTGCAGTTTAAACATATCTGATTCCCATTGTTTACCATTGAATCATAATCCGGCTCCTGTTCAAAGCCATGTGAATAGTCATCATCATCAAAAAATTTCTGACATTCTATACAATAATTATCTTCATCCAATTCATTACCGCAATTAGGACATTCCATAATATCACAAATCCTTAAATTTGCCATCTTTATACATTTTTGTAATTTTTTCCCAGTGACTGTAATGAAGAACACGACCACATATTGCACTAAATGATGATGAACCCAACATTGGTGTGTTGTACCATCTTACAATATCCTCTACAGACTCACCAGATTCTTCGCATACAAATTTAATGAACCCATACAAATCATTTTCATCCAAACCGTTGGGATTATGCATATGATATTTTGACATTACATTTAAAATAGATTTGAATCTCATCTCTAAGCGTTCTTTCATTATTAATGACTTTTCCTTCCTATCATTAACGAATGAATCATTTGAAACGATTTTTGAAAGCAAATCTATCCTTTTAATTGCCCGTTCATAACATTCATTGTCCATTAAAAAATCGATGAAATTTTTATACAATATAATGGCCTCATCTTTACGTCCTAACTTAATCAGGCATTCACATTTTTCATCTAAATGATCATCACAAAAAGGACAATCAGCAATAACCTTGTCCAATAAGGGAATTGCTTTTCCATATTCTTTCATCCCCATATAACACATTGCCATTTTCCAATCAACGTTCTCATGTTTAATACGCTTGAAATATGTCAATGCTTCTGAGTATCTGCCTGTCATTCTTAATGAATAAGCCAAATTGCCTAATGTCTCCTCATTTGTTGAATCCAGGGCAAGGGATTTTTTATAATATTTTATTGCAAGTTCCTTATCGCTATCTCCCCAAGTATTCATATACGCAATTCGATAATAGATTTCACTTGCCTGTTTATTTTCGCCCATTTTAATTAAGCATTCCGCTTTTCCACACAAGGCATCAACATCATCATAGGACCTTTCCAAAGCCTGATTATAATAATCCAAAGAACGTGCATAGTCTTTTTGAACAAAAAGCATTTTTGCCTTTGAAATAAGTTCATCATATGTTAAGGTCGTTTTTTCTTGTGGATAATCAAAATCCATGGCAGAACTACTTGGATAATGCTCATCATCATAACTACTTTTCAAATAATTAAAATATTTGACATCAGGTATCCCTGTATCATTTCCACCTTCAATAGGGGCGCCAGCTTCCCACATCTTCATATAATCACCAATGGCATATTGTGTATAACTTGTTTATAATGTTAATGTTTTTATAAACTCTTTAATATATTTGTCGCAAAATTCCCATGTATGCTCGCCAGGAGCTTTGACAAAAGTGGCGTCAACTTTCTTATCCTTTAAAAACTCATAAAAATCATTAGCCTTTTCGAATAAAAAGTCATCCACTCCACAAGCCATATATATGTCAGGAATATTCAAACAACCTTCAATCAATGCTTTTGGATCCATATCAGAACCTTTTAACTCACTCAAATTTCCAAAAATAGATTCATAGAAATTTATAGACCGTAAAACATTACTGTCTTCAGTGTAATTAACAATATCATCCGTTATCAATGCCGGCGAAATCATACCAATCTTTGAGAAATTCTGTGAGTATTTCAAACCGTTTCTGATTGCACCATAGCCTCCCATTGAAAAGCCTGCAATGAAAGTGTCCTCACGTTTGTGAGACAATGGAAAAATGTTTCTTGTAATGTCTAAAAGTTCCTGACCAACGTATTCGCCGTAATAGGCATGGGCCTTCTCATTGTCAACATAGAAACTGTTTTCACCACAAGGAATTACAATGGCAATTCCATGATCTTCTGCAAATTTCTGGATGGAAGTGTTTGCAAGGAATATGTCATCGCTGCCGTACAATCCATGAAGCAAATACAATGTCTTGTATGGCTGTGGAACAACCTCTTCTGTATCCTGCAGGAAATGGATATTGTCAGCAGGCAGTATTACACTGATTGATGTGCGCCTCTGAAGGCTTTTGCACTTGATGTCTCCTCTAAAAAGTACCATAATTACACCTAATTTTCAAGTTCAGTAATGAATAATGCCCGTTTATCCTCTTCCTTTTCAAATCCGCAATACTCATAAAATTTAACATTAGGATTTTGACAGATTACAACGATTCTCAAGTAGTCATCATAATGCTTCTTGACCCTTTCAATCAGTTCCTTGCCTATTCCCTTAAGCTGATAGTCGGGTTTTACAAGCAGATAATGGATATATGCGTTCATTATCCCATCATCCATCACACTAACCAATCCGACAAGCTCATCTCCATCCCATGCTGAAAAGACTGTGTCAAAGTTCTTCATGGCTATAACGAGCTTTTCAGGGTACTCACCTGAAGACCATTCCACAGATAGGAATAGCTCCTGAAGTTCCTTTTTACTAAAATTATGCGTATTCTTATATGTTATTTCCGGTCTGATTTAAACCACCCTGTATTCTGTCCATTTATTTGAGAAATATCTGTAAATATAAATCGCAGCTCTTACATACCAATCGATAAACATCGCAATCCATGTTCCAAACACTCCAATTCCCATCCAATCAGCTATTACATAAGATAGCGCAATTCTGCATGTAAACATTACCGCCAGACTTATGTACATTACTGATTTTGAGTCTCCGGCTCCCCTGAATGTTGCAGGTATTGTAAATGACAAAGGCCAGATTATTATTGCAAATATTCCATGCCAAATTACCATTTCAGTAGTCATCTGTGCTGTTTGGGCAGACAGGTTATAGATTCCTAAAACCAGTGGAAGGATTGCAAATATCACTACATTGATAATAATATGTGATATGAAAACTAGTATTAAACATTTTTTATTATAGTATCTTGCCTGCTCATAATCATTAGCACCAACGCAGTTTGATATCACTGCTGTCAATCCCAAATTAATTGCAAAACCTGGAAGTACTGAAAATATTCCTATTGCGTAACCTACTGAATTTGCAGCTATTGCCATTGTTCCAAATGTTGAAACCAAGCTTAAAACCAAGACTCTTCCCAATTGGAACAGTCCGTTTTCAATACCGTAAGGAATGCCGACCTGCAGAACCTTTTTAAGTATTTTTGTATCAAATTTATGCCTGAATGTTCTTTTGATATGCAGTCTATAGTCCTCATCAATTGCAAAGTACATTACCAGCAGTGCCGCCAAAACCCTTGAGATGACTGTTGGAATGGCCACACCACGCACGTCCCATCCAAGATAATAGATGCAAAATGCATTGCCGATTACATTTAAAACATCACAGACAAGCATGATTTTCATCGGAAGTGTGGCATCGTTGGTTGTTCTGAAAATTGCCGCACCAGCATTATATATTGCAATGAATGGGATTGATAAGGCAACTATGTATAGATACATGTCCGCATTCATCCACACGTCAGCCTCAATCTGACCAAACAGTATTCCGATTAAAAATTGCCTTAAAATAACAACAAGAACCATTAAAACAGTGGATAAAATGGTTGAAAACCAGACAAGCTGTGTCGCTGAGTTTTGTGCCTTGTCAATTTGTTTATCACCAAGATATTGGCCGGCCACAACTGCCCCGCCAGTTGCAAGGGCTGAAAAGGAAAAAATAAGAAGCTGCATTAAAAAATCAACTAATGAAACTCCTGAAATTGCAGCTTCGCCTAATGATGCCACCATAATGGAATCAGCCAGACCTACAAAGAATTCCAAAGCATATTCTATTAAAAGTGGAATGAACAGAGCAAGTAATGCCCTATTCGTGTATAAGTAACCTTCAGGAGTTTTAAATATATTCATAATTTTATCGGATGAAGTTTGTACGAGCTTTAGGTTCTTCTTCTAATTTTACACCCTCTTTTTTACCCGCTTCAATACATTTCAATAAATAAGCCATATTATGACCCAATTGTCTCATGGTGGATAATCCCTCTTCATCTTGCATGACTTCTTCAGGAGTGTTACCATGCACCATATTCCAGTAAAATGATGATACAATAGGCATTTGACTAATTCCTAAATATTTTATCAACTGGTCATAAGTTGAAGTTGTTCCAGCACGTCTTGCAGAACACACTACCGCACCAGGCTTATGTTTGAACGCTTCGCCATTGGCACCGTGAGAGTTTGAGTAAAATGCCCTGTCTAAAAATGAAACCATTGATCCGTTAGCTCCTGCATAATATACCGGTGATCCGAATACGAATGCATCTGCATCATATGCCTTTTTAACGAATTCATTTACAACATCATTGTCAAATGTACATTCTCCTTTTTCACCGCATTTCATGCATGCAATGCAACCTGTAATAGGTTTTGTTTTAATCCAGAATATTTCTGTTTCAATATCTTCAGCATTTAATGTTTTTTCAATTTCGCTGAGTGCTGTGTAAGTGCATCCTTTTTTATTGGGACTTCCATTAACTAATAACACTTTCATTTTAATAATCTCCATCAATTAATCTTTGAACCAAGAAATGACCTTCTCTAAATTCAAGTGAGCCTTTTTTAACTCCTTCCTCATCGAATGATTCACAGTCGTCACCGTCACGCTCGGAGTCAAATATGATTATAGGCACATTGTCTCTTGTGTGAGTTCCAACGCTGATTGGTGTTGGATGGTCAGGCAATATTGCTCCCCTGTAAGGTTCGCCCTCCAAACTTTCAATGATTGGTCCAACAATGAACTCATCAATTCTTTCAATTGCCTTAACCTTCTCTTCAGTATTTTGAGCATGTCCTGCTTCATCAGGAGCTTCAATATGAATCAACAATAAGTCTGTTTCCTTCAATGCATGGATACCATATTCTCCTTTTGCTTTATAATCAGTGTCAAAGTAACCTGTAGCGCCTGGAACTGTTATGATATTCATTCCTGCAAAGTTTCCAATTCCTTTCAGCAAGTCCACACCGGTAATTACTGAAGCGGTGATTCCATAGGTTTCCTCAAAGTTTGGTAAACTTGGAGTTACTCCTTGACCCCATAACCATATCATGTTAGCCGGAATTTCCCTTTTCTGGTTGACTTTATGGTCTTTGAGATATTCCCTTGCCTCAAACATGATGCTTTGGATTTCTTCGGCAAGTTCGCATTCTCCAAATAGATTGTCAATTAACTTTTCACCACTGATATCATGAGGAGGCATTGTCTTAATGCTTGAAAGAACTTCTGCATCCTCCACACTGTCACATGAATAAATGAACAGGTGCCTGTAGCTTACACCTGTATAGAATTTTCCTTTGAAGTTGGGATATTTGCTTGTGAAGTATTCATTCAATCCTTTCATTAACTCGTCCGCTTCCTCGGTAGTGATATGGCCTGCGTTGAAATCATCCATTTCATCATTTTCACTGTAAATTGTATTGCATCTGAATATTACATCTTCAGGCTTTGTTGGAATTCCTTCACTGCCCGCTTCTAGTGGTCCACGACCAGTGTAATAATCAGCAGGGTTGAATCCGAATATGCTCATGTTGGCAACATCAGACCCTGGAGTGTATTGATCAGGAACATTGTTTGTAAATCCTCCAAAACCCATTTTCGCCAATTTATCAATGTTTGGAGTGTTAGCTACCATTAAAGGAGTTTTTCCATCTAATTCATCTACAGGGTAATCGCTAGACCCATCTGGAATAAAAATTACATATTTCATATTATCATCAAAAAAAGTAAAATAATAATTAGTATTTATTTTTTAAAATACTAATTAAATCGGTTAACATTGCTGAAGCAGTTTCAAGGGAACCTGCTCCGAGTCCAATTACTGATACTTCATCAGCCAAATCTGTTTTGATTGTAGCCATGTTTAAAGTACCGCTTACATCATAGGAACTTCCTCTTTTAACTAAACGAGGAGATACCTGTAAGTTATCAGGTGACACTTCAGCTATCAGTTTTATTAGGTAATCATCTTTTTTAGCAAGTTCAATGGCCTGTGAGTTAATGTTTGAAATACCTTCAACTTTAACATCACTGTAGGTAGCGTCAATTCCTAAAAGTGAATTTGCCAAGATTACTGTTTTACAAGCTGCATCAATACCTTCAACATCCTGTGTAGGGTCTGTTTCTGCAATACCCAATTCCTGTGATTCCTTAAGTATTACTTCATATTCAGAACCCTCTGCAGTCATTCTTGATAGGATATAATTTGTAGTACCGTTAAGGATACCCTTTATTGATTTGATATCACAGGAAGAAAGTGTGTCTCTTGTGAAGTTAATGATTGGCATTGATCCGCCGACGCTTGCTTCATATTTAAATTCAACACCGGCCTTTTCTGCTGCTCCGACTACTTCCTTGAATTTTAATGCCAAGTGTCCCTTGTTTGATGTCACCACATCTTTTCCTTGTTCAAACGCTTTTAATGTTAATGAGAGTGCAGGTTCTGCATCAACGATATTTGTAGGAGTTGCTTCAATAAGACAATCATATTCAACAGCATCTAAAACATCTGCACCGTTTATATCAGATCCATATTCCGGATAAGCTGATAGTTTTCCATTTTCCTTTTTGGTTTCAACAAGCAATTTTTCATCAAGACCATCTTGAGAGATTGCTGATGTAGATGAATCCGCTGCAGCAACAATTTTTATACTGACACCTGTTTTATCCTTAATTAAATCCTTTTTCATGGAAAGTGCATTAGCCACACCTTGGCCAACTGAACCGAATCCCATGATAATAACTCTACATTCATCCATAATAATCACTATACCTCATTAATCACTAATAATTCTTTTTCTTCGGCAATTTCTGCAATTCTATCAAATACTGCTTGTTTTCTGCCAATTCCTGCTTCAATATTGATTAATGCAGTGGATTTCTCTTCACCATTTAATTTGATGTCAAATGCCACAATCACAACATCTTCAAGCTCATTGATTCTGTCCATTGTGTCCCTTAAGTCCTGGTCTACAATGTGGCCATGGAAAATGGTGGTAATTTTTTCCTTTAAAACAACACCATCCATTTCGATAATGGTAAATCCTAATTCATTAAATCTTTTAACTACACTTTTAAGGTCTTCATGTTCACCTTCGATAGTTAATTGCACAGGAACATTACCCTTTTCATTTTTATAGTCCCTTTTATGAATAACAGTTACTAAATTAACACCAAAAGCACTTATAGGTTCTAATGCTTTTATTAACTGTCCTGGAGAATCTAAAAGTTCTAGAACTAAGTCTATTTTCATAAAAATCACTCTTAATTTGTCCAATCTGCTCTTTTAACAATAAGATTTCCATCTTTATCAATATTAGCATTTCTCAATATTTTTTCCGGATTTTTTTCATGAGATTCATCTTCCCTGGTTAAATTTAAATTATCAGTAATGTACCATGTTTCATCTGAATCCGGAATGTCTTCTAAAATCTTTGAGAATTTTTCTATAATTTCTTCTGCATCTTTTTCGATTGTCATAAAATAAAAACTCCTAATAATTAATAATATATTTATTTTGTTTTTTGATATTAATAAACTTAAAGTAAAAATCAAATGTAACTAAAAAAAAGAAAAATACTGAAAAGCTATTGATGATATTTTTGGATTGATTTAACATGTTTGTGAGTGAATACTAATTGCACTAATCTTCGAATGGAGCTTAAAACTGAAATAATGAAAATGACGGCTAATTTAAAAAAAATAATCAATATAAAAGAAAAAATATAATGAATAATTTACAAAGCCATTGAAATTATTCTAAAAATTCGGACAAAGATGTATCCTTTAAAATTTTCTTTCTTAAAATCTTATCGATACCGGTTCCATACTGTGCAGCCTTTTTAGGCCTGTAAGCTATTTCATAGTCAAGACCCTCTTCAAAAGCGAGCTTCCTCAATATGCTTTTACGCATATCATCATGCATGGAGACTATTTTTTTGTTGTCCTGAATGTTTAAAACAAGTTCAACAAGACTCTTATCTAAAAACGGAAGTCTCAATTCAACGCCATTCAGCATTGAGCATGCATCATCACGTTCCAGATTTACATGATACATGTTGGACATGTCCTCACGGATGTCATAGTTTAGTGTATCATCCACAAAGCTTTTCAGGTATCTCTTGTACCCTCCAAAGAGCTCATCTGCACCTTGGCCAGATATTGCCACTTTTATGCCATCTTCAGCAACCATTTTGGTTGCAAAGTAAGTTGTAAGCCCCACACCAACTTTCATGAGATTGTCATCACCTATTGCATTTACAACACTAGGCAATGCTTCCCTGACCATGTCTTCTGTCAATTCACAGATTTTCAAGTCAAGGTTGAGGAATTTTGCAGCATATTTTGCAGCTTCGAGGTCATGTGAACCTTCCTTGCCCACCGCATACAATGTTATTTTCAGCCCAATATTTTCTGAGATTTCACCTAAAAGCAATGCCAGATATGAACTGTCAAGACCTCCTGAAAATATTACTCCAACCTCATATAATCCTTCAACTCTTTTGGATACGCTTAACTTTAATAGCTTGTCTATTTTACTTACGTCACCTTCAAAAATCTTTTCATAAATCGGTTGTGCAGGAGCTATATCTTCCCAGTTAAATAGTATGTGTTCTGGCTTTAATGTTTCAATTTCTGTAAATCCGACTTCTTTTAAAGCATTTCTAGTTGATGCAAATCCCTTTAACCCATCATTTTCAGCATAAAACAATGGTTTGACTCCTAAAGGATCACGCACAAGAGCAATGTTTTCACCGTCCCAAACTGCAAATGCATAATCCCCATCAATCAGTTTAGTTGCCATTTGAATGGCATTAACCAAATTTCCCTTGTTATAAAAATCAATCAGATACAGCAAGGCTTCAGCATCGCTTTCAATTTCCGCATCAACGCCAACTTTCGAAAGCAGGTTCCTGATTGTTTTGAAATTATACAATTCACCATTAAAAACCAGCACCATGTTATCATTGCCCACAGGCTGTGGTTTTGACACATGATCATTCAAGTCATAAATTGAAAGCAAGTTATGTCCAAAAGCTATTTCATAATCATTATCATCACTAAATTCATTCAAATCAATATTTTCATGAATCTCATCCAAATAAATCCCTGATGCATCAGGACCCCTATACTTAGAGGATTTCAACATTTCAATTATATCATTTGCCTTAACCTTTCCCTGCAAACCAACTATTGAACACATAATTTATACTCCTTATTTCATTGGATTGAAACCGAACACCTTACCTGCTAATTTAAACGCCAATGGATTTACCGCCTGGCTAACAATGAAGTAAGCTACAACCCATCTAACCGGCCATAAATAGAATAGCAAATCAACTGGCAATTGACCAATGGGAACCCCGAAAATTAAAGGCATTATAAAACTCATAATCAAGCTTATGAAAAATGCCAACGGATTCCACAATCCTGTCTTCATGCCCAATTTAAAGCCGAACACTTTGCCGGCCAATTTTAATCCTACCGGATGAACAATGAAATTGACCAAAAAGTAAGCTACAACCCATCTAACAGGCCACATTAAAAAACAAATCTCAATAGGCATTCCCATAGGTGTTGCAAAAATCAAAGGCATTATTATACTCATTATTAGACTAATAAAAAAAGCAATCGGATTCCACAATTTCATTTTAATCTCTCTTTTGTTTAACTGAGACATGAATTAATATAAATTTGATAATCAGTCCTTTGCCCATCTTTTCAATTTTGGAAATACCTCTTTCATCATTGCGCTGGCTTCATCCCTGTCCATTTCAGGATGAACCTCAATCATCTTATCGATGCAAAAACTCATCATCTCATCCATTGACCTGTCTGATGTGAATTCACCGTCTTTAAAGCAATATATACAATAGTCCTCAATTTTTGTTCCATCAGCATTAGTTCCATATAGCCCATCATCCATTAAAGGCATTGCACAGGATTGACAGAACTTTTGATTTTCAAAATCGTTCATATTTTCAAACTCCAATTATTATTTAGATATGATACTCCTTAAATTTTTTGACAGCAAAAAAATCTTATCTTTGAAATGATTAATCAATAATGCACCGAATAAACCAATTATTGCACCGGCAAGAACATCTCCAGGATAATGAACTCCCACATACATCCTTGAAAATGGAATCAGTATTGCAAAAAGCACCAAAGCCACATCTATGATTAAATAATGTTTTTTGGCCAATTCCTTCATGTTTAAAATCAAAGTTGTCACAACAGCTATTGTTGAAGTGGTGTGACCTGACGGGAATGAATTTAAATCATCTTCAGCTATGAGCAAATGAACATTATCCAAAACCATAAATGGCCTAGCTTCATGAATAAAATGCTTCAATGCAAATGTTATTAAATCTGAGAACAAAAATGCAATCAATGTGATAATAGCCACTTTCTTAAGAGTTTCACGTCTTGATATCCTAGCATACAACACTAAAGCAATCAACACCAGTACTAAAAATCTGAAACCCCCAAAATGTGTAAAGATTGGCATTACACCATCCAAAATGGGATTTTGAAAACCATGATTGAAAAAATTAAATAAATCTACATTAATATTCATAAAAACACCTTAAAAAAATGGTACAATTGAATAAACTGCGATTAAAATCACTACAGTTAAAATTACAATGGCTCCAAGAGGAACTTTCTTCCAGGCAAGACCTGCTGCCACAACTGCTCCAATCAAACCAATATACCATAATTGATTGTCTACTGTCAATACTCCCGGACATATCAAAGCTGCCAATGCAGTATAAGGAATTAAATTTAAGAATTTTTCCGCCTTTGGAGGGAAATTCAATTTATCAATGAACAATGCCGGAATCAATCTCGGAATGAATGTTACAAGAGCACATCCCAAAATCACTAAATTAATGTAATCCATTATTCATCACCTGAAAGCAAGTATTCATCATCAACAATATACATTCCTATTCCCGCTCCAACAAGAGTTGAAACAATTAACGACCAATTTCCTAAAAATTGGCTCAATATTATGTTTAAAACAGCAGTTATTGCCACTAAAAGAGCTATTTGTCTGGATTCCTTGATTGCCGGAATCAAAATGGCAACAAACAGCGCATAAAGTGAGATATTGAAACTGTTTGTAACAATAACCGGTAAAATATCCAATAAAACAACACCAATTCCGGCTCCCAAACACCAGGACAGCCATGCAAATATTGCAATTCCCAAATATATCCAAATGGAAGAGTCTTCACTTAATGAAAACATTGCAAACGATTCATCAACAGTCACATGAGCTGCCAATATGTTTAAAGGCAATCTTGACTCCTCAACCTGATTCAAAACACATGTTGACATTACAAAATACCTTAAGTTAACAACAAAGTTAGTTAAGATAATTGCCATTGCGGTTGCACCGCTTAAAGCCATTGAAGCGGCGATAATTTGACCTGCACCAGCATAAACTAGAAATGACATTGAAATTGTTTGAAGAGGAGTGAAACCCGCTTTTAAAGCAATGGCTGCATAACCTATTCCCATTGGAACATAGCCAAAGGCAATTGGCACACCCTTTTTACAACCATCAATGAATTTAGATTTTCTTGACAATAGTAACTCCCCATAACGTTAAAATAATACATTTGTAAAAAAATACTTTATAAAATTAATTAAAAAAATAGTTTTAAGTAATTTAACTAAGTAAATTACTTATTTGGTCTGTTGTAATCAACCCTAAAACTTTCATGTCCCCATCAACCACTGGAAGACATGAGATATCGAATTTTCTCATTTTACGAGCCACATCTTCAATAGTTTCTGATGCATTACAGTATTTTACAGTGGTTGTCATTATATCCTTCAAGTGATATGAATCAGTTGCAATAGCTTTTGACAAATCCCAACTTGTAATAATACCTATTAACTTATAATCATCAGTTACAACAGGAATATGAGTTACATGCCTATCCAACATCAGTTTGGCAGCATCCTGCACATTTGCATTTTCACGAATTGTCGCTATTTTTTCCATCATCAAATCCTCGACAATGCTTTCAGACAGGAATTTTGAAAGTATGAAATTCAATTGTCCTTTTTCGAGCAGAAATGCATCATGGCCATAGTTGGATTTTATTTCAGAAAATGAAACTTCAATATCGTTGGCATTTAAGGCAGTCACTAATTCAGTACTTTGTTCTGTTGGATATAACCAATCTGAATCCACTGATATTACTTTTACCTTACATTCAATGTCCTTAAATCCGTCAATCAATGAATCATTGCGAGAAAGATCAAATAGGTCAACTGCTTTTGTAATAAAGAGGTAACTGTTTGCATCGAAACGCTTTACAAATGACTCGCCCTGATGTTTCAAATAGCTTTCAACTTGGAAATCCACTGAAAAATCATAACTTATTTCATCCTTATCCTGCAAGCCCCTTCCGAATTTGATGTCCATTGATTCATCACTTAAATAGGTGATATGCGCTATCATACGAGCAAGAGACAATCCGTTTTCAGGCTTCTTGCCGGTTTCATAGTAGTTTCCCTTATTCCAGTTAGGGTCTGAGAATATTGCTTGACGACCCACATCATTGAATGCAATCTGTTGAGGTGAAGAACTTGCGGTTGTTGCGATTGGAATTGCCTTTTTCATCATTTCAGGGTATGTCACCATCCATTCTAGAACCTGCATTCCTCCCATTGATCCTCCAATGACTGCAGCTAATTGAGTGATACCAAATGAATCAACCAATTTCTTTTGAACTTGAACCATGTCCCCAATAGTGATTACAGGGAAATCCAATCCGTATTCCTTACCTGTTTTTGGATTTATTGAACTAGGACCGGTTGTTCCTTTACATCCTCCTAAAACATTAGAACAAATTATAAAGTATTTTTCACTGTCTAATGCTTTTCCAGGCCCTATTACTATTTCCCACCAACCAGGTTTCCTATCTCCTTCATGCCATCCAGCAGCATGAGCATCACCAGTTAGTGCATGACAGATTAAAATAGCATTGGATTTTTCTTTGTTAAGCTCACCATATGTTTCATAGGCTACATTAACCTCTTCAAGAATTTCTCCACTATCCAATTTGATTGGTTCATCAATGTGGAAATTTTTTGTCTCTACAATACCAACAGATTCTTTATTCATTTACTTTCTCCCAATCCGTAATTTACGCATGGCTCCTTTTGCAGCTGATTGTTCAGCTTCTTTTTTATTTTTTCCTCTTCCAACACCCATTTCCTTACCATCAATCAAACATGCCATAATGAATGTTTTATCATGAGGAACACCATATTCTTTTAATATCTTATAATCAATATCAATTTCCTCTGCATCACCATATTCTTTAATTGCAGATTTATAATCTTCAAAAAATACTCTTTCTTGATCTATATACTTAAATATCCAATCTGATATGAATTGCTTTGCAAATTCTATACCTTGGTCAATAAATATTGCACCCAAAAATGATTCAAATATGTCTGCAGTTATTGATATTACTTCATTTTTTGTTAAATTTGATTCTTCAGCAGCAACACGAAGATAATCCTTTAATTTTAATTTTTGAGAGTAATATATCAATGCATTTTGGCAAACATAATTGGATCTTTTCTTTGTCAATTCCCCCTCTTCGAATTGAGGATATTTCTTGAACAGATATTCAGATACTATTAAACTTAAAACAGAGTCTCCTAAAAACTCTAATCTTTCATAATTGTAATCCAAATCATGAAGAGTAGCATATGAAGCATGTGTAAATGCAATTTCATATAAATGCTCATTTTCAGTTTGTATATTAAATTTTTCAAATAAATTCATATTTAAAGCCCAGACATTATTAATAATACTATTAATTATGTAATTGAACTTATATATAGATATATATAACTATAGTTATAAATATTACTTTTCAAATGCTCTCGCACTTCCACTTTATATAATAAAATACCAAGTTAAAAATAAAAAAAGGATTTGGTAATATGATACTTAATTGGCAAGAAGAAATAACAAGAATTGACCCTGACATAAAATTCAGATTACACGGAGGATGGTTAAAAACCGTCCAACAAGTAGACAAGACCGTGAAAAATGGATATTCTTTAGTTGGAGATTTTGTGCAAGCAGGAGACTTCGAACATGAATACAATGAAGGAATCTACCTTGATTGTAATAAAGAAGGAACCGCTAAAAAAACACAACAGGACTACAGGTTATTTAGATTTAAAGATGGAAAAGTAAGGTTGCTCGATATGGTAATCGATGGCAAACAAGGTTGGGCAGTTGACTTATGGGATGCCCTGGAAGGAGAAATCTAACTACAAGAAACGTTCTTCAGGAGTTATGAACCTTGAAAACCCAGTAACCTGAATATTCATTCTTGGATCCAAGAATTTAGGTTCCTGCAAAAGAATAATCTTGTGGTCCAAATTTTGAGGGAAATTTTTTCCTTTTCCTTCAACTAACCCTCTAAAACTAACCTCAAAATCACCAGTTCCACCAATATCCATCATCAAGTTTTCGGAAGAAAGTACTTCATCAAAAAACTTTTCTAAATCCATTGATTCGAAAACGGGAGCAACATAGCTTATACCCATCAAACCCTTTTCATTTTCACGGATTTTAACTCTGCTTTGATCCAATTCAATACTTTCCCCATTGCTTTTTGTTATTTTAATTATATTTGAAAATTCAGAAAAAACCATAATTCACCTAATCAATGTGGCAGAATTCACAGCACGCACAGGTTGGGGCAAAATAAGAGTCTTCAGGCTCAACAATTGCCTTTTGAGCAAATAATGTTATATTAAATTTAGGCAAGTATTCCTTACTGACCTCTTTGGTCATTGGAGATAATCCCCTGTAATAAACAGGCCTATAACCTGTTTGTGAAATATCAAAATAGAATTTTTCACCAGTTGTGAATCTATTGAAATATTCTTCAAGTTGCAATGCTTGTTTTGGAGCGATTGAAAAAGTGAATCCCATTGTATCATCACTTCTTTGTCTAATTGAAGCATTGGAAATGTCAACAGCTAATATATCATCCTTACCTCTTACAAAAACAACAGAGTTCTCTAAATCCACATCATTTTCTTTGGCAATGTCATTTAAATCAGTCATGATAGACCTCCGAATATTTAGTTATGCCTAAATTAATTTAATTAATAGTAATTAATAAAAGTATCTAAAAAAAGTTATATATAAAACAAGCAGTAATTTAAAAGTTATTGAAAAAGTAGTTTGAAGAAAGATTATTTAATAATCTTTCAAAATGCCAACTTATACCAATCTTTGTCTGGTAGTTGGTTTTTTATTTTGCCAGCTGTATCTCCTGAGTTTTTTGGATTTACCAAATCCACAAGAAGCACAGACTTTTTTACGTACATGGTAAGTGTTTTTACCACATCTTCTGCATCTGATATGGGTCTTTTTATTCTTTTTACCCATTGATGGAGTTCCCTTTGACATTGATACACCTCCTTAAGCTATCGTAAAAATATAATCTAGAAAAGTATTGAATAATACTTATGGTGAAATATAAACAATATTGTCTCCTCTAATGAGCACAACACCGAGTTTTCTTGTTACTTCTCCGTCTTGTAACTCTTCTGCATCATTAAGAACTAAGTTCATGTGTAAATCAAAGCTCTTAAGTATACCTCTAAATTCACGATCTCCTTTGAGTTTTAATAAAACAGGAGCATCCACAGATTTTCCTAATGCGTCAAGTGGTCTTTGAACATTTTGTCCGCTCATTATATCACCTTATATTATTACAAATTTTAGTTTTT
>Ga0256405_10000414_pt1 | contig 141185 bp, 133 predicted proteins | sample RumenRJG_02DNA_FD_189096 | JGI IMG/M metagenome (GOLD analysis project Ga0256405, IMG submission 189096) | Bovine rumen microbial communities from Lethbridge, Alberta, Canada - RJG_02 | ecosystem: Host-associated > Mammals > Digestive system > Stomach > Rumen | place: Canada: Alberta...
TACAATCATCAGCGTATCCAATTCAAAACAAAACTGACTCCGCTTGAATTGCGAAGCCAGTTCGTTGCTTGATTCAATTATCCATAGGGGCTTTTTTGTGCTGTACGCACAAAATGGTGCGGTTCAGAGAGTTCTTGATTTGTTTATTCCGTCCGCAGTGCGACCACAGGGTCTTTCTTTGCCGCTATTCTCGACGGCAGCAAGCCTGCGATAAGCGTCAGCACGATGCTTATGCCAACAAGTATCACCGCACCGAGTACAGGTATCTGCGCACGCATATTTACATCTGTCAGACTTGCGATTATCATGTTTATCGGTATCGTCAGCAGGTAGGAAATAAGAATTCCCAAGCCGCCCGCCACGAATCCGACGATAGCCGTCTCTGCGTTGAATACGTGCGAGATGTCCTTTTTCGATGCACCGATAGCACGCAGGATACCGATCTCTTTGGTTCGCTCGAGTACCGAAATGTAGGTGATAATTCCTATCATTATCGACGAAACCACCAGCGAGATAGCAACGAACGCGATAAGGATGTAGCTGATAGCGCTGATTATCGTCGTTATCGACGACATCATAAGTCCCACGTAGTCGGTGTACTCGATAGCGTCGTCTTCTCTGCCGTCAGCCTTTGCCTCGTCGTTGTACTTGTCGATTATCTCAACGATCTTTTCCTTTGATTCAAAATCCTTCGGGTAAATGTTGATGTAGCTTGGCTTTTCAAGCTCTGCATAACCGAGCTTGGTCATGTTCTGGTCGTAAGTCGAATCCGACGTCAGCCCGTCGCCCGTGCCGCCTTTTTTCAGCAGCTCCATTCGCTCTTTCGTTATCTGCTGCATCAGCTTCATCTGCTCAGGCGTCAGCGACTCCATGTATTTCTTTTCCGACTCTGTCATCAGCTCCGTCGAGGTCTGACCGCTCATGGCCATCATGCCTGAACCGCTCTGCTGTTGCTGCAAAAGCATCTGCTTCTGCGCATCTGTCAGCTTAGTGCTCTTTCCGTCGCCGAATTTCAGTCCCGTGAAAACGTCAGTCTCCTTGTCAGCAAGCTGCTCTTTCACGATTTCGCTCTTGCTCACCCTGTCAACAAGATAGGTCGCAAGGTCGTGCCTGTAACCGATGTTTCCGCTGATTGAAGCCGCCGCAGCGTCCTCGTTCGGTCTGATGATACCGACAACCTTTATCTCAGGCGCACTTGCAAGCGCCTTTTTCATGAACTCCTCGTCGCCCGACTTGTCGACCCAGATGTTGCCCTGCTTTTCGTACCTGTCTGTCGGCGCCAGCAGCTTGAAGCGAAGCGCCAGCATCTCATCGTAGGTGTAGCGCTTCTGTCCCGCGTCAAGTCCCTCGACCTTCTGTCCCGAGAAAACTTTTGAAACAATGTTTTCAAGCGGTTTTTTGTCCAGCCAGCCCAGCGTGTAAAGCACGTAATCGTGAATCTCATTGTTCTTGTCAACGACTAAAACTACCTCGTCGTACTTCTCGGGGAACTTGCCCGCCAGCACGTCGTACTGCTTTTGCAGCAGCTCGTCGTTGTCTATCATCTCGCCGAAAATATTCGTGCCCTGTCCGCCGAACATGCTGCCGCTCATACCCGACATACTTTCCATTGAAGAGCTCATGCTGAACGATTCGCCCATGCCCATATATTCGCCGATAGTCGATGGGTTTACCTGCTCAACGCCCTTTGACGTGTCGCTGTTGTAAATGTACGGGGTAGTGGAGTAGGAGTACTGAATGCTCGTAACGTACTTGTCTATCTCCTTGTTTCCGTCAAGGAACTCCTTGAACTTTTCAAGGTTGTTTATCTTTGTTTCCTGCATGTATGAGTTTATCAGCTTGCTCATTCTGTTCTGCGAGTAAACATTGTCTTTGTCGTGGTCAACATCTTTCGAGTTGCGTCCTTCCGACATTATCTTGAGCATCGACTCCGTACTTGTCGTCGTCCTCGTCACAGTCAGCGGATAGCTTGAAAGCGTGTCGCTCTGCACCTGGTCAATGTATACCTGCACACCGTTTGAAAGCGAAAGAATCAGCGCAATGCCTATGATACCGATGCTTCCCGCAAATGATGTAAGTATCGTCCTTGCCTTTTTGGTCAGCAGGTTGTTCTTTGAAAGTGAAAGTGCCGTCAGGAAATTCATCGACGTTTTCAGCTTCTTGCGCTCCGCCTTGGCAGCTTTCTTTGCAGCCTTTTTGTCGAGTTTTTCCTTCGCCTCGGGAGCAGGGCAGGTGAACGGGTCAGAGTCGCTCACAACCTCACCGTCAAGCAGCTTGATAATTCTCGAAGAATAAGTCTCTGCAAGCTCGGGGTTGTGCGTTACCATAACGATGAGCTTATCCTTGCTTATCTTTTTGAGTATCTCCATTATCTGAACACTTGTCTGGGTGTCCAGCGCACCTGTCGGCTCATCGGCAAGCAGTATATCAGGGTCGTTCACCAGCGCACGCGCAATTGCCACACGCTGCATCTGTCCGCCTGACATCTGGTTAGGCTTTTTGTTCAGCTGGTCGCCGAGTCCCACCTGTTCAAGTGCTTCCTTAGCCCTCTTTTTCCTCTCCGACTTAGAAACGCCCGAAAGCGTCAGCGCAAGCTCAACGTTTGAAAGCACCGTCTGATGCGGAATAAGGTTGTAGCTCTGGAAAACGAATCCGACCCTGTGGTTTCTGTACGAGTCCCAATCAGCGTCCTTAAAATCCTTCGTGGACTTCTGATTGATAACAAGGTCACCCGACGAGTATTGGTCAAGACCGCCGACAATGTTCAAAAGGGTAGTCTTTCCGCAGCCCGACGGTCCGAGGATCGACACGAACTCGCTGTCACGGAAATCCATACTTACGCCCTTGAGAGCCTCAACGACAGTGTCGCCCGTTTTGTATGATTTGGTTATCTCTTTCAGACTGAGCATCTTACTTATCTGCTCCTTTCGTTTCTGTTTTCGCAACAATAACTAACGCATCTATTATATCATAACTTTTGCTTTTTATCAAGTGATTTTCGTAATTTTGTCAAATCAGCCAAAATCAAAGCCTGACCGCATTCTGATATGTGGTGAACACGCAAAAAAAGTCCGACCTGTATCGGTCGGACTTTTTCCCTTAAAGCATATGTCTCTCTTTGGCTCTCTTCTCGGGAATTTTTACACAAGCTGTAAACACAGCGTCTGAACGTTACTTGTACTGGTCGCGGATAAGATCCAGCTGCTGCTTTGCGAGCTGAACGATCTTCTGCGGAGCAGTCACTCTCGCCTGATCGCCGAACTTGAAAAGCCAGCCCCAGAATGTCGGTGATATCTGGACTTCGGTATTGATGTAGAAGGAGTGGTCAGAGTTCTGATGACAAACTATCTTCTCTCCGAATCTGTCAATGACAGTCGAGAGCAGATGGTTTTCGAACTCAAGGGTAACAGTCTCAAGCTCACCGCCATACATACTGTATATAGACTGACAGTTTGTGACCTCGAGCTTTTCGTCAGCGTTCAGTTCACGTCTCTTGTCGCTCATGTTCACGCTTACATTAGCCATTCTGTCGATCCTGTAACGGCAGATCTTCTCGTGCTTGTTGCAGTAGCAAACGAGATAGTAGTTGTCCTCCTCCCATACAGTAACGAATGGGGAAACGGTGTACACTTCGCCGTCGTGCTTCAGAACCTTTTTCTTGTTGAAATTATAATCGTAATACTGGAAGGAGATAGTCCTCTTTTCAAAGATACCTTCCTGCACCTTGTTCAGGTTGTAGTAGACCGATTCGTTCATAGCCTTTGAACGATTGTTTACAAACACATCGCGCCTGAGCTGCTTTGCCTTGTATTCAGAGGTCAGACCCTGAATCTTCGCAATAAGCTCCTGTGACTTTTTCTTGGTGAGGAACTTGCAGGATGCGATAGCATCTACCAGCACGAAAAGCTCTTCGTCCTGGAAAGTCCTTGCGCCGAGATAATATGCGTTTGAATGACCGTCTTTGGTTATCTCGATATCCATACCGCTGTCGCACAGCGTCTTAATATCGTCATAGATAGTCTTTCTCTCTGCCTTGATGCCGTACTGTGCCAGAATCTCGATAAGTCTGTTTCCCGTGATGGAATGCTCATCATCAGTTTTCTGCTCAAAATACTGCTTCATCGTCAGCAGCTTCTGTTTTTGTCTTGATAAACCTGCCAAGTTATTTTTCCTCCCCGCTGCGTTTCATATCCTTTACCTGTACCGTCGTTCCGTCAGGGCGCACTATGACCGTATTGTCAAGCTGCGCTGTCAGATTAGCGACGACACCTGCCCTGTACTCATTGCGAAGCAGCTCACGTTCCGACTTTTCGTCCTCCGTAAGCTCTCTTTTGCGTGAGATGGCAGTAAGCTCAGACAGCCTGTCAAGCTTTTTCTTCTCCATAATTTTTACACACTGCTCCTTTGCGGACCGCCCGTAATTTTTGTCGGTGTCTGATCCGCCAAGATAGTCGGGCGACTTACACAATACCGCCCTTGTAGTCCGAAAAAAATCACTTTGTGCACCCATGTTATTTATTATCTGTGTTTTTATATTTTGGTGTACAACAAAATGCCCATTTTCGTCTACAAGTGACATTATAACACACGCTTTCTGAAAATTCAAGGGTATTTTGCACAAACTGTCCAATCAATTTCCCTCCATTTGAACAAAAAATAATTATATTGTGTTTGCTCTTGCAAAAAGTACAAGATGTGGTATAATGTAATTAAATCATTTTAAAAATAAAATTGTAAACTTTTTGTTAAGTGCACAGAACGCGCCCTTCGAGGCGATTTAAGGAGCATAAAATGAAGCATAAAAGAGTGACCCTCAGCGACGTCGACGGCTATGTCCGTGACGACATTTTCGGCTCGGGCAGCGCGCAGAGCAGTGAAAAGCTGCGCCTTGTCCGCCGTGCGCTGACGGAGAATGCGACGCCCAAACAGCGCCGCTATATTATAATGTATTATAAAGACGGCATGACAATGGACGAGATTGCCGATGCCTGCGGCGTTGCCAAATCCACCGTGTCGAGAACAATCGCCCGCGGCAGAAACGGCATACTTGCAGGTCTAAAAAAAGCGGAGCTTAAAAAGCTGTTTGAAACGGGCAGCAGCGAGGAGTGAGAACGTGGAGACACCGATAAATGATTTCGTAAAAGCGTACAGCGCAAGCGGCACTACGCGCTTTCATATGCCCGGTCATAAGGGCACGGCATTTCACGGTCTCGAACCGCTGGACATCACCGAAATTAAGGGCGCAGACTACCTCTACGACGCAAGCGGCATAATCGGGCAGAGCGAACTGCAGACCGCCGCCGCTTTCGGCACAGCAGCCACCATGTTCTGCACCGAGGGTTCATCGCTTTGTATCAAAACAATGCTCGGTCTTGTCAAGCTGCAAAGCCCAGCCCAACGACCGACAATCCTCGCGCCGCGCAACGTCCACAAAGCCTTTATCGACGCCTGCGTCCTGCTCGACCTCGACGTAAAATGGCTCTACCCGCAAACCCCCACAACATCAATCTGCTGCGCCGACATCGCTCCCACGCAGTTTGAACAAGCACTCTCCGAGGGCGGAATCGACGCGGTCTACGTCACCAGCCCCGACTACCTCGGCAACCTCGCCGATATAAAATCAATCGCAAAGATATGCCAAACCCATGGCGTTCCTCTGCTTGTGGATAACGCCCACGGCGCCTATACAGCGTTCCTGAAAGACAGCCTGCACCCAATAGCCCTCGGCGCAGATATCTGCTGCGACTCCGCGCACAAGACCCTGCCGTGCTATACGGGGTGTGCCTATCTTCACATTTCAAAGTCCGCAAATGCGGCTTTTTTGCAGGACGCCAAGCGCGTGATGTCCCTTTTCGGCTCGACCAGCCCGTCCTATCTTCTGCTGCAAAGCCTCGACCTCTGCGGCGACCTGCTTGCCTCGGGCGAGTTCGCAAAGCACCTGCAAACCGCAGTGGAAAGAGTATCCAACTGCAAACGTGAGCTTTCAAACCTCGGCTGGCAGCTGTGCGGCAGCGAGCCTATGAAAATAACCATCTGCGCCGCAAAGTGCGGCTATGACGGCAAAGTCCTCGCCGATTCTCTGCGCAGAAGCGGCATCGAACCCGAGTACAGCGACGTCCAGTTCGTCGTGCTAATGGCAGGCATTACAAACACGCAAACCGACTTTGATAAACTCATTTCAGCCCTCGGGAATATCCCCGTGAAACCGCCCATAGATAACGATTTTCCTCCGATTTTGCCAAGCCCTCGGCAGATGCCGATAAGACAAGCTGCCCTGCAAAAAGGAACGACCGTCAGCATTGATGACGCCGTCGGCAGAACCTGTGCCCTCAGCGTCACAGCCTGCCAGCCGTCTGTGCCCGTCGTCGTCAGCGGCGAGACCATAACAGCGGATATCGTAAAAATTCTTAAAAGGTATAGCATTTTTGAAGTGAATGTGCTATAATATACTATGTATGAACTTCAAACATAGGAGGATACTATGAAACTTGTATACGCAATCGTTAATACAGACGACGCATATGCCGTAAATAAAGGGCTTTCCGCCGCTGGAATAAGAGCCACCAAGCTCGCCTCAACAGGCGGCTTTCTCTCCAAGGGCAACACTACCTTTATGATATGCTGCGAGAACGAAAAGGTGGACGACGTCATCGAGGTCTGCAAGCAGTTCTCCAAAAAGAGGAAACAGACCGTTCCCGCATCGACAGTCCTCGAAAGAGGCTTCTCAGACGCAGCACCCGTCGAGGTAATGATCGGCGGAGCTACGATCTTCGTCACCGATATCGAGCGCTTTGAGCAAGTATAAATATGCAGCTTACATTTTACGGAAATAAAGAGCAGCTCGAGCTTATCAGCAGAATGATACAAAAGGGCAGAGAGCAGCGCTCAATAATAATCTGCGGTGAAAAGGGTCTGGGCAAAAAGCACCTTGCCCGCTACATCGCCGCCAGCTACCTGTGCGAAAAGCACGAGGGCAAGCCCTGCGGCGAGTGTAAGTCCTGCAAAATGGCTGCCCACGGCACACATCCCGATATAATCACCGTCGAGTCCAACGCCAACGGCAACTATATAATCGACGAGTCTATCCGACCGATAGTCGCCGATTCGGCTGTACTGCCCAACGAAAGCAAATATAAGGTCTATATTATCCCCGACCTCGACCGCTCGGTGAATACCGCTGTCGCCGCGCAGAATATCCTGCTCAAGCTGATAGAAGAACCGCCCGAGCACGTCGTCGTCATAATGACCGCAAGAAGCAAGGAGATTTTCCTGCAAACCATAATTTCAAGAACACTCTGCCTTGCCGTCACAGCGACCACCGAGCAGGAAAGCTCGGAATATCTGCACGCAAATTTCCCCGACAGATCCGAGAAAGATATATCAGCAGCGCTTGCCGCAGGCAGAGGCAATATCGGCAGATGCACAGAGTATCTCGAGGGAGCAGGCTTTGCCGAAAGCGTAGCCGCCGCAAGAGAGCTTTGCGACGCCGCGCTCACAGCCAACGGCTATAATATACTGCGTGCCCTGCACAAAGTCGATTCCAAAAAACAGCTTGCCCGCGAGTGTGTCGAGCTTTTCGGCGAGATAGTGCGCGATGCCTGCCTCTGCCGCGTCGGCGAAACGGACGAAAAGCTGTCCGTCAGCTGTTACGCACAGGGAGCACTGCGCCTGAGCACATTGCTTTCTGCCGCCGAATGTACCAAATTGTATGATACCGTCTGCGACTGCGCCGCGAGGATTGATGCAAACTGCAACCTCGCCCTGACGCTAAACAGCTTTTCCGCAAAGCTCTCACGGGCGGTCAAATAGAAAGGAAATTTTTATGATAACTATAATCGGAGTGCGTTTCAAAAGCGTGGGCAAGGTATATTACTTTGACCCGCAGGATAAAAACGTAAAGCAGGGCGATAAGGTCATCGTCGAAACTGCAAGGGGCGTCGAGTGCGGCGAGGTCGTCGTTGTCGACAGACAGATAGACGAGACCAAGTTCACCAACCCCATCAAGCCGATCATCAGGCTCGCCACCGACGACGACTTAAAGCGTATCGAGCGCAACAGAGCCAAGGAAAAGGACGCTTTCAAGATCTGCGAAGCCAAAATCGCAGCCCATAAGCTCAATATGAACCTTATCGACGTCGAGTGTACGTTTGATAACAATAAGCTGCTGTTTTATTTCACCGCCGAGAACAGAGTCGATTTCCGCGAGCTTGTCAAAGACCTCGCCTCTGTTTTCAGAACGAGAATAGAACTGCGCCAGATAGGCGTGCGCGACGAAGCTAAGATGCTGGGCGGACTCGGTGTGTGCGGTCAGCCTTTCTGCTGTTCAAGATTTCTGGGCGAGTTCCAGCCCGTGTCTATCAAAATGGCAAAAGAGCAGGGCTTGTCGCTCAACCCGACAAAAATTTCGGGCACCTGCGGCAGACTTATGTGCTGCCTCAAATACGAGCAGGACGCATACGAAGACCTGCTCAAAACTACGCCGAAACAGGGCGCTATCGTCAAGACCACAAGCGGCAGGGGAGTTGTCGAGGAGGTCAACCTCATCACCGGCAAGCTCCGCGTCAAGCTGGATAACAACGACAACATCGTGACCTTTGACAAAAAAGAGGTCGAGGTAATCCGCGACAGCGTTATCCGTGTCGATAAGAACGAGATAAAAGCGCTCAAATCATTGGAGGATAAATAATGCCGTCTTTCCCCGTACATCTCGTTGTCGCTGATATGCTGGCAGAAACTATCGGCGTGCAGAATATGCCCGACTTTATGCTGGGCACAATAGCACCCGACAGCGTCAACCTCAAAGGCTTCGCAAGTCAGGAGCTTCGCTACGGCGCCCATATACGCAGCGTCGACTACGCCGTCTGGAAAAAACAGCTCACCGACTTTTACCACGCAAATCAGCAGGCGTTCGCTGACAGAATAGACTACCTCAAAGGCTACCTGTTCCACTGCATAACAGATATCGCGTGGGACGAAGCTGTCCAGCCGAAACTGTTCGGGTTTCTGCAAAGACAGGGCGACCTCTCCCGTGAGCAGATAACCAAGCTCAAATGGGAGGAGCTTTTCCGCTTCAACAGCCTGCTCGTCGGCAGAGAGGATTTCCTGCGCAGCGTAAAACTGCTGGAAAAAGCCCAGCCGACAGACATCGCCACCGTCACCGCACAGCAGATAAGCGAGTACCGTGACTACGTCGCAAACGACTATAAGGACAAGATAAGCGCCGACCCGCCGCAGTTTTTAACTGCCGACCACGTCGCCCTCTGCGCCCAGCGCACCCTTGCCCTTTACGAACAACTTATAAAATGATGTGCTGTTGTAAATACAAAAAGACAACAAGCGCCGTGCGCGCTAGCACAAAAAAGAGCTTTGGATACCCAATTGGTACTCCAAAGCTCTTTTGTTATGTCGTTATTTCGCCTTTACCGTGATAATGCACTTCGGCTCGCTTGCCACCTTGTTCATGGAAGCCGCCAGAGTCGCCGCGCTTACCCTCAGCAAGCTGCGCCCGCCGTAATCGTAATTCGGGTCTGCATAGTAGAAATACAGCGCCCCGCCAATGTATTCATATCCGCATATAACAACAAAGTGCGTCTGCGCAGTCGAGTCCGCAATGATAGTTCCGTTTCTCGAAAACAGAACAACTATGCTTCTCTCGCCCTTGTCCACCAGCCCTTTGAGCTTGGTCGACGTGTCAGAGCTGTAAACGTTGCTCGCCTTCACCTTTCCGCCCGAGTATCCCTCGATCAGCTTCATCAGGTTCGGTGCAGTGATGCCGCCGTTTGTCCGCAGATTTCCCTGGTCATTGAGCTTGTTCTTTTCACAGTAAACGATAAGGTCGTCCTTCGCCCATTTCGTTCCCAGCTGATAATCCACAAGTATCGCCGCCGCCGTCGGACCGCAGGCAGCCTTGCCATCAATGTTTCCGCCCATCTGTCCTATCGCAGCCGTTTCAAGTATCTTTGCGTTCTTCTGCACTCTCACACAGCCCTCTGCCACAAGGTACTCGCTGTAAAGATAGTTTATCACCACAAAGCCGTCATAGTTCGGGTCGTAGTGCCCCGAATAGAAGCACCCCGCCGCGATAGTCCCGACCTTGTTCTTTTTCTTGTCGTAAACCGTCGCCGTCTTTGGTATGTAATACAGCTTTGAAGACGTGTCCGTCTTGTCCAGCTTCGGCGCAGTTGTCGTCTGCACAGGCTTTGTCGTGGTGACCGTCGTAGTCCGCGCCTGCGAAGATGTCGCGCTCGGCTTAGCCGCAGTCTTTTTTGTCGTCGTTGTCGCACTGGGCGTCACGTCGGCAAAAGTCTTTGCCGTAGTCGTTGTATGCTCGGAGGTCGTAGTTTCAGGTTCGCTGAAAGTCGTAGTCTCAGGCTCGGTAAAAGTCTCTGTCTCCGATTCCGTGAAAGTCTCCGACTCGCTTGTCGTAGTTTCCTCGGTGGTCTCGGTCACAGCCTGCGTCATCGCGATAACCGCATCTGTCTTTGACTGCTTTGCTGACTGTCCCGTGAAAGACGTCTGCGTCTTGCTCTCGGTGGTCGTCACAGCTTTTCTGTCTGCGCTGCTGTAACTTTCACCGCAGCCTGCCGCACAAAGCGCTATGCAAATGCTCAGTACCGCTGCAATCACTCTTTTCAATGCCTACACCTCCCAGTAAACTTTAATTATACTCCGATTTTGTTAACAAACATAAGAAAGCGGGAGAACGCAGTGTTAATTCTCCCACTTTCCAAATCAAATCTGCACTCCGCCCAAACCGAAGCTCACCGATAACGCCGAGTTCACCGCGTTCATCGACGCGCTGTCCAGCGTGCCCATCTTTTCCCGAAGCCGCTGCTTGTCAAGCGTTCTTATCTGTTCCAGCAGAACTACCGAGTCCCTCGCCAGCCCGCAGCTTTTGCTGTCCAGCTTGATGTGCGTCGGCAGCTTGGCTTTCTGCTGACGGCTGGTTATCGCCGCAGCGATGACAGTGGGCGAGTGCCTGTTGCCCACGTCGTTCTGCACGATAAGTACGGGTCTCAAACCGCCCTGCTCCGAGCCGACCACAGGACTCAGGTCTGCATAATATATCTCGCCTCTGCGCACAGTCACAATAAACAACTCCATTCATCAGTCTTATGGTTTTGTCCACACTATGATTATTCCCGCGCCGCCGCGTTTTAATCAGCGCCCCGCGATTTTTCTCATAGTCCATTGTATGTGCACCCGCACTTGTTTGTGCAACCCTTGTTTTGGGGGCTTTCCGCAAATTTGCGCCCGTCCAAGCCCCTTCGGGTTCATGCTTGGATAGAAAGTGCAGATTTGCAAGGCATTATTGCGCATACCACTAACACCAAAAAAGAACACCCGCCGTAGCGACGGTGCGCTTGTCCGTCGCATATCAGTTCGAGCAAACTGCCGCTTTTGTGTCGCTCCGGGCATTCATTCGTGATTAACTGCGCTATCTAACCATAAAAAAAGAACACCCCGCCGTAGCGACGGTGCGCTTGTCCGTCGCATATCAGTTCGAGCAAACTGCCGCTTTCGTGTCGCTCCGGGCATTCATTCGTGATTAACTGCGCTATCTAACCAAAAAAAAGAACACCCCGCAGGGTGTCCTTTGAAAGTCAGTATTAAGAAATGCTCTCTGGCGTGAGCTTGTCCCAGCCGTCACAGTATTTGACATCGAGCTTTTCGCACATCTCGTTCATCGTTTTCTGAATAAGCGGAGTGTCATATTCCTGAACCAGCGCGTCAATGTGCTCCTCAACGTATTTCATGTCAACAGCCACACGCTTAACGATGAAGTAACCGTACATCTCGTGAACCAGCACGTCGCTTGCCACCTCGTTCTCCTTGAGCGAGAATGTCTTTTCAATAAGCTCTGTCGGGAACGACGTGTTGTCCTTGCTGAAATAGTAGCCAGCCTCGTTCGTTGCCAGCGCTGTGTCCCAGCTGTACTCTTTCATAACAGCTTTGAAATCAGCGCCCGACTGCAATTTTTTGAGTGCCTCGTCAGCCTTTGCCTTAGCCGCCGTCTTAGCCTTTTCCTTGCCAGCGTCGTCCAGCTTGCTGTAAGCCTGCTGCTTTGCCTGCAGCTTGTTTTCCAGCGTCATCGAATCGTAATTCTTCATCGTGTCCGCATCAAGCTCAACCTCTGCATAAAGCGGTATCATAATGTGCATCTCGCACGCATACTTCGATGTGTCCTTGACGATGTTCTTGAAATCAGCCTTCTTTGTAGCGTACTTTCCGTCGTTTGTCAGCAGAGTGTTGCTGATTTTCTCCTTGAGCTGTGCATATTCAAGACTGCTCTTGAAAAGCTCATCAGTCATGTACGAGTTTTTCAGCTGTACCTGATATTCTTCCTCGCTGCCGAAAGAGCTCTTTGTGCTCTCATATTCTTCCTGAGCCTTCTTCTTGTCGTCCTCTGTCAGTTCAAGACCGTTCTCCTTGCACAGCTTGTCAACGATGCTGATGTTGTTCTTGATGGTGTTCACCGTCTCTTTGAGCAGGTCCTCAAAAGCACCCTTTGTGTTCTTGATTGTGTCAAGGTCAACACCGTAGGTCTGACCGAACTGGTTGAGTGTGTAGAAATAGAAATATCTGAACGTCGTAAAGTCAATGTCCTTGCCGTCAATGGTGCACATAACAAAGTTGTCGATGTCCTGCTTCTTGCCGTCAATAACGAGGGCAGGGTCAGAAGCAGTCACCTCTGAAACCTTTGCGGAGTCACCGCTGCTTGAAGTGCCCGAGCTGTCTGATTTGCTGCTCGAATCGCCGCTGCTTGAAGAATCAGCCACGCTGCTGCTTGCCTCAGAGGAGGAGTCTGCATCAGAGCTGCTTGAATTATTGCAGCCTGCGAGCATGCAAACGCTCAGTGTCAGTGCTGCGAGCATAGCCGTAATTTTCTTTATCATTAACATTTTTCCTTTCCATACTGAATTTAAGTAAAATACAACAAGCAAATTGTACAATAATAATGTGATGAATATGTATCTCAAACAATTAATTTTCTGTGAACGAATTATTTATTTTTGCACAACCTGCCTCTGCCCGTTTTGTGCAAGCCTACGAAATTTCTCCGTAAATGCACATATTTGCGCCGCTGAAACGTTTATTTATATAGAACTGTATTTGCATTGTAATCCAGCTGTAACGACAGCGTAAGAAATTTATGGTATATTGTATGCAGGAGGACAAGCCTATGATAAAATCATTTCTAAAATTAATACTGATCCTTATCGTAATACCATTGTTGTTGTTGCTTACCGTGCCCATAAACCGCACTGATGATGATGACGGTCGAGTAAGAGTCAGGGTATCAGATGTACCCGAGGGAACGGCGTATGTCGAGCTGCTCGTGCCTGCCATTTACATTCCCGAGGAGCATTTAAAAACCCATGAACATAAAATCGAATTCAGTAAGATCACCTATAACGACGGTGATGAACGTGCTCATTCGGTCGATACAGAATTGCTCATCGACACCGACAGCGACATAGCGCAGTACATAGATAAAGACGGCTATGTCAGCCTTCTGGCACATACCGATCTGGTTCATTCCTATTCAGCATACAGAGAGAATATCAATAATGAATCTGTCGAGTACGCCTGTAATATGATCCTCACCGGCTCATTTGAAAACAAGGAAAATGACGATTATTGTTACGGCGTTGACTTGAATTATCTCGATAAGACTTTCAGAAAAATAAAAGCCGCATACGTTGATGAAAACGGTCATATCCTCGGCGTAACATCAGAATACAGTTCGGGATATGGCACCCCACGCGGCTTCAATGTCAATGGCGATTCGGTCAGACTCGCTTGCGGTGAAAGCTTGGGCGGCTACTTGTGGGAAGCCTTAACGCCCGCTGGTAAATTCCTCGTTATCCTGGTGCTTTGTGTTTTCATTCTCATCGTAATAGCAGCATTCAAACCCCAAAAGCGCAGCAAATAGGAGGACAAGCCTATGAAAAAAGCATTTCAAAGGATAATACCCTTTCTCACCGCAGTAATACTCTCGCTCTGCCTCGCCCTGCCCGCGTTTGCCCGTGAAATTGATACGAACAGGCTCAGCCTTGAAATGAAAAATGCACCCGAGGGCACAGCGATTATCGAGATACTTGTTCCCTCTGAACCAGCCGACGACTGCCTTTGCGAAACGCGTGACTTCACCGTTAAAAAGAAAATATCCCACTACGAAACAACGCAGTTATCTGACAGTTCCGGCAGTCGCCCAAATTACAGCTTCAAAAGCAAAGAAGACAAAGACATTGTCATCAGCAAAGACAGCGAGATAGCAAAGTACAATGATGACGACGGCTATATCAGCCTTTCCGCCCACACCGACGGCGTCGTGGAAACAACGCTGAATGTTAATACCTATGATGACACCAAGGCAGAGAAAAACAATGGCATTTATCTGCAAATCGCAGATAAAAACCCCGCATCTTTGGAGGATATAAATGCCCTCAAAAACAAGTTTGAAAAGTTCAAAGCTGCCTATATCGACGAAAAAGGCAACGTCCTCGGCGTCACCGACGAATTTGAGGTCACCTATGCCGACGAACAATATGCGTTCAAAGCCGACGGCAATAAGCTGACACTTGTTATGAATAACTATACCGAAACGGTCAAAATCACTCTGCTTACGAGCTTGGGCTTTCCCGTCATTATTTTTATCGCTGTACTCATAGCTGTTTTTGCAGCTGCCTTATTATTCTGCTTGCTTGCGGCTAAAAAGAACAAAGCAATGATGAATGATATGGATGACGATTTGTAAATCCCGTCTTAAAACTTTGTATTTATTGTTCCCACACTGTTGACTATTGTCAGTTAGTGTGCTATAATTACATTCGCCAATATTATCGAATGTAAGGAGAGCACTATGAAAGAAATATCAAACCTTCTGTCTTACAGAGACAGCATAAAAGTCGTAGACGCAACACTCAGAGACGGCGGTCTCGTCAACGATTTCTTCTTTGACGACAACTTTGTCCGCAACCTCTACGAAACCAATATCAAATCTGGCGTCGACTATATGGAGTTCGGCTACCGCGGCGATAAGGAAATGTTCGACCCCGAAAAGTTCGGCAAGTGGAAATTCTGCTCCGACGAAGACATCAGAGCAATCGTCGGCGATAACGACTCCGACCTCAAAATCGCAATTATGGCTGACGTCGGCAGATGCAACTATAAGCAGGATATCCGCCCGAGAAGCGAAAGCCCTGTCGACTTGATTCGGGTAGCGACCTACCTCAACCAGATCCCTACCGCAGTCGATATGATACAGGACGCAAAAAGCAAAGGGTATGAGGTAAGCTGCAATATTATGGCTATCTCCTCTGCGCAGGAGGGCGACGTTCGTGCAGCCCTCGATATCCTCGGAAAAACCGAGGTGGACGTTATCTATATCGTCGACAGCTTCGGCGCACTCTATCCCGAGCAGCTGCAAAGAGTCGCAGCCCTCTATACCGAGTACGGCGAAAAGTATAATAAGAAAATCGGTATCCACGCCCATAATAACCAGCAGCTCGCCTTTGCAAATACAATAGAGGCTGTCGGTGACGGCGTCGATTGGCTCGATGCAACCTACGCCGCAATGGGCAGAGGTGCAGGCAACTGCGCAATGGAACTGCTCCTGGGCTTCCTCAAAAACCCGAAATATAAGGTTTTCCCTGTCATCAAGTTCATCGAGAACCATATGAATAAGATCCGTGAGAACGGCACTATCTGGGGTTATGACCTGCAGTACCTTATGACAGGTCTGCTCAACCAGCACCCGAGAACTGCTATCGCCTTCACCAAAGAGGGCAGAAAAGACTACGCCGAGTTCTATAAAGAAATCGTCGCTATGGACTAAACCACTCCGACCTCCGCATTTCCCGCGGGGGTCTTTTTGTCCGCAGATTTTGACAAAAAAGCCCTTGACAAAGACCGCAAGGCGTGCTATAATAAAATACTCTTAAAGAGGGAGGGAGAAAATTGGCTGTAAATAAGAAAGGCACCAAGCAGATAGCCGATAACCGCAAAGCGCGCCACGACTATTTCGTGCTTGAAAGCATCGAGTGCGGCATAGAGCTGGTCGGCACAGAGGTAAAGTCTATCCGCGGCGGCGGTGTCAATCTCAAAGACAGCTGGTGCTCTATCGACGACGGCGAAATGTGGGTAAAAGGAATGCACATCTCACCGTACGAACAGGGCAACATCTTCAACCGTGACCCTCTGAGAGTCAGAAAGCTGCTGCTGCATAAGCGCGAGATAATGCGCCTGCTCGGCAAGGTCAAACAGGAGGGCTTGACGCTCATACCGCTGTCGCTGTATTTCAAGGACAGCCGTGTAAAGCTCGAGCTTGGACTTTGCAAGGGTAAAAAGTTGCACGATAAGCGTGAGGATATGGCAAACAAAGCCGCCGCCCGCGAAATAGAAAGAACGCTGAAAGAGCGCAATATGTAGTTTTCCGCACCTACTATCCATTCGGGGATGTAAAGGTTTCGACGGGGATCTTGAAGTGTGATAAGCGAGTAGAGTTGTGCAAACTCTTTAAACGGCACACGTTTTAAAATTAGACGACAACGATAATTTTGAACTGGCAATGGCTGCCTAAGCGCAGCTGCCCGTCTTGCCCGAGAGTACCACGGCTCGGGTAAAGGCGTCGACTGAGTGGTGAACGCTTGCAGGCGACGGCTGTGACCTGTAAGTGTATTACAGCCTACCAAGCGCAAAAGCGTGTCTGCTTGCTTAGCGTGAGGGAAACGGGCTTGCCCGCCATAACAGACTATACTCGTAGAAATTTGCAGGGATAGGTTTTCGGACAGGAGTTCGATTCTCCTCATCTCCAGTACACGGCGTGTACCACGCTAGTCCCTCGCCCGTCACAGAGCGAGGGATTTTTCATTTGTCAGGCTCGGGGCAGTGCAAAGTCTGCGCCCGAAAACCCATTGTATTAAAAACTTGCTGCAAATCTAAAACTACAATCCCATACGTTCGCAATGGGCACTGCTGTATTATTCACTATTCTTTATTATTTTTTCTTTATTCACTATTAAAGGAGTCACCCTATGCCAGCCTACACCCGCATCACCCACCCCTTTGCCCCCGTGTTCAATTCGGAAAGCAAAATACTTGTCCTCGGCAGCCTGCCGTCCGTCAAGTCACGCGAGCAGGGCTTTTATTACGGTCACCCGCAGAATCGCTTCTGGAAAGTCACCGCTAAACTCCTTGACCAGCCCATACCCTACCTGCCGATTGAGAAAGAGTATTTCCTCCTCGGCTCGCATATCGCCGTCTGGGACGTCATACAGCAGTGTGACATCATCGGCTCCAGCGACGCCAGCATCAAAAACGTCACCCCAACAGATTTGAGTAAAGTCCTCGATAACTGCAATATCAAAGCCATCTTCGCCAACGGCAAGACCGCCGCAAAATTGTTTGAAAAATACCAGCGTCCAATTGTGAACAGGGAGATAATAACGCTGCCGTCAACAAGTCCCGCAAACGCCGCGTTTTCACTTGAAAAGCTCATCGCAGGCTGGCAGGTCATCACTAAATATCTCAAATGATAACCCTCGAATGTCCGAGGGTTTTCTTTTGCCCGCATAGTTGACTTTACTGTGAAAATGTGCTAAAATCTTTATGATAGGTTAATTGCGCCTAATTGCTTGAAAAAGGAAGACGAATATGAATATTGTTCTTATGGATCACTACGCAGGCAGCCCGCAGATGGGCATGGAATTCCGCCCTTACTATATGGCAAGGGAATGGGTCAGAATGGGTCATAACGTCCGCATCGTCGGCGGCGACTTTTCCCACCTGCGCATTAAGAATCCCAAAATAAAAAAAGACTTTACCACCCAGACTATTGACGGCATTAAGTATACTTGGCTTAAAACAGGCGAGTACGAGGGCAACGGCGTAAAGCGCGCAGAATCAATGCTCCGCTACGTCGGCAAACTCTATAACAACGCCGCACGAATAGCAAGAGCCTGGAAGCCCGACGTCGTTATCGCGTCATCTACCTATCCTCTCGAAACCTACGCCGCAAAGAAAATTGCCAAGTGCGCAGGCGCAAAGTATATCCACGAGGTCCACGATATGTGGCCCGCAACTTTGTACGAAATAGGCGGAATGTCTAAAAAGCACCCATTCGTCGTAATGATGCAGATGGCTGAAAACAGCGCATATAAGCACTGCGACGCAGTCGTTGCACTTCTGCCTTATACTAAAAAATATATGGTCAAGCACGGTCTTGCACCGCATAAGTTCAACAATATCCAGAACGGTATTCTGATGCAGGAGTGGGAGGTAAAGCTCCCTCTGCTCGACGAGCACGAACAGCTCTTCAAGAGCCTCAAAGACAAATTCATCGTGCTTTATATGGGCGGTCACGCACTCTCAAATGCACTTGATATCCTCATCGACGCAGCCGCACGCGAAATGGATAAAGGCGTTGCCTACGTCCTCGTCGGCGACGGCGTAGAAAAGGAAAGACTCATAAAACGCGCAAAGGACGAGCAGCTCAGCAACGTATTCTTCCTGCCACCCGTGCCCAAAACAATGGTGCCATCGCTGGTGGAAAAAGCCGACTGCTCTTATATGGGCGCCCTCGATTCACCGCTCTACCGCTTCGGTCTGTGCCTCAATAAAATGTACGACTGTATGATGGCAGGCAAGCCTATCGTCTGCGCAATCAACGCGCCTAAAACGCTGGTCGAGCAGTACGACTGCGGCTTTATGGCTGACCCGACCAACGTGCGCACAATAAACGATGCCGTCCATATGCTCAAAGCAATGACCCAGCAGGAAAGAGACGCAATGGGCGAAAACGGCAGAAAAGCAGTGCTCGAGAACTTCACCTACGAAAAGCTCGCAAAGCGCTTTGCTGATATTATGGAGAATTGCTGAAACTAAGGAGAAATTATGGGACTTGATGTTTATTCGGGATGCCTTGTGAGATACTATTCAAGGAACTGGCTCACAAGCGTTCAGAAATGGGGAATTGAACACGGTATAGAGGTTCAGACAGTCCGTGCAGGCGGCGATGAAACAGCACCCGTGGAGGATATCATCACAGGCGTCACCCAGTGGCGCGACGCTGTCATTCAGGGGCTTGAAGGTCATGTCGACCCCAGCCAGCTGTGGAACGAGGACAACGATGTAACACCGTACTATACCGAGAAACCCGACTGGTGCGCCTTTGAAGCACTGCAATTGTTCTTTGCCGCAAAATACCTCGGCGAGAAAGTTCCCGAAACCGTGCCCAAGGACTTCAACGTCTTTGACCACCCGCTTTATAAACGCTTTATGCAAACCAAACAGACAGCCTATTCGCTCTTTGAGTGCGAGTGGTGGCTGCCTTTCCACGAAAAAATAATGTTCTCCGCACGCCTGCCCACAGGTCACGAAAGAACCTTCGCAACAGTGGGGCTGCTCTATGCCGAGCTTAAAGAGATAAACGCAATCGACTGGAAAGCCGATAAGCAGACTATCCGCAGCTGGTTTGAAACCGAGGGCTATCCCGACGACGGCTATGTCCGCGGCGGCAAGGTCGAAATGCAGCAGGTGCATACCGAGTATAATACCGTCTCGCTTGCAAAATTCGCATTTTCAATTCTCTGGCAGGCAGTCGACCACGCCCGCAAAAACGGAACACTTATAATCCTTGATTACTAAAACGCAGAAAGGACAATTATTATGACTACAGCCAATACAAGAAAAGTCGTTCTCATCGGTACAGGTATGGTAGGAATGAGCTTTGCTTATGCCCTCGTAAATCAGGGCGGCATCTGCAACGAGCTTGTCCTCATCGACGTCAATAAGGAAAAAGCAAACGGCGAAGCAATGGATCTCAACCACGGTCTTGCCTTTGCAAAATCCAATATGCAGATAAAAGCTGGCGACTATAAGGACTGCCGCGGCGCAGATATCGTCGTTATCGCAGCAGGCGTCGCGCAGAAAGAGGGCGAAACAAGACTTGACCTTCTTCAAAGAAACGTCGAGGTTTTCCGCTCGATAATCACCCCCGTCGTTAAATCGGGCTTTGACGGCATCTTCCTCGTTGCCACAAACCCCGTGGATATAATGACCCGCGTGACCTTCGAGCTTTCACGCTTCGGCGCCGCAAAGGTCATCGGCACTGGCACCACCCTCGATACCGCAAGACTGCGCTATCTGCTGGGCGACTATTTCTGCGTAGACCCGAAAAATATCCACGCCTACGTAATCGGCGAGCACGGCGACAGCGAGTTCGTCCCGCTTTCACAGGTTATGCTCGCAACCAAGTCCGTCACCGAGATCCTCGAGGATAAAAGATACCCCTACAATATCGACGATATGACTAAAATCGAGGAGCAGGTGAGAACTTCCGCCTATAAAATTATCGAGGCTAAAAAAGCCACATATTACGGTATCGGCATGGCTATCACCCGAATCGTCAAGGCTATCCTCGGCGACGAAAACAGCGTGCTGACCGTGTCTGCAAAGCTCTCGGGCGAGTACGGCGGAAACGACGTGTTTATCGGCGTTCCCAGCATCATCGGCAGAAACGGCGTCCAGGAAGTGCTTGAGCTTTCGCTTACCGAGGAAGAGAGAGCAAAGTTTGACAAGTCAAGACAGGTGCTCAAGGAATCGTTCGAGGGTCTGAAACTCTGACAAAAGGGGAGTGCGCCAATGGCTGAAAACGACCTTATCGACTGGGAGCAGATGTATACCCTCGTGAACGAGCTTGGTCTGCGCGGCTACGAGTTTCAGCATTTTGATACCTGCAAAAATCTCTGGGATACCAAAGTCCCCGCCACGGGACAGGCTGATACCCTGCAGGGCGAGCTTCTGCGCGAGGTCGAAAAGCTGCGCACCGAAGCAATGGATAACGGCAATCTGAATTGGGACGACAACTTTGCGTTCTTCTGCGATAACATCAAACAAACCCTCGCAGACTCAAACCTCTTCGATTCACAGCGCATAGAAAACCTCTCCCGCCTGCTTGACTTTGTCAAAGAGTGCGGCGAATATGCGCACAGCTACGCAGTCGGCGAGATATCCGACGACGATGCCGACCCGGTAAAGTTCGCCTATGTCGACGACGACCTCTACGACTATGTCACCGACGCCATCGCCGAATTTGCGCTTGCAAACCCCGCCGATATCCCATACGAAAAGAAAGATTTCATCTACCGATAAAAACAAAAGGAACTGCCATCTCGACAGTTCCTTTTTCGTTTGTGTCAGTACGGCGCACTAACTTTCTCCGCCTGCGCCGCAGCATCTTCAATAGTCATTCCCGCAAAATCCTGCGCCCTGAAAAGCCTGCCCGACTTCTTGTCATCAATAAACGCCCCCACAATAACACCCGGTATCGCGCTCTCAGGGGAGTTTGGCGCGTTCGGACCGCCAAGGTCTGTCCTGCACCAGCCCGGGTCAACAAGATTTATGCAAACGTCAGTGCCGTTCACGTTATTGCCCATATCAACAGTTATCTTGTCAAGTGCCGCCTTGCTTGCAGAGTATCCAGCCTGCTCAGGTTCAAGCGCAATTCCGCTGGTCGTGTTCACAATGCGCCCGAAGCCCTTTTCCACCATCTTCGGCAGAAAATGATAGCAGATCATCGCAGGCGCAATGGTGTTCACCGCAAAGCTCACCGTGTAATCGCTCACAGGCGTTGCGTAGTAATCGGTGCGGTAAGCTATCTGCAAACCCGCGTTGTTGAGCACAATGTCAACGTCCACGCCAAAAGAGTCTATCTCGGCAAGCATATCCCTCACCGACTTTTCCTCCGCAAGCTCGCAGCTCACGCATTTTACCTCAACGCCGAGTTCAGAAATAGCCGCCGCTGCCTTCTGCAAATGCTCCACCGACCTGCTCTGCAAAATAACGTTGCAGCCGCGCTGTGCCAACGCCTGCGCCGCAAGAAAACCAAGACCTCTGCTTGCGCCCGTTACCAGCGCCCATTTTCCTTGAATATCTATCATGATTTACCTCCTTGATAAAAACACGACCCTGCAAAATTTGCAGAGCCGTGTGATAAACTGTTTTATTAGAGTACGCCGAAAATCTTGAGCAGTACCAGAAGCAGAATAACCATGAACAGCATCAGGCAGAATTTGATGATAGCTATGCTCGTTTTCTTGTGTCTTGCCTTGTTGCTCGTGTATTCGTGGATAGCGTTCTCCTTGAACTGCTGAGCGAACTTGTTAGGCGAGATAGGATTGAGCATATCGTCAATGTTGATGCCCTTGTACTTTTCAGCCATCAGCTTCTTCGGGTCGTCTGTGTCAAGGTCAGGCTCGTAAGAGCTTACCAGCAGGCTCTTGTCTGCACGCTTTTCATTGATAGCGTCCATCTCAAGACCGGGCTCTGCTGCGATACCGAGGCTGTCACCGTTGTCGAAAACATGCTTTGTGTCAACGCCCTTCATCGTCTCCGTTCTGTTGGAACGCAGCATCTTGATAAGTACGTTGGTGTAGATGTTCTCCTCGTCCTCCTCGTCTTCCTCTTCCTCGTTATCAAGAGTTGTGTCATCGCCGACCTCGTCAACGAAATCTGCAAGTGACTTCTGATTCTTCTTGAACGGAGTCTTAGGACCTGTTCCGTCAGAAACAGGCAGAGGCTTTCCAACCTTCGGTGTGTATGAAAGAACAGGTGTGTCGTCAGCAGCAGTCATAGACTGTGCAGCAGGTGCAGCGCCCTTAGGCGGCAGCTTTACACGCTGTCTTCTTGTCGGGATGATAACGTCGCCGTCCTCGTCTGTCTGTGCAACTGTCTCTGCATTTATCTGCTGAGCTGTCTTTACAACAGGTGCAGCAGCAGGAGCAGCAGCCACCTTTGCAGGTGCAGCAGGAGCAGCAGGCGCAGCCGCTACGTTAGCCGCAGGTGTAACATTAGCCGCAGGCTTAACAACACCCGGCTTCGGTCTCGGAGCGATAGGCTTGATCTTCTCAAGCTTGTCAGCCTCAGGCGGAGCGTCCTTTGTAAACGACGGCTCAGGCGGAATGTAGTCCTTCTTGTCAACAGGTGCCCTGTCGCCGATGATGTAAGCAGCCGAGATAGTCTTTGCAGAAGTATCGAAGCTGTTTGACTCGACAACTGCCTCTGTGTCAGACTTGAAGCTGACCATCTCGCCCTTGTTGACGTCGAAGTATTCTTCACCGTCTTTAACAGCGATCTTCAGCAGAGGAGCAGGTTCGCCCGCCTTAGGCAGATTTGCCTGTGGTATCTCAACATACTCGAACTTTTCATTTACATCAACGCCCGCAACTGCAAGTATCTCGCTTGCGGTCGAGCACTTCATCGAACCTCTTACCATCTCCTTGATAGGAAGAAGTATGATGTCACAGAATGTAGCGTAAAGTGTACGGAACGTGGAGACTCTGTCGCCCATCATGCTCTCAGGGAAACGGTGGTCAAAATACTTTGTCCACTGGTCCGGAGTCGACATGATCATGCTGTCTATGTACTTGCACAGCAGTACCCACAGCTCACGCTCTTCAAACTCTCTGTCGTTTGTGATGAGCCACATGTAGCATCTGAGGAAGCAGTCGTAGCAGGTAATATCACGCAGGTTGAGCATGATATCGTCTACGTTGAGCGCAACAGCAAACTGGTCGCTGGAATAAGCAAAGCATCTGTAACCGTTGCTGGCTACCTTAGCGTATGCCGTCTTGAGTGCGCTTGCATCTCTCACGAACGGAGGCAGAGAACTGGGGAAATCGTAATCGGTCTTGTACTGGCTTATAGTGCCACTGTCTACCATTCCCAGCAGCTTGTTGTAAAGCTCTGTTATCTTTTCGGCAGGCGTGTCAACAGCTGTACCTAAGATTCTGTAAGGGTTATAGGTGAACAGCTCGGTGGCGGTAACTCCAAGTTTAAGGTTTGGCAACTAAAGCCCTCCTTTTTTCAAATTGAAATTTTCTTCATTTCCGCTGTATATTCGTGGCAAACCGCCGCTAAAATTATCCGCGTTTAACAAATCAATTAAATTTAAATAATTAAAATAAGCTATAATTTGCTCAAAAGTATACAACTTTATGTTATTATATCAAATTCTAATCGTTCATATATCAACAAATTAATAACATTATATTGTGTAAATATGAATACGCTACTAAATATACAAAAAGTTGTTGAAAATTTATCTAATATTGCCCGCCTAAATTGTTTGCAATTTTGGACAAAATATAGTATAATGTAATAGAATGATTGGGCATATATTGTTCTGTCCCGTTTTTTTCTCTTTTGTGACTTTTAACGGAGCGTGACAGACCCCGCGATATGCGCATCACAAAAGCCGTGAGCGCAAAGCGTGCCGCCTTGTCATCATTCAGGCGTGACTACCAAAAATAAAATTCGGAGGTAAGACAATGGCATTGTTCGGAAAAAAGAAGGATGAGCCTGTACAGCCTGTCAGCAGACCGACAACTGTAAATGCAGACGATATCTGGAACACACCTGTCAGAAAAAAGGAGACCGTTTCGATAAAAGAATCGAAATTTGATGATACAAAGACCGAGGCTGTCGAGGGCGTAGTGTCTGTTGACCCCGAGCAGCTCAGAAAGAATATGGCTGAGCTTGATAAGTACGTCGAGGAAAGAGACGCCAAAGCTCCCGTTACATATCATGACTTTGATACCAACCCTGTTAAGCAGGACGAGGTCTCCAAAGCCCAGGATAGCTTTGAGAAGGACTATGCAGTCTCTCATAAGGCTTTTGTCGAGTCTCACCAGGAGGATATCTCCGTTGCAAACCTCGAGGAGATAGACGATAAGCTCAGAGTTATGATAGAGGAGCATAACAATAAGCTCCACGAGCTTGAAACAATGGACTATAACTTCAATACCGTAGGCGACGACGAGGTTCAGCAGAAGCTAGCCGACCTGCCTTATGCCCTCAAGGAAGAGGAATACGAGCATTATAAGGACATCAAGGGCGTTACCGTTTCTCAGGACGAGATAGATAAGCTCGGCTCTATCGACCACAGCAACGACCCCGATAATATCGGTGAGGTCACTGCTGAACAGCTCGCACAGGCAACAGATGCCTTTGAAAAAGAGCGTGCCGCAATGGGCAAAAAGTGATAAATTCAGATCAGCAGGAGCGAATTTAAGTTGGATATCAATACCGAAAATGCGATAGTAAAGTTTTCTGCGAAAGGCAAACCCTTCCCGTATGATAAGCTTTTCTATGAAACAGTAAACAAGTATATCCTTGAGTATAAAAACGCAAGGATAGACAAACTCACCGAAAAGGACGTCTCCATCTGCCTTGCAAGAATAATCAGAAAGATGGAAGTCAACGGCGTCCCCGTGCAGCAGTTCTTCAAGGAAGAGCTGGACAGCTGGACAGACCAGTCCAACTATCAGAGAGTTATGAACCTTATCGACCTTATGGCTAAGGACATCTTCTGCTGCTTCGATAAGAACAGAGATCTGCCCGACGGCTCATTCTGCCGCGTCGACAGGCTCTATTGCATCAACACCGACGGCGAAAGAGACTTCTTTATGTGCACAGAGACCAATAAGTCCGGGCTTTTCAAAAAAGTTCCGTCAATGAGAGCACTCTATTTCAAGGATCTTATGGACAGATACAACAGAGACGCTCTGCCAAAGTCCAAGGAAGAAGAGAGAAAGCTCAACATAAAATTCAATCACGAGGTAAGATAATATGGTTGTTATAGAAATGGAAAACGGTAAAAAGATCAAGATCGAGCTTTATCCCGATAAGGCTCCGATAACTGTGGAGAACTTTGAAAAGCTCGTTAAAGAGGGCTTTTATAACGGTCTCATCTTCCACAGAGTCATCAGCGGCTTTATGATCCAGGGCGGCGACCCGCTCGGCACAGGCACAGGCGGCTCGAAGAACAAGATAAAAGGCGAGTTCAGATCAAACGGCGTCCAGAACGACCTCAAACATACGAGAGGCGTTATCTCCATGGCAAGAAGCGCAAATCCCGATTCTGCAAGCTCGCAGTTCTTCATTATGCATAAAGACGCTCCGCATCTCGATGGACAGTATGCCGCATTCGGCAAGGTAGTCGAGGGCATCGAGGTCGTTGACGAGATAGCTTCTGTCCAGACCGATTTCCGCGACAAGCCCGTTACCCCACAGGTAATGAAGTCTGTAACTATCGAATAAAATTCCTATCCTCTGTGAGAGCTGCTCTCTCAGAGGATTTGTAATGCTATCAAAAACAAATGATGGGAAGATCGTATGAAAACGATAAAAAGGCTAATAACAGCGGCATCAGCTGCCGTTTGTATGCTGTCGTGCGGCTTGACCTGCTTTGCCGAGGGTGAGAACGTCGTCGTCACCACAACGACGGGAACTTCCGCCGAAGGTCAGAACGGCGTCGTCTGGACACAGCTTACACAGGAGAAAACGACCAACGGACTCGACAATAACGCAGTCCAGCTCAGTATCGCTGTCTCCAACGTCGAGGACGGCAAGTTCACCGCTACGCTCAATGTCAGCACAAAGGAAAAAATCGCCCTTATCCAAGGCTCGATCGGCTACAATAAGGACGAGTATAAGCTCACATCATCGCAGCTCGCCCAGCAGGACGGCGGCGTGCTTGTCGAGGATAAAGCCGAGGGCAAATATTCCTTCACCTATTCGAGCGAATCGGGCAGCGACCGCAGCGGCGAGTATATCAAGCTCGGCTTTGAAATGATAAAGCCAAGCGAGAAAAACGACGTGCTTTTCCTCACCGTCGATAACGTCCTCGATATGCAGACCCAGTCGCTGGGCTTCGGTAAATCCGACGGCATAATCGACCCCACAGGCTCGCCCAGCATCTCGCAGGACATCAAGTCTGTCCGCCTCGCTGCTTTCGCAAGACCATATACCTTTGAGGAACTCGGCTTTGCCGACGTCATCAATTGCGAAATAGAGGAAAGCCAGGTCGCAAAGTATTCCGAGGGCGGCATCGTCGCAATGACCCCTGGTACCGTCAATGCCAAGCTGATAAATAAGGACTATACGATACAGAAAGTTAAAATCGAGGTCTACAGTGCCCAGAACGGCGACGAACCCGCTGCTCCCAACGCGGATAAAAAGGAAGAAACCAAGTCCGAGCCGCAAAAGGCTAAGACCAGCGTAAATATCGGCGTTCCGCTGCTGCTTATCGCTGCATTCCTGTTTGCACTCTTCATAACTGCAAAATCACGAAAGCGCAAGCCTGCTCCCGCAAATCGCCAAAGACCGCAGAGCAGAGGCAGCTACGAACCGAGATATCAGGCTCAGCGCCGCGATACCCGCCCGCAGCCAAGATATCCGAGAGACCCAAGGGACAGATACCCCCGCGACCAGAGAGCGCCAAGGTATCCCCGTGACCCGAGAGACCCGCGCAGATAAAAAATAAGAGCTTTGTGATGCTTGACCGCCGCAAAGCTCTTTTTTGAAAGTATCTTTTGCTTTCGTGGTGTTGATAGGTTTAATTATAATTTGTCGGTCTAATCAAAGTTTGTAGACCTGCCAAAGACAAAACAGGTTTTTCGCCCAGCCTTTTCTCGTAAAAAAGGCTGGCGGGTCAAGGGCAGCGCCCTTGTCGCTGACCGCAGTCAGCGAAATCTCCTACCTCGTGCGCTCCGCATGGGGTGAATTGCAAAATAGTCCAGCGGACTGTTTTGCAAGAGGGGACTGCCCTGCAAGAGAGGGCGTCCCCTTACCCTGTGGTAACGTCGGTGTCCTCAATCCGCGCGCAGAAGCGCGGATTGAACAACAAAGATGTTTCTCTAATTTGGGTGCAAGGATATTAAATGATTGATTCTCTGAAAGGAGGCGGCAGCATGACCAAACATAAGGATAAGTTCGTGAAATACTGCCGCTATGTCCCGCTGTTTATAACCATCACCCTTATAATCTGCTGCATAGTCTTCGTTGTCAACCACGACTTCAACGAGCTGCTTGCCTATACACCCGATAACGTCTGGCTCGCAGCCCTCGTGATTCTGGGCTTTTTCGTGCTCAAATCCCTCTCCGTCGTCTTCCCGCTGGCAGCGCTCTTTGTGTTCACAGGCGTTATGTACCCGATCTATATTTCGATACCGCTCAATACCCTCGGACTGATCCTCTGCTTTACCGTGCCATACCTCGTCGGCAGATTCGCAGGCAACGACCTGCTGGCGCTTATAATTCTGAAATTCCCCAAAGCAAAGCGCTTTGTCCGCTTCAGCCATAATAATAACCTCTTTGCGTCGTATATCACAAGAGCAGTCGTCGTAGTCCCCGGCGATATCGGCTCAATGGTCTTCGGAACACTCAGAATGCCGTATAGACCGTATTTGCTCGGCTCAGTCCTCGGCGTCTTTCCCATAATGGCAGTCGAAACCTATATCGGCGGCAGCCTCAGCGACCTCACCGCAGGCTCAGTCGCCGCAATGATAGCAATGATTCTCGGCACAATGACTCTTACATTCCTGCTCAATAAAAAACTGTCCAAACGCGGCAAACACACCGACCTCAAAGACTTCTGATAAATCCCAACATCACATTCTCAAAAGAGTGCATATGCACTCTTTTTTTGTGCCTATTTTGATATGGGTACTTTACAAAATGTCTGATTTATGTTATAATACTATGTAAATATGATTAAGAATTCTCGCAAATCGGGGTGAAACACAATGGATTGGATAGAGACCGCAGTGTATACCACAACACAGGGTATCGAAGCCGTTACAGGCAGATTGCTCGGACTCGGTATCGACGGCTTTGTTATTAAGGATGCACAGGATTTTGAAAACTTTCTTGAAGATAAAGACGGCAACTGGGATTATATCGACGACGACCTTATGGGTCTTAAAAACTGTGAAACTACCGTCACAGTGTATATTCCCGATGACGCCAACGCCCCCGAGCTCGTCAGCGCAATTAGAGCGGAGCTTAACGCCCTTAAATTAATGGATCCTGAAAACGAGCTTGGCAGGCTCGTCTGCGAGCTTAAGAATATTCGTGAGGAGGATTGGGCGAATAACTGGAAGCAGTATTTCAAACCTCTCTGCGTCGGTGAAAAGCTTCTTATCAAACCCAGCTGGGAAACAGTTCCCGCCGACGAAAAACGCCGTATTTTAGAAATTGACCCAGCCGCATCTTTCGGCACAGGTCAGCATAACACCACCCAGCTTTGCCTTGAATTGCTGGAGAAAAATATAGAGCAGTCGGATAAGCTGCTCGACCTCGGCTGCGGCAGCGGAATCCTTTCAATCGCCGCTATCCTGCTCGGCGCAGACAGCGCAGCTGCCGTCGATATCGACGAAAACTCCGTCAGGATTGCCGCCGAAAATGCAGTCAAAAATAATATTTCACCCGACAAGTACAAAGCACTTGCAGGTAATGTTATCACAGACGAAAACCTCGTTGCCGAGCTTGGCAAGGGTTACGATATCGTCTGCGCAAATATCGTCGCAGATGTCCTGCTTGCAATGAGCAGCATCTTTGCAGGCTTCTTGAAACAGGGAGGTAAACTCGTCGTCTCGGGAATTATCGAGCCGAGAAAGGACGAGGTGCTCGAAGCTATCAAATCCAATGGTTTTGAGCTTGTCGAAACAAGGCAGAAAGACGACTGGGTAGCAGCGTCATTTGTATACAGATAAACAGAAAGGATGAGAACAAATGCAGCTTTTATTTCTTGTTATAAAAAGAGTAGAGCTTGTTGACGAGGTGATGGTGTCGCTCGCACAGGCAGGCATAAGGGGAGGAACGAGCATCGACAGCGTCGGAATGGCAAAGTCGATAAGCGGCGAGTCAAGCCTTGCGGCTATCGGGCTGCTCAATTCTATCCTTAAAGGCACAGACCCCGCACAGAAAGGCAAAACGGTTTTTGTTGCGGTCGATGATGACCAGCTCGACGCTGCGGTAGCGGCAATAAAAAAGGTCACAGGCGACCTGTCCAAGCCAAACGCTGGCGTGCTTTTCGCCGTGCCGATAACCTATGCCGAGGGCATTTACTAATAACAACAACCAGAGCGGAGCGATAAGCTCCGCTTTTCATTTGTTCTCTGCTTTGCACCTATATACTTGAATATTCTGTTTTTATAGTTCGCATTTTGTTTTTCTTCGCAATATTTTTATCTTCGCTCCTGCCCATGACATTCGTTTTTAAGCCGCAGCGGCGGTTCGCTTATCCGTCGCAAATAGCTTTGAGTGGACAGAACCTTTTGTGTCGCTCCGGGCGTTACTTTGTTATGACAGATTTCCCCAACGCCTTTCAAATATCTTATTCAATTCTTACTGATTTTTTGCAATATCCTTTAACCCGTCCATGACGTTCGTTTTTAAGACATCGTCTCACAGATGCCCGCTCTGTGGGCGGGTGACCGCCAGCCACGCGGTCGGCTTTCACCAAGTTTTCGAGTTCTAAGTCGGAAAGCCTCGTAATACCCCTTAGTCTTGCTTCTTGCACACTACGCCCTGTTGCTCGGCTTCGACGGCAGGGCTTTTTTAGTCAGCACGTTCAACACCGACTACCCAGCCGACCAAACCGCAAGGCGCACGGTCCGCAAGGAACGTTTGTTCTCTTATTGTTTTCTTTATGATAGCACATACGTTCGGGGTTGTCAAGAGGTCCGCGGAGAAATCTGCGATTTGAACAGTTTGGGTGGGCTGTTTTGTTTATTTTGCATCAAACTAAGAGTGTACACCCGAAGGGGTGGAGCGTTCGCTTGCGAACGGTTAGGGGCATTGACCGGAAAGCCCCCAAAAAACAGCCTAAGTACGCCCGGAGCGACACAATGGTTGGTGTCTGCACAAACCAATATGCGACGGACAAGCGCGCCGCCGCTGCGGCACCCGTCACACAGAGCTGGTATCCGTGAGACGATATCTTAAATACGAATGTCATGGACGGGGGTTCATAAGAAAAACAAGTGGTAAGAGAATTGTAAAACAGAAATAATAGAATATTGTTAGGAAAAATGGAGATGAAAAAGAGGATACCTTTCGGTATCCTCTGTGTATCAGAATTGCGCCATTGTCGTCGTTTTTGGTGCTTCAAAGAACTGTCCCCAGGCGTAACCAGTCGTGCCATTGTAGGTGATGTAGTACCAGCCGTTTTCATTCTTGATGAAGTCGACCTCTGCACCAGCAGGAACTGTCGTCAGGTTTGCCGAGCTTGAATTCGGCTCAGGGTGAACAAGCACCGCAGAGATACACTTTATCCTCTGGCTCTGCTGCTTCTGACCCTTTTCGGTCTTTTTGTGATTGTCGTTGTACTTGATAGTTTCCTTAGTCTCCTTGGACTGACGCTGGTTAAGACCTGTGGTCGTGGTTATCGTCGTTCCCGTCGGAGATGTAACGGTGATAGTTCCCGTTTTCTGATCCTGATTAGGCTCGTGCAGGAAAAGCACCTTTGCAAACAGCATAATGATTATCGCAACGAACACCAGTGAAACAAGTATGCCGATGATGCCCTTTATCGCGGGGGAGAGCAGAGGCTCCTTGTCCTCTCTTTCAGGCTCGTCTGCCTCGGTTATCCTCTGGCGGAACTGCCTGCCTGCGGCACGGGCGTTGCGTCTGCGCTGCTCGTGAGCTTCACGCTCTGTCTGTTCGTAATCTTCCTGTTCGAGATCATCATTCTGATTATCTTCATATCTTTCAGACATTTTTATCTTCCTCTCGTGTGAAATGATGTCTGCTAAGTTTCTTCTTAACATTACTATTATACTTTTTTACAGTGGCTTTGTCAAGTCCGATGTATATGATTTTACCAGCGAGTGGGCATATTCGTCAATAATTGCCGCGGCTTGTGATATTTGATTGTACCTAATGCAGAAAAATGTTAAAATTCGTCTTGCCACTTGAAAATTTGCAACAATATGTTATACTTATTTATGGTGAATGTTTGGTTTTTAGCTTTCACGGCAATAAAAGAATAAGGAGATTTTCTTATGAACATAGCTGTTGCACAATCAGGAGGACCGACCTGCGCTATCAATGCGTCGCTTGTCGGAGTTTACAAGGAGGCTCTCAAAACACCTGAAATAGACGCGGTTTTCGGGTCTATCAACGGAATAGAGGGAATTATCAATGATGAGCTTGTTGACCTGAAATTGATAATCAAAACAAATGAGGATATGGAGCTGCTGAGGCAGACGCCGTCAACGGTGCTTGGCTCGTGCAGATACAAGCTGCCTGATGTGACGCAGGAGAGCGAGACCTACAAGAAAATACTTAACTGTCTTGAAAAGCACAGGATAGAGGCATTTTTCTACATCGGCGGAAACGACTCGATGGACACAGTTGCAAAGCTGTCCGATTATTTCAAGGCGCACGACGTGCACATCAAGGTAGTCGGAATACCAAAAACGATAGACAATGACCTGCCTGTGACAGACCATACACCTGGTTTCGGCAGCGCTGCAAAATACGTTGCTGCGACGGTTCAGGAGATAATCAGGGATTCGTCAGTTTACTCGATCGAATCCGTTACGATAGTTGAGATAATGGGTCGCCATGCAGGCTGGCTGGCAGCTTCGACCTGTGTGCTCAGAGCGAATGATGAAATTGCGCCGCACCTTATTTATCTTCCCGAATGTAAATTTACCTCGGAGGGATTCCTCGAGGACGTCCGCAGCCAGCAGGCAAAGCACAAGGCTGTTATCATCGTCGTTTCAGAGGGTATGCAGATAGAGGACACAAAGAGCCTGCGTGATGACAGCGTTGACGTTTTCGGTCACCAGCAGCTTTCGGGCATTGGAAAGACTCTTGAAAATCTGGTTCGTGAGAACATTGGCTGCAAGGTGCGTTCCATTGAGCTGAACGTAATGCAGAGATGCTCGTCGCACATCTGCTCAAAGACTGACATTGACGAGTCCGAGCAGATCGGTTCGAGCGCTGTCAGGGCTGCGCTTTCGGGCGAGACTGGCAAGGTAATGGTATTCAAGAGGATTTCCGACGTTCCGTACGTTGTTAAAATTGAATCTGTTGACGCGCACGAGACGGCGAACAAGGAAAAGTTTTTCCCGAGCGAGTGGATAACCGACGACCAGAACGACGTCAAGGAAAAGGCGATAAAATACTTCCTGCCGCTTATTCAGGGCGAAGTCAAGATAGCGATGAGAAACGGAATGCCTGTGCATTTCAAGCTGAAATAAAACTATTAATAAAATGGAGTCTACAAAGGAAATTCAAACCCTTAGGGTTTGAGGATAATTTGAGAACCGCAACATAAGGGGCAGCCCTCTCTTGCAGGGCGTGCCCCTCTTTCAAAACAGTCCACAGGACTGTTTTGAAATTCACCCTTGCGGAGCGCACGGGGTAGGGGATTTCGCTGACTGCGGTCAGCGACAAGGGCGCTGCCCTTGACCTGCCACCTTTTTTTGCGAGAAAAAGTTGGACGAAAAAACCTGTTATTATAATAAGTATGACACAGTTAATTGTACAGAAAATTGTACAATAGTTTTTGTTCTAGGAGAACTGATGGACACTAAATTTGTATTTTTGGATATTGACGGGACGCTTGTGGACAAGCTGGAGACCATTCACCCGTCGACGATAGAGGCTGTGAAAGCGGCTCGCGCCAATGGGCACAGGCTGTTTATAAGCTCGGGCAGATACCGCGGGATAATGCCGCGCTGTCTTGCGCCTTTGGAGTTTTCTGACGGCGTTTTTGCGGCGGGTGCGAACGTTATCTGCGGCGGCAATGTTATTTACAACAGGACTTTTTCGCCCGAGGTTTACGACCGCATTGTTGCTGCTTTGATAAGGCACAAGGCGTTCACGGTGATCGAGACGCAGCACAGTGATGACATTCTGGGTGCGACTTACCGCGACGAATTTGCTCTGATGCGCAAGTGGATTTTAAGTCTTGGCGGCAGCTTTCTGGAGCAGGTGCCTGCGGGGTTGACTGACGTGGGCAAGTTCGTTTACAAGTCGGCTGACTGCAGCAATGAGCAGCTTCAGGAGGAGCTTGGCGACTGCTGCAAGATAGTGACGATGAGTTATCCCGATGATTCGACGGGCGGCGAGATAATGCTGCCTGATGTGAACAAGTCGGTGGGCATTCGCAAAGTGCTGGAATACTGCGGTGCGGACATTTCGCAGACGGTGGCTGTGGGTGACGGCGGCAACGATATTGAGATGCTCGATCTCTGTGCGGTGGGTGTGGCGATGGGCAACGCGCCTGACAGCGTCAAGGCTCACGCGGATTTTGTAACTGACCGCATTGACAACGACGGTTTGTACAAGGCGTTTGAGAAGCTGGGGCTTATCTGAGCGCGGCAAACTGAATATGACGAACAAAGCCGATGCCATTGACTGACATCGGCTGTTTTATTCGGGATTTTCAGCAAAACAGTTTTTCGTAGTAGTCGGGTGTTCTTGCGGGGTCGGCGGTGGTGACATAGATGCCGCACATAAGGTCGTCATCGAGCTTTCTGAGATAGAGGCAATCAAACGCTGTTTCGTTATATCTGCACACATCTCTTGTAAATTCCTGACCGCCCAAGGTTACCTTTTGGCGCTGCTGCCACTGTGCGCTGGGCGCTTGCGCGGTTATCCACTGCTTGTAGCAATCGAGCACGCTGTCCTCGGTGGCGGAGGCGTTCGGGAAGCCTATTTTGGTGTTTATGAAAACGATAAACACGCCCTCTTTCTGATTGCCGAACTGTGCGTCGTAGATTTGCGATTTTTCACGGGCGATGTCTTTTTCGTCGGTGAGCTGCGATATTCTATCTTCTTTTGTTCCTGAGTCGATGGGGAAATACTGCATATCCCCAGGGACGTTTATCTTTATTTTTGCGTAGTCGTTGACGTAAACGCCGTCCTTGAAAAGACCCTTTGTGTATTTTGTGCCGTCAGCCGCGGGGTCTTGGGTATCGGTCTCGGAGGCGGTATCAAGGAGCGTTTGCGGTTCTGTTTTGGGCTTGAAATCTGCGCCGTAGGTCAGACCGTAGCCTTGCTTCAAAAAGCACTTATCTGTGCCTATCTGGTCAACACTGCTGTACCACGGCGCAGGGAGCTTGCCTTTGAAATCGGCACAGCCGCAGAGCACATCGGAGATGCCCTTGCCCTCAGAGCCTGGCAGGTAGCACATTACAACGCTGTCCCAGCCTGCATAGTCCGCGTCATCGAGAATGACCTGTCTGCCTGCGAGGATACAGGTGACGGTGGGTTTGCCCAGCGCTTTTGCCTGCCTGATAGCTTCGGCGTTTTTGTCAAGTCCCAGCTTGCCGCACAGCTTCATATCCTCGGTATCGCCGTTCCACTCGGCGTAAGGCTTTTCGCCCACGCACAAAAGCACGACATCGGCGTCTTTTGCTTTGGCGGCATCGGTTATGATTTCGAGCTTGTAGTCGTCCGCGTATCTTTCAAAGGCTTCCTTTATAGTTGTGACGCCTGCGATATTCTTGGTGTTCGCGCCGTTCCAGTCGATAGTCCAGCCGCCGCACTGTGCCTGACAGCTATCAGCCGCAGGACCTGTGATGTAGACCTTTGTACCCTCTTTGAGAGGGAGCACATTGTTGTCGTTTTTGAGCAGAACGAGGCTTTCCTCCACCAGCTTTTCGGCGACCTTGCGGTATTCAAGCGAGCCTGTTTCCTGCTGCTTGGTTTTGAGCTTTTCAAGCATTGGGTCATCAAACAGACCTGCGTCCTTTTTGACCCTGATTATCCTTGTGACCGCGTCATTTACGCGCTGTTCGCTTATATCGCCGCTGGTGACAGCATCAACGATTATCTGTTTTGCTTCGGCAAATTTATCCGTTTCCATAAGCATATCTATGCCTGCGTTGACGCTTTTGATTATCTGCTCTTTGTAGGACGAACCTGTGATATTCTGCACAGCGCCCCAGTCGCTGACGATAAAGCCCTTGAAGCCCATTTCGTTTTTGAGCTTGCTTATGTACTCTTTGTTTTCGTGCATCTTCACGCCATTAAGCGAGGAATGGCTTATCATTATCGTCTGCACGCCTGCGTCTATCTGCTGCTGATAAACTTTGAGCAGTTCGGTTATTTCAGCGTCTGTCAGCTTTGCGTCGCCGCGGTCGATGAGCATTTTGGTATCGCCCTGCTCACCAGTGCCGAACGTAACGTTTCCGTCGGCGAAAAAGTGCTTTGTGCAGGCAACAAGTCCGCCGTCGATAAGACCCTTTGTATAGGCGGTGCTGAGCTTTTTTATCGTTTCAAGGTCAGAGCCGTAGGATTCATATGTCCTGCCCCAGCGCGGGTCGACAGACTGTGCCACGCAGGGCGAGAAATTCCACATCATATGGCACAGCTTTGCCTCGTCTGCGGTGATAAGACCGACCTGATAGGCAAGTTCCTCGTTGTTGGCAGCGCCCTGCCCGATGTTGTGCGGGAAATAAACTGCACCGAGGCAATAATTTACGCCGTGGACGTCGTCCTGCCCATAGATATAAGGTATGCCTGCGTCGGATTCGACAGCCGATTTCTGATAGCTGTCGACTGTATTTCGCCACGAGGCAGCGTCTATGCAGCCGACTGTGGAAAGGATACTGCCGTAGTCGTTTGTTTTCATCTGCTCGGGTGTGACGTTGTAGACGGCGGGCTGAACCATCTGGTATGCCTTTTGTTCAAGGGTGAGCTTTGCGGTTATCTCCTCGGGGGTCATTGAGGCATACTGCTGATACTTAGGGCGGGTGTCGGTGGTTTCCGCCTGCGAGGAGCTTTCTGCCTGTGAGGAGGTTTCTGTCTGCGGGTCTGACGAACTGTTTTTATCCGAGCAGGAAGCTGCCGTTATGAGCATCGTCAGCGCAAGTAAAAATGCAACTGCTTTTTTCATTTTTGTCTCCTGTTACAGCTTTTTCAGCGGGATAGCGATATAGCTGAGGGTGTCTGCGGGGTCTTTTGCAGGCGGCATATACAGTTCGAGCGAATAATTGCCTGCCAATTCGTAGCCCTGCAAAGCAGGGAGCCACTCTGACCATATCTGCGTGTTGACGCTCTGCATACTGTCGGGCAGCGCTCCTTTGCAGGCAAACAGTGCCCACAGTCCGCCTGCGACCTGATATGTTTCGCAGCCCTGGGGGATATCCTTCCATGGCTCGTAAAGGTCGGCTATCCAATAGTCAAAGTTTTTTCCGTCCATATCCGTACATATGCCGAAAGTGCCTTTCAAGCCTTTCGTATCCTTCATCCACTCGCCCCAGAATTTCGGTATTTCCTTGTAGCTTGTGTCGGAATCAAATCTCTTTTTGATGCCGACGACTGTAAACGGTGCTTTTTCAACGATCTGATAATCAAGCATATTTCCGCCCTCCAATGTAAGTTTGATGTGCAGCGGAGCAAACGAACGCAGCTTTGCGCCAGGCTCTTTTGCCTGTGACGGCGTGATGCCGTGAAAGCGCTGAAAGGCTTTGGCAAAGCTGTCGGGTGAGTCGTAGCCGTATTTCAAGGCGATGTCGATGACTTTGCTGTCGGAGCAGGCAAGTTCCTGTGCTGCGGTTGTCATTCGGCGGGCACGGATATACTCTCCGACGGTCATTGCGCACAGTGCGCCAAAGATGCGCTGATAATAAAACGGGGACAGCGCGGCTTTGCCTGCGATATCCTCGATATTCAGTTCCTGCGGCAAATTTTGCTCAATATAATCAATGGAAGCCTGAAATCCCTCGATCCAGCCTTTCATAACGGTCACATCCTTCCGCTGTGTTTTCAGTATAGCACGCTTGGACACTGCTGTCCCGACTTTTTGTGCTCTCTTTGTCGGGGTGGGTGCCTGCTTTAGAAAAGATTATACCAAAGGCGGCGGATAAAGTCAATCGGCGGGCGGAAATCGAAACGGCTAAAAGTTCAGCCATATGAGCGCGTGACTCATATGGCTGAATGGCGGTTTTTAGTGTGATGCCGCGTTTATCACTTGTCGAAGCTGGGGTTGAAGGCGTAGAAGTTTTTGGAGTCGAGCATATCCTGAACCATTCGTTGTGCTTCGCCGAAGCGCTGGAAGTGGACTATCTCGCGTTCGCGCAGGAACTTTATGGGGTCGCGGACGTCGGGGTCGTCGGCGAGGCGCAGGATATTATCATAGGTGACTCTTGCTTTCTGCTCGGCGGCGAGGTCTTCGCTGAGGTCGGCGAGGGCGTCGCCTGTGCTCTGGAAAGTGGCGGCGGTGAACGGCACGCCCGACGCTGCGATAGGGTAGACGCCTGTGGTATGGTCGACAAAGTAGACGTCGAAGCCGCTTTCCTTAATCTCTTTCATTGAGAGGTTGCGGGTGAGCTGGTAGAGGATCGTGCCTATCATTTCCATATGGGACAGTTCCTCGGTGCCGATGTCGGACAGGACAGCCTGAACCTCTCGGCAGGGCGCTGCATAGCGCTGGTTGAGGTAACGGAGCGCTGCCCCGAGCTCGCCGTCGGGTCCGCCAAGCTGACTGACGATGACTTTTGCGAGGGCAGGGTTGGGGTTTTTGATATTTACGGGGTACTGGAGTTTCTTTTCATACTGCCACATCAGCTTTCACCTCTTTCCCAGGGGAACGGGGTAGTTACCCAGCCCCATTTTTTGTCGGTGCTTGACTGTCCCGCTGTGATAGGACCGTACTTTTCGTTGTATTGTTTCATAAGCTCGTCGTACTCTTTCTTATGCTGGGCATAGTATTTAAGCCCCATTGGGCAGGTGGGGTGGCTGTCGAGGTAGAGGTTTGCCTCCACCAGCGCAAAGGATTCCTGCTGGACCTGCCGCATCAGCTTTTGCTTGTTACTTAGCATCGGCATTTTTCACAGCCTCCTCTCCTATGAACGGTTTATCGAGGCTGCGGAAAATCGTTCCGCGCTGCAAAGCCACATCCTCCTCGTAGGGCGTTTCCCACGTCTGATAGGGGACATAGGACATCGCTACGGGTGTTTGCTGCGGGAACGCGCCTGCTGGCAGAGGGCAGGCCGGGGTGCAGTCATCGTCGGTGCTTTTGCTGAAAAGCCCGAAAAACACATCTTTTTCGTCTGACAAAATTATCTCCTCCTTGTCTGAGCCTGTGGGCAGGCTGTGGTGTATATTATGCGGGTGCAAGGCAAGTTGTTACATTTGCGGGTTGGGTGATTTGCAAGTTGTATTGGATATTCCGTCAAAAAGCTCGGTTTTTTAATGTGTAAAATGCCTAATTAGTTTTTTGGACTTGAAAACAACTTTGTTTGATTTAACATTGACAAATGGCGCAAATGCGTGCTATTATATTATTATCCTTAAAATAGTAGGGAAATTTGTAAAGGAGTGAATTGAATAATGAAATTTGCAAAGAAATTTATGGCACTTTCACTTGCAGCAGTTATGGCAGGTTCCTGTCTGACAGCCTGCGGTGACTCAAGCAAGTCTGACGGCGGCAGCAAGGGTGACGAGAACACCATCGTTATCGGCGGAAGCGGTCCGCTCACAGGCGACGCTGCACAGTACGGTGTTGCTGTTAAGAACGCAGCTCAGCTGGCTGTTGACGAGATCAACGAGGCAGGCGGAGTTAACGGTGTTAAGTTCAAGCTCGTTTTCGAGGACGACGAGGCTGACGGCGGTGACAAGGCTGTTAACGCTTACAACTCTCTGAAAGACAAGGGCATGCAGGTTATGCTCGGTACTGTAACAACAGGTTCATGCCTTGCAGTTATCGACAAGACAAAGAGCGATAACATCTTCCAGATCACACCTTCTGCATCTGCACAGGACGTTATCAAGAACGACAACACATTCCAGGTTTGCTTCACTGACCCTAACCAGGGTAAAGCATCTGCTGACTACATTGCAGACAACAACATCGCTAAGAAGATAGCTATCATCTATGACAGCTCTGATCCGTATTCTTCCGGTATCTTCAACACATTCAAGGCCGAGGCTCAGGAAAAGGGACTCGACATCGTTGCTGAGCAGTCCTTCACAAAGGATTCCAAGACTGACTTCTCCGCACAGATCTCTGCTGCAAAGAGCGCAGAGGCAGAGCTTGTTTTCCTGCCTATCTACTATCAGCAGGCTTCTCTGATCCTTGCACAGTGCAAGAGCGCTGATTTCTCACCTAAGTTCTTCGGCTGCGACGGTCTTGACGGTATCCTTTCCGTTGACAACTTTGACAAGTCTCTCGCAGAGGGCGTAATGCTTCTGACTCCTTTCGCAGCTGACGCTGAGGACGATGCAACCCAGAAGTTCGTTAAGGCTTACAAGGAAAAGTACAACAACGAGACACCTAACCAGTTCGCTGCTGACGCTTACGACGGAGTTAAGGTAATTGCTAAGCTCGTTGAGAAGGAAAGCATCAAGGGCGACATGAGCGCAAGCGATATCTGCGACAAGCTCAAGAAGGCTATCACAGACGGTTTCAGCTATGACGGACTCACAGGTAAGGGTATGACCTGGGGCGAGGACGGCGCTGTTTCCAAGAATCCTAAGGCTGTTGTTATCAAGGACGGCAACTACTCTGCACTTGATAAATAAGCCTGAATAATCATTCGCAATGATGTGAGCTGCTGCTTCGTGCGGCGGCTCACTTTTTTTGTAAAAAATCTGTGTTTTTTCGCGTTTTTGTGTTGCAAAAGCAGTTGGAATGTGGTATAATCAAACATAGATTGCGCCAAGGCACTTTCGGGTGCTGCGGTGATAGAAAAAACGTACTTTTATCAACTATGGAAGGGTGTTTTTGAATGGCTTTTCTTGATAACCTGATAAACGGCATCAGCCTCGGAAGCATATATGCCGTTATCGCACTGGGCTACACGCTGGTGTACGGTATCGCAAAAATGCTGAACTTTGCACACGGTGATGTAATCATGGTCGGCGGTTATATGGTGTTTACGGGCATGATAACATGGGGCTGGTCACCATGGCTGGCTATGTTGTTTGCGGTGGTGGTGTGCACGCTGCTGGGAATGACGATCGAAAAGGTGGCTTACAAGCCGCTGCGAAAGGCGACGAGCCTGTCGGTTCTTATCACGGCGATAGGTGTGAGCTATTTCCTGCAGAACATGGCGCTGCTTATTTTCGGCGAAAAGCCAAAGGTATTTACATCTGTTATCAATATTCCGAAGATCAGCTTGTTTGACGGCAAGGTGGTCATCAAGGGAGAGACGACGGCTGCGATACTTGTTTCGATAGTTATCGTTGTTGGTCTTTCGCTGTTTGTCAACCACACACAGAAGGGCAGAGCGATGCTTGCTGTATCTGAGGACAAGGACGCTGCACAGCTGATGGGCATCAACGTTAACAGCACTATCTCGCTGACGTTCGCTATCGGTTCGGGACTTGCTGCTGTTGCGGGAATGCTGCTTTGCTCGTCTTACCCTACACTTACAAACACAACAGGCGCTATGCCAGGAATCAAGGCTTTCGTTGCAGCCGTTTTCGGCGGAATCGGTTCTATCCCCGGTGCAATGATCGGCGGTATACTCATCGGTGTCATCGAGATACTCGGCAGAGCTTACATATCGCCGCAGCTTGCAGACGCTATCGTGTTCGCCGTGCTGATACTCGTGCTTATCATAAGACCGACGGGTATCCTCGGAAAGAAGATAAACGAAAAGGTCTGATACGGGTGCAAATATTATTAGCGAAAGGATAGATCACAGGTGAAGAAAAAGATTAACCCGATGACGCGAAAGAGCTTCATCACTTACGGTCTTTTACTTATAGTTTTTACTGCCGTGGAGATAATGGTCAACACAGGCAGCATAAGCAGCATGCTCAAAGGTCTGCTGGTGCCTATCTGCATATACTCGATACTCGCTGTTTCGCTCAACCTTACAGTCGGCATTCTGGGTGAGCTGAGTCTCGGACAGGCAGGCTTTATGTGCATTGGTGCATATTCAAGTGCGATATTCTCAAATCTGGTCAAGGACACTATCACTCAGCCGCTTATCAGATTCCCGCTCGCGATTTTGGTCGGCGGTATCTTTGCGGCGCTGTTCGGCATACTTATCGGTATCCCTGTTCTCAGGCTCAGAGGCGACTATCTCGCTATCGTTACACTCGCATTCGGCGAGATTATCAAGAACGTATTCGCAGCGCTTTACATCGGTTATGACAGCGCGGGACTGCACATATCTCTCAAAAGTCAGGGCGACCTTGGTCTTGCGGCTGACGGAAAGATGATAATTAACGGCGCGCTTGGCATAAGCGGTACGCCAAACGACTCGACGTTTGAGATAGCGGCGGCTATTTTGTTCATTTCAGTCATCATCTGCTACAACTTTGTAAACTCACGCACAGGCCGTGCAGTTATGTCTATCAGAGATAACCGCATCGCTGCGGAGTCGGTTGGTCTTAACATCACAAAGTACAAGCTCATCACATTTGGTCTGACTGCTTTCCTTGCAGGCGTTGCAGGCGTGCTCTACTCTCACAACTACTACTCCTTGCAGGCTTCAAAGTTCGACTACAACCTGTCGATACTCGTGCTGGTATTCGTCGTGCTCGGCGGTATCGGAAGCATAAGAGGAAGCGTTATTGCGGCTATCGTGCTGACGCTGCTGCCTGAGATGCTGCGAAGCATAAGCAATTACAGAATGCTGATGTACGCTATCGTGCTTATCGTTATGATGATATGCACATCAAATGCGACGATAAGAAACTTCTTTGTGCGCAACTTTGAAAAGCTCAAAGGGCTTATAATCAAGAAAAAGCCTGCGGGCGAGACTGAGACTGCAAAGGAGGGCGAGTGATATGGCACTTCTTGAGGTCAAAAAGCTGGGTATCTCGTTCGGCGGTCTGAGAGCCGTTGACGAGTTCTCGATAAAGATAGAAAAGGGCGAGCTTTACGGTCTTATCGGACCGAACGGTGCGGGCAAGACGACGATTTTCAACCTGCTCACAGGCGTTTACAAGCCGACTGACGGCTCGATAATCCTTGACGGACAGGACATTACGGGTATGAGCACGATGCAGATAAACCGTGCGGGCATCGCGAGAACCTTCCAGAACATCAGACTTTTCAGCAACCTCAGCGTTCTTGACAACGTTAAGGTGGGACTGCACAATAACTACAAGTATTCTGCGGGAACGGGCGTTTTCAGACTGCCTAAGTACTTTAAGACAGAAAAGGAAATGAACAAGAAGGCGCTGGAGCTGCTTGAACCGTTCGACCTGCATGGCGACGCGGACACGCTGGCTTCAAACCTGCCTTACGGTAAGCAGAGAAAGCTGGAGATTGCAAGAGCGCTTGCGACACAGCCAAAGCTGCTGCTGCTTGACGAGCCTGCGGCGGGCATGAACCCGAAGGAGACGGCTGGTCTTATGGACACGATACTGACGGTAAGAGACGAATTCGGCGTGACGGTGCTGCTTATCGAGCACGATATGTTCCTCGTTTCAGGTATCTGCGAAAAGCTGACGGTGCTCAACTTCGGTCAGCTGCTGTGCGAGGGCAAAACGGCTGAGGTTCTTTCAAACCCCGAAGTTATCAAGGCATATTTAGGCGAATAAGGAGGACGACGATATGGCAATGCTTGAGATCAAGGACCTTAATGTCTATTACGGCGTCATCCAGGCTCTCAAAGGTATTTCTTTTGAGGTAAACGAGGGCGAGGTTATCGCTCTTATCGGTGCAAACGGCGCGGGCAAGACCACGACGCTGCACACGCTGACAGGTCTTATAAGTGCAAAGTCGGGCAGCATTGTGCTCGACGGCAAGGATATTACCAAGACGCCTGCACACAAGATAGTTAAAATGGGTATCGCGCACGTTCCAGAGGGAAGAAGAATCTTTCAGAACCTGACGGTACTTGACAATATCAGGCTTGGTGCGTTCACACGAAAGGACAAGGACGGCATAGCTGCGGACGTTGAAAAGGTGTACAAGCTGTTCCCGAGACTTGAAGAGAGAAAGACGCAGATTGCGGGAACTCTCTCGGGCGGTGAGCAGCAGATGCTGGCAATGGGCAGAGCGCTGATGTCAAAGCCGAGAATCGTCGTGATGGACGAGCCGTCGATGGGTCTTTCACCGATACTCGTAAGCGAGATTTTCGACATCATCGAGAACATCAGAGAGCAGGGGACTACCGTTTTGCTCGTTGAGCAGAACGCAAAGAAGGCGCTGTCGATAGCGGACAGAGCTTATGTGCTCGAAACGGGCAAGATAGTGCTGTCGGGTAAGGCAAGCGACCTTATCAATGACGAATCTGTCAAGAAAGCATACCTTGGCGAATAGGAGGGACACGCATGGCAAGGATCATTACTATCGCAAGAGGAATGGGCAGCGGCGGAAGAACTATCGGTAAGATGCTTTCGGAGCAGCTCGGCATTAAGTATTACGATAAGGAGCTTATCAAGCTCGCAAGCGAGGAAAGCGGAATAAACGAGGCTTTCTTCGGCAGGGTAGACGAGAAGATAAAGACCAGCTTTATTCGCCGCGGCGGCGTTTACAAGGGAGGTATCATCGACCCGTCGAGCAAGGATTTCACAAGTGATGCGAACCTGTTCAACTTTCAGGCGAAGATAATCAAGGAGCTTGCTGAAAAGGAGCCTGCGGTAATCGTGGGAAGATGCGCGGATTTCGTGCTCAGCGAGCATGATGACGTTATCAGGCTGTTTATCTTCTGCGACAAGCAGACGGCGGTCAGAAATGTTATTGAGGCTTACGGCGGAAATGAAAAGGACGCTGCAAAGCTGATCGAGAAAACTGACAAGGACAGGTGCGATTACTACAAGCACTACACAGGCAGGGACTGGCAGGACGCCAGAAACTACAATATAAGCCTTAACACGAGCAATATGGATTACCAGACTTGTGTGGATATTATCAAGGGTTATATCTCTATAATTGACAAAAAGTAAATCAAGTTTCAAATTAATTAACTTATTGATAAAAAGTACCCCGAGTTTTTAGTAAAAATCAACATTTTTTTCGCAGATGCGTTGTATATGTCTTGACAAAAGTGTTAGAATTGTGGTACAATAAGTTAAGAAAAATTAAATTGGTGTAATAGTGCCCGAAAACGTTTAAAATTTTTACAGTGACGGGCATATTAAACTTGTCTCTTTTCGGCTGGAATGTATGGCGCGGAGTTTTTTCTGCGGTGTGCAGGGCAGCCGTTGGATAAATTCTATATGAAAGGAGTAGCTGCCTCGAATAAGAAAGCGAATGCTTTTGATGTCGTAAATATGGCAGCGTACATTCAATGCTATTCGATGAAATGAGCCAAATAGCCAGAAATGTTGTTTCTCAGAGAATGAGTCAGAATATGCCTCTGAGCTTCAACGACACCATCTGCGTGGCATTTACATCCTCAAGCAAGATCTATGTGGGTGTGAGCAGCGTGACGATGGTGAACAATATGCCTATGCAGTTCCATGCGGAAGTTGACATGTGCAACAACGTTATGCGTGAGAACGATACGGCTATTGCAGAAATGGCAGTTTTCAATGCGGCAAGCTTACAGCCTATGCTCCCGTGTTCAGACTGCGCAGCAAGGATCATGCAGATGAATCCTGCCAACGCCAATACTCTTGTATTACTGCCCACCCAGAATGTTGCTTTGTCACAGATGGGTGCGTACATACAGTCGCAGAGCCAGCCCCAGATGCCTATGGGTCAGGGAATGGTTTACAATGGTATGCCCGTAAATATGGGTCAGTATCAGGGAATGCCTTATGGCGGTATGCCTATGCAGGGAATGGGTCAGCCTATGCCTGCACAGCAGCAGTATGCTATGCCCGGTCAGCAGCCGGCGCAGCAGTATGCTATGCCTCCTCAGCCGACTTCGGCTCCGGCACAGCCCTCTGAAATGTCGGTTCCTGCGCAGCCGGCGGCTTCGCAGAGCAGATATACCGAGACCACTTCGCAGTATCTCGAGAGCGGTGACACAGACAGCGGAAGCTACCTCAAGGGTCGTCTTGACAAGCTGTTCAGTGTCGAGGATGAGCTGGATATCGAAGATATGAAGGCGAAGAAGGCACAGGAAAAAGCTGCGAAAAAGAAAAATCGCAAATTCTTTAAGGAAGAGAGTGAAGATTAATGTCCAAAACTGTAAGACGTATTATCACTACAGCCATTATTATCATTGCTATCATCGCTCTGACAATCATAATGGTCATCAACACATCGGCGAAAACACGTAAGAACGCTCTTGATCACATGAAGGCTATCACTGCACAGCAGGCATCCATGATCGAAAGCTTCATCGAGAACGCTGAGAATACCCTGATGGGATTCGGTCAGTCTCCTGAGGTTAAGCTGCTTTTGCAGGTTGTCCGCAACAACGATGAGATCGCGAATGCGGAGAACGCTGAAGACCTGAAGAAGGCTGCTGGCAAGCAGATCGTTACTGCGTCGGCTCTTGAGAAGGCTCAGAAGTACACTGAGGAATTCTCAAAGACCATTAAGGGTATCGAAGGTCTGTGGATAGGTGACTGGGACACCCACTGCCTTACACACACCGATCCTAACACCCCTGGTATGACAACAAGAAACGCTAAGAAGGACCCTGAAAAGTTCTCCAAGCCTCTTGAAGCTCTGAGAAACGGACTTATCAATGCGGGCGACGGCGTTTACAACGTTGGTATCATCATTTCACCTGCTACCAAGAAGCAGATCGTTTCGATGTACAAGATAGTTAAGGACGACAGCGGTAATCCTATGGGATTCGTTGGTCTTGGTATCTTTACTGACAAGCTGGTTGACGCACTTAAGAGCGTTGAATCTGACTCAACATTCTTTGCTGTTAACGCAACAGATAACAACTACATCTTCCACAATGATTCCGAGAAGGTCGCTACTGAGGCTACTGAGTCCAAGATCCTTGAACTGACTTCCAAGTATGAGGGCGCTATCTCTGACGACACAGGTGACTATGAGCAGGACAGCAACGTTACATTCTACTCCTACATAGCAGATAACCACTGGATACTGTTCAACGAGAGAACTTCTTCTGACGTATTCTCGTTCTCGAGATCCATCAACCTCGAGATGATTATCTTCTGCGTAGTTTGTATCTTACTTATCATCGTATTTAACCTTATCTCCATCAAGCAGGAAGCAACCCTGCAGAGACTCGAACAGTCCAAGAGAAAACAGGCTGCTATCACAAAGAACCTGCATATTGCAGCTCTTAAGGATATCCTTACAGACGTAAACAACAGAATCAAGTTCGTTGACGACTTCGGTAAGGACGACGACGGTAACGCTAAGGTTTCGGATTGCCCGAATGCTCCTTACTGCTTCGCTATGTACTCAATTTCCAGATTCTCTGAGGTAAACATCAACTACGGTCACGACGTTGGTGACGCAGCTCTGGCTTCCACAGCTGATATCCTCAAGGAGAAGTTCGGTGCTCAGAACGTTTACAGAACCGGTTCTGACGAGTTCGTTGTAACTATCAAGAGCGACACAGCTGATACTTCAAGCACCGTAGCAGACGTAAATGAGACTCTCGGCGAGCTGATGAGACCTCGTAAGCTGGGCAACGATATCGTTTCGCTCCAGTACGCTGCAGCAGTTGTTAAGAAGGGCACGGCTATCTCGCCTGCAGTTCTTATCACTCTGAAGGACATCATCAACAAGAACGGCGTATCTATGGATAACACCGCAACATACGTTGATATGGACGCTTATTGATAAACTGTCAATAGCAATTCAAAGCCCGCAGATGTAAAGTCTGCGGGCTTTTTTGTGCCCTGTTTTGTACTGCGTGAAAAGACGTTAGATTATTAAACAAAGTACATAAAAAACTAAATAAAAAAATCGAGAAAATTGGGGATAAACATAGAATTCGTATTGACAATTAAACAAAATTGATGTATAATATTAATATGTATCAGAGCGATTTGTTAAACGATAAAACTGCCGTTCGGCAGTGTTCCTTGGCTCTGTTTTCAGAGCATATATTTTACATAACAGGAGGATATTTAACATGGCAGGCTCCCTTTTTATCAAATCCACAGCATTCGGCGGCTACGACAAGCCCGAGACCGACAAGGTAGTTGAGAACCTTTTCACACAGGTCTATGAACTCAAAAACCAGCTCAGAGACAGCGAGCTTTATGCTGTGTCTAAGAAGGGCGGAAAGGATAACGAGAGCAGCGCTGCTGACGCTATAGCTGCAAGCGCTAAGGAGCTTGCAAAGGTACAGGCTGAGAACGAGACGCTGTCAAGACACGTTGAGGAGCTTAAAGCTGAGTCCGCAGGCAAGGACGAGCAGATAGCTGACCTCAATGCGCAGATAGAAAAGCTCCAGGGTGAGCTTAAAGAGGCTAACAACAGACTCGACAAGGTCGAGAACGGTGAAGCTACGATGCTGAGCAAGGTATTTATCGAGGCTCAGAAATCCGCTGATATGGTTCGTGCAGAGGCTGACAAGCAGGCTGAAGAGCTTAAAGCTGACAGCCAGAAGCTCTCTGACAACATTATCACAGAGGCTAACAACAAGGCTGCCAAGATCGTTTATGCCGCTGAGAAGCAGGCTGCAGAGATCGAGGCTAAGGCTTATAACGACGATGAGGCTATGAAGGCTGCATCTTCAAATCTGAGAGCTGTTATGCTTTCCGATATCGAGAGCATCAGCGTTAACGTTGCAAAGATCAAGGAGCTGTTCACAGCATTGCAGACAGAGGGCACAGACAAGCTCACAAAGAGCGAGAGCGTGCTCAAGGACGCAGAGGCTGCGCTGAAGAAGGACGGTGTGCCTAAGTTCACTGTTCCTGAGGAAGTGGCTGCACAGCTGCCTAAGGAGCCGACACTTGGAAAGACCGATTACGCTTACAGCACCGGCAAGTCCAAGGACGACATAGAGAGAAATGAAGAGCTTGAAAAGCTGATGAGCATGGCTCAGTCGATCGCTTCTGACGACGACAAGAAGAACGGTAAGAAAGAAGAAAAGAAGGACGACAAGAAGAAAGAGGAGAAGTCCGGCGGCGGACTTGACCTCGATGCCCTCGCTAAGATGGCTGAATCCTTGAAATAAGGCTTTCTATCATATACAATTTAAATTTTCGAGGAGTGTTTTGTAATGAAAGATATAATCATAGTCAGACCTGACAGATGTAAGGGCTGCAATGCTTGCGTGAGAGTGTGTCCTGCGCCTGAGGCAAATGTTACAATGAAGATGGACAACGGACACATATATACCAAGGTCAATGTGGACAAGTGTATCGCCTGCGGCGAGTGCCTTAAAGTCTGCACGCAGGGCGCAAGAGATTATGTCGATGATACAGCGGTATTTATGTCCAAGATCAAGGACGAGAGAATGGTCGTTATCGTTGACCCTTCTATCAGAATTGCTTATCCGAATCAGTGGAAGGGTATCCTTGGCTGGTTCAAGAAGAGAAGCTACACTATTTTTGACGGCGGCTTCGGTGCGGATATTTACACCTGGGCAATGATGAGCCTGCTGGAAGCTAAGAATATCCCGAACATCGTAAGCAACTCGTGCAGCGCGCTGGTAAACTATGTTCAGATGTATCAGCCGAGCCTTGTGCAGAACCTTGCTCCTGTTGCTAGCCCGACGCTTTGTGCGGCTATCTACGTTAAGAATTATCTGAGAAGAAACGAGAAGATTGTTGTTTTCTCGCCGTGTATCGCAAGAAAGTTTGAATGCGCTGAGACTGGTCTTATTGATTACAGCGTTACATTCAAAAAGCTGATGGAGTATTTCCAGAAGAACGATATCGTTATCCCGTCAGAGAACTATCCTGACAACGACTTTGAGTTCTATGAGAAAGTTGCAAACGTTGGCTCGCTTTCCACAAGACCGGGCGGTCTGTGCGAGAACATTGCTAACTTCAATATGCATATAAACGGAATCTACTCGGCAGGCAACCGCTCTGCTACGACACAGCTCAACAGCTTCTCGAAGATGCAGTCCAACAGACTGCCTGACCTGCTTGATGCGCTCAGCTGTGATTTCGGATGCGGTCTTGGACCAGGTTCTAACCCGAACAACTCCTGCTTTGACGTTATAGCTAACTTCAAGTCCCTTGAGGACGATATGAGAGCTAAGTCAAGAGGCAAGGTAAAGTGGGGCGATGAAAAGCTCTGGAAGAAGCTCGACGACGAGCTGGAGCTTGACGATTTCATCAGAAGCTACGCTCCTAAGAGAACTTCACCGAACCCGACAGATGCTGATCTTGAGCCTATCTTCAACCAGATGGGCAAAAAGACCGACAAGGAAAGAACTTATAACTGCGGCTACTGCGGATATACAACATGCCGTGAGATGGCTACCGCTATCTACAGAGATATCAATACTCCCGACAACTGTATTTTCCATGTGCTTGCAAACAAGCAGACAGAGATCAAGCAGGATGACGAGAAGAACGCTAAGTATGAAGAGTTCTCTCAGAAGGTGGCTGAGAAGGCTCAGGCGATAAGCGAGAACCTTAGCAAGATAGATGATGCAAGCGCTAAGACAGCAGAGAAGAAGGATACGGTTACAGAGCTGCTCAAGAACATCATCGCGTTCTGCAACAAGAATACCTCGATGGACGAGGCAAGCGTTAAGCAGATGGCTACTATCCTTGAAACCACAATGAATTCTCTCGAATCGTTCGACGAGAACATTGACGTTGCAAACGACGGTGCAAAGGCTATTAACACGTCTGTAAGCGAGCTTAATGAGTTGCTCGAAGCGCTCAAGGAAGCCTGATAACGTTTTCGTGTACAATATGTTTAATTTATTGGCAAAATGACGGACTTGCTTGTTCAAAATGTAAAAAGCGTCAAAATGCTATTGTGTTTTGCAGAAAAATGTGTTAAAATTATAGTAGCGACCCGAGTGGGCATTGTATAATAACAAAGAAGCTGAAATAAACCGCTTTTTGTCAGGAAGGAAGATAAGAACATGGCATATATGCTCAAAAACATCAATGACGCAGTCGACGGAAAGTTCCTTGTAACTAAGTCTTTCCCTAAGCAGGCTGAGGCTGGTACTATCGTTCATATTATGGACGCAAGAAAGCTCAAGAACGGCGGCTATCAGCTGGATTACCGTGTAACCTCTACCGGTCAGAACTATCTTATTGAGTTCAAGCAGCTGAAGGATTTCTATGCTTGGGCAAGACCTGATACGTTCATCGCTAGAAACTATAATTCGTTCAGCAAGAAGGACATCATGCACTATGTCAAGGTGACAAGCAGAACGTTCCAGTCATTCTGCGTGCCGCTTATCATTGCAGCAGTTGTTGTTGCATGGGTGCTTTCGTTCATCATCTTCGGCAGCGTTGGCATGAAGATTCTGTTCGGCGTGCTGTTCTCCGTTGTTGCAGCTGCACTTGTAATCGTGATTTACAGAAAGCAGAAATCGGGCGTTAAGATGAAGATGTATGGAATGATACAATCCAAGCTCGGTGTTAAATTCAAATAGCATAAATTCAGACCTGTCCGATTGGGCAGGTCTTTTTTTGTTGGGCAATATTGTGGGACAAAGCAAAGGCTGCGGCAGGGGATACCTGTCACAGCCTTTCGGAGTTTTAAATAATGAGTGTTAGAACTTATTTTTCAGTTTAGCGTTGGTTTTAGCGTTCTTTTTCATTTCCTTAGCCTGACTCTCGAGGTCTTCCTTGGACATTGTGGCGTTATTGCCGCCCTCGTCGTCCTCGTCCTCTTCAAAGAGGGAAGCGAGTCTCTGTTTGAGCACGTTGCCGCCTGTTGTGTCAGCATACTTGGAAGCTGCCTTTACAGGCTCGTAAGGCTCGTCGTGCGGAGCGCTGATGACGTCGGACACGTGAACTGATACGTTTGTGCCCTGAGCGAATGCGCTTGCAGACGGCTGCTGAGCGAACACCTGCTGCTGTGCATACATATTAGGCTGCTGCTGCATAAAGCCCTGCTGCTGCGGGTACATACCCGGCTGCTGCTGAACGAAGCCCTGTGGGTACATCCCCGGCTGCTGCTGTATAAAGCCTTGCTGCTGTGGGTACATACCAGGCTGCTGCTGCATATAGCCCTGCTGATACATCTGCTGAGCGTAGCCCGGCTGCTGCATCATACCCGGCTCGAAAGCAGGAGGATTCTTAGCTGCCTCGGAAGCGATAGTTTTAACTTCCTCGGGTATCTCCTCGTCGCCTGCAAGGAACGGGTTATCAGCGTCGAACTCAAATCCCGAAACGAACTCAGCGGGTGCGCCGAGGTCGGGAACGTTCTCAACTTCAGTTTTTGTATCTTTCTCAAGGAACTCTGCGGTGATATTTGTAGCCTGAGATTTCAGGTTGATAGCAGTTTCGGACTGTGTTGGTGCGATAGCAATTTCGCACTTGCCGTTATCTGCGTCTGCTTTCAGAAGCAGGTCGAGGCACTCATCACAAGGCTTAACGACGCTCTGATCCTTGAAAGCGATAGTTACCATCTGCTTTGCCTTTGGCTGATTTGCAGCTATCATAGACATAATAGCGATAGCCTCGGAATGAATGGTATCGACTTTGCCCTCGTTGATCTTGATGCTTGTTACGCCTGAGAAAATTTCCTGCTCCTCGCTCATTACGAGGGTGAGGGTAGCGCCCGGCTCTTTATAATAAGCGGTTTTTTCCTGTCTTATTTTTTCAGCATAGGTCTTGGCTGTATTATAAAACGAATTTATAACCATAACGTACACCTATATCCTTTCATCATAAGTTGCTGCGCATCATATTTGCTTTTCTTTCGGCAGCCTTCTGCTTATTTTCCTCGACTTTCTTGTTGAGCATATCGAGGTTTGCAGCGGCAAGCTCGGGGTCGTAGACGCAGGAAAGCGACACGTCGTCCTGAGTACCGAAATGCGAACGCTTGGTGATGTTTTTGAGGACAGCTGCCTCAAACTCGTTATTTGCTGCGAGCTGGCTTGTGATTATCGTATGGTAATCGAGGAAGTCATAGTCGCTGCCGAACGAGGTATACAGACCGTCGGTTGATGCAAATGCGGCGATGAGCTTTTTCTTGTCAACGTAGAAGCCGTTGAAATAGGAAGCTGCGCCAGCGTTGCAAAGTGATGCTGTGATATTAGCGGGAGCAGACTCGTCATACTCGATAGGGTTGACAGCTTCTCCGTCGTCGAACACGGTGATAAGGCTTCCGTCGCCTATCTGCAGACCGAAGGTAAAGCCTCTGCCTGCGATACAAGCGATAAGCGTTGTGCCGTAATAAGACTCGGGAGGGATCTGCTCGAACTCGTCATACGAGAATTTGCTTTTCTCCTCAGCGGTAACGGGATTCGATTTAAGGTGCTCTTCGACCTTTGAATTCCAGTTAGCGATTATCTGTTTATTGATGCGTTTGATAACGAACTTATGGTTGAGCGGGAAGGTCTTCTCAAAGGTCTCCACGTCCTCATAGAAGTTTGCTATCGTATCAAGAGTTGCTTCAACGGCAAACTTGGAGCCCATATTGCTCCTGAAATGCTTTTTGCTGCCGTGACCGTCTGCAACGACTGCAACGGCATAGTATTCGCCTACGAAATGTGCCGAGCTGTCCTGGCACACCAAGCCGCTCTGCTCGTGGCTGGCACCCTTTACAGAGTTGCTGAAACCCTTAAACATAGGGACTATTCTCCTTCCGAATTAAATTGAAACAAGAGAAGAATTACCAACCGATATCGAAAGGAACATCTCCGTTGTTCTGGTCGCCGACAAAATCCTGGATCTGCTGTCCGAGCAGCTTCTGCTTTGCAGCATAAACGTCCTCGTTCTCGATCTCTTCGCCGACCTCGGTGGAAAGAGTCATTGACTTACTACCGATCTGGGAAGCAGTTACGGCTACGACCTTGATCATCTGAGCGAGCTGTCCGCCGGAATAAGCGTGAACAACTGTATCCTTTGTGCCTGTGAACTCAGCGAGCATATCGTCGTTAGCTTCCTGACCGATACCAAGAGCTGCCTTCAGACCGAACTTGTACCAGCTGTTAGACTGAAGAGCCTTCAGACCAGCCTGATAGTCATCAGAAGGATAGCCGTCTGTCATAAGGAAGATAACAGGAGCGAAGGACAGTGATGGCGAGTTGAGGAAGCTGTTTCTGGACATTCTCAGACTAAGCTCCTTGAAAGCTGCGCCCATGCTTGTAACGCCCTCTGCGTTAAGTCTTGTCCACTCGAACTCCTCGATGTTGATCGGCTGTGAATACATCCACTTAACGTCGGTGGAGAAGGTAAGTACTGCGAGTTTAACGTCAGTGTCAGCCTCGCCGACACGGCGGATCTCAGGGATAAGCTCTTCCATAACGGTGTTGAGTTCGCCCATCTTTGTGCCTCTCATACTTCCTGATGTGTCGATAAGGAAGAAGATTACCAGGCTCTTTTTAGAAACACTGGTGGCGCTAAGGGGATCGTCATCATCAAAGTCAAGAACGCTTGCACCCTGGGTGTTCTCTTTGATGTTCTCATTATTGCTCATAAATAAAACTCCTTTATTTAAAACTTTCGATTTGACTTAGATCTGTGCTTTTATAGTGCCGAAATCTATTTCAAGACCAGCCCAAACAGGGAAACCCTTGCCTGGTTCGATGTTGTAGAAGGTGCCGTCGGGCATCTTTACACGCCATGTTCTGCCTGAAACGTTCTTAATGCCGAGCACGCCCGGTTTAAGAGAGTTTTCAACAAGTTCGCCTGCAACTGTGAGGAAGTCGTCCGAATCGGGATCGATCTCGCAGTTATAGAACTTACAGCCGATATAAAGCGGCATTCTGTAAGGACGGTTGCTGAATCCGAGTGAACCGAACTGCATACCGCACTTTGGACACTGGTAGGTTTTCTCGTCGATGGGAACGAACATTGAAGTAAAGTTCGTTCTGCCGCAGCCGCACATGATTATCTCACTTCTGAGTCTGATGAACAGCTTCTGCCATTCGTTCTCGATTATACGCTTGTTAGGCTCTTTGATGCCTGTGGTGAACGAGCTTGTGAAAGCTTCTCTGATATATTCGGGATACAGTCTCCAGAATTTGATAACATTGTCGTGGATACCTCTTACAGGTCTGTTTGAGGCATCATTCGGGTCATAAACGAAAACTGCGTTCTGACCGTAGTGTTTAAGCTCGGAGGACTCTGTGAGGCAGATATCCTTGATAACCTTTTCGCCCTCCATCGGGTCGCCTCTGAAAAGCAGTTTGAAAAGCACAACAGCGAGGGAATATTTATCCGTCTGAACGTTTGGCTTTGTAGTTCCTCTTACGACCTCGGGAGCCATGTAGCCCGGCTTACCGCCGATACCGAAGTTGCTTCCGTCAGGAGCGATGTTATCGCAGTCGCAGACCAGAACAGCGCCTGTGTCGACGTTGATAAAGAAACCACCGTCGTTAAGGTCCTGATAGCTCTTACCTGCACGGTGCAGCTGTCTGAAAGCGTTAGCTATATTGATAACTGCGGTTACCATAGCATAGAGGCTTGTGAACCTTACATTTTTCTTTACAGCTCTGCCCGAAAGCGGATCAACAACGAGCTTATAGGTATTGAGTATATCGACGAAAGAATCGAAGCTTGCTGGTTTAAGCTCCATAAGGTAGCCAAATGTGCCGTCCTCGGTAACTTTCGTCAGGTACTTGGGCCAGAGGAATTTATTGCTTGGAGCGCCGTCGTTGATATTGTTCTGGATATTCTCGCGGAACTCCTTAGGTCTTTTGATCTTATTGACGTCGTACCATTTCAAAGCCCACTGCATACCGTTGAACTCTACCAGATAAACGACACCCTGTCCGCCGCTTCCGATAACTTTAAGGACCTTGGCCTTTCCGCCGTACTCAAGCTCGACTTCCTGACCAACTCTAAGTTCTGTCATCTAAATAGTCCTCCTTAAATTTGCTTAGTTTTAAGATCAGTGCCCACAGATACTGTTTCAACGTCGATGCCGTTGGTGAGGCAATACTTATGGACATATGAATTTGCATAGCAGCGAATCGTCAGCTCGGGACAATAGGAGAAAGCGTCCTCGTCGATGAACTTGATGCTGTCGGGCAAAAAGAGTTTTTTGAGCTTTTCGCAGCCGAGGAATGCAGATGCACCTATGCTGCCGACAGAATCGGGTATCTCGACCTTTTCAAGCTCCTTGCAGAACTGGAAGGTGTTATCCTCGATCTCCAGCACGCCCTGCGGGATATTTATAACTGTGAGCTTGGTGCAGTCGCTGAACGCACCCTGCTTGATTATACGAAGTGAATCCGGAAGCGAAACGCCCTTGAGGTTCTTGCACTCGGAGAATGCATACTCACCGATCTTAAGAACAGTATCGGGGAGCTTGACGGTCTTGATGCCGTACTTATCGAAACAGAAGTCGTCGATCATTGTATAGCCCTCGGGAACATCAACGTTCTTGAAGATCTTATACTTGATGGCGTTGCCCTTGGTGAAGACCTTGCTCATGATGTTGTTTGCCTTGAAGCGCTCCTGCTCCTGTGCGTCTTCCTCTTCCTTCTTTATTTCGTCTTCATCCTTGGTTCTCAAAGGCGAGACATATGGTGCGTTGAGCATATAAGCAAAGCACACCACAACAAACTCAGCGGCGTTCTCGGCGATGAACAGCTTGCCGAGCATATAGCTCTTAGCCTTCATTATCGCCATATCCGGAGTTTCTTCTTTGATCATGTTCTTGACAACGTTAGCCTCGATCATGCTTTTGAGCAGGCTGCGTTCCTTGTCAAATTCGGGGATCGTATCACCCAGCAGCGCTACGAACTTGAGGTTGTTGAGAACGATCCTCTTGCCGTATTTCTCAAGCATTTCCTTGAGTCTGCGTTCGATCTCCTTGGTGTTGTCGAAGCCTTCAACATTCTGTAAAATCAGAGCGCCGCACTTGTCGCACTTGGTGCTGGTAGGGGTAAGCTCTGCCTGACAGTTTTCACACTTCATAAGTAGACTCTCCTGACGATTAGAATATTTAAAAAAGCGCAATAAATACTATGCATTTTAAACATACACACTCTTTCAGATATTATACCACTTCTTTTAAAGGTTGTCAAGGACACGAGCGAGAATATTGGTGTATTTACACAATTTTTATCCACTTGTGCTGTGCAAATAAACGGTTGATTTTGAGGGTGTGAAAGAACGTTTATTCCGCGATTAATTGCTTAAACGCGGTAAATAGGTCACAAAATGGACATAATCTCAGGCGCGGAAATCTGCTCGAAAAAACCTGTACAAATATTATGGCAGATATTTGTACAAGTTGTCGAATCGGGTGTGGAAAAACGGCTATTTAGAGTACAAAAATTTGGACTGATTTGGTGCGTGAAGTTGCAACTGTCCAGAAAATTTCCCCACAAACAGAGACGGATATGGTATACTGTGGGTACAGAAAACGAAAGGAGTGCTTGTATATGAACGAACCTGTATTTGTGACGATAAACTGTCTGAACATGTTTTACGGAAAGAAGCCATTTGAGATAGGTCGGGTGGTGCGGCTTATCAAGGAGCCTGACAACGAGTACGACAAAGAGGCTATCGGTGTTTATCTGCCGTTCATCGACAAAATTGGCTACATCGCAAACAGCGCCAAAACGGTGTATGCGGGCACTTTCAGTGCTGGGCGCGCTTACGACCTGTTTGATGATTATGCTTATGCGAAGATTATGTTTGTGACGCACAGCTGCGCTATCGGTTTGCTTCTGGCTAAGGAAGATGTTGAGCAGGAGGCGGAGGCTGAGGAGACTGCTGACGAGCCGAAAAAGCCTGCGGACAGCAAAAGTTCAAAGGGAAAGAAAAGCGGCAAAAATCCTGTGGGGTTCAAGGCGTGAAAACTGTTGACAATGTGCGTTTGTGTGGTATAATAGAGGTGAGACAAAGAGGTCTTGCCTCTGTTATTTTTCGCTGTTGAAAGGAGTGTTCAAAAATGACCCTGCAGGAAATGATAAACGACTCGAAAAGCATTGTGTTCTTTGGCGGTGCGGGCGTTTCGACAGAAAGCGGCATACCCGATTTCCGTTCGGTAGACGGGCTTTACAATCAGAAGTACGACTATCCGCCCGAGGAGATTCTTTCGCACACTTTTTTTGTGCAAAAGACAAAGGAGTTTTACGACTTTTACCGTGACAAGATGATATGTCTTGATGCAAAGCCAAACAAGGCGCATTTAAAGCTGGCGGAGCTTGAAAAAAAGGGCAAGCTGACTGCTGTGGTCACGCAGAACATTGACGGCTTGCACACGCAGGCGGGCAGCAAAAAGGTCTATGAGCTGCACGGCAGCGTTCACCGCAACTACTGCACAAAGTGCGGAAAGTTTTTCGGCATTGAGGCGATAACCGATTCGGTTGGCGTGCCGAAGTGTGAGTGCGGCGGAACGATAAAGCCCGACGTTGTGCTTTACGAGGAGGGACTTGACCACGACGTGATAAACGGCGCTGTCAAGGCAATTGCGGAGTGCGATATGCTGATAATCGCGGGAACGTCGATGACCGTTTACCCTGCGGCGGGACTGGTGCGCTATTTCAGGGGAAAGTACCTTGTGGTGATAAACCGCGACCCGACATCTGTTGACGGGCAGTGCGACCTTGTGCTGCACGACAGGGTGGGCGAGGTGCTGGACAAGATAAAGGTATGAAGATAGAGTATATTCACGAGCCGACGGACTTGCAGTGCGGGCAGGCGGTGCTTGCGATGGTGCTGGGGATACCCGTGGGGCAGGTGTGCGCCGAGCTTGGCAACGAGCGCGAGACAACGCTCAGAGAGATGCGGGAATATTTCGTCAGTCACGGTGTGAAAATGGCGGCGGGCAGGTCGCAGGCGCAGGGCAAAGAGGATTTGCCGAGGCTTGCGCTTTTGAGCCTTGAAACGCCGCGCTGCTGGCACTGGTCGTTATACGCTGACGGGGTGTTCTATGACCCCGAGCACGGCGTGCTTGATGATTTCCCCGAGTGTAACAGGAAGTATTATTGGGGGTTGTTTAACACAATTCATAGTGATGATGATTGGTGTACTCCAGGAATGCGTGAGGCTCCGTTCTATTATGAGGGAATAACGCCTGAACAGTATGAATTGGAGAGAACTTACTTGGCAGAGCACTTTAAAGATTTGCAGAATGGTACTTATGTTCCTTTGTACAAACAAAATAAAGACTAAACCGCTTGACTGAATGTCGGGCGGTTTATTTATTTTTGTGGTTTTTGTAGAAAGTATTGCTTTTTTATCAAAGCTATGATACAATCAAGGCAAAGGAGGGACAGCTTATGAATATCAACCGTGACCTTAATTACCGCTTGTTCGTGCAGAAAGAGACGGGCTTTGCGCGCCCTGCGTTCCACGACGAGATGGGCAGATACAACTATGTTGTTGAGGGTAATGTGGGGGAGCTGAAAAAGCTCTTTGAGCGTCCGCGTTCGGAGTTCAACAAGGGCAAGGGTCAGCTATCCGACGACCCTGTGCGCAACGTTATTTATCATCTTGTGGTGGGCGTTGCGGTCATTGCGAGAATGTGCGTTGATGCGGGAATGGATCTGAATGTTGCTTACACGCTCAGCGACATTTACATAAAGCGCGGTGACAAGTGCCGCACGGTAGACGAAGTGCTCGACATAATGGAGGAGTTCCAGCTTGACTTTGCAAGGCGTATGAAAGAGATTCGCAAAGGCTCGGCGGTGAGTCTGCACGTAAAGCGGTGCACCGATTACATTTACGAGCACCTGCACGAGAACGTGACGCTCGAACAGCTGGCGAAGCGTGAAAAGCTCAACCCGAGCTATCTTTCAAAGCTGTTTTCCAAAGAGCTGGGCGTGGGCATAAAGGACTACATTATCGGGGCGAAGATAAACACGGCGAAGAACATTCTGCGGTACTCGGAGTTCTCGATTCTTGACATTTCGATTTCGCTGGGGTACTCGTCGCAGAGCGCGTTCACGGCGGCGTTCCGCAAGCTGACGGGAATGACCCCGAAGAAGTACCGTGACATACATTTCACGAGCAACGAATTTATCGAGGTGGACGACAATGGCTAATCATTCTGACCTGCGGGCGAGGATACTAATTGTTGATGACGACAGGGAGCTTTCGTTTATAATCAAGAAGATGCTGGAGAACTATTCCTACTGCGTGACGGTGACTTACAGCTGTGACGAGGCGTTTGAGATTCTTTCGGCAAACAGCTTTGACCTTGTGCTGCTCGACGTGAACCTGCCCGACGGCAGCGGATTTGATGTGTGCAGGCAGCTGCGCAGTGCGTGCAACGTGCCTGTTATTTTCGCGAGTGCGCGTACTGACGAGGACGACAGGGTGACGGGTTTTGACATCGGCGGAGACGATTATCTGCCAAAGCCGTACTCGATGCGTGAGCTGCTTTCGAGGGTGAACGCGCTTTTGCGCAGGACGTTCAAGAACAGCGCAGAGGAAAAGGTGGTTTGCTTTGGCGGCGTAAAGGTGAACATCACGGCGAGGACGGTCGAGAAAGACGGCAAGCCTGTGGCTTTGTCGCTGAGGGAGTTTGACCTTTTGGCGTTTCTTTGCGAGCACGCGAACAGCGCTTTGCCCAAAGAGAAGATTCTCAACGAGGTGTGGGGAGCGTTTTCGGAAGTCGAGCCGTCGACGCTGGCGGTGCACATTCGCTGGCTGAGGGAAAAGCTCGAAAATGACCCTGCCGAGCCTGAATTCATAAAGACGGTGCGCAAGGTGGGCTATGTGCTGGAGGTGAGCGAAAGGTGAGATACAAACCGTTTGTGGTGGGCTTGCTGCTTTCGCTGCTGATGGTGGGGTGCACGTTCATTCTGACGCGCACGGGCGACAAATACAAGCCGACGGCGGCATCGGATATGGCTGTGACGGCGAACGAGATTGACCAGCTTATCCGCTCGGGCGACACGCAGGCGGCGTCGCAGAAAGCGCAGCAGCTGGTGAGCGAGGCAAAGAGCGCGGGAACTGAAAAAGACAACGGCAGCGCGCGGCTGTGGATACTGTGCATTGTGGCGGTGGTGGTTGTGAACGTGTGCATTGTGTTTATATGGATAAGCGTGATAAAGCCGTTTCACAAGCTGGAAAAGTTTGCGGACAGTCTTGCGGCGGGCGAGTTTGACGAGGCGCTGGATTATCAGCGGACGAACTATTTCGGAAAATTCACATGGGCGTTTGACAGCATGCGCCGTGAGATAATCAAGGCTCGTGCCTGCGAGCGTGCGGCTATCGACAACAATAAGACCGTCATCGCTTCGCTTTCCCACGACCTGAAAACGCCTGTGGCGTCAATCTCGGCGTACTCTGAGGCGCTGGTGAACGGGCTTTATTCAAACACCGAGGAGATGTATTCATATCTTGACGTTATAAGCAGCAAGTGCGCGGAAGTTGCCAAGCTGACCAATGATATGATTACGCACTCGATTGGCGAGCTGGGTGCGCTTAAAATGGAGCCGTCCAGCATTGACCTCTGCGAACTGATTGAGGAGCTTGTCAGGGAGACGGCGGCGACTGACGTGAAGTTTGAGCGCCCGATGTTCCCTGTGAGAGTTTTTGCTGACCGCAGCAGGCTTACGCAGCTTTTCGGAAATCTTATTGCCAACGCGCAGAAATACGCGGGCACGCAGATTGATATTTCGATCACGAAAAAGGAGAGAAATTTCACGGTGAGCGTGCGCGATTACGGCGGCGGGATCGCTGACGAGGATATGCCGTTTGCGTTTGACAAGTTCTATCGCGGAATCAACGCGCAGGGCGTTGAAGGCTCGGGACTGGGGCTTTATATTGTAAGGTATGTGGCGCAGAGAAGCGGCGGAGATGTGCATATTTCAAACGCACAGCCGGGCTTGAAAGTTGATGTGATTCTGCCCGAGGAAAAGTAATTTTCAAGTCTTAAAGATTCCTTAATCTAACTTGTGTTATGCTGTAAGCACAGAAACAAAACTGTGTGAACAAGAGAAAGGAAACAGCATTATGAAAGACGTTATCCTATCGGCGAAAAAACTATGCAAATCATTTGCGTCAAACGGCGTGCAGAACCACGTTCTGACGGGGATAGATCTTGACATTTACAAGGGTGACCTGACGGTCGTTATGGGTGCATCAGGCTCGGGCAAATCGACCTTGCTTTACGCGCTCAGCGGAATGGACCGGGCGACCTCGGGAGAGGTCATCTATGGCGGCAAAGACCTTGTAAAGACATCTGAAAAAGAGCTTACGTTTCTGCGCCGAAAGGATTTCGGTTTTGTGTTTCAGAAGATGCATCTGGTGAGCAATATGACGATGTTTGAAAACGTTGTTGTGCCTGCTTATCTTGATAAGAACACGCCGTCATCCGTGACCGACGAAAAGGCGAACAAGCTGTTTGAATCTATGGGCATAGATCACGTCAAGGATCATCTGCCTTCGCAGTGCTCGGGCGGTGAGCAGCAGAGGTGCGCTATCATCAGAGCTGTTATCAGCGAGCCGAGCGTGCTGTTTGCAGACGAGCCGACAGGTGCGCTCAACAGGCGCAACACCATCGAGGTGCTCGACCTGCTGACAAAGCTCAATCAGAACGGTCAGTCGGTGTTTATGGTGACTCACGACGTCAGGGCGGCTTTGCGCGCGACGAGGATAATTTACATTGAGGACGGCACGATAAGCGGAGAGCTGACTTTGCCGCCGTATGAATCTGAAAAGGAAAAGAGCAGGGAAGCGCAGGTAAGCTCCTGGCTTACCTCTATGCAGTGGTAAGGAGGGCGCTGAGATGAAGTCTGTACTTTACCTTGTGAAGAATAATATAAAATTCAAGACGGGCGCTTTCAAGGGCATTATTGCGCTGATGGCGATTATCGTTTTTTCCTATTCGGGTTCGGTGAGCAACTCGAAAAACCTTTATCAGTCGCTCGATGAATCGCTTGACCATTACAACGTCGGGGATATTCTGATGACCTTTGACGAGGGCAAATTCGACGAGAAGATAAAGACGGGGCTTGACAAAAACGAGCACGTCAAATCTTACCGTGAGCAGCCGCTTTTGTTTATTCAGATGGAATACAAGGCGGGCGGCAAGGAGAAAGATTTCCATGCGAGATTTATCAGGCAGCTTGACGAGCTGAAACTGTTCAACGATGATTTCAGCGGGTTCGTTGATGACGTGCCCAAGCTGAAAAATGGCGAGGTCTATGTAAGCTACTGCATGGGCAAGGTGATGGGACTTGAAAAGGGTGACACGCTCGAGGTCAAGGCGTCGCCTGACACGACGGAAAAGTTCGAGATAAAGGGCTTTACCGAAGACCCGATTTACGGCTCGACGCTGATTGCACCCGAGCATTTCGTTATCTGTGACGAGGACTATGACCGCATTGAAAAGGGCATTGCTGACGGCACGGTGAACAGCAACTACATTTACAAGGTGGAAATGGTGCACATTTTCACTGACGGCGAGGTCAAGGAGTCGAAGCTGGTCAAGCAGCTCAACGACGAGTGCGGTATGGTGGACAGCGCAATGCTTTACATCACGCGTCCCGAGCTTGTCAGCATGACGGGAATGTATGCAGAAACGGGCACGAGCCTTTTGTATATGTTCGTAGGTCTGCTTTCTGTGGTGGTTGCGCTTATGATGCTCAACAGCATCAACTCGACGATAGAGATGCAGTATGTTGACCTTGGCATACTCAAATCGCAGGGCTTTACGGTTTGGCAGATACGTATGTCGTACATGTGGCAGTATGTTATCGCACTTGTTATCGGAACGGTTATTGGTCTTATAATCTCAGTTCCTTTGCTTTCGGTGCTGGGCAAGCTGTTCCGCACGGTGACGGGCATACACACAAGCTGCAAGATTGATTTCCTGTCCTGCTCGCTGATAGCGGTGGTGATGATAGCGCTGTTTATGCTGTTCGTTCTGCTTTCAACGAGAAAGCTGGGCAAGATCTCGCCAGTAAATGCGCTGAACAATGCGCACAAGGACGTGCATTTCACGGGCAGGCTGAATATGCCGATGAGGCAGAGGGCGCTTTCGCTTTCGATGTCGCTTAGGCAGGTGACGTCGGGTTTCAAGCACTACGTTTTTGTGCTGCTTATCTCGGTGCTGCTGATGTTCTTTATGGTGACAATTTTCAATCTGTCGCTGGGACTGAATTTCAAGGAGATTTTCGGCGATGTGGATTACACGGCGTCGGGTATGCTGTTCAACGAGTTCAAGGAAAAGGATATGCAGCGCGTCAAGGACAGGCTGGCAGAGCTTGACGAGGGTGCGCAGGCGGATTTCGTGGCGTTCTCGGACAACGCACTGGCAGACGGCTCGCTGTTCACGGTAGACGCGGCAGAGGATTTTTCAAAGTATTACAAGGCGATAAACGGCAAGATCTGCGAATATGACAACGAGGTCGTTATTACAAAAATCGTTGCTGACGAGCTTGACAAGGGCATCGGCGACAAGGTGACTTTGGAGGTAGCAGGCGGCAAGGGCGAGTATCTTATCGTCGGCACATTCCAGTCGGTGAGCAACTCGGGCAGGACTATCGGAATGACGCTTGAGGGCGCAAAGAAGCTGGGCATGAAGGCGCAGAATTTCAATATCTTTATGCGTGACAAGGGCAAGACACAGCAGGCGATAGACACGCTCAACAGCGAGTTCAAGGACATACTCAAATGCAAGGATTCGTCTGCGGCGGGCGACGGCGACATTATGGACTTAGTCGATATGTTCCTTGTGGTGATAATTCTTGTGGTCGTTGGTGTTTCGGGAATCTTCCTGCTGGTATCGGTGAGCATGATAAGCAAGATAACGTTCCTGCGCGAGCGCACGGACATAGGCATTTTCAAGTCGGTGGGCTTCACGGTGGGCGACCTGCGCAGGCAGTTCTCTCTGAGATTTTTGCTGATAGGTGCGCTGGGCAGTCTTGCAGGCTTCGGGCTTGCGATAGCGTTTACAAATCCGCTTCTGTCGATGCTGCTCAGATTGCTCGGCATCACAGATTTCACTCACTCGCTTACGGCGGTCGAGATACTTGTGCCCGCGGCGGTTATTTGCACATGCTTTGCGCTGTTTTCGTTCCTGTCATCGTCGAGGATAAAGACGGTGCAGACGACAGAGCTTATTTGCGAATGATTCACTACCCCATATATTTTTCACAAAAAGTGCGTTCCTTTCGGGGCGTTCTTTTTGTTTGGGCGCAAAAAAGACCGCCTGCAAAATGCAAGCGGTCTGCAAAGGGTGAGTAGAGAGATTTGAACTCTCGGTCTTCAGAGCCACAATCTGACGCGTTAGGCCAGCTACGCTATACCCACCATATTAATAAAAATACCTGAGCAAGTCAGGTAAAACACGCCATACTGGATTCGAACCAGTGACCTACCGCTTAGAAGGCGGTTGCTCTATCCAACTGAGCTAATGACGCATACATCAGCATAAAAAATGCACCGGGCGGATATTACCCTAAGTGCACGTTCTGCTAAAAGCGGGTGATGAGAATCGAACTCACATGACCAGCTTGGAAGGCTGGGGTTCTACCACTGAACTACACCCGCAGATCGTCGTTTTTGGCGTTTCGCCTCAATTGACGATATTTATTATAGCATAACGAAATGAGATTGTCAAGCGTTTTTTTGCATTTTTCAAGTCTTTACAAAATGTTCATCAGACGTAAGAGATAAGATGTAAGTTGAAAGAGTTAAATGTTGTATCGGGTTTTTAACTCGTTTATCCTGTTAATTAGTGCATTTTGTTCTTGTGCTAGGTTCCTAATAGAAACGTTTAATTCTTCTAGTCTATTATTTTTACCAATTCTATTAGCTTTGTATATACCAAAAGATATCAAACAAATTACAGCTGTTACTATTGTACATATAATTATACAACCAATGAGAGTAGCAATTTTATCTCTGCCAGTTGAACTTATATTGTATAATACTATAACACTTATAATATCAAAAAAGAGTCCATATCCAATAAAATCCTCAAATGTTTGTTGTTTTACATTTAATTTTTTTCGTTCTTCATCTAATTTTGATAGGTTTTGATTGTATGTATTTAATTGAGATTGATATTGATTTAATTCATTGTATTTCTCTTCTATAAGCTTTTGTCTTCTGTAATTGTAATCATTCCAGGTTGATTCAATGCTTTCTCTTTTATTATCTTTTACAATAACTAAAGCTTTATTCATATAAGATGAAGTTTCTTGATAACAATTATTATCAACATCTATATTATTAAAACGTTTTGTTTTTATTGAAGCCATCCCGTACCACCCACGGTAATCATCTGGGTAGTCTTCTGAAACTTGTCTGTATAATTCAAATGCTTTATTATAATCTTTAAAACTCATATTTGTTTCAGCATTATGTAAAAGTCGTTCTTTTTCCGCTTCGCCTTTTGCCGTTACATTCACATTATCCGCTTTTATGTTTTGTGTAACATAGTAATTGTAATTTTGAATAGCCTTTTCAACTATGTATGGAGAACCGCAAAAGTCGCATATAGCCGCTTCTTTGCTTGCGTCTACTGTTAAAGTACCTCCACAGTTAGTACATTTAGCGTTTACCAATGGCATTGATATCACTCCTTGAATGATTTTTTTCATTATAGCACATAATTATCAATTTTTCAATAGCTTTCGCCAAAACAAAAAGACTGCCTTTGCAGACAGTCTTATTTTTTTCTCAGTATCTTTTTCCTGAACCACTTGACGTACAGCTCGATGAGCTGGGTCAGGGCGTATTCGTACAGCAGGAAGAAGAAGTTGGCGGCGAGCCACAGGACAAGCACGGCGTACTTGCCGAACGAGCCCATTCCTTCGAGCATATCCTGCGAGGTGAAGATGAACGTGAAGATAAGGAAAAACAGCGACATTGCCGCATTGAACACGGCAAACTTTATCATCCACGCCAGCACCCTGTTTTTCTTCTGGTCAAGCCCGAATTTGAGGATAGGGTAGTAGCCCATAAAGATTATGAACAATATCGAGGCTTGCAGGTTGGGCGTTATCAGCGGGCAGAGCAGCGCCACTGCAATGTAGGTCGCTATTGCCCAGTTGCGGTCGACCTCGACTATCATCACGACCATTAAAAAGCCTGCGAAGGTCGGTATGGCGTAATCGAGCATCGGCAGAAAGCCTGAGAAGAACATTGCCAGCAGGCAGACCGAGCTGATGATGCCGCCGAGCGCGACCTTGAAGCTTATCTTTTTCTTGCTTTTTTTACTCATTGGATATTGATTATCTCCGTGGTATTAAGAGGGTCTCCTCTGAAAATCTTAGCAGCAGGGGATAAGGTCGCCGCCCATACATTCGCAGCAGGAATCGAGGCAGATAAGGTCGCAGCAGCAGTTGCATGCGTCCGCTTCTCTGTTCTGATAATAGCCGCTTGGCATACCGTTCATACGACCACCGCGCTGTGAGTTGAGCTGATTAAGGGCGGCGTTATACTCGGCATTGTTAGGGTTGATGGAGGCTGCACGGCTGAAATGGTCGTAAGCCTCGTTGAACCAGCCGCGCTTATAGCAGACAGAGCCTTTGAGAAAATACCACTCGGCATCGCGCTGGTTAGCGGGAACGCCCGAGAGGATATTATCAGCCTCGGTGATGTTGCCTGTCTGGATAAGGTTACGTACATTTGTGCTGTCAAAGTAGTTGCTTGATGAATATGTGCTCTGGTACTCGTTGTTGCGGATATTGGCGATTATCTCGTCATAAGCCTCGTTTATTTCAGCCATTTTCTCTGTCGCAACGTCCTGCAGAGGATTGTTCTGATACTGGTCGGGGTGATATTTCTTGACCAGCTCTTTATATGCTGATTTTACCTCGTCCTCTGTTGCGCCTCTTGACACGCCGAGCACTACATAAGGGTCTTTTCCGTTTGTCATAATGTTGCCGTTCCTTTCCTGTCTTTATTTCTTTTATTGAACTTTTCCTGTTTTACCTGATTATAAGTATATTTTAAACCAAGATACACTATGTTGTCAAGTATATCGCGGAATCTTTTCATATCCAGCGCGACATAGCAATCGGCAAGCACGCCGAGGGACATATTTACCGTCACGTCGCAGAAATCGGTTATCTGCTTGGGGAATCTGCCCTGACCGTTCCAGTTTATGCCGCTGTTTGACATATAGATTTTAAGCGGGTTATAGTCGCCCTGTGCGATATCTTTTTTGAGGTCGTCGAGGGCGTCGGTGACATAGATGTAGCGCCCGAGGCAATAGCCGAAGCGTGACAGCAGGGCTTTTTCACGGGCGTTCCTGCCAAGCTCACCGAACACAGCCTGCATCATCAGCGCGGTAGGCTCGCAAGCCTGGTCTATGCCTGCGCTTTTGTCCTTTTCGATAGCCGTTTGCAGCTTCATTGCCTCGCTTATCTTATCGCTCAGCGGTTTATATTTCACGCAGGCTTTTTTATAGGCTTTTTTGAAAAAGGGCAGAAGCGCGAACGCGACGAGCTTTTTCTTGAAGCCTTTGTCTGCGAGGTCGTCACGCAGTTTGTGATAGGTCAGAAGTATCGACACGCTTGATGCGTAAGACAGATCGCTGCCGCAGGTGGCGCACATAGTTTTTTTCCACGGGTGCGCGATGCAGCGCTCGTTTTTGACGGTGAGCTTTTTGCCGCGGACGGACTGGTCGACCAGCGCGAGAAAGGCGGCGTCATAGCTCAGCGTGAAGCGTGTGACGAAGCCGAAGCGCCTGTCCATATCCTTGCATATCCCGCAGTAGACACAGCGGTATATTTCATACTCGTACATACGCAGGTATGCTTTATGTGCTCTGATATATCCAAACACGGCGCGTTCTCCTTTCTGGCGGGGTATCAATACTCCCACACATTATACTACTTTTCATATACTTTTGTCAATACGGCTGCGGGCAAAGCCAAAGCGACTCCCTGCGAAATGATTCACAGAGAGTCGCTCCGGTTAACTATTAAAAGTGTGTGGCAAGCAATTATTTGATTTCCTCAAGGCGAACGTTTGAGATGTGGATAGTTGCGGTAGAGCCGCACTTACCCATATTGAACTCGAGTCTGCCTGTCGGGTCAGTCCTGTCGTTCATTGTGAACTCGTACTTATAGGACTGCTTGGTTGTTTTGAGGTCAACAGGGGTATCGTTGAGGTATCTGATCCAGCCCTGATTTGGTGCTGTAACTGCAACCTTCATGGTTCTTTCCTGCTCTGCATAAGCGTCGAAAGTAACGCGGTACTTCTTGCCCTTGACCATTGGCTGATCGAACTGAACGAGCTGTACGGAGTATTCCTCTGTGCCCTCGGCAGTCGACTTGATGATTATTTCGTTGTCCTTGATCTCGGCTGTGCCCTGACCGTCGTTGAACAGCAGGAACTTCCAGTCCTTATCGTCGGTGAGGTCTTCCTTAGCGTCGGAGAAATCACCGTTGTAGATGTAGTTGCCGTCAGCGGTTGGCTCTCTGAGGACAGCCTCAGGCTTCTTAACGTTTGTATCGTAGCTTTCTTTCTGATAAACACGGACATAGTCAACTTCAAACTCTGCCTTGTCAAAGTTTGTCGAAGCATCAGGATTGCCCGGCCAGTCGCCGCCGACTGCGAGGTTCATCTGGATATAGAAGGTCTGGTCGAACGGAGCAGGATAAGGCTTGTCGTCCTCGCCCTTAACTGCTGTGAACCAGTCGTTTACTTTGAGGTATTCCTTGCCGTCGATATACCAGCGCATTTCGCCCGGCTCCCACTCAACAGAATACTCGTGGAAGCTGTCAGCAAAGCTGCCGCTTTCGAGCTTTACAGTGCCCTGCTGTTCGCCGTGAGGCTCACCGTAGTGAACTGTGCCGTAAGCTGTCTGTACGTCGTTTCCGAGGACTTCCATTATGTCAATTTCGCCGCACTTCGGCCACTGACCGTACTTGCCCTCGTCAGTCGGCATCATCCACAGAGCAGGCCATAAGCCCTGTCCCTGAGGGACCTTTGCGCTGATGGTTATTTTTCCGTAGAGGAAATCTTTCTTGTTCTGGGTCTTTATCTTACCCGAGGTGTAGTAATCGGAGCCGTTCTTCTGGGTCTTGATAGCCTTGAGTGTCAGCTTGCCGTCCTTGACGAACACGTTGTCGGTGGACTCTGTGTACTCCTGAAGCTCGTTGTTTGTCCAGCCAGGCTCGTGCGGGTCGTAACTCCATATAGAGTCGTCCAGCTTATCGCCGTTGAACTCGTCGCTCCACAGGAGCTTGTAGCCCTCGATGTCGGGTGTGCTCTCGTCAGCGGCAGACGAATCAGACTTGCTGGAATCAGCCTTGCTGGAATCGGCTGTGCTTGAAGATGCACTGCTTGATGACTCGGTCTTGCTTGAATCGGTATTGCTGCTTGAATCGCCGCAGCCAGCCATTGATGCGAGCATGGTGCAGGCAGCGATAAGCGCTAAAATTCTTTTGCTTTTCATATCGTTCAACCTCCGTATAGAATTGTTGCACAGATTTTACACCCCTATCATATCATTTGTTTGTGTAAATTTATATAAATATCCTTGCATTTTTATAAAAATCGTGCTATAATATGAGAACAGGAGGTGGGACAATGAGTTTGAATATTGACAAAGAGTTATCTGTCCGTGAATACGCTTTGCGTGAGAACTCGTCGTTCCACGCGCCGTACGTTCCCGAGTTTGACTTTTACTATGCGGTCAAAAGCGGTGACGTTGCAAAGGTGGCTTCGCTGTGCTCGGTGGACTTTGCCAGCAAGAGCGGTTTCGGAAAGCTGTGTGAGGACGAACTGCAAAGCCTGAAATACCACTTTGCGATAACAGCGGCTATGCTTGCAAGATACTGCATCGAGGCGGGAATGGAGCACGAGACGGCTTACAGCCTCAGTGACCTTTACATTCAGAGCTGTGACCGCTGCACGAACCCCAACGAGCTTTCTGGCTTGCACCGCAATATGTCCATGGACTACACCAAGCGAATGGCGGCGCTGCGCAGAGGCAAGGTGTATTCAAAACAGATAGTGCTGTGTGTAAACTATATATATGAGCATCTTCACAAGAAAATCTCGGTCGACGAGCTGGCGCAGCACACGGGACTCAGCCCCAGTTATCTTTCGCGGCTTTTCCGCAAGGAGACTGGGGAGAGCATCACCGAATACATCATCTCGCGCAAGATAAACGCGGCGAAGAATATGCTCAAATACTCGGGGTATTCTATCTCGCAGATATCGGAGACGCTGGCGTTTTCCTGTCAGAGCTATTTCACCAAGATTTTCAAGGAAACAGAGGGTGTTACCCCGAAAAAGTATCGGGATATGTTCTCGTTCACCACAGAGATAAATTTCAGCAGTAAGGAGGGCAAAAAATGAATACAAACAATACCAGCCCATTGATAAGGATAGCGCAGGGCAGCGCAGAGGCAAAGGGAGAGCAGCGTTCGGGCAAGTGGATCGCCAGCATTACGTTGGGCATTGAAAACAACAGCGGCGAGGAGAAGAGCGTGACGATTTTCTGCCGCGTGACACACAGAAAGTCGGGCGAGCAGGCAGCCTGCTACAAGTTCCACACGTTCACGAGCGTGACGATGACGGTGACAAAGGGTATGCTTTTGTACATCGCGCAGCCGCGTTTTGATGAGGTGTACGACTGCTGCATTCAGCTTCTTGAACAGGACAAGGTGACTGACGAGCAGACGGTCAGCTTTGAATTTAAAAAGTAACAGCAAAGGGCAGCGCAGGCTGTCCTTTTTTTGCTTGACTTGCGGCGGAAAATGCGGTAAACTTGTAACGGTAAAGGACGTGAGACTAATGGAAAACTATCTTGAAAGGCTGTGCATGCTTTACGGCAGCGAGGCAGTTGAAAAAATAAAGAGCGCAAAGGTCGCGGTTTTCGGCGTGGGCGGCGTTGGTGGATACGTTGTCGAGGCGCTGGCGAGAAGCGGCGTGGGCAGGCTCGACCTGTTTGACAACGACAGCGTTGCGCCTTCAAATCTCAACAGGCAGATTATCGCCACGCGGCAGACTATCGGAATGGACAAGGTGAAGGCTGCGGCGGAGCGTGTGCACAGCATAAACCCCGATTGCGAGGTGGGGGAGTTCTGTGTTTTCTTCGCGCCGGAGAACGCTGACGAGTTTGACCTGTCGGGGTACGATTATGTTGTTGATGCTATTGACCACGTTCCTGCAAAGATAGAGCTTGCAGTGCGCTGTGACAGGCTGGGCGTCAGGCTGATAAGCTCCATGGGCACGGGAAACAAGCTGCACCCTGAAATGCTTGAGATCGCGGACATCAGCAAGACCAGCGTTTGCCCGCTGGCGAGAGTTATGCGCAGGGAACTGAAAAAGCGCGGTGTGAGCAGGCTTTTGTGCGTTTACTCAAAGGAGCAGCCGAGGGAAAGCGGAGTTGACGAGAACGGAAAGCGGTGTCCTGCCAGCAACGCGTTCGTGCCAGCCACGGCGGGACTGATTATTTCCTCCTGTGTGATTAACTATTTAACGGGTAATTTCCAATAAACGACTTGACAAATCTTTATGCAGGGTGTATAATAAGTTACAATTAGGTTACAATAGTTACATTTTGAATTTTTTATTAACTGTGTGGAGATTTTATGCGAAAACTATCATTGATGAAGAAAGCGCTGACAATGACGGCTGCTGTCGTTCTTTCTGTGACGGCGGTAAGCTCGTACAATGACAGCTATGCTACAAAAGAATCGTATATGACGCAGCTCAGCGAGATAGAGGACGAGCAGAGCAAGGTCAACTCCCAGCTCAGCGACGCCGAGAGCGAGCTTGACAAGGAAAAGGACAACCTTGCATCTATCAACACCGATTACGCCAGCGTGCGCAAGCAGATTGAGCAGTCGCAGGCGGAGATAGAAAGGCTCGAAAAGCAGATCGCTGACGCTGACCAGAAAAGATGTGAGACTCAGGACAGCATCGACAAGAAAACTGCCGAGATAAAGACTCAGACAACTGACTTTATGCAGCGCATTAGGGCGATGTATATTGCGGGCGGCTCTGATTCATATATGGATATACTTTCGGATTCGTCGGACTTCTATGATGTGCTGATGAGGCTGGAGCTGATGAAGCGTGTCGCAGACCACGACAACAATCAGCTTGACGAACTTGTTGCGCAGAAAAAAGAGCTTGAAAAGCTGGAGGCGGAGTGCAAGAGCCTTATCGACGAGCTGAAAGAGTCGGCAAATGCTTACAACAACAAGCTCAAGGAGCTTGACGAGCAGAAATCAAAGCTTGCTGCTATGCAGACAAAGTCGGGCAAGAAGATTGGCGAGCTTGAAGAGCAGAAACAGACGCTCGTTGCGCAATCGGAGCTGCTGGAACGCAAGCACTCGCAGGTGAGCAGCCTTGCGGAGACTACCACCACGACTACGACGACCACAACTACAACGACAACGACGACCACACCTTACCGTGCGGCGCTGACAACGACATATCAGGGCGGTTACGCTTACACGACCACAAAGTCGACGCAGGCTTACAACCCGCCTCCGACGACAGGTTCGAGCTCGACGCTGACGAACCAGCAGAAGATCGACAAGGTGCTTGAATACTGCCGCGCAAGCGTGGGCGGTGCTTATGTGTTCGGCGCAGAGCAATTCAGAAGAACAGACTGCTCGGGTCTGACGAAGCTGGCTTACGGTCAGGCGGGCGTTGGCATCAATCTGTATCACTACGCGCAGACGCAGGCGACTTACGGCAGGGCAGTTTCCTACGACCAGATAAAGCCTGGCGACCTTGTGTTCTACGGAACGGCGTCAAACGTTTATCACGTTGCGGTGTATGTCGGTGACGGCAGGATAATCCACGCATCCTGCCCTGAGGTCGGCATCATTTACTCAAATCTTGCTTACAACAGGTCATCTATATATTGCATAAGACGTCTCATTGAGACTTAAAAACACAACATTGGAGCTGCCGCTTTTGCGGCGGCTCTGCTTTTTTCACTTGATTGTATACCAAAAATACAAAATAGGGTTGACAATCAACTTACAGTGTGGTATACTATCATGCGGAGGGAATAATGAAAATGAAAAATGGTAGTATCAGAACAACTAAAAACATCATATTTATCGGACTTTTTGCGGCGATAACCGCTGTGCTCTCGCAGATAGCGATACCGCTGCCGACGAATGTGCCGCTGACGTTACAGACGTTTGCGGTGGCGCTGGCGGGATACTTTCTCGGGGCTGTCAAGGGAACGGTGGCAATGGTGGTCTACGTTATGCTCGGCGCGGTAGGCGTGCCTGTGTTTGCAAACTGGAAGGGCGGCTTCAGCGTTATCACGGGCGCGACAGGCGGATTTATCGTTGGATTTATCTTTATGGCGCTGCTTTGCGGCGTAGGCTCGTCGGTGTTCTCGTCAAAGAAGCTGTCGGGCAAGGTGCTGGCGGTGCTGCTGGGAATCGCGGGACTTGCGGTGTGTCATATGCTCGGCTTCGGCTGGTATGCGATTTTTGCAAAGGTGTCGCTCGGCAAGTCGTTTATGGTGGTCTCGCTGCCGTATCTGATAAAGGACATAGGCTCGGTCATCGCGGCTTACGTTATCAGTGAGGAGCTTATCAAGCGCCTTGCAAAAACGGGTGCGTATTCCGCAAAGGCTGCATAGTTCACAAGGCAAAACAAAAGAGGGAAGCTCGTGATGAGTTTCCCTCTGTTCTTTTTATGCGGTTTATGCTGCACAAGCTGCGGCTGCTTCGTAAGCGAGTTCGTTTGAAACTGCGCCGTTGCCGCCGAAAACGTAGATGTTCTTTACCTTGTGCTTTTTCAGGGCTGCTGTCTGATTCTCTGTCAGAGATGTTCCGACGAGAAAGATAGGCTGAGCATTCTGTGCTGCGAGAACGCCGCCTGCGAGTGCATCAGGGAAGTTAAGTCCTGTTGCAAGGTATGGTGTATATGTGGAATTAGCGTCAAATGCTGCATTTAGTTGATAGCTTGTTTCGTATCTGTTGTTACCGTAGATCCTGGTTACAGTTGAGAAATAGTTCTTTATGCTCGTCTCGGCTGCGGTAGATATGAGCTTTGGTCCGCCGATGACGTGTCCGAAAGGACCTTTATAGGTGAGCGAATCGAGATAATTCTGTGTGCTTGCGTCGAGCTTACCGTCGCCTTTGATGTAAAGGATAGGTGATTTTGTGGTGCCTGCGAGGCTGCCTACCGAGAGGGCATCTGCAAAGCCGTTGAAGTAAACGAAGAAAGTATATGATGGCACAACTCCTGTGATATCATGCAGTCTCTGTGCTATCTTTACAGATGTTTCAAATCGGTCGCTGCCTGCGATTCTTTCAATGCTGAGTTTCTGTGCTGCGAGCTGGCTTGTGACCTTATCGGAAACAACGCCTTTGCCGCCGAGAATGATAACTTTCTTTGCGCCGAGGCTCTTTATCTGTGCCATTGTGCCTGCGTCAACAGAATCCTTTGCAGACAGCAGGATAGGTGCTTTGAGAGCGCTTGCGAGCGGTACGCCTGCGAGTGCGTCAGCGTAGCTTGAACCTGATGCGATGATTACATACTCTGAGCTTGAAGCTGCTGCCTTTGAAATTTCAACAGCTGTGCCGTAGCGGTTGGAGCCTGCGTATCTTGTAACGGCTGCTGCGCCGCTTGGCAGTTCGATGGATTTGAGGGTAAGGGAGTTGCCGTTTGTTGAGGTCAGCTCCTTGCCGTTGTAAACGTAGTATGTTTTGAGCAGTACCTTGTAGGTCGTGCCGGGTTTAAGACCTGTGAACTTGAACTCGTTATCGTAGTGAGATTTCTTTGCGACCTGAGTGTACTTCTTGGCAGACTCGTTGTAAAGGTAAACGTAAACGCCGTCTGCTGCCACGGGGATATCCCATCTTACAGTTGCGGTGGTATATGTTTTGTTGATAGCCTTTACGTTGGCAAGCGACTGCTGGAAGCTGCTGGTGAGCGTCTTGTAGGTCGCTTTTGTGCCTCTGTAATCGCTGGCGCTGACAGTTGGCAGAGTACCCTGCCATTCATAATTTGTGCCTGAGCTTGAGTAAGGCGTATGGCTCTGGTAGAACAGGGCTGTGCCCTTTGCGAGATAGTAGTTGTAGCCCTCTGAGTCGTTCCAGGTGGTGTCGTAGTTATAATACTTGCCGTCATCGAGCTTGACAATGTTCCAGGCGTGAGCTTCACTGCCGCCCTTGCCGTGAACATAGATGCAATCAACGCCGACATAATTCAGGCACAGCTGGAACAGCTTAGCGTATGCTTCGCAGACACCCTTCTTTTTGAAGATAGGTCCGCTGATGCTGTGGGCATATTCCTGCTCGGAAGGCTTTCCCGGGCTGTCATATGCATAGGTGCAGTTGTTTACGATATAGTTGTTGATAACGAGTGCTTTATAGTAGTTTGTGTATTTCCAGTTTATCTTGCCTGCGATAGTTTTCAGGAAAGACTTGATCGAAGCCTGTGCAGACTTTCTTGAACTGTCGGTCACATAATCCTTGGAGATCATCGGGCAGACGTAGCCGAATGTCTGGTTTGAAACGATTGTGCTGGACATGAAATAAAAGATAGGGTTATCCAGTCTCATAGCGGTATAAGCTCTCCTTGCATCGGTATAAGAGATACCCGCTGCTTTGTAGGAGAACATATCGAGATAATAACATTCGCCTTCGTTGTTGTAAGACGTTCCCGGCAGTGTAATGGTCTGATCCCAGAGCTGAACCATGGCATCATACATCTGGTTATAGAACTGCTGTATCTTTGCGCCGTTTGAATAAGTGCCGAGACAGGTGTAGTTGTTCCTTGAACCGCAGTACCTGATAAGGTCGGCATCTGTTTGCCCCGATGCTGCGGTTGTTGAGGTATATGCCTGTTCGCCGCGCTTTATGGGTTGTACGTCTTTGTCGGTTTCAATTACCCGTAAGAGACCTGACTCATAGACTATTGCGTCTTCGGTAAGGTTCTGTACCGACTGCGCAGTCAGTTCGCCTGCGTCGGCTGCCGTTACGGTCTGTGCGGGCATGCACGCAAGCAGCGAGCAGGACAGCGCAAGGCTTGTCAGCAAGCTCGCGAGCTTCTTTCTTAGTTTCATTGTCATTCCCCATTCTTTTTGATTTTTTTGATAAGGAACACCCGTTACGTTCCTTAAAAATTGATTATATCATTAAATCATAAAAAAGTCAATGGACTATTTGTGTCAAAAAAATAACGCACAGACACGAAAAAATATGCGAAAAAGCCTTGACAATATTGCTGAGATAGTGTATAATATATAACTGTTGCAGATAGTGCAATGTGCTGATATAGCTCAGTTGGTAGAGCACATCCTTGGTAAGGATGAGGTCACCGGTTCAAATCCGGTTATCAGCTTAATATTTTTATTCAAGAAAAGTCCGATTTTACGCATTTTGCGTGATGTCGGATATTTTTGTATAATTATGTAAATTCAAATTTTGTCCTTTATTTGTCCTTTATTGAGTAAAAAACAGCATATTTTCGCACAGAATACAAAGAAAGCAGGCTGATCTTATGCCTGCTTTTTTTCTTTGTTTGATGTCGATGTTATGAGCATATCCTGCAAGATGTTAGCACTTTCTTCATCAGCTTCAGCAATATAATGCAGATACTTGTTTGTTGTGGATATATCACCGTGTCCAAGCCTGCCCTGAACCTGTCGGAGACTTGCACCGCCATATAACAAGAGTGTAGCCGATGTGTGCCGGAGACTATGAAACTTTCTGTGCTTCAAGCCGTTCCTGTCAAGAAATTCACTAAACCACTTTGTAGGTGTGATCGGGTGCATAATTGAACCGTCAACCTTCGTGAATAACCATTCGTCACCATTCCAAGCCGTTCCTGCACGTTCCTTTTCCTTCTCTTTCTCTTTCTCTAATTCTTGTATAAGCTCTATGCAGTAAGGGGAGACAGTAACGGATCTTATTTCAAAGTCTTTGGGAGGTTTAGTGCTTATAGGCTGCCCTTTTAGCTGCATAGCTGATCGTTCAATTCTGATCCTGTGCGTGTTATAGTCTATATCGCTAAACTTTAAAGCTACCAATTCTCCACGCCTTGCACCTGTCATTATAGCGAGGTTGATAAGTACTTGATACTGTAACGGTTCTTTTTCAAGACATTGGAGCATTTGTGCGGCTTCCTGCTTTGTGAAGATCTCAACGGACGGCTTTGTTGCTTTTGGTATTATGAGCTTTGATGATTGTGCAGGGCTTTCGGGAATGACCTGTAATTTGACCGCCATATTGAGCACTGATTTAACAATATTGAGGTATCTACGCACAGATGAGGGAGAAAGGGTAGTTTCTATATGCTTGCATTTGCCGTTCTTAAATCCGTATTCTATCGGCTTTTCTGAAAGCGTTTTGATAAAAGATTGAATGTGCAAAGGTTTTATCTCAGAAAGCTTCAGATGTCCAAGCTCAGGAATGATATATTTCTTTAATAGCCGTTCGTAATACTGGTATGTCTGAGGGGAAAGGGAAGGTTTGACTAAATCAAGGTATTGAGGTACAAACTCAGCAAAGGTCAGGCGTGGGTTATTGCTCATAAGACCGTTTTTGCACCGTTCCTCAAATTCAACAATGACCTTGTTAAGTTCCTTTTCTGTCTGTTTTGCCGTCATCGGCTTGTCTGGCTTCCAAGTCATCGAGTGCGTGATCTGTTTACCGTTTACATCATACCCACCGCTGACACGAATGTTGTAAGTGTTTCCTCTTTTGCGTATAGTAGCCATTTAATCACCTGCTTTCATTCAGAAAGGAACTCCACCAAAATGAAAATCCTCGTTAAATATTTCGTAACAGTCGTTAAGTATCATTCTATTACCGTCAAACGTAACTGCTTCAGATGTTTTTTCATTGAAGTCTTTTAGTAATAGTTGCTTTATCTTTTGTTTTGTTTCTTCATTATCGGTTGTTATGCCGGGCTGAATGCACTCATAGTATTTTTTTAGATAAATAGTAAGTATCTCCGAGTTTATATTAAGTGATGACTTATAATGTGTTACCTCATAAGTGTCGGGATATCCTGAGGAATAGTCCATTTCAGTTTCTTCGACTGTATATGGCTGTAATTCAAATTCAGGGTTAACAAGATTGATAAAATCCTTTATAATATTGAATTTTTGTGTATCTGTGAGTGCGGATGTATCTTTATTATCATCAAGTCCGAGTAAATAGTCAACGGTTGTGCCTAAAACTAATGCGATATTTGCCATAAGTTCGATATTTGTATTACTACCTTTTTCGATAGCATTCATAGTTTGAGGACTTGTATCTACCTTTTTAATCAATTCGCTTCGTTTCATACCGATTTTATTAAGGCGTTCTTTAATCTTATTGCCTATAACATATTTGTTCGCCTTGATATCGTACAGTTTTGGTTTGATTTCTTCATTTTTTTTCATAATGCACAGCCCCTTTCAAGTATTAACAACTATAACTTGTTGTTGTTATCAGTATAGCACATAATAATCGGTTTGTCAAGTATGCCGAAAATAATAAATTACACTTGATAAAAATAATAATAATAAATCAAACTTAATTGCTTGAATTCTGCTTGTTGTTGTGCTATACTATGGTTGAAAGATATGAGAAAGGGGGTGCAGGTATGCAGGGATATGAAATCAAAGAGTTCATTCACCGCAACGGCGTTAAGCTGTGGCAGGTCGCTGATGCTTTGAGTATGACGGACGGGAATTTCAGCCGCCGACTGCGAAAGCCGTTCAGCAAAGCGGAATTCAGACGAATTGAAGAAATCGTTGAAAAAATACTTGCTGAACAGGAATGAACAAAAAAACCGCCTGAGCGTTGCAGCGTTCAAGCGGTGTGCAGGGGTAAGCCCTGCGAGTATACGGCGAAAAACACAAAAATGCTTTTCAAGCTCATTTTAGCACGATTATGTGAGCCTGTCAAGCGGAAAGGGAACAAAATGAAAACTATGTTGACAATCAAGGAAACCGCTGAAAAATACGGGCTTCCTGTCTTTTGGGTGCGGTGTGCAATCAAGCAGCACAAAGTCCCATTCATCACCTTAGGACGCAAAATATTAATTAACGGCGAGATCTTTGAGGCATTTTTGAAAGGCGGTGCTGTCTATGAAAGTCAAGCAGAAACTTGACGAGCAGCTGCTTTCTCTGCTTCCTGTCGGTGCAGATGATCCAATAACAGCAAGGGAGCTTCAACAGCTTCTTAACCTTCAACGTGTTCGTGATGTGTCACTTTTAATCAACCTGCTCCGGAGGCGTGGGAAGGTCATTTGTTCAAACGGTAAAGGCTACTATAAGCCTGCTACAAGGTGTGACATCGAAAGCTTTGTGAAGCAGATGCGGTCACGAATGAAGGAAATCAAGCTTGCTACCATATCAGCCGAACAGGCTTTGAAGGGCGGTGAAGATGATGAACGAGGTTAAGAAACCACCTGCACTCAATATCTACTCAGAGTGCTGCGAGATGCTTTGCGAGTTGGAAGCTGAGGAAGCAGGACACGTTATAATTGCAATCTGCGAGTATTTTCTTGACGGTGTTGTGCCTGAGAACCTGTCAAAAGTCGAAATGTTGACTTTCAAGAGCTTGAAAAACGGTGTTGACAGGTCTGTGCAGTCATACCAAAACAGCTGCTCAAAAAAGCAACAGGCAGCACTCGATATGTGGGAGAACAGGCGGAAAGTCAGCGGATATTAATCAATAGCAGGTGTATACTGATACATACTGATACATACTGATGTATGCACCTGCATACTTTTCTATGCTTTCATTTCCTTTCCTGTCCTGTCTGTTTCCTTATCCTTTCAGTTTCCTTGCTCTTTCGGTTTCCTATCGTTTGCTTTCACAACTCTTTCGGTTTCAGTTTCGTATAATGGTTTTTTTTGCTGATGCAAAAGAAATCTGCACTCTTTGAAAGGGGGAAAATATTGTTTAACTTATCTATCTTCTTAAGAAATCTAAAAAAAGCCTTTGAGATGAGAGAAAGACAATACAGCTTTGAAGAATATGCTGATGTAATTCTGTTCTATCTCACGACCTATAAAAGATATATAGGACAAGAACACGCTTTTATCAAGACCAGTCAGCTTGACAGGATTATGTCGTTCATTGATGAACAAGACATTGAACCGGAAGCTTATGATGTACTTATTACATCATACTTTGAAAATACGGCTTTACAGACAGATTTCGGTGTCAATCATTTTTTTACTGAGGGCATTATCAATAACCGGTTCTACGAGGAAATATATTGAGGGGTGATTTTATGAGAATAGCCAATTACAAGCTAACACCTGAAGATCGTGAAACACTTATTAACATCGTTAAGGACGATAACGGTGCAGAGGTTGCTTTCGTTGAAACCACTGAGAGCAAGTATTACAATAGGCTGATGAAACGAGGCTGGAGCTTGACCGATGAGGTGCGAAACAGTCAGGGCGGTTTACTATCGGCTACATTCAAAGCACCTGCAAAGTGTGTCAGCTTCAGATCTATGCACTAAATGCAGTTTTTAGACACGGCTTTGCACGGTAGTATGTTTATACTATCTGTGCATTGGTTGTGTCTCAAATGGTTGCTACGCAAAGATTTTATGTACTATTTTTACAAAAGGGAGGGGGGATATAATGTCAAAGACTTATACAGATGAGAAAATTGCTGAATTGCTGATGATGCACGGCTCTGTATCTTCTGTTTCAACTGTAACAAAGCTAACAAGGGCGGCAATCTATCAGCGAATAAAAACACCTGAGTTTCGTAAGATGTTTGAGACTTATTCACGTTCGGCTCTTAATGCTGCAAGCGGTGAGCTGTCCTGTGCCTGCTCAACGGCAATACAGACGCTTGTAAGCGTGTGTAACGATAAGGGCATAAATGCACAAACAAGGGTACAAGCTGCACAAACGATACTGACAAACGCTGTTAAACTTGCAGATGTAACACGGGAGCAGCGTGAGCAGGACGAAAGAGACGAAAAAATTGAGGCTCTAACACAAAGCATTTTATCGAGAATGCACAATGAATGAAGAATGAAAGGAACGAGAGAAATGACAAAATCAAAATTCTATTGGGACATCAGAGCGGTTGTTGATGAGGCAATCGGAGACATCAGAGAGCTTGAAGCCGAAAAGCAGAAACTTGAAAGCGAGATGAAAAGCTCAAAATTTCAGCAGTCCTATATCAAAAAAGAAATGTTACCGATGATCGAGGGCAAAAAAAGGGATATTGAAGCAAGAAAGGCGGCGGCAAACAAGCAGATCAAAGCTCTTGCTGATGACTATGCAAACGAGCTGAACGAGGCAAACGAGCTGCGAGGCGAGGATTTAACGGACGATGCAAAACTGCTGACAGCAGGCGTTAAGCTGACAGGGAGTGAGCTTGAAAAGATATTTGACCGCTATGGAGACAATCCTACAATGCAGCAGATTGTGCATAGATACGCCGATGAAAACAATGTCAAGCTCAACCGTGTACTTACATTCAAGAACTCTCCATTGATCGAGGCAGTATCTTGTACGCCTGCGATTTGCGAAACGGTGATTAAATGGGCGGACGATGCCAGCGTATACAGCGAGTTGATGCCGCAGCTTGACGGCTTCAAGGAATAAACGAGAGGCGGCCGAAAGGCTGTCTCTTTTTGTCCTTTATTTGTCCTTTACTTTTTCTGAATACCTATAAAATGAAATTGATACCTATAAACACATAATGTGAGTATTGTACGTAAATACGAATGTTTGTTATTTTTTCTAAAAGGATATGAAAGTCGAAAGTGACATTGGTAAGGATGAGGTCACCGGTTCAAATCCGGTTATCAGCTCTCAGGCTCTCACTTTGTGGGAGCTTTTTTGTTTGACAGATCAACAACTATCTGATATAATACGGATACAAGGTGAGAGTGACTACGGCTATGCTCGGCTGTGGTGGCTCTCACCTCAAAAGATGAGGTTCCCTCCGCTATTCTTGGCAGAGGATTTACCTCATCTTTTTTTATTCCAACAAAAATCTCCGCAGAGGTTAATTCCCTGCGGAGTTGTGCTTTTCATACGTTATTTATCGAGCTGTGTGTCAACAAAGATGCTGTAAATTGCCTGGATAGCCTTGTCAAAGTCGCTTTCGCTTACGCCGATGATGATGTTAAGCTCGCTGGAGCCCTGGTCTATCATCTTTACGTTTACTCTTGCGTGTGCAAGTGCGGAGAACACTCTGCCTGCTGTACCTCTGTTGGACTTCATTGCACGACCAACGACTGCGATAAGTGCGAGGTCTGTTTCAATGTCGATAGTGTCAGGGTGGCAGTTGCGGTGGATACCTGCGAGTATCTCCTGCTCCTTTGGAGCGAACTCCTCCTGGTGAACAACGATAGACATTGTGTCGATACCTGATGGCATATGCTCAAAGCAGATTCCGTTCTTTTCAAAAACTTCGAGAACTTTTCTGCCGAAGCCTATCTCGCCGTTCATCATATCCTTTTCGATATTGATAGCGGTAAAGCCCTTTTTGCCAGCGATACCTGTGATGGTGAACTGCGGCTTCTGTGAGGTTGACTCAACGATAAACGTACCGCTGTCCTCGGGAGCGTTAGTATTCTTGATGTTGATGGGGATACCAGCTTTTCTTACAGGGAAGATAGCGTCCTCGTGGAGAACGGTAGCGCCCATATATGAAAGCTCACGAAGCTCTTTGTATGTGATTATCTTGATTGTTTCAGGGTTCTTGATTACGCGGGGGTCTGCAAAGAGGAAGCCCGAAACATCTGTCCAGTTCTCATAGAGGTCTGCGCCGACAGCGGCTGTTACGATAGAGCCTGTGATGTCAGAACCGCCTCTCGAAAAAGTCTTGATAGTGTCGTTAGGCATTGAGCCGTAGAAGCCGGGGATAACTGCGTTGTCGAGACCTTCGAGGGCAGCTTTGAGAGCCTTGTTGGTCTTTTTGGAATCGAAGTGTCCCTGCTCGTCAAAGAAGATAACGTCAGCGGCGTCAACAAAGTTATAGCCGAGATAGTTAGCCAGCACGATACCGTTGAGGTATTCGCCTCTTGATGCGGCATAGTCACGACCAGCCTTGCCGATAAAGCAAGCCTTGATGACCTCGAACTCGCTTTCAAGAGAAAGGTCGAGACCGAGCTCTGAGATGATGCCGTTATATCTTTCCTTGATCTTTTCAAATGCTTCCTTGAAATCCTTGCCCTTTGCAGCAAGGTCATAGCAGCCGTAGAGCATATCCGTTACCTTGGTATCGGCATTGTTTCTCTTGCCGGGTGCGCTTGGAACTACAAATCTTCTGGAGCTTTCAGCGGTGATGATAGACTTAACTTTCTTGAACTGCTCTGCGCTTGCAAGAGAGCTGCCGCCGAATTTTACTACCTTTGTCATACAAAAAACCTCATTTACATATTATAGTTACTTTTTACACAGTACAAATAATAGTATACAAAACTTTGCAAGCCGCGTCAATGTGCATTTTGACAAATATATATGAACTTTTATCTGTTTGTTTGTGAAATACGCTTGTCCACGCTGGGCGAACATATTGTAGCTCAAACGGGTGCAAGTGTCTTCCCCAGCAGGACATCAAGGTCTGCGTCAAGCTCGGCAAGGGACTTGTAGCAGCCGAACAGCAGGGCTTTTGTCTGCTCGTCGGGTTCGGAGAGGTCGGGGATCATTACGGGCAGGCAGCCTGCGTCGTATGCAGAGCGTATGCCGTTGGGAGAATCCTCAAGTGCAAGACACTCACAGCAGGGCAGTTCAAGAGCCTTTGCGGCGGTGATGTATATGTCGGGCTTCGGCTTGCCGTTGCTTATCATGTCGCCCGTTATCAGCTTGTCGAAATAGCTGATAACGCCTGCCTTTTCGAGATACATAGTTGCGCGGTTTATGTCCGTTGCGGTGGCGACGGCAAGCTTCAAGCCGCGCTTTGAAAGGCTTTCGAGCAGCCCGTCAAGACCTGTCTTTTTCTCGATGCCGTTCTGCTCAATATACGCGTTCATAAGCTCGATGCGCTTTGCCCTTACAGCAGAATAATCAAAGTCTTCGCCAAGCAGGCTTTTTAGGTGCGGCTCGGCATATTTTGCGGCAAGCGAGCGTATGCCGAGAACGTGCTCGGCGGTCATTTCAAAGCCGTAGAATGCGGCTGCCTCGCGCCAGAAGCGTGTGAGCAGCTTTTCGGTATCGAGCATAAGCCCGTCCATATCAAAGATAACTCCTTTTATCAGAACTGACATTTTCAACGTCTCCTTGTGTGAAATCTGCATAAAAATATTATATATTTTTCTGCGCCCAAATGCAAGCGTTTAAATTGACAAGGGTTTTAAAATATGTTAAAATAATAAATGTATGAATGGGGGTGTGAACGGTGAATTACTATATCTATGGCTATACCTCAAAGGGCAGTGTCCGCAGTGAAAATGAGGACAGGATACTCGTCGGCGGAAAGATAAAAAGCGAGGGCAGCCGCTATTCAACAACAGGTGCACCGTTCATTGCCGCAGTGTGCGACGGAGTGGGCGGAGAAAAAGCAGGCGAGCTTGCGGCTCAGACATGTCTTGAAGAGCTTGCCGCTGTGCATTACCGTTCGACTGTCGATATGAGACAGGTGGTGCTTGACATTCACCGCAAGGTCAAGAAAAACGGTGTTATCGGTCAGGGCACGCTGAATATGCAGACGACGCTTTGTGCGCTGTGTGTTGATGAAGCGGGCGAGGCGCTGTGCGTCAATGTGGGCGACAGCAGGATGTACCGCTATGTGAACGCTGCCATCAGGCAGTTATCCACAGACCAGTCGTACAGACAGTTTATCTATGAGCACGGCAGCGACGGCGAGGTGTCAAACATTGACCCGAGGTATGAAAACGCTATCGTTTCATCTGTGGGAAGCCTTTCAAACGAGCCTGAGGTAGAGCTTGTGCAGCTGGTGACACGCTTCGGCAAAGAGCCTGATGATATGATACTTATAGTTTCAGACGGCATATCCGATTATGTCAGCGAGCAGCAGCTTGAAATTGGCATGGGGCTTGACCTGCCGATAGGGCAGAAGCTGGAAGCTATCGCACAGCTGGCTGTTGACAACGGAAGCATTGACAACATTTCTATCGTGGGCATCAAGCCTTACATCACCAAGCAGGAGCTTGAAGCTATCACCACCGAGCAAAAGGGCGAAACGGTCAATATCCAGAAGCTCATCGCGGAAACAGACGAGCTGGGCGACATACTGACCTTCGACATAAATGAGATACTTTCAAAGCCGTATCCTGCTGCGCAGGAGCAGGCTGAGCAAGAAACTGAAAAGACAAAGACAGAAGAAAACTCACGTCCCGAGGCTGAACCCGAGCCGACAGCAGAGCCTGCCGCAGAGGCAGAGCAGGAAGCAGAGGCTGAGCCGATTATTGAAACGGCTGCCGAGCCAGAAACCAAGGCGGAGACGGTAGCTGAGCCTGAGACTGTGAGCATACCGCAGACAACAGAGGAGGAAGTTATGACTGACGAAAACAGCGTAACAAATGACGAGATAAGAAAAGACAGATTCGTTTCAAAAGCGGGCGACTTTACTATCATAAAGCCTGCCGACAGCGAGCAGCCTGATGAGGCTGAGCAAGAGCCAGTTGAGATGGAAAAAGAGCCTGCTCAGACAGAGCAGACACCAGCTCCCGAGAGCAGAGAGATACCCGATGAGCTTGTCGAGACTAAGACTATTGCAGACGAGTTCAAGGTTGATTTCACTCGCTTCAAGGAAAACGTGGAGAACAGCACGCCTGGTGAGCAGACAGAGCAAGGCGGCGAGAAAAAGCAGCTCGATTTCAGCCTGCACACCGTTGAGCTGATGCACCAGTCGGCATCGAGCCTTGCGAAGCTGGAAAACCTGTTCGGCAAAAAGTAGAAAAATAACGCTGTGGTGTTGATACATTACAGCGTTTTTTCATATATCTGCGCAATTTGATTGACTTTGAAAAGTGATTAGAGTATAATTAAAGGGTGGAAGTGGAACGGAGGAATCAGTGTATGAAAAAAACTAAAATTGTATGTACGATAGGACCGTCAACTGATGACGATAATGTCCTGCGTGAAATGATGAAAAACGGAATGGACGTGGCGAGGTTCAACTTCTCCCATTCCGAGCATGAGGTGCATCAGAAGCGCTTTGAGCAGGTGTGCCGTCTGCGTGACGAGCTGGGTCTTAACATCGCAACTCTGCTCGACACCAAAGGACCCGAGGTGCGCCTTAGATCATTCAAGCAGGGAAGTGTTGTTATAAAAGACGGCGAGCAGTTCACGCTCACGACGAGAGATGTTGAGGGCGACGAGACTATCTGCTCGATAACCTTTGCAAATCTGCCAAAGGACGTTTCTGTGGGCACGGCTATTCTTATAGATGACGGTGCGATAGAGTTGAGCGCGGAGAGCGTAAACAGCACAGACATTGTCTGCAAGGTGATAAGAGGCGGCAAGATTTCCGACCACAAGGGAATCAACGTTCCTGACGTAAACCTGTCGATGCCGTATATTTCCGACGCCGATATGAAAGACCTTGAATTCGGCGCAAAGATGGGATTTGACTACATTGCCGCATCGTTCGTGAGAACGGGCGCTGATGTTATTTATCTGAGAAAGTTCACACAGTCGCTGGGCTGGTTCAACCCGAGAATTATCGCAAAGATAGAGAACGCTCAGGGCGTTGAGAACATTGACGAGATACTTGAAGCGGCTGACGGAATAATGGTCGCAAGAGGCGACATGGGCGTTGAGATACCGTTTGAAAAGATTCCTGCGATTCAGAAGGAGCTTATCAAAAAGGCTTACAATGCAGGCAAAAACGTTATCACGGCAACGCAGATGCTTGAATCTATGGTTTCAAACGCGCGCCCGACGAGAGCGGAGATAACCGACGTTGCAAACGCTATCTACGACGGAAGCTCGGCAATTATGCTGTCGGGTGAGACAGCTGCGGGCAAGTATCCTGTTGAGGCGGTCAAGACCATGAGCCGTATCGCTGAGACGACAGAGGGCGCTATCGACTACATCTCGCGCTTTAAAAAGCACGCTGACGACCTTGACCCGACTATCACAGACGCTATCGCCCACGCAAGCGTGACCACGGCGCACGACCTCAAGGCTGCGGCAATTCTTACCGTAACAAAGAGCGGCGGCACGGCGAGAACGCTTTCAAAGTTCAGACCGAACTGCCCGATAATCGCGCTGACTACAGACGAGACGACCTGTCACCAGCTCAATTTAAGCTGGGGCGTTGAGTCGGGACTTATGTCGGAAAAGACCAACACGGACGAACTTATCGAGCACGCTATCGAGGTGTCGCTTGAAAAGGGCTATCTGCAAAAGGGCGACCTTGTCGTTATAACAGCAGGCGTTCCGCTGGGCATAAGCGGCACGACGAATCTTCTGAAAGTTGAAAGAGTTTAAATAAAGCACTAACCTCCTGCGGAAATCTCCGCAGGAGGTTTTTTGTGCCGGGTATCATGATGTAACGGGTTCGGAATGTTTGCTTGTTGTCATTATCAATCCTCTGACCTTCTGCACTGTTTCTTTTCCGATGTTGTACATAAACTCGTGATTCAGTATAGAAAAGCGCAGATATCCGTCATCGCTTATCTCAAGAGTAGATTGGGTTGTTCTTGTATTAGTACCATACTCATCATAGAACGGCTGGTAAACATACAGCATGCTTATTGACGGCTTGAAGTTTACTGTGCTCGGGTCTACCTGCTTGACTTCGGGTGTAACGGTGGTTGTGATGCCGAACAGTGTGGTGATCACTTTTTCGGTGTCGAATTCCGAGTACCTTGTTTTGCTTCCGTCGACATTCGTGCATACCGCCGCATTAATTGTCATCTGTTTTGTGAAGTTCAGGCTTCTTGCGATCTGTTCACACGAAAAACTGTTCAGGTCTTTAGCGTAAATGTAATACTTGACCGTCAATACGACTTCTTTACTTTCACCTGTTTCATCCGGATCTACCGAAGTAGCAAGTGGTCTGAAATCATCTTCAAACAGGAATACTACAACATCAGCTGTATCCAGTCCTTTGATATAGAAGAAATAGCAGTTTGTCGTGTACTCTGCACCAGTTATCGGGTCTTTGCCTTTTGCGGTCTCATATGCGTTGCCGACTGCGCCTGTTTTGTCTACTGACAGTGTCATTCCTGTGTAATGGTATTCACCAATGACAGGATAACGTTCTCCGCCGTTCTTATCCTCCCAGCGCTTTTCAGTCGGTTCTTGCTTCGGCTTGGTCGTGGTCGGCGCAGCAGAGCTGTCTGTCTTTGTGCTGGTGGTATGCGAAGCGGTGCTGCTATCCTTGCTTGCTCTGCTTGACTCTGCCTTGCTGCTGTCAGAGGTCTTGTTGTAGACTATCTCATAGCCCTTATAGTTTGAGGTGATATGGTCTATGAGCTTTTCAGCGGTCTGCTTGCCGATGTAGAACATCTTTGCAGAGGAGAGCAGATTTGTTACGAGGTAGCCGTCGTCGCTGACAGACAGTGACTTGTTCCTTACGCCGAGGACATCAATGTTTGTTGTGAGGTCAAGGCGCTTTTTGTAGCTGCCCTTTGCAAGCGTCGAGTCGGGGTCTGCGACGGACTTGGCATCCTTTGCGTTTTCGAGCAGGATATCGAGGATCTTGGTTTTGTCAAGTCCCTCAAAGCCTATCGTTCTGCCGTCATCGGGGTAGTAGTAAGCCTCGGAGAATGAAACTGTCGCACTGAAATCAAGTGCATTGACCAGCGTTTCAAACGAATCGGGGTCAGCGCTTGAATTGATGTAGACATAGAAGCAGTCGAAGTCATCTGTGAGCGATGCGTCTGACAGGAATTTGAGGGCGATGGCGTATTTGCTGTCTATGTTCTTTATCGAATAGACCTCTGCGCTGAGGTGGTCGGGTGCGTGGGTTGACGGGTTTGTTATAAGTCCTTCAAAGCTGGCAGCACTTACGCTTACCACGCCGTCGATGAGCTTGCCCGCAAGTCTGCTTTCCTCTATTGGAGCATTAGCAGCCATATAAACACCTGTTGCTGCGCTTGAAGAAAGCTGAACGGTGGGGTATTTTTCGGTAAGTGTCATTTTGTCCCAGTTCATTTCTCTGTCAGTATCAGAGCTGGAATCGGGGTCAACATATTTTTTTTCCCACTCGCTGCTTGCAGCTGTCGAGTCGGTGTCGATATATTTGCTGCCCGACTTTGTGCCGACAAGAACGGCAAATATTCCTATGCACAGCACAAGCGCTATGCTTGCTGCCATTGCGATATATTTCCACGAAAAGTTTCTTTTTACGGTGATTAGTTTTTCGGGCGCTGCTTCAAGAATGAGATCATAGTCAATCTCGCTCAGTGCCCGAGCAGTTTTCATGCCTCTCATATCTCGAATTCCTCCTTTTTCAAGTGTTCACACAGCTTGTCTCTTGTTCGTTTCAGCGTCATTTTGACATTGCTCTGCGTCATATCGAACCTGTCTGCTATCTCCTTGACGGAGTTGAAGTAATAGTATCTTTGCAGGAAGATGACTCTCGTCTGCTTTTCCAGCTCTTTGAGGAAGCTGTTCATAGCATCGCGCAGTGCCATTTTGTCTGCAAGGTCTTCGCCGCTTGCGGAGATAAATTCGCATATCTCGTCGAACACGGCTTCGGTCTGTCCGCCGCCGCGCTTTTTTGCTCTGTTCTTTTCAAGGCGGTCAAGTGAAAGGTTACGCACTATCTTTGAAAGGTAGGCTTTAAGAGAGCGAGGGCGCTGGGGCGGTATGGTCTCCCACAGCTTTAAGTAAGCGTCATTTACACATTCCTCGGCGTCCTGCCTGGAAAGTATATTGCCGCTTATCATCGCACAATAGCTGCCGTAACTCTCTTTGGTTTCATTGATCGCTTGTTCGCTTCGTATCCAGTACAATTCGATTATCCTTTCGTCATCCATATCGCTCACCTCGCTCCCTTGTCTATATAGACGGAAAGTTTTCCGCCCGGGTCACAAAAAAAGTAAAACCGCCTGAAAAACTTTTTCAGACGGTCGGTTTTATCAGATGTAGAATTTCTTGCCCTCGAACTCAACTCTGCGTTTAAGGTCGGTCATAAGGTCGTCAAACTGCTGTGGGTTGAGCGACTGTGCACCGTCGCACCAAGCCTTTGACGGATCGTTGTGAACTTCCACCATAAGTCCGTCGGCACCAGCGGCAACGGCGGTCTTTGCAAGCTGAGGAACCATCCAGGAGATACCTGTTGCGTGGCTCGGGTCAATGATTATCGGCAGGTGTGTCTTGTGCTTGAGCATCGGAACAGCGGCAATGTCAAGAGTGTTTCTTGTTGCTGTTTCAAAAGTTCTGATGCCTCTTTCACAAAGGATCACGTTCTCATTTCCGCCTGCCATGATGTATTCGGCGCTCATCAGCCATTCCTCGATAGTGTTTGCAAGACCTCTTTTGAGCAGTATAGGCTTTCTGCACTTACCCAGCTCTTTGAGCAGGTCAAAGTTCTGCATATTTCTTGCGCCGACCTGGATAACGTCAACGTCCTCGAACATATCGAGATGAACGAGGTTCATTATCTCGGTGACGATGGGCAGACCTGTTGCTTTCTTTGCTTCGAGAAGCAGTTTGAGACCCTCGCCTGCGAGTCCCTGGAAGGAGTATGGCGAAGTTCTCGGCTTGAATGCGCCGCCGCGAAGCAGGGTAGCTCCGCTTTTCTTAACGTCCTGTGCGACCTCGATTATCTGCTCCTCCGTCTCGACAGAGCAGGGTCCTGCGATAACGTTGAACACGCCCTCGCCGAAGGTCACCTTGTCCGTTACCTTTATATATGAATCCTCCGGGTGCATTTTGCGGTTAGCCTTTTTGTAAGGCTCGGAAACACGCTTTACGTCAGCGACGTAGCTTGCGCCCTTTATGCTGTCTATATCAAGCTTTGTTGTATCGCCGATAACGCCGACGATAGTGGTGTTGTCGCCCTCACTGAAATTGGTCTTGAGACCCTTTGCGTGAATGTCGGCGATAAGTTCCTGTACGTTCTCTTTTGTTGCCTGTGAGTTGAAAATAATGATCATTGCAAAACTTTCCTTTCATGCTATCATACTTTAAAGCTTTTAAGCTTTTATGCTTTTACGTGTTAAAGTATAGCATACTTTTGCCGACCTGTCAACCCCATAGGCAAATTTTATCATTTTGTTCAGTTTGTGCGCCGCTGTCAGACGATTATTGTGCATTATCCTCACTGCGCCTTGTGACCTCGCCAATCAGTTCAAGCTCGCATTTGAGCTCGCCCGGGATAGCATAGCTGCCTTGAAGCTTCATCGCCTTGTCATATTCAGCCTTTGCAGCAGCCTCGTCCTTTGCACACAATTTATAATAGGCATACATCACTCTCGGCTTTGAGATAAGCGTCTTTGATGCCGCCTTTATGTATGCTTTCAGCTCTCTGTCAAGCAGCTTGTCTATCTGCTCACGGGGACTGCCGAGCATACATTCACAGAATATAAGCTCGCATTTTGCTTCGCTGATGTATATTTTCATCGTGTCTTCTGTTTTAAGGCTCTCGCTGATGATGTCCCTTGCCTGCGCATATTCGTGCTCTGTTATCAGAACTGATGCTTTCATCAGCGCCGCAGCAACAACATAGATATCCGACAGTCCCTCGGACACTTCAAAATACTTCGGGTCTATCTCAAGGGGAGTCAGTCCCTGCGTCATCAGTCCGTTGACGGTCAGCTGGTTGTAAATGAAAACCTTGTCGCCCGGGTGCTTGTTCAGCGACAGGCAGTTATATCCGTCGTTTGCGATGTTTCCTGACATCGGTATCAGGTTTATAAGTCCCAGATACACCGAGAACACAGCCAGCATAAACAGCGGCATTTTCAGATAAAAGTCTCCTGCAAGCGCAAACAGCGGGAATGCTATCGCCGCAGTTATAAGATTGAATAGTCCGCCGCCGATGAAATATGTCTTGTACGGCACATCTTCCGGGTTTACGTCTTGCTTTGGCATAAGCAGGCACTGTCCTGCCGTGCCTTGAATGCTCATTTTCTTGCATACAAGCTTGCCGTCCTGCTTTATCCACACGAATGACCCGATTCGGAACGACACAAAGTCATATCCCGACCGCAGACCCATCACAAGATGTCCGCTCTCGTGGATTATGACAGAGGCGAATATCCCGATAAATGCCCACAGCATTGAGTAGCCGAGCCTGAGCAGAATGATGTGATTTTCGTGTCTGCCGTCGAGCTTTATCAGCATGCCGATGCAATACCCCATTGCACCGAAACAGATCATCGTTATCAGAAAAAGCGTGATGGTCCTGATGTTCTTTGATTTCTTTGAATTCAATTTATTCTCCCCGTTATCTATTTATCTCAAAAACGGCACGGTGCCCGAAAATGCGCCGAAGAAGCCGATATTGCGCTCGTTGACAAGGCACACAGCCGTTGCGGAGATGCCCTCCATATTGCCTGTGAAGCCGAGACCCTCCTCGGTGGTCGCCTTGACGGACACCTGCGATATGTCAATCCCGCAGGCTCTTGCAATGTTAAAGCGCATATGCTTGATGTGCGGTGCGAGCTTTGGCTTCTGCGCACATACTGTCGCATCAATGTTCACGATGCGGAAGCCTTTCTGCTCGATGAGCTTTACGACCTGACGAAGCAGGTAAATACTGTCGGCGCCCTTGTAGCGCGGGTCGGTGTCGGGGAAAAGCTGTCCGATATCGCCCAGGGCGAGTGAGCCGAGCAGCGAATCCATTATCGCGTGGGTGAGAACGTCGGCGTCGGAATGACCGAGCAGACCTTTGTTGTGGTAGATGTGTACGCCGCCGAGTATCAGCTTTCTGCCCTCAGCCAGCTTGTGAACGTCGTAGCCGTGTCCAATCCTCATTGCTGTACGCCTCCTGTAAGGTCTTCATAGTTGCCCAGAAATTTGAAATATGCAAGGTCCTGTGAAAGCTCGTTTATGAGCATTGCGACCTGCGGGTCGTTGATGCTGCCCTGGAAATCGAGGTAAAAGACAACATCAAAATCTGTGTTTGCTATCGGTCGGGATTCTATCATCGTAAGGTTGAGTCCTGCGACGGAGAACTTTGTCAGCAGTCTGTAAAGTGCTGATTTTGTGTGCGGCAGCGACAGCGAAACGGAGATAGTATTCGCGCCGCTGGTGCAGAGAGTTTTCTTTGCGATAACGATAAAGCGGGTGTAGTTTTCTGTTGCGTTGGCGATGTCCTTTGCGAGAACGACAAGCCCGTTTTGTTCTGCACATTCCGCCGAGCAGACAGCGCCGAAAGGCTTATCGCAGGAAGCGACATACTCTGCGGCAAGGGCGGTGTTTGCGTGGCTGTGAGCTTTCAATCCGTATTTGGAAAGGAACTGCGAGCACTGCATAAGCGCCTGCTCGTGCGAGTAAACTATCTTTATGTCGCCAAGCTGCACGCCCTTTCTTGCGGCGAGGCAATGGCAGATGCGCAGCTTTGTTGACGCGCAGATTTTCAGGTCATATTTTTTCAGCAGCTCATAGGTCGCGGTGACAGAGCCTGCGGTTGAATTGGCGATAGGCACGACGCCGAAATCTACATTGCCTTTTTCAACAGCGTCGAACACCTGCTCGAACTGGTCGTAGAACTCAATGCTGCCGTTTGCAAACAGGCTGCTGCAGGCAATCTGCGAGAACGAACCGCTTGTGCCGGGGACAGCGACCTTGCAGGGCTTGTCCAGCTCAAGAGGGAAGTGCTCGATGGTGCGCTGGTCTGCGAAAAACTCCTGATACTGTCTGCACTTTGAGATGTCCATTATCGTCTGGTAGAGCACCTGCGAGGAGCTTTTCAGCTCGCTCGGGAACTTGTCTGCCATTTTGTCTAAAATGAACTGCTCTCTGTCGCTCTGGAAAACGGGCAGTGAGTTTTCTATCTTATATCGTGACACGTCAAGGCAAAGCCCCATTCGCTCAACGAACAGCTCTGCGATCTTGTCGTCAATATCATTTATTTTTTCTCTTAATTCTTCCAGCTGCATAAAATATGACCTCCAGCAAATTTCTAAACTCTATGATAGCACATTCCGACGATTTTTTCAAGTGCAAAAAAATGCTCCGCATAAAAGCGGAGCACTTGTATCAATCTACTTTTTTATAATTGAATGTTTCTTTTGAATCAAACACCTTGTCCTCACAGGATTTAAGCTCTGTGATACCGAATATCAGCGGCATATTGTCGCCCTCGTACTCGACGGTTATCTGGCAGAACGAGCCGTTGTGACCTCTGAAACAGAAGCATATCGTACCGCCCTTGCCTGCGATGTCGGACTTTATCTTGTAATACTCGTTGATTACGTCGTTGTCCTCGTCTATCTTAGCCTCAATGAAATCACCTGTCATTGCAAACAGCAGGTCGCTCTTCTTTGCAAGCATTGCGCCGTCGCTGACGCTCTGCTCGGTGTAGGTCTTGCCTGTGTGGTCGAAAACGTCCATCGTCTTGCCGCCCTTATATATCATCGTTGTATTGGTATAAGGGTTTTTATCGCTGCTGTAAACCTTACCGTCCTTGATGCAGAGTCGGAGCTCTGAACCCATATTTGTATTGGATTTCATTGTAAGGTCATAGCCCTTGCCGTCGTACTTTTCTCTCAGCTCGTCATAAAGCCTTTTGCTGTTCTTGATGTCGTAGCCGATAGCGTTGGCTTTCTTCTCCTGCTTTGAGGAAGAATCTGCCTCGGACGAATCTGCTTTTGAGCTGTCGGAACTGCTTTCGCTGCCCGACTCGCTTGAACTGCTCTTGCTGTCGGCAGCAGAACTGCTTGAAGAAGAACTTTTATCCTTGTCTGATGATGAGCTGTTCTGACAGCCTGTTGCTGCGCAGCAGGAAATGATGAGCGCTGCTGCAAGACAAATAAGTTTGTTTGCTTTCAAAAGTTACACCTCTGATTGAATTTGCTTAGTTTGCTGCTGTTGAGCTTTTCTGTTTCCAGCCTGAAAGGTCAGGGAGCTTGATGGTAGGAGCCTTAGCCTCGAACTTTGTAACGGTAACAGTTGTCTTGATGCCGCTTGCGGTAACGTCCATATCTGTAGGAAGACCTGTTGCCTTGTCATAGCGGTAGGTTGCCTGGTTTGTTGTAGCCTTGCCAGCGCTGTTTGTGGTTGTTACGTTTACTACCTCAACTATCTTGCCGTTTTCTTCTTTCTGGCTAACTACCTCGTAAGTACCCTCAGGAACGAGATTTGTCACGCCTGTACCGCTGGTAGTAGCGCCCTTGTACTTGTTGTAGGTCTTTGTTGAGTGGTTAAGAACGTATGTATAACCGCCTACGCAGTAGTATTCCTGAACCATTGACTGACCGCCTGCGGAAGCTGACATCTTCATATGGAATTCATCACCGTTTACTGCAAAGTCGATAGGCATATCAACGCCCATATACTTCATGCTCATATTCAGAGTGAAGGCTTTGCTTGCAGTCTGCTTCTGGAACTTGCCTGTGTAGGAATCCTCAAACTTGATGCCTGAGCCGCCCTGCGGAGCTGTTTCTGTGCCGCTTGCTTCTGTGGTCTTTGTGGTAGTTGTTGCGTCAGGCTCTGATGAAGAAGCTGTTGTAGTTGTATCATCAGGTGTGGAAGAAGACGCGGTTGTAGTTGTTTCAGCCTCTGAGCTTGAAGAATCAGCTGCGGAAGATGAAACGCTTGAAGAGCTTGTTGTGCCTGCTGTTGAAGAGCTGTCCTCAGAGCAGCCTGTGATCATTGCGCAGGTCATAACGAGAGCTGCGATAAGTGCGAGTGCTTTTTTCATTGTCGTTACCCCTTTTCAGATTTTCAATTCATATTCTCTCGCGCTGCGCCATTGATAGCAAAAAGCAACAATGTTACAGCATAAATATTTTAACATATCGCGCAAAAACCGTCAAGATAAGTTTTAGACAAATCAAATCGCCAAAAATCGAGGGTTTTGTGTGTTTTAACGATATTTTGTGTGCAAAATGACAGCTATATGACAGCTGTGTGATAGACGTGATCGCAAACAAAAACACCCCGCAAACACGGGGTGTGATGTTCATATCCAGCAGCCGTCGACGCGTATGACCTGACCTGTGATATAGCTTGATTTGTCGCTTGCGAGGAACGAAACGGTGTCTGCGACGTCCTGCGGAGTGCCGAAACGGCAGGCGGGAATCTCGTCAAGCACGGCTTGTTTGTCGTCATCTGAAAGCTCGGCGTTCATTTTGGTATCAATATAGCCGCAGCTTATGCAATTGACTCTTATGCCGCTGGGTGCTTCCTCGCGGGCGAGAGCCTTTGTAAAGCCGATAAGACCGGCTTTTGCGGCGCAGTATGCCACCTCGCAGGACGCGCCCTTTTCGCCCCAGACTGACGAGATGTTGATGATGTTGCCGCATTTTGCGCTTATCATTGCGGGCAGCACCTGACGCGAAAGCTCCATTGCGCCCAGCAGGTCGGTGTCCAGCATTCTTCTGAGGTCGTCATAGCTGTTGTCGGTGAACAGGCTGATGTTTGCGATGCCTGCGTTGTTGACCAGCAGGCTGACTGCGCCGAGGTCTTTTTCGATAAGGCTGACAGCACTTGCGATGCTGCCGCTGTCGGTGATGTCACACTGCACGGCGAGCGCCTCAAAGCCCTGTGATTTAAGCTCTGCCGACAGGGCATTTGCAGCCGACTCGTTGCTTGAAAAACCAAGCGCCACTGCGTAGCCGTCCTTGGCGAGCTGGCGTGCGCAGGCACTGCCAATCCCGCCGCTTGCTCCCGTGATAAATGCGACCTTTCTCATAAAACCGCCTCCGTAAAGTTGTTACTATGATGATAACACACTTTGCGGATTTTTTCAACTACAATTTGATGTCGCCAGTCCAGTCGCGTGCAAGCTCGGCGTTTTCCTCGCTCTTGTTGAGCACGTTACCGCTTTTGACGGTAAAATTATCCGTGATGATAAGCGTTTCATCTGTGGGTATGATATTTTTGGGCGTGTATATTTTTGTGCCGTCGGTTGACTTTTTGTGTTTTTTCATAAGCGTTGTTTCCTTTCTTTATCGGTGTTATTATCATTCCCGATTTACAGCTTTCTATTAAAGAAAAAAACGGCAATGCGCTGTGCACTGCCGTTTAGTGATTATCTGTTTTTGAGCGCTTCGAGCGACTCGTTAATCTTTGCCATTTTCTCCTCTGCCTTGGCGAGCTTAGCCTTTTCAGCCTCGATAAGCTGTGCGGGAGCCTTTGCGATAAAGCCCTCGTTGCTGAGCTTCTTGCTGAGGAAGTCGATGTCTTTCTGAACCTTTTCCTTGTCCTTGTTAAGACGTGCTGTTTCCTTTTCAACGTCGATGATGTCGGACAGCGGGATAAAGAATCTTGCGCAGTCTGTAACGACAGTTACGCAGTCGTTCTCCTCGACCTTGTCGGCGATAGTTACCTCGCTTGCATAGGCAAGTCTTTCAAAGAACATTTCGCCCTTTGCGAAGATGTCTTTCTGCTGTGTTTCAATGAACAGCTTTGCCTTTTTGCTCGGCGGAACGTTCATTTCGCCACGGCAGTTTCTGATGCCTTTGATGCCAGCGATTATCTTTTCAAATGCTGTTTCGTCATCTGTGAAGGTCAGCTTTTCGTCGTAAATAGGGAAGTCCTGGAGCATTATCGCGCTGCCGTCGTTAACGAGCGCCTGCCAAATCTCTTCTGTGATGAACGGCATAAATGGGTGCAGCAGTTTGAGCATGCCTTTCATTACCCATACGAGAACCTGCTGTGCGGTAGCTTCTGTTTCGCCGCCTGCTGCGATACGCGGCTTTGTCAGCTCGATATACCAGTCGCAGTAAACGTCCCAGATGAAGTCGTAGAGCTTTGAAACTGCAACGCCCAGCTCAAACTTTTCAAGGTTTTCGCCGATCTCTTTTGCCAGCGTGTTGAACTTGGAAACAATCCACTTGTCCTCAACGTTGAGGTTTGCGGGCAGGTCGTCAGCCTTGAAATCGTCGGGCAGGTTCATCATAATAAATCTTGCGGCGTTCCAAATCTTGTTTGCAAAGTTTCTTGAAGCTGTTACCTTTTCCTCCATGAAACGCATGTCGTTTCCCGGAGCGTTGCCCGTTGCGAGCATAAATCTGAGGGCGTCTGCGCCGTAGTTTGCGATAACTTCCAGCGGGTCGATGCCGTTGCCGAGAGACTTGGACATCTTTCTGCCCTGTGCGTCTCTTACAAGACCGTGGATAAGCACGGTGTCAAACGGCTTCTGCTTCATATGCTCCATTCCGGCAACTATCATTCTCGATACCCAGAATGTGATGATATCATAACCTGTGACAAGTGTGTTTGTCGGGTAGTAATACTTGAGTTCTTCTGTCTGCTCAGGCCAGCCGAGTGTTGAGAACGGCCACAGTGCTGAGGAGAACCAGGTGTCGAGTGTGTCGGGGTCCTGTCTCATTGGCTTGCCGCACTTTGGACAAACAGCGGAGTCTTCCTTGGTCACGACCATTTCGCCGCAGTCGTCGCAGTAGAATGCTGGTATCTGATGTCCCCACCACAGCTGACGGGAAACGCACCAGTCACGGATGTCTTCCATCCAGTGGAAATAGTTCTTTTCAAATCTTGCGGGAACGAACTTTGTCTCGCCTGTCTTAACAGCCTCGATAGCAGGCTTTGCAAGGTCTTTCATCTTGACGAACCACTGCAGAGATACTCTCGGCTCAACTGTTGTGCCGCAGCGGTAGCAGGTGCCGACGTTGTGCTCGTGCTCCTCAACTCTTACGAGGAAGCCGCCTTTTTCAAGGTCTTCAACAATCTTCTTTCGTGCCTCATATCTGTCCATTCCGGCATAAGCGGGGTAGTCGTCAACTATCTTTGCGTCCTCGGTGAGAACATTGATTATCGGCAGATCGTGTCTTGCGCCGACCTCGAAATCGTTAGGGTCGTGTGCAGGCGTAATTTTAACAACACCTGTACCGAATTCCATATCAACATAGCTGTCTGCAACGACAGGAATCTCTCTGTTTACCAGAGGAAGAAGAACTGTCTTGCCGACAATATCCTTGTATCTTTCGTCTTTCGGGTTAACTGCAATGGCAGTATCACCGAGCAGAGTCTCAGGTCTTGTGGTTGCAAGCTCAACATAGCCGCTGCCGTCTGTCAGAGGATATCTCAGGTGCCAGAAATGACCTGCCTGATCCTCATATTCTACCTCGGCGTTTGAGATAGATGTCTTGCAGTGAGGACACCAGTTGATAATTCTCTCGCCGCGGTAGATAAGACCCTTTTCGTAATATCTTACAAAGACTTCTTTGACTGCCTTTGTGCAGCCCTCGTCCATTGTGAATCTCTCTCTTGACCAGTCGCACGAAGAACCGAGCTTTTTGAGCTGCTCAACGATGCGTCCACCGTACTGCTTTTTCCATTCCCATGCACGCTTCATAAAGCCGTCTCTGCCAAGGTCTTCCTTGGTGACGCCTTCCTTGCGCATTGCCTCAACTATCTTTGCCTCTGTTGCGATAGCCGCATGGTCTGTTCCCGGCAGCCACAGAGCGCTGTAACCGCTCATTCTCTTCCAGCGGATAAGAATGTCCTGCAAAGTCTCGTCGAGCGCGTGACCCATGTGCAGCTGTCCAGTGATGTTCGGAGGCGGCATAACGATACAGTATGGCTCTTTCTTTGAGTCAGGCTCTGCCTTGAACATATCGCCGTCGAGCCAGAACTTGTATATTTTGTCCTCTACCTGTGCAGGCTCGTAGACTTTATTGAGTTCCTTTTTCATTTTCGAATTATCCTTTCCTTGATTTTTGCATAATCATACAGTGTATATTATTACACGTTTCTATGGCGTTGTCAAGCCTTTGAATGTTAAAATTCCGGCGCATAAAGGCATATTCTGCGCCATGTTGTGCAAAATGAACATAATGGACGTGGGGGACTTTTAAAATTTGTCAAAAAAATAGGGCGCAGGTACTTGACAAATCGGGCAAAAAGGTTTACACTATACTTAGCACTCAAAGCACAAGAGTGCTAACACTTGAAACTAACGATTGCTAACAAGGATCGAAGGTGAGAAAATGGACGACAGAAAGCTGAAAATACTGACAGCCGTGGTCGATGAGTATATCGTCACTGGTGAGCCTGTCGGCTCAAAGGCGATAATGAAGCACGTCAAGGCATCATCGGCAACGATACGCAACGAGATGGCAGAGCTTGAAAAGCAGGGCTACCTCGAACAGCCGCACACCTCCGCAGGCCGTGTGCCGACGTATAACGGCTACCGTCTGTATGTTGATATGCTTGCAAAGTCCGATCCGCTTTCCGCCGACGAGAAAAAAGAGCTTGACGAGATGCTCGGAAGCAGCTTTATCTCGGAGGACGACCTCGTTCAGAACGCCTCGCTGGCACTTGCACAGCTGACAAAGTGTGCAACGGTGGTCGCAGACTCGACGCCTAAGTTCTCGATGATCTCAAAAGTCGAGGTCATCCCTACGGGCAAGAGAATGTATGTCATATTGATGGTGACATCAAGCGGCACGATAAAGAACAAGGCGTTCAGACTTGAATTCGATCTTGACAATGAGCAGCTTGAGTTTTTCAACAACTTTATAAAAGAGAATCTCGACGGAATACCGCTGAGCGCACTTTCCGATGAGTATGTTGACAATCTCGTCGCTGCAATGGGCGCATATATGATGACCCTTTCTCCGATATTCAGCGAGGTCATCAAAATGACAAGAGAGATACGTTCGCAGGACGTAAAGGTCAAAGGTCACAAGAACCTGCTGACCTGCAAGGACTTTAACCAGAGCGAGATTATCTCGTTCCTCGATGACGATACTCAGCAGATATCCAAGTTCATCGACGAGACATTCTCCGACCTGCACGTTATGTTTTCCGATGAAAAGGACGGATTTGTTATCCACAATTCGTCGGTCATCACAGCACCATATAAGAAAAACGGAGAGAATGCAGGATCGCTCGGACTTATCGGTCCGATGCGGCTTGATTATAAAAAATTCATACCCTACCTTGAATATTTCACCGACAGGATATCGCAGATGCTCACCGAGCACGACACGACGCTGCCTGCGGAGATAGATCAGACAGAGGATAATGAATAAAGAAAGGCAGGCGAACGATTTGAGTAAGGAAAAGGAAATGGAAAATGAGGAAAGGCTCGAAGAGGAAGTTTTAGAGGAAACAGCCGAGGAAAGCGCTGAACAGACCTCCGAAGAAACGGCTGATGCCGAGGCGGAAACTGCACAGGAAGATGCAGCAGCCGAGGAGAAAGAGCCCGAGCTGACCGAAGAGGAAAAGCTGAAAAAAGAGCTTGAAGAAAGCAAGGATAAGTATCTCAGACTTATGGCTGAATACGATAATTTCAGAAAGCGTTCAGCAAAGGAAAGATTAGAGCTTTCCGCAACGGTCAAGGGCAACACGATAGGCGAGATACTCCCTGTGTTCGATAACTTTGAAAGAGCGCTTGCCGCCGAGACGGAGGACACCAACTACAAGGCAGGTGTCGAGATGATCTTTAAGCAGTTCGGTGATATGCTCACCAAGCTCGGCGTTGAGATAATCGACCCGATAGGGCAGACATTTGACCCCAATATCGCTAACGCGGTCAACCAGATTGAAGACGAGAACCTCGGCGAAAACGAGGTCGCACAGGTCTTCCAGAAAGGCTACAAGATAGGCGATAAGGTAATAAGATATGCTATGGTAGTCGTAGCAAATCCATAAACAATGTTAACTATAACTTTTAAATAAGGAAAGGAAGAATGACTTATGGCAAAGATAATCGGTATCGACCTCGGTACAACAAACTCATGCGTAGCAGTTATGGAGGGCGGCGAGGCTGTCGTTATCCCTAACAGCGAGGGCGCAAGAACGACTCCTTCTGTTGTCGGCGTTTCAAAGAACGGTGACAGACTTGTAGGACAGGTAGCAAAAAGACAGGCAGTAACAAACTTTGACAACACCGTTATCTCTATCAAGAGACATATGGGCAGCGATTTCAAGGCAAAAATGGGCGGCAAGGAGTATACTCCGCAGGAGATTTCAGCAATGATCCTGCAAAAGCTCAAGGCTGATGCAGAGGCTTACCTCGGCGAGAAGGTAACAGAGGCTGTTATCACAGTTCCTGCTTACTTTACTGACTCGCAGAGACAGGCTACAAAGGATGCAGGTCAGATCGCCGGACTTACAGTTAGGAGAATTATCAACGAGCCTACCGCAGCTGCACTTGCTTACGGAATCGATAAGGAAGAGGACCAGAAGGTAATGGTCTATGACCTCGGCGGCGGTACATTCGATGTATCTATCATCGAAATGGGCGACGGCGTTACAGAGGTACTTGCAACAGCCGGCAACAACAGACTCGGCGGCGACGACTTTGACCAGAGAATAATCGACTGGATGATAAAGGAGTTCAAGGCTGCTGAAGGTGTTGACCTTTCTAACGACAAAATGGCTATGCAGAGACTTAAAGAGGCTGCTGAAAAGGCAAAGATAGAGCTTTCATCAACACCTAACTCTACAATCTCCCTGCCGTTCATCACAGCTGATGCAACAGGTCCAAAGCACCTTGAACTGACACTTACACAGGCAAAGTTCAACGAAATGACCGCAGACCTTGTTGAAGCAACAATGGGTCCTGTTCGTCAGGCACTTGCAGATTCGGGTCTGTCGGCAAACGATCTTCAGAAAGTCCTCATGGTCGGCGGTTCTTCAAGAATACCGGCTGTTCAGGAAGCTGTAAAGAAATTCATCGGCAAAGAGCCATTCAAGGGCATCAACCCTGATGAGTGTGTTGCACTCGGCGCTGCATACCAGGGCGGCGTACTCGGCGGAGACGTTAAGGAAGGTCTGTTGCTGCTGGACGTAACACCGCTGTCACTGGGTCTTGAAACAATGGGCGGCGTTTGCACAAAGCTTATTGAGAGAAATACAACTATCCCTACAAAGAAGTCGCAGATATTCTCAACCGCAGCTGATAACCAGACAGCTGTTGAGATCAACGTTCTGCAGGGTGAGCGTGAGTTCGCAAAGGACAACAAGCAGCTTGGTATGTTCAAGCTCGACGGTATCGCTCCCGCACCTCGCGGCGTTCCTCAGATCGAGGTAACATTTGATATCGACGCAAACGGTATCGTTCATGTTTCCGCAAAGGATCTGGGCACAGGCAAGGAGCAGAACATCACCATCACTTCTTCTACAAACATGTCCAAGGAGGACATCGACAAGGCTGTCAAGGACGCTGAGGCATTTGCAGCTGAGGACGCAAAGAAGAAGGAAGAAGTTGACGCAAGAAACTCGGCTGACCAGATGGTATTCCAGATCGAGAAGGCTCTCGGCGAGTTCGGCGACAAGGTAGACGCTGCTGACAAGAGCGAGTGCGAGGCTAAGCTGAACGCTGTCAAGGAAGCTCTCAAGGGCACTGATACAGAGGACATCAAGGCTAAGAACAAGGAGCTTGAGGACTGCTTCCAGAAGATAGCTACAAAGGTTTACCAGCAGGCTGGCGCACAGGCTCAGGGCGCTCAGGGCTTTGACCCGAGCAGCATGGGCAACATGGGCGGCGCTGCACAGGACAGCGGCAGCACAAAGGGCGGCGACGACGTTATCGACGCTGACTTCAAGGACGCTGAATAATAATTCGTATAGACGCATCACCTCTGCTCGTTTTTTCGGGCAGAGGTAGTGCTGTATTAAAGACATAATGTAAGGAGTTGTGCTCCTGAAACGGAGTGATGACATATGGCAGATAAGAGAGATTACTATGAAGTGCTCGGCGTGTCAAAGAGTGCTTCTGAGGACGAGATAAAAAAAGCCTTTCGTAAAATGGCAAAGCAGTATCACCCCGACCTTCACCCAGGCGACAAGGAAGCCGAGGAGAAGTTCAAAGAGGTCAACGAGGCTTATGAGATACTTTCCAATCCCGATAAAAAGGCTAAGTATGACCAGTTCGGATTTGCAGGCGTAGACCCGAACTACGGCGCAGGCGCAGCTGGTGCGGGCGGTTTCGGCGGCTTTGCGGACATGGGAGATATCTTCGATTCGATATTCGGCGGATTCGGTTTCGGCGGTTCGAGAGCATCGTCAAACCCGAATGCTCCGCGCAAGGGTGCTGATATCCGTGCGACTGCAAACATCGACTTTATGGAAGCCTGCAAGGGCAAGACCGTAAAGGTAAGGGTAAACAAGACCGTGCAGTGCGACGAGTGCCACGGCAGCGGTGCAGCTGCAGGCTCTGGCACAAAGACCTGTCCCGATTGTAACGGTAAGGGTCAGCGTGTCATTTCGCAGCAGTCGCTTTTCGGCAGCGTAAGACAGGTCGTTACCTGCGACAGATGTAAAGGTAAGGGCAAGATCATTGATACGCCGTGCCGCAAGTGTAACGGACAGGGCGTTGTCAAAAAGGTCGATGAGGTAGAGGTAAGCATTCCAGCTGGTATCGCTGACGGACAGATGGTTCGTCTTGCTGGTGCGGGTAATGCAGGCGCTAACGGTGGACCGAACGGTGATCTGCTTGTGAGCATAAACGTTCGCCCAGACCCGATTTTTGAGCGTGACGGTTACGATGTGTGGACGGAAGTGCCTATCACATACACCCAGGCGGCTCTCGGCGATGATATAACTATCCCGACTGTTGACGGCAAGGTGACATACACCGTTCCCGAGGGAACACAGCCGGGCACAGTTTTCCGCCTGAGAGGAAAGGGAATTCAGAAAGTTCATTCGACATCACACGGCGACCACTATGTAAGGGTAATCGTAGAAGTGCCGAGAAACCTTTCAAAAGATCAGAAAAACATTCTGCGTGAGTATGAAAAGTCTCTCACCGAGAAAAACTACGCAAAGCGCAAGAGTTTCTTTGATAAGCTCAAAAATAAGTTTTCATAACAGCATCAGCCGATGTATATCAATTGATATATGTCGGCTGTTTTTATGCACAAATTGTGAACGGGATTGTTGTCTAATACGACGAAATCGTTTTACGAACGGCTATTCCCGCTTGACGATGAGTGTTTTGTTAATGTATAATTTATGCAAATACACTTAGGGGGTGCGTTTTTATGAAAAAAAGACTATTATCGGCTGTCGTTGCAGCGTGCCTGATATTCGGTGCGTCAGCAACTGTCCCGCAGAACGCTTTTACCGATATGGCATCTGTGACAGCGAGCGCAGACAATGTTGAGGGAGATTTTGAGTATGTTCCGTCAAGCAACGGCAAGTTTGCAATGGTGACAAAGTACAAAAATACGACAAGTACGTCCTGTACTATCCCTGACAAGCTTGGAAATATGCCTGTTGAGGTCATTGCACAGGACGCTTTCAAGGGCAATACAAAGCTGACTACGGTGACCGTGCCGAAATCGCTGCGTGTCATCAGCAAAAATGCTTTTGAAAACTGTACGGCACTCGACGTGGTGAACGAACTGAGGAACACACAGCTAACAAGTGTAGGAGATAGTGCGTTCAAGGGCTGTACGGCGATGAAGAACATCAATTTCCCGAAAACGCTTCAAGCGTTCGGTGTGGGTTCATTCGAGAACTGTACATCGCTGGAAGCTGTTATAGGTCTGCAGAATACAAAGCTCAGCGGACAGCTTTACAGCACATTCAAGGGTTGTAAAAAGCTCACTTCTATTCAATTCCCCGAGGACGTGGGCTATATGTATCAGGCATTCCAGAACTGTGAAGCATTGCAGGGTATTTCTCTGCCTGATAGTATTACTACTATCAGTGACTACACATTTTCCGGCTGAACCAATCTCACATCTGTAAAGATGCCTGCAAACCTTGAAAAGCTTGGCGATTATGCATTCTATGACTGCAAAACGCTTCAGGGTGAATATATGCTCAGGGGTACAAAGCTGAAAACTGTCGGCGAACATTGCTTTACAAACTGTATACTGCTTAAAAAGCTGTTTTTCCCATCTACCGCAACTGATTTAAGCGAGTTCTGCTACGGCTTCCAAAGATATAAATCTCAAGGCTCTTGGAGTTACTGGTTTTTATATGACCCTGCCCGTACTATAATGCTTTACAACAGCGGTAAAGCAGTTGAGACTGCTTACAGAACAGTCAATAAGCACTGGTATGATGTCGTAGAAAAGGAATCGATGAAGACCAAATTTGAGTATATCCAGTGCCCTAACCACAATTACACATCACAGGTCACCAAAAAACCGACCTGCACAGCAAGCGGCGTAGAAACATTTACCTGTACAGAGTGCGGTGAGACATACACAAAAACCCTTTCAGCTACGGGACATCACTTTACCGAAACTTTAGAATATGTTGTTGCGATGTCACCTGCAACACCTGTAAAGGCTGGCTATAAGAAGTACAAGTGTGATAAATGCTGGGGACAGCTTTCGGAGGGCTACAAAACAGTGACATTGCCTAAGACTAATGTCCGCATTGCAGGCGACAGCCGTTATGATACAGCTATCGCTGTTGCAGAACAGTTCAAAACACAAAAGAATCTGTCAAAATTCGGTTCTGTTATCGTTGCCAGCGGTGACGATTATGCGGACGCACTTTCCGCAAGCTATCTGTCTGCTGCGATCAATGCACCGATACTTCTCGTACCGAAGAAATACACTGCAAAGTTTGTTGACAAGGTAGCAAGCTATATCGCAAACAACACGAGCACGACTTCAAGCGTTTATGTTATCGGCGGTGAGGCCGCTGTTGATGCAAAGACATTCAGTCAGCTCAAGGCTGCAAGAACAGGCACTGTAAGACTTTTTGGCGCTAACAGATACGAAACTAACAAGGCTGTTATCAGCAAGGCTTCCGCCTTGCTCAAGAGTGTAGGCAAATCTCTGCCATCAACTGCGATAGTCGCTGACGGCAATACCTACGCTGATGCACTTTCCGCTTCTGCAACGGGAGTTCCGATCATTCTTGTAAATGGCAAGAGCAAGACTCTGCCGAGCAACGTAAAGAGCATTGTAACAGAGTTTTTCAGCGGCAAGAATCTCGTTGTTGCAGGCGGTGATGGCGCTGTAAGCGGCGGTATCCTCAGCGGACTTTCAGCCATCACATCTACAAAGAGAGTTTCAGGCAGCGACCGTTACGCTACATCGGTGTCTATCGCAAATGAGTTCTTTAAGAGCCCGTCAGCTGTAACGCTTGCAACAGGTACAAATTACCCCGACGGTCTGTGCGCAGGCTTGCTGTCTTACGCTACGAACTGCCCGCTTATCCTTACGGCAAAGGGCAGGACGAGCAGCGCCAAGTCTTATGCGAACAGCAAGAATGTATTTAACGCGTGGATTCTCGGCGGAACGACACTTGTAAGCGAACAGGACGCTAAGACTATCCTGACAAAGTAATATCAGACAAAGAGCCGTTCTCACAGCAGAGAGCGGCTTTTTTGCGCCCGTTTTTCAGGGCAAAAAAATGAGGATAATGCACTTTGCATCATCCTCAGATATTTCAGCGATCGGTGTTCTCTCCCCCTATTTTTTGGCTTCCGATAGGTAAGTTTTGTATGACCCCAAGGTCTTATCTAACACATATATTCTCTGTTTTGTACCGATCGTTGACAGTTTGGTCGATCAGTCTCAAAGGCTCATCACATATATCTGGCAAGGATTTTCCTTTCCCCAGATACACTCTATTACCTCAAGCTCCTTGAACCCGAGGCTGAGATAGAACTTGTTCGTTCTGTCGTAATCGTCGTAGTAGCCCATCTGCACGGTCTTGACCTGCATAAACTCGTAGCCTTGCTTTGCAGCCTCTGCCTTTGCGGCGTCAAACAGCTGCCTGCCCAAGCCGTGTCTGTGATACTCTTTGAGCACGCCCATTACGGCAAGCTCGACCGTTTGTTTTCCCGTCTGTTTCAGGCACAAAAAGCCCACTGGCTTATCGTTTTCAATTGCCGCGAAAAATGGCTGGTCTGCGCTTTCTGCAATGAACTGTTCTCTGCTCTCATCGACCTCGAACCAGTCGTGGAGCGCTTCGAGGATCTCTCGTGAAATCGCTTTTTTCTGCGATGCGTCTGTGATTTGTTTTACCATTTGTTCCCCCATTATTATCTCTTTTATTTCTTGTTTGTAAGTTCTGCTATTGCAATGTAGTGTTTGATGTTGAATTGTTCGGGCGCGTTGTCGACGAGCATCTGCATATGCTCTTTGTCCCACATTTCAAGTTCGCTCGGCGAAAGGGAAGCGCCCACGCCTCTGCATGCTCTCATTCTGCCGTGCCAGCTTTCCCTTGTGAACGGGATATCCACCCTTGTCTGTTCTTCAAGCGTTATGTCGAAAAACTGTTCGTACTGCGGCGGAATCCACACGGGGTGGACTGTGTCGCCTGCGCCGTTCCACACGGGATTATACTTGCGGATTATATCCTCGCTCTTACCTGCGATCTCGTCCTCGAACGGAAGCCAGCCCATATAGAGAATGAGGAACTTTCCGCCCTTTTTGATTATCTTTGCAAGCTTTGGCGCGAGAATGTCGTGGTTCGGATACCAGATACACTGGCAGGCGGTGACTACGTCGAATGTGTCGTCGGGGTAGTCTAAATCCTCTGCCTGACAGGTGTAGAACTCAATGTCCATACCCTGCTGCTTAGCGAGAATTTTTGCCTGTTCTATCTGATTTTCCGCAATGTCGGTGCCTGTCCATTTTGCACCGAACGAGTAAAGATTTCTTGGCAGAACGCCTGTGCCTGTGCCGATGTCGAGCACACTCTGCCCGCTGACGCACAGACCTCTTTCGGTGAGTTTTCTGTAAAATTCCTCGGGGTAGATGTCTCTGTATTTCGCGTAATCTTCAGATGTTTTACCCCAGTCGAACGGCTTTCCGTCGTCGATATTATTAATCTTCTGCATTGTGTTTCTCCCTTTATATTTTTTTATCTCATCTTTGGTTTGCCGCTGTCGGCATTGCCTTTTTCAATAAAGCTGAGCAGTATGCAAACTGCCATAAGCGTTGCTGAAATAACAAGTATGATACTGCTGCCAAGCGCAAGGCTCAGAACTGACAGCACAAACGTTATCGCTATAAGGATATCCAGCAATATGTTCTTTCTGTTTTTCATTTTGTCCCCCTATTATCTCTTATCTTCCGGCTTTCAGACAAACAGCTCAAAAGTCATTTCTTTTCTGCTTTCGCTGCTGCCTTTGTTTATTCTTCCGTCTGCACACCCCATACAGAAAAATCCGAGCTTGCTCATCACGTTCTGACTTGCTCTGTTCTCTGAATCGCAGTGTGCGATAAAGTGCCTTATGCAAAGCCTGTCCTCAACAAACCCGATCACAGCGCTTGCCGCTTCTGTGGCATACCCCCTGCCGTGATATTTTCTGTCAAGTATCCATCCAAGCTCCGCCGTATCATTTGTACCGTGCAGATATACCCCTATACCGCCGATGTGCTTTCCGTCTGCGATGACCGCGAACTCGTAATAATCAGGCTTTTGCTTGTTCCATTGCTGCTGGCACTCCTCAAGGAACTCTTTAGTTTCTTCTATGCTTTCATTCGGCAAAAACAGCATATATTTTGTATTGTCCTTGTCAGATGAATATGCGTGTGTAGTTTCAAGGTCCTGCATACATATTGGCCGCAGGACAAGTCTTTCAGTCCTGATCTCCAATTCTATTTACCTCTCTTTATCTCTGCGGGAATTTTTCAAGCCTGTAAAGCAGACCGTCCTCAAGCTCCGCCTTTCCGCCTTTGTGATCGTATCCGAGTTTTCTGTAAAACTCAACACCCGTTTTTGATGCGGGAATCTCTATCCTCTTTGCACGAAGAGCATATTCGTCCTGTTCAAGCGTTTGTATTATCTGCCTGCCGATTCCCTTGCCCTGATAGCTAGGGAGTACAAAAATCGTCAGCAGTATGCTTTCCGTTTTGCTGCCCCAGTATCCCGCGATACCGCCTGTACCAACAATTTTTTCGCCGTCGCACGCAACATAAATATGTTGCTCGTGAGAAGCTTTGACAAGTTCTTCCGCCGAGTGTGCGGCGATACAGTATTCAATATACTCCTGCGGATAATCCTTGCTGTTGCTTACTCTCAGAGTTTCGGCTATGACCTGCGCGACCTCGTCAGCATCTTCTTTTCTGAACGCTCTTATCTGCATTTGCGTGCACCCCCTGTTTTTCCCCTTGTTCTGTTTTTTTGTTCTATCCCAGCTTTATTTATCTAAAAGCTCTTTAAAGATTTTGTCTTTTTCATAAGTGCCGTCTAAAAATCCGGGTATCTCTTTATATGCCTTGCAAAGAGAAAGGCTTATCTGCGTTAGATTGTGGCTCATCTGCTCGAATGTGTACGGGCAGTCGTTGGTGACGATGAGCGCCGAATAGCTGAATGACATCAGCCAAAGATGCATATAGTAATTTTCGGCGGTCTGCCTGTCCATATTGTATCTTTCCATTACAAAATCAATCACGAGGTCGAGCGAGAAATTGAATTCCTCCATTGCACCTGCGCCCGACTCGTCAGGCGTGGTCAGAAACAGTAGCTTGAATATCTCGGGGTCTTCCTTTGAAAGCATCAGGTACTGGTGTCCTACGCCGAGAAACGGTATATCCTCGCGCATTCCGCGCTTTATGGATTCGTGATAAAGCGACCTTGCTTTTTTGAGCACGTCGGCTTTAAGTTCCGCGAGAGTGCTGTAATATGTGAAGATAGGGTGTGTCGATACACCGAGCTTTGCAGCGACGCTTCTTGCCGTAACGGCGTCTGCGCCCTCTGCTCTGATAATCTCGATAGCTGCATCGAGCACCTGTTCTTTTGTGACAACTGTTTTTGGAGGCATTTTGTTCTCCTTATCAAATCTTCATATTTCGTATTTTCTTCACGTTGCGGTTCATCAGGTGTCTGCCGAGGTTTCGGAACAAAAACTCCTTGAACCTTGTTAAATTCTGCCCGTGCTCTTTCAAAAGCTCGTCGGGCGAATCGTAAACTCCAAAGTCGCGGACGATGCCTTCGCTTTGGATATATGTATCATTCCTGTCAAAGTCGATGACGGGGTGCTCAAAATCCTTTACTGCAACTCCGTATCCGCAGAAAGCGCCCTTGCAGCCGCTGTTTTTCCTTTGCAGCTTGGTCAGATAACGCTTGTCAAGGATAAAGCCCTCAAGCTCGTACCACCTGCCCTCGAACAAGACCTCGACCCAGCTGTGAAAAATCTCTCTCGGCGCATTGTTGTAGACAAAGCCTGTCATTGCGCCTTTTTGCAGCTTTTTATCTATGCAGAACCCATGGACTCTGCACGGTATCCCGCAGGCTCTGAGCAGCGCCATGAACAGCGTGCCTTTAGTGTTGCACTGACCGAAACCGTCGGCAAGCACCCGAGTTGCACACACGTTGTCGCTTACGTTATAGCCAAACAGCACCTCGTCTCTGACGTAGTTGTAGATAGCCTTTATCCTTTCAGATTCGCCGAGGCTTTTCCACTTTCTTTCGCGAATAAGCCGTTGGATAGGCGCAGATGAATAGTCGAGCATCGGTGTCTGTTTCAGGTATCGTTTCATTGTATATCTCCTTGTTTTTCTCGGTGATATACTGACATCGAAAACGTTTAAGATTTTTGCGCAAACGTTTCGTAACACCTGTTACCATTCGTATCAAATATATCAAACTATATAATAACTGTCAATGATTTTCACAAAATACTCACGAAACTTTCACGTGAGTTTCGTGAGTTAAAAGTTGCTTTAAAATTCTGTCATATCTTTGAGCACCTGAGTGCGTTGAGTATCGCGAGCAGCGCCACGCCGACGTCTGCAAAAACAGCCATCCACATTCCAGCGATTCCGAATGCGCCGAGTGCCATAACAGCGAGCTTTATGCCAAGCGCGAACACGATGTTCTGCTTGACGATTACCATTGTTTTGCGTGATATCTGCACCGCCTTTGGAATGCTTGTGGGGTCGTCGTTCATCAGCACCACATCAGCAGCCTCAATGGCGATATCCGAGCCGAGACCGCCCATTGCGATACCGATATCAGCCCTTGCGATGACGGGCGCGTCGTTGATTCCGTCGCCCGCGAAAGCCACCAGTCCGCCGCTTTTTTCAGCCATAAGCTGCTCGACCTTTTCGACCTTGTTTTGCGGCAGCAGGGAAGCGAAGAATTTCTTTATGCCAAGGCTGCCTGCAACTGCCTGAGCCGTCTGCGGCTTGTCGCCCGTGAGCATTACCGTGTCGATTCCCAGCTTTGAGAGGGATTCCACTGCGGCTTTTGCCTGCTCTCTGACCTCGTCGCCGAGACAGATGCAGCCGACGTACTTTCCGTCAAATGCAACGTAAACTGTTGTGTAGATGCTGTTCTCTGCGGGCACGCTGATGCCGTTGTTTTCAAGCAGCTCACGCTTGCCGCAGAGAATCTTTCTGCCGCCGTGAACGCAGCTCATTCCGAAGCCTGAAATCTCGCTGATCTCGCTGACCTCGTCTGCGCCGACCTGTTTGCCGTACTGCCTGATAATCGAATTTGCGATAGGGTGGTTAGAGCCTGATTCTGCGAACGCGGCGTACTGCAAAAGCTGCTGCTCGCTGATGCCCGCAGGCTTTATTTCTATCACGCTGAAAGTGCCCTTTGTGAGCGTGCCTGTTTTGTCAACGGCAAGTGCCGAGCACTTTGAAAGTGCCTCGACTGCCTTTGCACCCTTGACGAGAATGCCCTGCTTTGACGCGCCGCCGATTCCCGCAAAGAAGCCGAGCGGTATCGAAATGACCAGTGCGCACGGGCAGGATATAACGAGGAACAAAAGTCCTCTGTAAAGCCACTTTGAGAACTGTGAGAAGCCGAGGAAGCAGCAGGGGAGCAGCGTCAGCAGAACTGCGCAGGCAACAACTGCGGGAGTGTATACTCTTGCAAATCGCGTGATGAATTTTTCCGTTTCTGCTTTCTTTTCCGATGCGTTCTCAACAAGGTCCATTATCCTTGCAACTGCGCTGTCGCCGTAGCTTGATGTTACTCTGATTTTTATAACGCCGTCGAGGTTTGTGCAGCCGCTCATTACGTTTTCGCCTGCGCCGACGCTCACGGGCAGGAACTCGCCTGTGATAGCCGATGTGTCAAGCTGTGAGCTGCCCTCGATTATCTCGCCGTCAAGCGCGATCCTTTCGCCTGCTCTGACGATGATAATGTCGCCTCTGTGCACCTGCTCGGGGTCGACCTTTTCTTCCTTGCCGTTTTTGATTATGCGCGCGAATTCGGGTTTAAGCTCCATAAGGCTTGAAATTGAGCGCCTTGATTTTTCAACGGCGATGTCCTGCAAAAGCTCGCCCACCTGGAAGAACAGCATTACTGCGGCTGCCTCGTCAAAGTAGCCAAGGGCAACTGCGCCAACCGTTGCAATGAACATCAGAAGCGTTTCGTCGAAAGCCTCGCCGTGCAGGAGATTTCTAAGCGCGGAGAACACCACGTCGTAGCCTGCGATAACATAAGAACACAGCGCAAGTATCGTGCAGGGCAGCTCAAACGGCAGTACCTTTGAAAGACCGAACAGCACGCCTGCGATAACAAAGCGCACGATGTCAAATGTGTGGCTCTCGCTGCCGCCGTGTTCGTGCGAATGTGAATGAGAATGTTCATGGGCATGTTCATGCTCGTGCTCGTGACCGTCACAGTGACAGTGCTCATTCTCGTGATGATGTTCGTGCTGCTTGCTCTGTGAGTAATCGAGCACTTCAACGTCAGGCTCGAGCTTGTTAACTATATCTTTTACCTTGCTGTCTATGCTTTCTCTGTCGGGCTGGCTGTGCATAACTATCAGCTTTTTTCTGATGAAATCCATATCAGCGGATTCCACTATTTCAAGGTCATTTACCCTGACAGCTATCTTCTGCGCACAGTTTGGGCAGTCAAGCCCTTTGAGCCAGTAAACTGTTTTGGTCATTCCGACCACCGAACCTTTCTAATATCTGTATAGCTTTTCTGTTTGTTGTTCCGGCAATTACTCGCTTATGTGCTCCATGCCCATACTCAGTATTGTCGCAACGTGCTCATCGGATACCGAGTATATCACCGATTTGCCGACTTTGCGATACTTGACGAGCCTTGTCTGTTTGAGCACTCTGAGCTGATGCGAAACTGCCGACTGTGTCGAGCCGACTATCTCAGTGATGTCGCCCACGCTCATCTCGTTTTCGAGTATCGTGTAGAGTATCTTCACTCTTGTCGGGTCTGAAAGCATCTTGAAAAGCTCCGCAAGCTCAAATACCTCTTCCTCTACAGGCATATCGTCCTTTACTTTTTCGATGTTGTCCATATCAGTTTCCTCCTTGTGAAAGGGAATAGTTTCTTGATTATCGAATGAACATATGAATATCTGTTCATATGTATTATATCATATCCGCCGTATAAGTCAATGAACAAATTGTTAACTTTTGCGCCCTGCAAGATTCGATGTCAATTTGCAAAATAGATTTTTTAAAAAAGGGTATTTACAAATATGGTATCGTTGTGCTATAATGATTCTAAATGTTGTATATCATAACAAAATTACAGGAGAGTTGATATTGCTATGGCAAAAAAACAGGACTACTCAAATGACGATATAGTATCTTTAAAAGGAGCGGACAGAGTCCGTAAGCGCCCTGCCGTTATTTTCGGCTCGGACGGTCTTGACGGCTGTGAGCATTCTGTGTTTGAGATTCTTTCAAACTCTATCGACGAGGCAAGAAACGGCTTCGGAAACAAGATAGTGCTCACCAAGTTCAATGACAACTCTATCGAGGTAGAGGACTTCGGACGAGGCTGCCCCGTTGACTATAACCAGCGTGAAAAGCGCTACAACTGGGAGCTTGTTTACTGCGAGCTTTACGCGGGCGGTAAGTATAACACCAACGACGGCGAGAACTATGAGTTCTCTCTCGGTCTGAACGGTCTGGGTGCGTGTGCAACACAGTACGCTTCGGAGTATATGGACGTTGAGGTCTGCCGTGACGGACAGAAGTATTCGCTTCACTTTGAAAAAGGAAACAATGTTGGCGGACTGAAAAAAGAGCCTTGCGCTAAAAAGTACAAGACGGGCACAAAGACACGCTGGCGACCCGACCTTGACGTTTTCACTGACATTGCTATCCCAAAGGAGTATTTCGAGGACGTGCTGAAAAAGCAGGCTGTCGTTAACCCGAAGGTCGAGTTCGTTCTGCGCTATCAGCGTGAGAACAATTCCTTTGAGGAGCAGACCTTTGTTTATGAAAACGGCATTGCCGATTACGTTGCAGAAATTGCAAACGATACAAATATGTCCTCTATCCAGTATTGCACCGCTGACAGAGTCGGTCGTGACAGAGAGGACAAGGACGATTACAAGGTTAAGCTGTGCGTTGCGTTCACGTTCTCAAACAAGGTGAAAAAGCTGGAGTATTTCCACAATTCGAGTTTCCTTGAGCACGGCGGTTCTCCCGAGGACGCTGTAAAGAGCGCGTTCACCTCGCAGATAAATGCGTATCTGAAAAACAACAACAAGTATCTTAAAAATGAAAAGCCGATAACTTTCCCTGACATTGAGGACTGCCTTGTGCTCGTTTCAAGCTCCTTCTCGACGCAGACCTCGTATGCTAACCAGACGAAAAAGGCTATCACCAACAAGTATATCAAGGACGCTATGACAGAGTTCCTCAAGCACCAGCTGGAGATATACTTTATAGAGAATCCCGACGAGGCGCTCAAAATCGCCGAGCAGGTGATGATAAACAAGCGCAGCCGTGAGTCTGCCGAAAAGACAAGGCTCAACGTTGTGAAAAACCTCACGGGCAAAATGGATCTGGCAAACCAGGTGGAAAAGTTCGTTGACTGCCGTTCAAAAGACCTCTCGCAGAGAGAGCTTTACATCGTGGAGGGCGACTCGGCGCTCGGTTCTGTCAAAATGGCAAGAAACGCAGAGTTCCAGGCGGTTATTCCTGTGCGAGGAAAGATACTCAACTGCCTCAAAGCAGACTATGACAAGATATTCAAAAACGAGATAATCGTTGACCTTATAAAAGTGCTCGGCTGCGGTGTCGAGGTCAAGACAGGCAAGAACAAAGAGTTTTCTATGTTCTCTCTTGACAACCTGCGCTGGAATAAGATAGTTATCTGTACCGATGCCGATGTCGACGGCTTCCAGATAAGAACGCTTATCCTCACCATGCTTTACAGGCTCACCCCGACGCTTATCGAAAAGGGATATGTATATATCGCAGAGTCTCCGCTGTTTGAGATAACCACGTCAGACAGGACTTACTTTGCTTATGACGAGCCTGAAAAGGCAAAGATAATGCAGATGATAGGCAACAAGAAATGCACTGTTCAGCGCTCGAAAGGTCTTGGTGAGAACGAGCCTGAAATGATGAGCCTTACCACAATGGATCCGTCAACGAGACGACTGATAAAGGTTTGTCCCGACGATATGGAAATGACACAGTGGATGTTCGATATGCTGCTCGGCGATGACCTTGCAGGCAGAAAAGAGTTCATCACAAACAACGGTATAGACTATCTCGAAATGGCTGACATTTCTTAAACGCCGTTTCCCAATTGCATCAAAACCCGAAAGGACAGATATAAATGCCACGAAAAAAGAGCAAGGAGACCGCTGCGCCCAAGAAAAAGAGCGACGCTTACATCGACGGTGCGGGTCTTGTTGTTGAACAGAAGATAACCCAGACCCTTGAAACGAACTATATGCCCTACGCGATGAGCGTTATCGTTTCAAGAGCGTTCCCTGAAATAGACGGCTTTAAGCCCTCACACAGAAAGCTTCTTTATACAATGTATAAGATGAATCTGTTGAACGGCGGATTGACCAAGTCGGCAAATATCGTAGGTGCGACCATGAGGCTCAACCCTCACGGTGACGCGACAATCTACGAGACTATGGTTCGTCTTTCGCGGGGCAACGAGGCGCTTTTGCACCCGTATATAATGAGCAAGGGTAACTTCGGAAAGCAGTATTCAAAGAATATGGCTTACGCCGCATCACGTTATACCGAGGCAAAGCTTGAGCCAATCTGCGACGAGCTTTTCAAGGACATCGACAAGGATACTGTTGACTTTGTGCCGAACTACGACAACACCACCACAGAGCCGACGCTTTTCCCTGCGACTTTCCCGACCATTCTTGTAAACGCGAATGCAGGTATCGCCGTTTCCATGGCAAGCCAGGTGTGCCCGTTCAATCTCGGCGAGGTTTGCGAAACGACCGTCGCACTGATGAAAAATCCCGAGTTCAATGCGCTTGAAACCCTCAAAGGACCTGATTTCCCCGGCGGAGCAAATATGCTCTATGACGAGGAGGAGCTTGACAAGATATACCGCACGGGCAGAGGCTCTGTCAGACTTCGTGCAAAGTATGATTTCGACAAGACCGCCAAGTGCATCGAGATAACCGAGATACCATACACGACGAACGTTGAGGCTATCATCGACAAGATAAGACAGCTTATCAAGGTCAACAAGATAAGAGAGATATCAGGCATCAGAGATGAAACGGATATCAACGGTCTGAAAATTGCGATAGACATCAAAAAAGGTGTCGAGGTCGAAAAGCTGATGCAGAAACTGTACAAGCAGACACCGCTTGAGGACACGTTCAGCTGCAACTTCAATATCCTCGTAAAAGGCTACCCGAAGGTAATGGGCGTTTACGACATTATCAAAGAGTGGGTGGATTTCCGCATAGGCTGCGTCAAGCGCAGGACTGCTTTCGATATGAAGAAAAAGCAGGACAAGCTGCACCTGCTCAAAGGTCTTGGCAAGATTCTGCTCGATATCGACAAGGCTATCAAGATTGTCCGTGAGACCAAAGAGGAATCGGACGTTGTGCCAAACCTTATGATAGGCTTCGGTATCGACGAGATACAGGCTGAGTACGTTGCAGAGATTAAGCTGCGTCACCTCAACCGCGAATACATCTTAAAGCGAACCGAGGAAACAAAGGCTCTCGAGGAGGAGATTAACCGTCTCGCCGAGCTGCTGGAAAGCGAAAGAAAGATAAAGCAGCTCATTATCAAGGAGCTTGAAGAGGTCAAGAAAAAGTACGCTCAGCCGAGAAAAACAGGCTATTACTACTCAACTGACGTTGTGGAGATAGACGAGGCAGAGGAGATCCCCGACTATCCCTGCGAGATATTCCTTTCAAGCGAGGGTTATTTCAAAAAGTGCACTCCGCAGTCACTGCGTATGGCGAGCGAGCAGAAGCTCAAGGAGGGCGACTTTATCGCTCAGCACGCCGAAACGACAAACAAGAGCGACCTTATCTTCTTCTCCGATAAGTGCTCCGTTTACAAGGCAAAGCTGTCGCAGTTTGCAGACACAAAGGCATCTGCAATGGGCGATTATATCCCCGCAAAGCTGAGTTTTGACAAGGAAGAAAACGTCGTGTTTGCGGTGAATACTACCGATTATAAGGGCTATATGATATTTGTTTTTGAAAACGGCAAGGTCGCAAAGGTCGCACTTGATTCGTATGAAACAAAGACCAACCGCAAGAAGCTCGCAAACGCTTATTCGGGCAAATCAAAGCTGGTCAAGATGTTCTTTGTCGCGGAGAACGCAGACATAATGCTGCGCACGACAAACGGCAGGGCAATGGTGTTCAACACCTCGCTGCTCATGCCAAAGGCGTCGCGTGACACTATCGGTGTTCAGGTAATGACCTGCAAGGCAAAGTCCACTGTCGAAAAAGCCTTTATCATCGACGAGCAGACGGCTGCCGAGCTTGCAAAATACCGCAGCAAAACGATACCTGTTGCAGGCTCTTTTGCAAAGGATATCGAAGACCCTGACCAGATGACGCTTATGTAAAATTTCAGCAGACAGGTGATGTTGCCTGTCTGCTTTTTTGTATTTTTGCTTAGTTGACTTTGAACGAAAACTGTGATATAATGTCACTGAATAGAGAAAAATGACGGGGGAGGGATATTTATGGATTGCCCTAAGTGCGGTAAAAAAATCGGCGACAAGGATAACGTCTGCACGAACTGCGGCGTTGTCATCAGAGAAGGCTCTGACAGCACCAAGCTGTCGACAAAGCTGTTCAACAAGAAAAACAAAAAGAAAAATCCGCTTGAAACTTCAAAGCTCGGCAAGACCGAAAAGCTGAGAAGCAAGTTCGGAATGAAGCACCTGAAGATAATACTTATAATGGCGGCGGTGGCACTCATCGTGCTTATGATAATCACGCTGGTGGTTAGCATCGCAAGCGGCAAGGGCAGAAAGCTGGCGAGCAACACGTCTGAGTATGTCGGCAAGTCTGTTGCGATTGCAGAGAACAAGCTGGACGTGCACTTTGAGGACAAATCCGCTTATGCAGGTCTTAACAAGGCGCTTGAATTCAACTATGTTGAGGAGAGCGAGGACTCTGTAAAGGTCGACGGCGTTACATATCCCGAGTGGGCAGTGCTCATCACCACCGACAAGAGCCAGAACATAAAGACCGTCAAGTATTGCGACTTTAAGCTGCTCAAAAAGAACATCAAGGGCGTTGAGTGCAAAAAGCTCATAAACCTTGATAAATTCGATAAGGGTACGCCTTACAGCAAGGTCGAGGACGAGATAGATATCGACCCGTATTCGATAACCTACGCAAACGACCTTGTGACCTACCGTTACAGGTACTGGTACGATTCCGATTCGGGCGACGAACAGCAGGTGGTGCTGGACGTTTCCTTTGACGGCGACAACAAGTTCCTGTATTACACATCAACAATGGTTTATCCCGAACATCTGTAACAAAAAAAGAGCTGTATCTCCGCTGGTGCGGAAATACGGCTCTTGTTGTTTTTAGCTGAATATTGCTTCTTTTATCTTTTTGCGGCACTTGTCGATGTCTACGTCGAGAGTTGACTGACCGTCGTGGGTGCCGAACTCGTAGTCGCCGTCCTCGGGGATACGCAGTTCCTTTATCTCATAGCCGAGATAGAAAGGCGCTTTGTAGCCGTAGAAGAACAGCTCTGTGCGAGACATATTGGTCGTCAGGCTGGAAAGCACAGCCTTTAAGAAGCTGAATTTCCTGAAAGGTCCTACGCTGTTGACCTTTTCGATTATCTTGGTCATTATGATTCGCTGTCTCTGCGTTCTCTGGAAATCTGCGTTGCCGACACGTCTCATTCTCGCAAAGGAAAGTGTCTGGTTTCCGTTAAGCTCGACCTTGCCGCTCTTTTGCAGATAGTCCTGTTTTTCGGGGTTGCCGAGCAGGCGGTTCTGCTCTCTTGTGCACTCGTTCATTGCCTCGACTTCTTCTGCTGTAACGTCAACTTCGATTCCGTCGATAGAATCGACAATGCTGACAAACGAGCTGAAATCAATGTAGACGTAATCGTCTATCTCAAGTCCGAAATTGTACTTTATCGTGTCCATAAGCAGCTCAGGACCGCCGAAAACGTAAGCGGAGTTGAGCTTGTTGCGGTAAAGACCGTCGGGCTGTTCGTCATCATACATCTTTGTTCCGTCGTTGTAGTAGCCCACCAGCGGCAGATACATATCTCGCATAAGCGAGGTCATTGTTATCTTCTTTTTCTCGGTGTTTATCGACATTATCATCATAACGTCGGTTCTGCCCTTGGCGTTTTGGTCACGGGTGTCTGAACCGATGATAAGAATGTTCTTGACGTTTTTGTCGGTCATGAACGCCTTTATCGAATCGTCACGCTTGCCCGTCTCAACGACATTTACCTTGCCAACAAGATAAATCAGCACGATGTTGAGTATCAGAAACAGCGCAACCGTTACCGCAAGGATAGTTATAAGCACGCGCTTGGCGGTTATCTTTTTCTTCTTTTCCTCTTCCAAATTTCCCGTTCCTCCTCCGTTCGTTACAGGGATATTTGTTTCCATGCGCCGCCTTTGCTGCGGCTGTGCAGGTCTTGCAGCCTGCGGGCGAGTCTGCCTGCGCTGCTGCGGCTGTTGTCTGCTGTCCTGTCTTGGCTGCCTGTTCTGCGGCGACCTCTGCTGGCGCTGGGGATTGCGGCTGCGGTTTTCCGCACGCTTCGGGTGAACGTATTCACGCCGCGCGGCAGGCTGCCTCTGCGGCGGCTGGGAGTACCCCGAATTGTTCTGCGCGGGATACTGCTCAAATTCAAAATCAACATTGCTGTTGAAATAGTTTGTGTTGTCCATCGCGCTGTATTCGTTTATCTGCTGCCTGTACTGGTCAGCATAATAATCGTCGGCGTTCGGCAGCGGCTCGCCGCCGCCTGTGCCGTAATTGTCATAACCGTTATATCTGTCGTCCATTTTATATTCCTCACATTATATATAGGTACAGTTGTCTTGTTTTTCACATCATTGTTTAGATTATATATCATCAGCGGTGACTTGTCAAATCCGCGGGCGGATATTTCATCTGACTTTCACCCATATAGGCACAATACACAAAATATCTGCAATAGTTGTGCCTATAAGCGCCAAAGTTCACTATATGTAGTTACAAAATTAAAACAAATTGTATCATATTATCAACAGTTTTTCTTTAAAACTTGACTTAATCATAGATTTCTGTTAATATAAGGTGATAAAAAATTTTGTAAGGAGGTTCGGTATGGATCCACGTGAACAGTTGTGTATGGGCTGTATGAATGAGTTAGATCAGAACGGACAGTGCCAGTATTGCAGCTATACGGACAATATACCGCATCTGCAAGCATATCTTGAACCCAAGACGGTGCTTGACAATAGATATATCATAGGAAAGATGCTTTCATACAACGGTGAGGGCGCTTCATATATCTGTTACGATATGGTTGGTAAATGCAAATGTGTATGCCGTGAGTATATGCCGGACACACTTTGCGAAAGAGACAGTTCCACACAGGAGCTTGTAGTAAATAAGGATTGTCTTGCCAAGTACAAGACCTTTATGTCAGAGTTTGCCGATGTCAACAGGACGCTTTCAAAAATGCGCAACCTGCATCACATCGCAACCGCAAGGGATATGTTCAACGCAAACAACACAACTTACGTTGTGCTTGAATATGTCGAGGGCGTTTCGCTCAAAAAGTTTCTGCAGTCAAACAGCGGTTTTCTTTCCTGGGAACAGGTCAAGAAGCTGTTCGTTCCTCTGTTCACAACGCTGAGCATCATTCATAATGCGGGCATTATCCACCGAGGCATCTCGCCCGAGAACATCATCGTCACAACAGACGGTGAGCTTAAACTCACAGGCTTCTGCATAAGCTCTATAAGAACATCAAATACAGGTCTGCTTCCCGAGTTCTATTCGGGATACACCGCACCCGAGCAGTATTCCTCGCTTGAATGGCAGGGCACATGGACAGATGTTTATGCAATGGCTGCCGTGCTTTACAGAATACTCACAGGCGCAATGCCGCTGGATGCGCAGACGAGAACGAAGAATGACACTCTCGTAGAGCCTGCAAGGATAAATCCGCGTATCTCGCCGCATATCTCCAAGGTCATTTCAAGAGCTATGGCGGTCAAGGGCGAGGAAAGAATCCAGACCGTTACCGAGCTTGTTTCGGCACTGTTTGAACAGCGCCCGAGACAGCATATCGAAATGGAAAAAGGCTCAACACAGACGATACCTGTGCAGCACGTTCCGAGAAACAGCCGCCAGGCACCGCCCGAAAGGAGACCTCAGCCGCAGAAGCCAAAAGCTCCCGCAAAGAAAAAGAGCAATGCTGCTCTTATCGTCAGCTGGATATTTATCGCTGTGATACTCAGTCTTTGCATCTTCCTGCTTTATCTGCTGTTCTCAGGTCCTTCCGATTCGAGCGATGATTCATCATCTTCTATCAGAGTCATAGACTTCAGCAGCAAAAGCAGCAAGCCCGACCAGTCATCGTCGATAGTTGATTCTTCGTCACAGAACGAAAGCAGCGATACAGGTCTCGGCGAGGGCGCTATCATGCCGGGAATGGTCGGTGTAAGACTTGATATCGTAAAGGCTCAGATAGGCAAGAACTTCACCCTCAAAATAGATTACTATTTCTCCGATACCGACGAGAGAAACGTCGTTGTCGAGCAGAGTATCCCCGAGGGAACGAGCTATGACCCGGCAAAGAAGCCTGAGCTTGTGCTCAAGGTTTGCTCAGGTCCTGCAAATGTTGGTGTTCCTGCATACTACGGACTTGACCAGAAGTCTTACCTTGCACAGCTCAACGAGCTGAACATCAAGTACAAGGTAACTCAGACAGCAGGCTCTGCCGCAGCGGGCACAGTTATCGGAACCAGCATCTACCCGGGCAACACGATTAATGTAAAGAACGGCGATGTGCTTATCGTTTACGTTTCTGACGGAACTGTTACAACGACGCAGTCCACAACAAGTCAGTCAGAGGAAACTCCTCCCGAGCAGACAGAGACAAAGCCGCAGGATACACAGCCACCCGAGCAGACTCAGCCGCCTCAGCAGCAACAGCAACAGCAGCAGGGGCAGCAAGGTCAGCAGTAATGGCAAACTCTACAAATTAATAAGAAAGTGTTAAAATATTGCAAAGCCCTTGACAAGTCAGGGGCTTTGTGTTATGATATTTCGGGTAACAATGTACTTTTTCTAATAACGAAGGAGGAAATATAAAATGAAAATCGGTGTTTTGACAAGCGGCGGAGACGCTCCCGGAATGAATGCGGCAGTCAGAGCCGTATGCCGTTCCGCATTGAATAAGGGTATGGAAGTTGTAGGTATCATGAGAGGCTACAACGGTCTGCTCAATGGTGAAGTAATAGAGATGAACGCAAAGACCGTTTCGGGTATCATCCAGAGAGGCGGTACTTGCCTTTATACAGCAAGATGCAACGAGTTCAGAAGCCAGGAGGGCGTTCTCAAGGGCAAGGCAAAGTGCGAGGAACTCGGACTTGACGGTATCGTAGTTATCGGCGGCGACGGTTCTTTCAGAGGCGCAGCTGACCTTTCCGCAGCAGGTATCCCATGCATCGGTCTGCCTGGTACTATCGACAACGATATCGCTTGCACAGATTACACAATCGGTTACGATACAGCTATGAATACCGCTATGGAAATGGTGGATAAGATCAGAGATACAGCACAGTCCCACGACAGATGCTCCGTTGTTGAGGTAATGGGCAGAAAAGCAGGATACATCGCAATCAACGTTGCAGCTGCTGTCGGCGCAGAGGCTTGCATCACTCTTGAAAAGGACTATGACCTTGACGAGATCGCTAAGAAGATGATCGAGGCAAAGGGCAAGGGCAAGACACACTTTATTGTTATAGTTGCTGAAGGTGTCGGCAAGACCGATTACATCACAAAGATCCTTCAGGATCTTACAGGTGTTGAGTCAAGAGCAACTGTTCTCGGTCACGTTCAGAGAGGCGGATCACCTACGCTCCGTGACAGAGTTGCTGCTACAAGACTTGGCTATCACGCAGTTGAGCTGCTCGAGCAGGGCATCGGCAACAGAGTATGCGGCTTCCAGAAGGGCGAGGTTTACGACGTTGATATCCAGGAAGCTCTCAGCATGAAGAAGCCTTTTGAGGACGAGCTTTACGATATTCTCTATAAGACAGCATTCTAAAAAAGAGATAGATACAGAGTGCAAAAGGGGAGAAACAGAATATGAGGTTAAGACCGTATGTCCACAGCCGTGACTTTGATAAGATAAAGGGCTGGCTGGCTGATGAGCGTGCCCACGCAATGTGGTGTGCGAACAGGATGAAGTTTCCTCTTGACAAAGCGAACTTTGCCGATTCACTCGACGAGATGTTCGATATGCATGGCGATTGCCCATTTGTTGCAACAGAAGATAACGGAAACGTTGTCGGCTTTATCTGCTGCTCGGTGAACTGTGATTCAAATGAAGCAATGCTTGCGTTTGTGGTGGTTGACCCAAGCCAGCGCGGAAAAGGCTGCGGCAAACAGATGGTAATGCTTGCAGCGCAGTACTGCTTTGAGATTGCAAAGGCTGATGTTGTGCAGCTGAATGTGTTCACTGCAAACGAATCGGCACGCAGATGCTACGAGAAAGCAGGTTTTACCGAAAGAAACACCACACCCGATGCGTTCAGATATAAAGACGAATCGTGGGGGCGGTGCAATATGGCTATAAAGAGGGAAGACTTCCCGATTTGTAGATAGAAAAAACAAAACAACAGAGTAGAGGTCTAAGCGTTAAGTGCCTGCCGGACGGGGAGTTGTCGGCGGGACGAAAAGGGCAGGCGGTTGCCGAGCCTTTGCGGTTTAGTCCTCGCATCCCGCTGAATGTGTAATAGGAGCTTTTCATAGACCCCGTTATGCACTAAGCGACGGCTCGCATAAGGAGGTAAGTTTATGAAGAGCTTTTTTCGTATGTTTGCCACATCGGCAAAGGAATTCAAAAGCATCAAAAGCATAGCTATCACAGGCGTATTCATCGCTGTTTCGATGCTTATTGAATCGTTCTCGATCGACATCGGCTACACAAAGCTGAACTTTGCGTTTATCGCAATTGCTGTTATCGGTATGCTTTTCGGACCGACAGTTTCCGTGTTTGCAGGTTTTGCCTGTGACGTCGTAGGCTTTATGGTTCACCCGACAGGCGGATTCCTGCCAGCATATACGCTGGTTGCAGGTTTGCAGGGACTTATTTACGGCGTTGTGCTGTATCACAAGTTCAATGTACATCCTCTCAACGTCAAGGGTAAGGACATCACACCGTTCATCAGAATAGTGGTCGCAAGACTTCTTGATGTTGTCATCATCAACCTGTTTCTCAACACTGCGCTCAATCTGCACTACGGCTTTATTCCCCAAGCCGCTTATCCTTCGGCAATAGCCGCAAGAACAGCAAAGAATCTTATTGAGCTTGCAATTGATATCCCGCTTCTGTTCATCATTCTCCCCGTATGCCTTGTTGCTTATAAGCGCACGGTAAGAACAAAAGCAAAGGTAAGCTGAAACTATGGCGAGGAAATGTAAATTTCCTCGCTTTTTTATTTAAAAATCTTTCAAATGCTTGCATTAGTCGGGATTTTGTAGTATAATAACTTTTATACGAATTAAGGAGATGACCATTATGGTAAATGTTGGTTTCATAGGCTGCGGAAATATGGGCTCTGCAATTATGAAGGGTATCCTTTCAAGCAAAATGAGCAGTGATGTCAAGATTTTCGCATATGATAAGTCAGAGGCAGCTCTTGACAAGGCAATGTCAATGGGCGTTACAGGCGTCAGCGAAGCTAAGGACGTTGTAAGCCTTTGCAACTACGTTTTCTTTGCTATCAAGCCTCAGCAGCTCGACGAGGTGCTTGACGAGGTGGCAGGCGAAGTTACAGCCGATAAGGTCATCGTTTCTATACTTGCGGGCGTAACTGACGAATACTACGCAAAAAGAACTGTTCCCAACGCAAAGGTAGTTCTGGTTATGCCTAACACTCCGTTCCTGCTGGGCGAGGGCGCAACAGCCCTTTCACGTTCTGACAGCGTAACAGATGAGGAGTTTGAGCTTGTCTGCAATATCTTCTCCTCGGGCGGAATCAGCAAGGTCATCGCTAAAGACAAAATGAAAGAGATAATCGCTATCAACGGTTCATCACCTGCGTTTATCTATCTTTATACAAAGTATTTCGTTGACTACGCAAAGAGCGTGGATATCGACGAGGAGACCGCAAAGGAGCTTTTTGCAAAGTCGCTTATCGGCTCTGCAAAGATGATAACCGACAGCGGCAAGAGTCTTGACGAGCTTATCGAAATGGTATCCTCAAAGGGCGGAACGACTATCGCAGGTCTTGAAAAGCTCCGCGAGGGCGGACTTTCCGACGCAGTTGAAAACTGCTGCAAGGCTTGCACAAACAGAGCTTACGAGCTTTCAAAGTAATAAAAACAGCTTGACCGCATATACATTGACTAACAGAAAGGTGTGATGTGTGTGCAGGTCAGAAAAATAGCCGCGTTCTCGGCAAGGTTTTACGCAGGGCTGCTTGGCGTGATGCTTGTGGGCGTGCTGCTCGGCAGTCTATTTTACAGCTCAATGGATAACAATATGCTCGGCAGTATCGGCAGGACAGGCTCGGGTTTTGTCTCGCTCAGACAGCATGCCGATTTTCCGCAGATACTTCTGCGCACGCTGAGTTCGTCAACGCTGTTTCTGCTGGTGATATTCCTGTCGGGGCTTTGCGCCGTGGGACAGCCGTTTGCCGCCTGCGCCCTCGCAGTCAGAGGGCTGGGTATGGGCGTTGTGTTTTCACAGCTCTATTCGGGCTTTGGCGTAAAGGGTATGCTTTACAGCGCGGTGCTGGTGCTCCCCAATGCGCTTATCTGCTCGGTGGCGCTTGTGCTCGGTGCAAGGGAAGCTATCTGCCTGTCAAACAGGTACGCCGTCTTTTCGCTTTCCGACAGACAGCAGGACGGCTTGAAGGAAACGCTGAGAAGATACTGCGCAAAGTTTTTAGTGCTCGAAGCGGTGCTTGCCGTTTCAGCAGGTATGGATTGTCTTGTGACATGGATAACAAAGGGCTTTGTTCCTGTTTTAAAGTAAGGATAAAAAGTAAAAAGGAGAGTCAAAATGGGTCTTTTTCCACCACCAAACGGACATCACGGTGTGCTCAAAACGCCGCACGAAAAATCGGGTTTCCCGAAATATGCGGGCATCTATTTTGCGCACATCTGGAAGCTGATAGAGCTTAATATCCTTTATTGCCTGTTCTGCATACCGATAATCACTATCGGTCCAGCAACAGCCGCAATGACAAAGATTTGCCGCAACTACTCGCAGGAAAGACCCGCATCTGTCTGGTCTGACTTCTGGCAGGCATTCAAGGCGAACTTCAAGCAGGGACTTGTGTTCGGTCTGCTCAACACCGTGCTGGTGGTTATATTCGCAGTCGGCATACCGTTCTATATGGCGTGGGCAAAGGAAATGCCCATAATGTACGGTCCACTGTTCATAAGCCTTGCGTTTATGGTGGTTATGATAATGATGAATTTCTATTCGTTCATTATGATAAGCTCGACCAACCTGAAAGTAAAGCAGATTTTCAAGAACTCGCTGATACTTATCTATCTCGGCATGAAAAAGACGCTTATCTGCTTTTTCGTTTATGTGGTGCTTATGTCGGCGTCGGTGCTTTTCTTCCCGATCTCGCTGATGGTAGTCATCTTCATACCGTTCACGCTTATCTCGTTTATCAACTGCGCGCTGTGCTATCCTGTGGTAAGAAAGTACATAATCCAGCCTTACTACGACCAGCTTGGTGAGGAAAACCCCGAGTTTGCTTATCTTGATACTCACGACGAAAGAGTGTTCAAGGACTCTCCCGAGTATGAAACAGCTTCGCAGGCAAAGGCAAAGAGGAAAAAGAAGAAAGTTGTTAAATAAGAGGTTTCGCTCCGACTGCAATGGTCGGAGCTTTTTTGTGCATTGCAGAAAGTATTTTTTGCACAAATTGTGAACGGACTTGTTGTAAGTAATGTCGAAAACGATTACATTTGGTATCAGCGATATTGACAGCACAATCGGTTATACGGTATAATCAAGGCGAAGTATGCTTAGATTTAAGCAGGCTTGATTTTTCGTGAGAAAGAATAGGGGTGTGGATATGAAAAAACGTATTGTTTCTGCTGTTGTGGCTGTCTGCCTTATGTTCGGTACGCTTGCCGCTTTGCCGCAGAACACTTTTACTGACAGCACTTTGATCACTGCAAGTGCGACCTCTCTGTCGGACTTCGATTACAAGATTTATGATACGTCTGTCGTTATCAACAAGTACAAGGGCAGTGATGCGACTGTGACTGTACCTTCGTCGATAGGCGGAAAACCTGTTACCTGGTTAAACACAGGCGCTTTTGCGGGCAACACCAGCGTCAAGAAGGTCGAACTGCCTTCCAGCCTGCTGGGCATCAAGGACAGCGTTTTCAAGGGCTGTTCAAAGCTGGAGGAGGTCATCGGACTTGAAAATACTCAGGTCACCACGCTCCAATCCTATACCTTCCAGGACTGCAAAAAACTCAAAACCATCTCTCTGCCAAAGACGCTCACCACTATCGCGGTAAGTGTGTTCCAGAATTGCAGCAGCCTGACCAGTGTTTACGGACTTGACAAAACAAAGGTCACTACCATTTCAAATGATGCTTTCCACGACTGCACAAATCTGAGCTATATCAAATTCCCGACAACGCTGACAAGCCTGGGAATGAATGCGTTCAATAACTGCGACCTCGAAACCGTCGACCTTTACAGCACAAAGATTACAAGGGTGCCCGATTATTGTTTCAGAGATAACGGCGACCTCAGAACTGTAAATCTCCCGCTGACAGTTACATATATCGGTCAGGCGGCGTTTCTGAACTGTGATGCTCTTACGACTGTCAATCTTTCGGTAAATCTGAAAACCATCAGTGAGCGTGCTTTTGTCGGCTGTTCCTCGCTCAGCTCAGAAAATCTGCTCAAAAGCTGCAGCAACCTTGAAACTATCGGCAAGTGGGCGTTCCTTGACTGCAAAAACCTGAAAAGGCTGTTCCTGCCGTCATCGCTCGTCACCCTCGGAGAGCAGTTCTACGGATATACCTACAACAGATACTCTGATGCGGGCGGAAGCTACTATTACGCTTATGAACCATACGACAACGGCAACAGAACCATCATAATCTATCCCACTGCAACGGCAGCAAAGAACTATTACAATGCGTATAATGCAAAGTGGCCTAGCAGCAAGAACAAGATGTATCTTGAAACGCTGACCTGCAAGCATTCATATTCAAGCGCTGTGACCAAAGAGGCTACCTGCACCGCAACAGGTGTGAGAACTTTCACCTGCAGCATCTGTAAGGATTCCTACACCACCACGATAAGCGCAAAGGGTCATAACTACGGCACAGCGACCACCGCAAGTCTGCCTACACCTGTAAAACAGGGTCAGACGCAAAAGACCTGCAAGAATTGCGGCTACGTGCTGTATACACCTACTGACCCGACAAACGTGCGTGTTTATGGCTCGAACAGATACGCTACAAGCACAAATATCGCAGACCAGCTCAAAGCAGCCAAAAACAACGAGCCGTACAAGTATTATGTTATAGCTGACGGCAGAAAGTTCGCAGACGCGCTTTCCGCAAGCTATCTCGCAAGGGTTTGCGATGCACCGATCCTTCTCGTTACACCGGGTAACGAAAAGCTGGTTACCGACTACATTCAGGCGACCTGCGGCAGCTCAAAGCCAACGGCATACGTTATCGGCGGTACAGGTGCTGTTTCGGAGGACTCATACAATAAGATTAAGGCAGTGTGCAGTACAGTAGCCCGTCTCGACGGCAAGAACAGATATGAAACGAGCCGTGTAGTTCTCTCGATCGCTGCTGTGCTCGCTGCTGTTACGAGAAAAAGCGTCGGTGACACTGTTATCATTGCAGACGGCAACGAATATGCAGATGCGCTTTCAGCATCGACAACAGGTCAGCCTATCCTGCTTGTCAACGGCAAGGCAAAATCGCTGACAACAGCAGAAAAGGACTCTATCAAGCTGATCAAAAATGCAAAAGTTGTCATTGCAGGCGGCGAGAGCGCTGTCAGCAAAGAGATAGAGGCTGACGCCAAGACTGTCAAGACCACAACGAGAGTTTACGGAAAAGACCGCTACAAGACCTCTGTGGCTATCGCAAACTATTTCTTCAAAACTCCGTCTGCTATCACACTCGCATACGGCGGAAATTTCCCTGACGGACTGTGCGGCGGACCTTTGGGCTATGCTACAAACAGCCCGCTTATCCTCACTGCAAAGGGCAGGGAAGCAGATGCAAACACATATGTCAAGAGCAAGAACGTCAAGACTGCATGGATACTCGGCGGACCGACTATCGTAAGTGACGACACCGTCAAGGCAGTTTTCAAGTAAAAGCATAAAAAACAGGAGATGCCGCATTTTGCAGCATCTCCTTTGCTATGTCGGTTATTCTTTTTCAATGTTTCCCAGCGACAGCGCTTTGAGGTAAGCGTTGATGAAACCGTCCAGGTCACCGTCCATTACAGCGTCAACATTCGCCGTTTCGTAACCCGTGCGCACGTCTTTTACCAGCGTGTAAGGCATAAATACATAGTTCCTGATCTGCGAGCCCCAGGCAATTTCTTTCTGAACGCCCTTGATGTCGCTTATCTTTTCAAGGTGCTCACGCTCCTTGATCTTAACAAGCTCAGCTTTGAGCAGCTTCATAGCATACTCTCTGTTCTGGAACTGGCTTCGCTGTGTCTGACAGCTGGTAACAATTCCTGTCGGCTTGTGGATAAGACGAACAGCCGATGATGTTTTGTTGATGTGCTGACCGCCCGCACCTGATGAACGGAACACCTGCATCTCGATATCTTCTGGTCTGATGTCGACCTCGATAGTGTCGTCGATTTCTGGCATTACGTCAGCCGCAGAGAAAGATGTCTGTCTTGCGCCTGCCGCATTGAACGGTGAGATACGCACAAGTCTGTGCACGCCTGCCTCGCTTTTGAGGTAGCCGTAAGCGTTCTCGCCCTCGATGAGCATTGTAACGCTTTTCAGACCTGCCTCGCCGCCTTCAAGGAAATCAAGTGTGGAAACCTTGAAATTGTGCTTTTCTGCCCAGCGGGTGTACATACGGAACAGCATCTCTGTCCAGTCCTGAGCCTCTGTTCCGCCTGCGCCAGCGTGCAGATTGATGATAGCGTTTGATTTATCGTATTCGCCTGTGAGCAGAGTAGCCAGCGAAGCCTCATCCAGCTTCTGCTTGAGAGTCTCGACCTCGCTTTTTATCTCCTCGATCATGCTCTCGTCTTCTTCCTCTGCTGCCATTTCCAGCATAACCTCGATATCTTCATATGAGGTCGTGAAGTCCTTGTATCTCTCGACCTTGCCCTCCAAGTTCCTTGTTTCCTGCAGAACTTTCTGGGAATTGTCGATGTCGTCCCAGAATCCGGGCTCGGCAGCCTTTTCGTGCAGCTCCTCGATGCGCTCTTTGCTGCGCTCGATGTCGTATGCATCGTGAAGGTCTTTTATTATCGGCTTGAGCGACTCAAGCTGTGATTTGAGGTTCTCTAAAAATACCATATATCATTCTCCTTAAATACTCTTGGTATATATTATAGAACTTTTTTTTATAAAAGTAAAGAAAAAAATAAAAAAACTATGGTAATTTTCAAAAAAGTGTGCTATAATGTATTGAAATATAGATGATTCTCAGAAAGGAAAGACGAAAATGGCTACTTATACAGGCGCAAAATGCTTGGTCTGCAATGAAGTGTTCAAAGACGGCGACGATATCGTTGTATGTCCTGAGTGCGGTACGCCGTATCACCGTGACTGCTACAAGCAGGAAGGCAAGTGCATAAACGATGAACTGCACGAAAAGGGCGGCTCGTGGGTCAAAGCCAACGAGGAAGATATCAACGCCAACAGATGCAGGCGCTGCGGGTATGACAATGACAAGGATAAGCTGTTTTGCGAAAGCTGCGGTACTCCGCTGCACGAAACTGCAGCTCAGACTGCCGACAGAGAGCGCAAGGAAGGCGCTTACCGTGACGGCGAGCCTAACGAGGGCAGGGTAGAGTATTCTCCGTTCGGCGAAAGAACGGTCTACGATAAGGACTCTGTTATCGACGGCATCAAGCTGGAGGACTACGCAGGGTATGTAAAGAACAATCCCTTTACATTCCTGATGAGCTTTATCCGCTTCGGCAAATACGGCGGAAAGATATCCCTCAATCTCGGCGCGTTCCTTTTCCCCGAGGTCTATTACCTGTTCAGAAAGATGAAAGTCATCGGCATTATCTCGCTGTTTGTCTGCGCCGCACTCACGATCCCAGTGATGATCGCAAACTTTGCAGTCGGCTACGCAGGAATGCAGATAGCATTCAAGTTCGACGTCAACAGCACATTCTTTGTGGCGCTGTCGACCTGCTGCTGGTACGCGCTTATGGCGTGGAGAGTCGCTTCGGGACTGCTTGCGAACTACTTCTATTACAAGCAGGCAAAGAACGATATCAACGAGATAAGAAAGACTTCCGAGGACGAAAAGGAGATAAAGGAAAGACTTGCCGCAAAGGGCGGTATCTCCTGGCCCGCAGCTCTTATCGGCTATTCGATGTTCATGTCGCTGGTCATCGGATCGGTTTTCCTGCTCAACAGAGTAGGCTGACAGTTGCTTAATAAAAAGTTTACATTTACCAAAACCTGCATCGTTGACACGGTGCAGGTTTTGTGATATAATACTTAGGTATCCTTGCTTGTGACAAGAGCACAGGCGAAATCCAGAAGGAGGTGCAAGAATAATGGCAAAGATCACTGAAAATTACGAGGCTATGGTTATTTTCAGCACAAAGCTCGAGGACGAGGGCGCAGCTCTCATCGAGAAGTTTGATGCAATGATCAAAGACAACGCTGAGTCCGTTGAACAGAACAACTGGGGCAAGCGCAAGTTGGCTTATGCTATTAACTACGAGACGGAAGGAACTTATGTACTGTGGACATTCACAGCTAAGCCTGAGTTCCCGGCTGAGTTCGAGAGAGTTCTCAAGATCACAGACGGCGTTCTCCGTTTCCTCGTTACAACCAAGTAATCGGGACAGGTTAATCAAAACAAGCCAGCGAAAAGAAGGGAAAAGTTATGCTTAACAGAGTTATTTTAATGGGCAGGATCACACAGGAGCTTGAACTCAAGCAGACACCTAACGGTACATCAGTACTCAGCTTCAGCGTTGCAGTAGACAGAAGCTACTCAAAGCAGGGCGAGGAAAGACAGACCGACTTCATCAACTGTGTTGCATGGCGTCAGCAGGCTGAGTTTATCTCTAAGTATTTCGGCAAAGGTCGTATGATCGCACTCGAGGGCAACCTCAGAACGAGAACTTATGATGATAAGAACGGCGTTAAGCACTATGTGACAGAGGTTTATGTTGACAATGTAAGCTTCACAGGTGAGGCTAAGCAGGGCGGTCAGTCAAGCGGCTATTCAAATAGTTATTCTAACAATAACTATCAGCCACAGCAGTCTGCACCCGTAAGAAACCAGCCTGAGAATAACAACGAGAATCTTTCTATCGGCGACCTCGCTGATTATGAAGATGTTCTCAGCGATGACGGAGTACCATTCTGATCGGACAAACAGATCATTACATCTAAACGACAGGAGTGAAAATAAAAATGGCAATGGAGAAGAATTCTGCAAGACCTATGAAGAGAGGTCGCAAGAAGGTTTGCATGTTCTGCGTAGACAGAGCAGAAACTATCGACTATAAAGATATCGCAAAGCTCAGAAAGTGCATGACTGAGAGATCCAAGATTCTCCCAAGACGTGTAACAGGTACTTGTGCTTACCATCAGAGAGAGCTCACAAAGGCTATCAAGAGAGCTCGTCATGTAGCACTTATCCCATACGTTTCTGACTAATACGAAGCTTTACCGAGGTATCCTTTATAGGATACCTCTTTTTGCATATATTGGCTGACTCGGGCACTTGCAAATATGCTTTATCTGTGTTATAATGCTATTAGCGGACAAACAAAGATCAATAAATGTCCGTGCAATAAATAGAAAGAAAAGGACTTGACTATGAGCGATAAGATAAATATCAAGGAAAATGTTATAATGGCTTTTGTGCCGACAAGAGACCTCGTCGTGTTCCCGAATATGACGGTCTACTTTGACGTGGGAAGAAGCTTTTCTGTGCGCAGCATCAAAACTGCGATGGAAAACGACACTCCTGTCTTTCTTGCCGCACAAAAGGACGTGAACATAGAGAACCCCGAGAAAAAGGACTGCTATGCTATCGGTACTGTTGTCCGTGTAAAGCAGATAGTGAGAACGGGCAATGTTTACCGCGTGCTCGTTGAGGGTATCAACAGAGCCAAGCTCATTAATATGTTCGAGCGCAAGAACTGCTATGAAGCAGAGATAAAGATGTTGCACAATTACCCGAGGGAAAAGCTCGAAAAGACAGAGGTCATCGCCCTGTTCAGAGAGGTTCTCAAGGCTTTTGAGGAGTATGCAAAACTGCTGCCGAGAATGCCGCAGGAGCTTTATTCTCAGATACTCGGCGCAAAAACACCTATCGAGCTGTTTGAGAGCCTTGCTTTTAATATCTCTCTGTCATTCCAGGACAGACAGCACCTGCTTGAATCATCAACAGTCGGCGAAAAGCTCGCCCTGCTGCTCACTATCCTTTCAAGAGAGATAGAGGTGCTCACACTTGAACAGCAGATACACGATCAGGTCAGAACTCAGATAGAGGACAACCAGCGTGAGTATTACATCAGAGAGCAGATAAAGGCGCTGCAGCACGAGCTTGACGGCGAGGAGGGCGACGGCGAAAGCAGCGAGGTGGATAAGTATACCCAGAGCATAAAGGCGCTCGGTCTTGACGAAAAGAGCGAGGAAAAGCTGCTGGGCGAGGTAAAGAGACTTTCAAGAATGCCTATGGGCTCGCAGGAAGCTGTCGTTGTAACAAACTACCTCGACACCGTTCTGTCACTGCCCTGGAATTCATTCACAAAGGACGCAGCCGACGTTAAAAAGGCTGCCAAGATACTTGACGCCGACCACTACGGTCTTAAAAAGGTCAAGGAGAGAATACTTGAAAACCTGTCAGTAAGAGCGCTCGCTCCGAATGTCAAAGGTCAGATACTCTGCCTTGTGGGACCTCCGGGTGTCGGTAAAACTTCTGTTGCCAAGAGCATCGCAAGAGCACTCGGCAGAAATTTCGTGCGCGTTTCGCTTGGCGGCGTAAAGGACGAAAGCGATATCAGAGGTCACAGAAAGACCTATGTCGGCTCAATGCCGGGACGCATCATCAACGCAATGAAGCAGGCTGGCAGTATGAACCCTGTTATGCTGCTCGACGAGATTGACAAGATGTCCAACGATTTCAGAGGCGACCCGTCATCTGCTATGCTCGAGGTGCTCGACAGCGAGCAGAACAACGCTTTCAGAGACCACTACATAGAGATACCTTTCGATCTCAGTGAGGTGCTTTTCATCACAACAGCAAATACGCTTGATACCGTTCAGGCTCCGCTGCTTGACAGAATGGAGGTCATTGAGCTTTCAAGCTACACCCGTGAGGAAAAGTACAACATCGCAAAGCGCCACCTCGTTAAAAAGCAGCTTGAAAAGCATGGACTTACATCGTCTATGATGCGTATAACCAACGATGCGATCTATAAGCTCATCGACAGCTACACCAAGGAAGCGGGCGTGCGAAAGCTGGAAAGAACTATTGCTACGCTCTGCCGCAAGGCTGCAAGAGAGATAGTTGAGAATAAGGTCAAGACAGTTTCGTTTAACATTTCCAATCTCGGCAAGTACCTCGGTCACGAAAAGTATCTGCCCGACCTCGTGTCAGCAGAAAACAGCGTCGGCTGCGTAAACGGTCTTGCATGGACATCTGTTGGCGGCGTTATAATGCCGCTGGAGGTGCTGGTTCTCGACGGCAAGGGCAAGGTCGAGCTTACAGGCTCGCTCGGTGACGTTATGAAAGAATCTGCACATATCGCAGTTAGCTACTGCCGCAGCATTGCTGACAAGTATGGCATACAGAAAGATTTCTACGAAAAGAAAGACCTGCATATCCACGCTCCCGAGGGCGCTGTTCCCAAGGACGGTCCGTCTGCGGGCGTAACAATGATAACTGCTATCGTTTCCGCACTCAGCGGGCTTAAAGTCCGTTCCGATGTTGCAATGACAGGCGAGATAACGCTCACAGGCAAGGTGCTTGCGATAGGCGGTCTGCGTGAAAAGACAATGGCGGCTTACAAGGCAGGCGTCAAGACCTGCATTATCCCGTTTGCAAACAAGGGCGACCTTGACGAAGTCGAGGATATCGTCAAGATGAATGTTGAGTTCGTCTATGCAAAGAAGATTGACGACGTGCTCGATGTCGCACTCGTAAAGGAAAAGAACAGCCACAAGATGAATCTTGAGCTGATGCCGAACAAAAAGACCAGAGGCAGAAAAAAGCTCACTGTTTAAGATAAGGAGAGGTCTATTGAATATCAACAAGGCTGAATTCGTTACATCATATGCGAATTTCAAGCAGATACCGCAGTCCGACAGGATAGAGATAGCTTTTTCGGGGCGCTCGAATGTCGGCAAAAGCTCACTTATAAACAAAATATTCAACCGCAAGAATCTTGCGAGGGTCAGCTCTATGCCCGGCAAAACAGTCACTATCAATTTCTATTCCCTTGAGGATATCTACATAGTCGACCTGCCGGGTTACGGCTATGCCAATGTCTCCAAATCGGAAAAGAAAAAATGGGGCGACCTTATCGGCGGATACCTCGGCGACGGTGAAAGAGACCTCGCTCTCGTTTTCCAGCTGATAGATATGCGCCACGCACCGTCAAAGGACGACCTGCAGATGCTCGATTTTCTTATCGACAGCGAGATACCTTTTGTTATCGTGTTCACCAAGGCGGACAAGCTCAAACCCACCCAGCGCAAACAGCGTATGGAGAGCTTCAAAACGGAGATACCCTGCTTCGAGGATATAACATACGTTGAGTTCTCGGCAATGACAGGCGAGGGCGTCGAGCAGATAAGAGAAATAATCGAGGACGTTGCCTCTGAACAGGCGGAATACGCCGAGCAGAAGCCTGTTGAGCCGCAGGAAGAACCGCCGAAAATTACATCGGGCTTCCTGACGCCTAACAAGAAAATTTAGAAATCAGAAACAAACAGTTCATAAATCTCCTTTACATTTCATTGCTTTTGTGCTAAACTGTTCTTATAGTTTAACACTTTACATTATGAAATGTTAAAGGAGTCTTTTTTTATGAAAGAACGTATGGAGATCAAAAATCTTGACGAGCTTTACGAGGCAATACTGCACCTTGAAACTGTTGAGGAGTGCAGATCGTTTTTCAAGGATCTTTGCACGATCCCCGAGCTCAAGGCTCTTTCACAGAGATTTCAGGTAGCAAGAATGCTTATGGACAATCACGTTTACAGCGAGATAGTCCGCCAGACAGGCGCTTCCACAGCAACGATAAGCCGTGTGAACAGGTCGCTGACCTACGACGGAAGCGGCGGATACAGCATCGTCTTTGATAAGATGAATAAAGAGAAAGAAAATAAGTGATGGATACAGGTTACGAGAGCTTTGCGCAGTTCTATGACCGCCTGACTGACAACGTCGATTATGATGCAATAGCACAGCTCATTCACGGGCTTGTGCAAAAGCACGCCGACTATAAGGAGTCGATACTCGACCTTGCCTGTGGAACGGGTGCGCTGTGTGAAAGGCTTGCAAAGCTCGATTATTATGTGGTCGGTGTCGACAATTCGCCCGAGATGCTTGAAATGGCACAGCAGCGGCTTGACGGCAGCGAGCTTTCGGTCGACCTGCTTTTGCAGGATATGACCTCGTTTGAGCTTTACGGCGCGGCTGACTGCACTGTCTGCCTGCTGGACAGCCTCAATCATCTGCAGGATAAACAACAGCTTCAAAAAGCCTTTGAGCGTGTGGGAATGTTCACATGCGACGGAGGCTTGTTTGTATTTGACCTCAACACAGAATATAAGCACAGAAACGTGCTGGCAAACAACGCTTTCAACTTTGATAAGGAGGACTTTTTCTGCGCGTGGCAGAATGAGCTTTCCGAAAACGGCGACGTGCATATCTACCTCGACTTTTTCAAAAAGGAAAAGGACGGCAGGTATTTGCGTTACAGCGACGATTTCACCGAGATACTTTTTGATGATGATTTTATCGAAAGTGAGCTTGCAAAGAACGGCTTTGAGCTGATAGGCAAGTTCGACGATTTCTCGCTCGAACCTGTAAAGCCCGACAGCCAGCGTGTGCTTTGGGTGTGCAAAAAGAAAAACGGACAATAAAGGAGAATGACCCACATGGGAAGAATAGTTCGTGCGATAAGCAAAGATGCGTCGGTGGTGTGCAGCGCCATTGACGGCAAGGATATAGTTGCAAGAATTGAACAGATACACAAGACCTCTGCGGTCTGCACAGCGGCGCTTGGCAGACTTGCAATGGGCACGTCGCTGCTCGGCTTTGGTCTTAAAGGCGAAAAGGACAGCGTCACCGTTCGTATGGAGGGCGGCGGACCTGCGGGTGCGCTCATCTGCGTTTCTGACAGCTTCGGAAACGTGAGAGCCTACATTCAGAATCCCGTTGTCGAACTGCCGCTGAACGATAAAGGCAAGCTCGATGTCGGCGGTGCAGTCGGCAGGGAAGGCACGCTCAGCGTTGTCAAGGACTTGGGCTTGAAAGAGCCATACTGCGGACAGGTGCCTATCGTTTCGGGCGAGGTCGCAGAGGACATAACCAGCTATCTTGCACTCAGCGAGCAGGTGCCCAGCGTTTGCGCACTCGGCGTGCTGGTAAATCCTGACCTTACCGTGAACTGCGCAGGCGGTTTCCTTGTGCAGCTGCTGCCCTTCGCACCCGAAAGTGCTATCGACCAGATAGAAAAGAATATAAACTCGATGCAGTCTGTTACGCAGATGATTTCAAACGGTATGACCACCGAGGAGATTGCTCTCAAAGCGCTCGACGGACTTGAGCCGAATGTGCTCGACGACTTCAAGGTGGAGTACAGATGCGACTGTTCAAGAGCGAGAGTGGAAAAGGCTCTTATTTCCCTTGGTGAAAAAGACCTCGACGAAATGGCAAAAGACCCCGAAACAAAGGTCGAGTGCCACTTCTGCGACAAAGTATATAAATTTACATCAGACGAGATATTAAAACTAAAAGAAAGTGCAACAAAATAAACGGAGGTTGCTATGAGTACAGCCGAAATAATCCTTACAGCCATTTTGTTTTTATGCTCTGCCGTGCTTGCAGTTCTCGGCGTGCGCCAGCTGCAGTGCAAGGGCTACTGCTTCAACAACGCGTATATCTTTGCATCTGAAAAAGAGCGCGAGCAGATGGACAAAAAGCCGTATTATAAGCAGTCGGGCGTGGTGTTTCTGATGCTGGCGGCAATGCTGCTGGTCAACTGCATTCACGTTGTAGTGAAGCTGGACTGGCTGTTCTGCGTGTCAATGGCAATTATGGGTGCGGCTATTGTTTACGCGGTCGTTTCGTCTGTAAAAACCAGTAAGAAAAATAAGTGATGATTTTGCGCATTTTTTTGAAAAAAACGCTTGACAAATCGCTCGATATGTTGTATAATAAATTTCGTCACTTGAAGAGAGTGAGAATGTTGGGGGTATAGCTCAGCTGGGAGAGCATCTGCCTTACAAGCAGAGGGTCACAGGTTCGATCCCTGTTGTCCCCACCATTTTGGCCGGGTAGTTCAGCTGGTTAGAACGCTAGCCTGTCACGCTAGAGGTCGTGGGTTCGAGCCCCATTCCGGTCGTTAAAATTTCTCTGTATGATTTGAAGTACCCTGACTGCTTAGAATTACAGAGTCACGCCTCTGTAGCTCAGTAGGTAGAGCAGGGGACTGAAAATCCCCGTGTCGATGGTTCGATTCCGTCCGGAGGCATCATAAGAGAATATGCGGCTTTAGCTCATCTGGTAGAGCGCAACCTTGCCAAGGTTGAGGTAGCGAGTTCGAGCCTCGTAAGCCGCTTTTTTATGGCGCTGTAGCCAAGTGGTAAGGCATAGGTCTGCAACACCTTGATCACCGGTTCAAATCCGGTCGGCGCCTTCAAAGAACTGCACAATGTGCGGTTCTTTTTTTGCATTTGCAGGTCTGTTTGACTGAATGAACAAAAAAGTAAGCGGGTTTTTGATGTATATGTAAAAGTTCACGAAATGGCTCAAAATTGCTGAAAACCCCTTGACAATCGTTGAAAAAGGTGGTATTATGAATAAGCTGTCCGATAAAAAGGTCGGGCGGCAAAAAATATCACGAAAAAGGCTTGACAAAAAGCAAAAAGTGTGATATGATAATAAAGT
>Ga0256405_10000415_pt1 | contig 141100 bp, 124 predicted proteins | sample RumenRJG_02DNA_FD_189096 | JGI IMG/M metagenome (GOLD analysis project Ga0256405, IMG submission 189096) | Bovine rumen microbial communities from Lethbridge, Alberta, Canada - RJG_02 | ecosystem: Host-associated > Mammals > Digestive system > Stomach > Rumen | place: Canada: Alberta...
TATACCACAGACAGCGATTTAATTCACCCAGTGGGTGCAAAAATCTACATTTCTATTAAGGTCCTCAAGCCCTTTGTCTGTGCGTCTTTCCGCGATTCGGACAGGCTTGAGTTTCACGGATTCAGGAACTATTTTGTGCAGTTCCACAATATGAGCGCCGCCAGCAGTGCGGCGCATGAAATAACACATAGAATTGCACAAAATAAAAACTTTGTTTAAAATAGGGGATTGCATTTTTTAAGGCAGAGCGTTACAATAAAACACATCCAAGATTTGACTGGCACAGGCTTATTTTGCTGTTGATGCCGCATTATTATCAGGAGTTGCTTGCCATGATCGATTATCGCACCGAGGCGCCGCCAATCCTGCGGGATTTTTTGTCGTACCATGAAACCATCAAAGCGCACTCGCAGCGCACCGTCGATGAATACTTTCTCGACATGCGGAACTTCTTCCGTTATCTGAAGCAGGTCCGTGATCCGTCGCTCAAGGGCCGCGAGCTGAACGAAATCGACATTATGGACGTCGATCTGGATTTCGTCAAAAACGTGACGCTCAGCGATGTTTATAATTATATGAGCTATTTGAGCCGTGACCGCGCGGTACATCAGAACAGCCGACACTCGGATTACGGGCTGAACGCATCGTCCAGAGCGCGGAAAATCTCAACCTTGCGGTCGTTTTACAACTATTTGACCAACAAAGCACATTTGATTGAGTCCAATCCAATTAAAGATATCGACACGCCGAAACTGATGAAAACGTTGCCGAAATATCTGACTTTGGATGAAAGTTTGCAGCTTTTGGAGTCCGTCGATGGCAAAAATCGCGAGCGTGATTACGCGATCCTGACGCTGTTCCTGAACTGCGGGCTGCGTATTTCCGAGCTGTGCGGATTGAACCTCAACGATATTCAGGACGAGGCGCTGCGCGTGCTCGGCAAAGGCAACAAAGTGCGCATCGTGTACTTAAACGACGCCTGTCTGAACGCGCTGAACGACTATCTTGCCGTGCGCCATCCGATCACGGGTCGGGATCAGAACGCGCTGTTCCTATCCAGCCGGGATGAGCGGATCAGCAAGTCCACGGTGCACGCGCTGGTCAAAAAACATATCTCCGCCGCGGGTCTGGACGCCACGCAGTATTCCTCGCACAAGCTGCGTCACACCGCGGCGACGCTCATGCTGCAAAACGGCGTCGACGTGCGCGCCGTTCAGGAAGTGCTCGGTCACGAGCATCTCAACACCACGGAGATCTACACCCACATCGACAATGAGGCGCTGCGCGTCGCCGCCAAGGCCAATCCCCTCGCCCGCGTCAAGCCGCCGGCAAAGAATGACTGACTTATGGCAGAGCGAGAGCCTCTTGTGCCGTTTCAAAGATTGAACAAAAGTTAAGTTTTTTGCAATATCTTTTTGAAAAGACAGGAGCCGAGATTGTCGGCTCCTGTTCTTTCCTCATTACGCCTTCCAGAGCGAATGCAGGTTGCAGTAGGCGTAGACCGCCTCCACCTCGTCGCCCTCGCAGAGCATGAAGCAAGCCTTGGGCGCATCGCCGGGCTTGAGCTGCTTGCGCTGGTTCCCCTGCTTGGTCTGGAGCGAGATCCACTCAATGTAGTGGTTGTCCAGCATGGGGTGCTCCACCTCGCCCACCGTGACGGTGACCTTGCTGCCCTCGACGGTGTAGACCGGGACGTGCTTTTCGTGCGCGCCGTCGCTGGTGCCGGGGACAAGCTCCTTCATGGGTTTGCCGCAGCAGGTGATCGGGCAGCCCTCCACCTTGACGGCGGCGACCATATTGCCGCAATGCTCACAAATCAAGAATTTCTGCTCCATGGTACGTCCTCCTCTGTCTTTTTTGGGATATCCACATTATAGAGGAAAACCTCCGCAAACGCAAGCCTATTCGCAGCCCTCACAGTGCGCGCAGTCCGGGAACAGGCTGTGGTCGTACTCAATGCCGTGCTTATCGTAGTAGTCCTTGAGCGCCGCCTTGATCGCCTCCTCCGCCAGCACCGAGCAGTGGAGCTTGTGTGCCGGCAGGCCGTCCAGCGCCTCCGCCACCGCCTTGTTGGTGAGCTGGAGCGCTTCGCTGACGGGCTTGCCCTTGATGAGCTCCGTCGCCATAGAGCTGGACGCAATGGCGCTGCCGCAGCCGAAGGTCTCGAACTTCACGTCGGAGATGGTCTCGCCGTCGATTTTGAGATACATCGTCATAATATCGCCGCACTTGGCGTTGCCGACCTCGCCGACGCCGTCCGCGTCGTCGATGACGCCTACGTTCCGCGGGTTGCGGAAGTGATCCATCACTGTTTCACTGTATAAAGCCATAACAAACTCCTTTACAAAATATACGTTCTTTTCCCGCTTTGCAGGTCGCGCCATACCGGCGACATGCCCCGCAGATACGCCACTACATCCGTGACCGCGGCGATCAGATAGTCGATCTCCTCCTCGGTCACATCCGCACCGAGGCTCAGCCGCAGCGAGCCGTGGGCGACGTCGTGGACGCGCCCGATGGCGAGCAGCACATGGCTGGGGTCCAGCGAGCCGGAGGTACAGGCGCTGCCGGAGGACGCGCACACGCCCTTGTCGTCCAGCAAGAGCAGCAGCGACTCGCCCTCGATGCCCTCGAAGCAGAAGTTCACGTTGCCGGGCAGACGCTGCACCGGATCGCCGTTGAGGGCGCTGTGCGGAATCTTGGCAAGCCCCGCGATCAGCTTGTCGCGCAGCGGGATGAGATGCGCCGCCGCCTCGTCCATGTGCGCTGCGGACTCCTCCAGCGCCGCCGCCATGGCGACGATGCCGGGGATGTTCTCCGTCCCCGCGCGCCTGCCGCGCTCCTGCGCGCCGCCCTCGATCAGATTCGTAAGCCGGACGCCGCGGCGGGCATAGAGCACGCCCACGCCCTTCGGTCCGCCGAACTTGTGCGCCGAGAGGGAAAGAAGATCAATGTTCTGCGCGTGTACGTCAATGGGCAGATGCCCCGCCGCCTGCACCGCGTCGGTGTGGAACAGCACGCCGCGCTCGCGGCAGACCGCGCCGATCTCCGCGATGGGTTCGATGGTGCCGATCTCGTTGTTGGCGTACATCACCGTCACCAGCGCCGTGTCAGCGCGGATGGCGTCCGCCACCTGCTGCGCCGTCACCCGTCCGGTCACGGGCTCCACGGGCAGGAGCGTCACCTCATAGCCCTCTTTTTCCAGCTTTTTGAGCGTGTGCAGCACCGCGTGGTGCTCGATGGCGGTGGAGATGATGTGCTTCTTCCCTGCTTTTGCGCCCAGCTTTGCCGCCGAGACGATGGCCTGATTGTCCGCCTCGCTTCCCCCGGAGGTGAAGGTCAGCTCCTGCGGCTGCGCGCCGAGTATCTTCGCGATGCGCTCCCGCGCCGAGACCAGCGCCTCGTTGGCGCGCTGCCCCGCGCTGTGCAGGCTGGATGGATTGCCGTAGACCGAGTCGAGGTACGGCAGCATCGCGTCAATGGCTGCGCGGCTCATCTTCGTCGTCGCCGCGTTGTCTGCGTAGATCTGCATAATGGTTCTCCTTTTCAAAACCTAGTTAAATGCTAGGCTTATTGTGCCACATAATACCTAGCTTGTCAATAGGTTTTTAAGAAAGCATAGAAAAAAGCCCCCTGCAAAAGCAAGGGGCTTTGGGATCACATGCTGACCTGACCGGCAAAGCTGTCGTTGATGACGTAGTACACGGTGTACTCCTCGGGCTTGACGTAGAGCCGGAGGCTCTCGATCTTCGTGCGCTTGTGGGACGCCTTGAAGTCGGCCTTCGCCGCCTCCACCAGATCCTTGACAGCGGCTTCGCTGCCCATGTACTGCACATAGACCGTTGCGGCGGCGATGATCTCGGCGTTCTTCTGCGCCTCGCGCGCGGCCTTGGCTTCCGCCTTCTGGGCCTCGGTCATGGGTTTGCGGCCGGGCTTCTTGCGCTCCTTGACCGGTTCGACGGGGGCGACCGCCGCCACCTCGGCAGCCTCGGCAAGCTCGGGGTACACAGGCGATTTTTTCTTCATCGGCACCGCACGGCGGGTCTTCTGCGCACCGCGCGGGAGCTGGCTCTTTTTGTCTTTTCTCGTTGGCATAGGATCTCCTCCATCACACTAGATGGGGGTAGTTTACCGCATTTTTCCAGAAATATCAAGCCCAATCCCGAAAAAATGGCTTGGTTGCGCGGTTTTTGTGGCGTCAGCCGGTGAAATGCTGCGTCCAGTAGCTGCCGCTGGCGACATAGCCCACGCCGATCCTGGTGTACGAAGCGTTGAGAATGTTCGCGCGGTGGCCGGAGCTGTTCATCCACGCGCTCACCACTGCCTCCGGTGTGGCGTAGCCCATGGCGATGTTCTCACCCGCGGTGCGGTAGCGGATGCCCTGCGCCTTCATCAGGTCAAAGGGGCTGCCGTACGCAGGACTGTTGTGGTCAAAGTAGCGGTTGTCGCGCATATCCTGCGACTTCATGCGCGCGGTGCGGGTGAGGCTCGCGTCCTCGGCGAGCGCCGCGAGGCCGTACTTCGCGCGCTCGACGTTCACCAGGCGGATGACCTCACGCTCATAGGCACTGGCGGTCGACTCTGCGGGCTGCTGGGCGGGCGTCTCCGGCTCGACCGGCTGTTCGGGTTCTGCAGGTGCCTCCTGCTCGGGTTCAGCGGGCTGCTCCGGCTTGGCGGGCGACTCCTGCTCCGCAGGCTGTTCGGGCTTGGTGGGCTGCTCCGGCTGCGCGGGCTGTTGAGGTTCCGGAGACGGTTCCTGCTGCGTCGGCGTCTCGGGCAGCGTGATCTGGTACTGCCGGAGCAGCTGCCCCAGCAGCGCGTTCACGTCCAGCGTGGGCGCGGCGCAGGAGCCGTCGTCACAATTGCTGTCGCCGCAGTCGCCGCAGTCGTCATCGCCGCACAGTCCGCTGTAGCGGCAGAGCATTTGCCACAGCAGCGTGTTGGCGGGACAGTTGGATGCGGCGGGGATCTGGCAGCTTGCGGCAAAAGTCGGGACGCTCAGGGAAACCATGAGAGCGGCTGCCATAAGGATGCTGGATAATTTGTGTTTCATAGGTATTACCTCCCTTTCACGACAAATTGTAACCGTTTTGTCATCTCTTGGCAATGCAAAATGGTTTCCAATTCTGGAAGGTATAACCAGCGCCGCGGCGGAGATACTATATCAAAATGCAAACGATCAAAATGCAAACGGAGGGCATCTATGGACAAATTGCCGGAATACCCGCGTCTGACCGAGCATCTGATCGCCGACGTCGCCGTGATCGGCGGCGGCATGGCGGGGCTGCTGACCGCCTTTTCCCTGCACCGCGCCGGACTGCGAGTGGTGGTGCTGGAGGAAAACCGCCTCGCCGGCGGCGCGACAGGACGCTGCACCGCGCGGCTCTCGGCGCAGCATGGGCTGTTCTGCGAGAGATTGATCCGCGACTTCGGGGAGCATTTGGCGCGGCAGTATGTGATGGCGCAGCTCCACGCGGTCAAGCAGTACCGCGATCTGGTCGCGGCGCTGGGCGTGGACTGCGGCTGGCGGGAGCAGACCTCCCGCGTCTGCACCGCGCCCAACGGCCCAGACCTCTCGCGGGAGTATGCCGCGGCGATATTGCTCGGCGCGCCGGCGGAATTGCAACCTGTCAAGGGACTTCCCTTTCCGGTACGCGAGGCGGTTTGCTTCACCCATCAGGCGTCCTTTGACCCGCTGCCGCTCTTTGCCGCGCTGCTGCCGGGACTGGCGATCTATGAGAACAGCCCCGTGCGGGATGTGCGCGGGCGTCTGGTGCGCTGCGACGGCGGCAGCGTGGAGGCGGCGCACATTGTGGTCTCGACGCGCTATCCCCTGCTGGAACGTTGGGGCTTCTACCACCTGCGGTTGCGGCAGGAGCAGGCGCACCTGCTGGAGCTTGCCGGCGCGCCGCCGATCGACGGCTGGTATTTGGACGCGGACACGCGGGGCTGGAGCCTCCAGCAGCGCGGCGATCATCTGATTTTGGGCGGCGGGCTGCACCGCAGCGGCGAGAACCGCGGCGACAGCTACGACCGCCTGCGGGAGCAGGCGCGGCTGTGGTTTCCGGAGGCGCGAGAGGTGCGCGCGTGGTCGTCGCAGGACTGCGTGACCATGGACGGCGTGCCGTATATCGGGCGCTACGGCGCGGCGGCACCGCACCTGCACGTCGCGGCGGGCTTCGGGCGCTGGGGGTTGACGAACAGCATGGTGGCGGCGACGCTGCTCACGGCGGAGATCCTGGACAGGCACTACCCCTACGCCGAGGTGTTCTCCCCCGCCCGCTTTTTCCCCTCCGCGTCCATCGAGGCGATGATGGAGGGGGCGCTCTATGCCGTGCGCGGCAAGAAGCGCCGCCTCTACACCGTCGCAGAGCGGGAGACCTCCGCGATCCCGCGCGGCAGCGCCGCCGTCGTGCGCCATCACGGGAGACAGTACGGCGTCTACCGCGACGAGCAGGACCGGCTCTATGCCGTCTCGCCCGTCTGTCCCCACCGCGGCTGCGCGCTGGAGTGGAACGCCGACGACAAGACCTGGGACTGTCCCTGCCACGGCTCGCGCTTCGACTACACCGGACGGCGGCTCGACAGTCCCGCCCGCGCCGCGCTCAAGCAGACGGACGCCAAGCTGCTGTAAACAGAAAAACGACGGCTTACGCCGTCGTTTTTTGTTCGTTGATGGTCAGCTCCGGATGCTTCAAGTACCGCTGGAAGCTCGTCCAGAAGCGGGAGTATTCCACGCCGGAGCAGATCCGCTCGTCCATGACGCACTTGAGCGGCAGGAGCTTTTCACGGTACTGCCCCTCCAGATAGTTCGACGTGGGCTTGCCCATGCACAGGAACACGCCCGTGGTGCCGAACTCGTAGCAGTGGTGGTAGATGGGATCGGTGCCGATGCTCGCAAGGTTGGTGATGAACAGGCTCGTGTGGAACGGGCTTAAGTCGATGACGAACTTCGGCAGCAGGCCGTAGCGGTCCAGCAGCCGCGCAAGCCCCAGCACAAGGCCAGGCAGCAGCGGGATCGAGAACATGAAGTTCGCAAACTTATCCGTGTTGTTGTCGTGCGCCGCCACGGAGTTCTTGGCGACCAGATCCTCGATCTTCGCGTTGATGGACAGCACGTCGTCCTCCGGCTCAAAGAACACCTTGAGCGTCGTCTCGTCCGGCGTGCCGTCCGCGCGGGTCTTGAGCATGACGAAGCTGACGCAGAAGTGGTTGCGCTGGAAGATTTTCTTATTCATAATGAAGCGGTTGATCTTCGGGTTTTCCAGATATGCCTTATAGTATGCCGCCAGAATCAGCGCCATATAGGAAATGCGGACGCCCTCCTTGCGCTTGCCGTGGATGAAGGCGCGCAGGATCTCCATGTCCGCGTACTCGGTGATGTAGTTCTGCGCATCGTAGCGATGCGGCATGATGTACGGGATCGCAGAGGCGATGGCCGTCTCCTTCACGCGTTTGCCGTCGGGTCTGATGGGATCACATCCTCTCTTTTTCTTGCGCGGACAGTGTATAACAAATTTATAAATCATGCAAGTCTTGATTGTCCGCGGCGCGCGTTTTCTGCTCCAAAAAAATTTTCTGCTTTTCTTAAAAATATTTTTGTTTAGGTGTTGCGTTTCCCGCGCAAGCGTACTATACTGGGTGTACAAATATTCTAAAGGAGGATGCGCGCTATGAACTATGGCCGAGTCTACAACTTTTCCGCAGGTCCTGCCATGATGCCGGAGCCCGTTTTGGAGGAAATTCGTGACGAGATGCTCAACTACCGCGGCAGCGGCATGTGCGTCATGGAGATGTCCCACCGCAGCGCCGTGTATCAGCAGATCATCGACGAGGCGGAGGCGGATCTCCGCGACCTGATGGGCATTCCCGACAACTACAAGGTGCTGTTCATTCAGGGCGGCGCCACGCTGCAGTTTGCCGCGATCCCCTGGAACCTGATGAAAAACGGCAAGGCGGTCTACATCGAGACCGGCGCGTGGTCGAAGAAGGCGATCGCCGAGGCAAAGAAGTACGGCGAGGTCATTGTCGCCGCCTCCAGCAAGGATAAGAACTACAGCTATATCCCCGACTGCTCCGACCTCGATATCCCCGAGGATACGGACTACGTCTATATCTGCGAGAACGAGACCATCCACGGCGTGACGTGGCAGACCCTGCCCAACACCAAGGGGCATATCCTCGTCTCCGACCAGTCGTCGATGTTCCTCTCCAAGCCGGTGGACGTGAGCAAGTACGGCCTCATCTACGCGGGCGTGCAGAAGAACGTCGGCCCCGCGGGCATGAGCATCGTCATCATCCGGGAGGATCTCATCCGCGAGGATCTCGATCCCAAAATGCCGATCTACATGCGCTACGATACCCACGCCAACAACGGCTCGATGTACAACACACCGAACTGTTGGGCGATCTACTGCTGCGGCAAGGTGTTCAAGTATTTGAAGAGCATCGGCGGCCTTGAGGAGATGAATCGCCGCAACGTGGAGAAGGCGAAAGTCCTTTACGACTTCCTCGACTCCTCGAAGATGTTCCATGGCACCGTCGAGCCGTCGGTGCGCAGCCTGATGAACGTGCCGTTCGTCACCGGCAGCGCCGAGCTGGACGCCGAGGTCGTCAAGGCGACCAAGGCCGCGGGCTACGACAACCTCAAGGGTCACAAGAGCGTCGGCGGCCTGCGCGCGTCGATCTACAACGCCATGCCCAAGGAGGGCGTTGAGGCGCTGGTCGACTTCCTGAAGAAGTTCGAGGCGGAGCACAAGTAAAGATTGGCATAAGGAGGCTATTGTCATGCGTATTCTGGTAACCGACGGAATGGACAAGTCCGCCATCGCCACGCTGCGTGAGCGCGGACATGAGGTCATCGAGCAGTTTTATGAGCCGGGCGAGCTGGGCGAAGCGCTCAAGGACGTGGACGTGGTGGTCGTGCGCTCCAAGACCAAGGTGCGCAAGGAGCACATCGACGCAGCGAAGAACGGCAAGCTCAAATGCATCATCCGCGGCGGCATCGGCATTGACAACATCGACGCCGACTATGCCCGCATGAACGGCATCCAGGTGCGCAACACACCGGACGCCTCCACCGAGTCGGTGGCGGAGCTGGCGCTGGCGCACATGCTGGCCTGCGCGCGCTATGTGTCCATCTCGGGCAACACCATGCGCAACGGTCAGTGGGAAAAGAAGGCCTACGGCAAGGGCATCGAGCTGATTGGCAAGCGCCTCGGCATCTACGGCTACGGCCGCATCGGCAAGCGCCTCGGCATCATGGCGAAGGGCATGGGCATGAACGTGCTCGCCTACCGCCGCAGCGCGATCCCCGAGAGCATCGACGACGCGGGCATCATCTACGTCACCGAGGAAAAGCTGCTGCGCACCTGCGACTTTATCTCCGTCCACGCGCCCTCCTCCCCTGCCGGCCCCATCATCACGGCGGACAAGATCGCGCAGATGAAGGACGGCGTGGTCATCATCAACACCTCCCGCGGCGCGAACGTGGACGAAAAAGCCCTGCTCGACGCGCTCAACAGCGGCAAGGTCCGCGCGGCGGGCCTCGACGTCTGGATGGATGAGCCGACCCACAACCAGGAGCTCATCAATCATCCCAACGTCTCCTGCACGCCGCACATCGGCGCGGCGACGGTGGAGGCGCAAAAGCGCATCGGCGCGGAGATCGTATACATCATCTCCGGCCTGTAAAACCCATCAAAAAAGAGGGACGGACTCAAGTCCGTCCCTCTTTTTTTGTCATTTTGCGCTGTAGTTGAGGTCGATGCAGTGATCGGAAACGCCGTCACAGGTGACGGAAGCAATCGTCAGCGGACGCATGGCCTCCGCCTCGCTGAAGCTCCCGTCCACGTCCACGGCCTCGTCAAAGCGGACAGAGTAGAAGTACAGCCCTTTGACGAGATAGAATTCCGTCGCGGAATCAAAATCGCTGTAGATCGAGTGCCCCACGATCTCCCAGCCGTCGTTCAGCAGCTCGCCGCCGGTCTTGCCGACCAGGCGGTCCAGCTCCTGCTGCTTCGGCATCCCGGCGGACAGATCTTCGACCTCTGCCGCCTCCATCACCGCGAGCTCTTCGTCATTGCCGGAGCGCAGCGCCTGATAGGCCTCCGGGGTCAGGTTAGCCACGGCGCGCATCCACGCGCCATCCTTTTCAAACACGCAGACGTATTGTTCTTCGTTGTATGCGGAGGAATAGACCTCGGCGTCCTCACCGAGTACCGCGCCCAAGGTCATGGCGTCCTCTTCCGGTTCCGCGGTTTCCGGCACTACGGCGGTTTGCTTTGCGCAGCCGACCAGCAGCACGGCGCAAAGCAGGATCAAAACTTTTTTCATGGTATCGCTGTTCTGTGGTTATGAGCGCTCAAAGATGCGGCGCACGCGCAGCACGCCCTCGATCTTCTCCAGACTTGCCACGGTGTCGCTCGGCATCGGGTGCGCAAGATCCAGCAGCGTGTAGGCGTACTCCCCGCGCGCCTTGTTGGCGAGGTTTTCGATGTTCAGTCCGTGGTTGCCGAAAAACGAGGTGATCTGGGTCAGCATATTCGGCACGTTCTTATGCAGCACCGCCACGCGCGCCTCCGCCTCGCAGACGCCGGCATTGATCTCCGGGAAGTTCACCGAGTGGGAGATGTTGCCGTTGTCCAGGTAATCCTGCAGCTCGTCCACCGCCATGATGGCGCAGTTGTCCTCCGCCTCCAGCGTGGACGCGCCGAGGTGCGGCAGGACGACGGCGTTTTTCATGTGGACGCTGGTGGGATTCGCGAAGTCGCTGATGTAGCAGCGCACCTTGCCGCGCTCGAGCGCCGCCGCCATGGCGTCCTCGTCCACCAGCGCGTCACGGGCGAAGTTCAGGAAGCGCACGCCGTCGCGCATCTTTTCGATCTGCTCCGCGCCGATCATGCCCTTCGTCTTGTCGGTCGCGGGGACGTGGATGCTGATGTAGTCGCAGCTTCCGCAGATCTCCTCCACACTGCCCGATTGCTGCACCGCGGGGCTCAAATGCCACGCGCTCTGGATGGAGAGGTACGGATCGTAGCCGTAGACCTTCATGCCGAGGCGCACGGCGGCGTTCGCGACCAGCACGCCCACCGCGCCGAGGCCGATGACGCCCAGCGTCTTGCCCAAGATCTCATTGCCGGCGAACTGCTTTTTCGCCTGCTCGGCGTCCTTGCCGATGGCGATGTCGTCGGCGTTCGCCTTCGTCCACTCCGCGCCGCCGATGATGTCACGGGACGCGAGCAGCAGTGCCGCAATGACGATCTCCTTGACCGAGTTGGCGTTGGCGCCGGGCGTGTTGAATACCACGATGCCCTGCTGCGTGCAGCGGTCAATGGGGATGTTGTTGACGCCCGCGCCGGCGCGGGCGATGGCGCGCAGCTCCTTGGGGAAGTCCATCTCCTTCATGTCCGCGCTGCGGACCAGGATGCCCGCCGCCTCGTCGGGCGTGTCGACGATGGTATAGCCCTTGCGGAAGCGGGATGTGCCGATCTCCGCGATGTTGTTCATGCAGCAGACCTTGCGGTCTTTGCGATCTTTCATCATGTGAAATACACCCTTTTATACAAAATGCAACGCTGTTATTATGGCAGATTCACCAAAAATTTTCAATCGTGAAATCAGAGAAAGCGAGCCGTTTATGGCTCGCTTTCCTCTACCAATTGCATAATCGACACTTCGTAGGCGACGCGCTCCACTGCCCCGCTGTCGAGCAGCTTTGTATAGGTTCGACTCTGGACGCGGCCCTCCAGCGAGAGCCGATCGCCCACCGCCATGCCCGCCACGGTGGACGCCACCTGACCCCACGCGATGCAGGGCAGGTAGTCCGCGCGGCCATAGTGCCGGTTGACGGCGAGGATGATGTCGCAGATGCTGCGCCCGAGCGGCGTACGCCGCAGGTACGGCTGCTTGCAGATGACGCCGGAGAGCGCGATGCGGTTGAAAAAGCTGCCGTCGCTGCGCTCGATCTCCTGCGCGAGCACCGTGATGACCAGCCGGCTCCCCTGCCCGCTTTTGTTGTTGAACGAGCGCAGCTGACCGACGACGCGCAGCGGCGTGTTCTCCCCGATGGCAAGGCGCTCCACCTGGGCTTCGCTGACGACGATGACCGGATGATCCGCCTGTCCCGACAGGCGATCCACCCGCAGCGGAAACTTATAAAACTTTTGCCCGTGATTTTCGTGGGAAACGCGGGGCTCCGCCTCGGCAACGCCCCACAGCTCCACATAGTTCTGGCTGATTTCCATAGAATACCCCTCGTTTGTTTTTCGATGGTCTATCCTATGAGCGCTTTCACTCGGGTATGTCGGTTTGTTTCCGCAGTTGTCAAGGGGTGCGGAATATGCTATACTGAATACGCATATTCTGAAAAAGAGGTTGATTGATTTGCATTTTCTGTGGATTCTTTTGGTTGCGCTCGCGTTCAGTGCCTGCGGCTTCAAAAAATACGTCTGGTTTATCTCCATCGGCTACGGCTTCTCTGTCGCAGCCATCGGCGCCGCGCTGCTGGTTCTCTTCCGCGGCAGTCTGAGTACGGGAACAGTTGCCGCATGTGTTCTATTTCTTGTCTACGGCTGCCGTCTCGGTGGTTATTTGGCGCTGCGCGAGTGGAAAAGCAGCACCTATAACGCCAAGATGAAAACCGAGATCAAGTCCGGCGACGGCATGAAGCTCGTCGCGAAAATCTCCATCTGGGTCAGCGCCGCGCTGCTGTATGCCTGCGAAACCTCCCCCGTCCTGTTCCGTCTCCAAAACGGCGCGGGAACGGATACGCTGCTTGTCATCGGTCTTTGCATCAGCGTCTGCGGGCTGATCGTTGAGTCCGCCGCCGACTTGCAGAAGAACGCGGCGAAGAAGGTCAACCCCAAGCGCTTCGTGGATACCGGTCTGTACCGCATGGTACGCTGCCCCAATTACTTCGGTGAAATGCTGTTTTGGACCGGCGTGTTCGTCGGCGGCCTGAACACCCTACACGGCGTGTGGCAGTGGGTGGCGGCGCTGACCGGCTACCTCGGCATCATTTACGTCATGTTCGGCGGCGCGCGGCGGTTGGAGATGCGGCAAAACCGCACCTACGGCAGCGATCCGGAATATCAGGCATATGTCAGGAAAACGCCAATCATGGTGCCGCTGATCCCGCTTTACAGCGTCGAAAAGTACAAATGGCTGGTGGCATAAGAAAACCGCTCCCGATTTCGGGAGCGGTTTTCTTACTTCAGTCGAGCGTTTCCTTGATCTTATCCTTGAGCTCTTCGGCTTTCGCCTTGACCTTTTCGTCGATGTCGGTCTTGTCCAGCGCGTCCTGCACCTTGCCCTTGAGCTTGTCGGCGTTCTCACGCACCTGCGCCTTGAGGGCGTCGGTGTCCACGTCCGCGGCCTTTTCCATCAGCTTGTCCGCGCCGGCGCGGATCTTCTCGTCGAGATCGGTCTTGTCCAGCACGTCCTGCACCTTGCCCTTCATCTGTTTCGCCGCCGCGCCCACCTTCTCGTCGAGGTCGGTGCTGCGGAGCGCTTCCTTTGCCTTGCTCTTGAGATCGTTCAAATCCATGGTATGTTCTCCTTTCAAAGAATCATAAATTGCATGGTTAGTCTGTGCAAAAAATCATTCTGTACGCGGTACAGAATGATTTTTCGCCATATATTTTCGGTTGCCGCGCAAGCGGCGAGAAAATATGGCATCTTTTCAAGAAGTAACGGCGACGCCGTTACTTCTTGAAACTATCCTTCAAAGAAACGCTGCGGTTGAACACGATGTGCTCGGCGCTCGAATCCTTGCTGTCGAGGCAGAAGTAGCCGAGGCGCATGAACTGGAACGTGGGCGCGGTCTTGCCCTTCTTCTCGGTCTTGTCGTACGCCGCGGCGGCCTTCGCCAGCTCCGGCTCGATCTTGCAGCCGGTGAGCACTTCGAGCGAGTTGGGATTCAGGCAGTCGAGGAAGTTCTTGTCCGGGCCGTCCGGCGCGGGATCGCTGAACAGGTAGTCGTAGAGCCTCACCTCGGCGTCCTTGGCGGTGGCGGCGTCCACCCAGTGGAGCGTCGCGCCCTTGACCTTGCGGCCGTCGGCGGGATCGCCGCCGCGGGAGTCGGGATCGTAGGTGGCGTAGACCTCGACGACGTTGCCGGCTTCATCCTTCTTGCAGCCGGTGCATTGCACCAGATACGCGCCCTTGAGACGGCACTCGGGGCCGTTCGGGGTCAGGCGCTTGTACTTGGGCACAGGGACTTCCATAAAGTCGTCCGCCTCGATCCACGCCTCTCGGGAGAACGTGATCTCATGCGTGCCCGCCGCGGGATCGGTGGGGTTGTTCTCGACGGAGAAGGTCTCGCTCTTGCCCTCGGGATAGTTGGTGACGATGAGCTTGACCGGGTGCAACACCGCCATGGTGCGCTCCGCGTGCTCGTTGAGGTCCTCGCGCAGGCAGTGCTCCAAAAAGCTGTACTCCACCGTGGACGCGGACTTCGCCACGCCGATGCGCTCGCAGAAGTTGCGGATGGACGCGCTCGTGAAGCCGCGGCGGCGCAGGCCGCAGAGCGTCGGCATCCGCGGATCGTCCCAGCCGGAGACATAGTTCTGCTCAACCAGTTGGCGCAGCTTGCGCTTGGACATGACCGTGTAGTTGATGCCGAGGCGCGCGAACTCGATCTGGCGCGGCTTGTGATACGGAATGGAGACGTTGCTTACGACCCAGTCGTAGAGCGGGCGGTGCGCCTCAAACTCCAGCGAGCACAGCGAGTGGGTGATGCCCTCCAGCGCGTCCTGGATCGGGTGGGCAAAGTCGTACATCGGGTAGATGTTCCACTTCTTGCCCTGCCGGTGGTGGTCCAGATAGCGGATGCGGTAGAGCACCGGATCACGCATGTTGAAGTTGCCGGAGGCGAGGTCGATCTTCGCGCGCAGGGTCTTGCTGCCCTCCGGGAACTCGCCGTTCTTCATGCGCTCAAAGAGGTCGAGGTTTTCCTCGATGTCGCGGTCGCGGTACGGCGAGACGGCAGGCTTGCCGATATCGCCGCGGTTCTCGCGGAACTCCTCCGGCGTCAGGTCGCAGACGTAGGCAAGGCCCTTTTTGATGAGCTCCACGGCGTACTCATAGTCCTTTTCAAAGTAGTCGCTGCCGTAGAAGAAACGGTCGCCCCAGTCGAAGCCCAGCCAGTGGATGTCCTCCTGGATGGCGTCGACGTACTCGGTGTCCTCCTTGGCAGGATTCGTGTCGTCCATGCGCAGGTTGCAGATTCCGCCGAACTTCTCCGCCGTGCCAAAGTCGATGGTCAGCGCCTTGCAGTGACCGATGTGCAGATAGCCGTTGGGCTCGGGCGGGAAACGGGTGTGGACCTGTAAGCCCTCAAAGCGCCCGCCGGGGCCGATATCCTCCTCGACAAAGGCGTGGATAAAGTTTTTGCCCTCGCTCTCCGCGCTCTCGTCGATAACTGTTTTGACTTCGTCCGCCATAGTGATTTCCTCTCTCGTATGAAATAATGTGGTATTGTACCGCTTTTTATCGTGTTTGGCAATATCTTTCCAGAAACTCGTCGCGGGTCATCAACAGGTTCAGCACCTCCATAAGCTGGTTGACGCTCAACTGCTCCGGCAAGTCCAATTCCTTTACAAGAGCAGCGCGGCGCGCCTTGCTGCCGTCTCCGACCAGTCCGGCATCCAGAAGGTCCGCCTTTTCTATCCTTTTTTCGCCCATGCGCGGCTGGCGCGGCGATCCCTCGCCCTCAAAGGTCGCGCCCGCACGGCGCAGCGCGTTGAGCAGCACATCTGGCTTCATGCCCTCGACGCCGAGTTTTCCTTCACGGCCGCCCTTTTTCTTGCGCTTTTCCTTGCCGTACACGTCCGGCGTATAGGCGTGCAGGACGCCGCGCTTTCCAAGCGTGCCCCGTAGATGGTCGCGGATCACGAATCCCGCGCCGTCCGCGTCGGTGAAGACAACGATGCCCCGCGTCTGCGCGAGCCTTCGCAGCAGCGCGAGCTTCTCCCTGTCGTTGAACACGCCGAAGCCGCCGACGTCCACGATTGTGGCGTCGACGACCTGCGCGAGCGTATTTTTGTCGTATCGTCCCTCGACGACGATGACTTCTTTGATTTTCGGCTTCATCATACGGTTTTCTGGGCTAATTCCATGAGCAAAAGTTTGATCTCTCCCTCGTCGTCCACGCCCTTTTCGCTCTTCATGCGAAGATCCAGCTTCTGGCACAGCGCGAGACTGTTCGCGCACCACTCCCGCGTGGTGCGGCGCGCCGCGTCCATCAGCAGCCGCGCGGGATAGTCCGAGCGCATGCCCCACTGCTCCATGAGCCAGAACTTGTCCCGCCCCTCGTCGAGCGCGATGCGCGCGGTGTAGAGCCGCCGCAGCTCCTTGCTGATGACGGCGAGGATCATGAACGGCTCCTCCTGCTTTTTGAGCAGCTGCCCCAGAATATCCGCCGCGGCGTTGTAGTCGCCCCGGGTGATGGCGTTGGTCATGTGGAACACCACCGCGTCCAGCACCGGGTCGGCGACGGCGTTGATGTCGTCAATCGTGACCGCGGTTCCGCGGGCGTAGGCGCCGATCTTCTCGATCTCCGGCACAAGTCCGGTCATGAGACTGCCGCAGGTGAAGAGCAGATGCTCCGCGGTGTGCACGTCGATGTCCTTCCCCAGCGCGCGGAAGCGGCGGCGCACCCAGTTGATGAGGTCGCTCTTGTCCTGAATGTCGAACTTGACCACCGTCGCGGTCTTATCCAGCGCGGCGCAGAGCTTTTTATAGACCTTGTTGGGCTTGTACTCCGCCTGATCGTACACGAACACCAGACAGCAGTACTCCGGAAAGTCCTCCAGCATGCCGATGATGATGTTTCGCGCGTCCTCGCCGAGCTTGAATAGGTCGCAGTCCGTGACGGTCACCATCGTGCGCTCCGCCATCATCGGCATCGCCTCCACCGCCTCGGAGAGCTCTGCGAGCGACAGCGCCTTGCCGTCGAGCTTGTGGTAGTTGAACTCCTCAAAGCCCGCGGGCACCAGCGCCTTCTTCAGCTCGCCGAGGTAGTATTCCCGCAGGTAGCTTTCCTCGCCGTGAAAGATATAAACCTGCCCGATCTCGCCGTTTGCGAGGTCGTTTTTCAATTTTTGATAGCCCTTGTCGGGCGTTGCTTTCGCCATCGTATTCCCCTAATTGACTGTGATGTGAATACTGCCCTGCAAATCCGTGCGGTACACCGCCGCGCCCGCATCGGTGAGGCGGTAGAGCGTCTCCTCGTGCGGGTGGCCGTAGGAATTGTTCTGCGCGCAGCTGATGACCGCCGTCTCCGGCGTAACCTCCGTGAGCAGGTCGCCGCCGGTGGAGTACCGCGAGCCATGGTGGCCGACCATCAGCACCTCAATATCCGGCAGCTCGTGCGTCGCGATCAACAGATACTCGCTGTTGGCGTCCATGTCGCCGGTGAACAGCGCATCGAAGCTCCCCGTAGAGCACAGCACGCCAAGGCATTCCTCATTCATCTCGCCCTCCGTCACCGGCGGGTAGGCGGTCAGCGACGCGTCGCCGAGCGGCAGCGTCTCCACCGCGCGGACAAAGCTCACGGGGATCTGATACTCCTCCGCCAGAGCCAGCACCTCGGCGCGGAGAGGATCGTCCGCCTCAATATCCGGCAGGATAAAGCGTTTTACCTTCACACGAGTGAGCAGCGTCGGCAGGCCGTCGCAGTGGTCATCGTGGTAGTGGGACAGCACCACGTAGTCAACGCTGCGGATCCCCACGCTTTGCAGATAGTCCGCGGTCACGTCGCCCGCGTCCACATAGGAGTTGCTGCCGCAGTCCACGAGCGCGGTGACGCCCTTGGAATGGAGCACCACGCTCTGTCCCTGCCCGATGTCCAGCGCCACCAGATGCAGCGCTCCGCCGTGCATGGGCAGCGTCCCCAGCCACACGACCAGCGCCAGCGTAGCAGCGGCGAGCGCGGACGCCATCCCATAGCGCCGTTTGCCGCGCTTGAAGCACAAGCAGGCCCCGAACAGCGCGTAAACGTAGATCAGCCATAGCTTCAGGTAGCTATTCGCAAAGTATACCGCGTGGTACGGCAGCTTTGCAAGCCACTTCGCCGCCGTGAGCAGATACAGCGCGCCGACGTGCGGCACATACGCCAAAATCCGCGCGAGCGACGGGAAAACCATACCGAGCAACGTCGCGCCCAATCCGGTCATAAAGGTCAGCGTCGCCGCCCAGAGGCACAGCAGGTTGCTGACCGGCGCGATGAGCACCAGATACCCGAAGTAGAACGCCGTCAGCGGCACGGTGAACACCAGCGCGCCTGCGGTCGCGGACAGCGAGCCGAGGACAAACCAAGCAAAGCGCCCGCGTTTCTTCTCGCGGATGCGGTCATAGAGCTTCGGCGTCAGCAGGATCAGACCCGCCATGGCGGCGAAGGACAGCTGCAAAGAAACACTCTTCACCGCGAACGGATTCGCCGCGAGGATCAGAAACAGCGCAAAGGACAGCGCCGTGGGCGGATCGCTCTCCCGCCGGAACAGCGGCGAGAGCAGCAGAAACGTCAGCATGACACAGGCGCGCACCACCGAGGGCGTCAGCCCCACGGTCAGCGCGTAGAGCGCGAGGATCGGGATCGCCGCGGCGGAGAGCAGCCGGCGGCGGTGCTTTCCGATGAGAAAGCTCAGCAGCGAGAGCAAAAACGCGCAGTGCAGGCCGGATACCGCCGTGATGTGGTACAGCCCTGCTTCGCTCAGATTGGTCTTGTCCTCCGCGGAGAGGTCGAACTTGTCGCCGAGCAGGATCGCGTTCAAAAACGCCTGCGTCCGCTGCGGGAAGCAAGCCGCGATGCTCTCCTGCATCCGCCGCGCCAGCCGCTGCGGCAGATAGCGGAGCGAGCCGACGCTGCCGGTTTCGACGGCGGCCTCTCCCCTCGCGTACAGCAGCGCGTACTCGCCGCGCGAGGTGAACGTCGTCACCTCCGTGTCGCGGATGGTGGCGGCGCTGTTCACATAGACCTCGTCGGTCAGGCGCATGCCCGGCTCCAGCGCCAGCAGCGCCGCGTCGCCGTAGTACACCGCCTTGCCGCGCATACCCTCCACGCGCACCTCGACGCGGCAGCCGTCGTCGGCAGCGGACGGGTAGTCTGCGACCTCCATGGTCAGCGTCTGCCGTGTGCCCGCCATCGCCTCATAGGGCATAAGCGTCTGTTCGGTGTACACCCTGCACCAGAGAAGCGACACCGCCAGCGCGGCGCCGATGATCGCCGCACGCCTCCGGTTGACGCCGTGCAGCGTCAGCGCCCACAGCGCACCGAGAATCAGACAGCCGCCCGCCGCGCTCGGCAGCAGCCACAGCGGCAGCCAATACCCCGCGGCGAACACGCCCGCAGCAAAGGCAAAGCAGAATGTGGCGAGCGTCCTCATCTGCGCTTGGGATCGTCAGTTAATCCGAAAATATAGTCTGTGCTGACGTGATAATACTCCGCAAGCTTTATGATGACCCACGATGGAGCCTCTCGTTCGCCGCTTTCATAGCGATGATATACGTTGCGATGCAGATGTAAATAATCTGCCATCGCTTTTTGTGATTTGTCGTGATCTTCCCGTAAGTCGCGGATTCTTCTAAATTCCATGTAACATCACCAAGATGATGTTACCAAATGGGTTCATCGTTCTTGACAAACGCACCTATTTCGGTGCTCTCTTATCCTGCATAAAGGCGCGTCCCGAACGAGGTACGCGCCTTTTCAAGGGGTCGCATCCGTTTTTCACCCAAACAGCGAGATCTGGCTCGTCTCGCTCATACCGGCAAACGCGCCGAGGCTCTTGAGCTGCTCGATGTGCGTTTTCGAGAGCTTGTTGCAGGTTATGGCGAACTCCTCGATGGAGATGAACTCCTTGCCCTCGCGCTTTTCCACCGTGTCCTGCGCCGCCGCCTCACCGAGGCCGCGAACGCTGGTGAACGGCGGCAGCAAGCCGTTTTCGGTGACAAGGAACTTCGTCGCATCGGAACGGAAAATGTCGATGTTGTCGAAGTGGAAGCCGCGCAAGTAGAACTCGTAGCAGACCTCGAGCGTGGTCATCAAATCCTGCTCCACCGCGGTCGCGTCCTTGTTGTTCTCGATTTCGCGGATGCGGCGCTTGGTGCGCTCCGCGCCCTCTTCGGCGTTAGGGAAGCAGCATTCGGCAGCGTCGAACGCCTTGGCGCGGACGGTGAAGAACGTGGCGTAGAACGCCAGCGGCTCGTGCACCTTGAACCACGCGATGCGAAACGCCATCATGACGTAGGCGACCGCGTGCGCCTTCGGGAACAGGTAGCCGATCTTGGAAAGCGAGTCGATATACCACTCCGGCACGTCGTGGGCGTGCATGGCGTCCACCCAGCCGTCCTCAAAGCCGTTTTTCTTGACCTTGCCCTTGCGGACGGACTCCATGATCTTGAAGCTCATCTTCGGGTCGAGGCCCATCTTGATGAGGTACAGCATGATGTCGTCACGGCAGCCCACCGTCTCCAGAACGCTGGCGGTACCGCTGATGATGAGGTCTTTTGCGTTGCCGAGCCACACGTCCGTGCCGTGAGAGAAGCCGGAGAGCCGCAGCAGCGTGTTGAAATCCTTGGGCTGGGTGTCCACCAGCATCTGGCGGGTGAACCGCGTATTGAACTCCGGGATCGCCACCGCGCCGGTGGGGCCGAGCAGGTCGTCGTTTTCAAAGCCCAGCGCTTTGGACGAGGTGAACAGACTCAACGTGTCCGGGTCGTCGAGCGGGATCTGGCGGGCGTTGACGCCGGTGAGGTTTTCGAGCATCCGGATCATCGTCGGGTCATCGTGGCCGAGCATGTCCAGCTTTAAGAGATTGTCCTCCATGCAGTGATACTCAAAATGCGTCGTGATGATGTCGCTGTTGGGATCGTCCGCCGGGTGCTGCACGGGGCAGAAATCCTCCACGTCCATGTCGTCCGGCACGACCACCAGACCGCCGGGGTGCTGACCCGTGGTGCGGCGCACACCCACGCAGCCCTCCACCAGACGGTCGATCTCCGGCGTGCTGACGACGCGGCCGTTTTCCTCCAGATACTTCTTGACAAAGCCGTAGGCGGTCTTTTCCGCCAGCGTGCCGATGGTGCCCGCGCGGAACACCTGCGTCTCACCGAACATCTCGATGGCGTGGCGGTGGGCGCGGGACTGGTACTCGCCGGAGAAGTTGAGGTCGATATCCGGCACCTTGCCGCCGCCGTAGCCCAAAAAGGTCTCAAACGGGATATCAAACCCATCTTTCACATACTTTTCGCCGCAAACCGGACAGTTTTTGTCCGGCATGTCCGCGCCGCAGCCGTAGCTGCCGTCCTGGATGAACTCCACGTTTTTGCACTTCGGGCAGCGGTAGTGCGGCGGCAGGGAGTTGACCTCCGTGATGCCGGACATGTACGCCACGAGCGAAGAACCCACGCTCCCTCGCGAGCCGACGAGATACCCGTTTTCGAGTGAGCGCTGCACCAGCTTCTGCGCGCTCATGTAAACCACGTCGTACTTGCCGAGGATGCTGCCGAGCTCCACGTTCAAGCGGTCGGTGATGAGCTGCGGCAGCTCGTCGCCGTACAGCGCGTGCGCCTTCTCCCACACCATGCGGTTGAGGTCTTCCTCGGAGTTTTCGAGCCGCGGCGGGAAGAGCTTGCCCTTGGGCAGCAGCTCGATCGTCTCCACCGTGTCCGCGATCATGCGCGTATTGGTCACGACCACCTCGTATGCCTTGTCCTTGCCGAGGTAGTCGAACTCGCGCAGCATTTCGTCCGTCGTGCGGAAGTAGATGGGCAGCGGCTGGTTCGCGTCCTTGAACTGCTTGCTTGCCAGCAGGATATGGCGGTACTCCTCGTCCTCCGGCTCCTGAAAATGCACGTCGCCGGTGGCACAGACGGGCTTGCCCAGCTCCTCGCCCAGCTTAACGATGGTGCGGTTGTAGTCCTTGAGCTCCTCGTCGTCCTTCGCCTTGCCCTCGCGGACGAGGAAGCGGTTGTTGCACAGCGGCTGGATTTCGAGGTAGTCGTAGAACGACGCGATGCGCTTGAGCTCGTCCCAGTCCTTGTGATCCCGCACCGCCTGGAACAGCTCCCCCGCCTCGCAGGCGGAGCCGATGATGAGGCCCTCGCGGTGTGCGATCAGCTCGCTTTTGGGAATGGTGGGATTGCGCTTGAAATATTTGAGATTCGACGCGGATATCAGCTGATAGAGGTTTTTGAGCCCCGTTTTGTTCCGCGCGATCAAGATGATGTGCTTGGGATAGCGGTTGGCGCGATTGCTCTGCGGGCGGAGCTTGAGCATCTCGTCGTTGATCTGCTGAATACGCGTCACGCCCCGCGCTTCCAGCATCGGGAAGAACTTCGCAAGCATCTGCGCCACCGGCACCGCGTCATCGCTCGCGCGGTGGTGGTTGAACGCGGGCAGTTTCAATTCCTCCGCCACCACGTCCAGCTTGTAGTTTTTGAGCCCCGGCAGCAGGTTCTGCGCGAAGATCAGCGAGTCGAGGTAGGTCGGCTCGAACGGGATGCCGCACTTTTTGCAGCCCGCGCGGATGAAACTGATGTCGAACTCCGCGTTGTGCGCGGCGAGGATGCGCCCGCCCGCGAAGTCGAGGAACGCTTTGAGCGCGTCCTCCAGCTTCGGCGCGCCGACGAGCATCGCGTCCGTGATGCCGGTCAGTCCCACGATCTCCGGCGTCAGACGGCGCTCGGGGTCGACGAAGGTCTGGAACGTGTCGACGATCTCGCCGTCGCGCAGCAGCACCGCGCCGATCTCTGTGATGGCCTCCTGCGTGACCTTGAGGCCGGTGGTTTCGATGTCGAAGCAGACGATCTCGCCGTGGAAATCACCGTCAGCCGTGCCGTGGACGGCGATGCGGTCGTCCAGATTATTGATGTAGTAGCCCTCGCAGCCGTAAAGGATTTTGATTTTATCCCCCGCTGCTTTCCACGCGTCCGGGAACGCCTGCGCCACACCGTGGTCGGTGATGGCGATGGCGGGCATCCCCCACGATGCCGCAAGCTTCACCACGCCCGCCGTGTCGGTCAGCGCGTCCATGTTGGACATTTTCGTGTGCAGATGCAGCTCCACGCGCTTGACGGGGGCGTTGTCCTTGCGGCCCTCGTGGGTGACAGCAGAGATATCCCGCGGGTTGAGCTGGATGTCCTTGCCGTCGTAGGTCAGCTCCATGGTGCCCGCGATGCGCAGCCACATGCCGGGCTTAATCTGATCCTGCAGGGGCTTGGTCTCGCGCTCCATCATGTTGCGGCGCACGATCACCGAGCCGGTGTAGTCCGTTAGCTCGATGACGACGACCCACATGCCCGGTCGACGCGTCTCGCGGCACTCGAACTTGAACACCTTGCCCTCGATGACGGCGCGGCCCATGGTGGCGGTGAGCTCGCGCATGGGCGTAGCGCGGCCCTTGATCTCGCCGCCCATGATGCGCTTGGGCGGCGCCTTGGGCTTTTTCTCGCCGCTCTCCGCCTTGGGCTTCGGCGCGACGACCGTGATGTGCAGGCGCACCGTGCGCAGCTCATAGCGCTGCGCCAGCAGCGCTTCGATGGCGGAGACGGCGGCGCTTTGGAACTCCTCCCGCGTCTCCAGCTCCAGCGTCAGCGTCCGCGCCGCCTGTTCCAGCACCATGTCCGTGATCATGGCATGGCTCAAGTGGCGCCGAATCGTCAGATCCGGCGTAAAATCGCTGAAGATATCAAAAAACGGTTTTCTCTCTGCCATAAGTACTCCCGGGTGCTTACAGTTTCTCGATTTCGCTCATCAGTGCGTCCAGAAGCTTTTCTTCCGGCACCTTGTAAAGGATTTTCCCATGTCGGAAAATCAAGCCCTCGCCGCGGCCGCCCGCGATGCCGATGTCCGCGGCGCTGGCTTCGCCGGGGCCGTTCACGACGCAGCCCATCACCGCGACGGTGATCTGCTTGTCGCAGTCCGCGAGGCGGCGCTCCAGCTCCTCCGCAATGGGAATCATGTTGTACGACGTGCGCCCGCAGGTCGGACACGACACCAGATTCACCCCGCTTTTGCGGACGCCGCAGGCCTGCAAAATGCGCTTCGCGGCGTAGACCTCCTCCACCGGGTCGGCGGTGAGGGAGACGCGGATCGTGTCGCCGATACCGTCGCACAGGAGGCCCCCGATGCCGACGGCGGACTTGATGAGCCCCATGGACGGCGTGCCCGCCTCGGTGACGCCGAGGTGCAGCGGATAGTCCACGGTCTCGCTCAAAAGGCGGTATGCCTTCATGTTCAGCGGCACGTCGCTGGACTTGACGGACACGCAGATATCGGTGAAGTCGTACTTCTCCAGCAGCCGGATATGCCCCAGCGCGCTCTCCACCAGCGCCTCCGGCGTCACGCGCCCGTACTTCGCGAGCAGCTCCTTTTCGAGCGAGCCGCCGTTGACGCCGATGCGGATCGGCAGCTTGTGGGCGCGGCAGGCGTCCACCACGGCGCGGACGTTGTCCTCCCCGCCGATGTTGCCGGGGTTGATGCGGATGGCGTCCGCACCCCGCGCCGCCGCCTCCACCGCGAGGCGGTAGTCAAAGTGGATATCCGCCACCAGCGGGATATGGATCGCGTCCCGAATGGCGGTCAGCGCCCGCGCCGCGTCCATGTTGGGTACGGTGACGCGAATGATCTCGCAGCCCGCGGCCTCGAGGGCGTGGATCTGGCGGATCGTCGCCTGCGCGTCCTCGGTGCGGGTGTTGCACATGGATTGAATGGTGACCGGCGCGCCGCCGCCAATGGCGACGGAACCGGCAAAAATGCGTTTTGTCATAGCAGACACTCCATCATGTCACAAGTTTTGCCACGTCGTTGAACATCACGACCGCCATCAGCCCCATCAGCAGCACGAAGCCGGCGGTGTTGACGGCAAGCTCAAACTTCTGCGGCAGCTTGCGCTTTACCAGCAGCATGGCGACCGCGTTGACGAACAGGATCAGCACCTTGCCGCCGTCCAGCGCGGGCAGCGGCAGCAGGTTCATCACCGCGAGGTTGACCGCGATGAGCGCCGCGAAAAAGAACACATTTTCCAGCGCCGCGCCGAAGCCCTCGGTCTCCTCGGTCTCCTGCCCCATCTCCGAGATGGTGGACACGATGCCCACCGGCCCGCTCAAATCCTTGACGCCCGCCGCGCCGGTGATGAGCATTTGCAGGCTCAACCGCACCAGACGCACATAGTCGATGGCGTTGTACCACGAGTATCGGAGCTTCAAAAGCGGCGTCGCCTCGACGATATTGCCGAAGGCGAAGCCGTAGGCGCGGTATTCCTCGCCGTTTTCATCGGTGTAGGTCTGCATGTTCAGCGTGCGCGCGAGCTGTTCCCCGTCGCGCAGCACCACGATGTCCATGGTCTCGCCCTTGGACTTGTATTGCAGAATGGTGGCGACGTCGCTGCGCAGATAGATGCGCTCGCCGTTGATCTTGTAGATCTCGTCGCCGACCATGACGCCGTCCGTGCCCTCGCTGGGGAAGCCCTCGTTGAAGCTGACGATCTCGGTGTTGTAGAAGCCGTCCGCGCCCGCGTAGAGGCACAGCAGGATCACAAGTCCGGTGAGGAAGTTCATCGCCGCGCCGGCGACGAAGATGATGAACTGCTTCCAGAGCTTCTGGTTGTTCAGCGCGCGCGGGTTCTCGGAGTCCTCCTCCTCGCCCTCCATGGCACAGTAGCCGCCGATGGGCAGCAGGCGGAGGGAGTAGTCCGTCTCCCCTTTCTTCCGCTGGAAGAGAAGCGGCCCCATGCCGATGGAGAACTCCATCACGGGCACACCGAACGCCTTGGCGGCGATGAAGTGCCCGAACTCGTGGAGTCCGATCAGCACGCCGAAGATCAAAATGGCGATAATGATGTATTTGACCATACAAACCTCGAAAAAACTACGAAATGTGCGCCCGCACGCTCGCGCGCGCGAGACGGTCCGCTTCCAGAATATCCGAAAGCGCGGGATTTGATACCTGTTTTACCTCGCCCAGCGCGGTTTCCACCAGCGCGGGAATGTCTTGGAAGCCCACCTTTTCCTGCAAAAACGCCATCACCGCGACCTCGTTCGCGCCGTTCATCACCGCGCAGGACGTGCCGCCCGCCTTCGCGCAGCGCTTCGCGATCGCGAGGCAGCGGAACGCCTCCTCGTCCGGCTCGGCAAAGGTCAGCGGCGGGCAGCGGAGCAGGTCCAGCGGCTCCGCCGGGGACTGCGCGCGGTACGGGTACGTCATGGCGTAGCGGATCGGCAGCTTCATGTCCGGCGTGCCGAGCTGCGCGAGCAGCGCGCCGTCGCGGAACTCGACGAGCGAGTGGACGATGCTCTGGCGGTGGATCACCGCGTCGACCTGCGTCAGCGGCAGGCGGTAGAGCCGCATCGCCTCGATGATCTCAAGGCCCTTGTTCATCAGCGTCGCGCTGTCGACGGTGATTTTCGCGCCCATCGTCCAGTTCGGGTGCTTGAGCGCGTCGGCGCGGGTCTTCCCCGCCAGCTCGTCGTAGGATAAGCCGTAGAACGGCCCGCCGGAGCAGGTCAGGATCAGGCGCTTGATCTCGCCGCGGTCGCGGCAGCCCTGCACGCACTGGAAAATCGCGGAATGTTCGCTGTCCACCGGCACGATCTCCGCGCCGTATTGGTCGGCGGCGTCCATGACCAGCTCGCCCGCGCAGACCAGCGTTTCCTTGTTGGCCAGCGCGATGCGCTTTTTCTTCTCAATGGCGGCGAGCGTCGGGCGCAGCCCGATCATGCCCACCACGGCGGTGACGACGGTGTCCGCCTCGTCGATCGTGGCGGCGGCGAGGAGCCCCTCCATGCCGCTCATGACTTCGATCTTGGTGTCTGCGAGCCTGCGGCGCAGCTCGTTCGCCGCGTCCTCATCGTAAAGCACCGCGAGACGTGGGCAAAACTCCCGCGCCTGCGCTTCCATGAGATCAATGCTGGAATTGGCGGTCAGCGCCGCGACGTGTAAGCCCAGCTCCCGCGCCACTTCGAGCGTCTGACGGCCGATGGAGCCGGTCGAGCCCAGTAAAGCGATAGTCCTTGTCATATCAGATCAACCCTGCATTTACAAAGTAGTAGACCACCGGCGCGATGAACAGCGTGGAGTCGAAGCGATCCAGCACCCCGCCGTGGGTCAGGAACAGGCGGCTGTAGTCCTTGACGCCGACCTCGCGCTTGATGAGCGAGGTCGAGAGGTCGCCCAGCTGCCCGCAGAGGTTCGCGGCGACGCCGACGCCGATCAGCCCGAGCCAGTTCGGCTGATAGCCCAGCCAGCGGTTGCCGAGCAGCGCGAAGATCACCATGCCCAGCACCGAGCCGAGAATATTGCCGTAAAAGCCCGCCCAGGTCTTTTTCGGGCTGACGGGCGTCATCTTCTGTTTCCCAAACCACTTGCCGCAGTACATCGCCAGCGAGTCCCCCGCAAACGCGATAAAAAACGGCGCGAGAACGTAGAGCTGCCCGTATTCGTATTTCATCCGCAGCAGCACGATGCTCGCATACATCATCGGGAACACCGCGCCGCCGACGATGCCCGCCGCGACCGTGGAAAACGGCACGGCGTTCGGCTGATCGTAGGTCACGACCGCACGCAGAAACAGCGCCGCGGTCAGCACCAGCGGCAGGAAAAACAGCCCCGACGCGCGGTTTTCCTCCAAATACGGAAAGCAGGTCTCGAAGTCGAGAAACAAGCGGGCAAAGTAGATCTTCGCCACCTGTGCGGCGGCGGCCGCCACCGTGAGCGCGTACACCACCCGGTCGACGTTCTTCCCCGCCACATGCAGCAGCTCATACGCCGCGACGCCCGCGATGGCGCACACCAGCAGCGCCGTCGCCCACGGCGGGCAGACCACCAGCACGATGAGCAGCAGCGGCAGGCCGATGATCGCCACCAACCAACGTTGTAACATAGTATCAGTCCTTTAAACCGTACAGATTATTTTGTCGTCAATCCCCCGAACCGGCGATCCCGCGTCTGGTACCACGCGAGCGCCTTGTCGAGCTCTTCCTTGCCGAAGTCCGGCCAGAGCGTGTCGGTCACGTAGATCTCACTGTAGGCGATCTGCCAAAGCAGGTAGTTGCTCACCCGCATCTCCCCGCCGGGGCGGATCAGCAGCTCCGGATCGGGGATGCCCGCCGACCAGAGATAGCTCGGAAACTTCGTTTCCGATAACTCATCCGGAGAGCATTTCCCTTCCATGCAATCGCGCGCAAACTGACGCGCGGCGCGCACGATCTCATCGCGCCCGCCGTAGTTGAGGCAGATATTCGCCTGAAAGCCCGTAATGTGCTTCGTGATCTCGTCGGTCTCCGCGATCAGCTTTTGCAGCTTGGGCGAAAGCACCGTCGTGTCGCCGAAGAACTTGAGCCGAATCTGATCCCGCGCCATCTTCTCGATGCTCTCGTGGAGGTACTGGTCCAGCAGGCCCATGATCGCGTCGACCTCGGCTTGCGGGCGCTTCCAGTTTTCGGTGGAAAACGCGTAGACCGTCAGATAGTCCAGCCCCAGATCCTTGCAGTAGGTGGCGATGGTGCGGAACATCTCCGCCCCCGCCTTGTGTCCCGCGGTGCGCGGGAGGCCGCGCTTCTGCGCCCAGCGGCCGTTGCCGTCCATGATGACCGCAACATGACGAGGCAGGCTGACCGCCTGCCCCGCTTGCTTTTGTGTAAATAAGGCCATCAGACCGCCATGAGCTCCTTTTCCTTCTTTGCCAGCAGGTCGTCGAGCTCCTTGCAGTAGTCGTCGGTCAGCTTCTGGAGGTCCTTCTCGGCGATCTTGTAGTCGTCCTCGGTGATCTCGCTGGCCTTCTGCTGCTTCTTGAACACGTCGATGGCGTCGCGGCGGATGTTGCGGATGGCGACCTTGCCGCCCTCGGCGTACTTGCGGATCTGCTTGACGAGGTCCTTGCGGCGCTCCTCGGTGAGCTGCGGGAACGAGAGGCGGATGGACTTGCCGTCGTTCTGCGGGTTGATGCCGAGGTCGGACTCCTGGATCGCACGCTCGATGAGCTTGAGCGCCTGACCGTCCCACGGCGTGATGAGCAGCTGGCGCGGGTCGGGGGACGCGATGGACGCGATCTGATGGATGGGCGTCGGCGTGCCGTAATAGTCGACGCTGATGCGGTCGAGCACGGCGGCGTTGGCGCGGCCCGCGCGCACCGCGGCAAAGTCCGAGGCCACCGAGTCGATGCTCTTTTTCATTTTTTCGGTATAAACCTTGTAATCGTCCTTATTCATGGAAGCGCCTCCTCATTAAGTTTTCATCGTGCTTTCTAGTATAACTGCTTTTGCGCAAAAAGGCAATCAGAACTTGAAGAGATTCAGCCCCACCTGCTCGCTGAACGCGCGGTCGACCGTGCCGGGGATCAGCGTTACGATCATCTCGCAGGTCGCGCTGATGACCGCGCGGTTGAGGTGCCCGCCCACGGCGCGGCCGGTCTCGTCCGCCGCCGTCATGTGCAGGTGCGCATAAAACTTGCCGTCCATCGTGTTGACGGTGCCAAGCAGCGCCGTGATCTCGTAGGTGCCGCGAAACTCGTTGGAATGGTACTGCTTCGCCGCCGTGTCAAACGCGCCCACGGTGAACTCGTTCACCGCGCCGATCGCCTGCACCGAGGCGAGCTTGACGCCTTCCTTCTCGGCAAAGACCTTGATCTGCTCCAAAATCTCCTCGCCGGGGTCGAGACGGACGACATAGGTGTTGTCAAATCTGCGGTATTCCATCGGTTTTCCTCCTCACGCCATGGGTTCGATGGCGTTGATGTCGTAGGGCGTCGTCTGATAGACGTAGTAGTTGAGCCAGTTCTGGTACAGCAGGTTCGCGTGGCTGCGCCAGGTCACCAGCGGGGTCTTCGTATCGTCGTCGTTGGGGAAATACCGCTCCGGGAGCTTGGGGTTCAGCCCCTGCCCCTTGTCGCGGAGGTACTCCTTTTGCAGCGTGTCGTGACCGTACTCCGAGTGACCGGTGATGAACACCTGCCGCCCGCCGTCGGTCATCATCATGTAGACCCCCGCCTTATCCGAGGACGCGAGGATGCGCAGCTTGTCGCACTGCTCCACGTCCTCGCGGCGAATGGTCGTGTGGCGGGAGTGCGGCGCGAGGAACACGTCGTCAAACCCCCGCACCAGCATGGACGAGCGCCGCTCGACCTTATGCTCAAACACGCCCGAGAGCTTCTCGTCCAGCAGATACTTGGGGATGCCGTAGTGATAATACAGCGCCGCCTGCGCGCCCCAGCAGATGTGGAACGTGGAGTGGACGTGGGTCTTGCTCCACTCCATGATTCCGCACAGCTCGTCCCAGTACTCCACCTCCTCAAACGCCATCTTCTCCACCGGCGCGCCGGTGATGATCATGCCGTCGAAATAGCGGCGCTTCACCTGATCGAAGGTGGAGTAGAACTTGAACATATGCTCCTGCGGGACATTCTTCGCCTCATGGCTGGCAGTCTGCATCAGCTCCAGCTCCACCTGTAAAGGGGTATTGCCTAACAGCCTTGCGAGCTGCGTTTCCGTCTCGATCTTGGTGGGCATGAGGTTTAACAGCAGCACCTGCAGCGGACGGATATCCTGCCGGATGGCGCGGGTCTCCGTCATGACGAAGATGTTCTCGTCCGTCAGCGTTTTGGTGGCGGGTAAATCATTGGGGATACGAATCGGCATGGGGATGCCTCCTTATGGTTTATGCTAACGCCTGTTCGATGTCCGCGATCAGATCCGCCGCGTCCTCCAGACCGCAGGAGTAGCGCACGAGGTCGGGCGAAACGCCCGCGGCGGCAAGCTCCGCGTCGCTCATCTGGCGGTGCGTCGTGCTGGCGGGATGCAGGCAGCAGGTGCGCGCGTCGGCAACGTGGGTCTCGATGGCGGCGATCTTGAGCCGGCCCATGAACCGCTCGGCGGCCTCTCTGCCGCCCTTGACGCCGAAGCTCACCACGCCGCAGGTGCCGTGGGGCATGTACTTTTTGGCGACCTCGTAGTACTTGTCCCCTTCCAGCCCCGGATACTGCACCCAAGCGATCTTGTCGCTCGCTTTGAGGTATTTCGCAACCGCGAGACCGTTCTCGCAGTGGCGCTGCATCCGGACGTGCAGGCTCTCGAGGCCGAGGTTCAGCAAGAACGCGTTCTGCGGCGACTGGATGGAGCCGAAGTCGCGCATGAGCTGCGCCGTCGCCTTGGTGATGAACGCACCGCCGAGCCCGAAGCGCTCGGTGTAGGTCACGCCGTGGTAGCTTTCGTCCGGCGTGCAGAGTCCCGGGAAACGCTCGGGGTACTTCGTCCAGTCGAATTTCCCGCTGTCCACGATCGCGCCGCCGACGCCCGCGCCGTGGCCGTCCATGTACTTGGTGGTGGAGTGGGTCACGATGTCCGCACCGAACTCGAACGGGCGGCAGTTGACGGGGGTGGCGAAGGTATTGTCCACGATCAGCGGCACGCCGTGGGCGTGGGCAGCCTTGGCAAACTTCTCAAAATCCAGCACGGTGAGCGCGGGGTTGGCGATGGTCTCGCCGAACACCGCCTTGGTGTTGGGGCGGAACGCCGCCTCCAGCTCCTCCTCCGTGCAGTCGGGCGAGACAAAGGTGAAGTCGATGCCCATGCGCTTCATGGTCACGGCGAAGAGGTTGTAGGTGCCACCGTAGATGCTCGACGAGCTGACGACGTGGTCGCCGCAGGAGGCGATGTTGAACACGGCGTAGAAGTTCGCCGCCTGGCCCGACGAGGTCAGCATAGCGGCGGTGCCGCCCTCGAGCGCGGCGATCTTCGCCGCGACATGATCGTTGGTGGGGTTTTGCAGGCGGGTGTAAAAGTAGCCGTTGGAGGCGAGGTCGAAGAGCTTTGCCATCTCCTCGCCGGTGGCGTACTTAAAGGTAGTGCTCTGAATGATGGGGATCTGCCGCGGTTCGCCGTTGCCCGGCGTGTAGCCGCCCTGAACGCATTGGGTACCGATACCCTCCATGGTTTTTTCCTCCGAATCATAAAGATGGTACGATTATAGAACGTTTTTCCAGTGTTTGCAATATTTTTCGATTCCTGCTGAAAAAAGTGATTTACTTATTCAAGATTTGTGTTATACTGTGAATCTGTAAGAAAATGAGCGAGTGCTATTCTTGCTCAAGTAGGTGACCGTTTTTTGTATTTCGGTAGCGTCCGTTTCTTTAAGAATATCATCTTTATTGATCGTCTGTATCCTGATCATTGTTCCTACGGTTTTGGCGTTCAAGTTCCACCAAGACGCCGTCGCCGCGCAACGCAACATGATCGCAGATGATTCCCCCGTCCACGGCTCTCCGGAGACAGTATTTGAGCCGGATGGTACGGACAGCGCCCTCACAGACGCCCCGGAAGTGCCTGCCGAAACGCAAGGCGCTCTTTTCTCATCTGACGCCCCTGCTTATCAGTCGCTCTACGAGGACTTTTATGCGCCCCAGCCCTACGGCGCCACGGAGCGCGTGGAAAACACGGCCTACCTCACCTTTGACGACGGCCCCTCCGCACGAACGGATGAGATCTTGGACATTCTTGCGGAAAAGGACGTCAAGGCGACGTTTTTCGTGATCGGGCATGAGGATGACGCTGATCTGGCGCGTCTGCGCCGGATCGTTGAGGAAGGGCACACCATCGGCATGCACTCCTATTCCCACGACTATGCCAGAGTATATGCCTCGGTGGAGAGCTTTCTGGACGAATTTTACCGCATCTTCAAGCAGATCCAGGAGACCACCGGCACCACGCCCACTGCTTTCCGCTTCCCCGGCGGCAGCATCAACGGCTACGACGGCGGCTTTTATCAGGAGATTCTCTCTGAAATGATCCGTCGGGGCTTTGTGCCCTACGACTGGAACCTCTCCAGCGAGGACGCCGCCACCGGACGCATCCTGCCGGTAACCACGCTGGTCAACAACGTCGTGCGGAACGCAAGCGGCAAGGTGCGCTGCTTTGTTCTGTTCCATGACAACGAGAACAAGGTGACCTCCGCGCAGGCGGTCGGCCCGGTGATCGACCGGCCGCGGGACATGGGCTTTACCCTCGCTCCCATCACGCCAAGCACACTCCCGGTGCTCTACAGCTACCCGGAATGAAGATAGATAGACAAACATTGAAATACAATGGAAAGAGGAAAGTGAAATGAGCAAGAAGGACAATTTCAGCCAGGCGATGTTCGAGATGTTTGGTCTGGGCAAGTCCCCTCAGGAAGGCGAAGACGCCTTGGATGAGATCGGCGCACTTGAGCAGCTCCAAAACCTGAACTACGATCCCGAAAAGGCTGAAAAAACAGTGGAACCCGCACAGAAGGAAGGTCAGGCACCCTCTGTGGCCGAGGAGACCGCAGAGCCCGCCAAGGAGGAGAAAATGGAAGAAGAAGCCATCACCTTTGCCGAACCCACGCCCGCAGCGAACGTCGTTGCTCCCCCGCTCCAGGCCAAGCCGCGCCGCACCAACTGCACCTACTTCGCGGAAGGCTCCAGCATGGAAGGTACGCTCAACTGCGACAGCGACGTTGAGATCTGTGGCGATTTCAAGGGCTCCATCACCGCCGCCGGCAAGGTCACGATCCACGCCAACACCACCAGCGATATCGAATCGATCGAGCTCGTGCTGGTCGGCTGCACCCTCAACGGCGACTCCAACGTCAGCGGCGACGTGATGATCGACAGCAAGTCCACGATCACCGGCAACATCAACTCCGGCAACCTGACCTGCTCCGGCGTCATCCACGGCAACCTTAACGTCTCCGGCAACATCACGCTGACCGAAAACGCGCAGATCGTCGGTGATATCCATACCGGCACGCTGGCGATGTCCCGCGGCGCGAAGGTCTCCGGTAAGATCGACATGGGCGGTTTCTAATGCATAATCAAAAAAAGAAGAGCGGTGGTTGCCGCTCTTCTTTTTTGTTCTATTACGGGATCGGCGGCGTCCAGTAGTTCTGGCCGTAGATATCCGTGAAGCGATACATGGCGCTCACGCGGTCGGCGTGCAGATACACGTCGCCGATCTCGGCGTCGGCGTGGTACGTCCACGGCTCACCGAACAGATAACTGTCCTCATACTTTCCCGCGTAGGTGTAGTAGTCACAGACAAAGTCGATCTCGTCGCCCTCGTTCAGCTCCGAGACGCTCTTGGCGACCGTTTCGGTCTCGCCGTCGGTGTAGACGCTGCGCGCGCCGGCGATATAGCCGTAGGGGTTCTCCGTGTCGAACACAAGCAGCAGCTCCGAGCGCTCGCCGTTCACGAGGCACGGCACATAGCCGGTGATGGTGTAATCGTCGCCGTCCTCCACGGTGCCGATGTAGTAGTACGGGATCACCTGTCCGTCGATGGACAGCCAGGTGCCCTCATACTCCCCCAGCAGCGCGCCGTCCTCTGTAAAGCTGAACTGGTTGTCAAGGCCAAGATCAATATAGCCCTCGCCGTCATCGTAGTACACGCTCAACGCCAGATCGTTGATAAGATTCCACTGCTCCTCGCTCAACGTAATGGCGGGCTGCTCACCCAGCCAGACGAGCTGCGATGAGTCGAATTGGTTCTCCGTGAGATACGCCACCGTCTCGTCTGAAGCGAGGTCAAGAGAACGACCGAAGCCGGAGGAGCTTGCCAGCAGCTCCATCAGCACCTGGGACACCAGCTCGCCGCTCGCGACGCTGCTGCCGCCGGAGGACGCCGCCGCGCCGAGCAGCGCGCCCAGCGGATTGGAGGATAAGCTCGAAACATTGCCGGACACCGCCTGGCCCGCCGCGCCCATGCTGGCAAACTGCTGGATGCAGCGAGTGTACTCGTCGTCAAGGCCGATGGCGCCGTACTGCTGCGCCGCGGTCTTGACCTTGCCGGTCTTCTGATACGGGAAGTAGATGGATAGGCCGTAGGCGTTGGTGACGGTGGACGAGGTCTTGTTGTACTTTACCGCGCCGAGCAGCGCGTTGTTCATGGCCTTTGCCTCGTCAGTGCCGATGTTGGCGGCGAGGTGGACGAGGTCGACCTGATCAATCTTGCTGGACGCCGCGAACTCCCGCGTGCTGCTGCGCGCGCCGGAAACGGTCTTGTAGCCCTTGCCCTGCACCAGCTCCGAAGTATCCACCGCGAAGTCGCGGAAGGTTTCGGGCACGGTGGCGGAGAGCTCCGCGAGGTCGACCACCGAGAGCGTGGTATCCTGTCCCCTGCACTTCTGGGCGCAGACGCTCACAAAGTCGTCCACGACGTTCTTGCCGATCTCGATGGTGGGCATGGAGGTGTTCTTGGACAACTCCGTGAGCCAGTTGGTGTAGTACCAGCCGACGCCCGGCTCCGTTTCCTCGGACGCAATGAGATAGTCGGCGTAGTTGGAGAGCATCAGCGCGTTTTCCAGTGTCGCCATCAGGCAGGCGTCAAAGCCGATGAAGTCAAACTTCGTGTTCGCGTCAGCGAGCGCCTTGTTGATCCCACTGAGGCTCATGGACCCGGCGCTTTTGTTCTTCTCGTCGTAACCGTAGCCAGAGAGCGAGCCGCCGCCGTGGTCCCAGAAGATGAGATCCATGCGGTTCGCGGGATAGTGCTTGGTGCAGTAGCTGATAAAGCTTGTGAGGTTCGCGGGATCGGTCATCGCCGCCGTACCCATGTTCTTCTCCAGCAGCCTCAAGCCGCCGCTCTCCACCTTGTAGATCTGGTTGACACTGCTTGAGACGATGTTGTTCTGCCACTGTCGGCACCCGCCGGTATAGACGATGATGTTGACCATGTCGTTCAGTGTCGCCGCCGACATCTCCGTGAGGTCGGCGGTGCCCATCTTGTACTTGGACTCCAGATCCGTGCCGCAGAGATAGACCATGATGGTCACGGTGTCCTTGCCGTTGCCGAGGATCTCGGTGTACTTCTCCCGCGCGCCGGGCGCGACGGTGGTGTTGAGCCGTCCCACGTTGCTGCCCGCCGTCCAGCCGGTGGACACGCTGCCAAGGCTGGTGGACAGCAGGCTACCGAGGCTCCCCGCCGCGGACGAACCCGTGAGCTGCTGCACGATCTCCTGCGTCACGGCGCTGCCGCCGCTGCTGCTTGGGGTCGAGCCGCCGCCCAGCAGTCCGCCGAGGCCCGCGCCTCCGCCGCCGAGCAGCAAAACCGCCAGAAGAATGATGGTCGTCAGCGGGCTTTTCTTCTTGCTGCCGCGGTCTCCGCCGCCGTTCGAGCCGCCGGTGGGGCGTCCTCCGCTCCCGACCGGGCCGGTGCCGAGGCCGTCGCCCCGCTTATAGACGCCCTGCCCCTGCCCGACGATGTGCTGCTGCCTGCCTCTCGGCCTGTTGTCGTCCATGGCTTGTTCCTCCACTTCACAATCTTGCGGTTAGTTTACCACGTTTCGACGCAGAAATCAATTTGTGCCGCATCTTTATATCATCTTGACAAGTATCCATGCGGTTGATAAACTGGTTTAAAATATGTAATACAAGCAGGAGGAGCTGTGCCATGAAAAACCGCATCCGCAACTTCTTCTTCGGCAAGCCGCTCAAGGATTCCGAGCTTGCCAACGAACGCTTGAGCGTGTTCTGGGGCGTGCCGGTGTTCTCCAGCGACACCATCTCCACCGTCACCTACGCGGGCGAGGAAATTCTGGTCGTGCTGATCCCGCTCCTCGGCGTCGCAACGTACCGGCGCTTTCTCTGGATCGTGGCGGCTCTGGTCGCGCTGCTGCTCGTGCTGATCCTCGGCTACCGGCAGACCATCGCCGCCTACCCGCAGGGCGGCGGCGGATACACGGTGGCGCTGGACAATCTGGGCGAGCGCGCGGGCGTCATCGCTGGCGCGTCACTGGTGATCGAATACGTGCTGATCGTCGCGGTCAGCGCCAGCGCCGCGGCGGCCGCGGTGGTGTCGGTCTTCCCCGCGGCCGAGCCGTTCAAGCCGTGGATCGCGTTCTTGCTGATCGCCTTCCTCTCGTGGCTCCACCTGCGCGGCACCCATGCCGCCGCGGTGATCGTCGGGATACCCACCTATGTATTTGTGGTGACGATGCTGGTGCTGATCGCCTTCGGCATTGCCCGCTGGGACGGCATCTCCTACGTGCCCATCGTGGTCGAGCCGGACAAATTCACCCGGACGGAGCTGATCTGGATCACGCTCAAGGCATTCGCCTCCGGTTGTACGGCGCTCGCGGGCATCGAGGCGGTGTCCAACGGCGTCGCGAACTTCCGCGAGCCGGCGCAGCGCACCGCGCGCGGCGTGCTTGTGGTGATGGGCGTCATTGTCGCGGTGGTGTTCCTCGGCATCAGCTGGATGTCCAGTCTGTACCGCATCGTCCCGACCAACATTGATACCGTGATGAGCCAGCTTGCGGCGCGGGTCTTCGGACGCGGCAGCTTCCTCTACTACTGGGTGCAGCTGCTCACGGTCGTGATCCTCTCGCTCGCGGCAAACACGGCGTTCGCCGATCTTCCGCACCTCATGGCGATGATGGCGGAGGACCGCTATCTCCCCCGACGGCTGATCTTCCGCGGCAGCCGCCTCAACTACACCAACGGCATCCTGTTCCTCTTCCTCGTCTCCGGCGTCCTGACGCTGGTGTTCGAGGCGAACCAGCACAAGCTGCTCCCGCTGTTTGCGAGCGGCATCTTCATCTCGTTTTTCCTCAATCAGCTCGGCATGCTCCGCTACTGGCGCCGCACCCGCGGCAGGCATTGGGTCTTGCACAGCGCGGTCAACGCCGTGGCGCTGGTCGCGACCACCGTGACGCTCGCGGTGCTGGTGGTAACCCGCTTCCTCTCCGGCGCGTGGGTCACGCTGCTCGGCATCTTGCTGCTTACGGAGCTGATGCTCGGCATCCACCGCCACTACATCAACGTCCGCCGCGACCTGACCATTCCCTCGCTCGATGAGGCGCGAAGCATGCTCAGCTCCACCAAGGCGGGCAAGGCGATCCTCCCGATCCGCCGTCTCAACCGCGCGTTCATCAAGGCATACAACTGCGCTGATGACATGGGCTTCACCGAAATCGAGCTCTACTACGTCGGCGGCAGCGAGCAGGAGGCGCTGGAGCTGCGCGCCCAGATCGAGGCGCTCGGGCTCAACTGCACCTTTGTCTACGATATCACGGAGTACCGCAACACCGAGGACCTGCTCATCCGCCACATCGAGGCCGAAGAGCGTATGCAGAACCATCACGAGCACCTGACCGTTGTGATTCCCAGCCTTGTGACGCAAAATCCCCTCAAACAGACGCTGCACAACGAGACCTCCCGCGTGCTGATGCAGCGCCTTGCCCGGCACCGGTACGTCTACGTGTTTCAGGTGCCGTATCTGCTGGAATAAGAAAAGAAGCCGCTTGCGCGGCTTCTTTATTTATGCGCTCAATGCACCAGCGTGCCGACGTTCTCGCCCGCGGCGGCGCGGAGGATGTTCTTCGGGTCCTTGAGCGCGAAGACGTAGACCGGGATATTGTTGTCCATGGCGAGGCTCGTCGCGGTCAGGTCCATCACGCCCAGACGCTTCGCCAGCACCTCGTCGTAGCGGATCTCGTCATACTTCGTCGCGCTGGGGTCCTTCGCCGGATCGGCGCTGTACACGCCGTCGATGTTCTTCGCGAGCAGGATCACGTCCGCGCCGATCTCCGCCGCGCGCAGCACCGTGCCGGTGTCGGTGGAGAAGAACGGGTGGCCCGTGCCGCCCGCGAACAGGACGACCTTCCCCTCGCGCAGGTGCTTCATCGCCCGCTCGTGGGTGTAATACTCCGCGAACTCGTGCATCTCCATCGCCGTCATCACGCGGGCGGGGACGCCCTTCTGCTCCAAAACATCGCACACCGCGAGGCAGTTCATCACCGTCGCCAGCATGCCCATGCGGTCGGCGCGGGTGCGCTCGATGTAGCCCTCGCCGTTCTTGACGCCGCGCCAGAAGTTGCCGCCGCCGATCACGACGCCGACCTCGACGCCCTGCGCGACACACTCTTTGATGACGTCGCAGACCTCGCCCATGACCTTAAAGTCAAAGCCGGTCTTGTTCGCGCCCGCCAGCGCTTCGCCGCTGATTTTGAGCAGGATACGCTTGTATTTGATTGCCATACTGTTCTCCTCCCTATTCACAAAACGCCCGCAGCAGCCCCATGAGCTGCTCCTTGCCGTCGCCCTTCTCCGCAGAGAATGGCACCAGCATTTCACTTTCATCCAGATCCAAGGTCTCGCGGATCAGCGCGAGGTTGGGCTCGAGCTCGCTCTTTTTGAGCTTATCCAGCTTGTTCGCCACCACGATCATCGGGCAGCCGCTCGTGCGGAAAAAGTCGCACATCGTCTCGTCGTCCTTCGTGGGCTTGTGCCGCGCGTCGACGATCAGCACGCCGAGGTCGATGAGCCCGCTGGACTGGAAGTAGTTCTCCATCAGCTTGCCCCAGCGGTCGCGCTCGGACTTGCTGACCTTGGCGTAGCCATAGCCCGGCAGGTCGACGAGGTAGAGCTTCTCGTCGATCAGAAAGTAGTTGATCTGCGTGGTCTTCCCCGGCGACGCGCCCACGCGGGCGAGGTTTTTGCGGTTTAAGATGCGGTTGATGACCGAGGATTTCCCCACGTTCGACCGCCCCGCGAACGCCAGCTGCTTGCGCCCGTCGCGGATGAACTGCGCCGGGGACGCCGCGGAGAGAATGAACTCCGCCTTGTTGAAATTGATCGCCATGGTTATACCCTCAATGTCGTGGTCAGCACGCTCTCCCGCGGTTCCAGAAACGCGTCCAGCCCCTTGCCCGAAAAGCTCTCCGGCAGCACCAGCGCCTCGGCGAACACCGCGTCCACCGTCTCCACGGGAACAAAGTGCAGCCGCTCGCGCACGCTCTGGTCGATGTCGTCCAAGTCCTTTTCGTTTTCCTGCGGCACAATGACCGTATGTAAGCCCGCGCGGAGCGCCGCCATCGTCTTTTCCCGCAGGCCGCCGATGGGCATGACCCGCCCGCGGAGCGTCACCTCGCCGGTCATGGCAACGTCGTGCCGCACAGCGCGTCCGGTCAGCGCCGAGAGCAGCGCCGTAGTGATGGCGATGCCCGCGGACGGCCCGTCCTTCGGCACCGCGCCCTCCGGGAAGTGGATGTGAATGTCCTTATTCTTGTAAAACTCCGGCTCGATGCCCAGCTCCGCAGCGCGGGAGCGCAGGCACGAGAGCGCCGCCTTGCAGGATTCCTGCATTACATCGCCGAGGTTGCCGGTCAGCTCCAGCTTGCCGCTGCCGTCCATCACATTGACCTCGACGGGCAATATCTCGCCGCCCACCTGCGTCCACGCGAGGCCGTTGACCACGCCGACGAGGTCCTTTTTCGCCGCCTTTTCCCGCGTATAGCGCGGCACGCCGAGGTAGGTATCGACGTTCTCCGCCGTCACGGTGACGCGCTTGGCGTCGGTCGTGTTCAGCGCCATAGCCGTCTTGCGGCACAGCTTCGCGAGCTGGCGCTCCAATTGGCGCACGCCGCTCTCGCGGGTGTACTGGGAGATCACCGCGCGCACCGCGTTTTCGTCGATGCGAAGCGCCGCCTTGGGCACACCGTGCTCCGCCTTCTGCTTCGGCAGCAGGTGGCGCAGGGCGATCTGCACCTTCTCCTCGTCGGTATAGCTCGGAAGCTCGATGACCTCCATGCGGTCGAGCAGCGGGCGCGGGATCGTGTCCGTCGTGTTCGCGGTCATGATGAACATGACGCGGGAGAGGTCGATGGGAATTTCCAAGTAGTGATCGCGGAATGCGTGGTTCTGCTCCGCGTCCAGCACCTCCAGCAGTGCCGACGCGGGATCGCCGCGATGGTCGCTGCCGAGCTTGTCGATCTCGTCGAGCACCAGCAGCGGATTCATCGAACCGCTGCGGCCGATCGCCTCCACGATGCGTCCGGGCATCGCGCCGACGTAGGTCTTGCGGTGGCCGCGGATGTCCGCCTCGTCCCGCACGCCGCCGAGGCTCAAACGCGCGACTTTGCGGTTCATGGCTTTTGCCACCGACAGGGCGATGGAGGTCTTGCCGACGCCCGGAGGGCCGACAAGGCAAAGCACTTGCCCCTTTGCGTCGTCCTTGAGCGCACGCACGGCGATGAACTCCAGAATCCGCTCTTTGACCTTCTCCATACCGAAGTGGTCGCGCTCCAGAATTTTCCGCGCCGCGTCCACGCTGGCGCGCTCCTTCGTGAGGTTGTTCCACGGCAGCTCCAGCACCGTGTCAAGGTACGTCCGCAGCACGGACGCCTCGCTGCTGGAATAGGACTGCTTGGCGAGGCGCTCCACATCTTTTAAGAGCTTCTTCTCCGACTCCTCCGGCAGCTTCAACGCCACAATGTGGTCACGGTACTCGTTCAGCTCCTCGTCGGCGTCCTCGCCCTCGCCGAGCTCGTTTTGCAGCACCTTGATCTGCTCGCGCAGGACAAAATCCCGGTGAATGCGGCCCACGCGGTCGCGCACCTTGCTTTCGATCTCCTGCTCAAGGGCGATGACCTCGCTCTCACGGCGCAGCAGCTCGTTCACGCGCCGCAGCCGCAGCAGCGGGCGCAGCTCCTCAAGGATCATCTGCTTGTCCTGATAGCGGACGCTCACATGCTGGGCGATGAAGTCCGCGATGTACCCCGGCTCGGTGCCGGTGAACACCTCGGCGAGGATCTCCGCCGTCAAGTTCTGCGTCAGCTCCACGTACTCGCCGAAGTTGGCGTAGGTCTGGCGCAGCAGCGCCTCCGTCCGCGTTCCGGGACGCACCGGCGCCTGCTCCTCGATCAGCTCGATCTGCGCCTGCAAGAACGGCTCGCGCTGCCAGAGGCGGCGGAGCCGCGCACGCTGCCTGCCCTCCACGATGACGCGGATCACATGGTCGCTGACGCGCAGCACCTGCGAAATTTTCACCAGCGTGCCGACGGCGTACAGGTCGCTTTCCTGCGGCAGGTCGACGTTGACCTCCCGCTGCGTGACGACGAACAGCTCCCGGTCGCCCTCCATGGCGCGCTCCAGCGCGCGCATGGAGACCAGACGCTCCAAGTCAAAGCTGGCGGTCAGCCGCGGAAAGACCACCAGCCCCCGCAAAGCGAGGGCCGGAATATTTTTGGTCACAGGTTCCATCGTTTACTCCTAGGACGCCGAGTCGAATTCCGGCGAGCCGATGACAGGCGTCTCCGCTGCCTCGGCGCTCTTCGTCTCCGCCTTGCGGTGGGTGAGCGTCGGCTTGAAGCCGTCGACGATGCAGCCCTTGGTCACCGTGACCGACTCGATGGTCTTGTCCGACGGAATGTCGTACATCACGGGCATCAGCACGCTTTCCATCACCGCGCGGAGGCCGCGGGCGCCGATGTTGCGCTCGATCGCCTTGTCCGCCACGGCTTCGAGCGCGTCGGGCTCAAAAACGAGCTTTGCGCCGTCGTAGGATAAGAGCTTCTGATACTGTTTCACCAGCGCGTTCTTCGGCTCGGTCAAAATGCGCACCAGATCCTCGCGCGTCAGCGCGTCGAGCGCGGTGATGACCGGAAGTCTGCCCACCAGCTCGGGGATAATGCCGAACTTGAGCACGTCGTGGGGCTGCACGTCCCGCAGGATCTTGCTGTTTTCCTTCTCCCGCTTCGACTCCACCACTGCTTCAAAGCCCATGCTCTTGCGGTCGAGGCGGTTTTCGATGATCTTGTCGATGCCCTCAAACGCGCCGCCGCAGATGAAGAGGATGTTGTGGGTGTCGATCTGGATGAACTCCTGGTGCGGGTGCTTGCGTCCGCCCTGCGGCGGCACGTTCGCCACCGTGCCCTCGACGATCTTCAGCAGCGCCTGCTGCACGCCCTCACCGGAGACGTCGCGCGTGATGGAGGTGTTCTCGCTCTTGCGGGCGATCTTGTCGATCTCGTCGACGTAGATGATGCCGCGCTCGGCAAGCTCCACGTCGTAGTCCGCCGCCTGCAGCAAACGCAGCAGGATGTTCTCCACGTCGTCGCCGACGTAGCCCGCCTCGGTCAGCGTGGTCGCGTCCGCGATGGCGAACGGCACCTTCAGAATCCGCGCCAGCGTCTGGGCGAACAGCGTCTTGCCGGAGCCGGTGGGGCCGAGCATCAAGATGTTGCTCTTTTGCAGCTCCACGTCGTCTCCGCCGCCGAAGAAAATGCGCTTATAGTGGTTGTACACCGACACGGACAGCGCGACCTTCGCCGCCTCCTGCCCGATGATATACTGATCCAGCACGTCGTGGATCTCCCGCGGCGTGGGCAGCTCCTGCATATCGGCGGGCTTTTCCGCGCGCATGTCGTAGCCGTCCTGCAGGATGTCGCGGCACAGATTGACGCACTCGTCGCAGATCCGCACCCCGCCGGGGCCCTGGATCATGCGGTGTACCTCCCGCTCCTGCTTGCCGCAGAACGAGCAGCGCAGGGTCCGTTTGTTGTTGCTTTCGCTCATGGGTTTTGCCCTGCCTTTTACCGTTTATAGATGACCTTGTCGATCAGGCCGTATTCCTTCGCCTGCTCGGCGGTCATGAAGTTGTCGCGCTCGCAGTCGGCGCGGACGACCTCGTAGTCCTTGCCGCAGTTGTCGGCGAGGATGTGGGTGAGCTTTTCCTTCAGCTCCAGCATACGCTTGGCGTGGATCTCGATATCCGTCGCCTGGCCCTGGAAGCCGCCGAGGGGCTGGTGGATCATGATCTCGGAGTTGGGCAGCGCGATGCGCTTGCCCTTGGTGCCGGCGGAGAGCAGGAACGCGCCCATGCTTGCCGCCATACCCACGCAGATGGTGGACACGTCGCACTTGATATACTGCATCGTGTCATAGATTGCGAAGCCGTCGGTGACGCTGCCGCCGGGAGAGTTGATGTAGAACTGGATGTCCTTGTCGGGGTCCTTTGCCTCGAGGAAGAGCATCTGCGCGACGATCAGGCTCGCGGTGGTGGAGTTGACCTCCTCGCCGAGGAAGATGATGCGATCCTCCAGCAGGCGGGAGAAAATATCGTAGGACCGCTCGCCGCGGTTGGTCTGTTCAATGACATAAGGGACTAAAGCCATGTGGTACCTCCTTCGGGCGCTTGTTCACACCCTGTTCAAAATTTCATCATTTAGGCGAACAACCACAAAGCTTCGTTTGTGGTTGTTCTCTCTATTTTCGTATTATATCCGGGTTTTGCCTTATTCAGCCTTCTTGGCCGTCTTCTTGGCGGCGGGCTTCTTTTTTTCCTCGCCGTCCTCCGCCTTCTTCGCGGTCTTCTTGGCGGGTTTCTTCTCTTCCTTGGCTTCCTCGGCGTCGTCCGCTTTCTTGGCGGCCTTCTTCGCGGCGGGCTTGGTCGCCTTGGCGTTGTCGACGACGACCGCGACGGCCTTGGTGTTCAGCACCTGCGTGCGGACCTCGTTCTCGCCGAGGTACTTTTTGACCATCTCGACGTCCATGCCGTAGTAGCCGGAGAGCTTCTTGTACTCCTCCTCGATCTCCTCGGGCGTCGCCTCGAGCTTCTCCTCCTCGATGATCTGCGCGATGGCGAGGTCCATCTTGACCTGCTTGAGCGCGGGCTCGCGGCCCTCCTCCATGAACTTCTTCTCGTCCATGCCGGTCATCTTGACGTACTGGTCGTAGGGGATGCCCTGCGCCATGATGCGGGACTTGAACTCCTCGAGGAAGCGGCGGCACTGCTGCTCGATGAGCACCTCGGGGATCTCGCAGTCGATGGTGTCGGCGACCTTCTCAATGAGGGCGTTTTCGAAGGCGACGTCCACGGCCTTCTGGCGGTCGGCCTCGATCTGCTTCTTGATGTCCGCCTTGAGCTCGTCGAGGGTATCGAACTCGGAGACGTCCTTGGCAAAGTCGTCGTCGAGCTTGGGCAGCTCCTTGAACTTGACCTCGTTGACCTTGACGTGGAAGACGACCTTCTTGCCCGCGAGGTCCTTCTGATAGTCCTCGGGGAAGGTGATATCGATGTCCTTCTCCTCACCGGCCTTCATGCCGATGACCTGATCCTCAAAGCCGGGAACGAAGCTGCCGGAGCCGAGCTCCAGCTCGTGGCCCTCGCCCTTGCCGCCGGCAAAGGGCACGCCGTTGTCGAAGCCCTCGAAGTCGATCACCGCGGTGTCGCCCTTCTTGGCCTTGCGGTCGACAGAGACGAGACGCGCGTTGCGCTCCGCCATCTCGTTCAGGCGCTGCTTGACGTCGTCGGCGGAGACCTTGACCTCCTCCTTCGGCGCACTGATGCCCTTGTACTTGCCGAGCTTCACGTCGGGATAGACCGCGACGGTCGCCTTGAAGGTAAAGCCGTCCTTCGTCACGTCGCCGACCAGCTCCACCTCGGGATAGCCGATGGTGTCGAGCTTCTCGCTCTCGACAGCCTTCTCATATGCCTCCGGGAACGCCGCGTCGATCGCATCGTTGTAGAAGACCTCGGGGCCGTACAGCTTCTCGATCATCTTGCGGGGCGCCTTGCCGGGGCGGAAGCCGGGGACGCTGATCTTGCTGCGCTGCTTGGCGTAAGCCTTGGCGACGGCGGCCTCGAACTCCTCGGCGCCGACCTCGATCTCGAGCGCAACTCTGCTCTTCTCCAGCTTTTCAACATTCTTGACAGTCATTGTTTCTTTTCCTCCGTTTGAACAAATGGAAATTGCTCATTGCAAAGTGGAATTTTACCATACTTATACAATTTTAGTCAAGGACTTTTTTGGGCACAAACCCCAAATAATCCGCGGAAATCAAGGAATAGTCCGTGAAGCTCCGTTTTCCCTCGAACGCGCGCTTGTGCGTGACGCCGTGCAGGTGTCCGTAATAGCAGCGCTCGGCGTGCCAGCGGTCGATGATCGTCAGCAGCTCCGGGCACTGATAGCCATGATAGATGGGCGGGTAGTGGAGAAAGCAGAGGATCGGCCGCCCCTCCGCAGCCTGAAACGACGCCTCCAGCCGCAGCGCCTCGCGAGCGAGCATCTTGCCGGTATGGGTGCCGGCGGCGTCCTCCTCGTAAAACCAGCCGCGGGTGCCGCAGATGGCGTAGTCGCCGTAAAAAAAGCAGTTGTTGTGCAGGATATCCAATGTATGAAAGCCGTTGTCCGCGAAAAACTTCTTCATCTTGGACGCCGTCGTCCACCAGTAGTCGTGGTTGCCCTTTAAGAGGATCTTCTTGCCCGGCAGAGCGTCGAGGAACGCGAAATCCTCCCGCGCGCCGTCAAGCGACATGCCCCACGAGCTGTCCCCCGCCAGCACGGTCACGTCGTCGTCATGGAGATGCGAGAACGCCTCGCGCGTGCGCTCGACGTGGTTCGCCCACTTCTCGCCGAACACGTCCATCGGTTTTTCGCCGGTCAGCGACAGATGCAGGTCGCCGATCACATAGAGAGCCATGCAAGATCCTCCCAGAACGCGGGGTATGATTTGTCAACACACGCCGCGCCGTTGATGATTACTTCCGCTTGGCAGACGCTCGCCGCCACCGCCGCCGCCATGGCGATGCGATGGTCATTCGCCGCGTCCACGCTGCCGCCGCGCAGTCTGCCGCGACCGCGCACGATAAGGCCGTCCGGGGTTTCCGCCGCGTCCGCGCCAAGCGCCGTCAGCATCGCCGCCGTGGTGTGCAGGCGGTCGGACTCCTTCCCGCGCAGCCGCGCCGCGCCGGTCAAGCGCGTCTCCCCCGCCGCCGTGGCGGCGACGGCGGCGAGCACCGGCAAAAGGTCGGGCGTCTGCGACACGTCGATCACGCCGCCGAGCAGCGACCCGCGCCGCACCGTGACGGCGTCGCCGGAGGTTTCCACCCCCGCGCCGAAGCGCCGCAATCTATCCACGATCGCGCGGTCGGCCTGCAAGGAATCCATATCCAAGCCACGAACGCTCACGCCATCGCGGCTGATCGCGCCCATGCACGCAAACGCCGCCGCGCCGGACCAGTCGCCCTCGACGAGCGCGTCGCTCTGGGCGTAAACCTGCCCGCCGGGTATTGTATACCGATTTTCCGATTTGTCAAAGCGGATCTTTGCCCCGCGGAGCACCTGCTCCGTCAGCGCGAGGTACGGCGCGGACACGACCTCGCCGGTCAGCGTCAGCGTGCTGTCGCCGTGGAGCAGTGGCAAGGCGTACAGCAGCCCTGTGATGTACTGGGAGGACTCGCTCGCGTTGATTTTATAATCTCCCGCAAGGAGTTTCCCCTTACAGGAAATTGCTCCGTTTTCCGACTTGATTTCCATGCCGTGGGCGCGCAAACGCTCCGTCAACGGCGCAATGGGACGCGAGCGTCCCGTGGGTCGGAACGCTGCCGACACACCCAAAGCACCCACGACCGGCAGCAGAAACCGCAGCGTCGCGCCGCTCTCGCCGCATGGAAGATCGACCGTGCCGCGCGGCAGGCGCGCGATGGGCGTCACGCGGAGCGCGTCGCCGTCGGTCGCGATCTCCGCGCCCAGCGCCCGCAGGCAGTCGATCATGGCGGCAATGTCGCGGGAGACGCCGCGGCAGCGGAGCGTCACCGAAGCGTTTCCCAGCGCGGCGGCGAGCAGCAGCCGCTGGGCGTGGGATTTGGAGGCGGGCGCCGTCACGACGCCGTGACGCTGCCCCGGTAAAATCGTCATGCTTCCTCCTCCCCCACGCGCACGCACTCGTCGGTCTGAAAAAAGTACAGCAGCTTCTCCCGCACCGGCAGGCCCATGATACGCTCCAGCGCCGCGGCGTAGGCGTTGAGCTGCGGCGCGTAGTACGCCGCGCGCCCCGCGGTCTGCTCGGTTGTGATGTGGTCGGTTTTGAAGTCCAGCACCACCAGCGCGCCGTCCTCCTCAAAAAAGCAGTCCACCACGCCCTGCAAGAGCACCTGATCGGCGGGATCAATGCGCTCGTCGTAGGCGTTCGCGGCCGTGAGCAGCGAGAAGCGGTACTCCCGCTCCACCTGCTTGCTCCGACGGATGCGCGCGGCGATGTCGCTGCGCAGAAACCGCGCGATCACCCACGCGTCCGCCGCCTGCGCCTGCTCCGGCGTCAGCAGTCTCCGCTCCCGCAGCGCGTCGATCTGGGCGCGGACGGCGGTTTTGGTGCCGTCGCAGGCAAAATCCAGATGCTCCATCACCAGATGGATCGCGGTGCCGCGCTCCGCGCCGGTGAGGGTCACGCCCTCGCTCAAAAAACGCGGGCGCACGAGGCTCCGCAGCCGCGGTGGGAGTTTGGCGTGCTCCGCGATCTCCGCGTCGGACTCCCGGCCCTTGAGCTGGGTGGCGGTGAGCTTCGCGGAAAGCTCCGTCGCCGCCGCGTGGGGATAGCGCCATTGGAGCGCCGCGGGGTCGATGGGCAGCTCGGGCGCAGCGGTCGCGGGAGCGGTCTCCTCCTCCGCGTCCTCCGCGGCGGCGGTCGCGCCGTGGACATAGACCTTCCACGGCGCATCGTCCGTTGTCACCATTTGCGGGGCGTCGAAGCCCGCCAGCTCGCGCAGCGGCGCAGCCTCCGGACGGCACAGCAGCGGCAGCAGTACCCAGTCGCCCAAACACTTGCCCTCGTCCACCGCCTCCGGCAGCGCCGGACACGACGCGACGGAAAGCAGATCGCCCACGCGCTTTGCCGCGCCCGACTGGGAGTGTACCATGACGAGCTTTTCCTTGGCGCGGGTCATGGCGACGTACAGAAGCCGCAGCTCCTCCGCTTTGGTCTCGCGGCGGAGCACCCGCTCGATCGCCCGCCGCGCCGCGGTCTGGTATCGGATGCGGCGCGCCGTGTCCACCCGCTCCGGGCCGAGGCCGTGCTTGGGGTGCACCAGCACCGAGCCGGTGAAGTCCATGTTGTTGAAGTCCTTGGCGAGATCCGCGAGGATCACCACCGGAAACTCGAGGCCCTTGGAGCTGTGGATGCTCATGATGCGCACGCCGTCGGCGCTCTGCGCCGCCTTCGGCGCGCCGTAGCCGCCATCCCGCAGCTCGCGGACGTGGCTCACAAAGGCGAACAGCCCGCGGTAGCCGGATTCCTCAAACTTCTCCGCGAGCGCCGCGAAGGCGAGCAGGTTCTCTCGCCGCGCCGTGCCGTCACTCATCGCGCCAAAGACGCCGAGGACGTTGCAGGTATCGTAGATGTACGCGATGAGCCGCCCCACGCTCATGGTCTGGGCAGCGTCACGCAGTGTGCGGAGCGTCGCGAGGAAGCGCTGCGCGCCCTCGTCCTCGCTTGCCGTCAGCGCGTCATAGAAGTCGCCCGCGCGGTCTGTCGCGCGCAGCAGCGCGAGATCGTCGGCGGTAAAGCCGAACAGCGGAGAGCGCAGCGCCGCGATCAGCGGCACGTCCTGGCGCGGATTATCCAGAATTTGCAGCAGCGCGAACACCGACGCGACCTCGACGCTCGCGAACACGTCCTCCCCGGATTCCGCAGAGAGCCGCAGCCCCCGCGCCGCCATCGCGCGGCGATAGCCCGCGAGGCGCGCGCGCGGCGAGCGCATGAGGATCACGATGTCCTCTTCGCGGACGCTCCGCAGCTCATGGGTCTCGCTGTCCGTGACGGCAAAGCCGCCGTCGATCAGCCCTCGTATGTACTCCGCCACGAAGTCCGCCTCGGCGTCGCTGGCGCGGAGCGTCTCGCCCTCGCCGGTATGCCGCGGCAGATCGAGCAGATGGAACTCCGCCGCGGCGTTTTCGTGCGGCGGATACGCTGCTCCGGCATACAGCATCTCGTCCGCGCCGTAATCAAGCTCGCCCATCTCCTCGGAGAGGATGTTCGCAAACACGAAGTTCGCCGCGTCCAGCACCTCCGCGCGGGAGCGGAAGTTGCGCGAGAGGATCAGCTTCGCCCGCTCGCCCTCCGCCGCGTCCGCGGCGTTCGGATAGGTGTTGTAGTGGTCCAAAAAGATCGTCGGATCGGCGAGGCGGAAGCGGTAGATGCTCTGCTTGACGTCGCCGACGGTAAAGAGGTTCGTCCCGTCACGGGACACCGCCTCAAAGATGCAGTTCTGCACCTCGTTGGCGTCCTGATACTCGTCCACCATGATCTCGCGATAGCGCTCGCTGACGCTCTTCGCCAGCTCCGTGGGCGCGCCGCTCTCGTCCACCAGCAATTGGATCGCCAGATGCTCCTGATCGGAGAAGTCGGCGGCGTTGCGGCGGCGCTTCTCCGCGGCGTAGGCGCGGGAAAACTCCGCCGTCAGCCGCAGCAGCGCGGTCATCGCCCCCGCCATGGCGCGAAGATCCTCCGCGCTCTCGGCGGCGGAGGCGTCGAACAGCTCGCCGAGCTTGCCCATGGACTTTTTGCCGTTGTCCCAGAGCCGCTTCATGCGGTCCTTGAGCGCCGCGTCCTCCACCTTGCGCGCGGTGGTGATGCGCGGGTATGTAACCAGCTTCGCGCGGGCGGCGTCCCAGCCCTGCTCCGTGGCGTTAGCAAAGGCGTACAGCGCCCCGGCGATGGAGAGAAAATCGGGAGCGTAGCTCTTGCTGAGTCCCTCGTCGCCGTCCATCTCCTGCGCGCCGCGCTCGTAGAGCGCCGCCCAGTGGAGCGCCTTCTGCTTCGCCTGACGGAGCAGAAGCGCGGCATAGGGCGTGTCGTTGATGCTGTCGGGTACGCTCTCCCAGCGCGTTTCCTGCTCACGGAGCCACCTCTCCGGGTACGGCTGCGCCTGTACCTTGTCGTACAGCTCGCTCACCAGCGCGGCAAGAGAACGGTCGTCCCGCCCCGCGCCCAATGTGTCCGCCAGCAGCGTGCCGCCGTCGCCGGGAGCGATGCCCTCGTAGAACCTGTCCAGCGTTCGCGTCAGCACGCGCTCGCGCAGCGTCGCGGCGTCCTGCTCGTCCAGCACGCGGAAGTCCGGGCGCAGGGCGCGATGGTGCTCGTCCTCGCCCAAAAGATGGCAGTTTTCCCGCAGCAGCGCCGTACAGAACGCGTCCACGGTCTTGATGTCCGCGCGATAGACCCGCAGCAGCTGACGCTGCAAATGCGGGTTCGTGGGATCGTCCCGCAGCCTCTCGGAGAGCGCGGAGGCGATCTTGCCCCGCAGCTCCGCCGCCGCGGCGCGGGTGTAGGTGATGATGAGGAAGTCGTCGAGGTTCGCGCCCTCGTCCTCCACGTAGGAGAACAGGCGCTCCACCAGCACGCGGGTCTTGCCGGAGCCCGCCGCGGCGGAGACCAGCAGGCCGCGCCCGCGGTTTTCCACCGCCGCGCGCTGCTCGGGAGTCAGAATATCAGCCATCGGTCTCCCCCCTCTCTTGGATGGACCGGTCGATCGCCGTCCAGAATTCGTCGGCGCCGGTCTTGGCAATGTACTCATAGTGGTCGCCGCCGCGTCCCGGCTCAAAGCCGCAGGCCGCGGCGTAGGGACAGTAGGTGCAGGCGGTCTCCCGCGGCGTGCGGACGTAGGGATCGGCGTCGATGTTGCCGCGCTCCGCCTCGCGCCCGATGTCCCGCAGCAGCTTGTCCACATACTGCGAGAGCTTGCCCAGCTGCTCCGCCGTGGCGAGGCTGCCGCCCAGACTCACGTTGCCGTCCTTGTCGGTCTTGACGGTGATGGGCAGGCGGTGCGGCTCGGTGAGCGCGCTGTGCTCCATCGCCCGGAGGACGGCGGTATCGTTGAGCACCATGCCGCTGCGGCGCAGTGCCTTTTGCGCCTCGCGTTGGAGCGTTTCGTCGTCCGTATCCCGCGGCAGGCGCAATATCGTATCCCGCGCCGGGGTGTAGAGCACGCCCGCGGGCGCGATCTCATGCCCGCCGAACACGTCCCTGCCCTCGCGCTCGAGCGCAAAGAGGTAGAGCAGCATCTGCACGCCGAGGCCGTAGCGCAGCTCCGCGAGGTCGAAGCTCTTTTTGCCGGTCTTGTAGTCCACCACGCGCAGGTACAGCTTGTCGCCCATGAGCCAGCCGTCCACGCGGTCGACCTGACCCACCACACGCACCTCGCCGCCGCCCTCGATGCGCAGCGAGATCGCGGGCAGATTGGCGTTTGCGCCGAAGCCCAGCTCGAACGCCAGCGGCTCGAAATCGGACTCCCGCAGCTCATCCGCCACCTCGTCCATGATGCGGTATGTGGACTCCGTCAGCCGCTGGAAGAGATAGCGGAAGCGCGCGGTCTTTTCCTGCAGATCCGGCAGCTCGCGCTCGATATACGCCGCCACCGCCTTGCGCGTCAGCGCGTGGAGCTGCTCCTTGGAAAGCTCCTTGATCCCGCCCGCGTCCCGCGCGGCGCGCAGCGTGTTCTCCATCACGTCGTGGACGAAGGTGCCCATCTGCGGCGCATCGAAGCCCGCCGCGGCGCGCTCCTTGGCGTGCAGGCCGTATTGCATGAAGTAGGCGAAGTGGCACGCGCGCGCCTTGTCGATGCGCGAGGCGGAGAGCGTGATGCTGCGGCCGTAGAGCGCGCGCACCGCTTCGGCGGAGAGCCGCCCGCGGGCGTAGCGTGACGCGTCGCGCATGACGGCAAGCTGCGGCGCATACGCGCCGGTCTCCGCGAACCACTGCCACGTATTCCCGTCGATATGCTCGCCCGCGTACTCCAAAGCGGGCTTGATCGCTGACAGGCGGTATTCCTTGTCAGCATTGTCTTTTTCAATCTTTATGGCGGGGCAGAGCGCTTGCAGCCGCCCCACGGCAAAGGATGGGCGCAGCGCCGCTCCCGCGGCGTCGAACACCGGATAGGAAACGTACAGCTTCTCCGTCGGCTGCGCCAGCGCGGCGTAGAGATTTTGCAGCTCCAGATGGAACACCGCCACGCCGTAGGGCGCGAGACGGATATCGTGCTCCTCGAGCGCCATGCGCTCCTCCTCCCGCAGCACGCCGCTGCCGCTCTCCACCGCGGGCAGCACGCCGTCGGTCGCGCCGAGGAGGAACAATGCGCGCACCGTGTGGCGGTCGTTGCGCGTCATCTCGGAGAGGTTCACGCGATCGAGCGCCGCCGGGATCGTGCCGACGCTGTACTGCGTCAGAATGAGCCGCAGGAGCCGCGCAAACTCCTCGCCGTCGATGGCGGCGTCGCCCAGAATCTCCACGAACTGATCCAGCACGCCGCAGAGGATCGTCCACAGCTGCGCGGTCTCCTCCGCACGCTGGGGATCGCCGGTCTCGAACAGGCGCTTCGTCTGCTCCTCCAGGGCTTCGGGCAGCTTCACGTCCTCCAGGTACCCATAGAGCGCGGCGACCTTCTCCCGCGCCGTGTCGGCGCGCAGGCCCTCATAGAGCCGCGCAAACGGCGCGCGCACGCGCGCGCGCAGCTCGTTGACCGCGGCGAGCCGCGCCTCCGCCGTCTCGTCCCACGCGATGCCGTAGCCGTCGGGATGCGCCGTCCACGCGACGTCGCGCACCCACATCTGCCCCCGAATATCCCATGTGAGGGCGTAGTTTTCGAGCAAGTCACACTCCTCTGCGGTGAGGCCTGCGAGGCCGGTCTTGAGACAGCGGAACACGTCCTCATACTCAAACCCGCCCGTGGCGGCGTCCAGTGCGCCGAGCACCAGCGCCGTGACCGGCTGCTGCAAAATATCGCTGCGGCGGGCGCTGTAAAGGGGAATCCCATAACGGGCAAACACGGTCTCCACCGTGGTTTCGTAGGCGGACAGGTTCCGCGCCGTGAGCGTGATATCCCGGAACCGGAAGCCCTCCTCGCGCACAAGGCGCAAAATCTCCGCCGCGGCGTTCTCCACCTCGGCGTAGGCGTTGGGAGCTTCAAGGATGCGGATCGCGCCGCACTCTCCCTCCCAGACCGCGCGCTCGCCGAAGAAATGCCGCTCCACATGGGAAAGCGCGCTGTCCACCTCTTTGGGCTGCAAATACTCGATCTCGCAGGGCACGCCCGCGTCCTTTGCCTCGCGCACGAGCTGCTCCCGCACGCGCAGGCTCTCGCGGAACAACGCGCTGTCATCGCCGAGCAGCGTCACGGTCACGCTCCGGGCGCGGCGCAGCAGGATGCGCAGGATGCGAATTTCGCGTCCCGTAAAATAGGAAAAGCCGTCAAGATACAGGTCTTTTCCGTCTATGTAATGGGATTCTTCCAGATGCTCCTCCAGCTTTTCCAGCCGGTCGCGGGCGTCGCGCCCATCCGCGTGGAGCTTCGCGAGGTAGACGCCGTAAATGAGGGCGATGTCCCGCAGCTTGTCGCCGGTCTCGCCGGGGATCTCCGCCGCCGTGTCCGCGAGCCGTTCCGGCTCCACGGCGTAGGCGATCAGCTCCTCCATCACGTCCAGCAGCCCCTTCAAAAACGCGCTGCGGCGCGACGGCTTGCAGTAGACCTTCAGCACCGGCGCGAGCTCCTGCAGCGCGCGTTGGAGCGTCAGCAGCTTGCCGCCCGCGTCCAGCGTCACGTCCGCGCTGCCGCCCACGATGGACAGCACGCGCGAGGCGAGCAGCTTGAACGTCAGCACCTCGGCGTGGCGGCTCGCGGTGTCGCCGCAGGCGCGGCAGACGTCCACCTCCGCGACGTGGGAGGCGTGCTCCGGCACCAGCAGGATCTGGCGGCGCTCCGGCGTCTCCCGCCCCGCGCGCTCGATCTCCCGCAGCACGTGCGCGGATTTGCCCGTCCGCGCGCGTCCCATCAGCAGCTTCAGCATGTCGTGTCCCCTTTCCGCTATTTTCCTGTTCAGTTTAACACGCCTTGCCTGCCAAAGCAACGAAAAGCGGGCTCAAAACCGGCAATTCTGCACCAGCTCCCAAAATTTGGAGCGCAGCACGATTTCGCCCGTCCCCTCGGCGGACAAAATACCGTCGCACAGCGGCGCGAACGCCGTCGTCCACCACATCGGCGTGAAGCGCGGCGACACCGCGCACCAGACCAGCGTGACCGCCACGGCAAACATCAGCGAAAGCTCCCATTTGCGCATAAAAACACCGTCCATCCTGAAATGTTACTTTCAGTATGGACGGTTTACTTGTTTTTCAAACAAATTGCGTCAAAAACGTCTGCGCGTAGTCGGCCTTCAGCGCCGCATACGCCGCCTGTGCCGGCGCTTCGCCGCGGTACAGGGCGAACACCGTCGGCCCTGATCCGGTCATCGCCGTCGCCTCCGCGCCGAGGCGCAGGAATCGTTCCTTGATGTCGAACACTTCGGCGTATTCCTTCGGCAATACCGTTTCAAAGACGTTCTTGACCCGGTTGAGTACGCCCGCGGCGTCGCCGTGGTGGATGGCGTCCAGCATGCCCGCCGTGTCCGGACGCCCCCACAGCTCCGAGACCTTCACGCGGGAGAACAGCATGGGCGTGGAGATGGCGAAGTCCGGCTTGCACAGCACCGCGTAAAACCTCGGCGCGTCGCGCAACGTCGTGAGCCGTTCACCCCGACCCTCTGCCAGCGCCGTGCCGCCGCGGACGCAGTAGGGCACGTCGCTGCCGACCGCTGCCGCGATGCGCTCCAGCTCGTCGCCCAGCAGCTCGGGCTTCAAGAGCTTGCGCAGCGCGCGAAGCGTCGCCGCGGCGTCGCTGCTGCCGCCAGCCATGCCCGCCTGCGCGGGGATGCGCTTGACGACGTCGATATCCAGCCCGCGGGGCGCGACGCCGGTTCCCGCGAAGAACGCGCGCGCCGCCTTGACGGCGAGATTGCTCTCGTTGCCTGGGATGTCCCCGCAGCGGCAGGAAATGCCGTCGCCGCCGGTGAGCGTCACAGTCACGTCGTCGTGGAGCGACACGGTCTGCATGACCATTTGCAGGTCGTGGTAGCCGTCCTCCCGCTTGCGGAGAATGTCCAGCGTGAGGTTCAGCTTCGCGTAAGCGGGCAGCGTGATGCTCGTCATCGGATCTTCCGCGCCTCGATGTAGTAGCGCTTGTCCTGCGCGTGGCCCATGGAGAAGGTCTTGCGCGGCAGCACGCCGTCCTTCATGACGGTCTTGAACAGCTGCTCCTTGCCCATGGCGGGCAGCAGGAAGCCCATGTTGCCGGGCTTTGCGCCGAGCTGGCGGGTCACGTCGTCGCCGTGGATATAGTCCACCTCGCCGCCGTGCTTCTTGATATACTCGTCAAGGAACGCCTGCAAGGTGCCGACCGCGAGCTGCACCTTGGGATCGGGCACCGTCCAGCAGCCGCTGAACGCCTCGCAGACGATCTCGATGGTGTGGCCCTCGCCCTTGCCCTCGTGGGCGTTGGGGTAGAACGCCTTGAACTCGGCGAGGAACGTCTTGGGATCGGCGCCGAAGAGCACGCGGTGAATGGGCTCAAATTGCAGCGCGTCGTCATGGTTGTTCACGACCTCCACCAGCGCGTACTTTGCGAGCGGATTTTTCCCCTTCTGCTCCTCATAGCACGCCTTGGCGGTGGCGAGCGAGTGGTTGCCGTCGCCGACGGCGAACAGCAGCGGCGCGACGCCGGAGACGCCGTACTTCTTGCGCATCGCCTCGTCGGTGCAAAGCCCCGCGAGCGCGTCCGCGACCGCGTCGATCTGCGCGTCGGAGAGCCGGTAGCCCTTGATGTGCCCACCGTTTTCCATGAGGTCGAAGTCGTAGAGCTTCTCCATGCCGTCCGCCTTGGCCGTCAGCGGCTCGATGACGGTCTTGTCCGGATCGTCGATGAGCAGCATGACGTGCGGCAGCTCGATGGGCGCGTTGCGGCGCACCTTGGCGCGCGGCGGGATGCGCTCGAGCACCGTGCCCTCGGTGGCGCGGATCAGCGCGCCGCTGCCGGGGGTAAAGTCGTAGGCGTCGAGGTCCACCATGCCGACGAGGCCGTGGCGGATCTTCCCGTCGGACTGCTCGCGCTCAACGTACACCAGCGATTCTTTGAGCGTCTTGAACAGGTCGCGCTTCAAATAATCGTCCATGGCGGCGTTGATCTTCCCGATCTTGTCCTCCACGTCCGGCGCCTTCAGCTCCGCCTCCGGCAGGATCAGGCGCAGCGTGGACGGCGCGCCGCCGACGGTCTCCTCCACCCGCTGCCAGTACTCCGGCTCCGAGGTGAACTGGTCGCAGGCGACCACTGCCCACTTGCCCATGTCCGCGTCCTTGGGCAGCAGAATGTCCGCGGGATAAAAACCGAGCTTATTAAACTTCTCGTTCATCACGTTTCCTCCATTCGTGCAAACGGTATGGTTTCAGACACACCGATTATACTATGCGCCCGCCGCGAACGCAACGGATTTGGCAAAATTTTCTAAAAAATATTTTGGGCGCATAAAACTTTGACAGCTTGCGCATACTGACACACGACCCAGCGAAAGAAGGAGGATATTCTCATGTTCATCGATAAGCTTGCGCTGACGCTCTCCATCATCGGCGCGCTGAACTGGGGCAGCATCGGCCTGTTCGGGTTCGACGCCGTGGCGTTCCTCTTCGGCGGGCAGACCGGCACCATCAGCCGCGTGATCTACACGCTTGTGGGTCTCGCGGGCATCTGGTGCATCACGATGCTCTTCCGGGAGACCGAGCCGTTTGAGAGCAAGGACCACGCCTAAAGCGCGAAAAGCGGACACGGAAGCTTCCGTGTCCGTTTTTTCATTGTTTCTTTCCGAAGTCGCAGTCACTTTTCAGCGGACAGTCCGCGCAGTTGGGCTTGCGCGCCATGCACAGCGCCCGGCCGTGGAGCACCATGCGGTGGCAGAAGTTGCTGCTCTCGCTGCCGGGAATGATCGCGCGCAGCTGCTTTTCGACGCTCAACGGGTCACGGCTGCCGTCGGTGAGGCCCAGCCGCCCCGTGATGCGGATGCAATGGGTGTCGCAGACGTAGGCGGGCTGGCTGTACACGTCGCCGAGGATCAGGTTCGCGGTCTTGCGCCCCACGCCGGGCAGCGCCGTCAGCTCCTCCATCGTGTCCGGCACCCTGCCGCCGTGCTTGTCGAGCAGGATCTTCGCGCACTCGACGAGGTCCTTTGCCTTGGTGTGGTAGAACCCGCAGGAGCGGATCGCCTCGCCCACTTCCTCGTAGCTCGCGTTCGCAAACGCCTCCAGCGTGGGGAATTTGGCGTACAGCCCCGGCGTGACCATGTTCACCCGCGCGTCGGTGCACTGGGCGGAGAGCCGCACAGCGAAGAGCAGCTCATAGTCCTTCTCATAGGTGAGCGAGCACAGCGCGTCCGGATACAGCACCTTCAGAGCCTCGATGATGCGCTTGACGGCGGCCTTGGATTTCATGGCGAACCCTCCCGAATGTGGTCATTTTTCGATAGAATACCACGAAAGTCCTCCGGCGTAAAGCAAAACCTCATCGGCTCACGCGGTACATTTTCGCGCCGCGGCGCATATATTTAGGGTGAATCATCACAACACGGAGGGCTTTCCATGGACGAAAAGACCAAGGCCGCCATCGAGCGGCTCAAGCAGAACAAGGGGCTTGCCGAGCAGATCATGCGCTCCGGCGACGGGCAGCAGCTCATGCAGATGCTCACCGGCAGCGACGGCGGCGCGGCGCTCAATCGCGCGGCGGCGAATGCGGCCAAGGGCGACACGCGGGAGCTGTCCGCGATGCTCCAGGGCATGATGAACGACCCAAAGACGGCGGCGATGATGAGCCGCCTGAACGACAAGGCGAAGCAGTAAGGAGGCGCGGCGCGTGGCGGATTGGCAGGAACAACTCAATACGATCCTCTCCGATCCCGACGCCATGGCGCAGATCGCGTCCATCGCCCAGAGTCTCGGCGGCGGAGCAGCAGCGGAGCCAAAGCAGGACGGCGCGCCTCCCCCGCCCCCGCCATCCGGCATGGACGCCGCGCAGCTGCTGGGCTCGCTCGACCCGGAGCTGCTGCGGCGATTGGGGCCGCTGCTGCGGGAGCTGAACCGTCCGGAGAGCAGCGAGGCAACGGCGCTTTTGATGGCGCTGCGCCCGTTTTTGAGCCGCAAGCGCCGCGATAAGGTGGAGCGCGCCGCGCAGCTCGCGCGGCTCATCCATCTGGGCAAGACCTTTCTCACGAGCGAAGGGGGACCGCTATGAACCGCTACATACGGGGCGAGCACGGCGATTACATCCGCGTCGCCGTGGCGGAGCCCGCCCGCCGTCCGCCGCCCGTGCCGCCCGAACCGTTTGACCCGCCCCCGCCTCCGCCGCCGTTCGATCCCCCGCCGCACGAGCATCACGAGCATTTTGACCCGCCGCCGCGTCCCCTGCCGCCGCCCGCTCCCCCTCCGCCACCGCCGCCTCCGCCGGACGCGATGCGGTTTCTGGGAAGGCTCCTGGAGCAGCTGCGGCTCAAGGACGTGGACACCGGCGATCTGCTGCTGCTTTTGATCCTGTTCTTCCTGTTTCAGGAGAAGTCGGACGATGAGGCGCTGATCGCGCTGGGGCTGCTGCTGATATTATAAAAGCGAGGGCTGTTCAGCCCTCGCTTTCGTCATTCGGATCATATAGTATTTCGCCGTCCGGCAGCGTGAACGCCGTCGCGTCCGGCGCGGTCTTATCGACGGACAAGCCCCGCATGCTGTAGACCAGCACATCGTCCTGCGATCGCTCCGCAGCGACAAGCAATCCGGTATCCACGCCGATCCAGTAGCGAGCGACGTACCCGCCGCCGTCCGGCGCGGTCTCCACATAGATGCAGTTCACGCCCTCCAGCGCGCGGTAGTCCGCCGCGGCGATGGACGCGGGATCGAGCAGCAGCACGTCCTCATAGGTGGGGATGCTCTGCTCCTCGTCGGCGGTCAGCGCCGCCGCGCCGGAGTAGACCCGGCGGCTGTCGCCGTACCACACCCAGCTTTCCGCGCCGGCGCAGGTAATGACGTGTCGCGTCAGATCGTCGCGGGTCTCGTCCAGACGCGTCCAATCCCCTGAAACGGCGGTCTCCACCACGCTCTCGCCGCTGCTCTCGCCCCAGTAGCGCACAATGGTGATCGTGCGGCGGTAGCTCTCCGGTCGGACAAGGCGCTCAATGACGCGCTGCACCGTGTCCGGCGTCACCTCCACACGGCGGATCGCCTCGATCGCCGCGTCCGAGGACGGGCCGTTGCCGCTCTCCGCCTCCGCGGTCGGCGGCAGCGTCACCGCGGGCGGACGGTGCATCGCAATGCGCACGAGAAACAGCACCACCAGAAGCAGCAGCGCGAAAAACGCAAACGTGATGAAGTTGAACCGTCTTTTCTTTTTCATGGACGGAAGTCGGCGGGCCGCTCCGTTCTGCGGCCGAAGTGCCACTCGATCGCGTCCGCGATGCGCTTGCAGGCGCTGCCGTCGCCGTAGGGGTTGACGGCGTGCGCCATCTTCGCGTAGGCGTTCGCGTCGCGCAGCAGCTCGTTGCCCATACGCAGCACGTCGGCGTACTCCACGCCAGCCATCGCCACCGTACCGGCGGTGACCGCCTCGGGGCGCTCGGTCTCCCGGCGCATGACGAGGACGGGCTTACCCAGCGCGGGCGCCTCCTCCTGCAAGCCGCCGGAGTCGGTCATGACGAGGTAGACCCGCGCCATGAGGTTGTGCATCTCGTCGGCACTCAACGGGTCAATGAGGTGCACCCGCGGCGTGCCCGCGAGATACTTCCCCGCCGCCTCGCGCACCACGGGGCTCAAATGCACCGGGTACACCAGCTCCATATCCTCGTTTTGCAGCGCCATGTCCCGCAGGGCGGTGAAGATGTTTTGCATCGGCTCGCCGTAGTTCTCGCGGCGGTGGCAGGTGACCAGCACCACCTTGCGGTTTTGGTAGTCCAGCTCATTCAAAAGTGCCGTCGCGAAACGGTAGTCCTTGCGCACGGTGGTTTTGAGCGCGTCGATGACCGTGTTGCCGGTGACGAAGACGCCGTCGCTCACGCCCTCGCGCAGGAGGTTCTGGCGGTTGTTCTCCGTGGGGCAGAAATAGAGATCCGCGATCTGTGTCACCAGCTTGCGGTTCATCTCCTCCGGAAAGGGAGAATACTTGTCATAGGTGCGAAGTCCGGCCTCCACATGTCCCACCGGCACCTGATGATAGAACGCGGAGAGCGCGCCGGCGAAGGTCGTCGACGTGTCGCCGTGGACGAGGATCATATCGGGCTTTAAGTCCTCGATCACGCCGTCCATGCCCGTGAGGCACTTGCTCGTGATGGTGGAGAGCGTCTGGCGCGGGGTCATAATGTTGAGGTCGGCGTCGGCTTTGAGGCCGAACACGTCCATCACGCTGTCGAGCATTTCGCGGTGCTGCGCCGTGACGCAGCAGAGGCTCTCAATGTCGTCGCGCGCCGCCAGCTCTTTCACCAGCGGCGCCATTTTAATGGCCTCCGGACGCGTGCCGAACACGCTCATAATGCGCAGCTTACTCATGGGTTTCCTCCTCTTGGACGGCTTTTGCGTCGATCCGGTCGGCGTCCACCGCCGGATGCAGGTCAATGTCGTGTCCGCCGGCGTTGACGGCGGGGTGCAGCTCGATCTCCTCGGTGAGGTCGGGCGCTTTCGGCTCCGTCGCGGCGGCCGCCAGCTCCTTTTCGTGCTTGGTCTCCGCGATCTCGCGCGGGAAGATCACACGCGCGGCGAGATACGCCACCACCGCCAGCGCCAGCAGGAAGATCATCGCGCGCATCGCGCCGCTCGCGGTCAGCACCACGGCGGAGAGGCCGAGGATGCTGCTCACGACGTACAGCGCCGCCACCGCCTGCTTCTGGTTGAGACCCATGTCGATGAGCCGGTGGTGGATGTGCCCGCGGTCGGGCGACATCGGGTTCTGCCCGTGGGCGAGCCGCCGCACGATGGCAAAGAGCGTATCGAACATCGGCAGCCCCAGAATCAGGAACGGCACCGCGAACGAAATGATGGCATAATACTTAAAGAGTCCCTGAATCGAGATGGTCGCGAGGATGTAGCCCAGAAACGTCGAGCCGGTATCCCCCATGAACATCTGCGCGGGGTTTTTGTTATACGGCATGAAGCCGAGGCACGCGCCCGCGAGCGCCGCCATGATGAGCGCCGTCTGTCCCTCGGAGACCAGCAGCGCGATGACCAGCATCGTGACTGCGCTGATGGTGGAAACGCCGTTGGCAAGGCCGTCGAGCCCGTCGATGAGGTTCACAGAGTTCGTGATGCCGACGATCCACAGCACCGTGATGGGGATGGACGCCCAGCCCAGCGACCAGTACGCGTCGCCGCTGAACACGTTGGGGTTGGAGAGCACGTTCACCACGACGCCGTGGTACACGGCGATGAGCGCCGCGGCGATCTGGACGACAAACTTGAAATACGCCCGCAGCGGCGAAATGTCGTCCACCACGCCCAGCACCACGATGATGGTCGCGCCCAGCAGAATGCCGCGCAGCTGGTGGTCGATGGGAACGAAGATGAGCAGGCTCACCATGAAGCCCAGAAAAATGGCGAGGCCGCCGAGCCGCGGCACGGGCTTCTTGTGCATGCGGCGGCTGTCCTTCGGCACGTCGATGGCGCCGATCTTATACGCGAACGACTTCACGAGCGGGGACATGAGATAGCTCACGACGAGGGCGCACAGCAGCGCCTCCCCCACCCGCAGCAGCAGCGCGCTGGGAATACTTGTATCCATAGCTTTTCGACCTTACCGGGGAATGAATCCCACTTTTTTGTAGACCTTGCGAAGCGTCTTTTCCGCGACGTAGCTCGCGCGCTCCGCACCGTTTTTGTAAACGCTCTCCAGATACGCCTTGTCGGCGAGGATGCGCTCCGTCTCCTCGCGGATCGGGCGCAGCAGCTCGATGACCGCCTCGCCGACGGCGCTCTTGAACGCGCCGTAGCCCTGACCGTCGAACTCGCGCTCGACGTCCTCCATGCTCTTGCCGGTGACGGCGGCGTAGATGTTCATGAGGTTGGAAACGCCCGGCTTTTCCTCCGGCGCGTAGCGCACGCAGCGCTCGGTGTCGCTGTCGGTCACGGCGCGCTTGAACTTGCGGGCAATGTCCTCGGGCTTTTCGAGCAGGAACACGCAGCCCTCGGGGGCGGATTTGCTCATTTTATTTGCCGGCTCGGTCAGGCACATGACCCGCGCGCCCTCCTTGGTGGAGTAAAACTCGGGCATCTTGAACACATCGCCGTAGACGCCGTTGAAGCGCTGCACAATGTTGCGGCACAGCTCCACATGCTGCTTCTGATCCGCGCCCACCGGCACATAGTCCGGCTGATAGAGCAGGATATCCGCCGCCATGAGCGAGGGATAGGTGAACAGTCCGCCGTTGATGTTGTCGGCGTTCTTCTTGGATTTGTCCTTGAACTGCGTCATGCGGGAGAGCTCGCCGAACATGGTGTAGCAGTTGAGCACCCAGCCCAGCTCCGCGTGCTGGCGCACGTGGGACTGGATGAAGAGCGTGTTCTTCTCCGGGTCGAGGCCGCAGGCGATGTAGGTCGCGAGCTGCGTCAGCGTGCGGCGGCGGAGGTCGGCGGGGTTCTGCCGCACCGTGATGGCGTGCAGATCCGCCATGAAGTAAAAGCAGTCATAGTCCTCCGAGCGTCCGCCCCAGTTCTTGATCGCGCCCAAATAGTTGCCCAGGTGCAGGTCGCCGCTGGGCTGGATGCCGGAGAGCATAGTTTTCTTGTTGGTTTCCATATCGCTTTCCTTTCTGAAAAGGACCATAAGCGTCCATAATATTCGGTATTATACTACAGCTTTTCCGAAAGTACAAGCGCCTTGACAATCGAACCCATCAATTATAAAATATCGGGGATATTGTTCGGGAGGTATTCCAATGGCTATTGACAACGCCTATTTTGATATCATGGAGGGCAAGATCCCCCACGGCAAGACCCGCACGCGCTTCGCGCCGTCCCCCACCGGCTATATGCACGTGGGCAATCTGCGCACCGCGCTCTACACCTATCTGATCGCGCGGCACGACAAGGGCACGTTCATCCTCCGCATCGAGGACACCGATCAGGGGCGCCTCGTGGAGGGCGCGACCGACGTCATCTACCGCACGATGGAGGAATGCGGCCTTGAGCACGACGAAGGCCCCGACGTCGGCGGCCCCGTCGCGCCGTATATCCAGTCCGAGCGCCGCGACACCTACGGCAAGTACGCGGAGCTCCTGTGCGAGCGCGGCCACGCCTACTACTGCTTCTGCGAAAAGACCGAGTCCGCCGAGGACACGGGCGAATTCGAGCGCGAGGAGAACCCCTGCCGCAGCCTCACGCTGGATGAGGCGAAATCGCGCGTCGCCGCCGGCGAGCCCTACGTCATCCGCCAGCGCATCCCCCACGAGGGCACGACCACGTTCCACGACGCGTCCTTCGGCGACGTGACCGTGGAGAACAAGACGCTGGACGATCAGGTGCTCTTAAAGCGCGACGGTATGCCGACCTACAATTTCGCCAACGTCATCGACGACCATCTCATGGGCATCACCCACGTCGTGCGCGGCAGCGAGTACCTGTCCTCCGCGCCCAAGTACAACCTTTTATATGAGGCGTTCGGCTGGGAGGTTCCCACCTACGTCCACTGCTCCCCCGTCATGCGCGACGCGCAGCACAAGATGTCCAAGCGCAACGGCGACCCCAGCTATGAGGACTTAAAGGCGCAGGGCTTCCTGACCCCCGCCATCTTAAACTATGTGGCGCTGCTCGGCTGGTCGCCTCGCGGCGAGCGCGCGGAACAGGAGTTCTTCACCACCGAGGAGCTGATCGAGTGCTTCGACCTCGCGGGCATCTCCAAATCCCCCGCCACCTTCGATATCGAGAAGCTCAAATACTTCAACGCCAACTATATCCGCTCCATGAGCGCCGAGGATTTCTGTAAAGCCGCAACGCCTTACATCCGCCAGTCCGTCCAGAATGAGGCCTACGACGTGGCGGAGATCGCCGCGCTTTTGCAGGCGCGCTGCGAGGTGCTGACCGACATTCCCGAGAAGGTCGACTTCTTCGACGCGCTGCCCGACTACGACGTGGCGTTCTACACCAACAATAAGTCCAAGACCGACGCGGCGGTGTCGCTGGACATGCTGCAAAAGGTACTGCCGAAGCTTGAGGGCATCTCCGAGTGGACAGTCGAGAGCATCCACGACACGCTGGTCGCCTACGCCGAGGAGCTGGGCGTCAAGAACGCGACGCTGATGTGGCCGCTGCGCATCGCGGCGGCGGGCAAGCTTGTCACGCCCGGCGGCGCGGTCGAAATTTGCCACATTTTAGGTCGTGACGAGACCATCCGCCGCGTGAAGGCGGGCATCGCGAAGCTTTCATGAACGAGCGGCCGCTCCGCGCCTTCTTCGCGCTGCCGCCCCACCTGCGCAGGCAGATCTATGTGACGGGGTACGCATTCGCCGCGCTGATCGTCATCGGCTTCACGGCGGGCATGGTGCGCCCCGAGGCGGTGGAGCCGCTGATGCGCCTGTTCGTCAACGCCGCGGCGGACGCGGGGCTCTATCAGGTGCAGGGCGCTTCGCTCGCGGCAAGCATCCTCTCCAACAACCTGCTCTCGCTGCTCTCCGCCATCGCGATGGGGCTTGTGCCGTTTGTGCACCTCCCCGCCATGGAGCTGGGCGTCAACGCCATGCTCATCGGCGGATTGGGGGCGTTCTACGTCCGCGAGGGGCTGGGGCTTCCGGCCTACCTCGCCGGAACGGTGCCCCACGGCGTCTTTGAACTGCCGGCGCTGGTGATCGCCTGCGCCTGCGGGCTGTATCTCTGCCGCGCGGTGACCAACTCCATCCTCGGCAACGGCAACGCCAAGGCGGTCGCCACCGTCTTGAGCCAGTGCCTGCGGGTCTACGTCCACTATGTGCTGCCGCTGCTGGCGGTTTCGGCGGCGCTGGAGGCGTTCGTCACGCCGCTCATTCTCGGTCAGTTTCTCTGACGCAATTTTTCTCGCTTGTCCTTGCAAACACACCCAAAGTGTGATAGGATACCCGTGCTTTATCATAGGGTAAAATAACCAATGAAAAGGAGTGCATTATCATGTACAGTTCCAAGATCGAAAAGGTCATCGCACGCGAGATCATCGACTCCCGCGGCAACCCCACCGTGGAGGCTGACGTCTATCTGGACGACGGCGTCATGGGTACCGGCGCTGCCCCCAGCGGCGCGTCCACCGGTGAGTTCGAGGCGCTCGAGCTCCGTGACGGCGACAAGAAGCGCTTCGGCGGCAAGGGCGTGACCAAGGCGGTCAACAACGCCAACACCGTCATCAACAAGGCGCTCGCGGGCAAGAACGCCTACGACATCTACGGCATCGACAAGGCGATGCTCGCCGCCGACGGCACGGACGACAAGTCCAAGCTCGGCGCGAACGCCATCCTCGCGGCCTCCATCGCCTGCGCCCGCGCCGCGGCGAACGACCTCGATATCCCCCTGTATCGCTATCTCGGCGGTCGGCGCGCCAACACCCTCCCCGTCCCGATGATGAACATTCTCAACGGCGGCGCCCATGCGGACAGCTCCGTTGACACCCAGGAGTTCATGATCATGCCCGTCGGCGCGCCCTCCTTCAAGGAAGGTCTGCGTTGGTGCGCGGAGGTGTTCCAGACCCTCAAGGGCCTCATCAAGGAGATGAAGGACGTCACCGCCGTCGGCGACGAGGGCGGCTTCGCTCCCAACAGCCTCGGCGGCGACGAGGAAGCCATCGAGCTGATCCTTAAGGCCATCGAGAAGGCCGGCTACAAGCCCGGTGTGGACTTCGTGCTCGCCATGGACGCCGCCGCTTCCGAGTGGAAGAGCCCCAAGGGCAAGGGCTTCTATCATCAGCCCAAGAGCGGCAAGGACTTCACCAGCGATGAGCTGATTGCCCACTGGGAGAGCCTCATCAAGAAGTACCCCGTCCGCTCCATCGAGGACGGCCTCGACGAAGAGGACTGGGAAGGCTGGGAGAAGCTGACCAAGAAGCTCGGCGGCAAGTGCCAGCTCGTCGGCGACGACCTGTTCGTCACCAACGTCAAGCGCCTCTCCAAGGGCATTGCCAACGGCTCCGCCAACTCCATCCTCATCAAGCTCAACCAGATCGGCTCCGTCTCCGAGACGCTCGACGCCATCAAGATGGCGCACAAGGCGCACTACACCGCCATCGTCTCCCACCGCTCCGGTGAGACCGAGGACACCACCATCGCCGATCTCGCCGTCGCGCTGAACGCCGGCCAGATCAAGACCGGTGCTCCCAGCCGCAGCGAGCGCGTCGCGAAGTACAACCGCCTCCTCCGCATCGAGGAAGAGCTGGGCGACGCCGCCGTCTACGCCGGCAAGAACGCCTTCAACATCAAGCTCTAATACACTTCAAAAAAGAGGACGCCATGCGGCGTCCTCTTTTTTGCTGTCATTTGCCGCCTGCGGGCGGCAAATGATTTCTCTTGTTCATCGTTTGCCGCCCAGCGCCTCCTCCAGCTTCTCCAGCGCGCGCTTTTCGATGCGGGAGACGTAGCTGCGGGAGATGCCCAGCTTCGCCGCCAGTTCCCGCTGGGTGCGGGGCATCTGCCCGGTAAGCCCGTAGCGCAGCGTGACGATCTCCCGCTCCCGCGGCGTCAGCACCTCCCCCACCAGCTCGCGAACGCGGATACAGTCGTCCCGATCCTGCAGGTCGGCGTACATGGTGTCGTCCACGCCCACCACGTCCATAAGATTGAGGGAATTGCCGTCGTCGTCCGTATCCAGCGAGTCGGAGAGGGACACCTCGTTCTGGGTTTTCTTGCGGCTGCGGAAGTACATCAGGATCTCGTTTTCGATGCACCGCGCGGCGTAGGTGGCTAGTCTGGTGTTCTTCTCCGGCTTGAAGCTGGAAATGCCCTTGATGAGACCGATCGTGCCGATGGAGATGAGGTCGTCCTGCTCGCTCTCCTGGGCGTAGTACTTCTTCACGATGTGGGCGACAAGGCGCAGGTTGTGCTCTACGAGCGTATTGCGGGCGTCCATGTCGCCCTTTGCGAGGCGGTCGAGACACTCCCGCTCCTCCTCGGCGGAGAGCGGCTTCGGGAACGAGCCGGGATTTCCGGCGAGGTGCAGAGAAAGCAGCAGGCTGTGGGTCAGCAGGTAGATCGCGGCGGAAAGCATGATACATCACTCCTGCCCAAAGCCTATGCCACCACGGGAAGTCCCTATCACAAAAAAGAAGCGGGATCGCTCCCGCTTCTTTGCTTTATTTCACCTTTGGCAGCGGCGCGGCGTAGAACGCCTCCGCAAACCGCGCAAGGTACTGCGCATCAGCACTGCCCATGGTCTCGTAGGCGGAGTGCATCGCGAGCTGCGCAAGCCCGATGTCCACCGCGCGGACGGACAGCTGCGTGTTGGAGAGGTTCCCCAGCGTCGAGCCGCCCGGCACGTCGGAGTGGTTGGCGTAATCCTGCACCGGCACGCCCGATGCGCGGCAGATCGTGCGGAAGATCGCCTCCCCCACGGCGTCGGTGGTGTACTTCTGCCCCGCCTGACGCTTCAAAACGATGCCGCCGTTCATCTTCGGACGGTTCACGGCGTCGTACTTCCCCGCGTAGTTCGGGTGCAGCGCGTGGGCGTTGTCCGCCGAAACCAAAAAGCTGCGGGCGATCGCCGCGCGCATGTCCTCCTCGTCCATGCCCAGCGCTAGGCAGATGCGCCGCACCGTGGCGACGAGGAAATCTGACTCCGCGCCCTGCATGGAGCAGCTGCCGACCTCCTCGTTGTCGAACACCGCGTGCATCGCGATATGGCCCTCCGGCTTCGCGTCCAGAAAGCCCGCAAACGAGGCGTAGCAGCACGCGAGATCGTCCAGCCGCGGCGCGGAGAGGAACTCCCCATCCGCGCCCCAGACCGTGGGCTTTTCGCGACACGTGAGGAACAGGTCGGCGCCGAGGATCTTCTCCGCGCGCACGCCCGCGGCGTCGCCCAGCACCCGCGTCCAAGCGTCCTGTGACTGTCCCAGCAGCGGCAGCAGCTCGCTCTGGATGCTGATGGTCTTTGCCTCCGCGCTGTCGCGCGAGAGATGGATGGCCAGCGACGGGATCAGCAGCAGGTCGCGGTCGACGTACACCAACTGCTCGCGCAGCGCGCCGCCGTCCTCGACCAGCACGCGTCCGGCGACGGAGAGCGGGCGGTCAAACCACGAGCGGCGGATCATGCCGCCGTAGCCCTCGACGTTGAGCCGCAGCACGCCGTCCGCCCACAGCGCCGGGTCGGGCTTGAGCTTAAAGGACGGCGAATCGCTGTGAGAGGCGATGATGTGAAGGGCTTCCGCCTTACGGATTGGCAGGCGGAACGAGAGCAGGGACGAGCCGTTGCGGCTCACGTAATAGCCCTCTCCGGGGGTGAGCGTCCAGCGCTCATCCTCCCGCAGTTCGGTAAAGCTCGCCGCGTCGAGGCGGCGCTTGAGCGCCGCTACCGCGTGAAAGCAGCCGGGGCTTTCCACGAGGAACTGTTGCAGCTCCTCCAGAACGTTACGATCCATGGAATACGATACCTCTTATTATGCTTTTTTCTTCTTTTTCGCGAGACGGACGTTGGCCATGTCCGCCACGGTGAGTCCGATGAACGCCATCACAATGTTGACGATCGGCATGAGCCAGTTGAAGATGGCGAACACGCCGTAGCCGCCGGGGCCCCACGCCGCGATGCCGAGCGTGCTGCGGATGTAGGTACCGCAGGTGTTCCACGGCACCAACGCCGAGGTCACGGTGCCGGAGCTTTCCAGCGCGTTGGACAGGCACGCCGGGTGCAGACCCATCTTCCGGTACTCCTCGGCATACATCCGGCCCGGGATGATGATGGAAATATACTGCTCCGGCATCGTGGCGTTGGAGATCACGCAGGTGACCTCGGTCGCGGCGACCAGCCCCGCGGGGCTGTGCACCAGCTTCTTGATCTGATCGACCAGCACGCCCATCATGCCAGTGCCCTCCATGATGCCGCCGAACATCATCGCGATGATGGTCAGCGAGATGGAGAACAGCATGCTCTCAATGCCGCCGCGCTCCAATAGGCCGTCCACAGCTTCCAGGCCGGTGGATGCGTCCAGCGAGAAGCCGCCGTAGCTCGCGACCAGCAAGCTGCCGAGGCTGCAATCGGGCTGGAAGATCATGCCGAGCAGGCCGCCGGAGAAGATGCCGAGCGTGATGCCGGGCAGCGCGGGCACCTTCATGGCGATCGCCACAATGACGATCACCGGCGGGAGGATCAGGATCGGGTTGACGTTGAAAATGTCCGCGATGGCGTCGCCGAGCGCCGCCGCCTGACTCATGTCCGCCGTGCCGCTGACGCCGGTAAAACCGAAGATCAGGAACACGATCAGGCAGACGCCGTAGGTGATGGCGGTCGGCAGCATCATGAACTTGACGTGCGTCATCACGTCCGTCCCCGCCATGGCGGGGGCGAGGTTGGTGGTGTCGGAGAGCGGCGACATCTTGTCGCCGAAGTACGCGCCGGAGAGCACCGCGCCGACGGTCATGGCAGGATTCAGCCCCATGCCGTAGGAGATGCCGAGGAACGCGACGCCCATCGACGCCATCGTGCCCCACGACGTACCGGTGGCGAGCGACGTGATCGAGCAGATCAGCACCACCGCCACGAGGAAGATCTTCGGGCTTAAAATCTTGAGACCGTAGTAGATCATCGTCGGCACCACGCCCGCGTCGATCCACACACCGACCAAGATACCGACCACCGCGAGAATGATGATGGATTGGAGCGCCTTGTAGATCCCGTCGAGCATCATCTTCTCGAGGTCGTCCCATTTGAAACCGATGCAAAGCGCCATGATGGCGGCGGCGCAGACGCCGATGAACATCGGCGCGTGGACTTCGTCCACGCCCATGAACAGCGGGTTATCCAGCTCCATGATAGAGCTTGCCATCAGCGCGATCGTGATGCCTAGCACCACCAACGCGTGCCACAGCTTCGGCTGTGGGTATTTCTTCTCTTCACTCATGAATATTAACCAGCCTTTCTTTGCGGAGCGTTGACGCCTGATCGGGTAATTAACGAGAGTTTAACACACCCGCCCGCCCTTGGCAAGCGGCAAATTATACAAAGAATCCCGTCATATTTATGCATTGTTAGCAAATCTACTTGGATATTTATGCATATCAAGCGAGTTGCCCGATCAATGTCCTGCCGTAGCTGCTCAAATGCTGTTCCACCGCGTCATAGGGCACGGTGAAGGTCGGAAGTCCCGCGGCGTAGCCGCCGAGGGCGTACTGCGGATAGACGAGCGTGATGCCCTCCGCGCCGAGGTACACCGCGCAGCCGTCCAGAGACTCCGCCGCGGCCTCCCAGCCGTCGTAAAAGCGCCGGTCCATACCGCTCTCCCGCGCCTGCGCGATGACCGCTTCGGTCAGGGCGGCGCGCAGCGCGTCAGGGTCGCTTGCGAGGTCGTACCATGGCACGAACCGGCCCTCCGCGAGGTCATAGCTCCACGCGCGGGCGAAGCGCTGCGCGTGCGCGCCGCTGTAGTCGGCGCTGCCCTCGGCAAGGGCGGAATACAGCCGCCGCGTGCAGTGCGCGTCCGTCACGGACAGCCGCAGCAGCACGGGACGGTTCCAGTCCTCCTCCCCGCTCGCGGCGTAGCCGTACACGGCGTCGCTGCGCAAATTGGCGTACTCCGCGAGCAGCCGGTCGCGCACGGCGTCCATCTCGGCGTTGAAGCCGTCGCGGACGCTCGCGAGCGCCGCGGGCGGCTCCGCACCGGGGACGGCGCGAACACTTTCGAGGTTCAGGCGCGGCAGCTCCAGCTCATACCACGCGATCAGCTTGCCGCTGTCGCCGGCGAGGTAGTCGTCGCTCAAGTACCACGTTCCCGCCGCGAAGCGCCATGAGCTGTCCGCGCCGCAGCCGGAGAGCAGCAGGCACAGCGCCAGCAGTCCGGCAAGCCGCCTCACGCGATTTGCAGCAGCGCCGCGCCGGAATCGTTCAGATACGGGGCAAGCACGTCATAGCTGATGTCAAACATGGGGATGCCCGCGGCGTGGGGCGCGATGTCGTACTCGCTGAACCAGACAGTCATGGTCCTGTTGCCGCCGAAGAAGACGTTGAAGTCCTCCGCGCCGCGGATGACCTCCTCATAGTTCTCAAAATACCCCTCGGCGAGGCCCTGCGCCTCGATCTGGGCAAGGATCTCGTCCGCGACCGCGGCGCGCAGCGCGGCGGGATCGTCCGCAAGATCGTTCAGCGTGAAGAACTTGCCGTTTTGCAGGTCATAGTTCCACGACGCGAGATAGTTGTTGGGGTGCGCGCCGCCGGTGTAGTTGCTGCCCGCGCCCGAGATGCTGAGCATCGTGTCGCTCATGGCGGTGTCGGTGACGCTGAACTCATCGTAGCAGGGCTCGAACTCCACGCCCGCCTCCGCCTGCCATGCGTAGGCGTCGCGGCAAACGGAGGCAAAGTCCGAATCCTCCGCGAAGTCCTGCGCGAAAAAGGCGTCCATGGCGTCGTTGAAGGTCTTGCACACCGCCGCGCGCGCCGCGTCGTCGCCGTCCGTAGTGAGATACGCCAGCGTGTAGCGCTTATGCCCGACGACCGTGCCGTCGTCTGCGGTGTACTCCTCCTCCACGGGGCGGGTCTCGACGCGGTAGACCGGCCCCTGCTCCTGCGGCTCCGCGGCGGTCTCCGCCGGGGTCGTCTCGGTGCTCTCGACGGGCTGCGCCGGGATCGCCTCGACCATCTCGTTGTTCTTCCCGCCGCAGGCGGCGAGGGACAGCGCCAGTACCAGCGCCAACATCAGGGAAATTGCGTTTTTCATGGTAATTTTGCTCCTATTTTTGCCTGTGGTTGTTTTTTGTTGTCCGAAATGGACAAATTATGATTATACTACATCGATCGATGGATGTAAAGGACGAATCACAGGGTTTCCTGTTACCTTAAGTGTTGTTTCTAAGCATACCAAATTTTTGGTTAGTGAAGATGCACAAAAAAGAGGAAGGCAGTCCCACCAGTTGGGACTGCCTTCCATCTATTTCTCGATTGTTTAATTATTAACTTTACTGATTCCCTCTAAATTCATATCTGGTTCCCAACCCATCTCTTCTTTTATATAATAGTTCAACCTTTTTAAGGAAGTGAACCTATATCCATCTAATTCAACATCTATGCTTTGTACATCAGAGTCATCACTACCATATGTTATTGTAGACCCAGGATAATACATTGCTATATAACCATCTTTTATGTTTCTTATTATACTATCTCTTGCATTTATACCAGCTTCTGTTATGTCTATTTCTCTATCTGGATGTGAAGCAACTACTATAGCTGCTTTACATCCGCTACTCAAAAATGACGTTGGTACTTTATCATTGAATCTATCTATAAAATGGGTTGAATCCTTATATGTTCCACCATCTATTTCTATTAGCAATTTACTATTTATGCTTGTATTCTTAAAATCTAATTTTGCAAATTCTTTATGTACATCAGTTAAAACCTTTTCATCATTGTTTTTAATTCTTATGTGAAGCATATACTCACCTCGCTACTATATGAGTACTATCTAATAACTTAATAGCACAATGATAGCATCTGTATTGACTCACTTCAACACTTGTCAATTTTTTTATATTGCAAATAACTTAAAGATGATATCATAAAGTGATGTATAAATCATGACTGTCCATCACAGAAAGGCGATTTGGACATTTTAACGACACTGAAAGTTAGCAACACTTAGGTTAACAGGGACTCACGGGGTTGGTGCGCCACTCGCCGCCGCCCGTGCTTTGCGCGAGGTCGGGATACGCGAGGGCGTAGAGATCGGTGGCTTTGGCCTCCCACTCCATCAGACGCCGCGCGGCGGGAGAAAGCTCCCGCACGTCCGCGGGCTTGATGAGCACCGGCAACGCCGCGGTCTTTCGCATGTCGTGCAGCAAGGCTTTTCCCCTGTCATTCATCGCCAGCACGCGGAGATACGGCACCCTCTCCGGACGCTCGGCGTTCGGAAGTCCAAGATACATCGCAAGCAGCATCCGCCGCAATCTTGCGTGGGCGTAGCGCTTCGTTTTCACCGCGTCCAGCAGCTCCGTGACGCTGGTTGCGCGGCGCGCGGCGTCGAAAAAGCGGTGGTACAGCCCCTCGTTCCCCTCGTCGTAGGCGGCAAACTCGTCCTCGCCCATCGTCCGCAGCCGCGCGAGGATCGCGCGCTCCGCGTTCGCCATCGTCACCGGCGCGCAACCCGCCGCACGCTCCGCGTCGTAGAGCCGCCGCATATCGGGGGTGAGATAGCCGGAGGACACCTGATTACAAATCAGTTGTTCCCGCAGGTACGACGCGGAGGCGTATTCCCCCGCCGGCTGCCCATCGTGCGCCGCGCCCATGCGCGGCAGCGCCAGCGGCGCGATACCCGTGCCGCGCAGCGCCTTGCAGTACTCCACGCCCAGAATGTCGTTGGGGTTCGACAGCACCGCCGCGTCCGCGCCCACCAGTTTTTCCGCCGCACGCTGACGCGCCGATGCAAAGGAATCCCCCTTGTCAAGCTCCGATTTGAGCGCTTCGGCGAACGCCTCTGATTGAAGCGCGTCCGCGACGCGCGTGAGTTTATCCGTGTCCGCGCACTCGCTGCCGAACGCGAGCGTGTCCACGACGCCCGTCGCCGCCAGCACCTCCACCCCGCCCTGTGCAAAGCCCTCGGCGGAGGAGATCGCCCACGGCAGCGGCAGCTCCAGCACCAAATCGGCGCCGCCGCAGATCGCCGCCTCGGCGCGGACGTGCTTGCGCACGATGGCGAAGTCCCCGCGCTGGGTGAAGTTTCCGCTCATGGCGCAGACGATCGCCGCCGCGCCGCGCCGTCGCAGCTCGGATAGCTGCCACGCGTGGCCCGTGTGGAAGGGGTTGTATTCGCAGATGACTCCGGCAACTTGCATAAAAACCTCAATCGTTTTTTGGCTTGTGTTTACAGTTTCCAGCTGTTATAATAGATATGTTGTTATTCTAACGAAATCTGCGCGTTTTTTCAAGTACGCAACCAAAGGAGACAAAAACATGAATGTATTGGTCATCAACGCGGGCAGCTCTTCCCTGAAGTATCAACTCCTCAACCCCGAGACCGGCGACCTGCTAGCGAAGGGCCTGTGCGAGCGCATCGGCATCGACGGCAAGTTCACCTACAAGCCCCAGCTCCCCGGCAAGGAGAAGCAGGACGCGGTGGACGTCGCCATGCCCACCCATAACGAGGCGATCCAGACCGTGCTGAACGCGCTGGTCGATCCCAAGAACGGCGTGGTCGGCTCCATGAAGGAGATCGACGCGGTAGGCCACCGCGTCGTCCACGGCGGCGAGAAGTTCGCGAAATCCGTCCTCATCACCGACGAGGTCATGAAGGCGATTGAGGAGTGCAACCCCCTCGCCCCGCTGCACAACCCCGCCAACATCATCGGCATCAAGGCGTGCCAGGCGCTCATGCCCGGCGTTCCGATGGTCGCCGTGTTCGACACCGCGTTCCACCAGACCATGCCCCCCGTCGCCTATACCTACGCGCTCCCCTATGAGTACTACGAGAAGGACGCGGTGCGCCGCTACGGCTTCCACGGCACCTCCCACAAGTACGTCGCCTCCCGCGCGGCGGACATGCTCGGCAAGCCGATCGAGAGCCTGAAGATCATCTCCTGCCACCTCGGCAACGGCTCCTCCGTCACCGCCATCGACGGCGGCAAGAGCGTCGATACCTCCATGGGCTTCACCCCGCTCGCGGGCGTGCCGATGGGCACCCGTTCCGGCGACCTCGACGCGGGCATCATGGAGTATCTGATGAACAAGTACGGCATGGACATCCATGAGATGCTGAACATTCTCAACAAGAAGTCCGGCGTGCAGGGCGTGTCCGGCGTCAGCAGCGACTTCCGCGACCTCACCGAGGCGGGCGAGAAGGGCAATGCGCGCGCGACGCTCGCGGTTGACATGTTCAACTACGGCGTGAAGAAGTACATCGGCGCGTACGCGGCGGCGATGGGCGGCGTGGACGCGATCATCTTCACCGCGGGCGTGGGCGAGAACAGCGCCGAGCAGCGCATGGCGATCGCCTCCGGCCTCGAGTTCATGGGCGTGAAGATGGACGAGGACGCGAACAAGTGCCGCGGCGAGGAGCGGGTCATTTCCGCCGCCGATTCCAAGGTCAAGGTGCTGCTCATCCCGACGAATGAGGAGCTGATGATCGCGATGGATACTGCCAGCTTGGTGAAATAAGAACGTTCTGTGACACCATTTCTCTCTTTCCTCTTGCGGAAAGAGAGAAACGGTTTCACGCTTCCAAAGAGAGAAAGACGCTTGCGCGGCTGCCGCGCGAGCGTCTTTGTTTCTGCGTGGTACGATACGCTGTTTTCCAATGTCGAATCGACTTCCCTCGCATGCGGCTCCCCGCCGCCCCGCTGTTCATTGAGGAATAGCTGCGTGCGCCGTTCGATTCAGCGGAGCTCCGTCTCCTCCTCTTCCGCACTTTCGATATAAAGCTCCTCTGCGCGGCGTTCGGCGTTAATCAGAATCTTTCTCGCTACGCCGTAGTTCTGCTGATTCAGCGCCCCCAGCGCCCGCTCCGACGCGTCCACCATGATGTAGTACAGCTTTTGATAATCGACCATATTGCCCCATCCTCCTTTATATTCAATATTGCCTATAACGATTTATCTACATTATAGGCAATAATAGAGATAAGTCAAGAGGATGGGAGGTGCCGCCGGTGATTTCCTATGCGCCGCTGTGGGAGACAATGAAGCGCAAGGACGCCACAACTTACACGCTGCAAGTCAAGGGCGGCATCAGCAGTTCCACCGTGCGCCGATTAAAAGCCGGTGAATCTGTTTCGACCAACACGCTCGACGCGCTGTGTGCGATTCTGGATTGTGATTTGAGCGATATCATTGTATATGAGAAAAGTCAGCCTAACGGCTGACTTTTCTTATTTTCCAAACAGTACCCGATTCTTCCACGCGTTGAGCCGGCGCAGCGGGAGATCGACGGCCCGCGCTGCGGCATAGCACAGCGCGGCGCCCCACGCCAGCACCAGCGGCGCAAAGCGCGGGAGGAACAGGATCGGCTGCGTCACGTCCCGCGCCACGTTGAAAAACGCGCAGTGGAAAAACCACATCAGCAGCGAGTACTTCCCCACGCCGGCGGCGAATGCTTGCAGCCTCTGCCACGGAAGCAGCGCCCAGAGGTTGACGAGGGCGTACAGGAACACCGGCACATAGAGCATGTCCGGATTGAAGGTCAGCGCGAACTCCCCCGCCTGATGCGCCACGCTGCCGAGCGTGAACGAGCGGCAATAGAGCCGCGCAAAGAACGACAGCCCCAGCAGGAGCGTCCACACCGCGACGCGGGCGGTTTTTCCCAGCGGCTCCTTCCACGCCGCGTCAAAGCAGGTGCGGAACAGGTCGTACCGCGCGAACAGATACCCCGTCACGGTCACGGGAAACCAAGGGATGAACTGCGCGGCGATCTCCTCCATCACGTCGCCGGAGAGCCGCAGCGCGAGCAGCTGGACGATCGCGACGGGCAGCACGACGCCGAACACAATCGCGGCGACGGCGCCCCGCTCCAGCAGCCGCCACAGCAGCGGCAGCACCAGCATAAACGTGCAGTAATACACCACATACCAGCAAAAGACCATCACCGGGCGCTTGATCCCGAACAGCTCGTAGCGGAGCTGCTCGGGCCGGTAGCCCACGGCGGCGACGGCGAGAAGCAGCAGCACCGCGTACGCCGCCCAATAGGAGATCAGGAAATCCGAGATCTTCCGCAGCGAGTAGCGCAGCGTCTTATCCTTGTTATAGTAGTAGAAATACCCCGATAGAAAGGCGAAGATGCCCACGCACAGCCGCGTCGGCGCGGAGAAGTGCGCCGCGAACCACGGGTGCGCGAGGCTGCTGACCGCCGGGACGTACCACGCCGGAAACGTAAAGAAGTGGTGGACGAGCATGAGGAGCAGCGCGACGCCCTTGATCGCGTCGGAGCTGCGGCGGTCAAAATACGGCTCGCTCATGCCTTCGCCAGCAGCGCCGCGCCGATGATGCCGGACTGATAGCCCAGCGTGCACTGCACCAGCTTCGCGTGCTTTTTCACATACGCGCCGCCGAACTCCTGCCGGCGGACCTCCTCCCGCAGGGGCTTGAGCAGCGCCTCGCCCTGATTGGCGACGCCGCCGGAGAACGCCACGATCTCCGGAAAGAAGATGTTCACGACGTTGGTCACGCCCGCGGCGAGGTATTTGACGTACTCGCGCACGACCTCTGCCGCCGCCATATCGCCGCGCTCCGCCGCCATGAATGCCGTGCGGCCGTCGATCGCGCCGTTTTCCTTCGCGACGGCGAACATGGCGCTGTTGGGGTTCTTCGCCATGGCGTCGCGGGTCATGCGGATGAGCGCCGTGGCGGAGGCATACGCCTCAAAGCAGCCGCGGCGTCCGCAGGTGCATTGCGCGCCGCCCTCGGCGATGACCATGTGGCCCAGCTCGCTCGCCGCGCCGGTGTAACCGGTGAGCATCTTGCCCTCCAGCACCACGCCGCAGCCCACGCCGGTGCCCAGCGTGATGACCACGGTGCTGTGCGCGCCGCGTCCCGCGCCGACGGTCGCCTCCGCCAGCGCCGCGACGTTGGCGTCGTTGCCGAGGCGGATCTCATAGCCCGTGCGTGCCTTGATCGCGCCGCGCAGGTCGTAGTGGATGAGGTTCAGATTGAACGCGCAGACCACCTCGCCGCTCTCGTCGTCCACGGTGCCGGGGCAGCCAAGGCCAACGCCGCCGAAGGTCTCCCCCTGCTCCAACTCTTTGATGAGCACGGCGATGCCGTCCGCGATCGCGTCGGGGCCGTTTTCCACCTGCGTCGGGCGGGACGCCTCGCGCAGGATCTCCCCCGCCTCGTTCACCACGCCGCCCTTGATGTTCGTACCGCCTAGGTCAATGCCAAGATAGTTCATATCGTTCTCCTTACACCGCGTGACCCTGATCTTTGATAACACCCACCACGTCGCCGACGTATTTCCGGCAGACCTCATCGCTCTCCGCCTCGACCATGACGCGGATCAGCGGCTCGGTGCCGCTCTCGCGCACCAAAATGCGGCCCGTATCACCGAGCGCGTCCGCGACCTGCTGCACCGCCGCGCGCACGGCGGGATCGTTCTGCGCCGCCGCCTTGTCCGCGACCTTCACGTTCTCGAGCACCTGCGGGTACATGCGGAAGCCCTCGGACAGCTTGCTCATGGGGACCTTCTTCGCGCACAGCACCTCCATCATCTTGAGCGAGGTGAGGATACCGTCGCCGGTGCTGGCGTACTTGGTGAAGATGATGTGGCCCGACTGCTCGCCGCCGAGGCGGCAGTGGTGCTCGGTCATGTACTCGTAGACGTACTTATCGCCCACCTTGGTCTTGGCGTAGCCGATGTCCAGCGCGTCGAACGCTTTATAGAGCCCGAAGTTACTCATCACCGTGGTGACCACGGTGTTGGAGAGCAGCTTGCCGCGCTCTTTCATGTACTTGCCGTAGATGTAGAGGATATGGTCGCCGGTGACGACGCTGCCCTGCTCGTCCACGCACAGGCAGCGGTCGGCGTCGCCGTCGTAGGCGAAGCCCACGTCGCACTGATTGTCGACCACGAACTTCTGCAAGCCCTCGATGTGGGTCGAGCCGGCATTTTCGTTGATGTTGAGGCCGTTCGGCTCGGCGTTGATGACGAGCGTCTTGGCGCCGAGCGCCTCGAACACCGCGCGCGCTGTGCTCCACGCCGCGCCGTTGGCGCAGTCGAGCGCGACCTTCTTGCCGCGGAAGGAGTACACGCCGAGCGAGATAAGATAGCCGATGTAGCGGTTGCGGCCCGCGACGTAGTCCACGGTGGTACCGATCTGATCGCGCTTGGCGTATGGCACCTCCTCCCCGCCGTCGAGGTACGCCTCGATCTTCTCGATGGTCTCCTCGTCCATCTTCTCGCCGTGGGAGTTGATGAGCTTGATGCCGTTGTCGTAGTAGGGATTGTGCGACGCGGAGATCATGATGCCGCAGTCGAACTCATCCACGCGCGCGATGTACGCGACGCTCGGCGTGGTGGTGACGTGCATCATGTACGCGTCCGCGCCCGAGGCGACGATGCCCGCGACAAGGCTGTACTCGAACATATAGCTCGAGCGGCGGGTGTCCTTGCCGATGACGATGCGCGCCTTTTCACGACTGCCGAAAAAGCGCTTTTTCTCCGAGTAGTACCAGCCGAGGAAGCGGCCGATCTTGTACGCGTGCTCCGCGGTCAAACCGATGTTGGCCTCCCCGCGGAAGCCGTCGGTGCCGAAATATTTGCCCATGGTATGTTAACTCCTTGTCAATGATTGGCCCCCTTTCGGAAAGGGAGCCTTAAAACCTTGTTTACGCCCTGTATCCGTTCGGGTTGTTCTTCTGCCAGTTCCACGAGTCGCGGCACATCTCCTCGATGCCGTACTGCGCCTCCCAGCCCAGCTCGCGCTTCGCCTTGTCCGGAGAGGAATAGCAGGTCGCGATGTCACCCGGGCGGCGGGGCTGGATGACGTAGGGCAGTTTGAGACCGTTCGCCTTCTCGAACGCCTTCACCACGTCCAGCACCGAGTAGCCGTGACCCGTGCCGAGGTTGTAGACCGCAAGGCCGCAGTTCTTCTCCACCGCGCCGAGCGCCTTGACGTGGCCGCGCGCGAGGTCAACGACGTGGATATAGTCGCGCACACCCGTGCCGTCGGGCGTGTCGTAGTCGTCGCCGAATACGTTGAGGTGGTCGAGCTTGCCGACCGCCACCTGCGTGATATACGGCATGAGGTTGTTGGGGATGCCGTTGGGGTCCTCCCCGATGCGGCCGGACGGGTGCGCGCCGATGGGGTTGAAGTAGCGCAGCAGCACCACGTTCCACGGCTTCGCCTCCCCCGCCTTCACGTCGGCGGTGTAGAGGTCGGACATGATCTGCTCAAGCATGGACTTCGTCCAGCCGTAGGGGTTGGTGCACTGCCCCTTGGGGCAGTCCTCGGTGATGGGGATGACCGCCGGGTCGCCGTAGACCGTGGCGGACGAGGAGAAGATGATGCTCTTGCAGCCGTGCTTCCGCATCACGTCGAGCAGCGTCAGCGTGCCGCCGATGTTGTTCTCGTAGTATTCCCACGGCTTCGCGACGCTCTCGCCCACCGCCTTGAGACCGGCGAAGTGGATGCAGCAGTCGAAGGGACGGCTCTCGGCAAAGACCTTCTCCAGCCCCGCGCGGTCGCGCAGGTCCACGTTATGAAAGGGAATCTCCTTGACAGATGGTTTCTCCGCGCGCACGAGCTCCAGCACGCGGCGCAGGGACTCCTCGGACGCGTTGGAAAGGTTATCCACCACCACGACCTCATGGCCCGCGAGCAGCAGCTCCAGAACGGTGTGGGAGCCGATGTAGCCCGCGCCGCCGGTCACCAGAATGTTCATAGTAACACCTCTTATATTGTATTAGGCTTTAACCGAATTATCATAGCAAAAGTCGGTGAGGGTGTCAAGGCGAGAAACCGTTTGCGCGGCGGTGCGAACTGTGCTATACTGTCGAACGTTGTGAAAAAATAGAAATGTAGGAGACTCAACCTATGAGCGATCGGAAAAAGAAGCTGCTGTTTCTCATCCCCTCCACCCTCGGTGTACTGCTGTTCATGATCCCCATTCTCGTCAACAAGACGTGGACGATCGCGGTCAAGCTGCTCGCCGACGTCATCAACGGCGTCATCGGCGGATTTCTGCCGCTGCTGTGCGTGATGATCCTCACAATCTCCGCGGCGCTGGCGCTGCTCGCGCAGGCAAAGCCCAAGTGGATCATGGATCGGCCGCTGCTGCGTGAGTGCTTCGCCTGCACGCCCGTGTGGGCGGTGATCCGCGCGCTCGGCTGCGTGTTTGTGTGGCTGACCTGCCTCGGCGTCGACGGCGGCGTGCTTGGCATGATCGCGGGCGCGGATCAGGGCGGCGTGGCGCTGGATCTGATCGCGGGGCTCGTGATCATCTTCGCTATCGCGAGCTTTCTCCTGCCGCTGCTGCTGGACTTCGGGCTTCTGGAGTACATCGGCGCGCTGCTGACAAGGTGGATGCGCCCGATCTTCCAGGTGCCGGGCCGTGCGGCGGTGGACTGCATCACGAGCTGGATCGGCGACGGCACACTCGGCGTTATGCTCACCTGCAACCAGTACGAGGGCGGGTACTACTCCGCGAAGGAGGCGTCCATCATCGCGACGACGTTCTCCGCCGTGTCCATCACGTTCTCGCTGGTGGTGCTCAATCAGGTGGGGCTGATGCAGTACTTCGGCGTGTACTACCTCATCATCTGCTTCATCGGCGTGGTCTGCGCCATCGTCTGCCCGCGCATCCCGCCGTTGAGCCGCAAGAAGGACACCTACCTCGTCCCCGGCCGCACGATGCCCGAGACGCTGCCCGAGGGCTACAAAAACGCCCATGAGTACGGCATGGCGCTCGCGATGCAGCGCGTGAGCGAGCACACGGGCGTCGGCGAATTCTTCGCAAGCGGCCTCAAAAACTGTTTAAGCATGTGGTTCGGCGTGCTGCCGACGGTCATGTGCATCGGCACCGTGGCGCTCATCATCGCCAACTACACGCCCGTCTTTCAATGGCTCGGATTGCCGTTCGTGCCGCTGCTCCATCTGCTGAACGTGCCCGACGCCGTCGCCGCGTCGTCCACGCTGCTCGTCGGCTTCACGGATATGTTCACGCCGTCGGTCATCATCGCCGCCTCCGGCGCGCAGGACATGACGCGCTTCATCGTGGCGGTGGTGTCCGTGACGCAGGTGCTGTTCCTCGACGAGGTGGGCGGGCTGATCCTCGGCTCCAAGCTGCCGGTCAACCTCGCGGAGCTGTTCGTCATCTTCCTTGAGCGCACGATCATCAGCCTGCTGATCGTCTGCCCGCTGGCGCATCTGATCTTCTGAAAACGGCGGAAAAACCTGAAACGTTTTACAACAACTGCACTTTACTTTTTCACCGCTTCATGGTAAAGTGTCTGTGTCTGCGAAAACCGTGTATTTTACGTGGAGTGGGAGTGTTTTATGGGAAAGAGTTACTTACTCAAAGGCGACGTTGCCCGCCCCGGCCGCATTGAGGTCGAAAAAGGCACCACGCTGCGCCAGATCGTCGAAGAACTCGGCGGCGGCATGGCAAACGGCAAGGCGTTCAAGGCGATGCAGATCGGCGGCCCCTCCGGCGGCCTCATCACCGAGGAACAGCTCGATCTGCCGCTCGACGCCAAGGCGCTCGCGCCCTACGGCTGCCGCCGCGGCGACGGCGTCATCACCGTGCTGGACGAGGACCGCTGCATGGTGGACGTGGCGTACAGCTTCCTGCGGGCGACGCAGGCGGACTTCTGCGGCAAGTGCATCTCCTGCCGCGAGGGGACCAAGCGCATGGCGGAGCTGATGGGCGATCTGGTCGAGTACAAGGCGGACGACGCCGCAACCGGTATGCTGCTCGAGCTGGGCGAGGTCGTGCACATGACCGCGTTCTGCGCCCTCGGCAAGGGCAGCGCCACGACGCTCGAGACCGCCGCGACCGCGTTTGCCGACGATTTCCAGAACCACATCGAGGGCCGCTGTCCGCTCTGCGAGAAGGAGACGCGTCTTCCCATCGCGCCCGGCGACGGCGTCCCCTACGACCGCAAGCGGATCGTGATTGATCCCGACAAGTGCAAGGGCTGCTCGCGCTGCGCGCGCTCCTGCCACGCCGAGGCGATCTCCGGCGAGCTCAAGAGCCCGTTCAAGATTGACCCGGACAAGTGTGTCAAGTGCTACACCTGCATTGAGCTGTGCGCGTTTAACGCGATTGAGGAGGTGACCGTCGATGGCTAAGGGCATCATGTACGTGGACAGCATCCGCGTGGAGTTTGACGACAACGACAAGAGCGTCTTGCAGGTCTGCCAGAAGGCGGGCGTCGAGGTGCCGAACTTCTGCTTCCATTCCGATCTTTCGGTCTACGGCGCGTGCCGCATGTGCATGGTCGAGGACGAAAAGGGTCAGATCGAGGCCGCCTGCCAGATGGCGCCGCGCGACGGGTTGAGCATCCGCACCAACACCTCGCGCCTGCTGCGCTATCGCCGCACGATCATGGAGCTGATCCTCGCCGCGCACTGCCGCGACTGCACCACCTGCGAGAAAAACCGCGCCTGCCGTCTTCAGGAGATGGCGATGCGCTTCGGCATCCACGACCTGCGCTTTGCCGATACCCGCGACCTGCCCCCCGTCGACCGCACGAGCAAGGCGATCACGGTGGACATGAGCAAGTGCATTCTCTGCGGCGACTGTGTGCGCGTTTGCGAAGAGATGCAGGGCATGAGCATCTTGAAGTTCGTCGGCCGCGGCCCGAACCTGCGCATCGCCGCCGACGGCGACGCGAAGATGAGCGAGACCCACTGCGTCTCCTGCGGCCAGTGCTCCGCGGTGTGCACCACCGGCGCGATCACGGTCAAAAACGAGATCGGTCTCGCGTGGAAGGCGCTGCACGACAAGACCAAGCGCGTCGTCGTCCAGATCGCGCCCGCCGTGCGCGTGGCGCTGGGCGAGGCGTACCAGATCCCCGCGGGCGAAAACGTGCTCGACCAGCTCGTCACCGCGCTCAAGATCATGGGCGCGGACGAGGTCTACGACACCATCTTCGGCGCGGACCTCACGGTGCGCGAGGAGGGCGCGGAGTTCCTGCACCGCCTCGAAACCGGCGAGAACCTGCCGCTGATGACCTCCTGCTGCCCGGCGTGGGTGCGCTATGTGGAGCAGGAGCGCCCCGAGTTTTTGAAGAACCTCTCCTCCGCCCTCTCGCCGATGCAGATGTTTGCGACGGTGCTCAAGGACCGCTATCAGGAGAAGGACAAAAAGGACGGCAAGACCACCTATCACATCGCCATCATGCCCTGCACGGCGAAGAAGATGGAGGCGGCGCGTCCCGAGTTCCGCCGCTTCGGCACGCCGAACGTCGACCTCGTGCTCACCACGCAGGAGGTCATCAAGATGATCAAGGAGTCCGGCATCCGCTTCACGCATCTCGAAAAGGAGTCCCCCGACCTGCCGTTCGGCATGGGCTCCGGCGCGGCGGAGATCTTCGGCGCCACCGGCGGCGTGGCGGAGGCGGTCGTGCGCTACTGTCTGCCCGACAAGAGCAAGAACGCCCTGCGCATGATCGAGCACAGCGGCCTGCGCGGCACTGATCCCATCCGCTTCGCGAACTTTGACGTGGCCGGGCGCGAGGTGCGCGTCGCGGTCGTCAACGGCCTCGGCAACGCCAAGACGCTGCTCGACCAGATCGCCTCCGGCGAGGTGCAGGTGGACATCGTCGAGGTCATGAGCTGCCGCGGCGGCTGCGTCGGCGGCGCGGGCCAGCCCTACTCGCTGATGGGCAAGAAGCTCAAGCGCGCGGAGGGGCTCTATGAGATCGACCGCAGCGCGATGTTCAAGCGCGCCGAGCGCAACCCCGTGCTCAACACCATGTACGCCGAGGATCTCAACGAGCGCCACCACGAGCTGCTGCACCACTCCTACGCGGGTGAAAAGCACGAATGACCATCTGCGAGGACTGCGTCTACTACGCCTACGACGAGGAGTATGACGACTACATCTGCGAGCAGGACCTCGACGAGGACGAATACGCCGCGCTGATGGAAAAGCGGCGCGCAAGCTGTCCGTTCTACAGGCCGGGGAACAGTGATTATTATTTGGCGGGAAAACAATAGGAGTTCGTTTCTGACACCGCCTTTTCTCTTTTTCTTGAAAAGAGAAAACGCGGTTTCAGACTTCCCCAAAAGAGAAAAGCGCTTTTGCGGACTGCCGCGAAAGCGCTTTTTCTTTCTGCGTAGTACGATACGCTGTTTTCCCATGTCGAATGGACTTCCCTCGAATGCGGCTCCCCGCCGCCCCGCTGTTCATTGAGGAATAGCTGCGTGCGTCGTTCGGGTTAAACAGACTCTGCTTCTTCGTTCTCTGCCGTCTCGATATAAAGCTCCTCCGCGCGGCGCTCGGCGGTGATCAATATCTTCTTCGCCACGCCGTAATTCTCCTGCTTTATCGCCACAAGCGCCCGCTCCGACGCGTCTACCATGATGTAATAAAGCTTCTTATAATCGACCATACCATGTTCCTCCCTTTCATAACCGATTTTGGTTAATACTAATATAGACGCTTTTCGGTTAACATTCAAGTAGGAAAGGGCTTGAATGTTATGATTTCATATGACAATTTATGGTTGGTCATGAAAGATCGGGGCATTTCGCAATATGCCCTTATTCATCAGTATCATGTCAGCCCTGGCCAGTTGACGCGAATGAAGCGAAATGAAAGCGTCAGCACACATACAATCGAGATGTTTTGCAGGATTTTACAATGCAAGGTCAGCGATATTATGGAGTATGTCGAAGATGAAAAAAGTCAGCCGAACGGCTGACTTTTTCTGTGGCGTCTGCTTGACAACACGGCGAAAACAGGTATAATAAAGACAGAGAGGGTGTTGCGGTCAGCGATTTGGCCCTAACCTAGTTGAGATCATCAGAAAGACAACCGTCACTTGGCAGAGTGGCGGTTGTCGCTTTTTACCTTGAATTGCCAGACAAATCTTCCGACATGAATGGTCAAAGTAACCGACATATGGCATCACCCCCTTCCGGGGTATGTAGCCAAACCGCCAACACTGAGCAGCACCCTCTCTGCGGCCTCCTAGGAGGTTGGGGTTATTTTATCGGATTCGCTTCGACCTGTCAAGCCTTACACCTTTTCCAGCAACGGTCCGGCGAACTTGAGCAGCAGCTTCTTTGTTCCCACGCCGTCGAACGCCACCTCCAGCAGCGCGTCGCCGCCCATGGGCGTCACGCTCGTCACCATGCCTGCGCCGAAGCTCTTGTGCCGCACCCGATCGCCGGGCTTGAGGTCGGGCAGCGCCGCCGCGGGCGCTTTTTTGGGGGTTGCAGAGCTGACAGGCGCTTTTGCTTTACGATTACTGAAATAACCGCCGTTGTCGCGCATCGCGCTCGCGTATGGCGAGCCGCCGCGGGGCGCGTAGCTCGTGTCGCCCCAGCCGCCGAAATCGCCGCCATACTCCCGCTCCACGCCATAGGTGGGCTGGGTTTTGCCCTGCCAGTCGGAGTCCGCCTCGGGCACCTCGCTCAAAAAGCGCGACGGCGCGTTGGGCGTCGTGCGGCCAAACAGCATGCGCTGGCGGGCGTTGGTGAGCGTCAGCTTCTCCTTCGCGCGGGTCATGGCGACGTAGCACAGCCGCCGTTCCTCCTCCAGCTCTTCCTCCTCGCCGATGGCGCGCAGGCCGGGGAACACGCCCTCCTCCATGCCGACGACATAGACGTTGGGAAACTCCAGCCCCTTGGCGCTGTGCATGGTCATCATGGTCACCGCGTTGTCGGTGCTGGCGCTGTCGAGGTCGGTGTAGAGCGCGATCTCGTTCAAAAAGCCCGAGAGCGTCGCGTCCTCCGGATCGTTTTCGAGAAACGCCAGAATGTTGGACTTGAGCTCCTGCACGTTCTCCAGCCGCCCGCGGCTCTCCATGTCGTTCTTCTCCTCCAGCGCGCGGGTGTAGCCGCTCTCGCGGCACAGGCGGTCGTAGAGATCGGGCAGCGTCATATCCTCCGCCGCGGCACGCAGGTTGTCCATCATGGCGGCGAACTGCTTGAGCTTCCCCGCCGCGCGGCTGATGCCCGCGTACTCCTCGGCATGGCGCACCACCTCGTACATGGGGACGCCCTGCTCCGCCGCCAGATGCTGCACCGCGTCGATGCTGGTATTCCCGATGCCGCGGGGCGGGTTGTTGATGATGCGGCGCAATCTCAAATCGTCCGCGGGGTTGTTGAGCACCGCGAGGTACGAGAGCATATCCTTGACCTCGGCGCGCTCAAAGAACTTCATGCCGCCGACGACCTGATACGGCACGCCGTTGCGCTTGAACGCGTACTCGAGCGCGTTGGACTGGGCGTTCATGCGGTAAAGAATCGCGTTGTCCCGCCAGTTCTTGCCGCGGTTGTAGTCCGACATGATGGACGAAACGACATAGTTCGCCTCGTCGGACTCGTTGAACACGGTCTTGATCGTCACCTTGTCGCCGTCGCCCGCGTCCGTCCAGAGGTTCTTGCCCTTGCGCTCGGTGTTGTGCCCGATGACCGCGTTGGCGGCGGAGAGGATGTGCTGGGTCGAGCGGTAGTTCTGCTCGAGGCGGATCGTGCGCGTGCCGCTGTACTCCGCCTCAAAGTTGAGAATATTGGTGATGTCCGCGCCGCGGAAGCGGTAGATGCTCTGGTCGTCGTCGCCGACGACGCAGATGTTGCCGTTCTTCCCCACCAGCTGCTTCATCAGCAGGTATTGCAGGCGGTTGGTGTCCTGATACTCGTCGATGAGGACGTAGCGGAACTTGCGGCGGTAGTAGTCGCGCACCTCGGGATAGCTTTGCAGCAGCGTCACCGCGTGGAGCAGGATATCGTCGAAGTCCAGCGCGTTCGCCTCGCGCAGCGCGCGGTCGTAGGCGGTATAGATCTTCGCGATCTGCTCCTTGCGCCAGTCGCCGCTCCCGCTCCAATGCCCCGCGAAATCCCGCGCGGTCTCCATGGCATCCTTCGCCCTGGAGATGACGGAGAGCACGTCGCGCGGCGGGAAGGTCTTTTCGTCCAGATCCATCTCCCGCACGATGTCCCGCACCACGCGGCGGGAGTCGTCGGTGTCGTAGATGGTGAAATCCAGCGCGAAGCCGAGCCGGTCAATGTCGCGGCGCAGTATCCGCACGCAGGCGGCGTGGAAGGTCAGCGCCCACACGTCCCGTGCGCCCTCGATGCCGAACGCGTCCAGACGCTCGCGCAGCTCGTTCGCCGCCTTGTTGGTAAAGGTCACCGCCAGCACCTGCCACGGGCGCGGCGGCTCCACCGCGCAGAGGTGGATCATGCGATTCCGCTCGTCGGGCGTCGGGTGCTCCGGATAGGCTTCGAGGAACGTAAGGTCGTCCTCCGTGGCGCTCTCCGGCACCGTGGCGCAGTCGCTGCCCCGTCCGTAGGTGAGGATGTTCGCGACGCGGTTGATGAGCACGGTCGTCTTGCCGCTGCCCGCGCCGGCGAGCAGCAGCAGCGGCCCCTCGGTGGTGAGCACGCCGCGCTGCTGTTCGGGGTTCAGGCGCGCAAAATCCCGCGCGATGGCGTTTCGCCGCGCGGCGATATATTGGGTGGTGAAATCGTTCATGGGGTTCCTCCGAAAACCGCTTGACTTTGCAGGCGGAAGCGGTATAATAAACATAAGGGAGCGCCGCGACAGCGGTTGACTCTGTATTCGTTAAAAGTTTATAGGCTGAAGCCTAGAAACCGTCACTTGGCAGAGTGGCGGTTTCTGCTTTTTACCACGATGCTCACAGTCCAACGCCGGATGTGAAACGTCCATGTAAATCGCAAGCTATCACCCCCTTTCGGGGATATGTAGCCAACCGCCGTGAGAGCTTGAGGGGACTCTCCTCCCTCGCAGGATCGCGACGCCCGAATGCATTTTATCAGACCCACCCCACCCTGTCAAGGCGACCAGCCTTGGCAGGGCGAATTTTTTGCAATTTTTGTTCGATTCCTCTTGACAAATACAAATGTTCGATTTATAATCACAATCGAACAAAGATTCTACGGAGGTTTTCGACATGACGACTACGATGTTTTTCGTGCTGCTGGGCGCGGCGACCGTGACCATGGGCCTGATGAAGTTCGTCGCGTGGCTGGACGCGCCCCGTCCTGCCGCGCACCGCAGAGCGCGCCGCGCCGTTCGTTCCGCGCGCGTGATCGACTTCCCCTGCGCGGAGCTGGAGCTGGAGTCTGCGCGCCACGCCGCGTGAGCTGACGCGTGATGGAGCTGCTCGATAAGCTCACCATCCTCTCCGACGCCGCGAAGTACGACGCCGCCTGCACATCCAGCGGCGCGCGGCGCGGGTTCAAGGAAGGCATGATCGGCTGCACGTCGTCGTCCATCGTCGGCTGCTGCCACACGTTCTCCGCCGACGGGCGCTGCGTGACGCTGCTGAAGGTGCTTATGTCCAACGACTGCTCCTACGACTGCACGTACTGCGTCAACCGCCGCAGCAACGATACGCCGCGCGCGACCTTCACGCCGCGGGAGCTGTGCGAGCTGACCATCGGGTTTTACCGGCGCAACTATATCGAGGGGCTGTTCCTCTCCTCCGCGGTGCTCGGCTCGCCCGACCGCACCACCGAGCAGATGGTGACGACGCTGCGCCTGCTGCGCGAGGAGTACCGCTTCAACGGCTATATCCACGCCAAGGCGATCCCCGGCACGTCGCCGGAGCTGGTGACGGCGCTGGGACTGCTGGCGGACCGCTTGAGCGTCAACATCGAGCTGCCGAGCGAGGCGTCGCTCAAAAAGCTCGCGCCCAACAAGACCAAGGCCGCGATCCTCGCGCCCATGGGCCAGATCCGCGATCAGGAGGCGGAGAGCAAGGCGGAGCTCGTGAAGTACCGCTCCGCGCCGCGCTTTGCCCCCGCGGGACAGGCGACGCAGCTGATCGTCGGCGCCACCGGTGAGAGCGACCGGCATATCCTCCACCTCACGGAGTCGCTCTACGGGCGCTATCGCCTGCGGCGCGTGTTCTACTCGGCGTATGTGCCGGTGGTGGAAAACACGCTGCTGCCCGCACTCGACACCAAGCCGCCGCTCCTGCGGGAGCATCGGCTCTATCAGGCGGACTGGCTGCTGCGGTTCTATGGCTTTCGCGCCAACGAGCTGCTGGACGAGGATCTGCCGGACTTCGACCCGCGGCTCGATCCCAAGTGCTGCTGGGCCCTGCGGCACCCCGAGTTTTTCCCGGTGGAGGTCAACCGCGCGGACTATGAGACGCTGCTGCGCGTGCCCGGCATGGGCGTGGTCTCCGCGCGGCGGATTCTCGTCGCCCGGCGCACCGGGCCGCTCCACGCCGACGACCTCAAAAAGCTGGGCGTGGTGATGAAGCGCGCGCAGTACTTCCTCACCTGCTCCGGACAGCTGGCGACGCCGCTGCGGCTCTCCTACGCCGGCGTACTGGCGAGCCTTCTGGCGGTGGAGCGCGCCGCGCTGCCGGTCGGAGTACAGGGGGAGCAGCTGTCGCTGTTTGATGAAACGGTCTCTTGAAAAGACGGTTCTGACACCGCCTTTTCTCTTTCCCTTCGAAAGAGAAAACGCGGTTTCAGACTTCCCCAAAAGAGAAAGGGGATTTTGCGAGAGATTTCTTATCATTGAGAGGATACCTGCCATATTCCGAGACGCTGTTTTCCGGCGCTGAATGGACTTCCCTCGTATGCTCGCCACTGGGCGAGCCTCGCTGTCCATCAAGGAAGGGACTTGATGCGTCGTTCGGTTTACTTTATCCCAAGTTGCGTGGTAGGCATTTCATTATGAGGAAAGGTCGTTCCGCCGAGCAGGCGGCGCATTGCAGTGTCAATTCAGCGACGGAAAACAGCGTATCGTACCTGGAACGACCCCGCAAATCACCAGAAACCTCCCGCAAAAAGGAAGTCCAGAAACCATTGGTTTCTGGCGGCCTTTTGGTGCCTTTTCCGGCGGCGGAAAAGGCACTCCGCCCGCAGGCGGAAGCTCCCGCGAAGCGAGGCCCGCCCACAGGCGGAAGCTCCTCTCAATTTCTGAAGGATCACATCATGCAATGGAGAAACATCATCTATCAATACGATGGCAGCTTCGACGGGCTGTTGTGCTGCGTCTACGAAAGCTACACGCAAAAAGAGCGCCCCACCGCCATTTCGTGCGATGAGGACGCCAGTCTGTTTGAGATTCGCTCCGTCGTCACCGTGCCGGAGCACGCCGCGCGCGTCAGCCGGAGCCTGCGCAAGCTCTCCCCCGACGTGCTGCCGCTGCTGCGGCGGGTGTTTCTGACGCACCTGCCCGACAAGGAGCTCGCCATCTACCGCTTCGTCGCGAAGCTCTACAAAGAGGGCGCGCCGTACCTGACACGGCTCTCCGACGACGCGTATCAGCCGCTGCTGCGCGCCGCGCGGCAGCTTGCCACCGAGGTCGAGCACCTGCGGGGCTTCCTGCGCTTTTCGGTCTACGACGGCGTGCTCGGCGCGGAGATCGAGCCGAAAAACCGCGTACTGCCGCTGCTGCGCGCCCACTTCTGCGAGCGCTGCCGCAACGAGAGCTTCTTCATCTACGACCGCACGCACCATGAGGCGCTGCTCTACTCCGGCGGGCGCTCGCGCATCGTGCCGCTCGACGACTTCCGACTCGCCCCGCCCGACGAAGAGGAGGCGGCGTACCGCAGGCTGTGGAAGCGGTTCTACGACACCATCGCCATCCGCGAGCGGGAGAACCCGCGCGGCCGCATGTCGAAGATGCCCAAGCGCTACTGGTCGACGATGACCGAGTTTCAGGAGGAGAACGACGCCGCGCTGCCGCCCGGCGACGCGTCGTAGTCATTGCAGCGCTTGTCGCAGCTTGTCCAGCGCGCGGCGCTCCAGACGCGAGACCTGCACCTGCGACACGCCCAAAATGCGCGCGGTCTGCTCCTGCGTGAGCCCCTTGTAAAACCGCAGCAGGATCGTCAGCTTCTCCCGCTCCGGCAGGGCGTCCACCCCCGCGCGCAGCGCGATGCGCTCCACCATCGCGTCCTCGTCCTGATCGTCGGAGAGCGTCTGCTCCAGCGTCATGCCGTCCTCACGCTCGGCTTGCAGGGACTCCGGCGGCAGCGCGGAGAGCTCCAGCTCCGCGATCTCCTCCACCGGGCAGTCGAGCTCCGCGGCGAGCTCGGAGAGCACCGGCTCCCGTCCCAGCGCGCAGCGCAGCCGCTCCCGCGCGGCGTACAGCGCGAGCGTCCGCTCACGCGTGCCGCGCTCTACCTTCACCGGGCCGTCGTCCCGCAGAAAACGGCGGATCTCGCCAGCGATCTTCGGCACGGCATAGGTGGAAAACTGCGTCCCATATGTAAGGTCGAATCCCTTGACAGCCTTGATAAATCCGAGGCATCCAAGCTGATAGAGGTCGTCCGCCTCCACGCCGCGCCCAAAGTAGCGCCGCGCCACACTCCAGATGAGCGCGCTGTTTTCGCTGACCATGCGCTCGCAGGCGCGCTCGTCCCCCTGCTGCGCACGCTCGAGCAGCGCGAAGTTTTCCGCGGCGGCGACGGCGCTCATTTGCGGCCGCTGCGCTGGGCAATGCGGCGCTTCATCGTCACGACCGTGCCCTTGCCCGGCTTGGAGCGGACGATCAGCGCGTCCATGAAGCTCTCCATGATCGTGAAGCCCATGCCGCTGCGCTCCTCGCCGCCGGTGGTGTAGAGCGGCTCGCGCGCCTTGTCCACGTCCGCGATGCCGCAGCCCCAGTCGCGGATCACCAGCTCCAGCACGTTGCCGTCGTAGATGCTCGCCCGCAGGCCGATCTTCCCCAGCTCGTCCGGATAGGCGTGGACGATGGCGTTGGTCACCGCCTCGCTGACGGCGGTCTTGATGTCGCCCAGCTCGTCGAGCGTGGGGTCGAGCTGTGCGGCGAACGCCGCCACCGCGGTGCGGGCGAAGCCCTCGTTGACGCTGCGGCTCAAAAACTCAAGTGCTATGTAGTTGTTCGGCTTGATCTTCATGTGCTTCCCTCCGTTTTCGCGGCGCAGGCAATGCCCGCCGCGTCGAATACCTTTTTCGCCTGCGCCGGCACGTTGATGATCGCGATCGTGCCGCCCAGCGCTGCCATGCGCCGCCGCGCGCGCATCGCCACCGCGATGCCGGAGCTGTCCATGAATGTGACGCCTCCGAAGTCCAGCACAAGCTGCATCGGCAGCCCCGCCTCCAGCGCGCGCTCGATGGCCGTCACGGTCTCCCGCGCGGCGTGATGGTCCAGCTCTCCGCGCAGCGCAAGCGTCAGCGCGCGGTCGTTGGTTGTGGATTTGACCTCCAAATCTCCGCCCTCCTTCGTGTGTTTTCGCGGCGCGAAAAATCGCCGCGTACCGTTCGTACACAGCGATTATAGTTTGTCCGTTCGTATGATGTTTGTCGGAAAACGGCGAACCGATCGAATTTTCTCTTGCAGTCCGCCTTCAGTTTGAGTAAAATATTAGCGGAGCTAAAATTTTTTTAGTCCGCTGCGGAACGGCAGGCGCAGTGGTCGATGGAAGCGGAGGCGGAACCGTGAAGCTATTTCAAAAGAAACACGCTAACCGTTGGATCATACTGGATCAAACCTTTTATGATCTGTTCATCGCGTTTTCTCTGATCGAGCTGACCAACGTGGGCGCCGGCTTGATCGACGGCCTGATCGTCGGTCGGTTTTTCAGCGCCGACGACCTCGCCGCCGCGGGCATTTCCCACCCGATTTTCAGCATCGCGGGCATCTTCGGCGGCATGTTCGCCATGGGCACGCGCACGCTCTGCTCGCGGGCGCTGGGCCGCGGCGACGTGAAGGACTTCAACCGCCTGTTCAGCGCGGTCATGTACCTCGGCACGATCGTCTCCACCGCTTTGATGGTGATTTTGCTCATCGGCGCGGAGCCGCTGGCGATCTTCCTCGGCGCGTCCGGCAAGGGCGAGGGGCTGGTCGCGCCCGCCGCGATCTACCTGCGCGGCGTCGTCACGGGCCTGCCGGCGCTGATCATGACCGGCGTTCTGACCTCCGGCATCCAGATGGACAGCGGACGCAAGCGTGTTATGGCGGGCTCGATGCTCTGCTCGGCGCTGAATGTGTTCTTTGATTTTGTGGCGGTCTATTTCAAGATGGGCATGTTCGGCGTGGGCCTCGCCACCTCGGTCGCGCAGTATCTGGAGGTCGCGTACCTGTTCCTGCACTTCCGCACGTCGGACCGCATGCTGCGCTTCGTTCCCCTCTCCACCAGCGTCCGGGAGATGCTGCATCTGCTTTCCTGCGGCACGGAGAAGGCGGTGCGCCGCGTGGCGAGCGTGCTGCGCCCCGTGCTGGTGAACAAGCTGATCATCTTCTACGGCGGCGCGATGGCGATGACCGCCATGAGCGTGGAGAACAGCCTGTGCAACTTCACGCAGTTCTTCGCCGTCGGCCTTGCGGACGCGACGTCGATGCTCATCGGCGTGCTCTACGGCGAGATGAACGACGAGGGCATCAGCGAATCGAAGAAGTGCATCTACCGCAACTGCGTGATCTTCTGCGGCGCGGTCTGCGCGCTGTTCCTGATCTTCGCGCGCCCCATCGCGGCGTTCTACATCAAGGAGGCGAACGAGCAGCTGCTGGATATGGCGTCGTTCGCGATCCGCATGGTCGCGCTGCAGGCCCCGATCAACGGCATCGTGCGCTCCCGCATCACCTATTTGCAGGCCATCGGCCGCACGCGGAACATGCAGGCGCTGACCTTCGTGTCGTCCCTCGTCTACGTGGTGGGTTGCGCGTTCGCGCTCGGCGCGCTGTTCGGCGCGTACGGCATCTTCGCGAGCTACTTTGTAAGCGATCTCCTCACGCTCATCACGGTCTGGATCTTCTACTGCATCAAGGCGCGCAAGCTCGCCCCCACGCTGGAGGACTTCATGGACCTGCCCGAGGGCTTCCACCGCGGCCCCGGCGACGTGATCTTCCTCGACATCCGCGACACGGACGACGTGTCGCTGGTCTCGGAGCAGATTCAGCTGTTCTGCAAGGGCCACCGCATCGACTCCAAAATCGGCAACCGCGCGGCGCTGTGCTTTGAGGAGCTGGCGACGAACACCATTGAATACGGCTTCCCCAAGTGCAAGAAGGACCCCGGCATTGACCTGCGCGTGGTCTACGACCCGAAGGAGCTGATCATCCGCATGCAGGACAAGTGCCCCGTCTTCGACGTGGAGCGCCAGATCGCCATGGCGATCGACGACGGCTCCCTCGACCCAGAGGAGCGCCTGGGCCTGAAGGTGCTCGGCGCGATCGCCTCCGACATCAGCTATGTGCACTCGTTGGAGACCAATAACGTGATCCTCCGCTTCCCGCTGCAGGGCGCGAAAGCCGAGGTGTGACCGACAATTGTTCAAAAAAGCCGTTTCTTCCGAATGGAAGAAACGGCTTTTTGTTGTCTGTGGCGTCTTAAGCGATCAGGCGGAACAGGAAGTCCAGGTCGGTTAAGCCCTGTTCGAGGATCAACCGGTCGAGCTGTTCCCTGATCTCCGGACGGGAGTGGTCAAAGTAGCGGGCCACATAGGACACCACCAAGGAATCGCGCCGGTCGTCCTCTTCTTTCGCGCCGCCTGCATAGCCCACCGCGGAAAAAATGCGGTAAAGCTGCGCTTCGATCAGGACGAAAATCGCCTGCCGAAACAAATTTCCGTCCGCAAAGCCGCTGATGTATCTGCCCGGCAGCAACCCGACCAGCAGATTTTCCATCGCACGCTGCTGTTTTTTTGCGTCAGCCTGGGAGAGATATTCCGCAAACGCCGCAAGATCAGCGGTGGGGTCCTGCAGATAAGTGATCGCGCGGCGATAGATCTCCGGAAGCTGACCATTTTTGTTTTCCGTCATCAGCAGAGTACTGAACTTGCGCAAAAACACGATTTTGCCCGCCGCGTCCCCGCGGCTTCCGACGTCCGCCGCCAAGGCGCGGTATTGCTCCGGCGTGGAAAACGCCACCAGCAGCTTGTCCGCCTTGGAATAATCCTCGGCATCGATCGCCTCCTGCACCGCTTGGCTCATCAGGAGGAAAAGCCGCTGACGCTGCGTGATCGTACATTCGCGATCCTGCAAAATGCGGATTGCCGCGCGAAACGCCTTGCGGCGGATTCGGACAGCCTCTGTTTCCGGTATCCTGTCCGGCTCATTGAGCTCCCGCTGCAATACATGCAGCGAGGTTTTCCGTTGCAGCAGCTCCCGCGCCACCTCCGGACAGGAGAGCGTCATATGGGAAATCATCATATTCTGATAGAACCGATGCTGCCTCGGATACACCCGGCAGGTGTCGCAAAGGTGCTCCGCGCCGTAGGCAATCTGGATACTGCACAGCCCGTTCACATCCTGCAGGGGGCATTTCCCTGCCGCAGTAAGCCGAAACATGGCTTTGCCGTCCTTGCGTACGATCATTTTGTTCAGGAACTCGCCAAATTCGCCCTCGCAGGACTGATAGAACTGATCCGTTTTCTCGTCAATATCAATTCTCCAGTTTCCGCCGCAGCAGGTGTACGGACAATCCGAGCCAATGCAGCGAAACTCGACGAACTGATCCAATGCGATGGTTTCCATGTCGGCACTCCTTTCCGGATTCCAGCGGCTTACTTTTTCATCGCCGCCGCGCTCGCCTCCAGCTTTTCGATGAGCGCGCGCAGCTTTTCCGCCTTCTCGCGCTCGGCGTTGACGACCGCCTCGGGCGCCTTGGAGACGAAGTTCTCATTTTTGAGCTTGCCCTCGATCCCGGCGAGCTGCTTCTCGGCGTTCGCCTTCTCCTTGGCGATGCGCGCGAGCTCCTTTTCAAAGTCCACCAGCTCCGCGAGCGGCATGAACACGCGCGCGGCGTGGGTCACGACCTCGACCGTGCCCTCCGGCGCGGCAGAGTCCGCCGCGGCGACCGTCACCTCGCTTGCGGACGCGAGGCGCAGGAAGAACGGCTTGCCCGCGGCGAAGGTGTCCGCGTGGGCGGTGGCGATGGTGTAGTGCACCTTCTTCGACGGCGCGACGTTCATCTCGTTGCGGCGGGCGCGGACGGCGGTGATCGCCTCGATCACCATACCCATCGCCTGCTCCTCCGCCGGGAAGGCAAACGCGTCGTTCCACTCCGGCCACTTCGAGAGCATGAGGTACTGAACGCCCTCGTCGTTCTTGCCATGCGGCAGCGCCTGCCAGATCTCCTCGGTGATGAACGGCATGAACGGGTGCAGGAGCTTGAGCGTCTCGATGAGCACATAGCACAGCACGTTCTGGGCGTTTTTCTTCGCCTGCTCGTCTTCGCCGTTGAGTCTCGCCTTGGTCAGCTCGATGAACCAGTCGCAGTAGTTGTCCCAGATGAAGTCGTAGACCTTCGCGGACGCGACGCCGAGTTCGAAGGCGTCCATGTTGTCGGTGACCTCTTTGATGAGGGTGTTGAGCTTGGACAAAATCCACTTGTCCTCCAGCTCCAGCTTCTCGGGCAGCTCGACATGGTCGATGGTGAGGTTCATCATCACGAAGCGGCTGGCGTTCCAGATCTTGTTGGCGAAGTTGCGCATCGCCTCGCACTTCTCCACATAGAAGCGCATGTCGTTGCCGGGGCTGTTGCCGGTGATGAGGTTGAAGCGCAGCGCGTCCGCGCCGTACTTGTCCGCCATCTCCAGCGGGTCGATGCCGTTGCCGAGGGATTTGCTCATCTTGCGGCCCTTGTCGTCGCGGACAAGGCCGTGGATAAAGACCGTCTTGAACGGCTCGCGCTTCATCTGCTCCATGCCGGAGAAGATCATGCGCGCGACCCAGAAGAAGATGATGTCGTAGCCCGTGACCATGACGGACGTGGGATACCAGTACTTGAGGTCGGGCGCGTCGGTATCGGGCCAGCCCATGGTCGAGAACGGCCAGAGCGCGGAGGAGAACCAGGTGTCCAGCACGTCCTCTTCCCGCGTGAGCTTCTCACAGCCGCACTTCTCGCACTTCGTGGGGTCGGTGCGGGAGACGTTGATGTGGCCGCAGTCGTCGCAGTACCACGCGGGGATCTGGTGGCCCCACCAGAGCTGGCGGGAGATGCACCAGTCGTGGCAGTTCTCCATCCAGTTGGTGTAGGTCTTGGCGAAGCGTTCGGGCACAAATTTGATGGTGCCGTCGTTGACGACGCGCAGCGCCTCCTTGGCAAGCGGCTCCATCTTCACGAACCACTGCGCGGAGATCAGCGGCTCGACGTCGTTGTGGCAGCGGTAGCAGGTGCCGACGTTGTGGCTGTAGTCCTCGGTCTTGACGAGGTAGCCCTGCTCGTCCAAATCCTTGACGATCTGCTTGCGGCACTCGTAGCGGTCGAGTCCCTCGTACTTGCCGCCGTTTTCGTTGATCGTGCCGTTGTCCGCGATGACGCGGATGACCTCAAGGTTATGGCGCAGGCCGACCTCAAAGTCGTTGGGGTCGTGGGCGGGGGTCATCTTCACCGCGCCGGTACCGAAGCCGATCTCGCAGTACTCGTCGCCCACGATGGGAATTTCGCGGTTCACCAGCGGCAGGATGCAGGTCTTGCCGATGAGGTGCTTGAACTTCTCGTCCTCCGGATTGACCGCCACGCCGGAGTCGCCGAGCATCGTCTCGGGACGGGTGGTGGCGACGACGATATCCCCGCTGCCGTCCGAGAGCGGGTAGCGGATATACCACAGGTGGCCGGGCTTGTCCACGTACTCGACCTCGGCGTCCGAGAGCGCGGTCAGGCAGTGCGGGCACCAGTTGATGATGCGGCTGCCCTTGTAGATGAGGCCCTTGTCGTAGAGGGCGCAGAACGTCTCGCGCACCGCCTTGGAGCAGCCCTCGTCCATCGTGAAGCGGGAGCGCGACCAGTCGCAGCTCGCGCCCATCTTCTTCTGCTGCTCGACGATGCGGTTGCCGTACTTCTCCTTCCACTGCCACACGCGCTGGAGGAACTTCTCGCGGCCTAAATCATAGCGGGTCAGGCCCTCGTTGACGCGAAGATCCTCCTCCACTTTAATTTGCGTGGCGATGCCCGCGTGGTCGGTACCGGGGAGCCACAGGGCGGAATAGCCCTGCATCCGCTTGAAGCGGGTCAGAATGTCTTGCAGCGTGGAGTCCATGGCGTGGCCCATGTGCAGCTGTCCGGTGACGTTGGGCGGCGGCATGACGATGGAAAAGGGCTTCTTCGCGGGGTCGACCTCGGCGCGGAAGCAGCCGTTTTCCTCCCACATCTGGTAAATGCGCCCCTCGACCTGCTGGGGCTCGTAGATTTTCGGCAGTTCTTTCATGCTGTTCTCCTTATGTGAAAATTATTTGATCGTCTGAACATGCTTCCCCGTCTTTTGCTCGATGAAGGCGCGGAACGCCTCGGCGTCGCCCTGGGTGAAGCAGCGCTTGTCAAAGATCTCGCCGTAGCGCGAACCGAGGAAGAAGAAGTAATAGTCCCCGCGCTCGCAGAGGGAGACAATGTCCTCATAGCGGTATTTCGTCTCGATGGTGTCCGTCGTGACGACGTATTCCTCCTCGCCGAACACCGTCACGGAATGCGCCGTGCCCGGGAACAGCCGGCGCAGGCTGATCCAGCCGTTGAGCCGGTCGTCAAAGAGCAGGAACGACACCATCATCACGATCGAGAACAGGAATGTCCAATCCTTCCGCACATCCAGCGTGCCGAAGGCAATCGAGACCGCCAGCGCTGCCACGGAGATCGCCAGCAGCACCCATACGCCGCCGCGCAGATAGGTGTACCACCGGCGGACGGTCTTACGCAGCGCGATGTTCAGCGCCGTCGTCGCCTTGAGGTCATAGGTCTGTTCTACCATAAACATTGGCATCCCTCCAACATATGTGAAAACGCTCCGAGTACACACTCGGAGCGTCTAGTTTACCACAAAAAGCAGCAAGAATCAACTCATGCGCAGGATTTCTTTTTTGAGCCGCACCATGATGCGCTTCTCTAATCGCGAGATGTAGCTCTGGGAAATGCCCATCTGATCCGCGACCTCCTTTTGCGTCAGCTCATCCCGCCCGTCGAGGCCGAAGCGGCGGGTGATGATCTCCCGCTCGCGCTCCGGCAGCGCCGCCACGGCGGAACGCAGCAGCGTGCGGTCCACGTCCTCCTCGATGGGCTTCATCACCACGTCCTCCTCGGTGCCGAGGATATCCGAGAGCAGCAGCTCGTTGCCATCCCAGTCCGAGCCGAGCGGCTCGTCGATGCTGACCTCCGATTTCTGGTTGGAGATCTTGCGCAGGTACATCAGGATCTCGTTCTCGATGCAGCGGGAGGCGTAGGTCGCGAGCTTGATGTTCTTGTCGTTTTTGAACGTGTTCACGCCCTTGATGAGCCCGATGGTGCCGATGGAGATGAGATCCTCGATGCCGACGCCGGTGTTTTCGAACCGCCGCGCGAGGTAGACCACCAGCCGCAGGTTGTGCTCGATCAGCTCCGCGCGCACGCTCTCGTCCCCCGCGTCCAGCCGCGCGAGCAGCTCCGCCTCCCGCTCCTTATCAAGCGGCGGCGGCAGGGTATCGCTCCCGCCGATGTAGTACACGCCGCGCACCGGCAGCAGCCCCTGCCGCACGAGCCACGCGCAAAGATCAGCCCACCATTGTTTCCAGATCATGCCGTTCCCCCTCCGTTTCCTGTGCAAACCAAAGCCCCTGATACGCGCCGCCGAAGCCCTCCTCCGTCAGCGCGATGAGCCGCGCGCCGAGGTTTTGTCCGTCCACCGTCAGTTGATCGCAGCGGAACGCGCGGAGCGTTCCCCCGCCGCCCACCGTACCGACGCGCAGCGCGGTAAAGGTTTGATACGCCGCGCCGCCGGAAATTCCTTTTTCCAGCAGCGGCAAAATCGCGGATTGTTCGATCACCGGCACGCCCTCCCCCGTCAGCGGGTCGCAGAGGGTGTTGCCCGTGTCCCGCAGCAGCCGCAGCTCCGCGCTCTCGCCGCCGCAGGTGACGCGCGCGGTGACGAAGTCGGCGGCGTCGTGCCGCGCCGCGGCGCGGAAGATCACCGTCAGCAGCACATACGCGCTTGCCATCGCGGCGCAGAACACGCCCCACGGAAGCCTTGCCAGCACCGCGCCCCGCGCGAGCCGCGCCATGCCGCCGCCCAGCCGCCCCAGCAGCAGCACCAGCCCCGACAGCGCGCAGGAGAGCAGCAGGAACAGCAGCGACAGCCGCAGCAGCCGCGGCGCGTTGCCGAACGCGATGCGGCACATCAAAAGCGCCATCGGCAGCAGCGCCCAGACGAGCGCCGGGATCGCCAGCGCTGCCACGGAGTACGCCGCCCCGAGCGCCGCCGCGAGCGCGACGCGCTTTCGGCGGATTGGCTGCCCCGCGAGACGCTGCGTGCCGAGCAGCAGCAGATAGTCCAGCGCGAAGTTCCATGCCGCCGCCAGGTCCCAGTAAACGATCACGCCCTCACCCGCCTTTCGTCGGCATTATAGTCCGCGGGGGGTGAAAAAACGCGCGAAAAAAGCCCGCCGAAAACGGCGGGCAATTCAATCAGTTCTCTGCTTCGTTCAGGTACGCATGAAGAATCGTTTCAATTTCCGGCAGCGTAAATGTTTTTTGTTCTTTCTTTTCCAGAAGAATGAGCAAATCAAACGCCATTGCCTTTCTTGTGATCGTTCTCTCCACAGAATCCATGGTCATCTTCCTTTTCCTTACATATACGGTAAAATCATCGAGCCGAGGAACGACAGCACCATCACTCCCACGATGATCAGCGCGATCACGCGCGTGGTCTTTTTGCTCATGGATTCTCCTCCTTACTTCCCTTGATCTTTGCCCAGTATTGCGCCGCCGCCTGCTCGTTCTTGTTGTCGCCATAGCGGTAGTAGGTGGTGTTCTTCAGCGCGTCGGGCAGGTACTGCTGCTCCACCCAGTGATTGGGATAGTTGTGCGGATATTTGTAGTTCTGCCGGTTGTCCATGCCGGTCGTGTCGGCGTGGACGTTCTGGAGCTGGCGCGGAATATCGCCGGTGCGGCCCGCGCGGACGTCCGCCCACGCGCTGCCGATACCCTCCACCACGCTGTTGGACTTGGGCGCGGTGGCAAGCAGGATCGCCGCCTGCGCCAGCGGAAGCTGCGCCTCGGGCAGTCCCAGCTGCATCGCGGTGTCGACGCAGGCCTTCACAATGGCGATCGCCTGCGGATACGCAAGCCCCACGTCCTCGCTCGCCGAGCATAATAACCGCCGGCACGGCGTGATGAGGTCGCCCGCCTCCAGAAACCGCGCGAGGTAGTGCAGCGCCGCGTCGGGATCGCTGCCGCGCAGGGACTTCATCAGCGCGCTCGCGCAGTCGTACATGGCGTCGCCGCCCTTGTCGTAGCGCATGGCGCTTTTCTGTGCCACCTGTTCCGCGTCGGAGAGCGTCAGCGTGATCATGCCTTGCTTCACCTCCGCCGCCTCGTAGAGCAGCTCGCAGGCGTTGATGCTCTTGCGCACGTCGCCGCCGCAGCTCGTGGCGATCTGCTCGGGCACGCCGTCCTCCCACGAGAGCGGCAGCTCGCTGCGCTCTTTCAGGATGTTCAGCGCGCGGCGCACGGCGGGGAGCGTCTCCTCCGGGGACACGGCCTTGAACTCGAACACCGTCGAGCGCGAGAGCAGCGCGCCGTAGACGTAGAAATACGGGTTCTCGGTCGTCGACGCGATGAGCGTGATGGAGCCGTTTTCCATGAACTCCAGCAGGCTCTGCTGCTGCTTTTTGTTGAAGTACTGGATCTCGTCGAGGTAGAGCAGCACCCCGCCGGGAGCGAGCAGCGTTCCCACGTCGGCGATGATGTCCTTCACGTCGGAGAGCGACGCGGTGGTGGCGTTGAGCTTGTGCAGCGTCTTGTTGGTGCGGCCCGCGATGATGTTCGCGATCGTGGTCTTGCCGGTGCCGGAGGGGCCGTAGAAGATCATGTTCGCGCTCGTGCCCGACTCGATGAGGCGGCGCAGCATCCCGCCCGGGCCGATCAAATGCTTCTGCCCCACCACCTCGTCGAGGGACTGCGGGCGGATCTCATCCGCCAGGGGTCTTTGCATGTGACTGCGTCACCTCCTTGATTTCTTGAAACCGTTTCTCTTTTGGTCTTGCCCAAACCGTGCAAGTATCTGACACCGCCTTTTCTCTTTCTCTTGGAAAGAGAAAACGCGGTTTCAGACTTCCCCAAAAGAGAAAGACGCTTTTGGGGGAGTTTTTAGCCAATTGAGATGCGGCGTTCCATCTACGATACGCTGTTTTGTCCGAATGTCGAATTGACTTTCCTCGATTGCGGCTCCCCGCCGCCCCGCCGTGTGCGAGGAATCGCCTTGGTACGTCGTTCGTTTTATCTAAAAGTACGTGGCAGGCATCGCCGCACGAAGAAAGGTCGTGCCGCCGGGCAGGCGGCGCATTGCAGTGTCAATGCAGCGTTGGAAAACAGCGTACCGTCCTCAAAACCAAAGCCGCAAATTCGATCTGCACTGCCCCGCCAGGCGCCCTTTTCTCTTTGGAAGTCTGAAACCGTTTCTCTTTTCGGCAAGGCGAAAAGAGAAATGGTTTCAGGAAACGCCCCCCTCAATTCGTATAATTATCAAAATACCCCTGCACCAGCACGATCGGCGTGCCCTTGTCGCCGCTGCCGGACGTGAGGTCGCACAGCGACGCGATCAGGTCGGTGAGCTGGCGGGGCGTCGTGCCCTCGGTCGCCATCTTGCCCACGAGCGAGCCCTGCTTGGCGCGAATGTCGGCGCTGATGGCGTCGCGCAGCGCCTCGCCCGACAAGTCTTTGTACTTGTCATCCGCGAGGTACTTGAGCTTCAGCTCGTTCGGCGTGCCGATCAGGCCGTCGGTGTACGCCGGGGACGTGACGGGGTCGGCAAGCTCCCAGATCTTGCCCTGCGGGTCCTTGAACGCGCCGTCGCCGTAGACCAAGACCTCGACGTGCTTGCCCGTGGCGGCGAGGATGCGCTTCTGCACGTCCTCCACCACGCCCTGACAGTCGCGCGGGAAGAGCTTGACCGTGTCCTCGGTGGACTTGTTGGAGCCGAGCAGGCCGTACTTCTCGTTGCAGCCGCTGCCGTTCACCGGCGCGTTCAAAATCTCGTCGAGGCCGCAGACCTTCTTCGCGCCCGCCGCGCGCAGCAGTCGCTTCGTGCGCGCGCGGGTGTGGATGTCGCAGGCGAGGACGCAGTCCGTGTACTGCAAAATATCGGTAGCGTGGTTGGCAAAGATGATCTCACATTCCGCGCCTGCGCCCTCCACGATCTCCGTGTAGTAGGCGACGTAGTTGACGCCGGTGAACTCGTGCTTCGGCTCGCCGAACAGCTCGCGGAACTTCGCCGCGCTCAGCACGTCGGAATACGGGTTGACGCCCGACGCGTCCACGGCGTCGAGGCTCACCAGCGCGTTGCCCACCTCGTCGGAGGGATAGGAGAGCTGGATGACCACCTTCTTGCAGCCCTTGGCGATGCCGCGCAGCAGGATCGCGAAGCGGTTGCGGGAGAGGATTGGGAACACGACGCCCACGGTCTCGCCGCCGAGCTTCGCGCGCACGTCGGCGGCGATATCGTCGACGCTCGCGTAATTGCCCTGCGCGCGGGCGACGACGGACTCGGTGATGGCGATCACGTCACGGTCGCGGAGCGCGAAGCCCTCGGCCTCCGCCGCCTCGAGTACGCTCTGCGCGGCGATGGCGGCAATGTCGTTGCCCTGACGGATGATGGGGCAGCGGATGCCCCGCGATACGGTTCCGACGCGTCTATCATTGGTGCTCATGGTGTATGTCCTCCTCAAAAGTTGGGATGTTCGCAACAGATTGATTATATCATAACTGTCAATAGCGCTCCAAAAAGCTGTGCTCCTCCCCGTTCCGCTTCCAGCCGGGGAAGGTGTCGATGTTCACCGTGTGGAGCGCGTTGAACACGCTCTTTTCCACGTTCGGGTTCTCCTCTTTTAATTTCCGCAGCAGCGCCTTGATCTCCTTGCGCTTGCTCAATTGCTCGTTCTGGGCGCTCGCCTCCGTGAAGCGGCAGGCGCACTGGAGGAATTGCAGGTCGTGGTGCCTCGCCCACGCGATGATATCGTCCTCGTGCACGCGGTAGAGCGGGCGGATCAGCTCCATGCCCGGAAAGTTCTGGCTGTGCAGCTTCGGCGGCATGCCTTGGAGCATCCCGCTCCAGAACATGCCCATGACCGTCGTCTCGATCACGTCGTTGAAGTGGTGCCCCAGCGCGATCTTGTTGCAGCCGAGCTCCCGCGCCTTGGCGTAGAGGTGCCCGCGGCGCATCTTCGCGCAGAGGTAGCAGGCCGAGTGATCCTGCGCGTTCGCGACCTCGAACACGTCGCTTTCAAAGATCGTGAGCGGCACGCGGAGCTTTTCCGCGTTCTCCTCGATGCGCGCGCGGTTTTCCGCGTTGTAGCCGGGGTCCATGCAGAGGTACACGACCTCGAACGGCGTGTGCCCGTGGCGGTAAAGCTCCTGCATGAGCTTCGCGAGCAGCATCGAGTCCTTGCCGCCGGAGACGCAGACCGCGATCTTGTCGCCCTCGCGCACCAGCTCATAGCGCTGGACGGCGGTGATGAACGGCGTCCACAGCTCGCGGCGGTACTTTTTGACGATGCTCCGCTCCGCCTGCTGATAAAATTCCAGTTCCCGCGCCATACTGCCGCCTCCCCTGTCGAAAATCCGCGCATATTGTACGCCGCGGGGATGTAAAAAGCAAGACCCACCGTTCGGGTGGGTCTTGTGCATTATGCCTGATGCCGGTTGGTCAGGTTTCGGTCGATTTCCGTCCGATTTCATCGTACAGCGCGCCCAGCGCGTCGGAAAGCGTGCCGATGCGCTCGATGAGTCCGCAGGCCACCGCCTCGTCGCCGTAGATGACGCTGCCGACGTCCGCCGCCATGTCCCCCGACGCCATCATCAGCGCGGTGAAGGTCTCCTCGGTGATACTCGAGTTCTTGGTCACAAAGCGCACGATGCGCTCCTGCAGGCGGCTAAAATAGTGGTAGGTCTGCGGCGCGGCGATCATCGTGCCGTTCATGCGGATGGGGTGTACGGTCATCGACGCGCTGGGAGCGATGAAGGTGCGGCGGCTCGCCACCGCCAGCGGGATGCCGATGGAGTGTCCCCCGCCGAGCACCAGCGACACCGTGGGCTTGCTCATGCCCGCGATCAGCTCCGCGATGGCAAGCCCCGCCTCCACGTCCCCGCCCATGGTGTTGAGCAGGAACAGCACGCCGTCGGTGCCCTCGTCCGCCTCCAGATTCGCCAGCAGCGGCAGCACGTGCTCGTACTTGGTCGCCTTCGCGCCGTTCGGCAGCGACATATGCCCCTCGATCTGCCCGACGATAGTGAGGCAGTGGATATTGCCGCGCTTGGTCCGGAGCGTGGTGGAGCCGAGGTCGATGAGCGGCTGAATGGGGCTGTTTTTGGTGTCGTTTTCGGGTGAGGTTTCTCTGGTCTGCTTGGAACCGTAGATCATGGCATGGCCTCCTGAATGGTTTTTCAGGTAGGTTTTGCTGATCCGCAGGGTTGTATGCGTATCTGACGCCTTTTGTCGTTCACAGGCTCGCTTCCGCGTCTTGCTTGGTGGTCACGGTCTCATTCACGGTCTTATTCACCGTGGGCGTATCGGCATGCTTATTCTGCTGCGCCTGCAGGGCGACCTTCTCCGCCGCGATGTCGAAGGTTTCAAACAGCGCGGTAACGTCGCCTTTCTTCGCCTTTTCCATGATCTCCGGATTCTGCGTCAGCTGATCCTTGAAGATCTTGAACTCTTCCGTCTTTAAGATCTTCTGCGTCGACACGAACCTTCCGACGTCGCTGTTCAGCGCCTCGCGCGTATCCGCCGGACTCATTTCCTTATCCCCGACGAACCGGATATACAGCAGATCGGTCACAAGCGTGTCCTCGATCAGCTCGTTCTCCTTGGCGTCTCTGCCCGTCGGAGGCTTGCGTAGGAACGCCGCGACCGCCTTCATCCTCTTGTCCACCAGCTCCTTGCGCTGCTTGTCCATGGACGCTTTGTACTTGTCCTGGAACTCCTTGGACTTGAAGATCCCGTCGGCATAATCCTTCATCTCGCCGCCGTGGCCCTTGAGCGCCAGCTCGTTCATCTTCTCGATCTGCTCCTCGCTGAATACGCTCAACTTCCACTGCATCTCGTCGTCCAGCCGGTTGAACGCTCTGGCGTCGGTGATCCTATTCTTCAGGTTCTTGCCGCCGCGCACCGCGCCCACGTTCTCACGCGCCGCCAGAATCCCCGCGAGGCACCGGCGGCGGTTTTCATCGCCGATGTCAAAGCCCTCGATGCGGAGCTGCGCCTGCAGCACCTCGATGCGCTCCTTCGCCGTGGGCAAGTGCTTGGGATCCAGATCCTCGCGCAGGGCGTCCTCCCGCGTTTCAAAGTTGATCTTCTTGCGCATGATCATGTCATAGTTTTCCATCATCTGCCCGCCGTGGCCCTTGGTGGCATTGGAAAAGATGTACTTCTTAAACGCTTTTCTGCCCGCCTTTTCATAGCTCGGATCACCTATCTGCAAGGCTTTGTAGAGCTCGGCGTGGAGCTGCTCGGCGCGCCTTTCGGCATCTCTCTCGTCTTCCTCCGTCAACTCCGTGTCCAGATTCTTGCCGCCGCGCTCGGCGTTGACCGCCTCGCGGATGGCAAGGATCTGCATCGCGTACATTGCCTTCTCCTCGTCGGGTACCTTTCTGGAGTTGATCCGCTTCTGAAGCTCTTCAATGCGTTTCTTTGCGGTGATATTTGCCATAAGAATGCCCTCCTCCGATTCTTTTGATGCGTTTTTTGATGCGGCGTCTTTGGGAACGCTTTATGCCTGTTCAAACACGACCTTCATCATCTTGTAGGTCATGTAGCAGTCGAGCTTCGCGACGGTCTCGCGGGGCGCGTGCATGCTCAAAACCGGCACGCCCGCGTCGATGGTGTCGATGTTGCGGTGCGCCATATACTTCGCCACCGTGCCGCCGCCGCCGGCGTCGGTCTTGCCCAGCTCCGCCATCTGCCAGAATACGCCGTTGTCGTTTAAGAGCTTGCGCAGCTTGCCCACGATCTCGGCGGAAGCGTCGCTCGCGCCGGACTTGCCGCCGCTGCCGGTGTACTTGCAAAGGCCCACGCCGTAGTTGATGAACGCGGCGTTTTTCTTGTCGTACACGTCCGCGAAGTTCGGGTCATACGCCGCCGTCACGTCCGCGCTGACGCAGAACGAGTGGGCAAAGCAGTCGCGCAAATCGACGCCCTGACCCTTGCAGAGGTCGCCCATGAACCACTCAAACGCCTCGCTCTGCATGCCGCTGACGCCCTCGGAGCCGATCTCCTCCTTGTCCGCGAAGATGCACACCGCCGTCTTTTTGGGCTTTTTCGCGTCGAAGATGCCCGCGAGCTCCGCATAGGCGCACACGCGGTCGTCGTGGCCGTAGCCGGAGATGAAGCTGCGGTCAAAGCCCACGTCGGAGCACCTGCCCGCGGGGACGACCTCCAGCTCCGCGGAGATGAAGTCCTCCTCGGTGATGCCGTACTTTTCGTTCAGCAGCTGCAAAACGCCCAGCTTGAAGCGGCTCTTGACCTCTTTATCCTCAAACGGCCTCGAGCCGATGAGCACGTTCAGGCTCTCGCTGGGGATGGCCTCGCCCAGCGGCTTCTTGCTCTGCTCGCGCCCGAGGTGCGGCAAAAGATCGTTGATGATGAACTGCGGCTCGCCCGGCTCCTCGCCGATGTGGACGGTGACGCTGGAGCCGTCCGCGAGCATCACGACGCCGTGGAGCGCGAGCGGGATGGTCACCCACTGGTACTTGCGGATGCCGCCGTAATGGTGCGTCTTCAAGTACGCCATCTCCGCGTCCTCATAGAGCGCGCGGGGCTTTAGGTCGAGGCGCGGGGAGTCCGTGTGCGCCGCGCCGATGTTCGCGCCGTTCGAGAGCGGCTCGGTGCCGATGACGGCGAGCATGATGCCCTTGCCACGGTTGTTGCAGTATACCTTGTCGCCCGCCTTGAGCTTCATGCCGGCCTTGTAGGGCTTGAAGCCGCGCTGTTCCGCCAGCGCCACGCAGTACTCCACGCACAGCCGCTCGGTCTTGCCGTGGTCGAGGAACGCCTTGTAGTCCTCGCAATAGGCGTTCATCGCCTTTTCCTCGGCGGCGCTCAAGCGGTCGTAGCCGTTTTTCGGCTGATAGAGCAGCTTTTCTGCCAGTTCGTTTTTCTTTGCCATGTTATGATTCCTCCTTGCTGTCTCGCAGCAGATAATAAACAAAATCCCTCGCGGCGCGCTCCGCCGCGTCCGCGCTCGGGTAAGCGTTCTCAAACACCGCGTCGCAGCGCGCGCGGTAGAACGCCTCGCCCTGCTGCGCACGCACCCGCGCAAGGGCGTGGGCTTCGTCGATGCCGTCGCGGTGCATGATGCGGCGCACGCGCACGTCCTCCGGCGCGGTGATCGCGACCGTCACGTCGCACAGTGCGGCAAGCCCGCTCTCGAAGAGCTTGATCGCGTCGATGGCGGCGGTACGCGTCTCCGACGCGGCGATCGCCTTTGCCGCCGCGCGGGGCAGGTGCGCCCGCACGATCCGGTCGAGCCGCGCGAGCGCGGACGCGTCGCCGAATACCATGGTACCCAGCTTTTGCCGATCCAACTCCCCGCCGTGCAGCACGCCGGGGAACGCAGCGTCGAGCTCCGCTTGCAGCGCCGCGTCGGAGCGCAATTGCTCATAGTAGAACGCGTCGCAGTCCACGGTGTACGCGCCTTGCGCCGCGAGCGCGCGGAGCACGCTGGTCTTGCCAGCGCCGGTCTGTCCGGTGAGTCCGACGACGAATTTGCCGTCGTGCGCGTCCACGGTGTGGAAGCCCGCCGCCTTTTTGAGCCGGTTCCCCACCGCGAGTCCCAGGCCCTCGCTGTCGGGACACTGGGCGTAGATCTCGGTCACGTCGGTATCATCGAACGAGCGCAGGGCGTCGAACACGCGGCGCGCCTGCTCCGCCTTGTCGCGGCGAGAGCCGATGGTGCGCACCTCGTTCGCCGGGAACAGCGGCGCGTACTCGTCGAACAAAATAAGTCCCGCGCCGTCGGGGACGTTCGCGCGGAGCCAGCGCCCGCTCTCGGCGGGCGATCCCGTCACGACGGTGACGGGGGCCTTCGGCGCGTAGTGGCGGTACTTCATGCCCGGTGCGCGGGGCTGCTCCCCCGCGGAGAGCTGCTGCGTCACCGCCTTGTCGAGCGCGACCTCGCCCAAGACCGCTTGGAGCTTCTCCAGCGGCAGTCCGCCGGGGCGCAGCAGCCGCGGCGGGGTCACGGTCAGGTCGATGATGGTGGACTCCACGCCCACGGCGCAGTCGCCGCCGTCCACCACGCCGTCGATCTTGCCGTCCATGTCCACGCGGACGTGGGCGGCGGTGGTGCAGCTCGGGCGGCCGGAGGTATTGGCGCTCGGCGCGGCGACGGGCACGCCCGCGGCAGCGATGATCGCGCGGGTCACCGCGTGGTCGGGACAGCGCATGCCGACGGTAGGAAGTCCCCCGGTGGTGCGCAGCGGCACCATGGGCGCTTTGGGCAGGATCATCGTCAGCGGCCCGGGCCAGAACGCCTCCGCGAGCCGGTACGCCGCCTCCGGCACGTTTTCGCAATAGCGCGCGAGCCAGCTCGCGTCCGGAATGTGCAGAATGAGCGGGTTGTCCTGCGGGCGGCCCTTGGCCTCAAAGATGTGCAGCACCGCGTCCTCGTTGAGCCCGTCCGCGCCGAGGCCGTAGACCGTCTCGGTGGGGATCGCCAGCAGCCCGCCGCGCCGCAAAATCGACGCCGCGGCGGCGATCTGCGCGGCGTCGTCCGGTGATGATATGGTAAAATACTGCGTCGTCATGCTTCGCGCTCCTCCGCGGCGAGCGCCGCCGCCTGGTCCTGCATGGTCAGCGCGTCGATGATGGGATCGAGGTCGCCGTTGATGACCGCGTCGATGTTGAAGTTCTTCGTCTCCCCCGTCAGCCGGTGGTCGGTGACGCGGTTCTGGGGGAAGTTATACGTCCGGATGCGCTCGTTGCGCATACCGGTGCCGACCTGCGCGCGTCGCTCGCTCGTGATCGCGCCCTCCACGCGCTGCTGCTCGATCTCATAGAGCTTGCTCGCAAGCATCTGCATGCACTTGGCGCGGTTCTGCACCTGCGAGCGCTCCTCCTGACAGGAAACCACGATGCCCGTCGGCTTGTGGATGAGCCGCACGGCGGAGCTGGTCTTGTTGACGTGCTGCCCGCCCGCGCCGGACGCGCGGTAGACCTGCATCTCGATGTCCTCCTCGCGCAGGTCCACGTCGACGGTCTCCATCTCCGGCAGCACCGCGACGGTCGCCGTCGAGGTGTGGACGCGCCCGCCGGACTCCGTCTCCGGCACGCGCTGGACGCGGTGGACGCCGGATTCGTACTTGAGGCGCGAGTACGCCCCGTCGCCCGACACCACGAAGTCCGCCTCCTTGACGCCGCCGAGCTCGGTATCGTTGAAGTTCATCAGCTCGATCTTCCAGCCGCGCTTTTCGGCGTACATCGAGTACATGCGATAGAGGTCGTAGGCGAACAGGGCGCTCTCCTCCCCGCCGACGCCGCCGCGCAGCTCCATGATGACGTTCTTGCCGTCGTTCGGGTCGCGGGGCAGCAGCAGGATGCGCAGCTCGTCATACAGCCGCTCTTTGTCCGCCTTGGCTTCTTTCAGCTCTTCCCGCGCCATGTCCGCCAGCTCGGGGTCGGAGAGCAATTCCTCCGACTCCGCGATGGTCGCCTCCGCCTTTTGGTACGCGCGGTACGCCGCGACGACGGCCTCGAGTTCCTTTTGCTCCCGCGTCAGCTTTTTGAGCTGCGCGGGGTCGCCGTAGATATCGGGGATCTCCAGCAGCTCGCCGATCTCGGCGTAGCGCCGCTCCAACTCCCGCAGCTTTTCCCACATGGTTTACTCCGTTTCTTCGTTCTCCGCCGGTTTATCGGTCTCCGTCGTCTCGGCGGTCTCCATGGCTTCGACCGTCTCCACGGTCTCGGCGGTCTCCGTTTCCTCGGGGACCGGCAGCAGCTCACAGCCGACAAAATCCGCGCAGGTCTTCAAAAACTGGTCGCGCCAGAAGATATAGCCCGCCGAGCCGGGGCGCAGGGACACCTCCGCGACGTGCGGGCTTTCGAGGTACTGGTCCATCTGATCGAACACCTCGCGGTACGGCTCGTCGCTCGAGTGCGTGATGACGTAGGCGACCTCGTCCAGCTCCAGGCCGCGGCGCTTCAAAAACGCGCGCATGACGCTCGAGCACCGCCCCGCCCACACCGGCGTGCCGAGGATCACGAGCTTGTACTTCCACAGTGGCTGCGGCGTTTCGATGCGGTTGACGGCGATGGTCTTTTTGCGCATCGCGTCCAGGCCGCAGCGCAGCCATCCCATCGCGCCGGTGCGGTGCGCATGGTCGTGCAGCTCCAGCAGCTCGCAGTCCAGCGCCGCGGCGATCTCCGCCATGGTCTGCCGGGTCTTGCCGGTGCGGGAATAGCAGATGCATAAAATGTCGTTGTTCATACGTCCAGATCCATTCTCAACAAGAGTTCGTTCGCCAGCGCGAACGCCTCGCGCACATAGTAGTTGAGCGTCAGCGCGTCGTAGTAGGCGCCCCGCGGCAACCGCGCCGCGACGCCGTGCGCGGCGGGGCTGTCCGCGAGCATCCCCGCGCGGTACACATGGTAGTCGTTGGTCACAAAGGCGAAGTCGCCCGTGACGCCCCGCGCCGCCATCAGCTCATAGGAGCGCGCGAAGTTGGTGCGGGTACTCGTCGCCTGCTCCTCCTTCCACACGCGCGTTTCGTCCACGCCGTGCGCGATGAGATAGCGGTACATGCACTCCGCCTCGGAGATGTCTTCCCCCTGCCCCTGCGAGCCGGAGACGATGATGGGGATATCGGGCTTGTCCGCGATGTAGTCGAGCGTCCGCTCCAGCCGCGACCAGAGCATCAGCGACGGCTCGGTGCCGTTCACCCCCGCGCCGAGGACGATCACGCAGTTCACGCTCCCGCCGTCCGTGTCCGGATCAAAAGCCCGTTTGGCGCCGGAGACGATCGCGGCTTCGAGGCCGATAAAAAAGATCAATCCCGCGCACACAAGCGCGAGGAACGCGCGCTTGCACCACTTTACCCACGGGCGTTTCTCCGCGAGCAGCGAAAGCGCCGCGTAGACGATCAGCGCGCCGCAGGCGCACCAGAGCAGCAGCGCGGAGAATCGCAGCCCCGGGATGCGCGTACACAGCATCCCCAGCACCGCGCACGCCGCCGCGGCGTACCAGAGGATACGCTGCAATCGGCTCCCTTTGCGAAAGGGAGCTGCCGGAGCGTCAGCGGAGGCTGAGGGATCGGCAGCTATTCTCGCAGCCTTCGATCCCCCAGTCGGCTCCGCCGACAGCCCCCTTTCCGAAAGGGGGCCTTGGGTGCGTTCTTTTCTCTCCTCGCTCATTCCCCCGCCTCCTGCGCCAGCGCTTCCCAGCGCGCCATCAGCGCGTCAAGCTGCGCCTCGGCGGCGGTCTTTTCCTCGTAGAGCGCGGCGTATTGCTCGTAGTCGTTCGCCGCGGCCTCCAGCTTCGCGTCCAGCTCCGCGATCGCCGATTCCTGCGCCGCGATCTCGCGCTCACAGACGGTGAGCTGCCGCCGCGCGGATTGCTGGTTGTGGCTGCCCTTGGACTTTTTCGCTGTCAAGGGCTTTTCCTTCTTCTTTTCCTCGGCGGGCTGGAGCTCGTTCTTGATGCGGCGGTAGCGCTCGAAGCCCACGCGGTAGTCCGTGATTTTGCCGCCCTCCAGCTCCCAGATGCGGGTGGCGAAGCGGTTGATGAAGTAGCGGTCGTGGCTGACGAACAGGAGCGTCCCGTCGTAGGCCTCCACCGCCTCCTCGATCCACTCGCGGGACGCGATGTCGAGGTGGTTGGTCGGCTCGTCGAGGATCAGCAGGTTCACCGCCTCGTCCATGATCGTGCAGAGGTAGAGACGGCTCAATTCGCCGCCCGAGAGCACCTTGACCTGCTTGAACACGTCCTCGCCGCGAAAGTGGAACTTCGCGAGCTGATCGCGCGCCCACTGGGTCGTCGCGCCGCGGCGCGACCAGAGCATCGTGTCGACGAGATTGCGCTCCGGCACATCGAAGCGCACGATCTGCGGCAGGTACGCCGTGCGGACGGACGGGCCAAACTTGATCTTCCCCGCGTCGGGGTACTCCTCGTCCAGCAGCAGCTTCAAAAGCGTGGTCTTGCCCATGCCGTTGTCGCCGATGAGCGCGATGCGCTCCCCGCCCTCCACCTGCAAATTGAGATCGCGGAACAGCGTGCGCTCGCCAAACGACTTCTCCACGCCCTTCAATTCAAACACCTCGTCGCCGTAGAACTCGCGGCTGACGAACTGCGCGGTGAGGGCTTTTTCGCGCGTGGGCTTGTCCGTCGTGCGCATGCGCTCGATGCGCTTTTCGATGGAGAACGCCCGCTTGTGCAGCAGCTCCGTGTTGTGCTCGTGCATCTTCCGCGCCGTCTCGGAAAGGCGGTCGATCTCCGCCTTCTCCTTCTCATACTGCCGCATCCGTTCCACGTAGCGCCGCTCCTTCTCCACGGCGTAGAAGCTGTAATTGCCGCTGTAAAACTCCGCCTTGCCGTCGAGGACCTCGATGCAGCGCGTCACGGTGCGGTCGAGGAAATAGCGGTCGTGGGAGATCGCCAGCACCGTTCCCTTAAACCCCGCGAGGTAGTCCTCCAGCCACTCGGTGGCGTGGAGATCGAGGTGGTTCGTCGGCTCGTCGAGCAGCAGGATGTCCGTGTCCTCCAGAATGAGCCGCCCCAAATTGACGCGCGTCTTTTCCCCGCCGGAGAGCGTGTCAAAGAGCCGCGTGCGCATCTCCGCGTCCAGCGACAGGCCGTTCGCGACCTTGTTGACGGCGGTCTCGGTGTCGTAGCCGCCGAGACCCTCGAACTTCGCGGAGAGCTCCCCGTAGCGGCGGAGCGTCTCGGCGCTCTCATCGCCGTTCGCCATCTTCTCCGAGAGCGCCGCCATCTCGTCCGCCATGCGCTGCGTGCGCTCGAACGCGCTTTGCAGCACGTCCTCCACGGTATAGTCGTCCGGGTACACGGGGATCTGCGAGATCAGCCCCACGCGCCGGTTCGGCGCGAAGATCACGTCGCCCTCGTCGGCGCGCAGCTCGCCCGTGAGGATGCGAAAGAGCGTGGTCTTGCCCGCGCCGTTTTTCCCCAGCAGCCCCACGCGCTCGCCGCGCTCGATCTGGAAGGTCAGGCCGTCCAATATGTTCTTTTCGAGGTCGAAGGACTTGACGAGTCCGTTGACGCTCAAATCTATCATTTCGTGAGTTCCTCTGTGATTTTCTCAAAATGCATGGAGTGCGACGCCTTGACGAGCATCGCGGTGTCCGGCGCGAACGCCGCGCGGATCGCGGGCAGCGCCTCGTCCACGGTGGCGTACCAGTCGCCGCTCGCGGCGTCCGCAAGGTCTTTTGCTTTACAGCCGACGGCGATCACCCTGCCGATGCCGAGGGACTTGGCCAGCGCCCCCATCTCGCGGTGCGCGCTCACGGTCAGCTCGCCGAGCTCCGCCATGTCGCCGAGCACGGCGACGGTAGCGCCCTCGCTGCTCCCCAGCACGCGCAGCGACGCCGCCATGGACTGGGGGCCGGCGTTGTAGCAGTCGTCGAGTAAGCGCCGGTTATCGGACAGCCGTACCACGCGCATCCGCGCGCCCGCGGGCTCATACGCCGCGACGCCGCGGGTGATCTCGTCGACCGACAGCCCCAGCGCCTCGCCCACGGCGACGGCGGTGGACGCGGGATAGATCATGTGCGCCCCCGGCGCGGGGATGTTCAGCGTATAGCGCGCCTTGTTCGTGGTCACGACGCAGGAAATGCCGTCGATGCCGCGATCGACCACGTCCGTCACGCGCGCGGCGCAGTGCGCCATCGTACCGACGGTGACGATCTCCTGCGGGAGACAGACACGGTTCAGCCACTCGTCGTCGCCGTTGAGCACCGCGACGCCGTCCGGCGCGAGGTTTTCAAAGATCTCGCACTTGGCGCGGAAGATGCCCTCCCGCGAGCCCAAATATTCGATGTGCATATCCCCGATGTTGGTGATGACCGCGACCGTGGGCTTCACCATCTCGCCGAGGTAGCGGATCTGTCCCGCGCGGTCCATGCCGGTCTCGATGACCGCCGCCTCGTAAGTTTCGTCGAGGCGCAGGAGCGTCATGGGCGTGCCGATTTCGTTGTTGTAGTTCGCCTCGGTCTTGAGGGTCTTATACTTCTGGGACAGCACCGAGGCGATCATCTCCTTGGTGGTGGTCTTGCCGACGCTGCCCGTCACCTGCACCACGGGCAGGTCGAACTGCGCGCGGTACCACGCCGCCAAATCTTTGTACGCCACCGTCGTGTCCGCGACGCGGACATAGAACTTACCGGGGCGCAGCGTCTCCGGTACTTTGGCGCAAAGGCACCCCGCCGCGCCCGCATCCAGTGCCTTTTCGATATAGTCGTGGCCGTCGAAGGTCTCGCCCACGAGGGGGATAAAGAACGCGCCGGCGGGAACGCTTCGGCTGTCGGTGGAGACGGCGGAAATTTCCGCCGCGCCGCCTTGCAGCAGCTCGCCGTGTACGGCGTTTACCAAGTCTGTTAAGGAGATTGCCTTCACGCGTTTTTCCTCGCTTTCAGGGATTCTTCCACGATGGTTTCGCACAAGTCCTCATACGAAAGCCCCATCGCCGCCGCCTCCTGCGGGACGAGGCTCGTCGGCGTCATGCCGGGCAGCGTGTTGATCTCGAGGAAGTACGGCGTGCCGTCGGCGGTCACGATGAAGTCCGCGCGGGAGTAGACCGAAAGCCCGATGGTCTCGAACACGGTCTCCGCCGCCTCGCGCAGGTTGCGCTCCCACGCCGCGGGAATCGGCGCGGGGGTGATCTCCTCCGCCGCGCCCGCCTGGTACTTGTTGGCGTAGTCGTAAAAGCCCTCCTTGGGGATGATCTCGATGGAGGGCATTGCCTTGCCCGCGAGGATGCCGACCTGAATTTCGCGGCCCTTGACGTACTGCTCCAGAATCACGCGGCTGCCGTAGGCAAGGCAGTCGCGCAGCGCCGCCTTGAGCGCGGGTAAATCCTTCGCGATGGACACGCCGATCGACGAGCCGCTCGCGATGGGCTTCACGACGCAGGGAAGGCGCGTCTCCTCCGCGAGCGCGTCCACCTCGTCCGCGGTGTAGCTCACGACGCGCCAGCGCGGGGTGATGACCTTGTCCGAGACGAGGCGCTTGGTGAGGTCCTTATCCATAGCGACGGCGGAGCCTAAGTAGCCGCTGCCGGTGTACGGGATGCCGAGCAGGTCGAACGCCGCCTGCACGCGCCCGTCCTCGCCGCAGGTGCCATGGAGCGCGAGGAACACCACGTCTGCCCTCTTGCACACGTCGATGACGCCCTGCCCGAACAGGTTGGCGCTCTGGTCGCCGCGGCTTTTGCGCACGGCGGCGAGGTCGGGCTCCTCCTTCGCCACGGTGAAGTCGCCGCACAAGCCGTCCGGCGCGTCGAAGATGTCGTCGATGGAGCCGGAATAGCTCTCCAGTCCTAAGAACATATCCACCAGGATCGCCTGATGGCCCCGTGCGCGCAGGGCGCGGCAGACCTTATTGCCGGAGGAAAGCGAGACGTTGCGCTCCATGCTGAGCCCGCCCGCGAGAACTACGATTTTCAAGATGGGATTCCGCCTTTCTGATATCATTTCCATACTTATCCTATTTTAGCATCCGATACTTTACCACAGATTGTTGGTAATTACAAGTATGCAGTATGCGATGGGAAAGAAAAAGCCCCCCTTTCACAAAGGGGGCCTTTTAGAACGGTGACAATGAGGCTCCCTTTGCGAAAGGGAGCTGGCAGCCCGTAGGGCTGACTGAAGGATCGGCAAGCTCGCGCGAACCTGCAAGCTTCGATCCCCCAGTCGGCTTCGCCGACAGCCCCCTTTTCGAAAGGGGGCCTTGGAAAGCTCGTTCTTCAACGAAAAATATTCAGTTCCCCATCATACAGCTCCAGCCTTCTCACCCGCGCGAAGTCCGGCGCCAGCTCCGGCAAACACGCGCTCACGGCGCTTGCGAGCAGCGCGGGATTCAGCCCCGGATTCTGCGCCGCCACGATAACGTCGGCGGTGACAAGGTTCTCCCCCGCCGACCATTCGATGCTGCGAATGAGCGGCACGACGTTGATCTGGGCAAGCTCCTTGTGCTTGGTGCGCTTTTCCACCAGCACCTCGTCGCGGGCGAACAGCTCGCGGAGCTTATCAAGCGCGCCGTCGGGCACACCGTGGTCATAGTCGAGCTCGAGCCGCGCGCGCAGATATGCCAGATCGCGGGCGGGACGCTCCGCGCGGTAGCAGTCCCGGACGCGCAGCCCTGCGGGCAGGCCCGTGTTGAGCATGTCGGCGATGCCCGTGCCGTCGATGTCCTGTTCGACCTCGAAATCCAGCAGCTCACAGTCGCTGCTCTGCCCCACCGGCAGCGGCAGGACGATGGAGATGAGCGGGTGCGGGTGAAAGCCCTGCGAGTGCTTGAGTTCCAGGCCCCCGCGCGGAAACACGCGCTGAAACGTGCGCATCAGATCAAGATGCGAGATGTACGACGCCTGCTCCTCCTTGACGAATAAAAGCCTTAATTTAGCCATCGCACGCCCTCCCAAGGAAACAGTTCGCGCCGCAGCCGTTGCACTGGGTTCTGCAGTCGGGCGTCGTGATCCCCTCGTAGGCGCGGTCGTGCTCGCGCATGAGATACGCGTCCGTCACGCCCACGTCGATGTGCGCCCACGGCATGAGCTCGCCGTGCTCGCGGCGGCGGTTGGCGTAGAAATGCGGGTCAAGCCCGCACTCGGCGAACGCGTCCAGCCAGCGCTGGAGCGAGAAATAGTCCTCCCACGCGTCCAGCTTCGCGCCCTTGCGGTGCGCGGCTTCGAGTACGGCGCACAGCCGCCGGTCGCCGCGGGAGATCACCGCCTCCATGAAGCTCGTCGGCGACGGGTGCCAGTTGTAGGTGACGGTCTTGGTGTTGATGCGCTCGCGCAGCAACGCCACGCGGCGCTCGTATTCCTCAATGCTGATCTGCGGCTCCCACTGGAACGCCGTGTGGGGCTTCGGCACAAACCACGAGGTCGACACCGTGATGCGCACGCCGCGGTTTTTGTTGCTCGCGCTCTCGCGCCACGCGTGCATGACGTGGGCGGCGACGTCCGCGATGCCCGCCACGTCCTCGTCCGTCTCGGTGGGCAAGCCCAGCATGAAGTACAGCTTCACCGCGCTGTAGCCCCCCGCGAACGCGCGGCGGCAGGATTCGAGCAGGTCTTCCTCCGTGAGGTTCTTGTTGATCGCGTCGCGCAGCCGCTGCGTGCCCGCCTCGGGCGCAAACGTGAGCCCGGTCTTTCTTCCCTTTTGCAGCCGCTCCATCAGCGCCATGGAGAAGTTGTCCGCGCGGAGCGACGGCAGCGAGAGATTCAAGTGCTTGCGCTCGCAGAACGGCTCCAACTCGTCGCACAGCTCCACCAGCGGGCGGTAGTCCGAGGTCGAGAGTGACGAGAGCGTCATCTCCTGATAGCCCGAGTCCTCGATGGCGACGCGGGCGTAGGCGGCGCAGAGGTCTTTGGAGCGGTTGCGGACGGGCCGGTAAACGTACCCCGCCTGACAGAAGCGGCAGCCGCGGATGCAGCCGCGAAACAGCTCCAACGTGATGCGGTCCTGCACGATCTCGGTGCTCGGCACGATGGTCTTGGCGGGATAGTACGCCTTGTCCATGTCGGTCACGATGCGCTTGCGGATACGCGCGGGCGCGCCGTCGCGCGGCGTGATGGCGGCGACCGTGCCGTCGTCGCGGTACGTGACCTCGTACAGGCTCGGCACGTACACGCCCTCCAAATGGCAGGCTTTTCGCAGAAAGGCGGGCTTGTCCCAGCCCTCGCGCTTCGCCTGGCGGTACAGCTCGACGACCTCGACGATCTGCTCCTCGCCCTCGCCCAAAAGCGCGAGGTCGATGAAATCCGCGATGGGCTCGCAGTTGTACATCGCCGTGCCGCCCGCGATGACCAGCGGGGTGAGCGCGGGGCGATCTTCGCTTCGCAGCGGAACGTGCGCGAGGTCGAGCATGTTGAGCATGGCGGGGAACGCCATCTCGTAGCCCACGGAGAACGCGATGATATCGAAGTCTCCGATGGGGTCGCCGGACTCGAGGGCGTAGAGCGGGATATCCGCGCGGCGCATCTCCTCCTCCATGTCGCCCCAGGGATGGAAGCAGCGCTCGCACCAGACGCCCTCCATGTTGTTCATGACGCCGTAGAGGATGCGCATGCCGAGGTTGGACATGCCGATCTCATAGGTGTCGGGAAAGCAGAAGGCGACGCGGGTATCGACCTGCGATACGTCCTTCATGACCGCGTTATATTCCCCGCCGACGTAGCGGGCGGGCTTCTGCACGCGGGGCAGGATTCTCTCTAAACGTTTGTCCATGAGGGGTATTTTACACCACGCGCCCGACAAACGCAAGGCTTCTTTGCCTCAGTCGTAGGCGTCCATCCACGCGTCTCTGTCCCGCGGCGGTTCCGCCTCGCGCGTACGCCCGGAAGAAAAAACTGTTTTTGTTTTTGTATTTGTTTTTGTTTCTGTGTCGCGAGAAGTTCCGCGCTTTCGCTCGCGTTCCTTCCGCGCCTTTTCCGCGGATTTTCCGTTGGCTTCGTACCAGCCGTGGATGCACAGCGCGCCCTCGTCCGTCGTCTCCATCAGCCCGCTGTGGATCAGCGCGTCCACCAATATCTCCGGCTTCTTTTTCCAACGCATGATGCCCGCGAGCTCCGCGTCCGGCAGCGGCCCGAGTACGCCTGACTCGTTCTGCGCCATCTTCGCCCACGCCCACAGCCGCGTCAGCTTCCCCACCGCCGTGTCCACGTCCGTGCCCAGAAACCCCGCGAAGAGCATCACCTTCGGCGATACGTGCACCAGCGTGTCCACCGCAAACCATGTGGTCAGTCCTCTTGATTTCATTGTTCTACCTCCTGTTCAAACTTTTGTTCGAGAACAGTATAGCAGAAAAATTGTAACTTGTCAAGTTTCATTTTGAATGGCGCAGCACGCCGCCGAGTAAGCCCAGCGCCGCGAGCAAAAACAGCGCCCCGCCGAAGGTGAGCGTCAGGTACGCGCCCAGCACCGTGAGCGTCGCCGCCGCGCTGACGCCCGCGAGCGTCGCGATCCGCTCCCCCGCGTCCGGCCCCCAGCGCCACGCAAGCAGGAGATACAGCGCGCGGCCGCCGTCCAGCGGCGGGATCGGCAGCAGGTTGTAGACCCCCAGCACCGTGTGCGCGCCCGCGAAGAGATAGCCCCACTCCCAGCCCAAGCGCACGGAGAGCGCCGCGAGCAGCGGCGCGGAGAGGAGGTTCACCATCGGCCCCGCGAGCGTGACAAGCAGCTCGCGCCCGTAGGAGAGCCGGTTTACACCGGGGGCAAAGATCACCGCGCCCATCGCGCCGAGACGCAGGCCCAGCACCGGCACATGGTACAGCGCCAGCGCCGCGAGGTGCCCGCCCTCGTGCATCGCGGCGGCGAGCAGCACCGCCGCCGTCAGCGTCCACGGCCCCAGCGCCAATGCCGCGAGCAGCAGCAGGAAGAAGCCCACGCTGACGTGTATCCCGCGTTCAGGAAAGATAGTATTCAGGGTTCAGGTAGACCTCCCCGTCGTGGATCTCGAAATGCAGGTGCGTGCCGGTGGCGTTGCCGGTGTGCCCCGCCTCGCCCAGCTTGTCGCCGCGCGAGACACGGTCGCCCGAGGCGACGGTGACGCGGCTCAAATGCCCGTAGAGCGTCAGCACGCCGTTTTCGTGGTGGACGGTGAGGTAGTTCCCCAGCTCCACGCTGTCCCCCACCGCGCCCACGGTGCCGTCGGCGAAGCAGCACACGTCCGCGCCCTCGTCGGCGGCGATATCCACGCCGTAGTGGAACGCCTCGCGTCCGGTGTTGGGGTGCTCCCGCCAGCCAAACGGCGAGGTCACCTCGCCCGTGAGCGGCGCGGCGTAGTCAAAGCCCAGCACCCGCTGCTCCGCCGCCGCCTTTTCGGGGTACGGCGGCTCGAGCGTAAGCGCAGCGTCCGTCGGCTCCAGCGGCAGCTCCACGCTGTTCGACACCTCCGCCGCCGCGGCGTCCTCCGCGCCGAACACGGCGACATACGCGTCCTCCAGCGAGTCGAGCGCGCCGCCCTCGCCGGACACGGCGCGGCCCACGGCGGAGAACGCCGAGACGAAGTCCGCGTCCCGCGCGAGCCACGTCCCCAGCGTGCCGCGCACGCCCGCCATTGCCCCGGGCAGCAGCAGCTTCAGACCCACCAGCGTCACGAACACCGCGCCGCAGACGACGGTGCGCACTTGGTTGAGGGAGATGGGCCGCGCCGCCTCCGCGCTTTGATGGGTGCGCGCCGTGCGGGGCGCGGGGCGGGATACGGGGCGCGGCGCGCGTCTGCGGACGCTCGCTCTGCGTCGGCGGGTTCGGTATGCGGTGGTCATGGCACGGCCTCCTTTGTCATCAGATCGGAACAAGCCTATGCCGCGCGGGGGCAAAAAATGACCGCCGCAGAGAACTGCGGCGGTCTTTGCAACCGTTTAGAAGTTTTCAAACCAGCTGTTGGGGTCCTGCACCGGCTCGGGATTCACTGCGGGCTGCTCGGTCTCCGGCTCCGTCGGCGTGGGTTCCTCGACCGGCGGGGTCTCCTCCTCCGACGGCGGGGTCGGGGTCTGGTCGATGGGTTCGGTCGCTTCGCCGGTTCCGTCCGGATTCTCCGGCTCCGTCCCGTCCGCGGGCGGCTCCTCCTCTGTGGGCGGCGCCTCGCGGTGGACGCTGCAAAGCCCCATCGCCTCCACGTCGCTGAGGACGTAGGCGCTGTCGTCCACGAAGATCGGCTCCTCCGCCGGGATCGCGTCCAGCAGCCCCGCCTCCACCATGCCCGCGTAGATCTCATAGCGGGACGAGGTGGGCTTGTGCAGAAGCTGACGGGTGTAGCCGAAGCCCTGCTGCACGTTGGGGGCGTTGAGGTCGACGAGGGAGTGCCGCTCGAGCGTCTCGTCGGGGCAGTTCATGTTCGCGGGCAGGCCGCTCTCGGTGCAGAACAGCACCGAGTCGTGGCCGTCGCAGGTCAGCGCGGGGGCGTAGTTCCCCGGCACCAGCACGCTGCGCGTCGAGCCGCAGCCCCTGCCCGCGAGCAGGCCCGTCTTGTCGCACACGGTGACGCGCACCATGCCGTCCGACGTGGTGGGGAAATCCTTGTCCGGCAGGTCCTCGTGGATCTTGCTCATGACCGTCTTCCACGCCAGCGCCGAGGGGTTGACGCTCTCGGGCAGGATCTTCTCGGGCGTATCGTAGCCGCTCCACACCGCGGCGGTGTAGTACGGCGTGTAGCCGCAGAAGTAGCGGTCCTTCTTCTCGTTGGTCGTGCCGGTCTTGCCCGCCTGCGTCATGCCGGAGAACGCGGCGGCGGTGCCCGTGCCGCCGGACTTCATGACGGACTTCAAAAGCTCGTTCATGGTGTAGACCGTTGACTCCTTCAGGGCGACGTGGGTCTCCTGCGTGTTGTCGTAGAACATGTTGCCGTTGCTGTCGAGCACCTGCGAGAACGTGCGCGGCTCGATATAGACGCCGTTGTTCGCGAACGTGGCGTAGCCCGCCGCCATCTCGATGGTGTTGACCGCGCCGCCGCCGAGGGCGAGGTTGCCCACCTTCACCAGATCGTCGTCCGTGAGCGTGGTGAAGCCGAGCTTATCCTGCAAGAACGCATACGACGTCGCCATGCCGAGCTTCATCAGCGTGCGCACGGCGCAGGTGTTCGACGACTGGCGCAGGGCGAACTGGATGGTGGAGAGCCCGCGGTAGCCGCGGTAGGCGTTCACCGGCCACGCGCTGCCGTTGAGCTCCATGACGGGATAGTCGTCGATGACGCTCGCCGCCGTGACGACGCCCGCCTCCAGCGCGGGGGCGTAGACCGACAGCGGCTTGATCGCGCTGCCGCACTGGGTGTTGTTCGCGGCATAGCTCCACTCCAGCGCGCCCTTGCGCTCGCCGACCCTGCCGCCGATGGCGACGATGTTGCCGGTCGCGTTGTCGATGACCGTCATGCCGGACTGGAGCTGCTGGCCTGACTTGGAGGGATAGTCGAAGTTCCCGCGGTCGGCGTAGATGGACTCGACAAGGTTCTGGATGTCCATGTCCACGGTGGCGTAGATCTGATAGCCGCCGTTGTAGATCATCTGCGCCGCGGCGCGCTCGCCGTAGCCCATCTCGCGGAACGCCTTGACCACGTCGCGGTAGACCTGCTCGACAAAGAAGGAATCGAGCTGCGTGTTGGCGGCGGACTCGCTCTCGTCGTAGTGCGTCTCCACATAGTCCGCGTCGCCGACAAAGACCATCTTCTCCGCCTTCGCCGCCTCATAGTCCGCGTCGTTCAGCCAGCCCTGCTCGTTCATCTTGTAGAGCACGTCGAGCTGGCGGTTGCGGTTCGCCTCGCGCGTCTTGTCGTTGCGCAGCGGGTCGTACTGCCACGGGTACTGCGTGATGCCGACGATGGCGGCGCCCTCGGCGACGGTCAGGTCCTCGACGTGCTTGCCGAAGTAGGTCTCCGCCGCCGCCTCGATGCCGTACGCCTTATGGCCGAAGTAGACGAGGTTGAAGTAGGTCTCGAGGATCTCCTCCTCGGTGTACTTCTCGTGCAGGCGCAGGGCGCGGAAGATCTCCAGGATCTTGCGGCGGATGGTGACCTGATTCTCGCCGGTGACGTTTTTGACCACCTGCTGCGTGATGGTGGACGCGCCGCGGGCGTTGTTGCCCGTGAGCGTGTCGTACACGCTGCGCGCGGTGCTCTTCCAGTCCACGCCCTGATGCTCGTAGAAGCGCTGGTCCTCGATGGAGATGAGCGCCTTGACCACATGGTCGGGGATCTGGCGGTAGTCCACCAGCGTGCGGTTCTCGTCGCCGTGGAGCTTGGTCAGCTCCAGCCACTCCCCCGTCGCCTTGTCCTGATAGTAGATCGTCGAGCTCTGCTTGAGGGTGTACGCCGACAGGTCGACGTCCATCTCCGGCTCGAGCACCGTGTCCACGTATTTCATAAACGTGCGGTAGAACATACCCGCCGTCAGCACGCCGATGGCGAGCACGGTGACGAGCAGCTTCAAAAGGCCGAGGACAATGGTCGCGCCCACGGATCTCCTTTTGCGCCTTCTGCGCGGCGCGACGCGGCGCGGCGCGCTCGGCCGCTGTTCAGCGCGGCTTTCTTCCATAGAGTAGGGCCTCCTCCCGGATCACTGCGCGGTGCGCAGACTGTCTCATGTTACGGATTCTTATATTGTACCACGCCTGTCAAGTCGCTTTTTCGGCGTATGGACAGTTTTGTCGACCGCACGCAAAAATTTTTGCGCATTTTGCGATTTTCTACAAATTCAGCACTTGCACAACGGCGGAGAATCGGTTATAATAACGGCGTGAATTCAATTCGGAGGTAGTTCCCATGAGCGAGGACTTCGGCCCCAACATCGTCACCGTCATCGACGACGAAACCGGCGAGGAGATCGAGTTGGAATTCGTCGACGCGCTGGAGTACAACGGCACGGTGTACCGCGCGTTCTTCCCCGTTGAGAGCGAGGAGAATCCGCCGGAGGACGAGGAGGAATACGGCCTCATCATCCTCAAGGCGGAGATGGAAAACGGCGAGGAGTTTCTCGTTCAGATCGAGGACGAGGACGAGCTGAACGCCGTGTACGATCAGTTTATGGAGCAGATCCTCGAGGACGACGAGGACTAAAGGAAAGAGCGGCATGGAAGCGGTATTTGGCGTATTGAGCACGGTGCTCGGCGCGATCGCGGGATTTTTTCACATGGTTGGCGACGTGCACGAGCTGGTCATCAAGCTCTTCGGGCCGTTCGGCACGACGTTCTTCCTGTTCGGCTTCTTCGGGCTGCTGATGACGTTTTTGTGGTTCCTGTTCCGTTTCCTCGACAAGAAGCGGCTCGCGATGCCCACCGTGTTTTTCACGATCTTCTTTCTCATCTTCCTCGGCGGCAACCTGCTGATGCTCTCGCAGGCGTCGCAGGAGAAGGACGCCGCGCCCGCGACGGAGCAGAGCGCGGAATACTCCGCCGGTGAGGATCAGGCGGCGGTCTGACAATTGCATAAAAAGTGCCCTGCGGGGTGCGTGATAGCGTTTTCTATAACCCACATTTCGTTATACGGGATGCCGGATCGGATGGCGGTTTGCAGGCCTCTCGGCTGCATGTTGCGGCTGAACGTTGGAAGCAGTGATGCCGGACGGAGGCGACCCACCTTACCTTGAGGGTGAGGTTATAACGTGCGCTACACGGCCCGCGCGGGGCACCTTTTTCGCTTCGCGCACGCCTTCGGCGCACGCGCGCTCCGCGCAAAGAGTTTTTTCTGACGCGCATGTCGTCAGAAAAAACGATCGGGTTCATTTCGCCGCCTGCGGGCGGCGAAAAAGAGCCTGTAAATTTGCATAAAAACTTTTTGCTGACCTCTTGATTTTTTGTTTGGTTTGCGGTAAAATCAGTTTGATAGCTGAAACGAAGTGCTTCGCGCACGGGCTAAACGCCCTGCCGAGGCGCTTTTTGTTTTAGGCACGGCTAACCGGAGAACGATTTTTGGAGGAGGAATGCAGCATGACATTGGTCACCAACGGACGGCTCATCACACGGGACGACGGCGGGAAGGGCTACTATGAGCACGGCGCGGTCGCCTACGAGGGAACGAAAATCGTCGAAGTCGGCGAGGAAGCGGCGCTCAAAGCCAAGTACCCCGACGCGGAGATCATCGACGCGAAGGGCGGCGTCATCATGCCCGCGTTCATCAACGCGCATACGCACATCTACTCCGCCCTCGCCCGCGGGCTGTCCATCGTCGGCAACAACCCGACGAATTTCTACGAAGTCCTCGACGGGACGTGGTGGGCGATCGACCGCCACCTCTACATGGACGGCACGAAGGCGAGCGCCGACGCGCTGTACTTGGATTGCATCAAGCAGGGCGTGACCACGATCTTCGACCACCACGCGAGCTACGGCGAGATCCCCGGCACGCTGCACACCATTGCCGAGAGCGCCAAGGAGTTCGGCATCCGCTCGTGCCTGTGCTACGAGGTCAGCGACCGCGACGGCGAGGAGAAGTGCCTGCAAGCCATCCAAGAGAACGCCGACTGGATCACCGAGTGCGAGCAGCGAAAGGACCCGATGCTCGCGGCGATGTTCGGCGGCCACGCGCTGTTCACGATCTCCGACAAGACCTTTGACCGCATGGTGGAGGCGAACAACGGGCGCACGGGCTACCACATCCACGTCAGCGAGGGCATGAACGACGTGTACGACAGCCTGCAAAACTACGGCCGCCGCCCGGTGCAGCGCTTGCAGGATCACGGCATCCTCGGCCCCAAGACGATCCTCGGCCACTGCATCCACGTCAACACCGCGGAGATCGAGCTCATCAAAAATACCGACACGATGGTGGTCAACAACCCCGAATCCAACATGGGCAACGCCGTCGGCATCTGTCCGGTACTTTCCCTTTACAAGGCGGGTATTCTGCTGGGTATGGGCACCGACGCGTACACCAACGACATGCTGGAATCCCTCAAGGTCGCGCTCTGCTCCCAGCGGAGCAACGCGTGTCTCCCGAACGTCGCATGGGTCGAGGTGACGGACATGCTGTTCCGCAACAACGCGAAAATCGGCGCGCGCTACTTCCCCGACCCGCTCGGCGTTCTGAAGCCCGGCGCGGCGGCGGACATCATCGTGATGGATTACAAGCCGTTCACGCCGTTTAGTGACGCGAACATCGACGGGCACATGATCTTCGGCATGACCGGCCGCCAGTGCCAGACGACCATCGCCAACGGCAAGGTGCTGATGAAGGATCGCGAGCTGGTCGGCATTGACGAGGAAGCCGTCAACGCGCGGATTCTGGAGGCGAGCAAGAAGCTCTGGGGTGAGCTGAACCATTGCGAATATTAAGAAATCGGTTTCTGACACCGCCTTTTCTCTTTCTCTTGGAAAGAGAAAACGCGGTTTCAGACTTCCCCAAAAGAGAAAGGCGCTTTTGGGGGGAGCTTCCTGAATGATTTTGAGGATGCCTTCCGTATTTCGATACGCTGTTTTTCGAACGTCGAATTGACTTCCCTCGACCGCCGGACACCGGCCGGCCCCGCCGTGTGCGAGGAATCGCCTTGGCACGTCGTTCGTTTTATCCAAAAGTACGTGGCAGGCATCGCCGCACGAAGAAAGGTCGTGTCGGCGGGCAGCCGACACATTGCACCGTCAATACAGCGATGGAAAACAGCGTCCCATACCCGGCACAACCCATCTGAATTACCAACACCTTCCCCCAAAAAAGGGATTCCAAAACCGTAGGTTTTGGTGCACTTTTGGTTACTTTTCGTGCAAGCGAAAAGTGACCCGCGCCCGGGGGCGCGGAACTCCCCCGCTTTTTGCCCACTTTGCCGCCGCGGGCAAAGTGGGTCGCTCCGCAGAGCGAAACACTCTTTTAGAACAAGGAGGAACGATCATGTCTGAAAAAATGTACCCCATCCCCTTTGCGTCCCTGATGAACTGGGTCACCACCGAGTACGCGAAAACCGGCGATATCTTCGGCGTGCATAAGGCGTATCACGCAACCGGCAAGACGCTGCCCATCTTCGGCGAGACCATCGAGACGCCGTTCGGCCCCGCCGCCGGTCCCAACAGCCAGCTGGCGCAGAATATCATCGCGTCGTACTTCGCGGGCGCAAGATTCTTCGAGGTCAAGACCGTGCAGAAGATGGACGGCGCCGAGCTTGCCGCCTGTGTCCCCCGCCCCTGCATCCTCGCCGCCGACGAGGGCTACAATCAGGAGTGGTCGACCGAGCTGACCGTGCCGCAGGCCCAGGACGAATACATCAAGGCGTGGTGCGCGCTCAAGGTCCTCTCCAAGGTGTACGGCCTCGGCGACCCCGACGGCTTCGTGTTCAACATGTCCGTCGGCTATGATTTGGAGGGCATCAAGGGCGAGAAGGTCAACACCTACATCGACAACATGATGGACGCGTCGAACACCTTCCAGTTCGGCGAGTGCAAGCGCGTGCTGAAAGAACTCTTCCCCGCCGAGAGCGCGTTCATCGACGGCATTTCCCCGCGCGTCTCGCGCTCCGTCACCGTCTCGACGCTCCATGGATGTCCGCCGGACGAGATCGAGCGCATCGCGTCGTATCTCATCACGGAAAAGCACCTGCACACGTTTGTCAAGTGCAACCCGACCATCCTCGGCTACAAGACCGCGCGGAGCATCCTCGACGGCATGGGCTACGACTACATCGTGTTCGACGAGCACCACTTCAACGAGGATCTGCAGTGGGAGGACGCCGTGCCGATGTTCCATCGTCTGCAGGCGCTCGCGGACAAGTGCGGCCTGGAATTCGGCCTCAAGCTCTCGAATACCTTCCCCGTCGATACCACGCGCGGCGAGCTGCCCGGTCAGGAGATGTATATGTCGGGCCGGAGCCTGTTCCCGCTGACGATCGAGATGTGCTCCCGCATCTCCCGCGCGTTTGGCGGCAAGATGCGCATTTCCTTCGCGGGCGGCGCGGAGTACTTCAACTGCGACAAGCTGTTCGCGGCGGGCATTTGGCCCATCACCGTCGCCACGACGATCTTAAAGCCCGGCGGGTACAACAGATTGCGCCAGATGGTCGAAAAGGTCGAAAAGCTCCCCTACCGCGCGTTCGCGGGTACGGACTCCGCCGCGATCTCTGACCTCGCGGCGGCGGCACAGCACGACTTCCACCACCGCAAGCCCATCAAGCCCCTGCCCACGCGCAAGAGCAACGAGCAGGTGCCGTGGCTCGACTGCTTCCTCGCGCCCTGCAAGGGCGGCTGCCCCATCGAGCAGGACATTCCCGAGTACATCGAGCTGGTGAAAAAGGGCCTGTACGGCCCGGCTTTGAAGCTCATCACCAAGAAGAACGCGCTGCCGTTCATCACCGGCACCATCTGCGCCCACCGCTGCCAGAACAAGTGCTCCCGCAACTTCTACGACGAGAGCATCCACATCCGCGACACGAAGCTCGTCGCGGCGAAGAACGGATACGAGGCGCTGATGGCGTCCATCCACGTTCCCGAAAAGGTCGCGGGCAAGAAGGCCGCGATCGTCGGCGGCGGCCCGACGGGTATTGCCGCGGCGTACTTCCTCGGCCGCGCGGGCGTCGAGACGACCATCTTCGAGCGCGAGGAAAAGCTCGGCGGCGTGCCGCGCTACGTCATCCCCGCGTTCCGCATCTCGGACGAGGCGATCGACAAGGATATCGCGCTCATGCAGAAGTACGGCGTCGAGGTCAAGTGCGGCGCTCCCGCGCCGTCGGTCGCGGAGCTGAAAGCCCAGGGCTACACGCATATCCTCCTCGCGACCGGCGCGTGGAAAGCCGGCAAGCTGGACATCGAGGGCAACGTCGCGGGCGTCATCCAGTGGATGAAGGAGATGAAAACCAAGGTCAAGCCCTCGCTCTCCGGCAGCGTGGTCGTGGTCGGCGCGGGCAACACCGCCATGGACGCGGCGCGCGTCGCAAAGCGCGCAGGCGCGCACAGCGCCATTCTCTACCGCCGTACCAAGAAGGAAATGCCCGCCGACGAGCACGAGCTGCAACTCGCCATCGAGGACGGCGTGGAGTTTATCGAGCTGGCGGCTCCGGTCAAGCAGGCGGACGGCAAGCTCACCTGCGAGAAGATGAAGCTCGGCGCGCCCGACGCGTCCGGCCGCCGCTCCCCCGAGCCGACGGGCGAGACGTTCGAGATCCCCTGCGATCTGGTGATCTCCGCCGTCGGCGAGAAGGTCGATGACGCGCTCATGGCGGCAAACGGCGTCGCCATGGAGCGCAAGGGCCCCGCGTTCCAAACCAACGTCGAGGGCGTCTACTGCGCGGGCGACGCGCACCGCGGCCCCGCCACCATCGTCGAGGGCATCGCGGACGCGGCGGCGTTCTGCGAGGCGGTCACGGGCAGGAAGCACACCTACGACATTCCCGACGAGGCCTATGCCGCGAAGGACGACACGATCGCGAAGAAGGGCGTGCTCGCCATGGCGAGCGACGTTTGCTGCGAGGGCGAGCGCTGCTTGCAGTGCAAGATCGTGTGCGAGAACTGCGTGGACTCCTGCCCCAACCGCGCAAACGTGGTGATCCAGCTCTCCAACCACACGCACCAGATCCTGCACGTCGACAAGATGTGCAACGAGTGCGGCAACTGCACGCAGTTCTGCCCCTACGCCAGCGAACCCTGCCGCGACAAGTTCACGCTCTTCCAGACGGCGGAGGACATGGAGGACAGCCGCAACGCGGGCGTTCTGTTCCTCGGCGGAGACCGCGCAAGGGTGCGTATGTTCGACGGTGTAAAGGACATTGACCTTGCAAAGAACGACCTGCCGGAGGCGCTGTTGGAGTTCATTTTGACGATCCGGGACAAATATTCTTATCTTTACAAGTAAATGTACCCCCATTTTCTCTCTTTGGAGAGAGAAAACGGTGGTACCCGCCAAAAGAGAGAACACCAGAGGGGGTTTCGATTCCCCCTCTGGACTCCCCTAAAACGACAAAAGGGAGAGGCCGCAGCCTCTCCCTTTTGTCATTCCTCCAGCTTCAGTTCGATCGGCGCGGCGGCTTCCTTTGCCACCTCGCTCTCCTTCGCCTCGGCGTCGGCGGCGTTCGCCGCCTTGGTCAGGCGCAGCGCCTCCGCTTCCTCCTGCGCGGCGCGGCGGCCCGCCTGCTCGGCCTCCGCCACGGCGGCGTCCTTTTCCTTCGCCGCCTTGCGCAGCTCCTTTTCCATGAGCTTTTGATTCCGCTTTTTCTCGATGAGATGCACGACGCGCGCGACGATCGCAATCAGGATCAGCGCAATGCCGATCCAGCTCGCGACGCCCAGCGGGAACAGCGTTTTGAGCGTCCAATATTCAAAGTGGACGCCGAAGAACAAAAACAGCACCGAGACCGCCAGCGACGCGCCGAAGAGCAGCACCCACAAAATGGATCTCACCGCCGAGAGCTTGCGCACGAACGTATACTTCACGAGGAAGTAGACCGCGAGGATCAAAACCGCGGGGTACTGCGCCAGCAGCATATATTTCCAGTCGACCATTGCCTGTCTCACTCCTTACAGCATGCACTTGCCGCGCATGAGATACTGCCCGCGGCGCTCGCCCACGACCTCGCCGCGATCCACCGTCAGCTCGCCGCGCAGATACACCGAGCGGATGGAGCCGCTGGTCTCAAAGCCCTCGAACGGCGTGTAGCCCGCACGGCTCGCCAGCTCAGTACCGTGCAGCACATGGTCCGCGTCGGGGTCGTACACCACGATGTCCGCGTCGCTGCCCGCGGCGATGGCGCCCTTGCGGGGATAGAGGCCGTAGAGCTTCGCGGGATTCTCCGAGAGCGCGCGGCACATGCACGCGAGGCTGATGCGGCGCTGCGCGACGCCCGCGGTGTAGATCAGCTCGCCGCGGGTCTCCACGCCCGGCACGCCGCCGGGGATCTTCGTAAAGTCGCCGCGGCCCGCCTCCTTCTGCTCGAGCGTGAACGAGCAGTGGTCGGTGGAGATGGTCTGCACGTCGCCGGTGCGCAGACCGCGCCAGAGCGCGTCGGCGTCGGCTTTCTTGCGGATCGGCGGGGCGCAGACGTACCGCGCCGCCTGCGAATAATCGGGGTCGTAGTACACCGAGTCGTCCAGCAGCAGGTACTGCGGGCAGGTCTCGACGTAGACGGTCTGCCCGCGCCGCCGCGCGGCGTCGATCTCGCCCAGCGCCGCGCGATTGGTGGTGTGGACGATGATGACCGGCGTGTCCGCCGCCTGCGCGATGCGCAGCACGCGGCCCACGGCTTCTGCCTCCAAATAATCGGGTCTCGCCTGCGGGTGGGAGGAGACCTCCGCGCCGAGTCCCGCCGCCTTGAGCTCCGCGATCTTCGCGTCGATGACGCCGGCGTTTTCGCAGTGGAAGCCGCAGATGCCGCCGCGCTTTTTGAGCGCGACCATCGCCTCGTAGAGCTGCTCATCCGGCAGCATCATGGCGGGATAGGTGAGGTACATCTTGAACGACGTGATACCGGCGGCGAACATGTCGTCCAGCTCGCGCTCGATGCCCTCGTTCCAGTCGTCGATGGTCATGTGGTAGCCGTAGTCGCACCAGCAGCGGCCGTCGGACTTCTCGTGCCAGAGCTTCAAGCCGTAGCCCAGCGTCTCGCCCTTGTTGGGGCAGGCGAAGTCCACGATGCTCGTCGTGCCGCCGCGGATGGCGGCGTAGGTGCCTGAGTCAAAGTCGTCGGCGGTGGTGGTATTGCACACGTCGAGGTCGAAGTGCGTGTGCGCGTCGATAAAGCCCGGGAAGAGGTAGCAGCCGCTGACGTCGACGACCTCGGTATCCCACGGCGCGCCCGCCATGACATGGCCGACCTTCTCGATCTTCTCGCCGTCGATGAGCACGTCGGCGCGGCGGCTGGACTTGCCGCTGACCACGAACCCTCCGCGCAGAATGGTTTTCACGCTGCGTCACTCCTTTGTTGTGTGATTTCTTTGATATCATAGCATAGTTGATTGAAAAATTCCATACTGAAATGCGCCCCCCATTTTCTTTCCAGGAAAGAAAACGGGCCGCGCCCGGTCCAAAAGAAAGTCGTGGGGAACCCTTTCGATTGGGTTCCCCACACCCCTCCTTACCGACAAAAGGGAGAGCTGCGGCTCTCCCTTTTGAAACCCTCTGGGGGTGATAGCTTGCGTATTACACTGCATCTCGGGCAGTTTACTGTTACGATCATCGTAAAACGCAGAAACCGCCACCCTGGCCGGTGACGGTTTCTTTAGCTTTGCTAACTTAACCTAATTGACTCGGGGTCAAACCGCTGAGCGCAATGCCCCTCTGTTCATTATTATAGCTGAATTGGCGAGTTTGTCAAGAGGGAGAGGCCGCGGCCTCTCCCTCTTTGTCGTTCTTTATTCCGTTTTCAGCCCGCGCCGGTCGATCTCCGCCACCAGCGCGTCCAAGTCGTTCGGCAGCTTCATCGGCTCGCCGCAGAACTTGATCGCGTTCGCCACGTCCTTGAGGCCGTTGCCGGTCACGACCGAGACCACCGTGTCGTTCCTGCCGATGATTCCCTGCGCGCAGAGCTTTTTCAGCCCCGCCGTGCCGGTGACGCCCGCGGGCTCGCCGAACACGCCGCACGTTGTGCCGAGCAGCTTCTGCGCCGCCATGATCTCCTCGTCCGTGACGTTCACCACGATGCCGTTCGACTCCCGGATCGCCATGAGCGCCTTGTCCGCGTTGCGCGGCACGCCGACGGCGATGGAGTCCGCGAGCGTGTTCTCCTCCATCGGCTCCCACGGCTTGTTCTCCGCGATCGCGCGGTTGATGGGGTGGCAGCCCTCCGCCTGCGCGGAGATGAGCCGCGGCAGACGGTCGATGAACCCGATGGCGTAGAGGTCTTTGAGGCCCTTCCACACGCCCGCGATGGTGCAGCCGTCGCCGACGGAGATCGCCAGATAGTCCGGCATCTTCCAGTCAAGCTGCTCCGCGATCTCGAGCGACACCGTCTTTTTGCCCTCGGAGAGGTAGGGGTTGATTGCCGCGTTGCGGTTGTACCAGCCCCATTTGTCGATGGCCTTTTTCGACAGCTCGAAGGTCTCCTCGTAGTTGCCCTGTACGGAGATCACGTTCGCGCCGAAGGTCATCAGCTGCGCGACCTTGCCCTTGGGCGCGCGCTCGGGCACGAAGATGAACGTGCGCAGCCCCGCGGCGGCGGCGTTGCCCGCGAGCGAGCTCGCGGCGTTGCCGGTCGACGAGCAGGCGATGATTTTCGCGCCGGCTTCCTTCGCCTTGGCGACCGCCATGGCGGACGCGCGGTCCTTCAGGGACGCGGTGGGGTTCTGCCCGTCGTCCTTGATCCAGAGCTTCTTCACCCCCAGCATGTCGCCGAGACGATCCGCCTCATACAGTGGGCTCCAGCCCACGCGCAGCGGCGTGTCGGGGGTGGATTCCTCCACCGGCAGCAGCTCGCGGTAGCGCCACATGGTATGGGGGCGGGATTGGAGCTTTTCCTTGGTGAGGTTCCGCTTGATATAATCGTAGTCGTAGACGATGTCGAGGATGCCGCCGCAGTCACAGTTGGTGAGGTTCGGCGTCGCGTCGTAGGTTTTGCCGCACTTGACGCACTTGGCGTATAATACATTTTTCATTCTGATTCTCCAATCACATGGTCGGTTTCTGACACCGCCTTTTCTCTTTCTCTTGCGAAAGAGAAAACGCGGTTTCAGACTTCCCCAAAAGAGAAAGACGCTTGTCGGCAGGTTTCTGTTGATGTGTGGGTTCGTTCCGGGTACGAGACGCTGTTTTCGTAAGTCGAATTGACTTCCCTCGTATGCGGCTCCCCGCCGCCCCGCCGTGTTCAAGGCGACAGCTGGTACGTCGTTCGTTTATCCCAAGCCCCGTGGCACGCCCGACATATTCTCGTCGGGTGTGCCGAGGGCCGTTCTGCTTGCCCGAGGCAGGCATTGCTTCGCGAAGAAAGGTTGTGCCGCCGGGTAGGCGGCACATTGCAGAGTCAATTCAGCGGTGGAAAACAGCGTTGCGTTTTGGGAACAGAGTTTCAAGTTGAATTGGCACTTCCCCCCAAAAAGCCCCTTTGCTTTCTTTGGAAGTGTGAAACCGTTTCTTTCCTTTCGAAGGGAAAGGAAAGAAATGGTGTCACAAACGCCTTTTACAGCGTTTTCAGGATCCCCACCTCGTCGTTGAACGCCTCGATCAGCTCGTCGAGCTCCTTCGCCTGCGCGTGGACGGCGTCCCAGGTGTTTTTCGTGTCGTACCACTGGGCGTTGAGGTCCTCGACGTTCATGCCCTGCTGCTCGACCCAGGTGTAATACTTGAGGTTGTGGACGCGCTTGCGCTCGGCGTAGGTCAGCTCGATGAGGCTGTCGGTCTTGAGGCCGAGCATGTGCAGCGCGTGATCCTTCTCCGCCTCGAACTCGCTGTACGCGCCGTGCATCTCGTTGAGCTCCGCGATGCGGGACTGGTACATCACCGCGCTGTCGGTGAGGACGGTCACGAGCACGTCGTTCTCGGTCAGCTCGTAGTACTTCGCCATCTTGATGCAGCACAGCACGTTCGCGATGCCGGAAATGCCCATCCACGTGAGCTTTTCGATCAGCTCGTCGGAGAGGTGCAGGGTGTTCTTCAGATACTTCTGACCCTCGGGCGTGTTGAACAGGCGCAGCAGGCGCTGGCTGTCCTCGTCGTCGATGGCGATCGCCATGTCGGTGTTTTTCACGTTGTGCACCCACGGGATGTGCTTGTCGCCGATGCCCTCGATGCGGTGGCCGCCGAAGCCGTTGTTGAGGATCGTCGGGCATTGCAGCGCCTCGCCCACGCCCAGCTTGGAGTCGGGATAGCGCTCCTTCAAGAGGTCGCCCGCCGACATCGTGCCCGCGCTACCGGAGGTGAAGCACGCGCCCGCAAAGTGCTGGCCCGGCTTCTTGGTGTTCTCAAAGAGCTCGGCGAGGGCGTAGCCCGTGACGTTGTAGTGCCAGAGCGGATTGCCCATCTCGGCGAACTGGTTGAAGATCATCATGCTGGGGTCCTGCTTGAGCTCCCAGGTCTTGTCGAAGATCTCCTTGACGTTGGACTCGCAGCCCGGGGTCGCGATGATTCTTCCCGCGATGCTCTTGAGCCAGTCAAAGCGCTCCTTGGACATATCCTGCGGCAGGATCGCCACGCTGTCGCAGGCGAGGAGCTTCGAGTTGAACGCGCCGCCGCGGCAGTAGTTGCCCGTCGACGGCCACACGGCATGGTGATAGGTCGCGTCAAACTGACCGGTGACGAGCCGCGGGGCGAGACAGCCGAAGGACGCGCCGACCTTGTGGCAGCCCGTCGGGAACCACTTGCCCGCCATGGCGAGGATGCGGCACGGCACGCCGGAGAGCGAACTCGGGATCTCCACATAGTTCGGCGTCTTTTGATACAGGCCGCCGCTCTCCTTCGCCTCATTGTGCCAGTTGATGCGGAACAGGTTCACGGGATCGACGTCCCAGAGTCCGGTCTTTTTCAGCTTGTCCTTGATCTTCTCCGGAATGAGGTCGGGATTCTGCATCTGCGCGATGGTCGGGATGATGATGTTGTTTTCCTTGGCCTTCTGGATGTTGTGCTTGAGGCCTTCCTTGTTGATGGTCAGGTCGATCTTGCCCATGGTCATTTGTCCTCCTGCTTGTCGATGTAAGAATAAAGTGTGTATTTTGAGATTCCGAAATATTTCGCGATCTTGTCCCCCGACTTCGTCACGAGGAACGCACCGCTCTGGCTCAAAAAGCCGATGGCCTTCATCTTGTCCTCCTTGTTCATCAGCGCCACGGGCTTGCCCACCAGCTGCACCGACTGGGTGATCAGCTCGTCGAGCAGGTCGTTGACGTTGACGATCTTCTGCGGCTCGGACGTGCCGGTGTCGTTGTGCGCGTCGGTCAGCTCGCGCACCGCGCCCTCCACCATCAGAAGCGCCGAGATGTCGTAGTTGATGCCGAGGATCGCGTTGACCTTGCCGTTCTTGCCGCGCAGGTACACCGTGGAGGATTTGAGCACCTTGCCGTCCGGCGTCTTGGTGAGGTAGCACAGCCGGTCCTCCGGCTGCCAGTCCGTGTGGATGTGCTGCTCGAGCGCGACCTGCGACGCGCCGTCGCCCACCTTGCGGCCCGTGACGTGGCCGTTTTCGATGGCGACGATGGTCGAGTCGGTGCCCTTGCCGGTCACATCGTGGATGACGACCTCGCAGTTGCTCCCAAACGTCGCCGCGATGCCCTTCGCCACTCGCTTGAGTTCGTTCAGCATTGCCGTTTCGATATGCCTCGCCTCCTTACTCCCTATCGCCTTCCTTCTGACTTTTCAATCCTATTCTAATACACACCCATGGGAAAAAGCAATGGTTTTTTCAAAAATTTTTTGAGCATTTCTAAATTTTTGTTTGACATTGAGAATCCTTATGTTATGATATAGATAACTATTTTATGTAGGAGGTCGATCCCTATGGATTTTGAAGCCATCAAGAAGGCAGCGCAAGCCTATGGCCCCGATATGACGCGGTTCCTGCGCGACATGATCGCCATTCCGTCCGAATCCTGCGAGGAAGAGGGCGTGGCGAAGCGCATCGAGCAGGAGATGAAGAAGCTCGGCTACGACAAGGTCGAGATCGACGGCCTCGGCAACGTCATCGGCTGGATGGGCGACGGCGAGAAGATCATCGCCATCGACTCCCACATCGACACCGTCGGCATCGGCAACATCAAAAACTGGACGGACGACCCGTACAAGGGCTGGGAGAACGAGACGCAGATCTACGGCCGCGGCGGCTCCGATCAGGAGGGCGGCCTCGCCTCCGCCGTGTACGGCACCAAGATCATGAAGGATATGGGCCTCATCCCCGCGGGCTACAAGATCATGGTCGTCGGAAGCGTGCAGGAGGAGGACTGCGATGGCATGTGCTGGCAGTACATCGCCAACCGTGACTTTGCCTCCCTCGAGGAAGCGCAGAAAAAGATCGCCTTCGTCATCTCCACCGAGCCGACGGACGGCGGCATCTACCGCGGCCACCGCGGCAGAATGGAAATTCGCGTGGACGTCAAGGGCGTTTCCTGCCACGGCAGCGCGCCGGAGCGCGGCGACAACGCGATCTACAAGATGGCGGACATTTTGCAGGACGTGCGCGCCCTCAACGAAAATCCCGCCGACGACAGCGTGGAGATCAAGGGCCTCGTCAAGATGCTCGACCCCAAGTACAACCCCGAGCATTATGAGGACGCGCGGTTCCTGGGGCGCGGCACCTGCACCACGTCGCAGATCTTCTACACCTCCCCCTCCCGCTGCGCCGTGGCGGACTCCTGCGCGATCTCCATCGACCGGCGCATGACCGCGGGCGAAACGTATCAGTCCTGCCTCAAGGAGATCGAGGACCTGCCGAGTGTGAAGAAGTACGGCGACGACGTGAAGGTCAGCATGTACTGGTACGACCGTCCCGCGTGGACCGGCGAGGTCTACAAGACCGAGGCGTTCTTCCCCACGTGGATCAACAAGGAGACCGCGCCGCACGTGCAGGCGCTCGTCGACGCCTACCACGGCCTGTTCGGCACGGAGCGCATCTGGGCGGACGACCTCGCGAAAAAGACCCGCGAGGGAAGACCCCTTTGCGACAAGTGGACGTTCTCCACGAACTGCGTCTCCATTCAGGGCCGCTACGGCATCCCCTGCGTGGGCTTCGGCCCCGGCGCGGAGAGCCAGGCGCACGCGCCCAACGAAGTGACGTGGAAGCAGGATCTCGTGACCTGCGCCGCGCTCTACGCCGCCGCGATCCCGCTGTACAAGCCCGCGGGCAAAGAGGAAAACGCAACCTCGTTCCGTCAGGAACTGACCGGAAACGACATCAAGTAAATCAACGTTAAGGCTCCCTTTGCGAAAGGGAGCTGGCGCGGCGCAGCCGCGCCTGAGGGATCGGCGATACCATGCCGCCCTCGATCCCCCACCCGCTTCGCGGGAGCCCCCTTTCCGAAAGGGGGCCTGAATAGGTAGTTTTTTGATTTTGAAAGGAGCTGATTCCATTGAGCAAGACCATCGAGCTTGCGCGGCAGCTGGAAATGCTGCACATCAATAACATGTATAAGAACGACTTCTACTGGACGTGGGACAAGACCGACGAGGAACTTGCCGCCGTGTTCGCCGTCGCCGACGCGCTGCGCGACCTGCGCGAGCGCAACAAGTCGACCCGCGTGTTCGACTCCGGCCTCGGCATCTCCATCTTCCGCGACAACTCCACCCGCACGCGCTTCTCGTTCGCGTCGGCGTGCAACCTCCTCGGCCTGGAGGAGCAGGTGCTCGACGAGAAGGTCAGCCAGATCGCCCACGGCGAGACCGTCCGCGAGACCGCGAACATGGTGTCGTTCATGGCGGACGTCATCGGCATCCGCGACGATATGTTCATCGGCGAGGGCCACAAGTATCAAAAGACCTTCATGGACGCGCTGGAGGAGGGCTACCGCGACGGTATCCTCGAGCAGCGCCCGACGCTGGTGAACCTCCAGTGCGACGTGGATCACCCCACCCAGTGCATGGCGGACATGGCGCACATCATCCACCACTTCGGCGGCGTGGAGAACCTCAAGGGCAAGAAGGTCGCGATGACGTGGGCGTACTCCCCGTCCTACGGCAAGCCGCTGTCCGTCCCGCAGGGCGTGATCGGGCTGTTCACGCGCTTCGGCATGGACGTGACGCTCGCCCACCCCGAGGGCTACGAGGTCATGCCGGAGATCGAGGAGATCGCGCGCAAGAACGCCGCAGCCACCGGCGGCAGCTTCAAGAAGTCCAACTCGATGAAGGAAGCCTTCGCCGACGCCGACATCGTCTATCCCAAGTCCTGGGCGCCGTTCGCCGCCATGGAGGAGCGCACGAAGCTCTATCAGGCGGGCGACAAGGCGGGCATCGACGCGCTGGAGCAGAAGCTCCTCGCCCAGAACGCCGAGCACAAGGACTGGGCGTGCACCGAGGAGATGATGAAGCTCACGAAGGACGGCAAGGCGCTGTACCTCCACTGCCTGCCCGCGGACATCACCGGCCTTTCCTGCGAGATGGGCGAGGTGGACAACTCTGTGTTCGACCGCTACCGTGTGCCGCTTTACAAGCAGGCGAGCTACAAGCCGTACATCATCGCGGCGATGATCTTCCTCGCGAAGGTCAAGGATCCCGTCAAGACCCTCATGGCGCTCGACGCGGCGGACAATCTGCGCAAGCGGTTCTAAAAAATCTTTTGCAAACCATACTGAAATTTCGCTTTTGCTCTTGTGTTTTTCGGCGGAATTCGCTATGATGGAGAAAGCAGGGACCGCAGGCTCCCGCCGGCGGTCAAACAAGATGGGATCAATATGGAAAGGAGAACAAACTATGAAGAAGTACCTTGCATTGTTCCTCGCGCTCGTCATGACGCTCGCACTGGTCGCCTGCGGCGGCGGCAACAGCAGCAGCTCCGGCACGTCCGCTCCGGCCGACACCTCCTCCGCGCCCTCC